>Ga0209581_1000041_pt1:70000-504766 | contig 504766 bp, 437 predicted proteins | sample Coa_R2_FD_187160 | JGI IMG/M metagenome (GOLD analysis project Ga0209581, IMG submission 187160) | Surface soil microbial communities from Centralia Pennsylvania, which are recovering from an underground coalmine fire - Coalmine... | ecosystem: Environmental > Terrestrial > Soil >... | reverse complement strand
CAGGATGGCAATGATCTGTTCTTCGCTGAATCGAGTCTTGCGCACGACTCCTCCTTCGGCCCTGGGCGGGCCATCCTACAGGGGAGAAGTCACATTTCCAATGGACTAATTTCCGGGGGGCAGGTCACAATGAGTATCAGGCAAACGGTCGGAAATCGCTCGTCTGGGCGAAGCGCAGAATCGAATGTCACCTAACGCCCTTCTTCGGGGGGATGCGCGCAATCGACATCACGACTGACCGCGTGCGAGCGTACTCAGTTAAGCGACAGGAGCAGGGCGCGAGCAGCAGCACCATCAATCGCGAACTGGCAGCCCTTAAGCGCATGTTTAATTTGGCGACCGAGATGACGCCGCCAAAGGTCGCGCGTGTACCGTATATCCCCATGCTTAGAGAAAGTAACGTCCGCAAAGGATTCTTTGAACACGAAGAATACACCGCGTTGCGACGCGAATTGCCGAGCTATCTCAGACCGGTGTTGACGTTCGGCTATTACACAGGAGCGCGACTTGGAGAAATCCTGCGCCTGCGTTGGAGTCAGGTCAACCTGAACTCGCGAACGGTTTACCTGGAGCCAGGTACAACAAAAAACGACCAGCCGCGCACGATTCCACTTACGGGAGAGCTGTACGAGACCCTAAAGATGCAGAAAGAAAAGCGCGATCTAACTTTCCCTCACTGTGAACACGCCTTCTTTCACAGAGGGAGGGAGATTAGATCGTTCCACCGAGCGTGGCAATCAGCTCTGAACCGTGCCGGAATCGAAAGCAAGTTGTTTCATGACCTGCGCCGTACGGCAGTGCGGAACATGGTGCGAGCGGGTGTGCCAGAGCGCGTCGCAATGGTGATTTCGGGACACAAGACCCGATCAGTATTCGATCGCTACAACATCGTGGCAGAACGTGATCTCCACGATGCGGCTCGCCGTTTAGAAAACCACCTTGGTAATTCCACTACCCACCTGAACGCTCCTGCGGACGGCTTATCCACCCTCGGTCTTGCTCAATCCAATTGACTCGTCGAAAACCCACCACATTGGGACCACGAAAAAAGCGTTGTGAGGTTAAGAGATGTCAAACACGGAAATAGAGGATCGCGTAGTTGCTTCACATTCGTTTGTCGGAACCATTCGGCAGGATTCAATCCTTTTGGATGCAAGCGAAGTGGCGCAAATCCTGCGAGTTCCCAAGAGTTGGATCTACAGCCACTTGCACGAACTTCCAGCGATCCGGCTCGGTCGTTACGTGCGCTTTCGCCGCTGTGAGATCGAGAGCTTCCTGAAAGGGCGGTCAGGAGCTTGCCAGTGAGTCCGCTTCGTGCTAGTGGTAGATCACGGTTGAAGCACCACGGAAGGAGAATCGTGGTGCGTGAGAAATACCAAAGACCCGAGGTGAAGGACCTCGGCACGAAGTGGAAGATGGTGTACTGGGACTACAGTTCGAAGCCGCGCCGCAAGCGCTCCAAGGTCTGGGCAAAGAGCACTGCGCCGAGCAAGCGGGACGCACAGCGCTTGGCCGACCAGTTCATGGAGAAGGTGAACGCGCGGAACAACGAACCGGGTCTGTACCCTTCCGATGATGAAACCCTCGCCTCGCTGATCGCGAAGTGTCGCGAGAAAACCTGGCCCCATCTCAAGAACTCAACCCGGCAGCATTACGAGTTCTTGACCCACAAGTACCTGTTGCCAGCCTGGGGAACGATGAAGCTCCGCAAGATGAACATCATCGAACTTCAGGATTTCTTCAACGCGTTTTACCCACGACTTTCGGCAAAATCGATTCGACTGATGCACGCGTGTTTGCGCGTTCATTTGAATCAAGCGAAGGTGTGGGGAATGGTGGAGAAGAACGCGGCAATTGGGGTAAAGCTGCCTCGGAGGAAGCAGCGCAAGCCGACGATCCTCTTGCCGCTGGCAACAATCGGCAAGCTGATTGAGCTTCTTCCCGAGCCCACCAAGAGCGTGGTCGTGCTGATCGTGTTCGGGTCGCTTCGCATCGGTGAAGTGCTGGCCCTGCGCTGGCATCACATTCAAGCAGACCGCATCACCGTTGAAGAACGCGTTTACGAAGGCGAATTCGACGATGTAAAAACCGACGCTGGCGAGCGGCAAGTGCCGTTCGACAAGCGGGGGTTGATGAAGAGCGCCCTGATTGGGACGTGGAACGCGAGCAAGCATCGGCAGCCGAATGATCTGGTGTTCTGCACGCGTAAAGGCAAGGGTAAAGGTGGAGCTTTGGGGAGGCGTAATCTGTTGCGCCACATCAAGGCAGCCGCTACCAAGTTGGGCCTCTCCAGTGCCGTTGATTTTCGGAGCTTCCGCACCATGCACTCCAGCCTCATGCTGAGGGAGGGTGCAAGGCCTGAGGTCGTCCGGGACAACATGGGCCACGCCAATATCGATGTGACCCAGAACGTTTACGGCAAGAGCTGGTGGGAAGAGCGCGTGGACGCGGTAACCCGAGCCGTAGAAGCGGTTTCCGCTGCCACCGAGAATGCACAGAAAGCAGAAGCCAAACCGGATCAGCCTGAAACCGTCAACAACGAATGGGTGCCCCTTTGGGTGCCCCAGCAAGAAGCGAAAATTGCAAGTTGTTGAAGGTATTGGTCGGGGAGAGAGGATTTGAACCTCCGACCCCCTGGTCCCGAAACAAAAATTCAAAAATCCAAGTGCTTCATTTGGTGTCGCTTAGAAGCCAGAAAACCATTCTTTCTCCCCCTCAATTGTCCCGAAGTTGTACCGAACCTTCCGAATCCCAAATGGTTCGCTAGGAGCTCTTCAAAGCAGCATCGAGCTTGGCGGCATCGAAGCCGACGATCACGGCTCCATCGATGACCGTGACCGGGGTTGTGACGTAGCCAAGTCGCTGAAGCTCCGCTACAGCATCAGCGTCCTTCGTCACATCCCGCTCCTGGAACGGAATTTGCTTTTGCGAAAGATACTCTTTCGTCCGTTGGCAGAACATTCAACCCGGCTGCGTGAATATCGTTACGGTCTTCATGCTCATTCCTAGAGCGGCTGCCCGATGCCAGCAGCCCGCAGCTCGGTCTCATTCGGCCCCCGGCCAGCACAGCAGGAGGCCAGCTTGCCATCCACAATGACAGCCGGCACGGATCGGATGCCAAGTGAGCGGGCGCGCTGCGCGACCTTCTGATCGTTCATGCTTATGACCGTCACGTCGCACGATGGGCAACTGATACGCTTCACCAGCTCCACCGTCTCGTTGCACACCGAACAACCGGCGCTGAAGATCTCAACTTTCCTTGTTGCCATGATCCATCACCTCCAAAGATTGATTGCCACTGCAGGCTGGGCAACCGGCTGGCTGCGACTTGGGTTTGCTCCGAACAAACGCGCAAAGTAGTGCAGCTGCACCCAGCCACGTCACGGGATTCGAACTGAGCACGAACTTTCCGAACACGATGACCAGCGCGGCGAGCAGCCCTATCAATACCGGAACGTAACTGCCGTTCCGCTCCCGGCGGAAGAGCACGAATAAACTCACCAGCAGCGCGACAACGTTCAGCCAAAGCAGATACTTGTTCTCGCCGATAAAACTCAGCCCGACCGCGCTCAAAGCCGAAGCATAAGCCGGCCAACACGCTGGGCAGCTCAAACCTGGCAGGAGTGACGCGCCCAGCGCTGGCACCACGGCGGCAAGTCCACTCTTCTTCAAGACTCCTTCACCTCGCTTGGCGTGATCGTGCGCTCGATGAGGCCGCAAATGACCTTCCCCGGAACGCGACGTGTTCCATTTCGCTTCCACTGCTTCAGCGTGCCTGCGATCTCATCTCGAAAAGCCTGGAGCCGCTGCAATTGGTCCTCTGTCTCGCGCAGATGTCGCTCCAACGTCTCAATCACTTCCTCACACGGGCAATGGCCACGCTCGCGAAGGCGGAGAATGCGGACGATTTCCTGGAGCGAGAATCCGAGACGCTTCGCTTGTCGAATGAACTGGAGTCGTCGCAAATCGGCGTCGGCGTAGATACGATACCCGGCTTCGGTCCGCGGCGGCCTGGGAAGCAGTCCTTGCCGTTCGTAGAAACGCACTGCCTCTACGGTCATCCCGACCTGCTTCGCCACGTCTCCGATTCTCATGTCACCACTCTAAACCCTGAAGTTAGCTACAGGCTCAAGCTCTTTGTAGCCGACAAGCAGCCACGGTTTCCGCAAAATGACCAAGCGTACCTGCGCTCCGTACCTGCGCTCAACCAGCGAGGACGGACGCCGCGATGCAAAGTTGATAACAGAGCAGTCGCTCCTCTCCGGGTGTGCCACTGAGTTGTCTCGAGTTTCAGATTCCATAGCAGCCCCCAAGCGGACCGCTCGGCATCGTACTGTGTGGAGTTTTCGAAAATAACTCCGGGAGTCGGGCGATGAAGCACGAGATGATGCGCGGGCAAGCTCGCATGCCAATGGAGCACGGCCAAATAACCCGAGACGAGCGCCGCAAGATGACCATCGAGCATCACAAGGCGACGGCGTGGCTACCGGTGTTGACAACCGTATTTGGGCTGTGGCTTGCGACGACACCCACGTTCGTTCAGTACCGAAATGTGGGACACGCCCGATCTGATGTTGCCGCCGGAGCCTTAGCAATCGCTTTGAGTGTGATTTGGTTGCGGTTTCCTCTGCGCTTCCTCGCGCAATGGGCGATTGCAGGGTTGGGGTTCTGGTTGCTGCTCGCGCCGCTTGTCTTCTGGTCAGGCGCGGCTGAATTTGCTACCGACGCGTTTATCGGCATCTTCCTTATCGCCGCGCCTCTCCTTATCGGCGAGATGCCTGGCATGATGATGGTGATGAAGGTGGGGCCGCAGGTTCCGCCCGGCTGGACGTATAACCCATCGTCTTGGCTGCAACGAGCTCCGATCATCGCGCTCGCGATCATCAGCTTCTTCGCCTCGCGGTATCTCGCCTCGTTCCAGCTTGGTCACATTAGCGGCGTTTGGGACCCCGTCTTCGGCGACGGCACGCGCCGCGTCCTCACCTCCGAAGTCTCGCGAGCCTGGCCGATCTCCGATGCCGGTTTGGGCTCGATCTCATACCTGCTCGAAGCGCTCATGGGCTTTATGGGCGGACAAGACCGCTGGCGCACGATGCCGTGGATGGTCACGTTCTTTGGCATCCTCGTCGTGCCGCTCGGCACGGTCAGCATCGTTCTCGTAATCATGCAGCCGGTTGTTGTGGGTGCATGGTGCACGCTTTGCCTACTGACTGCGTTGCTCATGCTGGTGATGATTCCCCTCACCTTGGATGAGGTCTGGGCAATGGGCGAGTTTCTGGTCCGTTCGCATCGCGCGGGCAAGCCGTTTTGGCGGACGTTCTTTTTCGGCGACACTATTGAAGGCGGCGCTGAGGAGGACTCACGTATTCCTGCAATTGACTCTCAGACGCCAAAGTTCCTTCCTGCGATGGTCTGGGGCATATCCCTGCCGTGGAATTTTCTGGCCAGCGCCGCAGTCGGGGTCTGGTTGATGCTCGCACCAGCCGTGTTCGGGACGACGAACAGCGCAGCCGATGCCGATCATCTGCTCGGAGCGCTGATTGTGACTGGCAGCGCGACCCTCTCGGCGGAGGTTGCCCGGCCATTCCGCCGGCTCAATAGCCTGCTCGGCCTGGCCGTCGCTGTGTCCCCGTTCTTTACGTCCGGTTCAACCGGATTATCGATTTTTGATGATGTCCTCGTCGGCCTGCTTGTAATCGCGCTGAATCTGCCGCGCGGCAAGATCACAGAACACTACGGCCTTTGGGACCGTTACCTCGGACTCAGAGGGCGAGCAGCCGTGCGCCCACGTCAACGCGCGGCGTGAAATCAGCCAAGATTCACATCCAGCGTAGCCCACCATGAGCGCTCATTAACGGCGCACCTTCCCGTCTTTTCCGACCTTGGCGTAAACGAAGGTCTCTCCCGATGGTCGCCATGCCACAACCTCGTATGTCACGGGAGTTGAAGACTCCATACCAGGCGATCCTGCCGGCATTCCGGCAACCCCAATCCCTGCAACATTCTTCGGTCTTTCGCGCAGCAGGCGCTGAATCACCGACGCTGGAACGTGACCTTCAACAAGATAGGGTCCGGCCTTCGCGGTATGACAGGAAAGTACGGATACCGGCACGTTCTTGTGCACAGGAAGGTGATCGTATTTCTCAACGCTTTGGGTCTCAACTGAGAACCCGGCAGCTTGCAGGTGCTTCACCCACTTGCTGCAACAGCCTCAAGTCGGGCTGCTGGTCACGTGTATCCTTTGTGCCTCATGTTGTGCCCGAGATTGTCCGCCCACGAGAATTGATGGTAATGCGAGTGCCGCTATGACAATCGCAAACAAATAGGATTTTTGGGTCACGATAGCCTCCTTTTTGAAACAGGAACTGAGATTCAGCTTCCCTTACTCCTTGTCACCTCTGCGCTGCCCCGAATCGCGAGCGTCCGCACGATCGGCGGCACTTTCGGTTGTCCCTTCGAGTGTCGTCCGCCGGTGCATCTTATGGAGCCATGATGCGGGTCGCAACCAGCTTGTACGCGCCGGAATCGCTGAAAAGCAATCCACGCACGTGCACCGTGGCTCCGTTGCCCACAGAAGAAAGGCCGCGGAGTCTGGTTCCAGATTGCTGATACACCGTGATTGCAGTCGCGCCCGTCAGCGTTGCGAACGCTGAATCTGGAGCGAGGTTCAGAGTGAACGAGGCGCTCGCGCCACTGCTGCTGTAGGCCGCCACCGTTCCACTGAAACCTTGCTGTTCAAGTTCAATCTGGGAAGCCGTGATTGTGCCTACATTCATGCCTCCGATGCCGCCGGACATCATGCTGTTGCCGCTCTCGGCACTAACGCGCTGCCCTTGGAAGACGGTGGTCGAGTCGAACCTCGGAGTAAACGGTAGCCCGCTTTGATCTACACCGTTCCAGTCCATGCTGTAGGTTGTTCCCGAACCGACATTGACAGTGATCAGGTTGGCGAGTGCCGAAGCCATCATTCCAGACCCAGCGCCGTTGTGCGCCACCAACGTCAGCTGCGTGGCAGGATTCCCTGTAACCTGCGTAACGAGCCCCTCGGCCATCAGCCCACCCATGACCGAAGTCATAGATTCGACCCGGTGCGCCATCATCGTTCCGTCCGGCTGCATCATCGCGTCCACGCTGATCATGGCCCCGTTGGACATCATCCCCATGCCACTCATGTTCTGGAACTGAGTGCCGGAGTTTGTCGCGATCATCATGTTTTGCGGGCTCTGCATCATCGACATCGCGAATGAATTGCCTGAAACACTGGCTACAGTGCCCGTCATGTGATCCATCATGCCGTCTTCTGGGTCGCGCGCACCAGCGACAGCGTTGCCGCTGGAGTGCTTGAAGACAGGGTTAACGGTCACATTGCCGCTAGCGTCAATGGAGACGGATGCGGCCATGTCCATATCGAAGTTCATGATCATGGCCGTAGTGCCGATCATGACCGAGGGATTGAAGTTGACGGTAACATTCATGGGGCCAACCGTCTTCTGAACTGGCTGCTTTGTAATGGGGTCCATGAACGTGACCACCGCCGATCCCATGTTGAATGTCGCGCCGGTATAGGTTCCAGGAGAAACGTTCATCATGCCCAGCGTCTGCATCGTGCCCATCAGTCGGGTCAATTCGACTGGCGTAGGAGTGTTGATCAGCGTAACGCTACCGCCGGAGTTGTTGGTGAGGGTCAGCGAATTGATTACCATCGAAAAGGCGATGAGTCGGTCGGCTGGCCCGTCTCCGATGTTGACCTGCAGGTTGACATTGCTCGGTTGCGTTAGGTTAGTCGTGCGCATCATGCTGTCGTTTCCCCCGCAACCGACCATGAGCAGGGTTAGACCAACCAAGCCGACGATGAAGGTAAGTACGAAAATGTTCGTTTTCATATGATCTTCCTATTTATTGCCAATGCGTACCGTCAGCCCAGCGCCCAAACGCACGTGGTGCTGCATGCCGCCGGTAAGCTGGTTGCCGTGGTAATCAGCTTGAATCAACCTGAGTGCAAGACGGTCCGAAAGGCTAATATCCAGACCGCCGCCCAATGCGAGAGCGAAGTTCGTTTCCGATTGCTTCAGCGTGGCGCTATTGACGGTTTCGCGCGCAAACCCGAATAGGCTGTGCACGAAGGGCGTAACCCGACGAGTGCGGTACGAGAAGCGCGGTCCAAATAGGATGCTGTGCAGACGTCGGTCTGCATTGGTACTGATAGGACCTGCCATTACATTCTCGCCTCCATAGTGCCCGCTGAAATCCGCGACTGCGCCTAGCCAGCGCTTCCAGTTCGCGGTGACGGAAGCATTCCATCCTGACGATGCTTCCATGTCCGTGAGCAGCGCCGAATAGCCTCCGTACACCTCAAACTTCGGGAGTGCGGGGGCCTGTTGTGCGAACAGCGGTGTCAAGGTGAAGAGAACAAACGGGAGCAATAGACCGCGCTTTTGCATGGATTCGTTTCGCCTTTCTTCGACAATGGTTTGGACTACGGAAATGCTGCTTGCCGATTGTGCGAGGAAGGCAAAGATCAGTTCAGCAACACACAACTGAACTCACGCGGGACGCGTGCGGGGTCAGGGAAGTGAGGAGAGGACACGAAAGCCGAGCAAGCGGCACTTGCGGAGGAGTTGGCCTGAATGACGGCAGGGACGAAAGTGAGGGCACTCCTATTCGAGCGCGCGCGGCACGAATGCCGCGCTTCAGCCTGAAGCTTTGCAACTGTAAGCTGTAGACAGCAGCGCATTCCATCGCACTTCGCGGAGCGCAGTGCTGATCCGTTTGATTCTTGCGCTGCGCCGTGATGCTCCGAGTCATGATGCCCGCGTATCATCGGCTCACATCGGCACGGAACCACCGCCGCAATCATTGGAGCGGAAAGGCCGAGCAGAACAGCCAATACGATTAAGATTTGGGCACTCCTCCGCATTTTAGTCACTCTACTAATCGCCACACAGGTCAACCGTGACGTTCGTCACCCTGCCGTGTGACCAAAGGTTGGATGCCGTGCGCCGGTCGTCACGGTCGCTCCGATTGCACTTGCTGAATCATTTGCTCGACTTTCTGGCGCTCGGCATAGGTCGGGTTCGTGAACAGAAGCTTCTGCCACAAATCGAGGGCGGACTTGCGATCCTGCTTGCCCTGCCATTTCACGATGCCCATGTTGAAAAGCGTTTGAGCGTGATTGGGCTGATATTTGAGGGATGCCTGGTACTCGCGAAGGGCCCGGTCCGCGTCGCCCGAATACCAGATGGCCGTTCCCATGTCCGTTCGAACGTTTACGTTTTCGGGCCGGATCTTCAGCGATCGCTCGTAATACTCGATGGCTTTCGGATAGTCGCGATTGTCATAATACTGATTGCCGATGTTGGCCAACAGTTCGGGGTCGCGGTCATTCTGTTTCAGCCGTTCCAGCAGGGCGTCAACCGTGCTGCTATTGAATGGCATGGAAGGGGCCTGTGCCGGCGCCGAATCCGAGAATGATCCACCGGCCGAACTACGCGACTGTGCTGCCGAGGCCGAGGAGCCGCGGAAGAGATAGCCCATTACGATTCCCAGCATCAAAGTGATGACTGCAAGCACATATGCCTGACTGGCCTTCCAGTAACTGGGCGGGATTTCAGCAACATGACGTGAATGACGACTCATATACACCTCCACAGCACTCGGCTGTACCGAGACTGGCACGACTAGTTTCATCAGCGCGACTGCTGCCCTGAGTGCTAGGTTCTATTTTTCTGCCAGAAGGATCGACTTTACGTTGATCGTGTCGCCAGTCTGCTCGCCGGTGACACGCACACGCTTACCTGCCAAACGGGACAGCTCCTCCTGCGGTCCGGCCAGCGTGTAAACTTTCTTGTCCACCGCGAGGGCGTACTTGCTGTTGGCCTTGATGCATTCACGAATACATTCAGCGTCGGTCTTACCCGGCATCATGTGCTTGGCGCCGCACATGGAATCACTGAGTGCGCCGGTGAACGATTGAGGTGCGGCCATCGCAGAAAATGATGCGATGACTACAAAAACAATGGCCATGAGACGTTTTAGATATTTCTGCATATAGAACATGTCGTGTTCCTCTTTATCATTGTCGGTATTGATTCTTACTCGATTCCAATTCGCGCAGGCGTTCCTCAATATCCGACGCCCGCACAGTTAACAATTTATTGTCAGCGGAAAAGGGCACGGGTACGGCCACGCAGCCCTTGGCTGGAGTCAGTTTTTCGTTTTGATCGCCAAGGCGCATTGCATGACGGCACCGGCCGCAAATCAGTTGACCTTCCTTAAACTCGTGCTCCTTCCTGAACGAATAACAGGCTCTGCAAGAGGCAACGACAGTTCGGATGGACCCGGACGAGTCCTTTTGCAGCGCCAGTCGAATGCGCTCGGAATGAAGCGGGTAGGTGAACCAGACGCTCTGGCTTCGCGCCAGTCGCGTCAAATCGTAGATGAAGTTATGTCCCGCATTGATATCGATTCGGGGAAGAACATCGGGCCTGTTGTCGCGCCAACTCCGCCAGGCCACGTATGACAATGCTGGCAGCCAGACTCCTAGGACGAGTGCAGCGAGAATCATCCACACCCGCCTAGTCACCCTGGGTGAGCTGCTTTGCGCGACGTGTTTGGACCTAAAGTGCATGGGGCATCCTGGGCCCTAATCAGCGAATACGGCCCTGGAGGTCTGCTCAGTAGCTTCGGGGACGCGATCCAGCAGCGCTCCACTCTGGTCAATCCTTCCATCTTTAATTTGCAGAATTCGGTCGGCCACGGTCGCATTCTCCGGGTTGTGCGTGACCATGAAAATGGTTTGGCCTTGTGAATTCAGCTCCAAGAAGACGCGCATGACCTCGCTCCCGGTCTTGGTATCCAACGTGCCGGTTGGCTCATCCGCCAACAGAAGCGGCGCCTCGTTGACAAGCGCCCTCGCGATAGCGAGCCGTCCCTGCTCGCCACCGGACAGTTGGTTGGGGAGCCTCCCAGCCTTGGCGGCCAAGCCAACCCGTTCGAGAGCCTGCGCAGCCCTGCGCCGCTTCTCGTCACGAGCCATGGGAACAATTGCCAGCGGCAGCATCACGTTCTCCACCGCGTTGAGGTATGGCAGGAGATGGTGCTGCTGGAAGACAAATCCCAGATACTCCCGACGGAAATCGGCTCGACGCTCATCACCCAATGAGTACACATCGATTCCATCAACAGTGACCGTGCCATGAGAGGGATGGTTCATTGCTCCGAGAGTCGTGAGCAACGTGCTCTTGCCTGAGCCCGATGGACCCATTAAGGCGACGAATTCGCCGGCGGCGATCTCCATATTGATGTCGAACAACACAGGCACGGACGCCCCGCCCTGGCTGTTGTAACTCTTGCTGACGTGCTCGACTTTAATTAGTGCCACTGTGGTCCTCCGTCAGATCGACCGCACCGCTTCCGATGGATCAAGGCGAGAAGCCCGCAACGCGGGATAGATGCTGCTGATACTTGCAATCAGGAGCGCCGACAGGATCGCCATCCCGAGCAGTGCTGGGTGCAATTGCCGCTCAACCCCGGCCTCGCTGAAATAGGGCAGCGCTGCCCAGCTTGCTACTATTCCTGCAGCCCATCCGAAGTAGCCGCCCAGAGCACTGATCGCTATCACCTCAATGAGCAGTCCGGCTACGATGTGCTTCCGCCGGAACCCAATCGCACGGAGCACGCCGATTTCTCGTGTGCGCTCAACGACCGACCCCATCATCGTGGTGAAGATCATCAGGCCGCCGATGATCAGCACGATCACTGATACGCTGGCGGAGAACTTAGCGAGGCGGCTCACCATTTCAGCGCGCGTTTTAACTGCCTGCTGAATCGCCGATACCTTGGCGTTCGGCAACTTCTCTTGGATCTGAGCGACGATATCCTCCACCGGACATCCCTTGCACAAAGCGCTCACTTCGATCACATTGATCTGGTTTTGACGGTTGGTCAGTGTCTGCACGTGCTGCAGCGAGCCGAAGATCATGCGGTCTTCGGGTCCCCCAGTTGGCGCAATGACGCCCGAAACACGGTGAGGCTGCCCTGCAACCGTGACTTCGGTGCGGATTAAAGTAAAGGGGGCACCATCATCTGGGCTGGCGTGGTGCTCTGACTTGTGTGTGGCCGACGATTCTAAGCGGATAACGGCAAGTCCACGTGCCGCTTCGTACCCGAGCAGTACGTCCTGTTCTGTCTGTGGTTTGGCGCCCGTTATCTTCCACCAGCGGCGCAGTTTCAGTTCATTCTTAAAGTCCACGCCGGCCAACAGAACCTGTTGGCCTTCCGCATCAGCCGTGCTGACCACCTTCGGAGCAATCACGCTCAGGCGATCGCGATAGCGGATTTGCCGGATGCTCTCGATGTCTTCGTTGTGGAGTTGCTGAACATCGAATTCGACACCGGGCACGGAAACGCCGCCGTAGTCCAGCGCCAGCCGGTTGGACTGTGGGACGATAACAATGTTGGCTCCAAAGCGATCGAGTTGCGCCCCAATCTCCTCTTGGATGGACGAGCTGAGACTAAGAAGGGCGACAATCGTTCCGATGCCGATGGAAATTCCAGCCATCAGGAATAACGCCTTAGCCTTGCGGCGTCTAAGATTGGCGAATGCAAGAGTGCTGACACGCATAGCTGTTCTCCAACGCTGCTTTAGAACATGGCTGCCCTGGCATCGAGGTCGGCAGCGGCAAGCAACAAGTTGCTGCCGTCAATGGCTCGTGGAATCCCGTCGGGGTTGCACGACCCGGTAATGACATTCACGTCCTTGGAGGCAAAATGGCGACCGCACTTGTTGCATACCATGTCGTCGCCTTCCTGGTGGTATCCCATCTTCGAGCGGAAGCACACGTCGCACGCGTCGGCGGCGGCGCGATACACACCATCCGAACTCCTGATGACGAAGAAGCGAACGGTCTTCCCGCTAGCAGCGCGGTACTCATAGAACCGAGCGCTCCCGTCGCTGACATCCGCCAGAGGAATACGCACCTTCCCGTCAACGCCGGGCGTTACCAGCGGCGCGCCGGAAGATTTGGCACTGCCGCCGAAGAGAATGAATGTGAAGAGAACGAGAAAGAGCCCCGTAGCTGTCCCGATAACATACTTCGGCTGCAGACCAGGGCGCGCTGGTTGCTCAAATTGTTCCCGCTTTCGATTGCGTCTGTCGTCTTGCGGTGAATGCGACATAAATTGGCCTCCAATGATTGCTTCAATCCAAGCTTGCGGCTGCGTACAACACGTTTCGTGCGCCGCCGGCCAGCAGCCGCGCTGGCCGGATGGTGAGTACTTGGCCCATGGCACTCAAAACGGCTGGCACGTAATTCCTGGTCTCCAGCGGCAACCATGCGCTGAGACGAACAAATTCGGCGCTCTGCGCCTTCCAAGAGGCGGCATCCACTCTGTCCTCGCCCGCGTTGTAGGCGGCGAGCGCCAGCGACCAGTTTCCGAACCGCTGATACAGATCGCGCAGGTAGCGTGCCGCTGCCCGCGTGGACTTCTGGATATCGAGCCGCTCATCCGTGACCGCACTTACAATGAGGCCGTAGCGCCGCGCGGTATCCGGCATGAACTGCCAGAGACCCCGGGCACCTTTGGGGGAGAGAGCCGCTGGCTGACCGCCACTTTCGATCAGCACAACAGCGATAAGTTCGGTTGGCACACCTTCTTCGCGCAGAATTGGCTCAATGACAGGGCGTAGCTGCTCGACGCGCTGCAGCGTGTTCCCTCGTGGGCTTGAACGCGGAACATTCAGCGCCTCCGCGACTTCAGAGGTGTTAGGGGGAGCCGCGATTATTTGAGCACCCAGTGGGCGCTCTGCAGCGATCGCAAGGATGTTGTCCGCAGCCGTGTTCAGAGACGTCTGCACAGGAGCAAACGGGTCGGCTTGCACGGCGGCAGTAGACGCGTGTGGTGCCTGCGCCCAGGCCTGTATGCTCACAGAGACGATTACCATCAGGACTGTTCTATTCACCCAACGCATGCACGACCTCCTCCCGCTGAGTCACATCGGGCAACTGGGCCGAGCCTCCCTTTTTCAGGCCCGGCTTCACTTCGAAGTTCCACTTCCAGATCGCAAAGATAGGCGGGTAGATGACCAGTTCCATCAGGAACGACGTCAGGATGCCGCCGATCATGGGAGCCGCGATGCGCTTCATTACATCCGCGCCCGCTCCAACCGACCACATGATCGGAAAGAGCCCGAATAGCATGCAGGCCACGGTCATCACCTTGGGACGGAGCCGTTTGACCGCGCCAACCACGATTGCTTCTCGCAGGTCATCCCAACTCTTCATGCGGCCCTTGTTGATGGCATCGTGATAGGCCAAGTCAAGGTAAAGCAGCATGAAAACGGCAGTCTCGGCGTCCACGCCGAGCAACGCGATAAGACCCACCCACACCGCGATGCTCATGTTGTAGCCCAGCAGGTACAGGAACCAGACCGCACCGATGGCGGAGAACGGGACCGCCAGCAGGATGATCAGTGTCTTCACCGTGGATTTGGTGTTGAAATAGAGCAGCAAGAACACGATGAACAGCGTTACCGGAAGGACGATCTTGAGGCGTTCTTTGACGCGCTCCATGGATTCGTACTGGCCACTCCAAACCAACTGGTAACCGGCCGGCACCTTGATTTTTTCTGCTACCGTCTTCTTCGCCTCGGTTACGTAGCTGCCGATGTCGCGTCCAGAAACATCCACATATACATATCCACTGAGCCGCCCATTCTCATCTCGAATCATGCCGGGACCGACCTTGAGGCTGATGTCGGCCACCTGTGCCAACGGGACTTGCGCACCCGACGGTGTGGTGATGAGCACACGCTGGAGTGCGCCTATGTCGCTCCGGTAATCACGGAAGTAGCGAACGTTAACGGGGTATCGCTCGCGGCCCTCGACGGTGGTGGTGACGTTTTCTCCGCCCACGGCGGACATCAGCGTCTCATTCGCATCGTCTATCGTTAGGCCGTAGCGTGCCAGTTGGTCGCGTTTGAGGTCGAAGTCGAGAAAGTACCCGCCTGTTGTACGTTCCGCAAAAACGCTCGTAGTGCCACGGATGTCCTTCAGCGCCATTTCAATCTCTTCACCAATGCGCTGAATCTCGCCCAGGTCGGCCCCCAGCACCTTGATTCCGAGCGGCGTGCGGACGCCGGTGGTCAGCATGTCAATGCGGGCCTTAATCGGCATGGTCCAGGCATTGGCAACGCCGGGCATTTGCAGAGCCTGGTTTAGTCCGCCAGGGCCATAAATCAGCTCTTGTGTGCTCTTATGGTCCGGCCACAGGCGTCGGAACAGACCTTGCAACCGCTCAGGCGCCCAACTGGAATACCACCGCGGGCGCTTCGGCCATTGCATGTGAGGCTTCAAGACAATGACCGTCTCCATCATCGAATAGGGAGCAGGGTCCGTTGCACTTTCCACGCGACCGGCTTTGCCAAAAACTCGCTCCACCTCCGGGAAACTCTTGATCACCTTGTCTTGCACCTGCAGAAGACGGCTCGCCTCAGTGACCGACATGCCCGGCAGCGTGGTAGGCATGTACAGCAGCGTGCCCTCATCCAGCGGCGGCATGAATTCCGAGCCGAGCTTGAAAAACACCGGGACGGTAACGGCCATTGCGATCACTGCCACGGCGATAGTCTTCCACCGGTGCTCCAAGACGAACTCGACAACGGGGTGATAAATCTTCATCAGTGGCCGACTGATGGGGTGGTTGTCCTCGCTGTGGATCTTTCCGACCAGAACCGCATTAACAATTCGTGCGACCCACCGGGGACGGAAATTGAAGTTGTCCATGCGAGTGAACAGCAGCCGCATGGCAGGATCCAGTGTTACAGCCAGGACGGCCGCTATCGCCATGGCGAAGTTCTTGGTGTAGGCCAGGGGTTTGAAAAGGCGGCCTTCCTGCGCTTCCAACGTGAATACCGGAAGGAATGAAACAGCGATGACGAGAAGAGCAAAGAAGCTGGGCCCCCCGACTTCCTTTACAGCACTGATGACGACGTCTTTGTAGTCGCCTGGCCGTCCCTCTTCGTTCCAGTGCTCCAGTTTCTTGTGAGTCTGCTCCACCACAACGACAGCCGCGTCCACCATGGCGCCAATCGCTACGGCGATGCCGCCCAACGACATGATGTTGGCAGTCATTCCACTCATCTGAATAGGAATGAACGCCAGGATGATGGTGATTGGAATGGTGATGATCGGAATGATTGCGCTGGGGAAGTGCCAGAGGAAGATCATGATCACCAAACTCACGATGATCAATTCCTCAATAAGCGTGTGCTTGAGGTTGTCGACCGACCGCTCAATCAGATCTGACCGATCATAGGTCGTTACAATCTTCAGTCCTTTCGGAAGAGTCGGTTCGAGGTCCTTGATCTTGGCCTTGATGCGCTCGATGACTTTTTCGGCGTTTTCGCCGAATCGCATGATGACGACTCCACCGACCGTCTCCCCCGCACCATCTATGTCGGCGACACCGCGGCGGATGTCGGGCCCATAGGTCACTGTCCCCAGATCGCGAACCAGTACAGGTGTACCCGTCTGCGGATTCGCCATGACAACGATCTTTCCGATGTCATCTAGTGACTTGATATAGCCGCGGCCACGTACCATGTACTCACGGCCCGAGAGTTCGACCAGACGCGCACCAACATCGTTGTTGCCCTTCTGAATAGCCTCAACGACCATGTTGATGGGGATTTTGTATCCAAGAAGCTTGTTGGGATCGATATTGATCTGGTATTGGCGGACGAACCCGCCCAAGGGGGCCACTTCCGCAACGCCAGGGGTGGACTGCAATGCATAGCGCAAGTACCAGTCCTGGAAGCTGCGCATTTGCTCGATACTGTACGATCCAGTGGTATCGACGAGAGCATACTGGTATACCCAACCAACCGCTGTCGCATCTTTCGCCAGTTCAACGTTCACGCCCCTAGGAAGACGCGGTGTTACCGAGTTCAAGTACTCCAGGGTTCGCGACCGCGCCCAGTAGATATCAGTGCCTTCCTCAAAGATTATGTAAACGTATGAATAGCCGAAATCGGAGAAGCCACGGATGTCCTTCACCTTCGGCATGCCGAGTAGTGCCGAGGTGATCGGATATGTAACCTGGTCCTCCATGATGTCGGGGCTGCGGTCCCAGCGCGAATAGACGATCACCTGCGTGTCGGACAAGTCGGGGATGGCATCCAGCTTGGTGTTCTTGAGCGACTGCCAGCCGAACAAGACAGCGACAGCGATGAACAGGAACACCAGGAACTTGTTGTGAGCGCAAATCTCAATGAGCCGGTTAATCATTTCGCTTTTACCTCCCCGAGCAGCTCTTCCAATCGCCTCACGACGCCGCCGTTGTTGGCAACAAATTGATCCGCCTCTTCCCGCTTCGCGAATGCGAAAGTGCCAGGTGAGCAACGGTCGAACGAAAGCTGCTGTGCGTGCTTGGATTCGTCCATTCGCCCCATATCGTGATTGCACGCAAAGGCGCGACTGTCTTCCACGTACCATGCCTGGCTGGGTGCGACGCGCTTGCCAGACACATAGTCAGTCACAGACACAAGACGCAGAGGCTTGCCTTCCTGCCTCGCCTCCGTAATCGCACACCTGGCGCAGCAGACACGCCGCTCGCGCTCGCCGACCTCGGCAATGACTCCCAGATTTGCCTGGATGGGTCGATTGCAAATGCCGCAGATCGTCTCGGAGCGGCGTTTCACCACCAGCTCGCCGAGCACAAGGAGCCCTGCCACGATCACAAGCAGTACGACAGCTGCGATGGAAATCTTCCGTGCCATGTTGACTCTCCTCAGTGCTTCATCCCGCCCATTGCATTCTTCAGACGGCTCTCCGAATCGATCAGGAAATTCCCCGAAGTGACGATCGTCTCACCTGCCTTCAACCCTGACAGAACAACGACTTTACCTTCGAGCTTTGCGCCAATCTTGACCTTGCGAGGCTCGAAATAACCGTTGTCGTGCGCCACAAAGACGGTTTGCTCGTTGCCGGAGTCCAGAAGGGCTTCCTGGGGCACCACAACCTGTGTTCCGTAATCGATCTTCAGCTGGACGTCCGCAAACATCTGCGGCTTCAGCTCGAAATTCGGATTAGCGAACTCCAGGCGAACCTTCACGGTGCGGGCTATTGGGTCAACGGTAGGGTTTATGAAGGTGACTCGCCCTGCGTATGTCTTTCCTGGGTAGTAGCTCAATTCCATGCTGGCTCTTTGACCGACCCGCACGTAAGGCACTTCATATTCATAGACATCAGCATTGACCCAAATATTTGACAGATCGGCTACCGTATAAAGCTCCATGTCAGGAGTGATCGCAGTGTGCGGAAATGCTTTGCGATCCATCACAAAGCCGTTGATTGGTGAGTAAAAGGTCATCGTCCGACTGATTTCGCCAGTCTCATCGAGCTTCTTGATTTGGTCGTCGCTGATGTCCCAGAGCTTCAGCCGCGCACGAGCGGAGCGCAGCAGTGACTGTGAGCCCTGCGCCACATCGACGAACTGCGATGAACCCAGGGACTTCTCTCCGCGCTTCGCAATGAGATATTCCTCCTGCGTCGCCACCAGATCGGGGCTGTAGAGCGTAAAGAGTGGCTGCCCTTTCTTCACCAATTGGCCGACAAAATCGACATATACTTGTTCAATCCACCCGGACACTTTTAGGTGCACGTGGGCGATGTTCCGCTCATCGGCCGTCAGTTGGCCAGTCGTGCGAATCATACGAGCCAGAGGCTCGCGATCCACGACCGCAGTGCGTACGCCGATAAGCTGCTGGCGCGTCGCGTCAACCTTTACAGTGCCAGGTGCCATCCCGCCTGCCGATTCCTCGTCAGCGTACTTGGGGACGAGGTCCATGCCGTCCGGCGCCTTGCCAGGCTTCTCATACCGGTGAGTGGGATTCATAGCGTCATACCAGTAAAGGACCTTGCGCTCCTTTGCTGAACCCGTAGCAGTACCGCCTTCCTCGTCCGCGAATTTCGGCACCAATGCCATGCCACAGTCCGGTGCGGTTCCCGGCTTGTTGGCCTTGTAAGCGGGATGCATTGGGTCGTACCAATACAGCACTTTCCGCCCTGGATTGTTCGGGTCGGGTTCGGCAGCAGGAGCGTTGTCGCCATGTCCGCTGTGTTGCTGCGCTGCAGCTACTGCATCGTTGCCTTTGAACCATTTGCCAATACGGCCGGAGAAACCGATCCAAACGACAATCGCAATGAGTACAACCAAAGCTATGTATCGGAAGATCTTGCGCATCATTGTTCGTGACTCCTTCATTTCGTCAGCTCCATGCCGACCAGCGGTTCCAGCCGTGCCAATGCCATGTTGTAGTTCGCTAGCTCTCGGTAGTACTCGATCTGGTAATCGAGGACGGTGGTGAAATTGGACAGGATCGTCAAGAAGTCCACGTTGCCGACTTGATAGGCCGACATAGAGGACTCCAATGCCAAGGAGGATTGGGGAACGACTCCCTGGGAATAGAGCTGGAACAGCCCTTCCGCCGATTTCGCTAGCAGATACTGCTCTTTAACAGCGAAGAACAATTCTGTCTGGCGGTTGTCCTTGCTCCGCTCGGAACTGATCAAAGTTTCCGTCGCCTCGCGGACCGCCTCACGCTGCTTGGTCTTGTAAAAGATCGGGATGTTGGCCGTGACCGTAAGCCCATTCATGTCCGGCATCAGCGGACGCTGCTGGTACATGTACGCGACCGTAAAGTCGGGGTAATAGTCCCTTTGGGCAAGATTCACAGCGAGCTGGTTGCGCTCGATCATCCGCTGCTCCCGCTGCAATCCCGTGTCGTGCTCCTTGGCGAGTTGGTACAACTGATCGAGCGAATACTGCAGCTTGGGATTGCTCAATGCTTCTGGCGGCGGCAACGGTGCTTCCGGATCGCGGTACAGCAGTGTGTTGAGGCGTACCTGAGCCGTCTTGTACTGCTGCTCTAAAACCGTAAGGCGCTGCTGAATCCGCGAAATTTCGACTTGCGACTTCAGAACGTCCTGCTGGATTCCCTTGCCGACGCGGTACCGTGCCTCTGAGATTTGCGAGAGCTTTTGGAGCAGGTCCTTGTTCTTCGTCGTCGTCTCCATCGCCTTTGCATAGAAGGAATAGTCGTAGTAGGCCGCTTTCACATCGGCAGCAAGACGACGGCGCGCATTTTCGTAATCCCACCACGCAGCTTCTGCTTCGCGGTCGGCAACCTGTCCCCGGAGCCTGAGCTTTCCGGGATAGGGGATTGTCTGTGATGCCGTGATTCCGCGATAGCTGGAGGGATCGCCCTTTTGCACGCCGAACGGCGTGATATTTCCGGCCCATCCCACCGAGACAGTCGGATCTGGCAGCGTGCGAGCTTGTGGGATGCGGTGGCGCAAAGCCTGAACCTGCCGAAGGGCGCTCTGTACGCCGGGATTTCGCTGCTCGGCTTCCTGGATCAACGAGTCCAGCGATACCGGACCCCCCGCAACCTGGGCTTGGCCCTGATTGGTTACCGTCAGTTCAACAGGCTTGTCGGCATTGCCAACGGTTTGAGCCTGGGCTGGCAACAGCAGGAACACAGCAACAAGGCCAGAAACTATGCGTAGCTTGAACATGTAAGCCCTCTTTCGCACATGGGTGATGGGTCGCGACCCAAAATGGGGCGCAGGACGCACTTCAGTGCGGAGGGCTGGCTAGATGAGAAAAGTGCAGAGGACGGCCTGAGGCGGGGAGCCGACTGCTGGAACTGCGGCAGATGGGGCTGGTGTGGAACGCATAATCGGGGCCGCGGGTGCGATCAAGAGTGATTGAGAGCTGGGCGTCTGGACGGATGCCCTCGCTTCATTCGTGACTGCCGGCTTTGTGCCGTCCGAGGGCGGACCCGACATCTGGCAGCAGGAGCCATCGCCAGACGGAAGCTCGGAAATCTGCATGCCCGAATGCTGGAGAGCCCGCATCATCGGACAATCCTCGCCCCCGCAATGCCCAGCCATGGCCGCCTTGGGGCTGCAGTTCGCAAAAGCCGTCAGCGGCGTCGCGAACAGCATCAAGGCAAGCATTGCAGCAGCGAGTTTGGATAGTCGATTCACGAGTCCGTTGTCAGTCTAACTAGCGGCTTCACGCGCTGCTGTGACTTCCGTCACATCTGGCTAGGATTGATGTCACTCCGTTCCGGAAGTCGAGTTGCCGCGGAAGCCGCGCTGGGGGATCGGTCTGCACAGCAGGTAATTCATCGCAACTCGCATCAGCTAAGAGCACGCACCATGCCAAAAGCGATGCCCGGGAAATCAGCATCTTACAAATGTCTCGAAGCGGCTCTGTTGCGCGTGCTGCCTCATTTGAGCCACCGCTGCTGCATTTCGGCCAATGGTCAAGTAAAAGGACCTGACGACTGAAGGACGCGGACGCTCTCCAGATGCAGCTTAGAACCCGCCATTCCGTTCAGAATTATCATGACCTCACTCTGGTCCATGGCGGGCTTGTAGGGCCGGCGTTCCGTCAGAGAAGCAAAGACATCCGCTACCCGGAGAATGTGTGCTTCGAGGGGAATCGCTTCGCCCTTGCGCCCATACGGATAGCCCGATCCGTCGGGGCACTCATGATGCGCCAGCACGATTTCCGCGATCTCCTTTGCTCCGCGTATGGGACGAAGAATTTCGGCGGCCACGATGGGATGACGTTCGATTACAGCCCTTTCTTCAAACGTCAGGTCGTGCGGTTTCAACAGAATGTCATCCCGCACGCCAATCTTGCCGATGTCGTGAACGAGCCCGGCCAGGCGCAGCAACTCCAGCCGTCCAGGTGACAAGCCCAAGTGTTTACCGATTTCTTCTGCTAGACGCGATACGTGTTCGCTGTGCTCACGGGTGTACTCATCGCGAGCGCGGAGTGCATTCGAAAGCCCTGCCAGCCCCTCGATAACAGCCTCACGTTCTGCCTGCCGCTCAGCTTCCAGCCGCGCTGCGTGCTCACGGTCCCGGAGACGTACCAGCAATCCGGCTACGACTGCGACGAACCAATACACGGCCATCATTCCGAACTGGTTGGCGTTTTCCATTGGCTGATTCGGCCAGGAGATGCGAATGTGGGCGTAATAGAGCAGCGTGATGCCACCGGAGACAGCAACAGCACCACGGATGCCGAACCAGAATGCAGCGGCAACGATAGGAAGGAGGTAGGTCCCGCCGAGGATGATGTGGAACACGTGTCGCGAGTGAGTGGTGCGGCCCAGGACAAAGTGGGCGAGGGTAATGATGACCACGGAGAACGCAATAAGAGTGATTGCGCGTTTCTTCTGCAGGTCGGGTAATGCAGTCATGAGAGGACCGCTCCTTCTCGCGAGCATCACGGCAAACCGGCTCGGTAATTGTCCCATCGACTCGTATTGATCGAAACGTCGGGCTGCGCGGCGTACAGAGATGGCGGTTGAACAGCGCGCACATGTCCTTGCGAAGCGGCGACCCAAAGTGTCGCGATCGTCACAACAATCCAGGCGATCAAGACGAGCCGAAACAGAAACTCGATCCCTTGCTGATCAGCAACGCGAATCCGGCGACAGTGTGCTGCAACACTCCTGTGCTTGCAACCGCAACTGCACTCAGAATGGCCCTTGGTTCCGATGGCTGTTCCAGCCAACATAGCTTCCTCTCAGAAGCAGGATTGCGTCGCATGAACTGAGACGTAAGGTACGCCTCGGAACAGTTGAGTTCCGACCATGAGGCCCTCCAAGGCATTCCGTGCACACACCGGGAGGAACTGCACGAAACCCGTGTATCCGAGTTGACCTGGGAGAGCCGCGAGAAGCGTGCACGCCCTCACGCACTTGGGTCTGCCACTCGTTCCGTTTTGAGCCGAGATAAAAACCCGGGAACTTGGTGCCGTGTCCGCTCCGTCGTGAGCGACCTCCAGCAGACGGAAGACCTCAAACCCGAGGGCGTAGCCACCTTCACAAGGCTGTAGCAAGCCTTGGCGCACGAGCCTACGTTTCGATTTCGTGAGTCGCTCGGCAAGCTTGTTTTCACCCACGACATAGATGTCGAAGTTACATCGGCGACGATATTCGTGAAGGAGCTCGACATAATTCTCGGGCAGGACAAACGCCTGATAAAACTCGGCACGCTCCTTAGAGCTCAGTGTCCCTGGGTTGGACTGATCATCGCTACCGTTAGCATCGCCGATCGTGACATCGTTAATGGTAATGATTAGATCCGACACAATCCCTTGCTCGCGCAATTCTTGTATGCATTTGAGTCCTTTAGCGAGCGAAGCCAGCGAATGTTCGTTAACCTCCAAGAAGCTACTGGCCTTGTCAGGCATGTAGTGGCCTGCCGAAACCAATATTCTGCGCCCCAGGCCAGGCAAGGCCTTCCCGAGCGCTTCCGGTAATTCGACGTCCTCGGAATACTCACACACAAGATCGCCATCTACCTGGCCGGCGACGACCCTTGGTCGTCCCTGCCCGGCGTGCAGATTGCCACACGCGGGTTGCCCCGTATTCAGATATCGCTCAAGCATGCGGCGACTGTGCGGTCGCCACCCTGCCTGAGAACCGACCATAGCAATATTCTTGATCTGTGGCCGATCATCCGCACTCCAGCCTTCAATAAGGCCGACATTAACGACACCTTCGTTCATTGGCTATGCACCTCTTGAATTCCGACTCGGTTGGCGGGGGGCCCTTTTCGTAGCCCGTTCCGCTGTTTTGGATTTCGTTAGAAGAATCCAAGAGATTGGCTGCGATCTCTCGGATTTCGGCGTTGTCACATTCCGATGCCCGCACAAGTTCATCGCGAGCCCGCTGGTCACCGTGACGCCGCCACGCCAGCCGGCAAGCGAACAGGTAGAGCACCTCCGTCAGTTGTCCCTTTCGTGCTGCTCCTTGCCAATCGATGCCGGTCATAGGCAATCCGTCAGCGGAGCTGCTGTGATGTTGTCACCGATTCGGAGAGCCAAAGCGCTCCGGGTGCTTGGAGTGGAAGAAGAGGTCGGAAGCCGGGTACTCTCACGGGTGATTGTGCGGTACCGCTCTAGATAGTCATCAATTGCTCGCTGGAACCTTTCTACGTGAAGCGCGAAGCGACCATTGTCGAGGGAATGCTGATAGAGGTCGTCATCTAATGTGACGAGATGACGCTGAATTCCAGACCAGGACTTACTCAGCCGCGTCAAGGCTTCCTTCATCGAGGTTCGCTGTCCCGAAGACAGGCTCCTCACAAAGTCGGCATGGCATTTACGAGCGGAGACTGCGGCCAGCCGGATCGGGCTGCGGTGCCTCGCGTAAATGGTGATCGCCGGCTCGGGGCGAGACGGCGTTTCCGAAAGTGCGCGGATCTCTGCCTGGAGCTGCAGAATTGCATCTAGGCATTGTTGATACTGACGTTGCTGAAGAATCGAAAGGTCGGTCGTCGGGGTACGCCCGCCCGCAGCCTGTCCGACATCGGCGAAGCCTCCGGTCGAACCTGACACTAAGATTACGATCATTAGCAGCCTGCCCATGAGTCCTCCAAAGGAGTGGCATCTCGTGGCTGCACCGCTTGAATCTCCGCCAGGAAAACCTCCGCGACGAGTCGAGTATCGGGGTCCGAGTGGCGCGCCGCGCGCTTCAACTCCTCGTAGGCATGCAAATCACCGAGCCGCAGACAACGGACACGGCAAGCAAACAGGTACAGCGGATCCGGGGCTTCCATCACGTGTTGGGCAGGGTGAGTCATCTTGGTCCTTAGAATTCCATTTGCATCTTTAGCAAGGGCAACTCGATCTCGACGGTTTGGCCCTGGCGATAAACTTTGAACCGAAGCCGCTGTCCAGGCCGCGAGCGCAACAGAATCTGCGCGAGCTGGGCCGGAGAAGTAAAGGCTTCACCGTTAACGCCGACGATGATGTCTCCGCCCAGCGCGTACGGTTTATCGCTGACCATCACGAATCGGTTGCCAGCGCGGAGTCCAGCCTGCTGCGCGGGAGAACGTGGCAGCACCTCCTCCACCAGAAATCCTCGCTCTACGGGCAGGCCGAATAACTTGGCCAAGCTTGGGGTCACTTCACTCCCACTGAAGCCCAGCACCGGGCGATACGGATGACCCATGTCTATCAAGTCAGGAATGATGCTGCGCGCCAGGTCGATTGGGATCGCAAAGCCCATGTTCTGGGTGTTCGTTAAGACAGCATCGTTGATTCCGACAACCTCGCCGGCGGAATTGAGGAGCGGACCGCCACTATTGCCCGGATTGATCGCTGCGTCCGTCTGAATGAAGGCGTCCTCCAACTCAATCGCAGTCTCGCCCAAGCTGCGCTTCAGGGCGCTAACCACACCCACTGTCAAGCTGTTGTGAAGTCCAACAGCATTGCCAATGGCAACGACCTTCTGGCCGACCTCAAGGTCCAGCGAGGTGCCTAACGGCAACGGGAAGAGTTCATCCTTCGGGGCATCCACCTGGAGCAGGGCAATGTCCAACTGCGGCGCAGTGCCGACCAGTCGAGCCGTCAGTTGTCGGGAGCCGAGCACGACCGTGATCTCGTTCTTGTCCTTGATGACGTGAAATGCAGTCAGTATTCGTCCATCGTTATCGATCACGAATCCCGTGCCGGTGCTGCTCTCCATCGTGTTCTTTTCGAACGGTGACGTCACGACCGTTCTCGCACTGATGTGGACAACGCCGCGGCTTGCTCTCTTGAACAGCTCGATGGTGTTGCGCTCGTTTTCGGTCAATTTGGAAGGGTCCGACGCTAAGGCGCCATACGGCGCCAGCAAGAGAAGAATCAATGTGGTCACAGCGGAGACGAGTCTGCTCGTTATCCTGCTCATTCCCTACTCCTGTCGGCGGTTGCTTCATAGATCGGCTCACACACCCCGAACCACTGGAGATGAGAGCGGAATTCCGCAACGCATTTCCGCCCGGGTGAATCGTCCGCGTGCGCAGCAGTTCGGTGAATCAGGATGACCGGCAGCGTAATCCGGTGTTCCCGTGTCGAGAGATCGTCTTCGGTACGGACAGCGGCGATTGTGTGTTGACAACAGTCCCCCTGCGGAGGAAGCGCGGGAAGCACAAGGTCCCTTAATGCCCCCCTTATTACGGCACATCGCGCGCAGTGCTGATGCTGTCGCGAGTCCAGCGGATGCGTTCCGACCAGCTCGATAGCGGTAACGAGACGGCGTTTCCACACGTCCCAGACGCGGTAGTTTGTTACCGGCCTGACGTAAATGCCGTACAGCTCCACAGCGTCTGACAGACCGAGCCGCGAGTCGCGAGCGCGTGCCAGCGCCGCTTCTCGCGCTCTGCCTGTATCGCTTTGATCCATTTCAGGTGCGTTGCTCAACATGATGTCCTTCGCATTGCCTAAGCAACGGGAGTTAGAAGACGCTCGGCCGCTCCTAATTCGTCGAGGCTTGCCCGGACGACTTCATTGAGCGGATCTATTGATATTTCCGTTTCAGGCTCTTCGCGACAACCACGAGCAAGCAGAAGCCGCCTTATCTCCTGCCAAAAGTCCATGGCCCAACCGTCATTAGCCTGCTCAAATGGACGATGGGCCCGGATCTCAATAGCAAGGACAACTCGCGCGTGACCGCTGCTCCCGCTGCTGTATCGCATATATTTTTCGTGATTGCGGTCGATCCCATTCAATGCGTCGCGCTCAAGCAGCAGGAGCACATCAGCAATCTCGAACAGCGTTTTCAACACACGTGCGCAGTCGCCGCACTGCGCACGTGTACTTCCGTCACCGCCTTCGTGCCGACCGCTTAGTCTCAGGCGAAACGTGACCGTAACGGCACGTCCATCAACTTCGACTTCATCCGGGGATAGCGCAAATCCGACCTGGTAAAGTCGAATCAAGGTCCCGAGATCAACGGCATGAATGGCGTCGCGCTTCATATAGGCCCCTAATCTGCTATCCAGCGATTCCCATTTCCTTCGCAATCTTGCGATGCTCGGATTGCCACTTCTCGGCGACCTCTTTGACTTTGTGTGTGTCATCGCGGAGGCGCTTGGAATCTGGCTTGCTCGCTGATAGCTCACGGTCAACCTGCGCGATCCGCTTGCTCAATTCAGTCTGGACGCGCTCCAGCTTGCCGAGGTACTTGCGAAGCTCCTTCTCCTGCGGCTGGCTCAAGCTGTGACGGAAATGTTGGTGCACCGTCCCAAGCTCCGCGAGTGCCGCCTGCAACTGCTCCTTCCGTTCGGAAAGAACAGCAGCGTCATAATTCAAGCCCGTACCTTGGCCGACGATTTGATCGGCCAGTCTGAGGACTCGGTCGGTCGCCTCCATGCACTTGGCGAAAGCCATGCGCTGGTCGTCGGTTGCAGAGAGCATCATTGCTCGCTGAAGGTCGCGCATTGCGGAGTCGTTGCCGGTATTGCCAAAGCCTCCACCGGAAGAAGTGCCGCCGTGCCCGCTGTGCTGCGCAAACGCGACGGGCACAAGTGCGGCACAGAAAAGAGTTGCTAACAGTTTTCGAATCAGCTTCATTGCTTTCCCAATCTCCTGTTCTTCAAAGATGGCATCGAGGTTCAGAAGACGTGCGCGACATTCTCGCCGGCGACTTCGATACGCGTGATGCGTCGCACTCCGCCCTCGTCCGTCGTCATGACCGCGGTACGCGAAACCTTCTGCGGGAGCGGCTCGATCTGGCACTTGATCTCACTGGAGTCTTGCGCCTTGCCTTTCATCTCCGTGAATTTCACGAAATGATCGTCTCCTGATGTGCGATGTGCGAAGCGATAGGCGCCGGCCGGCAGGACCACGTCTCCAATTTTCGTTTCCTGGCCGAACGTGATTTCGCCAGTCTTCCCAACCTTGAGTTGCTTGCGCATTTGCATGTGCTGGTGAGGGTTCTCCTGGGCGCTCATTTGCATGTGTTGATGAGGGCTCTCTTGAGCGGTTGCGTATGCGGCACCGAGGATGAGGGCGCTCACAAGGACTGCGATTGCGAGTACGACCCAACGGTTCTTCATCGTGTGTGTTCTCCTTTTGTGGCTTTTGCCAGTTATTGAATTCGTTTCGATAACGATCGCGACATCCAGCGCCGGTCAAGTGCTCGCCGCTTCTCTTCAACGGCCTCCCGAAACCTTGCGCAGAGCTCCGGATGTGTGCGGATCTTTGCTAGGGCACGATGCAAGATGGTCTTCACCGCAGACTTCGACATGCCCAGCTCTGCTGCGATTTCTGTTTCGGTCATGGCGTAGTACACGTCTTGCATCAAGAACCTCCTATAAGCTCAGTTTCGAGTGTCGCCACGGGTCTGCGGATTGGTGGTTTCTGTTCGGCGCCGCAGCACCGGCCGCCCGAAGGCACTCTTCGATTCCGCCAGCCCAAGTCTTTCCAAGCGCGCTTTCACCTCGTCAAAGGCACTCGTGTTCACGACGTATGCGTCTCGCGGTGGGAGATAAGTGACGACAGCCTTCTGAGCGCGCTCGATCCGGTCAGCCGTTGTCGGATGGCACATAAAGGCGCGGCTGAGCATAGATTTCTTATCCCGCTCATTTGCCCGGAGCCGTTCGAAAATCTGGACTAGTGCGACAGGGTCGTAACCCGCCGTATGCGCATACTCCAGCCCTAGGACATCGGCTTCACGTTCAGAATTTCGGCTGAAGCTAAGCACCGACATCGGTCCTGCAAGACGGACGATCTGTCGAACCGCCGCGCCAGCGGGCCCGCCGACAAACACCAATGGAATCGACCCAATATTCCAAAGGAAGCTCCGAGACATGCTTTTCGTGGCATGACGGGCGGCAACATGTGCGATCTCGTGCGAAATCACGGCAGCGAGTTCCGCCTCGTTATCAGCCGCCTGGATCAAACCTGTGTGGATGAAAAGAAAGCCGCCCGGCAGTGCAAAAGCATTAACTTCGGCATCGTCGATCACCCTTACGATGAACGGCACCTTTGCGTCTGAGTTCTGCACAAGACGCTGCACCACTCCGTTCACGTAGTCGTTCACTGCTGGGTCGCTCACCAGGGTGACTTGAGCTTCCACCTCGGAAGCTAGCTGCTTCCCCATGGCCTGCTCGCGTTCAGGCGAGTAGATATTCAGCCCATGGGCAACATCTCGTCGGCCGATCATCGCTATGTCGTACTTGGCGTTCTTCTTTGCGATCGGCCCGCGAACAACTGGGGTTCTCCCCAGCGCAGCCTTCGTCTCAACCAACTCTGCACTTGCTGTTTGGTCACTTGCAGGCCCCGGCGCCTGCGCACTCTGCAGCACGGTTGCGCCTGGGGGAGGGTTGTCCGTGCCGGCCTGCTGCGCTACAGAAGAGCCAGCAAGCGCCGGGGCCAGTGCAAGGGTCGCGACTACAGCCGTTTTGGCGAGCTCGAAATACATCGCCATTTGGTCCGATCACCTCTTACCGCTCTGCTGCCGATTCGCGTACCTCGCGGTACTCAGGAACGTTTTCCTGCACAGCCAGTTCGAGAAAAATGCGGCGCACCTTACGCGCCAAAGTTTGGGCCAGAACCTGAACACCGATCGGCGCTTCGTTCAAACTCCAGGCCGCATGGTTCGTAGCCGCAACGACCGTCGAGTCTCCGTGCTCTGCGACGGTAACGTTGAAAGGGACCAACAGTCCGCCGTCACGATCACTCAGCACCGCCTGATAGGCGTCGAAGGGACTCCAGAGCACCAGCACGGTGCAGTGTTGGCAGCGAAGGCCGACCCTGCGCTCCAGCTCGCGGTCCAAGGGGAGCTCACAGAGCACCTCGAAGCCGTTTCGCTTTACCGCCTCTCGCAGAACAGAAAGGACCCGTTGATAAGGCATCGGTGTGCGTGCCGAAAATGAGAAGTCCCGAACGGCGGTGGTCATTGGTGCTCCTTGAAGCTCATACCGACTATTGAGGCAATCGGTTTGCCACTGCTTTGGCGTCTCTGTTCGCGGACAATCAGCCTTGCGGAACAGTCAGTTAGGTGGTGCTTCGGTCAAGTGCGAAGGCGGCAGTTCATGGACAGGCTGCCGTATTTGCGGCAGTGGCTGCTGGAAAACAGGCAGGAGTCTGATTTATTGCGTGGGTGCGAAATAGCCGCTGCGCGTCCGCGCGGTGAGGCCGTCTTTGTGCAACTCTTCGGGCAGGCTGAGTTGGACTTGAATGGCACGCCAACTGCCGTCCAGCAGTTTCGGACGAGGGTAATAGCCCAGGCTGTACTGCTCGCGCAAGTCCTTCGCAATATCGACGCACGCCTGTTCGCATTGCTTGACCGTCTTGGGAAAGTACGCGCGGCCGCCGGTAATTTGGGCGAGTTGGGATAGCAGCGGCTGTACCTGATCTTCCCGCTTTAATTCGGTGGCAAGCATCATCTCGTCAAACATTCCCACGACGTAGATGACCACGTTTTCCGCCCGCGCTCGTTCCAGTACTTCCTCATAAGAATGTTTGCTAGAATTGTCGGCGCCATCCGTGACCACGAGCAGCGCCTTCTTGTCGTAGTGGGCCTTCTTAAGCTGATTCATGCCGACCAGGATCGCGTCGTACAAAGCTGTCGAACCACCAGGAAAAACGCTGTCTAAACGGCGCTCCAGCAGAGCCTGGTCAGTCGTCAGCTCTTGCAAGATCTCAACACGGCTATCGAATAGCTCAATGAAGAATTCGTCTTCAGCCTTACTCGCGCGCACGGTGTGAAAGGCAGCGTTATACACTTCTCGCATCATGCCCGCCATGCTGCCGCTGCGATCCAGTACTAGTCCCATGCTGTAAGGCAGATCGTCGTGGCTGAAGTGATGGATGGCTTGCTCGACGCCGTTGTCGTAAATGCGGAAATTGCTGGCATCCAGGCCGGAATGTGTCCGTCCGTTTCTGTCAGTAACCGCGACGTTCAGGCTCACAAGCCTGACATCAACCGTGATGGATGTTGGCGATTCCGGAGCATTGGTTTGACCTAACAGACCGGAGGCAGTCAACAGCACCACCAGCAATGTGACGCAGCGTAGCTGCCCGAACCCGCTACTCTTGAACAAGCACCACATGGGACACCGATTCATCCCGAGTTGTCACGCGCAGGCGCCAGCGGAGGCGCTGGGCGGAGTGCCATACTCTTCAAACAGTCGAGAACAAGTGTCCTTCACGGTCGAGATTCGCAACTGCAATAGGGCACAAACCCAAAGTTGGCTCACGGCGGTAAACGAAAGGCGTGTGATCGCAGCTACCCACGGCAGCTGAAGTTCGAGCGCGCCGTGCAAGAGGAACACTGCCCGTTCATCAGGTGGCAGGGCGAGGACCGCCCATTCGAAATCAGAATCCACATTGCCGCCGCCTCCATCACCGCAGCTAATGCTCTCTTCGATGGCCAATGACATCAATGCGGTCGGCAGGCGATCGAGGTGCAGGGGCAGTTCCGACCGAAAATATTTCAGGAACGTTTGTGCGACGACGGTTTCTGCTGTTTCTGTGTCGCCGCAGTAAAGCCGGCAAAACAGCAGCACATGGGACGCCCACCGCTCGTAGAACTGCTGGAGTTCGATCTCGTCTCGGCTTTCTCTCATATGCCACCTCCGCTTGATCAGAGGTTGTGACATCTACGTGAAGGGCAAACGCCATGCCAGAACCCGGGCAGGCTGAGGTACTCCGCAAGCAATTGAAAATGCGGCCCGCTGGCACTCGTGTGAGCCTGAGCTGCGGGGCTGATCTATTCCCTTTCAGCCAGCAACTGTGCGTTTTGAGCCACGGCCGAATCACCAGAGGTCCGTGAACGACGGTGCTAAAATTGCGATCAACAATGCGCACGATTCGAATTGCGACGCTGATTGCAGCGGTTTTGGTGGTGTCCTTCTTGCATTACCAGACCACCACCACTCAGGTGTGGCTGCACCAACTCTTTCAGCGCGCCTACTACATTCCCATCATCCTGACTGCGTTGTGGTATGGCTGGAGAGGCGGCTTGTTTGCCGCAGGATTCTCCGCTCTGCTGTACGTCCCCCATATTCTGATGTCTTGGACTTCCCACCCCGAGTACCGCGTCGATCAGTTCATCGAGATCCTGATGTTCTTTGCCATCGGATCGATAACCGGCGTCCTGTCGGATCACGAACGCGCACATCGACGAAAGGTCGAGGAAACAGCGCGCCAGCTCGGTGAAGTCTACGCCCAGCTGCAGAGGTCGTTTGAGCAGCTGCGCCGCGCAGATCGCCTTTCGGCGCTTGGAGAACTGTCTGCGGGTCTAGCCCATGAGATTCGCAATCCTCTTGGCTCGATCGAGGGCGCCGTAAAGATCTTAGGCAGGCGCGAACTGCCGGAAGATACACGGCAGGAATTCACCGATCTCGCCCATAGAGAGGTCGAGAGGCTCAAAGGCCTGCTCACGAATTTCCTGGAATTTGCGCGTCCCCAGCCACCGCGACGGGCGGCGTCAGACGTGAATCTCTTGCTCGAATCGGTTGTGAAGTTAGCGCTCGAAACGGCGTCGATGGCCGACGTCAACTTCCGCATCGAGACCAGCGAGGAGTTGCCGTCTGTACTGATCGACCAGGAACAGATCAAGCAGGTTCTTGTGAACCTCGTGATCAACGCCGTTCAGGCCATGCCAGCAGGCGGTCAGATAGCACTGCGCGCAGTTCAGGGCGCTGAAAATATCCGCATAGAAATCCAGGATGAGGGAACGGGCATTCCATTGGAAGATTTGGAGCGGGTATTCGATCCGTTCTTCACGACGCGAAGCCAGGGAACGGGGCTCGGTCTCTCTATCGCATACCAGATTGTCACTCAGCATGGAGGACATATCACGGCCAAACAAAACCCCGAGCGTGGCATGACATTTGCAGTCACACTACCCGCCGTCAGTGCTGCAAGCGAAGCAGTGACGCCGAGGATCTGAGATGGCAAACAAGCTCATTCTGGTCGTTGACGACGATGCCAGCCAACGGCGACTCATCGAGTTCTGGCTGAAGGAAGAGGGCTATTCGGTCGTCACAGCATCGGACGGCAACTCTGGGTTACAGACATTCACGGAAAAGGCGCCAGATCTTGTAATCGCTGACATCCGTATGCCAGGCCTCAGCGGGCTCGATCTTCTCGGTCGGATCAAGGCGGCTAATGCAGACACCCCCGTTATTCTCATCACGGCGTTTGGAACCGTCGGCGATGCCGTGGGTGCCATGAAGCTTGGCGCTGCCGATTATGTGCTGAAACCCCTGAATCCAGAGGAACTCAAGGTAAACGTCCAGCGTGCTTTGGAACATCAACAGCTCCTCGACGAGAATCGTTACCTTCGTGACTTCAGCGATACAGCATTCCGATTCGAGAACCTCATTGCCGGGTCCAAGCGTATGCGCGATGTCTTCGACGTCGCGGCACAAGTTGCAAGGCGTGATTCAACCGTGCTCCTGACTGGGGAATCAGGGACTGGTAAGGAACTGCTTGCCAAGGCGGTCCACCAGAATAGCCTTCGCGTTTCGAAGCCGTTCATCACCGTCAACTGCGGCGCGATTCCCGAGAACTTGATCGAGTCGGAACTCTTCGGCCACAGAAAGGGTTCGTTTACGGGGGCCGTCGCTGATCGTGTTGGCAAGTTCGAGGCCGCCAATGAAGGCACGGTATTCCTGGATGAAATTGGTGAGCTTCCAATCAATTTGCAAGTCCGATTGTTGCGCGTGATCCAGGAGCGCGAGATCGACAAGATCGGCTTTCCTAAACCAATACCTGTAAATGTTCGACTAATTGCTGCGACGAATCGGGATCTTCGAACGCTTATCGAGGATGGGCATTTTCGTGAGGATTTGTTTTACCGGCTAAGCGTTGTCACTATCGAACTTCCGCCGCTGCGGGAACGACGAGACGATATACCTCTTCTGATCGCGCACTTCTTGAAGAAGCATTGCGAGCGGTACCAGGAGCCGGTGCCTTCTATCACCGATGACGCGTTGGAGCTCCTGGCGCGCTACGACTGGCCGGGAAACGTAAGGGAACTGGAAAACGTCGTCGAGCACGCGGTCGTGCTGGGGCACTCGGATGTGATCCGAGCCGAAGATCTGCCGCTCCAAGTTAGACAAGCGAAGTCTCGCGTGAGCTCGATAAGCCTCAAGCTGCCCGACGAGGGAATTGACCTCGAAGAAGTGGAAAAGGAAATCCTCGTGCAGGCCTTGGAAAAACATCAATGGAACCAGACGCGTGCCGCTCGTTACCTAAACATCAGCCGGAAAACTCTCATCTATCGCATGGAAAAGTTTAGTTTGGTACCGGCGGCAGAGCGGTCGTCTTCGCCGCTGCCTTCCGAGTAGCCAATCTTGCGGCACAACTTCTCCCAGTCGCTTAGGTCGCGATCTATCCTTCGTGCGTAACGCGCCAGGATCGTTGAATCTGGTTTGGGCATCCGTAGTTCAAGGTCGATGCCGTCCAACTTAGCGTGCACGGCTGCTTTGAGCGTCTCCAGCTTCGCAATATCTCTCTCGGACCGATGCCACTGCCGCTCAGAGAGGGTTTTCAGGAATCGGTCGTGAACTCTTAGCGTCTCTTCGATAGCTGACGAGAGCTCCCTGAGAGACTGGCGCACGTCATTCGGCTCGACATTCAGGTGCATAGCGGTGTCCGAAAACGCTTGGACACGCTTTCGTGCGGCGCTTGCTTTGGAAACGCACTCTCTACGGAGGATGCGCTGCTCCGATTCGGATGCGCGCGGCCCTGCTCGAACTTGGGCTCGCCAGCCTAGCGACTCCGCACCGGTGGGGACGACCCACCCCGCGGCAAGCAGGCCGGTACTTATCATCAGCGAACTCAAGAGTGCGAGCCGCCTCATGGGCATCGAGCAGACCTCCATTTATCGCGGATTTCCATATCGCGCCCGTTGGCGGCAGCCAAGTTGACTCCCAAGCTCGTTACGGCATGACCACCAATTTCATCCTCTGATCGGCATGGTGTGGCCCACAGAGAACCGTGCACTCGATCACGTATTCGCCGGGTGTAGAGGGCGCCTTCAGCGTGTACTCCTGGGTCCCCGGTTTGAGTCGAATGTTCCACCCTTGGTCGGAAAGGGACTTGATGGTGAAGCTGTGGACTGAACCGTCCTTCGCCGACACCGGACCTTTCTCAGCGGTGATGACGAGATGGACATCTTCGCCGGCCTTTGCGGTAATGACGGGCTTCTTCTCGCCTTCCACTTTGAACTCCTGATCCTTCGTGGCGAATACGTGCCACACCTTCGCATCTGCGGCCGTGGCTTGATGCGACACGGCTAGGACTAGCATGCTCACGAGTAGGGCTGCTGCCAATCTGGCGGACAGTGATTTCATCGTTAACTCCCTCTGATTTACTGGTTCAGGTACTCCAGAATTGCTTCCGCTTCAGCCTTCGTGAGATTTGCGCGAACTCTCATGTGTTGAATGATTGTCTTCGTCTTGCGAGAGCTGGAAAGTGGGACCTCAGCGTGGCAGCGGGTGCAGTTGGCCTTATAGGCATCGTCGGGCGAGAACCCCGCAGGCAAGTGCCGCGCAGAAGACGATTGCGCCTGCGACGCCTTGTTGGTCGCAGCCGCAGGATTCGGCGGTTGCGGGGCTGAAGTCTGTGCCAGGGAGACCAATGCGATCCCCATCACCAATAAGATGGCGAGAATTACGAGTTTCGTTCTCATTACTTACCTCCCGTCAGTGGGAATGCAAACCGGTAGGTGAGACCCATGGTCCACAGGTTGCGGTTGCCGTCAGTTGAGTTGAACTCTCGCCCATAAGCGAAGTTGGTTCGAATATCAGGGCGAATCCAATAACTCCAGCCGGCAAAGACTCGCTTCGCGTCGCTCGTCGGAGTCTCGATCTCTTCCGTATCCGTCGCGCTGGCCAGGAGCGGCGAGACCCAGAACTGCTCCATACGGACCTCAGCTTGGGATTTCTTCATGAAGGCCTTCAGGAAGGGTACTTTCCCCATTCGGTAGGCGCCTTCAATCCAGTATCCCTTGCCGATTACGGGATCGCGGGCGAACTCACCCCGGACGTCAAGAGGAATCGGCTTTAGCTGCCAAGTGAAGTCGGCAGCTTGGAGATTGCGCCGCTCGTCACCGAGCTTGCGCTGAAACGAGGCGCCAACTTCCAGCCTGGCTCGTGGAAGGAAAAAGCCTACCCGTCCGCCGGCAGCACGGTCCGACAGAAACCAAGCAGTGTCGCTGGAGACTGAGTAGAACCCCGAGTAATTGACGTTCATCGTGCCATTCAGCGGAATCGCCCCGCGGACCATGCCGCCGTTGCTGTCGCTGGCCTCAAACGCAGTGATGAAGGGCGCGGTCTGGAGATTGCGAATCCAACCTGAATGCAGTCGTTCGTTGTATATGCCGAAGGGGGTAAGGAACCGGCCGCCTACCAACGTCACGTATCGGTTCACGAATACGTCCGCCTGTGCGTATTCGATTCCCTTTTCCCAAGTGTGAGACCAAGGCTGCCCTGATCGGTGGTTGTATGTGCCCTCGAATTCCGGTTCGGCCTCAATCAGGATTCGGTCTCCGAGCGGCACCAGAAGAATTGGAGCGAACGTCGGAAGTAGCTGTTGCTGTCCCGGTTCGAAGCTGGAGCCGAAGCCAACGAAGCCAGTTAAAACAGGCGCGCTAGATTCTTGCTTTTGATACTGCGGACCGCCTGCCTGACCAGCGACTGATGCGGTCAGCAAGACCAGCGTTCCAAAGAGGAGTGCGGATAACGATAGCTTGTTTCTCATGAAACCGGTTACCTCCATAAAAAAACGGCGCCTCAGAGACTTGGCCACTCGCACGGTGATAGCGAACATGTCAGCGAGACCTCAGTGCATGCTTCTAAGTTGAAAAGATTGGAGGCGCGGGTCGGAATCGAACCGACGCTAAAGGTTTTGCAGACCTCTCCCTTGCCACTTGGGTACCGCGCCTTCCCTCGCGATCATCGAGAGCGGCGATTCAAGCCGCATCTTCGGTCAGGATGATTCGAGACGCCTTTGTGACCTGCAACTCACATTCCAAGCTGCCAACACAAGCGCGGATTAGCGAAAAGGCGATGTATTTGCGGGTCTGTGGGAGGGCGGTCAGGACAGCGCGTGAGCTAGAAGGACATCGGTCAACACGGGCCACACTGCCCCATTTGCGGCACTCATTGGCGTATTTCGGGCTGGGTGGGTGCGCCAGGCCGGCACTACTCCCTGGTCACTGATTGCAGCTTCTTTGACTGTTCATAGATTGACTGGAGGACGGACTCGACATCTGGCGGCATCGTTGCTTCGCGCCGTGATAACAGAAGCTGCGTGTTTGCATAAATCAAGGTCACAGGCGCAGCAATTTCGCGGCGAAGCCGCTGGAGGATCTCCGAGAGCCGCCGTGCCTCCCGCTCGCGCTTGTTTTTCTGCCACAGCGTAAAGCCGACCCCGAGGCCGAAGATCAAGAACAGCACTCGATAAAACAGCATCTCCGCAGACGGCTGGATGAATTCTTGCACGAAGGATCTGTCGGTCATCCGAGCATGCATGACGATGTCGATGACACAAGCGCCCACCCCGAACAAGACTCCATACAGAATTTCTCGATAGCTCATGTTCACTCCTTTCGCCTTTAGGACTTGGTGCCCCGGTACAAGCTCAAGGTGCCAAAGATTGTCTTGTAACTGGTTGTGATCGCCACGTCAGCCAACCCAGCCTCTCTCATCATGCCGGGGAGAACCTCGTCTACGCTGTCGCTGGTTGTTGCGAAACCATCGAGTATTTGGATAGGCAGAAAAGCTACGCGCATAAGCACTCCGTCAGACCTGCCCCAATCCGCAATGTGCAGCTCCCCGCCTGGCTTGAGAACCCGAAAAGCTTCACGTAGTGCAATCATCTTCTCCGCCCGGTGTAAGTGATGAAACAGCAAGCTCGAAAGCACACGGTCGAAGCTGGCGAGGCCGTAGGGAAGCTGCATCGCAACACCTCGATCGAATTGGACCGCAACTCCCGTCAGCGCAACCTTTGTGCGCGCAATCGCAAGCACCTCGGCATCGCCGTCGATTCCGACGACCTCGGCTCCCGGGCAAGAGTCTTTGATCATGATGGCCAGTGTGCCCGTACCGCATCCCAAGTCGAGAATGCGATGTTCGTGCTGGAGATGAGCTTGCTCGACAAGCTCACGCTTGAAAGCGCTTTCCCGAGTTGTGGCCCGAACGATGGGATCGTAGAACCGTGTTAGCCATCTGTACCGAAGCGCCGGAATGTAGTCACCTTCTCGCTTCATTTTCTGCCGGGTGGTTGAACCCGCATGCTCCAGTCAAGCAGGACGATTTTCCAGCTTCCGTTTCGTTTCTCCAGGACATAGACGGACCATAACGTAGCCTCGGCTTTCTCGCCGGTTCTGCGCGTCAGGGTCATTTCGGTCTTGGTGTATCCCCAGCCCATGTCCTGCGTCGCCGCGATCCGAATGATTTCACTCCGCGATGGCGGAGCGGGCTCCTTCATCTCAGGAAGCAGATGGTTGTCGCGAAAATCCTTCCAGCCATCGTTGCGATGGCCGTTTTCGAATACGACCAAGTCCTCTCCAACAACAGACTCGATTTTGCAAGGTCGCGGTCTCTCAAGCCCTGTTCAAATTGCTGAATTACTGCTCGAACCTGCTGCTGTTCGGGTGCATCGGGTGAGCCTGCGGAGTGGAGCGGAGATGCACTGATCGCTAACAGCATGGTTGCAATCATGAGTCTTTTCATATTCCTCTAAGCCTTTCGTTGCGCTCTGTTTCTCAGAATGGATGAGCTCCGTGAGCGCCGATTGTGAACAGAACCTGCCCCAACAGTTCGTTGGAGGTCTTACCTTCAGCGTAGACAGTCCGCCGGAGTTGCGCGCGAACCTGGGTGAACTCGCTTGGCCAGTAAGTCAGAACCAGCGATCCTCCGCTGTCGTGTTGTCGGGCGTTCCGCGCTCGTTCGGACCAATCGTAGCGAGCGCCGGTAAACCAACGGCGCCCGAGTTGATATTCAGCGGAGCCATACCACCCAAAGGCGCGTTGAGTTTCTGTGATCTGCTCGCGCTGGCTCCAAAACAATTCACTTCTGGCCGTGAAGGAGTGGTAAATTGCGCGCCGTAGCGACTTCCAGCAAAATGTCGCATCCATCCCTGCCAATCTGGTGACACAGGCGCTGCCGAGGTCGTTATGTCCGCGGGCGAATGAGCCGCCGACTTCCAGGTTCGTTGATTCGGTGAAGTCGTGGTATGCCTTGAGGTGTCCAACGACGCTAACGTCGCTGCGCTGGCTGGATTTGAAGAGCGAACCGGAGTCTCCGCGAAAGACCTCAGCTGTGCCTTCCAGGAACAGACCTTTCGGGCTTGGTAGGATGCGGCTGACAGAGATGCCTGCATCCTTGATCCCGATGTCAGCCTCCTCCAACGATCCGCCCAACAGATTGAACGTGGCCAACGACCGATCTACCCACGGCAGTGTGTGATTATGGAAGGAGTTCACCCGGCCAAATCCAGCGCGCATTTTGCCAACCTTGGCAACAACGCCTTTCGGCAGAGCTGTAAAAGTCACATACCCCTCTTCGACTTCTACGCCCTGTTCACCAAATGCTAGGAAGAAGTCGGCTCGGGCGTAGGGATCGACCACCGCTTGCATCGACAGCTCGCTCTCCTGCAGGCTCAGTGAGGGCAAGGGTTTAATCGCATTCCGCGCCCCAACGGCAACGAAGTTTCCGATGATGCCGATGTCGGGATTGAATGCCTTTCCGGCCGACGTTGCCCCGTCATACACGGGCAGCTGGCCCGTCTCGCCGGTCACTTGAGAAGCGAGCTGCTGTGGTGGCGCCGTCGCCTGAGGCTGGTTGACCTGTGCGGATTGAAGTACGTCCTGAATGGCGTTAGCCTTAGACGCCTGCAGAGTCTGCACTTCTGCCTCTACTGCCGTCAGCCCGTCTTCAAGCGCCTTGACACGCGCCGCCATGTCCTGCGTTTCGACTTGCGCGTGCAGCCGTGCCGGAATCACAAGTAGCAGAAGCACTCCGGCGATTAACGAGATTCCCCAACCCAACCCTCTCACCTTGAACAGGTATCTCATTGTGTGTCTCCTCATGCGTTCGGGAATTCCTACTGATGGAGACCAAGGAATCTCAGGCCTCGACCGAATACAACCGAGCAGCGATATCTTCCACTGACCGTGTCGCAATTAGAGAATACCGATGCTCAGAACCTCGGAGACACGATTTCCCCGCAAGGTCCGCGCCGACCCCTGGGCAGTTCAGCGCGTCTTCTCCAGTTCTCCTAATGGCCTGTCCCCGTGGACTCGCTCGCGTTGTTGTCACCGTTCTTGTGGATGCTGAAGGTCACAGTCGCAAAAAAACTGCGCCAATCCGCATCAGGCTCGCCTTCCGCAGGGACCATATGGATGAGCCGGGCATACCAAAGACCGGGGCGGTCGAGCTTGAGGATGGCGCGGCCGTGCTCGTCTGTTTCGGCGGCAATGGGGTACTCATGTCCCTTCAGTTCCGCACCTTCATAGACGGCAAAGACTGCTGCCCCCGCCAGCGGCTTTCCACGGAAAAGCACGCGAACCGGCAGAGAATCGCCCGGTTTCAACTGCGACGGATTCTTCTCAGGAACGATTTCCAACGTGTGGCCAACGGCCCGTGTCGCCAAGTCGCCTGTGTCGCCAATCAGCAACTTGGCATAGCGCGAGTAAACTTCCTTGCCTTCAGCGCCTGTTTGGCCTCGTTGTTCGCGCAGCCGAACGATTTCGCCGAGACGCTCGCCATGAATGTACGCGTTGAAATCCTTTGCGGCGAGATTGATGAATCGAGACCGGACTGTCATTTCCACCAGCGCTGAACCAGCAGCAAGCGGCGCGCAGAACTGCGTCGCCTCCTGTCTGCCATTAAGCTCCGCGCTTTTGCCCTGGTGATGGACTCGAAACAGCTCAACTCGATCCGCACTGAGCCCATTGGTCGAGAGTGGGAACGCCTCTCCAATACGCGCGCAAACTTTTCCGTCTGCGCCCTTGACGCCGCTGACGAGATAGAGATCATGACCGAGAGCAGCGACGGCTGACGCCACCAGCATCGTGATCAGTGTTCCAACTGTTCGAGATTTGCTCATACATTCCCCTTCCCCTGCCAGGTTGATCGTTTCCAGCAGCGGATGTTTGCCCCGCTGCCAAACTACCTTGGCCGCGCCGGTTCATGGGCACGCCTTGGTCCCGATGATCTCAGCGTCGGGAGCAGGCGGCTGCCCAGACACATCTGGCCCGTCAAGGCTCGGGCCGTGTTTAGCTCTTCTTTCAGTGCTTGTGAGCCGCACCCTCTGTCGCGGTCTTTTGTTTCATCGCGCCGAAGCGGACCTGGCTCGCAATCAGCTTGCCGTCGTGCTCGTCGGCACTAATGACAACTCTGTCGCCTACCTTAAGGTCGTTCAGCGTGGCCGCCGATCCGCTCTTCTCGAACATCGTTTTTTCGCCGACGCCGACAGTGAAGCTCTTCTTGGCGTTGTTTTCAACCGTGATCGAGTTCTCACCAATAGTGGTAACCGTTCCCATGATGTGTTTTTCTTTGCCATGGGCAAGCGCCAATCCGGTGAGGGCCAAAAGCAAAGTGAACACTGCAATTGTTCTTCTCATTTCTCTTGTTCTCCTCAATGGTGGGTTGTCTTCTGCTGCTTTCGCAGAGGTTGACTGGATTGTTGTTCGTTCAAGAACTGCTGTTCCTCTTGCTCCTCCCGATACTCCTCTGGGCTCTTCGGGTTCAGAGCCTCCATTTCCTTTTCCTCCTCCGAAGTGAGCTTTGGCAGGTGACGGATGAACAGCACCAGCTTCCAACTGTCCTGGTCAGCGTTCGGCTCCGCCTCGCCCCACGCCGGCATGCCGGTCAGGCGGATGCCGTTGTGGATGATGTAATAGATTTGTCCATCCGTCAGTTTTTGCGTTTCATACAAACGCATGTCGGGAGCTTTCGGATAGAGGTTCTGTCCGATTTCTGTCTGCCCGCTTCCGTTGTTGGCGTGGCACGTTGCGCAGTGATCCGCGAAATGTGCGCGTGCGTCGGCCATGATCTCAGGGCTGGGCTGGAACGGGTTCTTCGCATTTTTCGCCGACGCAGGAATAGACATGTTGCGTGCAGCGCGAGCGACCCACGTCTCCACGAGCGAGGGCTTCTCTCGCGCGCTGAAGCCGCGCCGTACCATCACGGCTCCGCCGATGACCACAACGACCACCAGTCCCAACAGAACGAGGAAAGCAAGTTCCCATTTTCTCCACTTACGCATGCCTACCTCTCCTGCGAAGGTGTGACGGCCGATGTCGGCAGGTTAATCTCGCGTACTGGACGATCCAGTTCACCAGGGCGGGCCGGTGCTTCTAAGCCATCTGTCAGCAGGAAGCCCTTGAGTGCCAGAGAGCTTGTCCAGAGATTTTGCAGTGCGCTGATGTAGTCAGTCTGGAGTTGGAAGAGCGTCCGTTGGGCTATCAGCACTTGCGGATATGCCGCCCCCATCTGCTGATGCTTCTTGAGATAAAGCTCATAAGCTTTCTGCGCACGAGGAAGCATCTGGCCGCGATAACGTTCCACCACAGCTCGCGCTGTCATATAGTTTTGGAAAACCGGAGCAGCACGTTCGTGGAGGAGGAGTTGGATTCTTTGTACTTCCAGGTGGGAACGCTCAAGATCGGCTTGTGCGGCAGCGATATTACCCTGGTTCCGATTGAAGATGGGGATTTGCACCCCGACCTCGGCGAAACCCTGCAGCCCCACGGGCCGCCCTGTTGTCTCGCGAAGCTCGCGGTTCTGTTGCAGGCCGGCACGTACGAGCAGGTTGGGGATGGGTTCTCTGCGGGTGCGCTTCAGGCTGGTTTCCGCTCTGGCCACTCCGAGTTCAGCGATCTTGACTGCTGGGCTCTCGCGAAGGATCGCCTCCAGCCACTCGTCAGTGACTGCGGGCAACTCCTCAAGGTTGCCTTCCAGACGCGCCACCGGCAGGTCCGGCTTGCCTACCGTTGCAGCGAGCGACTTCCAAACGCGAACTTCGTTTTGCTCCGCGAGCGTTACCGCAAGCTGCGATTGCTCGCCCTCCACCTCAGTCTGCAGGACGTCCGGCTGGTCAGCCTGCCCAACATTGAACAACTGGTGCGAGGTCTCCACAGCATCCATGGCGAGTTTGCTGAGGTTACGTCGCAAATCCAACAACTGCTGCGCAGCCAGGACCTGATAAAACAGCACGCGCACGTTGTTCAGCACACGTAGTTGCTGTTCTTGGGCCTCCACCAATGCCTGCTTGCGCTCATTTTCGAAGACGTTGCGGCTCAAGCCTAGCTTCCCGCCAAGCACAATTTCCTGTTGCACGAAGAAACCCTGCTGGCCGCCGCGCGAGGGTCCGCCTGCGATTTCTTCGCCGGTGTAACCGGCGGTCGGATTCGGGTAGAGGCCGGCCTGCTGCTTGCGTCCCTCGGCGGCCCGAATCTCGGCTGCCGCTTGCTTCAGCGTTGGATTGTTCGCAGTTGCCATCTCCTCCAGCGCTGTCAAGGTCAGGCCGGGACCTTGACGAGGCATCGACATCGCCGTCGGCTGTTGTTGTGGCGGCTGAGTAGTTGGTGCGGTTTGGGCGGGCGCGCCGGCGTGTTGATGTGCCGCCGGTTGTTGCTGTTGCGCCGGTTGCTGCTGTTGCTGGTGTTGGGGCATTTGTGCCTGCAAGGCCAATGAGCACCACAGCATCATGGCGGCGATTGAGCCAAGCCATTTCCAATAGCTCTTCATTTCTTGTTCCTCGCGCTTAACCATGGTGCTCGTGCTCCATGTTCATATGTTCCATCGGCTTCTGCTGCTGCCGCAGAGCCATGATCTTGTCGTACATGTCAGGCTCCAGGACGCGGACAAACGTCATCATTCCCTGCATAAATCCGCTCCAGCCCGGCCGCAACCCGTACGTCTCGGGCTTTTGCACCATCTGGTCCATTGCCATCATTGGGCCTTCCATGTAAGCGTCCTGCGGAAAGCCAGGGACTGAATTCGCGTTCTCTGGAAGTTCCGGCATTTGCATTTGGCCGTGCTGCATTTGACCGTGCTGCATGCCGGGCATGGCTTGCGCAGCCTTGGCTGCAGAGAGTGGTGTGTTACCGACGGGCTGGTCGTTGGTGGAACCAACGCCCATCCCGCGCCCGAGACTCGGCCCGTAGTCGTCGCCCATCGGCGCACCCGGTGTGCCGTCCAACATCCCCATGCCGTTCTCCATAGAGACTCCCATCGGCATGCCGGGACGACGCGTCATTGGACCGACGTTGGAAGACATCTGGTTCATCATGTGGTGCGGCAGATGGCAGTGCAGCATCCAGTCGCCGGGATTGTTGGCGACGAATTCGAAATCTACAGCCTCCGCGACTCCGACCAACACGGTGTTTTTCGGTCCCCATCGCGCTTGCGGCTGTCTGCCTCCTTCGCTACCGGTTACGTAGAATGTGTGGCCGTGCAGGTGAATCGGGTGGTGGTCCATTCCCAGATTCATCCAACGAATGCGCACCCGATCCCCAAGGCGCACGATCAGCGGCGTTGTTGCGGGTCCTGACTTGCCGTTGAAGGTCAGCCAATTGAACTCCATGTTCATCGAGTTGGGGACCGAGTTGTTCGGCAGGACCGCGAATTCCTGGAGGACGAGCGCGAAGTCCTTGTCCACCCGCGGTCGGTACGCTTCCTTCGGATGCATGATGAACACGCCGATCATCCCGAACATCTCTTGCATCGCCTGATGCGGGTGATAGAAGAACGTGCCGTTTTGATGGAGTGTGAACTCGTACACAAACCGCCCGCCAGGCGGAATTGGGTCTTGACTGATTCCAGGAGCGCCGTCCATGCTGATAGGGATCTCAAAACCGTGCCAGTGCATGGACGTCGGCTCGGGAAGGTGGTTGTCCACGATGACACGGACGCGGTCGCCTTCCGTAACCTGGATGGTCGGCCCGGGCACACTGCCGTTGTATCCCCAGACATCGATTACCTTGCCGGGCGCGATTTTGCGCTTAACTGACTCAGCGACCAAGTGAAATTCCTTGGCACCGTTCACCATCTGCCAGGGAAGGTTGGCGACGTCCGGGCTCTCGACCATGACCGGCGCGTTGCGCGTCTGACGCGCCGACGTTCGTGCGCCAGTACCGCCAGCCTGTTTGTTGGTCATGGAATGCCCTTCGTGTTGTGCGTTCAGCAGGGCCGGTACGCCGGCCAAGCCGACGCCCAGACCGAAGATGTTTTTCAAGAAATTACGTCTGTGGTCCATGTTCGCTCCTGGTGAGGTCACCGCCCGCGCACGTTTTGGGCGTGGCGAACTGGCAAAGAATGGGCGAGGGTCTCTGTGAGTCTCGAAAACTGGAGAGGGAGAGTAGTTTCTTAGATTCGGAGGGGAAGTAGAGCCGGATCGAATTGTCGAGGCGGAGGCGGCTTGGGATGTACGTCGGGACGCGACGAACTGACCGTGGTCGCGAACACGAACTCGGCTGGCGCAAGCGCGACCAGAGACTTGCCGGGCGAACTCGCCTCTGACGAAGCTGCTAAGGCATGTGTGCCGGCACCGTCGACGCAGCAGTTTTCGATTGGTGAAAGCTGGCTGCAAGCCGGCCTTGAGCGTTCACTGTGGGCATGTCCGACCGCCCTCGCATGGTCTCGCGAGGACGGCTGGACCTCCCGGTGATGGTGAGACGCGGGGGGAACTTGGTCGTGATGAGATAGCGACACCTTGTGATGGTGGGACGTAATCACCGACAAGCGCTTGCCGAATTCACAGCCGTCCGGGCACGAGATCGCGTTTGCCGCGGTGGAGAGAATCATTCCGGCAGCACTGGCAAGCGCAATTGTTCTTTTCCACCCCACCGGGCGATTGTAGGCCTCGGGACCTTAGATGCACAATCGGCGATTCCGATGCTCGGCTTTGTCAGAGCGTCAAGGTATGCCGGGGCCTGATCCTCCGCAACCTCCTAGCCCAACAGGTCCGACGCTGAGCGCATCGAGGTTTTCAGCGTGGCCGCAGAAACGTCCCAGCACGAAAAGAGCCGCCGGTCAGCCACCGACATACTTTTATTAGTCAAGGAAACAGCACGCGAGGAATTGGGCCGCCCGACTCTCAAGCTTGCGTACTCGGGCATGGCGGGCGGACTCGTAATGGGCCTGACGCCACTCGGCGTTGCCGCTCTCGGAGCCTATGTTGCTAACAAACCGACAGCGCTGGTCCTCTATCCGCTTGGGTTCATAGCCGTCATCATTGGCCGGATGCACCTCTTCACAGAGAACACTCTGCACCCCGTTGTTTTTGTGCTCAGTGAACGTGATCGACTATTCGACGCTGCCAGATTATGGACGACTGTCTGGATCAGCAATGTCATTGGCACTCTGGTGTTCGGCCTGCTTGCCATACGCACGGGAGGTTTACACGGTGAGTTCACCGACCAAATCAGCCGGTTTGGCACCGAAGCAGTGCAGGGCTCATTCGCACAGCTGTTCTGGGGTGCGGTAATTGCGGGATGGCTCGTCGCCCTTGCGGCGTGGCTGACATCCGCGAGCCATTGGACGATCGGGCAGATCGCGGCTATTTGGCTTCTGACTTTTCCGATTGGGCTCCTGAAGATCCCGCATTCGATTGCAGGTAGCGCAGAGATCCTGAGTGCAGTGGTCGCTGGGTCGGTGTCGGTTGGCCAGTACGCCTACTGGATGTCTGCTGCAACCCTGGGAAATGCGGCAGGCGGAGTGTTGATTGTCGCTGTTTTGAATTGGGCTCAGGCATCTAACAACGATGCTGGTGCCTCCTAATGCAAAGAATTTTCACTGCGGACCACCGGAGGAATCGCGTGCATCGTCTCTATCATCGTCAATTACTTTTCGTTTTGCTCCTCATCGCAGGGGCAGGCAGCTCCTATGCGAGTGCCCCAGCGCCAACCGTCTCCCAAGCAAAATATGAGATCCGTTTCATGGAGGAGATGATCGACCATCACGCAATGGCCGTGATGATGGCTGATGCCTGTCTGGAACGTGCCACACATCCAGAACTGCTCGAAATGTGCAACAACATCAAAACCAGCCAAACCAACGAGATCAATGAAATGTCATCGTGGCTGGCGTCGTGGTACGGGATCAGCTACTCGTCGCAGATGACACCGGGGATGATGAATCAGGTCGACCAATTGCGTTCGTTGACCGGAGCCGAATTCGAAATTGAATTCATGAAACAGATGATCCGGCATCATTGGAAAGCGGTCGTACGCGCGTCCAGGTGCACGGAAGAGGCCTATCACGCAGAGCTCATCCAGACGTGCGAGAGCATCGTCATGACACAAACCGAGGAGATACGCACCATGCAGGGATGGCTGTGCAACTGGTACGGCATCTGTCACTACGGGCCCAAGGCGAATCGTTAATTCGCGAGTCTCAGGAAATGAAAGGAATGGTTATGAAGATGAAAACTGCAGTAGTGCTGACGATTCTGCTGACTGCGCTGCTCGCGACGGCACAGCGAGCAAACCACCAGATGCCCTGGAAGGGCGATGGCCACTTTGCCCAAATGATAACGATGCACCACCAGATGGGGGTGCAAATGAATACGGTGTGCGAACAGAAGGCCAAGCATGATGAGCTAAAGCAGCTTTGCAAGAAGATGGCCGAGGGTCAGCAGCGAGACATCGAAAAGCTAAAAGCCATTCCCGGTCTGGATTCAGATATGTCGGGTGGCATGAATACACAGTCGGGCCACGATATGTCGAGCATGCAGCATGGAGACATCCAACAGCATAAGGCCGGGGACATGTCAACCATGCGCCAGAACCAAATGAAGAACGATCCCAACACGGCGAAAATGCACAAGGAAGGCATGGCGATGCATACGAACTTGGAATCCGCGACTGGCGACAAGTTCGACGCGATGTTCCTGAAGAATATGTCAAAGCACCACCAGCAGGCGATCATGATGTCACAACAATGCCAGAGCAATGCGAAGAGTGATGAACTGAAGCAGCTCTGCACCGAGATGGCGTCCAACCAGGAGCAAGAAAGCCAGCAGCTGCGCGCCTTGCTGCAACAGTGGTACCCAACGCAAGCCACAGGCAGTGCATCCGACTCGCATTCTCATCAACACTGAGACGAAGCAGATCGTCACGTATAGGATCTTCGCGGACGAGGAGAAATATCATGGACATGAACCAGTGCATTCAGGACTGCATCCAGTGCCACCAGGTATGTATTGAAACCATCAACTATTGTCTGCAGAAAGGCGGAAAGCACGCTGCTGCTGAACATATTCGGACGTTGGCGGATTGTGCTGAGATCTGTCAGACCAGCGCGAATTTCATGCTGCGGAAGTCAGACCTGCACGTTCGGACCTGCGGAGTTTGCGCCGACGTTTGCGATGCTTGTGCAAGCAGCTGTGATCAGGTGGGAGACGAGTCGGCGATGAAACGCTGCGCCGATGAATGCCGTCGTTGTGCTGAGTCCTGCCGGCAAATGTCGGGCTCGCAGCCCGGAACCAGAGCGGCGTAGATAAGTACAGGCAAAGATCAGCGCAGGCCTGGCCTGCTGCCGGGCGCTCGTACAGCGTTACGGGTCGGTTGCCGAATGGCTCGATGGACACCCTGACGCACTCCACTTGCATTCGCGCATTCTAAACGCTCGCCGCGAAACGCTGCTTTAGTCAGCAGGACTGCAAACTTCTATGACGTTGGGCACAATCGCTGAAACGATCGAGAACGCACTGAGCGGCAAAGCCGATCAAGTCCAGGTGGAGCCGGGCGCGAGCACGGTCATCCGGGCCTTTGTTGGCAAGCAGTTATTTGTGATCACGTGCACGGAAGCTCCGCCCGACAAGGACGCTCCAGCAATAACTTAGTCTCGCGTCGACCCGCAGGTCACCTCGAACCTTCGCTGACTTCGCAATGTCGAGTGTTTCTGTTGGGAATTGCGCGAGTATGTCCCACCGCGCGTCTTCGGAAGAAATTTTGAGACGGCGTTATGCGAGTGGGATGGACGACTACAAGCGTATGCTTAACGAGATTCGTCGCTAACGCGGATCACCGACATCCCCGCGGAGGAACATAATGCCCAGCCAGACAATCACTCGCCAGAAGTACGGATTCAGCAAGGTCATTTCTTTGGCATTTGGACCCGCATTGGAGCGGGTGACAGAGCAACTGAAGCAAGAAGGTTTTGGCGTGCTCGCTGAAATTGATATTCGAAGGGCGATGAAGGAAAAGCTGAATGTGGAGTACCCACGCTACACCATTTTGGGCGCCTGCAATCCTCAACTGGCTCATCGCGCCCTGCAGGCCGAACCACGGCTCGGATTGCTTCTTCCCTGCAATGTTACAGTTCGCGAAGTGGGAGGAGGCTCGGAAGTTGCGGTCGTCGATGCGGAGGCCATGCTCGCGGTAGTCGGAAGTGATGAGCTGCGGCCGATCGCTCGCGAAGCTGCGGAACGGCTGCAACGAGTGCTTGGAGCTGTTTAGTATGGAACACCCCGTCCACCATCCTGCACATCCTCCCCATGAGCAAGCTCGGAGTTCCAAACCTGCTAAGCCCGGCTACCCCGAGCATCCTGAACATCACATCGCGCACGAACATGCCGCAAACGATCGACATGCCGGCCACGACAAACACGCTGGCCATAGCGTAGCGATGTTCCGGGACAAATTCTGGATTTCGCTTGCCCTAACCATTCCCACGCTTGTCTGGGGACACATGCTCCAGCGGGCGTTTCGCTATACCGCGCCGGAGTTCCCTGGGGCGCGATGGATTCCGCCAATCTTCGGCACCGCCGTCTTCCTCTATGGCGGCTGGGTGTTCATTCAGGGAGCGGTTCGCGAACTTCGTGATCGGCTTCCCGGCATGATGAGCCTCATTTCTCTCGCGATTTCGGTCGCGTTTGTTTTCAGCGCAGCCGTAACGCTCGGTTACACCGGCATGCCTCTCTGGGAAGAGTTGGCGACCCTTGTGACCATCATGCTGCTGGGACACTGGATCGAGATGCGATCGATCCAGCAGGCGCAAGGGGCGCTTAAGGAACTAGCAAAGCTGTTGCCGGACATGGCCTCCCGCATCGAGGGCAATCGCATCGAGGAAGTACCCGTATCAGACTTGCGCGAAGGTGATTTGATCCTGGTACGCCCCGGAGCTTCCATTCCAGCCGACGGGGTAGTTCGACAGGGCGAGAGTGCTGTCAACGAGTCCATGATCACCGGCGAGTCGCGGCCGGTCGAAAAGGGAGAAGGACAGAAAGTGATTGCTGGAACTGTGAACGGCTCGGGGTCGCTTCGCATCGAGGTCACCGGAACGGGTGAACGAACTGCTCTGGCAGGAATCATGCGGCTCGTTGCTCAGGCGCAAACGTCGCGGTCGCGAGCGCAGGCGTTGGCGGACCGCGCGGCTTTCGTGCTGACGCTGGTCGCGCTTGGGTCGGGAACGGTGACCATCATCGTCTGGCTGTTGCTTCGAGCAACACCCTCATTCGCGGTTGAACGGCTTGTAACCGTGCTGGTCATTGCCTGTCCCCACGCACTCGGTCTTGCGATACCGCTCGTGATTGCGATCTCTACAACATTGGCAGCGCACAACGGCCTTTTGGTAAGGGACCGACGCGGTCTGGAGGATGCCCGCCTGGTCAACGCAGTCATATTCGATAAGACCGGTACGCTGACGCGAGGTGAATTCGGGGTTGTCGATATCACAACTGCCGACGGACTTTCGGCCGACGAGGCGCTTCGATTGGCCGCTGCGGTTGAACGAGATTCTGAACACACGATTGCGCAAGGGATCGTACGAAGTGCGGAGCAGCGAAGACTGCTTGTGCCGGTCGCCCGCGCTTTTGAAGCGATTCCAGGCAAGGGAGTCAAGGCGAATCTCGATGGACGCGAACTGTCGATGGGCGGTCCCGCGCTGCTTCAGAGCTTTGGAGTGGAGGTCCCTGAAGTCATTCGGCAAGCAGCAGATGATGCGAGTACACGAGGGCAGGCGGCTATTTACCTGGTCGAGAGCGGTAAAGCAATCGGCGTGATTGCCGTGGCGGACGTCGTTCGTCCCGAGTCGCACGAGGCGGTGCGCGATTTGCACCAACGTGGGATTCAAGTTGTCATGATGACGGGCGATGCTCGCGCCGTCGCGAAGTCCGTCGGTAACGAACTCGGCATCGACACCGTTTTCGCGGAAGTCCTACCGGAGCAGAAGTCCACCAAGATCGAAGAGCTGAAGCGCTCGGGCAAGCGCGTCGCCATGATTGGTGATGGTGTGAACGACGCACCTGCGCTTGTCACAGCCGATGTTGGCATTGCCATCGGTGCCGGGACCGATGTGGCTGTTGAGGCCGGCGACATCGTGCTCGTCCGAAGCGACCCGCGCGACGTTCCGCGAATTATCGATCTGTCGAAGGCGAGCTACCGAAAAATGGTCCAGAACCTCGCCTGGGCGACGGGATACAACGTGATCGCGATCCCGCTCGCCGCGGGTGTCCTCGCCCGCTGGGGCATCATCCTGTCTCCCGCAATCGGTGCGGTACTCATGTCGGTGAGCACCGTCATTGTCGCGATCAACGCCCAGCTGCTGCGGCGATCACCAATCGGAAGAACTCCCTAGTCCGAATCGGCATATCTGTACTCCCGCGATTCACTCGAAATGGGCAGATTCGCAGGCCTATTGCGGCCCGCGGCGAGCAAGCCCTATCTAACGAATCGACCATCGTGCCTACTGTTTCGGGGTCGTCGTCTGCTTTTCCTTCTCTTTATGCTGGCCTGACATCATGCCGCTCATGCCCTGCATGTGCTGCATCATGCCCTGGCACTTCTGCATGTGGTCGCTCACGCCAGCCAGCGCCTTGTCAGCCTCATCGAGTGCAGCGCGCATCTTTGTGGGATCATTCGACTGCTTGGCCGTGGCGATTTCCTGCCGGGCCTTTTCGTTGGTCTTCTGCATGCTCTGCATGTTCTTGTGACAGTCCTGCATCATCTGATTCATGTTGCCGTGCTGGCTGTGCATGCCTTGCATCCCTTGCATACCCGGGTTCTGCTGCTGAGTAGTGCTTTCGGGCTGCTGCGCAGCAACAAATACCGTCAGGGCGAGTGCAATGACGATGAAATATCCGAGCTTCGCAATGTGCTTCATTTCATTCTCCCTTCGAATTGGACACCACCAGTTTTGATGGCCGCGCCCATCGGACGTTTGGCCGGCGATTGGTGCCTCGCCGTCTTAGCCTTTTGCAGCGGTTACGGATTCGACCGTGACCGTATCGCCACTGACCTTCCCTTTGACTGTGGCTCGCGCACCGGCCAGTTTCTCCAATTCCGTTGCGTGGCCTTCGAGCGTGTATACCGTCTGGCCCACGACGAGCGCGTATTTCTGACCCTGCTTAACGCAGAGCCGGGTACATTCAGCGGCAGTTTTGTCCTTGAGCATGTGTTGGGCTCCGCACATGTTGTCAGAGACAACGCCCGTGAGCGTCTTTTGCTGTCCAGCCTTGCTGGCCTGCGACTGTGCCAGCACGGTGATTGCAAGCAGGGTGGTTGCGAACGCTATGGTCGCCGTGCGAGTAATTGACGATCGTTTCATGTTCTCCTCCTTTATCGGTTCAGTTGGTTCCAGCATCGTGCTCTTTTGCCGTAAGCGTCCCACGCCGCAACGCTCGCTCCTTCATCAGGACAAAGAACACGGGAACCAGGATCAATACGTGAATGGTTGAAGTAATCATTCCGCCCACCATGGGAGCGGCGATGGGCTTCATTACATCGGAGCCGATGCCGGTCTCCCACAGAATGGGAATCAGACTGGCCAGAACCGCCGTAACGGTCATTAACTTCGGACGAAGCCGCTGCACCGCGCCTTCAATGGCGGCATTGCGAATATCCTCGACCGACATCGGAGCGCCTGAGACAAGCCGCTTGTCGAGAGCTTCATGTAGGTACACGACCATGACGACTCCGGTCTCGACCGCGATCCCGAACAGCGCGATGTACCCCACCCAGACCGCCACGCTGAAGTTGTATCCGAGGAGCCATTGCAGGATCAGCCCGCCGGTCATGGCGTAAACCGTTGGGAAGATCAGGACCAGCGCTTCGGTGACGGAATGGAAGACCAGGTACAGCAGCATGAAAATTACGAAGAAGACGATGGGCAGAATGAGCTTCAGGCGCTCCTTAGCGCGCAATTCGAATTCGTATTCGCCTGACCAGTGATAGGTGTACCCCACCGGAAGCTGCAGCTTCTGCCGCAAAAGATTGGAAGCTTGGTTGACGAATCCGCCGTAATCTTTTGTCTTGAGATCGATGTAGACGTATCCGGTGAGTTGGCCGTCCTCATCGCGGATCATTGCCGGCCCGTGAGAAAACGAGATTTTCGCCACCTGCTCAAGCGGGATCTGGGCTCCCGCGGGCGTTGCGATCAAAACGCGGCCCAATTCCTCGGGATTGTCCCGGAAATCCCGCTGATAACGCACATTCATCGGATAGCGCTCGCGGCCTTCGACGTTCTGGGCGACGTTCATGCCACCAATACCGGACGCGACCGCCTGCTGCACATCGCCGATGGTGAGCCCATACTTCGCCGCTTCGGGGCGGTTCACGTCAACGTTCACATAGAAGCCTTGCGAGACCCGCTCCGCGAAGACAGACCGCACCTGTGGTAATCCGGAAAGGATCTGCTGAACCTTCGTTCCGAGGTCTTGAATTCCGTCGAGTGAAGTCCCCTGAATCTTCATTCCGACCGGCGTCTTGATCCCGGTCAGCGCCATGTCGAGCCGGTTTTCGACCGGCATCGTCCATGTATTGGTCAGCCCAGGAAACTGGAGCTTGTCGTCCATATCCCGGATGAGCTTTTCGTACGTCATTCCCGCTCGCCACTGTTCGCGCGGTTTGAGCATGATGGTCGTGTCGTACATGTCGAGCGGCGCATTGTCTGTGGCACTGTCGGAGCGCCCGACGGCGCCGAATACCGATTCGACCTCCGGGAAAGAGCGCAAAATCCGGTCCTGCTCCTGCAAAAGCTGCGAGGCCTGTGTAATCGAAATGCCCGGCAGCGACGTGGGCATATACAGCGATGAGCCTTCATACAATGGCGGCATAAACTGGCTGCCTAGGCGAAGCACGAGCGGGAAGGTCACGACAAGGAACAGCAAGTTCAACAGCAGCGTCGTCTTGCGGTATTTCAGGCAGAGTCGAAGCACCGGAAGGTAGATCGCTTGTGTGAATCGCGAGACAGGATTTTCTGACTCCGGACGTAACCTGCCTTTGATGAACAGCACCATCAGCACCGGCACCAGCGTGATCGCCAGAAGAGACGAGAATCCCACCGCGAGCGTCTTCGTCCATGCGAGCGGCCGGAACATCCGCCCTTCCTGCGCTTCCAGCAGGAATACCGGTAAGAAAGACACCACGATGATCAACAGCGAGAAGAACAGAGCAGGACCGACCTGCTTGGCGGCGTTAATCAGGATTCGACGGCGGTCGCGCTCCCCTATGCAACGTGTCCCTTGCTGGGGGGACACGGTGACAATTGGGCCATTTCCACTCTCGAAGTCGGCCACCGGCCTAACCGAGCGTGGCTGCTCCGAGAGATGGCGGTATCCGTTCTCGACCATGACAATCGCAGCATCGACAAGAACACCAATCGCAAGTGCCAGCCCGCCTAACGACATGATGTTGGAGCTGACGTGCAGGTAGTACATCGGAATGAACGAGGCAACGACCGCAATCGGCAAGGTGATGATGGGAATCAGTGCCGAGCGGAAATGGAAGAGGAAAACAATGATGACAAGGCTGACGATCACTGCCTCTTCGATTAAATCGCGCTGCAGCGTTTTGATCGACGCCTGAATCAAGCCGGAACGGTCGTATCCGGCGACCACCTCCACGCCGGGCGGAAGCGAACTCTTCACTTCGGCCAGCTTCTTCTTTACGCCATCAATAACGTTTAGCGCGTTCAACCCGTAGCGCATCACCACGATGCCGCCCACGGTTTCGCCCTCGCCGTTCCATTCCGCGACGCCCTCGCGAATGTCCGGCCCAAAGGTCACCGTACCCAGGTCTTTGATCAGGACCGCCGTGCCGTTCTTGGCTGTAACCGGGACGTTCTCCAGATCCGCTAGTGACTTCAGATATCCCAGGCCGCGGATGTAGTAGCGCGTGCCGCTCAACTCCAGCACCCGACCGCCGACTTCATTCGTGCTTGTCTTCACACGATCAATGACCGTCGATAGGGGGATGCCGTAAGCGAGAAGTTTGTTGGGGTCGAGCTGCACCTGATACTGACGGACGAATCCGCCGATGCTGGCGACTTCCGCCACGCCGGGAACGGTTTCGAGTTGGTAGCGCAGGTGCCAGTCCTGCAAGGCACGAAGGTCGGCCAGACTGTACTTGCCCGTGTGATCGACCAATGCGTATTCGTACACCCATCCAGCGCCAGTGGCATCCGGCCCAATCATCGGGTTGACGCCTTGGGGCAACCGACCCGCGATCTGCTGCAGGTACTCAATCACGCGTGAACGGGCCCAATAGATGTCGGTGCCGTCCTCGAAAACGACGAACACGTATGAGTCGTTGAACATGGTCTGCGCGCGGACGGCTTTGACGCGCGGCGCGGCGAGCAGCGCAGTCACGATTGGGTACGTGACCTGATCTTCGATGATGTTGGGCGGCTCTCCTTCCCAATTCGTGTGGATGATGACCTGAACGTCAGAAATGTCGGGCAGCGCATCCAGGGGAATGTGGCCGATCGACCAGATTCCAGCCACGACCAGCAAGAACGTTGCCGTGAAGACAAGAAAGCGATTGTGCGCGCACCACTCAATCACACGGGCGATCATGCTTACATTCCTCCCGTGGCGTTGACGGTGAGTTGTTTACTGGCAATCGTCTGACCATTCTGCGTGGCTGTGATGGTGACCTGCCACGTCCCGCCGGAACCCAGATCGCCCTTGCCTTCGTATACGCCATTGCCCATATCGCCAGCGTTGATGACGGTCTTCATCGCGGCCATGCCCATTGCAGGCATTGCTGGCATAAAGAACGTGACCGTCACCTCGGCGCCTGTGATCGGCTTGCCGGCCTGCGCCGTAAGCTTTACTCGAACCGTGTTCGAGCCCTTGTGAGGTGGAGTGGGATCGGTGCTCAGTTCAGCGTTCGCCTGGCTCGCGGCAGGCGCATTCATGGCGGCGGCCTGCCCAGCACCCGACGGGGGCGGCATGAAAGCGCCTGCCGCGGCCTGCAACTGCGCTTCGGAATCAATCAGGAAATTCGCGGAGGTGACGACCTGGTCGCCCGCTCTCGCGCCCTTCAAAACGACAATTCGGTCGCCAACCTGCGCGCCGAATTCCGCTTCCCGCGGCTCGATGTGGCCGTTGCCCCGATAAACAAACAGGAGATTCTTGGTTCCCGAATGAAATGCGGCCGAAGCCGGTACCACCACCTGCCGCCCAAGCGGCAATCCGACCATGACGTTAACGTACATGCCCGGCCGCAAGTTCAGTCCCGGATTTGGAAAGACGAGGCGAACAGGGAGGGTTCTGGTCGCAATATCTACCTGAGGAAGCAGGTAATCCACCCGCCCACGAAAGATCTTACCGGGATACGCATCGACGGTGACTTCGGCCGGATCGCCAGGTTTGATCTTGCCGGCATCGCTTTGGAATACCTGCGCGTATACCCAAATATCTGAGAGGTCCGCAATGGTGTACAGCCTCGTTTCTGGCTGCGCGTACATATTGGGCAGTGCGTTCTTCTCGGTGATGTAGCCCGAAACCGGCGAATTGATCGTAAGGTCGGTAATAACCTTGCCAGTGGATTCGAGCTTCTCGATTTCACTCGGCGGAATATCCCACTGCAGCAGCCTCTGCTTGGCGGCATCCAACAGCGACGACGCTCCCGCAGCTACACCCTGAACGCTGCTCTGCTGCAATGTGCCCACATTGTTCTTTGCCAGCAGGTATTCCTGTTCAGTCGAGACCAGTTCAGGACTATAGATCGTGAACAGCGGCTGGCCTTTGCGGACGAATTCACCCGTAGCGTCGGCATACACCTTCCGAATCCAACCGGAAAAGCGCGTCTGTACATAACCCAGTCGCCGCTCGTCAGCTTGCACATTGCCGTAGAAACGGACCTCATCGTTTACGGCTCTGAGTTCAGCCGCGCCAATCTGCACGCCGATGCTTTGCATACGCTGCGGCGAAAGCTGAATCGGCGCGAGTGGTGCGTCCGCTTTAGGAGGGGCGTTGGCCGGAGCTTCGGCCATGCCGGACGTCGGACTGCCGGATGCGCCTGGCTGGTTCTGACTCGCATTGGCTGAGTGTTCAACGGCCACTGTCTTCGTGCTTAGGCGACGCCAGAGAACTGCCGCAATTATTGCGAGAGCTATCGCGACGATAATCACAACCCAGAAGGCACTTCGGTAAGTGCGAACTTCACTGTGATCGGTCATGGCTGCGCCTCCCCGGTCAGTCGTTCCAGGCGTGCGATAGCTGACTCGTGCTCGGCCAGCTGCTGGCGATAATCGAGGTCAAGATTCAGCACGTCCAGGAAGTTTCCAAGCAGAGTCTGGAAGTCCTGCCGGTTCGATTGATATGCCGCCATCCCGGCGCGGAATGTCGCATCAGCCTGCGGGATCAGCCCGCTTTTGTAGATATTCAGCCGTTCTTCGGAAGTGCGTACGAGCACGTATTGCTGCTGGATCTCGGAAGCAACGCGCTGGCGCTCCGCTTGAAGCTGTTGGTTGACCTGCTCGCGCCTTTCCTCGGATTCGGCGAGTTCCGCGCGCTGGCGACCACGATTGGGAAGCCGGATTCCGAACGTCGCCATGTAATAGTCCCGGAACTGGTTGGCCGTATGTTGCCACATGTACGAGACCATGAAATCCGGGCGTGCGTCCTTGTGCGCCAGTTCGATCCTGGCCTGCTGTTGTTCGAGGAGTTGTTGCTTTGACCGAATCTCCGGGCTCTGCTCCTTGACTTTCTGCAGAAGTTGACTGTCGGTGTGGAACAGCGGAGTCGCGGTCAGCGGCTCGGCGACGATGTCGGGCGAAGTCTGCGCACGGTTAAGAATTTGCTTCAATTGCGCCTGAAGCTGGCCTTCGGCCTGATGGTGATGCGCAATCTCTTCGAGAATTCTCGTGTGCTGAAGCTGTGCCTTGAGCACATCTTGCTGATTGCCTTGACCGACGCGGTAGTGAGATTCAGTGATCTGCTCGATCTGATTCAGCGTGTGATCGCTCTGCTCGATGATCGGGAGCGTTTGTTGAATGTACGCAAGTTGGAAGTATGTGACCTTAAGCGATTCGATGACGCGCCGGCGAACCGACTCCGCATCCTCACGCATAGAATTGGCTTCGAGTCCTGCCACTTTCCCCCGTAGCGATCGTTTTCCCGGATACGGGATGTCCTGTGAAGCGCTAAACCCGATGTACGCGAAGTCGCTGGTGCTGAAACCGGCAAATGGTCGGGGACTGCCGACGCCGAACTGCTGAATGGACAACTGTGTTTCTGGCAATGCCGAGGCTTGTTTCGGCACGTGCGTAGCAGCCTGCCAGCCGTGATAGGCCGCGGCAATTTCAGGGTTGTTTTTCTCTGCTTCGGCTATGAGATCGGTAAGCGATGTTGGCGGGCCGCTTGTGTGAGAAGTTGCCATGCCTGGCTGCTGAGCCATTCCTCGGCTCGACAGCAAACCAAACACGGTCACAAATGCAAATGCCAGGCATCCGGGAAGATGCCCGTTCGAACGCAAAGCTTTCATCTTTCCTCCGCAACAAAAACACGAACACACGGACGCGTTGTCGCGTCACTAACGCGAAGAAAAGAGGATCAGATTCTCAGGATGGGAGTGGAACCAGGAGGAGATTCGGGCGGACCATGAATTCCGTCGAACCAATCAGCACGGGCAACCCGCTCACCAAGCTTAGACACAACACCGATGTCAGGGTTGTGAACTGCGATCAGAGCGAGGTGCGACACCTGTTGCTGCGATTGAGGAACCACGAAAATCGATACGTCCGGATCAGAAACTCGCTGGCAACAGGAATGCGAGCTCGGCATTGCAACGCCTCCGCACTGCTCTGCCATGTGCTCGCAGCATTCACGCTCGGCCCGCGTCATCTCGCCAATCGGCAGAAGGCACGCCATCGACGGTGCCGTAAACAGCAGCGCGGCGATTGCAAACGCACCGAGTTTGGTCGCCAGCCTCACCACAAGAAGTCTAGATGCAGCTACCGCCTAGACGCAACTGCTCCGGGCAAGTTGCAGCGGCGAATCGTTGCATTACGAACTTGTTCCCGCACGCACGTGTTCCCGCCGCCGTCGGGTCTTCGTTGCAAGTGCTTCAATTTGAGCGGCTTCGGCAATTGGACAAGATCCTGCTGCTTCATGAAGGTCAGCACCGAAGGCGGTGCAGATGGGACTGCCGCATGCCGTCGCCGGTCTTCCAAGTCTACAAACCTCCGGCGACCCAGGTTCCGTGAAGTCTTGAGTCATTCTGCTACCTCGATTCTTCCTCCGAACCGAAAGTAAACAGAGGGAACCACGACCATGTTCAACAAGGTTGGACGAAACCAAGCCAAGAATCACAACTGCCATCGGAGCTTCAATCTCGCTGCCTGGATCTCTTGCGAGCAACCCGAACGATCACAAACACGATCAGCAGGATCAGACCGATCCCGAGAACCCAGCCGAGAATTCACATCCAGCAATAGCCCATCGGTATCTCAACAACTCCTCGCAACTTCGATGCAAAGGCTAACGTTGGAGAGACCGGAGAGGTCCAATCACGTGCAGCACGTTTCGCCTCGCAGGCCTTCTAATCCCTCTTGACGATTATCGGAAGCATGATGATGACAATCGGGTCAGCCCAACTACGATCCCAGCCCCGCGTTCAGAAGGAGCCCGCCAGGCAGGATTGCTGACAAATAGGCGCAGGTATCAGTTTGTCGGGAGTCGGCACGCATGGCTGCGCTGCCCAGTTGTGCGGCGCCCAAACCGGCGACATCATACCGGGGGCAGTGTAGGACGCTAGCCGCAATCCTTGAACCATTCACATCGCCATCGCTTTAGCTGTTCGCCTGTCTTCTTCTGCGCTGGATTGATACGCGCACACAGCTCGCGCAATTCTGGGTGCACTGCCTTGGATGCGCACTTCGCCGTTTGCTCGACGCCTTCATCGTGGTGTTCAAGATATTCTTTCAAAAACTCCCGCTCGAATTCCTGGCCTTTCAGGCTGCCCACCCATAAGGGATACGGGTCACCCCGCGGCAGCTCCGTCTGGTACCAATCCTGAAGCCAACTCCTCATTCTCTCCATGCGCTCGGTATGCTGCCGGTCAGTCTCGATGCAGAAATTCCGAAGTTCCTGACGGATATCGTCTTTCTGCGCGCATGGCTGGGTCATGCGGTCTTGGTCTTTGTGAAATGTCACCAGCCACTTGAGCATTTCCTTCTCATATGCGGCTCCTGTCCCCGGAATCTCCACATGCTGCGCTGAATGCGCGCAACCAATCATCGCCACAAACATAGACAACAGCAAACACTGCCAAGCGCGGATCATGCTCCTCCGATCACACTTATGCCTGAAACTTCGCATCACAGATAGCGGCACGCAATTCGGCACCTTGCACTGACATGCTCGAAAAGCCCATACCTCTGAAATTGATCGCCTTCGCCAGTCTGGGCGCCTTTGTCCTTGGGTTCTTGCTTTTCCTCCATTCCCTTGGGAGCGGCGGAGGTGTGTTTGCCATCTCTTTGATGGCGGCTGGACTCATTGCGTGCATCACGGTCATCGTCATAGCGATCATCCGACTTCTGAAGCGCAACAAACGCTGAGATCCGCGAGCTACCTGCCCAGTGTTCTCTACACACCGAGGTCGCTCGGGCGGCATTGATTGTCTTCAACTTGGATCGTGGTGTGAGAAATTCCAAACCGCTCTTCCAACATTTTCCGTATCGCGTTCATGATCCCGATGCCATCCTTCGGATCCGCAACACAGACGTGTCCGCTCATGGAATCGAGACCCGAAGTCAGCGTCCAGACATGGACATCGTGCACAGCCACAACACCCGGAATCTTGAGAACTTCTTCCTGCAGTACCTCCAGGTTGATATTCGCCGGCGTACCCTCCATCAAGATGTGGGCCGTGTCCTTCAACATCTTCCAAGTCCGCGGGATGATGAATAGGCCGATAGCCGCGCCAAAAATTGGGTCTGCCAAATACCAGCCTGTCGTCAGAATGATAACGCTGGCTGCTATGACTCCCAGTGACCCGAGCGTATCGCTCAGGACTTCCAGATAAGCCGCCTTGACGTTGAGGCTCTCTCCGGCTGACCCGGAGAGCAGCCGCATGCCCACGAAGTTGACCACCAGACCGATAGCAGCGATAACCAGCATCGGCCAACTCAGTACTTTCGGCGGATGGGCGAACCGCTGCCATGCCTCATACAGTATGAAGAAAGAGATCAGGAGTAGCACTACGGCATTCGCCAGGGCAGCCATGACTTCGGCACGGTAGTATCCAAAGCTCTTCTGAGGAGTGGCTGGTCGCTCCGCGTAGCGGATAGCGTACAGTGCCAGGCCAAGCGCACCTGCATCGGTCAACATGTGTCCGGCGTCGGCCAGCAGAGCCAGGCTGCCGGTCAGCTGGCCGCCAATAGCCTCCGCCAGCATATATGCCGTGGTCATCCCAAACACGACTATCAGCCGCCGTTTGTTCGCCCGTCTATCGAGCATGACTTAATCTCCTCGTTCCCCTGCCGAGCACGCGTACCCTTTTTCGAGCTTCCGCTCCTTACCGCGGAGGCTAGCTCATTGCGTTCGACGCCGAAGAACCGGCCGCCCTGACTGTGGCCCGCGAATGTTCAGAATATGAGCTTGCACTTCATCAAACTCGCTCGTGGTTACGATGTGCTCGCCTCGTTCGGGCAACGTAGCGTCGATAACCTCACGAGCAGCGGCAATACGCTCTTCGAGGCTTGGGTACTCGGAAAATGCCCTGGCAAGCACTGAGTGACTGGATTCCCTGTCACTGCCAAGTCTCTCGAAGAACTTAACGAATTCCCCTGGGTCGTAGCCCGTGAGATAAACGTACTGAAGGCCCAGCAGATCGGCCTCGCGCTCCGCATCACGGCTAAACTTCATCGGCATGGCCACGCCTGCAACTTGACGAACAAGGAGACCAACCGGACCGGCGAAGATCAATGGTGTCGAAGCGATTCTCCAGAAGGCACGTTTACTAGCTTGTCTTCCGCCGTGACGGGCCTCGACATGGGCGAGCTCATGTGCGATAAGGCTTGCGAGCTCTGCCTCGCTGTCCACGGTAGTGATGAGCCCGGTTGTCACATAAAGGAAACCTCCGGGGAATGCAAATACATCGGGTTCCTCGGTCTCAATCACTCTCACGGTGAGCGATACGTTGGCATCGGAATGACGAACGAGATTGAGCGCCACCCGGTTGACGAATGCTGTAATTACGGGGTCAGGTGACATCCGTGCGAACCGTTCCACTTCGGTCGCAAGTTTTCTACCCAGGCGGAGCTCCTTCTCGGCAGAGTACAGATTCAGGCCGCGACCGATCCCACGGTCGCCAACGCGGGTGATGTCGTACTTGCGTGCCAGCTTCGCCCTCCTCTCAGCCACAGATGGCGCGATCGGTATCTTCGAGATTACGGCCTGATCGAGCGCGGCCTCACTTGAGGCTTGATGCGTAGATGCCTGGCCCCACGCTGAAGCGGTGAAAGTAAGAGCGATCAGAAACAACGGCCAGGACCTCGTTCGCTTGCTCATGCGAACGCGGCGCCTCTTCCGGTCTCGTTCTGGCGGCACTAATGCATCAATCGCGAATATGAGTCCAAAAACAAGTACGACTGCGCCTCCCAGCAGGCGGATCAGCCCTTCGCTATGCCTTACGAGGTGCCAGATTCCGTTAGCCAGTAACGCGAACCCGCCCATGGCGAACAGCGTCCCGAAAACCGCACCAGGCCAGAACGTAGGCCGCTTTGACATCTCCTGCTCCTACAATGCGGGCTATGACTCCTTCGTGCGCAATGCCCTTAGGCCATTAGCGATGACCGCCAGCGAGGCACCCATATCCGCGGCGACCGCCATCCACAGAGTCGCCCAGCCTACTAGGGCAAGCATCATGAACACTGCCTTGATGGCAAGCGAGAACACAATGTTTTGCCGGATGATGGCCGAAGTCTTCCGAGAAATCCGAATGGCAAAGGGTAGATGGGATAGATCGTCGGCCATCAGCGCGATGTCGGCAGTCTCCAGCGCCACGTCGGTGCCGGCCGCTCCCATGGCAATTCCAACCGTCGCCGCAGCCAGGGCGGGCGCGTCGTTGACTCCATCGCCAACGAAGGCGACTCGCTGTCCGCTTGCGACGAGTTCTTGAACCACCTTGACCTTGTCATTCGGCAAGAGTTCGGCCCGGTAGTCATCGAGGGTGAGCCGCTCGGCCACGGCGCGTGCAGTCTCCTGGTTGTCTCCCGTCAGCATCAGCGCCCTCCGAAGCCCGTTCGTTCGCAGCGCCCGGATAGCCGGTAGAGCCGAGGGACGGATCTGATCGGCAATAGCAATGACTCCGATGGGAGTAGTGTCGGAAGACAGCAGCACCGCCGTCTTGCCCTCACGCTCGAACTGGCGAAGCGCCTCTTCGCTCCGGGGCGTACATATTCCGCGCTCGTGACACAGCCTTTCGTTGCCCACGTAGTAATTTCGCCGGTCGATTCGGGCACGCATACCGCGTCCGACGACGGCCTCGTAGTCTGTTGCCTGAAGCACAGGAATCCCACGCTCTTGTGCCGCCGCCAGGATGGCACGCGCCAGCGGATGCTCCGACCCTTGTTCCAGGGCGGCGGCTATACCGAGCACGCTCGCTTCGCCGAGAGCATCCAGAGCAAGAACGTCGGTGACCGCAGGCCGCCCCTCAGTCAAGGTTCCTGTCTTATCGAAGGCAATGGTCGTAATAGCGCCGGCGTTCTCCAGGTGAATGCCGCCTTTGATGAGCACACCGCCTCGGGCCGCCCCGGCGAGTCCACTCACGATGGACACCGGCGTAGAAATGACTAGAGCGCAGGGGCATGCAATGACCAGCATGGTTAAGGCCCGGTAGAACCAGGTGCTCCACGTCCCCAACCCCACAAGCGGCGGCAGGACAAAGACGAACACCGCTGCCACGACCACGGCGGGCGTGTAGATTCGTGAGAAGCGGTCCACGAAACTCTGAGACGGCGCGCGGGCAGCTTGCGCTTCCTCCACCGCATGAATGATGCGCGCCAGCGTTGTGTCTTCTACAAGTTTGGTGACGCGGACCTCCAGCAAACCATGTTCGTTGATTGACCCAGCGAACACCTCCGCCCCTGGCTCCTTGTCCACTGGCATGGACTCACCAGTGATCGGCGCCTGATTGACTGCCGAACGCCCGGATAGGACAGCGCCGTCCAGCGGAATTCGTTGTCCGGGCCGGACAACGATCGTTTCACCCACCGCAACCTGAGCCACGGGAAGGCTGATCTCCTCGCCGTTGCGCTTCACGGTCGCTTCTGGCGGTGACAGGTCCATCAGAGCCTTGATGGCATTGCGCGCCCGGTCCATGGAATAGACTTCGAGCATCTGGGCCACCGAGAACAGGAACATCGCGGATGCGCCCTCACCCCACTCTCCGATGGCGCCGGCTCCGATAGCGGCGATGGTCATAAGGAAGTTCATGTCCAGCACCCCGCTTCGCGCTGCACGAAATCCTCGGGGAGCGATGAACCAGCCGCCGCTGATAGCGGACGCGGCCAGGACCGGCACCAGGATGTGGCGTGGTGCACCCCAAAGAATCAACAGGCCTCCGAGTGCGAGCAATGTCCCCGAGATGACGGTGACCGTCAGTCGCCCATGTTTTTCCCAGAACGTCGGTGGCCTGACCTGCTCACCTTCGGGTCGGGCTTGCATCCCGATTTCTTTGACCGCACGCAGGACTTCCGGCGTGCTGATGCCGCCCTCCACCACTAAGCGGCGACGCATGAGATCGAACTGCAAGCGAGAGACGCCCGGTAGCCGGCCCAGCTTGTTTTCGAGCTGGCGGATCTCGTCCGCGCAGTCCATTCCTTCCACGATGAACGCTGCTGCCTTGATTTCGCCGTCCTCGACGCGGTATCCGACACGCCGGATCGCTCCGGCAATATCGCCACGCGCCAGCTTGCCTTCGGCATACGCCACCTTCACCTTGCCTCCGACAACATCCACGCGGACATCTTGCACACCAGAAAGCTTCTCCAGCGCACGGCGCACGTCATCGGCGCAACTAGCACAATCCATGCCGCCGACGCGGAGATCGCACTGCGTCGTTCCTGGCTGTGGTGATGTTTCCGCCTGCCCGCTCACCGGGACGGCCCCTCCATTCGTCTTGTTCACGTCAGCCATATGACGCCACATGCGTGTCGCTCCAGTGCGCCCTAGCCAAAACCATCACGCTTTCGGAGTGATATGAACTGGTGGGGCGACGCCGCCTCAACTGTTTGGGATGTAATCCCCGAGACGCGAGATACAACCCAAATATTCCCGCTAGCAACATCATGAGCAGCAGAAGGAGAAGAAGGATCTTCTCCCTGCGGCTCACTCGGCTTCTACGCCCTGTTCTCCCAGGCTCTCCCATCGCTTACCCGCAACCAACCAGCGGTTCCTAAGCCGCGGCCTTAACTGTGTCCGTCCCTTCAGATTCCCGCTTCCCCCCGCTCGCCGGTCCGGATGCGGATCACGTCGTCAACGTCGTAAACGAAGATCTTGCCGTCGCCCGGATTGCCGGTATGGGCCTTCTCGCGAATCGTCCGAACGACGGCTTCGACGAGGCGGTCGGGGACCACGGTCTCGACCTTCGACTTCTTGACGTACTCCACCGCTCCATCGGTGACGGTATCGGGCGAGCCGACTGCCCGCGCCCGACCGAAGCCGCGCACGTCCGATACGGTCACTCCCGGCAAGCCCTCGATTTCTTTTAGAGCCTCAACCACTTTCGACAGCAGGAACGGCTGAATAATCGCCTTGATCTCCTTCATCGTTTCACCTCAGATCTCCACTTCTTCTCTTCGTCCCTCGAACCAGCGGTAAAGTGTCGGCAGCACAAACAACGTCAGCAGCGTGGAAGTGACCAGCCCGCCGATGACGACGGTCGCCAGTGGCCGCTGCACCTCGGCGCCCGCGCTGGTAGCAAGCGCCATGGGGACGAACCCCAGGCTGGCCACCAATGCGGTCATCAGCACGGGCCGCAGCCGCGTCGTTGCTCCTTCCACCACGGCCTCTTCAAGCGCCACTCCTTCGCGACGCTTGCCCAGAATGTAGGAGACCAACACCACGCCGTTCAGCACCGCGATTCCGGAGACGGCGATGAATCCAACCCCCGCCGAAATGCTCAGCGGCATGCCGCGTAGCGCCAGCGCCAGCACACCTCCAGTCGCAGCTACGGGCACGTTCAGGAAGATCAGCACTGCCGGCCGGGCAGTGTTGAAGGTTGTGTATAACAGCATGAAGATCAGGAAGATAGATAGCGGCACGACGATGGCAAGGCGTTTGGCCGCGCGTTGCAGGTTCTCAAATTGCCCGCCCCAAGTGATCCAGTATCCGGTCGGGAGAGACACCTTGCTGGAAACCGCCGCTTGCGCCTCCTTGATGAAACTGGAAAGGTCGCGCCCACGAACGTTGGCTTCGACGCTGATGCGCCGCTGAATGTTGGTGCGGCTGATCTGCGCAGGGCCTTCCTCAGTGTGCAAGTCAGCCAATTGACTGAGCGGGATCAGGCGGCCTTGCGGATCAGCAACTTTCACGTTGCCGATCTTTTCCAAGGCATCGCGGTCGCCCGGCTGGAAGCGGACCTGTAACGCGAAGCGCTTCTGGCCTTCCAGCACCGTACCCACCTCCTTGCCACCGAGGGCCTCCACCGCGTCCAGCACGTCGCGGGCATTGATCCCATAGCGCGCGATCTGATCGCGACGGATCTCCACGCGGAGATAGGGCAATCCGCCGGTCTGTTCCGCCTTCACGTCAGCGGCGCCTTTCACCTGCGATACGACGCGGACGAGTTCGTCGGCCTTCTGACGCAGCACATCGAGGTCACTGCCGAACAAGGTGATGGCCACGTCCGAGCGAACCCCGGCGATGAGCTCCTGCATACGGAGTTCAATCGGTTGCGAGTAGCTGAAGATGTTGCCTGGCACTTTCTCGGTGAGTGCCTGGTTGTAAGCCTCGATCAGTCCTTCGCGCGTGGAGGCGGTCTTCCATTGGTCGTGCGGCTTGAGGATGACGTAAATATCGCTGACTTCAACTCCCATGGGATCGGTTGCAATCTCGGCCCGGCCGGTGCGGGAAATAACGGTCTCCACCTCCGGGAATTGCTTCAGCACCTTCTCAGCCATCGTTGTGCTGTGAATGGATTCAGAGAGGGCCACGCTGGGGAGGCGCCAGGATTGAATAGCCAGCGTTCCTTCATCAAGGCGAGGGATGAATTCGGCTCCCATAAACACTGCTACTGCAATGCCAAGCGCCAATGCGCCGCCAGCAATCGACGCAGTCACAGCTGGACGCGCCATCGCCTTTCGCAGCCACGGCACGTACCGCTGTTTCACGTAATGGATGAGCTTCGACTCCTCCTCCTTCACCTTGCCCGCCAGGAAAAACGAGCTCAGGACGGGCATCAAGGTCAGAGCGAATACAAGTGAAGCCACCAAGGCAAAGATTACCGTCCAAGCCATCGGGCGGAACATCTTGCCCTCAACTCCCTCCAAGGTAAGGATCGGGAAATAGACCACGATGATGATTAGCACGGCGAAGAACACTGGGCGCGCCACCTCTCGGGCCGAATCGAGAATGACGGCAAGCGGGTTTCCTTCGGCCCGTTTTCGCGCCTCCGCCAGGTTGCGAACGATGTTTTCGACCATCACCACCGAACCGTCCACAATCAACCCGAAGTCGATGGCACCCAGGCTCATCAGGTTCCCGCTGATTCCGAGCCACACCATGCCGACGAATGCGGCGAGCATGGACAGCGGAATCGCCGCGGCGACGATCAGTGCGCCGCGAATGTTTCCCAGCAGCAGGAGCAGGACAACAATGACAAGCAGCGCACCCTCGATCAGGTTTTTTTCGACTGTCTTGATCGTCTTTTGCACTAGCGTCGTGCGGTCGTAGTAGGTGTCAACCTTCACCCCGGGTGGAAGAGTCTTCTGAATTTGTTGCAGCTTGTCGCCCACATGCTTCGCGACCACGCGCGAGTTCTCGCCGATGAGCATCATCACTACGCCGGTGACGGCTTCCCCTCGACCGTCGCGCGTCGCCGCGCCCTGACGGATCATTGGCGCAAAGCGGACGGCACCAAGGTTTTTGATGTAAAGGGGAGTTCCATTCTTGGTTGCGCCAACAACAATGTTGCCGATATCTTCGAGCGAACTCACCAACCCTTCACCACGCACAACGTACTGCTCCTGATTGTGCTCGATATAGCCGCCGCCAGAGTTGAAGTTGTTTCGCTCCAACGCTTCGAAGACCCGTGAAAGCGGTATGTCGTAGCTGACCAGGCGATTGGCGTCCAACTGAACTTCATATGTTTTCAGTTCGCCGCCATAAGAGTTCACCTCGACGACTCCGGGTTCTGACCGCAGCAGGGGCGCGATGTCCCACTCCAAAATGCTGCGCAGATCCATCAGCGAATAGCCCTGACCGCGGACTTCGAACTGGTAAATCTCACCCAGACCTGTGCTGATGGGCCCCATCTCCGGTGAGCCGAAACCTGCTGGTATGCTCTCCTTTGCCTGCGGAAGACGCTCCATGACCAGCCGGCGGCAGAAGTAGATGTCCATGTCTTCCTTGAAGAAGATCGTCACTGAGGAAAGCCCGAAACGCGAGACGGAGCGAATCTCGGTGACGCCCGGAAGGCCGCTCATCGCCGTCTCCACTGGGAACGTAATGAACCGCTCCACTTCAACTGGGCCGAGACCGGGTGCGTCCGTGAGCACGATTACTTGGTTTGGCGTAATGTCGGGGACAGCGTCAATCGGCAGTACCCGCATGGCCCAGATGCCTAGGCTGATGACGAGCACCGTAAAGACGAGGATGAGGAAGCGGTTGCGCAGGGCGAATTCGACCACTCTGTTCATAGCTGACTATTCCTCCCCGCCGATCAACTCGCGCATAAGCGCCGACTTCAGGTAGAAGCTGCCATTGGCGGCCACCTTTTCCCCAGCCTTTATGCCTGAGAGAATTTCCGCCCTCCGTTCATCCCGTTCGCCCACCTGCACGACGCGTTTTTCAAACTTCGTAGGCTCCGCCTGAACAAATACCACCGGCTGACCACTGACTTCTTGCAGTGCAGTAGCCGGTACGGTGACGCCAGTGCGTGACTCCCTGGTCGGCACGCTGACTGTGGCGAACATCTCCAGCTTCAGCCGTCCATCTGTATTCGGCAGAACACAGCGCAGCTTCGCCGTGCGGGAAGAAGGATCGAGCGCATCGCTCAAATAGGTGATCTTCCCTTTGAAGACATCGCCTGGGTACGAGGCCAGGGTCACGGCACACTCGCCGCCGCGGGCAACGAACTGAATGTCTTTTTCGTAAACATCCGCGAGTGCCCAAATCGAACTAGTGTCCACGATGGTGAACAGTTCCTTGTCGCGGCCGACCACCTCGCCTTTCGAAACATCGTATTTGGTGACTACTCCGGCCAGCGGCGCGCGGAGAGTATTGTGGGAAGCGGAACGATGCCCGCCCCGCTGCTCGGCGCTGGTCAGCTTTGCTAGATCGGCTTCCGTCAGGCCGAAACGATGGAGCTTCTCCTCGGCTCGCGCCATCTCTGCCCGCCGACTCTCAACATCGGCTTTGGCCTGTTCATATTCCGCCTTGCGCAGTTCGAATTCCCGTGGCGAGATGGCCTGCACTTCAATCAGCGAATTCGCCCTTTCGACCGAGCGTCTGGCGACCTCCTGTTGCGCAATCGCCTTCTCCACCCCGGCACGGAGGTTGAGGAATTCCCCGACCGATTCGCCGAGTTCGATGTTGTCGTAGACCAGTAGCGGCTGTCCTTTCTGAACCCGGTCCCCTAGTTGAACGAAAACGTCCTCGACGACTCCTTGTGATAGCGGCACGATGTGAGACACTCGCGCCTCATCCGGTGAGATCACGCCGGTGGTCTTGACGAGCTGTTCGAGACGCTCTTGGGAAGCAGCCGTAATAATGATCCCAGCATTCTGCTGGGCTTCTACCGCGACCTCGACCACGTTCGGGTCATGCTTTTCCTCGGCTGCTTCGGGCGTAGACTTCATTGCGCGCCAAACGAGTACCGTCGCCAGGACAATTACAACGACAATGCCAGAGATGATGATCTGTTTTCTCACTCTAGAATTCCTTTCCTACAGCCGCTTCAAGCTGGAACACCGAGGCGTTGTAGTCGAATAGCGCCACGTTGTAGGCGCGGACAGTCTCCCGGTAAACCCGCTCGGCGTCGAGCAACCCAATCAAGTCGAGAGCGCCGAGACGATAGGATTGCTGCGCGATGTCCCGCGCCGTCCGTGCGCTTGGCACGTACTCCTGCTCCATTGCACGCACCTTTTGAGCCTGCGTCTGTAGAGACTGATAAGCCTCCTGCACGTCGCGTCGAACTGCGAGCAGCACGCGACTTACCTCGTACTGCTGCTGCGTGATCTGCGCGGTCGCCCGGCCGACTCCGCCCTGATTACGGTTGAAGAAAGGCAACGGCACGTTCAAGCCGAAGGCAAGCGTATTCGCTCCTAAGTCGCGCTTGTAGCCAACGAACGGCGTGACGTTGGGGACACCCTCGGCTTTCTGCAGACGGAGGTCTTGCCGATTTCGCTCCAACCTCTGGCGTTCAGCCTGCAGATCTGGCCGAGCTTGCAGGGCCTGAGCCTGCAAGTCTTGCGGGGTTAGGGCCAGCGGGCGAACGCCAAGCGTTTCGGCCACATCGAATGGGGTGCTCAGATCGGAAACGCCCAGCAACTCCAGCAACGCGGTTTTGGCATTCCTCAGTTGGAGATCGGAATCCAAGACGTCGGTGAAGAACCGCAGGCGCTCGGCGCGGATCCGATTCATTTCCAGCCCGGAAATCTCACCTTGCTGGAAGCGGGCCTCGTTCAGCCGGATGATCTCGTCGAACTGCTTCAGGATCTCGTCTGCCAGCTCGCGCTGCGCCTTCGCCAGAACGACCGTGTAGTACCGTCGCTTCAATTCGGCCTTGACCTGCCGGATTGTGTTCCCAACCTCGGATTCGCTGACCCCGAGTTCCTGCCTGGCCACCTGGACCCGTTTGCCGCGCTTGCTAGCGGTCTCAATCGTTTGACCAGCCCGCAGCACCAGTTCCTGGTTGTTGAAGAACGGGCCAGGTCGAGACTCAAACAGCGGATAGCTCTCCGAATTGAGCTCGAAGCTGGGGTTCGGCCTTAGCCCCGCCTGAGTCAGGTTGGCGGTAGCAACGGCCACATTCTGGCGGTCCCGCAGCAGGATGGGGCTCTGCTTGAGCAGCAACTGCGTCGCCTCTTCCAGCGTGAGCGTCTGCGGTAGCGACGCGGGCTGCTGCTGCGCCGCTCCGAATCCTGATAAGAATATCCATAAGGCACATCCCACCCACAATCTGCCCCAAGAGGGCAGAGCTTTCTCGATCATCTTGATCGCTCCTTGAAAAAGTCTTGCGGCAATCGCTCGCGAACCTCGATGAGGGCTTTGGCCCAAACCCGGGTAACTTCTTCCGCCGGCAGCCCGAGGATGGCCGCTACCCAGGGTATTTGCACTGCCATGACGCCATGCAGAATGAACACCGCGCGCGGAAGCAATTCGAGCTGGACAATAGCCGCGCGCAATCCTTCCGGGGAGTCACCGTTCGTCGCACGCAATTGGGAAGCCGCCTGGAATGCGAACCGCAGCAGAGCCACAGGTACACCGTTCGTTGCGGCCCGGCCGCCTCCTCGCAGGAAACGAACAATGCTTTCGGTGGCAACCTGCTCGGCCAGGCCTCTTTCGCCCAGAAAGAGCTCGCAAAAATGCAACACTGTCGTCCCCCAACGGCCGTAGGATGCCCTCACCTCCGCGAAATCGATCTTGTTGGCTCTACTCATTTGGCCCTCAACTTCGAGCGGTCCAGCGCCGCTTCCAAACCATCGGCACTCGCGAGCGCTCATAGGAACTCCTTCAGCTTCTCTCGAAGCGTCTCGTAGGCCCGAAACAACAACGACTTGGTGGCGGATTCGCTGAGATTGAGTGTCTCGCCGATCTCTCTGTAGTCCAGACCTTGGTACTTGTGCATGAGCACGGCCAGTCGCTGACGCTCAGGGAGGGCATCCACGTGCCGACGAATAGCGGCCAAGCGTTCTCGCTTCAGAATCGCCTGCTCCGCACTCGGCCTTTGGTCCGCGACATCGACGGTCTGACCTGTTTCGTCGTCCTTATCGTCGAGCCGAACGACGACCTTTGCTCGTTCCTGACCGTTATCGCGAGCATGGTTAATCGCAAGATTGGTCGCAATGCGGTACAGCCAAGTACTGAACTTAGCGCGTGCGACATACGTGTCTCGCGAGCGGTATGCACGCAGGAATGCCTCCTGTGTCAACTCCTCGGCGATGTCTGCGTCGTGCACCATGCGATAGAAGAAACCAACCAGCGGCCGGCGAAACTTTGCGACAAGAATCTCGAACGCAGATGAATCGCCTGCCTTTGCGCGGACCATAAGTTCTGCGTCCCCATCGAGGGGCTCGGTTGCGTTCACTGCCAAGGATTCACGGTCGATTTTTGCCGTGGAACCGGGAATGAGGGGACCTGCGCTCCAACCATCGGGCTGGAGTGTTCCCAGATTTTTTCGTAGCGTCATACATCACCCCGTCAGACGAAGGGCAAATCGAAAATCACGCTGAAGGCGACCGAGCCCTCAGCAAAAGGTGCGTCTGTAGGGATTAGCTACGCGGAGGGTGGTAGAAGGCGAACGCGAAGTCTTTAGGAGACTCGACCGCAACTGGAGTGCGGTCTTGGTGAGTCTTCTGCAACGCAACAACGGCGGGAATCTGGGCAGGCGTTACGTGCGAGCAGCAACAGAAGCAGTCCTCATCATTCGAAAGAGGAGCTGATTCGTGCTCGGAAGAAGATTTCGCACTAGAGACGGAGGTCACCGACGCGACTGACGACTCCGCCTGCAGAGTCGGGGTCTCAGCTTTGCAAACACCGGGCACGAGCAAGTCGGTCAATGCCCAAAGCAAAAACGTGATTGCAACGAATTTGCGCCAGCGCTGCGTCATTGATGCCACCAAATAATCGTAGCCCAAAAACGGGATTACGGTCTATTGTCACCTACGTCATCACAACTATAGACGAGCGGCAGTAAGTAAGGGTTACTAAAAAATGTGATGATTTCTTGTCAGATTGTTAAGTGCTTATGTTGCAGCTAGTTACGGAGTCGTCACACATACACCGGATTCGGTCACTTCTGGCCAGGCGGATGCACCCCTTGATTGCGAAGGCTTGGAACGCCGCCTTCCGGCGACTTCAGCATTGCCCACGCCGAATGGGTTGTCATTTCCCAACCATGCATCAGTCATTGTCGCGGCGCAGCAGCAGACTGCGCGCCGAGAGCAGCTCCCATAATCATCCGGACAGCTGCAAGCAACGCCACGAACCAGAAGTTGCTCGCCTCGAACCACTGGAGCAAAGATTCAGGCCGAACCTGATCGTATTGATATGCGATAGTGGCACTCACAACTAACAGGAATATGAGATGTAATGCGATGCTTCGGATCTGCCCTGCGCCAGAGCGCCATTGCTCAATTGCAGCTCGCAAATCCAGTACAACGAAGACTGCTGCAGCTGAGACGAGAATCAACGTCCACGCGGGTGAAAAGTGCGTAGCCGGCGCGACAACCCATAAAGCAAAGGCGAGTGCCACCACATACAGGGCAGACACCGCGTGTACTACGGCATTCGCCTTGTTCAGCGTGCCCGTACTTGGGCCGCTAGTCACCGGAATCTACCTATCGCGTTATCGCCGGTCAAACCCACCGAGGTGTTGGTATCCCTCTTGGCACCGAACCGCGATTCGAATGTGACGCTGAGGTCGGCACCTGCTCGCCGGTCTGACCGCCGTTTGGTGGAGGGCGTTAATATCCTGATATCCAAATTTCACCAGAATCAGACACTAGCATGCGTCGAAGACTCGTTCGAGTAAAACGTAAGCGGCACCAGGTACACTTCACGGCTCGTGAAAGACGCGTCCTTATCGTGATCGCCGTGGCTTTAGTGTTGTTTATGGCCATGGCGGCGTCGTGGATGGCGACACACCCCACGGAATGACAATTTGTTCCACCGCGCCGAGGCCTCGGCTAAACCCGACCGCTACCACGTGGGAAGAACCTGCCGGCTTTCGTCCCACCGATTCGACCGATCGTAAGTGGATAGCCGCAAAGTCAGTCACTACTGCGGCCAACACCGCCGAACCCTGCCCGAACCTGATACGCGCCCAACCCTTCGCTGTATTATAGAAGCGCACGGAAGTGGCGCGCATCGGTCTGGACTAGCAGATCGTCGCGATGCCTAATGTCCTGGGGTCTCACTATCCTTCCGCCGCCAAGGCAGCGTCAATCTTCTGTTGGTCAAAGCCAAGGATTGCCTGCCCGTTGATCCCAACTCCCATGGGCTGAATTGCAGGAGGTATTGCGACGTGAACTGTCGCCCGCCAGCGCCGTCCTGATCTTCTTTGTCCTTGCCATGCAATGCGCCTCGCGATCGCGATTCGTACACCGCGAGACCAATAGCTGGCGCTGGCCGGCGATCCAATTCGTATACATGGGGACTGTAGCCTACCTATTCGCATATGTTGGCCCATTTCGTAGCGGCCACCTGCCGGGATAACTTGGCTGGGTCGCAGGCGAACCGCTAGCGCGGCACTAGACGGTCATTGCCAGAGCGGAAACTGCGGACTTGAAATCGTCGCGAATCGTAATCAGTTAAGATTGGAATATTGTCAATTGAGAGTCTGTTTTGGCGTTGTTCAGTAGCGCCGAGAGGCTGCGCTGCAGTGACTGGAGGGTCTCCATTCGATGTTCTTGGGGCGGGAATTCTTGTCTTTGCATCTGCGGGAACTCGTCGAACGTGCGCCCATCTAGCTGTCGGCCGGCTTGCTTCTTACGCACACCACCCCATTGCTTGAAAAAAAACGGAACACTCTGAATCCGGCATTGGTCCATTACAGAACGGACCCACTCTGGATGCATCGGTCTTGCCCCACGTCCGCTTTCGCCACCAACAATGACCCAATGAATTCCACGCAGGTCGATTTCTCCTAGGTCTTCTAGAAGAGGCTCAATTGAAAGAAACCGAACCGCCGCTGGCGTATGCCGCAGGTGTTCAATTCGCGGCATCCCGTACTTTCGGTTCTCCACGCTCGTTCCCCACCAGATATGTGCATGCTGCGCAAAGCGCTGCAGGTCAGTGCTTAGGAGCTGCTGCATTCGCTCGCCCCGTTTTGTCAGGACTTGATAAATATGCCAGGGAGAATGTGCCATCACTTCAGCGACTGCGGAGATGTATGGAACCGGAACGTCAGCGTGGAACAGATCACTCATCGAATTGACGAACACCATCTTCGGACCGGACCAACGGATGGGCTCCAGGAGCTTCTCTGGAACAAGTCGCAGATCGAACCCCTGCTCGTACGGGTGTCCACGCACGCCCCGGAAACGCTCAGCAAACGTCTCAGCGTAACAATGAGCGCAACCAGGGCTGATTTTTGTGCAGCCGCGCACTGGATTCCAAGTCGCATCCGTCCACTCGATTTTGGATATCTCCGCCATAGCTGCTGGCTGACAGAATACCACCAATTTATTTATTGCAAATATTTACGCGTGGCCGTAACCTGCTGGCGAGTGCTCCAGCACGTAAAAGGCGACAAGGTTCGGATGAGGAACGGCCCGTTCAAGTCGCGACGGGGAACCCTCCTGCGACGTGACGGCCAAAAATGGGCCGTGTCGCTCGATAATGAACAGGAAATGATCTTCGCCGACGCGAGTGAGTTCACGAACTTCTCTCTAGCCGCGCGCCGCGCATGGCAGAGCATGCCCCACCGGAAGGTCGGACGTCCTGCCGGTAGCAGGGTGTCCGATCGAATCTCAGTGATCTTTCGCATTGATCGTGTGCTATGGCAAGAGTTCACAGAAGCAGAGCAAAGTGGCCTTATAGAAGACAGAACTTCGGTGATCAACAAATGTCTTCGAAACGTGGTTGAAGCAGCGCGGCGTCCGCGGTCAAAGGCTTCATGAAAGCAAAGCTCACAAACGAGCAGCGCTCCCTGATAAACCGTCTCCTCGACGAGGGCAAAGATCGAGAGACGATCGCCCGGCTTGCATCTGTGACGCCAGCACAAGTCTCGGCCGTAGCCGCACATCGAACCATGGGTCGCTACACCGCAGGGAGCAAAGCACACACTCAGAGAGTGCAGAATGACAACTCACCCCTCGCCACAGTTTCGCTGCACGATTCACCAACAGAAATAGCTTTACCGGACATACCGCTCGGCCTCGATGTGGACACTTCTACGCTGGTCAGCTGGCCTCTGGACCGTTCAACCAATCCTCACGTCTTGATCCTCGGCGAGAGCGGATCCGGAAAGACGTACACAGCGTCCCGCTTGGTGCTTGAGTTGGCGCGAGCCGGCTTACCATCAATCATCTTTGACTATGGCCAGGGCTTCACCCTCCAACACGCGCCTCCTCAGTTTCGCAATGACATGCGCACCATCGAACTCCAACTGGCACGTGACGGTATAGCAATCAATCCGCTACAGATCTTCCCAGTAGATACACACGGTCCTGCGACCGTTGCGCAAAGAGTTGCCGATACATTCACGCGGGTCTATCCGAAACTCGGCGTCCAACAACATGCGTTGTTGCGCCGCGCGGTGCTAGCACTTTTGGCTGACGCTGGGATCGTCGCCGACGATCCAAGAACTTGGACCCGAAAGCCTCCACCATTCCGAGAGCTTGAGGATAAGGTTGCAGATCTGGCTAACGCCGACGAGTCTATAACCCGACGCGCCGCTGCGTCTGCTGGACCGCATGTTTCAACTTTGTTTTTCTTCAACACATTTCGTCAAACAGGCCATGCTTTAGCCTGGTCTGATCTCATTGATAAGCGGAACGAGGTATGGATCCTCCAGCTCGGAGGGCTGGAGGCATCAGTTGAACGCGCTGTAACGGAATTTCTGCTCTGGAGCTTAATCCGATATTTCGAGATGCTTGGGCAGGCTCCGTTGAGGTGCTTCGTCATTCTGGACGAAGCCCACAAGCTCGCTTTCGGCCCCGGGTCTCCCGTCGAAAAAATTCTTCGAGAGGGCCGCAAATTCGGACTGGGCGTAATTTTGGCCTCGCAACAGCCCGAAGACTTCAGCGGTGTGGCATTCGCTAACACCGCTACAAAGATCGTCTTCCAAACGGCAGACACCTCGGGGCACGTATCACGAGAACTACACCGCAAGACCAAGAATGGCCATTCTCTGGAGTACATCTCGAAAACACTTGGCACCCTGGCCCGTGGTTTCGCGTATGTGGTCATCGCGAATACCGGGCATGTGACTCGCATGCTCAGCTTTGCTGACCAACAGCCGCAGCAGCCAAGAAGGGGAAATGAATGAACGAACGAGCAGACTGGAACACGTTGCAGCATGTTGATCGGCTCAAAATTATGCGGGAAACCGCTCTCGACCAGATCGTGGCCGATTACAGACCAGCTGACGAGGACGAGCGATCATTCCGCACCCGCGTTGGGCGCGAGATTCTGCTCTGGCAGCCACAACATGCGGACCCCGCTGCCAAAGAGGCGGGAGCTCCGCCGAACAAAGAAGTTGTTCTCGGGGCCTGGCGTGATCTCGACAGGTCCGAGGCGCTATTGGAGCTGATTGACAACAGTATTGATGCGTGGAACCGCAGGCGAACACACTACCCGAACAAATCGGCGCCAGAACTCAATATCTACATTGACATTGACTCCGATACTGGCCAGCTCACATACGAGGACAATGCAGGCGGTGTTCCGATCGAGAAACTCGAGAATCTCGTGGTGCCGGGTCATAGCGAAACAGATGCCCTGGTAGCAAGCATTGGCAGTTATAAAACGGGCGGGAAAAAAGCAATCTTTCGGCTAGCGACGGCCGTTAACGTGTCCACGCGATTCTGGAATCCAGCGGAGACCGGCGACAGCGGCGTGGCAGTTCATCTCGATCAGAAATGGCTGACCGACGTCGATCAGTACAAGTTCCAATATTTCCATCTGAGAGATGGTGGCGACCTACAACGCGGCCAAACCCGCTACCTAATGCAACTTCGCCCTGAGCCCGTCGGTGCACATTGGTACAAGCAACCATCTGAGCTCGACAAAATTGCTCACGACATTCAGAACACGTACGGGCTTCTTATGGCAAGGGACGGAAAGATAAACATCTATTTCCCAAAGCGCGGCAAGAAGGTCGGTCCCTCTCTCAATGCCCGCTACGACTTTTCCGGTACGGTGACAGACAAAGTGGACATACGTCCTCAACGCGTAGAGTTTGAAACAGAACTTGAGTATCAGGGCAAGAATCACAAACTCGCGATCGAGGTGGTAATTGGCTGCCGCGTCACAACCGCGACCCGAGATGACGTAGGCCCAGGGTTCGATCTGTACGGCAACAATCGTCTGTTCAAATACCGCGACGAACGACTGTTCTACGAGCAGCTTCCGAAGGGGCAGGCAGCAAACCTCGCCCGCGGATGGGTGAACATCATCGGACCCAATGTGTTTATCCCCTGGGATACGCACAAGCGACACTTGAACTACGACCGCGAGATCATCGATTTGATTCGCACTCACCCAGCAATCAAGAACCTCTTCGAAAACTGGAGCGAGGCATTCCAGCAGATCAGTCGCCTCAGAAGTGGCGAGATTTCAAAGACGATTAATGTTTCTCATACCTTGGCGCCGCCAGGCAGCAATGAGCTCTCATTCGGCGACTCCACGGAGGTCAAGATTGATGCCACCAAGAAACGTGGCCAAAAACTGCCCGTCGGAATCTTTCGACCGCATCTGGCGACAACAAAAAAGACGAAGAAAGACATCAGCATCGCACTGAACCTGAACTTCACGATCGACGAAGCGCGGCGACTTGCAGCATTGTTCGAAGTGTCGGGACCCCTTGATGCCGCCCCAACCAAAAAGGCACTGTCGGAAAAGGCAAAGGAACATCTGTTGAGCCTCTTAGCCGGAAAACGAGCGAAGAGGGCGTGACCCTATGCCGACCAATGAGCGCCTGAAATATGGCCCGAAAAAATATGCGGCATTGCATCTGTTATTGTGCCGGTGGATTCGATTGTATGGAACACCAGGTGCCGAATACTGCTATGTAACTTTGGGGGGTACCGAGCTCAAAGACATCGAGAGCCTGCGCTTTGTTGATGCTAGACTAACGACCTCTGTCTGGTCCTACGAGACCAACGACAGCCGGTACAAACTCGCGAAAGAGCGAGCGACTGGCTTGTCGGCACAAGGGCTTCACATCAGTTTGCAGCCAGCCACAGTTTTTTCCCACCAGCGCACGTCTGATTTGCCTCACATATTCTTCCTTGATCTCGAAGGAATTTGCGCTTGGAGCGACTATAACGAGCGTTTTGCAGATCTTTTTCAGAACGAAGTCATTCGTGAAGGCGACTGCTTGCTGATCACGAGCCATCTCGGGCACAACCCCGGTTTGGACAAGGTGCGGGAACATTTTGGCGGAGAATTCGCAGTCCTCGGTCTCGATGAGAGCGACGACAATGTGGTCAAACGTGTCTTTCGGCGTGCTCATCCCAGCATGACACTGTTCAAGGCTTTGTCGCTCAATCGGATACAGTCTGAGCTCTCCGTGCGATGCTTCGGAATCATAAAATACCACGATACCACACCGATGGGCATCTACGGCTACGCCGTTTCAGGCGGTACAACCGAACTTGCGACGTTTATCGCTGACGCCGGCACTAACTACTTTGACATCGGCACCGGCCAGCCCTGCAAGCCAGATGATTTTTGAAAGTGGCCCATTGTTCGTAGCGTCAGCGCATCCTGGCAAGCACACGGTCAATCAGTGTCTTAGCTGCGCTCTTGTTTGGCGAGCACTCATATATTAACGAAAACACGCGTCCCACAAGGGTCCGGTCGCGCGGCGCCATCGCTGAAAGTATGCGATGCTGCTCACTTCGATTCCCGCGCTCAAACTGCCGCCGGTACCGGTTAACGGAATGCACGAGCCGCTTTCGTTCGATCTCCTCAAGCGCACTGTGTCTGGTGGTCTTTTCCGCCCGTATCAAATCCCTCTCGATTTCTTTCCGTATCTTTGCGCGCTCACCACTGCTCACTGCTCCTTGCCGCAGAACTCCGAGATTGTGCAGGACTTGACCAGAAACCGCTTCGAATTGCCGCAATACGTTTCGGTGGATAGAACTCTGCCGACATCGCCGGCTCAACTCAATGGCGATGGGGCGTAGTTGATTTCGCAAATTTGCAAGATGGACATTCTGTTCGAAATGATCTCGCCTCCCGTTTGGCAAGATTCGGTCATCCAACACGTGAACTTCCCCGACCACCCACGCGTTGAAACGAGCTTCAGTGAATAGGTCCTGAAGCACGTCGCTCTCACCAACTTGCATGTTTCCGCTACGCACGCGAAGTCCTTTCATCGAAGCAGCAGCATCGATTGCACCAAGGTAGCTGTGGTCCAACACCCACCCGACGGCGGCAAGCTTCCCATCTCCGGTATCTATATCGAAAAACCGAACTCCAGTAAATTCGTCAATAGCGCCTCTTCGTACTTCGAATTGATCCCTGTGGGGACGAAACAATGGCGCAGTTGATCCGTTCATGTAAATTTGAATCGAAGCGAGACTGATTTCGCGTCCCAGCCGTTCCTCGATTTGGGCTCCAAATTTGAAATTCGGCGCAAAGGGCACTGGGGCAACTTGCATCAAGTAATTGGCAATAATTTCGCTACTCATCAGGCGGTCATCGCCATGACGAACGATTTCGCGCAGCTCCACTTCAAAAAAATGGGCCTCTGCGTCGTTGGCCGCCGTTCGGTGGACTCGAACAACCTCCTTCACCAATTCCTCGAGATCCCCCTGGAATGCAACGTCTCTTAAGCTTGCTTTCAGTCGCTGACAGTCCCAGCGCATTTCGCTGATTTCGTGCTCACCAGCGGCCTGAGTACGGAAAATGAGTTCACGGCAATAACCAAGGCCGGCAAGACGACCGACACCCCGAAATCCTCGCGCCTTCGTTCCGCGCTTCCGGCTAGCGCCCAATGCAACAAGGGTCTTGATAAAGGCTGCCCTCGCAATACCGGTGCCGTTGTCACGAATACGGACTACACGGCTCTCCCCATCCACCGTGATGTCAACTCGTCCAGGCTCTTGATGGTTTATGAGCCCCAGCGCCTTCGCCTCTTCCAGTGAATCTGCCGCGTTTTGAACGTACTCTCTATAAATCGATAACGGATTCACATACATCGAACTGCTCAGCAGTTCCAACACGTCCTTGCCGACAGTCGGCCGCTCTGCAATCGGTTCCCAGTTGCTCTTAATCGACACGAGAACCGGATGATTTGCTGTCATTGAGTTGCTCCAATGCTGCGCGAAGATGAACTGCGGGTGACCACAATTGCATCGGCGAGTCCTGCATCCTCAACGCGCTCATCTTCGGGCACGTCGATGCTGGCTCCATCCGCCAATCTTTTCTGCTCCTCCCATATCTCTGCTTCGCGCGCCTTACTGACCGGGACATAAAACGGCAAAACCCGCTTGAGCGCTGAATTCTTCGTCCCTTGCGCCAGATGCTTGATGTGACGCGGGTCGCAGGACGACAGAAGCGTCAGCAGGTCTGCCCGTTCCGCTCGACTCAAGCGTGCGAAAGCACGGCGGAACTGTCCGAATTCTGCTTTCCCGCCAAACTTCTCATACCATTCCCGGTTAAAAATGAAATGGTGCGGCCGCAACAATAATTCGTCGAACGCATCAGACGATTCGCCGAAGGCCCGCCTGAAGAAAACGGGTGCGCCGCTGACGACACCGTGTGTCGCCTGAAGGATCAGCTGCATGGAACGCAATTGGTACCTCGACCAATGTTCACCGACATGCGATCGGTCTGGCAGATCGGTAGGCTGGTATCGCATTGGAAATGACCAGATTCGGATTCCCAATTCCTCATTGAGCGCAACGTTCATCGACATGCGTTCGTATAGGTCAGCAGGGGTATCATGAAAGTTGTACAGCATGTAGTTTGACAACTCCGTGAGACCTACGCCGCAAGCCATGCGGACCGATGTTTCATATGGCTTTCTCACACCCAAGTGGTCAAATGCAATTCGCAGTGGCTTGATGCATATCGTTGAGAGCTCCTTAAGAAACATCTCGTCCTTACACAGAATCCGAGCATCCACGCCTTGGTTGAAATCTACGCGACGCTGAACGGGTGTCCTGCCTCGCTTAAGCTGCGCTCCGCGTTCAAATCCTAGGTCTCGAATCTCGGCGACAATCTCTTTGAAACGTGAAGAAGCGACGACATTGTTGTCCATCAGGACCATGTCTTTTTTCTCGCCATATAGCTCTCGCACCTTCTCAACCATATCGGACAAAGGCTGAACCTCGCGCTGGTCGCCTTCCAGCTTCGGAACCCCGCAGAAGCTGCACTTTCGGATGCAGCCACGGGAGGCATAGCCGAAATATGCGTCGTGAACTGCGTACCGATAATCGACTTGATCGAGGATGCTGTAATCGGGGACCAAGTCCTCGATTGGCGTACCAGACCGGTCGTCCGAATAAAGTTCTTCGGAGAAATCGTCCAGCCGCAAGGAAACGGCCGGGCTTTCGCCGAGCAACCCTTTTATGAAGCGAATACCCCGCCATCTGTCTTCGCGGACGAACCGCTCATGCATCAACGAAGCGGCGATTCCGCCGACGAAGATCCTGTCCCTTTCCCCCTCGCCGCCGGCGGCCTGTTTCGCGAAATCGATGCTCTGCGCAATCTTGTCAAATTCAAACGAGAATAAAGTCGTCACATAGATCCGGTCCCACGCCTTGTCGAGTACGGATTTGTCCTCGCCCTTGACGAAACGCACGCGATCATTCTTGCCGTAAGGTCCGTGGTACTGGGCAATCTTCATCAGGCCGAGAGGCGGGTATTTATTCTTGTATCCGGGCTCTATCAGGAGGATGTTCTTGTTCGCCATGCGCCTCGCCTCAAGCAGCACTGACCGAAGTGGTCCCCGTTCTGCCTGGGGCCTTGTTATCCGCGACTTGGATCACGACGTCCTTGCCGAGCCCATTCAAGATCCTTATGAGGCGTTGGACGGAAAAGCCGTCGAGTCTGTAATTCATGAGCGCGGAAATTGCGGGCTGCGGCATGTGCAGCAGGGCCGCTGCAGCAGGCTGGGAAAGCTGCCGCTGGCGCAGCGCCGTATTGATGGCCGAAACCAATTCACGCTTCGTCTTCTGCTCCGAAAGCGCAGACACGGGCACCGTGCTAAACCTGCGACGCTTCTCGTTGTTCATTTTCGAGGAATAACATACCAATTCTGGTATGGATGCAAGCTTTTTTTAGCGATTGGGCAGAATTATCGTTCCGGAGGCGCCAAACGGGTTGGTTGTTGACGCCAGTCCTGCCCTCGATCGAGAGCTTCTGCAGCGCGTACCGTATCTTTACGCGAAGCGGCGGAACGTCGCAATTTGAATTGTTGGGCCCAGCCAAATCATGAATCAGTAACCCAAAAGAACGGACAGCACACCGTTATTCTGTCCGCACTGGAACGCCTGAACCGTGGAGTCGTCGGAAAGCTTCCTCAGATTCGCGACTTTCTCGCACTAAACGTGACGCCAAACCACGCGTCTGGTGGTGGCGGTGCTTGGAGCGCTTGCCATCCATCTTCCCGCGCAGCTTGAAATGCCAGGGTCGATCTGCGCGGTACAGAACAGACCAAAATCGAATTGCCAGCCATTCGAGCAATTGTGACGACACCACTATTGCTTCGCTAGACTGATAGACGCCGTGTTCACGACAGGCCCAATCAACATGCTGCGTGATGTCATGTCCGCCGTTCCCGTGATGGATGTGCCCGCCACGGTCCCGTGAAACGTAAGCTCCAGGGAGCCCATCGGGAACTGATTCTGGCCGGAGAACGTCACGGTGTCCTTCGACACGACCCCAGATGCGATCGGAACCTGCACACGTCCGCCCTGCGGGTGGGTGAACACGAGCGTGCCTGTAACCGCATCGCCGTTTTGGTTCAGAGTCAGCTCAGCAGGCCCCTGCCACTTGTTCTTGCCGCCCTTTTCGCTCGCTTCAATTGAGCCCTTCCAGATGCCGGACACGTTCGCACGCGAGTTGCAGCCGATTGCGATGAGCAAGACAACACACCCGAACAGAAATAGCAGCCGTTTGTCGCGCATTCATCGTTCTCCCGCTGCGCGAGGATTCAGGCCAGAGAAACGCGCAGCCTAGACGAAGTGGGCGCGCGAGTGGGCCGCCGGTCGCGCCCAAAATTATTGGTGAACGCGGCGGCAATAAGCAGCATCATACCCGAAAACCGGCAGCTCTGGCCGGTTCCGCCATTTCGTCCCGGGCCCCTTTTTCTTTGAGAACGCAGACGGAACGCCGTCTGTGGCGCGCCTGATCGTTAGCACTCCGCAGTACGGCCTTCGTCCGAGTCCACGTTATCCACAAATCGAGCACGCGACTTTTGTCGTAAGGCTCAGGACGAACCACAATGGCGACCCACGGTTCCCCCGTTCCACTTCGGCTCAGTCCTGTAGATCGGCATGGCAAAGAGATCAACCCAGCGGTGCTCGCGGCGGCAGAGGAAGTCATTCCGAGCGCGCTTGAATACGGCCTGAAGATGCTCCGCGATCCTGCTCGTGTCACGAACGTGCTGGAGGAAGTCGCAGCGGCGGTATCACGCCAGATCGCGAGCAAAGATCCCCCAGGCGACCCGCTTCCGATCCAAAATCTCGCAGGCTACGTCTTTCGCGGGTTTGTCAGGCGGGTGAATCGCCTGAAGAGCAAGGAGCTGCAGCTAGTCAGCTCCGACAGCGACGGCCAGCCACGAACCGAGCCATCGGCTGACCCAACGCCCGATCTCCTAACAAAGATTTCGCTCGATCAGTGCCTCGACCAGTTCGACTTCTTGACCCGGGAGATGTTCTATCGAAGGGTCGAAGGACTCTCCTGGACGGAAATTGGCAAAATTCATGGGCTCTCAGCGCACGCGGCAGAGGTAAGATTCCGGCGGGCCTTAGCGGCTGCCAAGTCGCGACTCAGAGGAGCAGGGAGGCCATTGCCATGTACGACGCGGACCGACCGGATTGAGGGGCTGAAGCCGGCAATGCGAACCGATGTCAAGAAATAAGCGACGCGAAATCAGCGAAGGCGAATTCCTTGGCCTCGCCAAATCGCATCTCTCCGAAGACTTCCCCAATCCCGAGCGGATTGGCTGCCCTGCAGATTCCGATCTGACGCGTATGGCTGAACACCCGATTGAAGCCAGGGACGCGAAAGTCAGCAAGCACCTAATGCGCTGCTCGCCATGTTTTAAGCGCTACCAGGAAATCCTTGCCAGCCTGCGGCAGCAGTCGAGCTGAGCAATCAGATAATGGGCGGTGGGAGGTTGCGCTGCGGGCACGCCGCGATACATGACAGCCTTTGCCAATCTCATGCCTTCCCCCCATCGCTCGAAAAGAGGTTGGGCTCACGCCTTGAAATTGAAGCCCAGCGCCTCGTCTCGGACATTTTCAGGTTTGGCAGCGTCGATAAGCCCGAAGTGTTCATTCCAGTGGGCAGCGACCCAAAGAGCATATCTGGTCCCGAAGATCAGAATTTCGCGAATAAGACGGTCGGTCTTTATTTGAAGAACACTATCGACCTTGTCCAGCAACAGGCCCCGCGAGGAGCAGTGAGCGACGTGCGACAGGAAGCGGTAATCTTCGTCGTACGTTTTCTTTAACCCGAGCGCCTCTGCGAGCTGCGCAAAGTTCGATCCGAACCAATACGTCGCGGGATCGCCCTTCTTGTTGAAGCGAAGAAGATGCTTATGATGCCTGTATTGCTCCTCCCACCATAGGCGGCGATCTTCGGGCAGTTCAATTACTGCGGCAAGCTCCTTTGAGGTATGCCAGAAATGTGCAAGGAAAATCGCGCCACGCTGCTCAGACTCAGCCGAGCACAAGTATCCAACCTGGAGAGCTATTTCGAATAGACGACGCGCAATTGTTGCCGCATCCTCGCCGTGGCCCATGACGCAAAGCGGGTAAAGCGATTGGTGGGATTTGAACATTTCGATGAAAAACAGATCGAGAGCCCGCGCGAAAGCTGAATCCAGCCGTCGCTCTATCACTACTGACTCTTCCAGCAATTGAGCGCAGTGGAGCCACACTTCGAATGCGGGGCGATGCTTGTCGAGCATCTGCTTCTTAAATGCGCGATTCTGCTCGATTCCATCAGTTGCATCCGAGCCAGTCATGATCCTGTTAGCCACTCGAAAACTGTCTTATCAATCCACCGGGCCTTGACATTGCAGGCGGCCTCGATTCGGTTGAAGGCAGCGTTGTCGGGGTTGACGACGTAGACTTTCGCTCGTCCAGTCGCGGCCATTCGACCTCCACCCTCCAAAGGGAGGCCCTCAATCTGGTTGTGAAAACCGCAACGGATTATGTACCTGGAGTGCCAATCTGCGGGCGGAAGTGAATATCCGAGAAAGTAGACCTGTTCCGCCGTACTCAAGGCATCCACACAACGCTTCCAGATATGCTTCATCATCGGATGGTCAAACTTCTTCCATTCTGTCGGTGGGATGATCCACGGAACGTAACGCCGCCCTTGTTTGCTCTTGGGTGCGCGCCATCTCAGGAAGCAGTACATCGAAGGCGCGGACCTGCTGCCTTTCCACAAGCGCAGCCGCAAGCGTTCCTGAATGTGCCGCCCGATTGAACGGGGATACCAGTTCAGCGAACCGTGCGGTTTCAACAATATTGGAAATTTAACTGGGCCACGATTCAATCCATAATCGACGGCCTCGATCTCCGCCTCTGATTGAGAGGATCTGCCGAACATGGCTCGATCCAGTTCGTAGTCCCAGTTGAAAGAAATGACCACTGGGCTCGCCGAATTCTGTAGCCTTTTGCGAAACCGAGATAGCAATTTCGATCGACGCGGAGCGGCCCCGTCATGAATTTCGTGGAACCAGAGCGCGATTTCGCGAAGCAGGTCTTCTCTAAGCCGCCTAAGCTCTTCGACGGTGAATGGGCCATCAGGACGAACCGCTGGCAGTAAGTCCTCATTCGCAGCCAACTCAGTTAGAAAGTGCTCGATATAAGGAAGCGTTGACGGACGCCCATCCCATCTGGGGTGATGAAACTGTACAACCGGCTGAAAGCGTTGAAGAAACGTCTTTCCACAGCGATCCACCAGCCGTGGCAAGAGCTGCGTCGTCAATGGATAACCGAGATCGGCCGAAAAGCCAGCTCCCACAACGAAAACGGTCTTGGCGAGCTTCTTAGCCATCGAAGTCGCTGCGGATGCCCTCCACGATGCAAGTGAGAACGTTCTCAGCTTACATGCGCAACGAATCGGCCAAAACTTTTTTTGTGAGTTTTTCCCGAAACTCGGCCTCATAGATAGTGACGGAGAAAATCGAATGGCTGGCGGATTGGGACCGAATCATCACAGGAGGACAAGCCCTGTCCGTGTCCATTGGGCTCAGTCCGGCTGCCAGCGAACCTTCGTCAGGGAGTTAGGCCCCAATGCCGAACAAGGAGAACAATTGCAAATGTGTCGTATGCCAGGTTGAACGGAGCCTGCTCGACTCGCTAAGCACACAAATAGCCCGAACCCACTTCCAGGCACTCGCCGCCAACCACCCCGTTCTGAACCACTACGACTCGCCCACTGACGTGATCGCGCGTCTGCACCAGCACGAGCGGGTCGAAACCGACAATCACAATGCTTGGAACGGAATCCTGCACGCGCTGGTCCAAGGCCTCGCGGACAGGACCACGGAAGACATCGGGCAGCAATTGCTTCTTGTTGCCTACACCCCAGCCATCCACAAGGCTTATCGAGAAATCTGCCAGCGATTTCCTTCGCTCTGTCCGGAGGACATCGCACAGCAAGCGGCGGTGTGCTTCCTGGAGGCTGCCAGATCGCCCGAGATGCATCGGATGAATGGACAACTGCCTCTCGCCCTGGTGAACAGGTTTCGGCAAAGCCTGTTTCGCTGGGCGATGGGTGAGATGCGGCAAGCTCTTCCTGACGAGGAGATTCCAGCCGATGTTCCCGAACCCCAATCCACGAATTTTGAGGGCGGAGTGCTTCTGGAGCACTTTCTCTCGAAGGCGCGGACATTGGGCATCCTCTCCGCATCCGAATGCGAACTGATTCGCAAGTTCCATTGCGAGGGGTTCCAGCCGGAGGAATTGCGGGAAGGCAAAGACAGCCCTTCGGGCATCGCCCTCTACTACCGCGTGCAAAGGGCGGTTCATCGTCTGCGTCGGATTGGCGCAGGCGGATCAATAAAGGCCAGCAAAACCACCCCGCCTACCGACACCACTCACAGCCAATCAAAAAAAGTTTTGGGAAGGCGCTCGAATTTTCCGGGTAGCTGTGCATTTAGGAATAGTGAGAAGGGATTCTCACCGGAGCTATCCGATGTGCCACAGACCGAACCCGACATCTCGCAGGTTCCAGCGTGATGCCGCCGGTGTAGGGACGCGACACGTTGTTCGAGGCACCTCACCATGACAAACCGGGAGCAGGGTTCTTCAGCAAACAAAGTCTCCAATTGCTGACCTGCTCCCGCCTCTTTACTCCGGCTGAACCACATTGCTGCCCAAAGGAGGCCCCAATGTCTCGGATTCTCACTGGTGCGCGACGACTCGCGAGTTGCGCACTTGCTTTGTTGACTTCGACGCTGTTGCTGGTCATGCCTGCCTTTGCCCAAGTCGGCGGCGACCGCGTCAGTGGCTTTCTGTCGAACTCCTTGAGCTACGCCCAGGGCCTCGGCATTTTTGCTGCCGGGTTCCTCGTGATCTGGGCGGTAGCAAACGTCGCGCGTGAGCGCCCCAGCGGCAAACAGTGGGCGGGTGCCGGCGGCTCGCTCTTGCTCTCGTCTCTTCTGCAACTGCTTCGGACGTTCGCAGGCTGACTCGTGCCGCTTCGACTCAAACCCGTCGCACGCTCGCTCTCGGTACGAGCTGAGTTCTTCGGCCTGGAACTGGAGGACTGGGGATTCGTGATCGCTTGGGCAATCGTGATGCGACTCATTGGCGATCACATTCACCGCGTGTTTCTAGGCTTCATGCCGGTCTCGACCGTGATGACTTACGGGTCGGCGTTTGTGTTGGTCGTGCTGATCCGTTGGGCGAAACACGGCAAGCCGCGTGGATACCTGGTCGCTTGGATGCAGCACCACTTCCGGCCCAAGGCACACACCGCACGATTCGGCACTGCGCATGTGCCGTACATCATCGAGGACCAACAATGATCGACCCCTCGGCACTTCACCTCGTTGCAGCACTCATCGGTGCGTTAGCCGTTGTGGTGCTCGCTCTCGCAGTCTTCCTGCCGCAAGCGGGAGCAGCGAGAGGCCGCGCCGACAGCCGTGACGAGCGGACGCTCTCTTCACTCGCCGCGCGAATTCCGATCTCTGAAATCCGCGACGATTTAATCGTACGGCGTGATGGCTCGTTCTGCGCTGCCTTCGAGTGTTCTGGCATTGCCACCCAATTCGCCGAAGCCGAACGTCTGGAATCGCTGAGCAGCGGCCTCGATGCTTTCGTCAAGGGAATCCGACACCCGGAAATCGAGCTTCAGTTCCGCTATGTCATCGAGTACGACACACCGCAAGTTCTGGAGCAGCGCAAGGCATCTGGCAATTGCGTCAATTCGCCAGCCGCTTGGTTGGAGGAGAACCGGCAATCGTTCTGGCGTTCGTCCATTGACGCCGGCCAGGTCCGGTCAATCCGCCTGTTGGTCTTCATCTCGTGGAAGCCAAATCGGAGTTGGGAGACGCGGTCGGCCACATCGCGTTTTGCAGCGGCTTTCTGGCAGGGACTTGCACAAGACGGGTTGGGGAAGCTCGCCACGACTGTGCGAATGGCAGTTGCTGAAGCGCGGACGAAAACTCTCGTGCAGCGTAATCGCGAAGAGCACACCCGGCTTGTCGCCGAGTTCAACCATATTCTCGAAACCTATCGCATCGGCCTCGAAGCCATCGTTCCGGTTCGGCGGCTTGCTGAGGCAGAGCTTGTGCGACTGATCTATCAATCTGTTAACCCGACCGACCGTCTGATTCCAGAACGAAAGCCGGAAGATGCGCTCCTGAATACCGATTGGTCGGAGGGCAACCGATATCTCGACCTCGGCGGCGCGTTCAAGTCCGTTGTGACGCTCTCGGAGCTGCCGGAAGCGACATTCGCATCGCTGCTACGGCCCTTGATGGCGCTGGACTTCACTTCCGAAGTCGTTGTGAACGTCCACGTCCCGGACCAGGCGGCGAAGGTTCGCAGGCTGCGGAGACTCTTGAAAAAGAGCCTCGCCTTCCAACTGCGAAAAGATGGCAGTCGGCGTCGCGACTTTCAGGCTGCGGCCCTGGAGAAGGACACGATTGACACGCTCACGTCTGCAATCACCTCATCGCAGCGCCTCGTCGAGGTCGAATTGGCCGTCATCGTGTCGGCCTCTGAGATCGCTCGCACCGCGGCCGAACGCGAGGCGGCGGAACTCGAGATTTCTCATCGAGTCGAGTCTGTGCTGCAAGCCTTCGGGCAAATGAACGGCGCCCGTGGATACCGCGAAGACACGGCGCTTCTGCCCACCTTCATCTCGTTCCTGCCAGGTGTCCATGGCGTCCGCAAGACGTCCCGTGAGTTCACTCTGCTGTCCGGCCAGGCAGCCGACTTCGTGCCGATTGAGCTGCCTTGGGTAGGCACTCGCCAGGGCGCGCCGGCTTTCTTAGCCAGGACGCGCGAGGGCACGTTCCTGAAGCTCAATCCCTTCAGCCCTGAACTGACGAACGCGAACATCCTCGTCACGGGCAAGACCGGTTCTGGCAAGTCTTTCCTGATAAAGCAGCTCCTCCTGCAATTACAGGTCCTGAATCCGCAGATCGCGATTGTCACCAAGGGCGCTGATTACCGGGCGTTGGTCGAACTGCTCGGCGGCCAGTACCGCGAGATTAGTCTCCGCACGGACCTGGTGAAGAACCCTTGGGACCTCCAGAGTGACACAGCCGAGCCTGACGCCGCGCAGATTGCCGGCGTCGCGTCGCTGGCCTTCCACATGGCCGGCAAGACTGGGTCCGACGATGCGGTCACGCTCAATTTCCTCGAAAAATCCGTTCGCATGACCTATGAGCGGCTTCTCGCCATTGGCAAGACGCCTCGATTCTCTGACTTGAAGTGGACGCTGGAGCACTACCCGTTCGAGAACAAGGTGATCGAGGAGCTGGCGTACATGCTGGCTCTGAAATTGAACCGCTGGACCGGCGAGGGCGTCTATGCACAACTGTTCGACCGCGATACGACTCCCGAACTGGGCAAGACGGAAGACATCATCTGCTACGACATCGATGGGCTGAAGGAGTCGCCTGAGCTTCAAACCGCGGTCGCGTTCACCATCGCGCGGGCCATCGACCAACAGATCGGCCGAAAAGATGCCAATGGGAATCTTCGCCCGACGATAGCCGTCTTCGATGAAGTCTGGGCAATGTTGGCCGATCCGGTGTTGGGTGCGCAGATCCTCAACGCGTTCCGCACGGCCCGGAAGCGCTACGGCTCAATAATCGCGGCTAGCCAAGGCATTGAAGACTTCGTGGGAACGGCCGAGTCGCCGCACACCGTCGGACTGGCAATCCTGCAAAATACCGAGGCCAAGTTCATCTGCGCACAATTAGGCGAGCTTTCCAGGCTGCGCGAAGTCCTGCACCTGTCCGCACCGGCGCTCGAAGCCGTCAAGGAACTGCGCAATGTGCCTGGTCATTTCGCAGAAAGCTACCTGCTCGTCGCCAATCAACCCGAATCGAGCACTGTGATCCAGCTTACAGCTACGCCGTTCGACTATTGGGCGACCACCAGTCACCCGCTCGAAGCACAATTTCGCGAGCAGTTCAGCAAGGACCATCCCGAGCTGTCGGCCCTGGAAGCGATCTATCGCCTTGGCATCACGCATCCGCAAGGGCTGGCATCACCCTCGGCACAAAAATGGAAGGAGATTTATGCGGCAGCTTCGTAGAACAGTCGCCCTCGCCGGCATGGTGCTGGCAATCACTCTCATTGTTCCGGTCGCGGCACATGCGATCTTTGGGACCATGCCCGTGATTGACTGGACGGCGGTTGCACGGATTGGCGAGCAGATTGGCGTCTCGCGTGACACCCTCAATACGCTCGGTCTTTACGTCCAGCAGTACAACCAGATCAACGCCGGCGTCCAAGACGGCGTTGCGCTGGCCCGGGGCCGCCAACTCCGCGGCCTAATGAACCAGGTGGTCGGAAGCGAGTTTCCCGAGTTCCAAGAACTCCAGCGCGATTTCCGCAACGTTCTGATCGACCCATCTACGATCCGCCAGGATCTCGAAAACTCCTATGGCGTGACGAAGGGAGATTTCCCGGTCAGCCGCAAGAAGCGCATTGACGCCGCTGATGCCACTGCCACGCTTGGCCTGTTCGATGCCTCCCGGATGGAGCTCGTTTCTGAGCAGGAGGAGCTAGACGCGAACGAGATCGAGCAGCGGGCAGCCGCCGCCAGTCCGGGCGGCGCCGCAAAGCTGTCTGCTGCTGCGAACGGGGCTTTGTTGCGGTCACAGGCCTACAACCAACGATTGCTTGCTCGCTTGATGAGGCTGCAAGCCCTCTCTATCGCGCGTGAGAACTCACTCGAAAAAGAGCAGGAGCAGACTCGACAGGACCAGGTGACTGCCGTCTCGAACATGATCGGCAGCATGAAGTTGTCTTACGGCATTGGGGATAGGGCGGGACGCTAATGCTCGACCTCGGCAGTATCGGTCGGTTCTTGGCAGCACTGGGTGGGCTGTGGGATCGCTCCGAGCAGTACCTACCACTGATCCTCGGGATCGCATTCCCGCTGGCCGCACTGGTTTTCACGTTCAGTATGCTGCAGGCGTTCTTGCAGGACAACACGGAAGAGGATTACTTCCGGATCATGGCGCGGTTCGGAATCACGTTGGCGCTGCTGGGTGATTATCGCGATCTGTTCACAAAGTTCAACCTCATGAGCTCCGATCTCGCTCATCGGTTTGCAGATCCGAACAGCTTCGAGAACTTCTTTCAACAGATCCAGTCGCACCTCAACAGCCTCAACGGGGTGCTTGCATTCGCGACCAGTTGGGTATCAAGCATCGTGGCAATGGTGATTCTTCTCTCTGCGGTGATTCTGGTGATCGCGTATGTGGGCTTGGTTGCCGCTCAAGCACTCGCAGTCGTGCTCCTGTATGTATTCGGCCCCATGCTGATCGCGCTCCTGCCAAGCCGCCAACTCAGCTCTGTCACTTACGGCTATGTCCGAGCGCTTTTGCAAGTCCTCCTGTGGCCAGCCGTATGGAGCATTATGTTCGCTCTTTTTACCGGTGCCCTTGTACAGGTGTTTGTCGCTGGCCCAGGCATTAATCTCGTCCCGTCGATGCTGCTTGTTCTGATGGCGGTCTTGCTCACGCAAGTCCCCCGCCTGACCAGCTACTTGACCACAGGCGCTTTGAATGCGACGGGGGCCGCTGTGTCAGCGCTCATCACGGCAGGCATGGCTTACGTCACGTATCGCGTCGTCGAAACAGGAGCATCGGCGGCCCTTGCCTATGCGACCGGGGGTGCAACGACCGTTCCGCAGGCGGTCGGATACATGGCGAGGAGCCGCAGCACTGAAACAACCTCTGTACCGCCGCAAACAAGTTTTGCTGCGCTGCCTCCGCCAGCAGCGGCATGAAAGGCACAGATATGAGCACGAACACCATTTCTCCGGAACTTCAACAAAGCAAGGTCGCGCTGGGTGACTACACGGAGTTCTATAGCCATCTGGCGATCCAAGCCCGCCGTGCTTCGCGTGTCGCCCTAGTCGCCTGCGGTGTCGCGCTTGTTGCCCTCATCTCAGCGATTCTTGCCCAGTTGCGCCCGCCAATTCTGCTCCGTGTGCAGGATGGAAACGTCTCGACGCTCAATGGCTCGGGGGTCGAGGTAGCGACGACAGCCGCACAACAGCAGCCGGACGAGGCCGAAAAGTTGGCGTTCGTGAGCGGCTTTCTGGATCGGTTCGTCAACATTGATCCCGTCACGGTCAAACGCAACACCACACTGGCCCTGAACCAGATGACGGTTAACCTTCGCCAACAGGTCCTGGGCCAGCTTAATGAACAGCGTTTCGTTGATACCGTGCGCGACAACAACGTCACCTCGACGTTGGCAGTCAAGTCCGCGGAGTTGGTCTCAGGGGACCCATTCACGGCGGTCGTTTTTGGCCAGAAGCGATTAACCACGCTCGTCGGTGGGCGCGAGAGCAAGAAGGAGCTGCTCGTCAAGTATGTGATCCGCCTGGCGCCTGTGCCTCGAACGGCCGCGAACGGCTGGAGCGGCCTCGAAATCGCTGACTACAAAGAGGAGGTTCTGCAGCAATGAGGAAACTCGCTCAAACCTGTCTGGTTCTCTTGTGTGCGGCCGCGTGTATTGCGCAAAAAAATGATGCTGACCAACCGAAAGTCATTGCCTCTGCCGATGCGGCGACTCCGAGCGGACTGGTGCCATTGTCTGCGCCGTACACGATCTCAACGGCTCCGCATTTCGCCGTCTTGGTGCAGTTTCCACGAGCGGATTCGATACGCCGGATTGCACTCGGCGACAGCAACTATTTCCTGGCGGAAGCCGACAAAGACGACCCGCACTACGCGATTGTGAAGCAGATTCGGGCGTCAGGCCCGAAGGCGAACCCACCGATTGAGACCAACATGCTCGTTTACATGGCGTCGGGTCGCGTCGTGAACATCATGCTCAAGTCCGGCAAACTGGCTGAGACGGCCTACTCGGTGGACTATGCCGTACCCATCGCACAGCCAGTGAACGATCCGCCTCCCGCATCGGCTGAAAAGATCCGCGATCACGTACAGGCAGAGCTCGCCGACAAGATGCTGGCGGACGTGAGTCAAACGCCAAAGAAGGAACCCGGCATTTCCGCGGGCGGTCTCATGCTCCGCTACTACCGCACGGAGCGTTCGAACGACTTAGCGTTTGTCTCATTCGATATCGAGAACACGACGAACACGGTTATCGATCTTGAAGGCCCGCAGCTGAACCTCGTCACTGCCGGCGAGAAGAACAAAGGCAAGAAGAAACAATCGCCAGCCAAAATCGAGCCGATTGAAATGACTCGGGCCGTTCTGACATCGAAGCAACTCGCGCCCGGCGCGCGTGCAGTCTGCCTGATCGCATTCAAGCCACCGGTTCACGACAGCGATCAGCAGGTCGTGTTATCCATCGCGAACCGGGCAATGGCCGACCAGCCGACCACATATCGAATTGAGTAATTCAGGGAGCGGTGCGATGAGCAACAACGGATTCAAGACGAGCGTTGTCGATCACGAGAAACTGAAGGTTGCGGACGAACCCGCCGAGGAGACCCTGACTGCGCAAGCTCTCGAAGACATTCGCCAGACGGAACGGCTCAGCGGCTTTGGGCGATTTGCAACTAAGATGCAGGGCTTCTTTCAGGCCTCGAAGCCGTCGCAATCCAAACGGGAGGCGTCGCACTTGAAAGCCGCTCCCATCATGATGTCTGTCGGCCTGCTATTGCTTCTCGCGACCGGATTGCTCTTCCTGCTGTCGAAACCCGAAAGTACGGTCCACAGCCACTTCCGCCAGCCAACCGGACTTAGCGGGGCTGAGGATCAAAAGAACTCAGCGGCTGCACCAAACAATGACTCAACTGTGACTGAAAACCAGCTCGTCGGTGGCGAGGTGAGCCGCAACGCGCACCCGGCAGATCGCACCAAGGGCGCCACTCCGCTTCGCCAAAATGCGGCAGCGCCTCGATTCTCCTATGCTGATGATGGCATAGGCGGTGGTGGCACTTCGATCTCCTCGAATCCCACCGCCACCTCCGAATTGCAAACTCCCGCCACGGTATTTGTTGGCAATCCGGTTTCGCCTGTCGCAGCAGTCGGAACGTCCAGCAATTCGCGCCAATTCGATGCCCAGCTTCCGTCCGGAACGGAAATCGTCGCGCACACGACGAACGCCATTAGCAGCGGGCTGGAGTCTCCCGTCATTGCTGTCGTGGACAGGAACGTCCAACTGAGCGATCGGGTCATCATTCCGCAAGGCTCGCGTGTGATCGGCTATACCGCGGGTGCCGTTAAGGACCGCATCAACGTTCGCTTTACCTCCCTGATCTTGCCGAATAGCCGTCGTGAGATCTCAATCTCTGGCTTGGCACTAATGAGGGACGGCAGTGCAGGGCTAGTGGGCAAAGTGCAAGGAAGTGGGCACCCCATCCTGGCCGGCGTTGGGCGAGTCGCGACGGGAGCATCCGTTCTGGCGATTCAGTTTGGCGGACAAAGCAACCAGCCTTTCTCGCAGGCTGATTACCTTCGCAACCAAATGGCGTCCGAGATCGCGAACGAAGGTGGCCGTTATTCCAATCGCCTTCAGCAGCCCACGAGTGTGCCCATCGTGATGGTCGGCACAAACCAATCGATCCGGATATTTCTTCTGAACGCTCTGAGTGTTTCGGGTGGACAGGTTAACTCGAAGCCGTTGCAGCAGACGGACACAGCCGCGACTACTGCTGGACAGACTCAGTCGCCCGACCAGGCGCTTGCCGCAGCGCAGACGGCCTACATCCAGGCGCTAGAGGCGCAATTGGCCGATATGCGCGCAGCGCTCAATGCGAGGAATTCGAATGGTCGTCGCTAGCGCAATCCGCGACATCCCCGCAGCTGGCGAATTGCGGTTGTTGCTCGCAAAGCACGGCTATGTTGCCAAGGCCGATGTTGCGAAGGTGCTGTATCTGGCGCTTCGGCTGGAGAAGCCACTGCTACTTGAAGGTCCTCCCGGTGCTGGAAAGACGCAGATCGCGAAGGTGCTGTCGCAAGCGCTCGGAATGCCATTGATCCGCTTGCAGTGTTACGAAGGACTAGACGAGGCGAAGGCCCTCTACCAGTGGAACGAGCCGCTGCAACGGATGGCGCTCGAATTCGTTCGCCAATCGGGGCGGCAGGAAGCCTGGGCAGACCTGAAGGGACATATCTACAGCCCGGACTTCCTGATCCCGGGCCCGATCCTGCGAGCGCTGCAATCCGAAGCCAGAGCCGTTCTGCTGATTGATGAGATCGACAAGACCGCGCCTGCATTCGAGGCGTTTCTGCTAGAAATCCTGTCCGATTTTCAGGTTTCGATACCCCAATTGGGCTCTGTCGTCGCACAGCACCGCCCAGTGGTGGTGCTGACCTCAAACGCTCAACGGAAGCTGACAGACGCACTCCGCGGCCGGTGTTTCCTGCTGTGGATGGATTACCCGGCGCCTGAACTGGAGGTCGAGATCATTACGCGCTCGCGCGAGACTGATACCAGGCTCAGCTTGCAGGTGGCACGCTTCACCGCCGCAGTCAGGCGGCTGGGTATGACCAAGCCTCCTGCGATCCGCGAGTCGCTCGACTGGATCGATGCGCTGCGGCTGTTGGGAGCTAACGAATTGGGAGCCGATGTCGTCTCGGAGACTTTGCCGGTGTTGCTGAAGACGCGGGAGGACATCGACCGCGCTGCTGGAAATGTCGCGCTGCTCTTGCAGCGAGCTTGTTAGGAGTTTCATGCTGTCGTCGATTTCAGTGCGGTTCCAGCGATTCCCATACTTGGTGATTGGGTGGGGATTGCTGGCTGTTGTTGCCGTAGCTGCTCCTGATCGCCTGTTCATGACGCCTCGGCAAGGGCTTTGGGTCGGGCTCGCCTTTCTGGGCGTCGCGCTATTGCGTGGGTCGCGCCAAGTTGGACGAGAACTGCCTGCCGAAATCGGCGCACTGGAGATTTCGAGCCTGCCGCGCGAAGACGAAATGCAGTACATGGGGCACGGCTTCACATGGGACACGCGGCGCGCGAACGAAGTGTTGGTAGTCGAGCGCGAAAGCGGAGTGCTCAATGGGCAGAAACGCAGGCCTGGAGATGCCGGCGGGGTCGCGGCTTTGCACGCGGTTGGTGCTCACGAAGAAGCACCGGTCTTTCTCCCGCTGAGTGACCTCGAAGGCCACATGCTGGTTTCGGGAGCCACGCGCACCGGCAAGACGCACTACCTGCAGCTCGATCTGGTACAGGCAATTGAGCGCGGCGACGAGGCGGTCATATTCATTGATCCGAAGGGTGATCTAAACGTTCTGCATCGCGCCTATGACGCCGCCGTTCGCGCTGGCCGCCAAAAAGACTTCCAATTCTTCTCACTGGCGTTTCCGCACCTCTCCTGCACCTATAACCCGCTGCACAACTTCGTGCTGGGCATGGAAGTGCCGGATCGGCTCGCGGGTTTGTTGCCAGGAGGAGGACAATCGGAGCCGTTTAAGGCGTTCGCATGGGAGGTCATCAACGTCATCTCCCAGGCGATGCTTCTCGCGGGCGAGCGACCGCTGCTCTCCAAGATCGCGCGCTACGCCAAAGTCAATGGCAGCCTCGAAGAGCTGGTGCCGAAAATTCCGCCGCACACGCCAGAGCTCGAATACTTGCAAGCGCTGATTAAGCATCCACCCGACCACTACGACAAGATGGTTTCCTCGCTCAAGCCGATGTTGTCGAAGCTGGACACGCCGGATTTCCGCAATCTGATGTCGGTCACGACTCCCGACCTTGACTGGGATCGTGCCATCCGGCTGAAGCGCATTGTGTACATGTTCATGGGCTCGATGATCGTGAAAGAGACTGCCTATGCGATTGGGATGCTGGCGCTACAGGATCTTCTCAACTTCATCGGCCGTGCCTACGCCTACGAACGGGCAAAGACGCCGGTTCGCTTGATCGTGGATGAGGTTGGCCGACTGGTATTCCCCGGATTTGTCGATCTGCTGTCGCAAGCCGGAGGCCAGGGGCTCATGGCAGTGCTGGCCTTCCAGAGCGTTGCCGACCTGGTGAGCGTACTCGGTCCTGCTGGCGCGCAGCAGATTCTCGACAATACGAATACGAAGCTTTGGTTCCGGGCCACAGATCACGCAACTGCCAAGACGTTTTCAGATATCGCCGGTCAAGGGCCGCTCCTGACAAGGCGCGAGTCCGCCGCGTACCGCCCGGTGCTGCAAGGCCGGCCCAAGGTCCACAGCCGCCTGGCGTTCGACGCAACCTTCGCGCAACAGTCAACGGAGGTCATCGAGAACCTGGTTCGCGAGGATTGGTTGATGAAGCTGCCGCGAGGACAAGCCTTCCTGTACGCAAGCGGTCAGACCTACAAGACGCGGTTCCCGCTGATGCCACAGCCCAAAAACCTGTTTCCACTGGAGGCAGCATGAGACTCGTCTGGGTTGGCGCGTTCGTGCTGCTGATTGCATCTCTGGCGACGCTTATCTCGAACCGGCAGAGCGGACGGCTGCTGGAGGAGGGTTGGGCCTCGGCCGCGACTGTTCTCCCGGACGCGACAATGAGTGAACTACAGCAAAACACGCCTGCTTATGCCGACCGAATTCTCGCTCTGTTTCCAGAACCATTCCGCCAGAAATTTGCCCTTAAGACGAGGATGGCGGTCGAGGTAATCACGTTCCGGTCGTTGCTGCTGTTGCATTTGGCGCCCGGGTTACTAGTTCCATTTATCGTCGGATTTCTGGAAGGCACCTGGGCCCGTGCTAATCAGACGACCTTAATAAAGATGCACTCTCCGATGCGTTTCAGCCTAGCGCTGACCACGCAAGGCCTGATCCCGGTTGTGGCCCTGCTGTGGATCACGGCCCCGATATCCCTATCTGCCACGCTGCTGGTGTTCGCAATCGGCACCTTCGCGTTCGTCAGCACCCGAAACCTGATCGTCCACGCACCCACGCAGTTCTAAACCATGCCCTGTCTCACCCAATTCGGCACGCTGATTCTGATCCACCAGTACTGCGACATTGGAGTGTGGACAAGAATGGTCATCAAGTATTCGAAGCGGATGACGTTTGTGGACGATCGCGCGGATAAATTCCTGACGAGGGTGGCGCACCTCGGTGGGTACTGCACCGTCGAACAGGCCCTGGCGATGGGCCTAGCGAACTCTGCCTCCCATGCACAGACACAGTTGAGCGGTCTGGAGCGAGCCGGGTTCTTGCGACGCGCGGCCGATTACCCAGTCGTCTTCCAGGTCACCAAGTCGGTCATACGACTGATCGGCACTGACATGTCGGCCCGTAGACCCCATGTAGTCGAAACCGTGCGGTGGCGACTGGCCGCTGCGAGTTTCTACTTGGACGCGCAGACATGGCCCGCCGACTTTCTTTTCGAGCATAGTGACAAGATTGCGGCCTTCGGCAACATTGGCTGCGCCCGGCAACTCCTCCCCCAACGAGGCGGCAAGCCCTACCTTTGGGACGAATTCGTTCTCCAGGTCCGCGACGGCAGCCTGTCCGTGGTTATGGTGGACCGTCCACATTGGACTGCGCTCCTGCAGCTACTCGGGTTTGTTGAGCGATTCGCCCCTTGTCGCTCGCGAGCCGGTGACCGTCTGGCCCTCACCGTAGCCGTTACTTCCGACACTCGCCTGCGGCGTTACCAGAAGGCGTCCCGCAATCCCAGAGTCGTTGAGCAGTCGAAGGGTGCAGCCGATCTGGTAAGCCTCTATCAAGTTTCCACACCAGTGCCGCACATCCGCTCACTGATCCACGAGCCCCACACCCACGAGTCTGTGATCCACACCAATTCCGATTCGAGGAGGCCATGAGAGGCCATGAAGCTCACCGGCACGGTCCTGAGATGTTCGGCTCGCAAAGTCAATTCCAGCAGCAAGGAGACCTATGTCACCAACCTGCTGGTCCTGGACCCGGAGAACAGCTCCGGCACGAACTACGCAGTAGAGGTGTGGGACGCCAAGCCCCACGAAGTGGCGCCGATGTCCGAGATCGATCTGACGATCATCGGCGTCGTGAACAAGACCGGCGGGGTGCCCGCGCTGCGGGCCCTGATGCCAGCGCAAGCGGAGGCTGCGGCGTAGCCGCAGCCGAAATACACGGTGAATCTTCGCCGCGATCAATGGTTAAAGGCGTCGCGGCAGCGACGCCTTTAACCATTCAGTTGCCGCCCCTCCCCCGGGAGGAATCACTGGGGAGGTAAACCGGGACGAGTCAAATCTCCCCATTGGGGAGGAGTTAAGGCCTTGGCTTCGCTGGAATATACGAAAGACCGGGTTCTCTATTTGCTGTCGCGTGACACGCAGGTGCGGGCGCTGGCTGAGAGGCTGCTCGGACGGTTCGCCGACATGGTAGGCGACCTGCCAGCCAGCGCCGACTACCACCACGCCGAGCCCGGAGGCCTGTACCGGCATTCTGTGGAGGTGGCTCTCAAGGCTCTGGAAGAGTTCGAGGGCGAGATGAAGATGGAGCATCGGCCAGACGGCACGGTTGATAGCTTCCGCAGCTCCCGCAACCGCCCGCGCTGGCAATACGCCACGTTCATCGCGGCACTCTGCCATGACCTAGGAAAACTCTTTGAGTTGGAGGTGCGGGGTAAGGGCGAGACCTGGTGCCCGATAGCCGAGCCCTATGCTGAGTTCGGTCGGCGCACCAAGGCGCCGGTGGCGAGCTGGCGTCCCGACCGCGAACATGGCGCGCACGCCAGGTTCTCTGGGTGGCTGATGCCTTTCATACTGACCGGCGATGACATCGCTTACCTAGGCTATTCCTGCCTGGTGGATGTCGCCCTCTCCCTCGTCGATGCGCACACTCCGGCTCAGCCAAACCCCATGGCACAGGCCGTAAGCCGCAGTGACCAGGCGAGTGTCGAGCAGGACCACCCCAGCCTAGCTGCCCAGCCTGACAGCAAGATCGGGCTGCTGCTAAGCACGCTTCAGGAATTGATCAACGCCGGCGAGATGGGCGTCAACATCGTCGGTGGCCAGGTTTACGTTGATGGGGCCAAGGCAGCGCTCGTCGTGCCGATTGCCATCAGCATGGTACGTGACCGGCTGAAGTCCACGAGGAGAATCGTCCTTCCTGGCAATGTGCATTTGTACAACATGCTTCATCACGCAAATCTGGTGGAGGCCGATGAAGATACTGGACTCTCAGTTCGGACAATCAAGACTCAGGGGAAGCGTGGCACGATCTGGCTGCAAGCTCTGATCTTTCCCACCGAAAAGCTCATTCCAAAACAGATTTTGCCCACACTGCGCCCCACCCACTTCGAAATCACGAATGAGCCCGTGCCCCAGGCTGCCGTTGTCGCGGAGGAATAAGGCTCACGGAGAACCGACATGAACACTCTGATTGCAAATCAATACGGCCGAGTTCAGGGGGAGGTGGTGGGTGGCACTGGCCTGACGCTTGCCGTGGCTGCCCAGACTCCTCGCCGCGAATCGGTCCAGCTTCAAACGCGCATTGACTCGGTCGAGCAACTGCTCCATCTGCTTGCCATCATGCGAGCGGTCGAGCGCCGGATCGAGCAGTTTCAGTTGCGCGATGCCAAGTCGCAGCAGCCGACGGAACCGGAGAGCGTCTTTGACGAGACAAGCTGCGCCGAAGGCGACCTGTTCAGCTCGAACGGCAACTCGAAAAACAAGATCTATGGCCGCTTCGACCAATTTCTTGTCTACGAGCAAGTGGACCAGGGCCGGCTACGCGTCTTCTTTGCCGTCCGGGACGAAGCAAAGCGCGTCGCACGTTTCGACCTACATCCCGGAGAGGTTCTGGCCTTCCATGCGTTAGCCAAGCGCGCTCTCTTCGCGATCGACGAGGTTGATCTGATGCTGCGGGATGAACTCTCGCTCAATGTCAACCTAAACGTATGTGGCGGCGGCCTGCGATTCGAGCTGGACACCCCGCTTTGGCGATCTAAGTTCGCCGTTACGCAAGCCAACGACTTGGCGACACTCGCGGTCTTCACCCGTCGCGCCGTCAATCAGGAGAAAGCCGTGCCGGTGCGCTTCGGCATAGACGCGAATCAGTTCAGTCTGCGGAAGCGCAATGACGGTCAAGTCGTCGCCGAATTCCAACATCAAGGCGCGCTGGAGAAGATCACGCTCACAACGTTGCAGGTATTGGAGTTGGAGATTCTCGTGCAATATGCGCTCGGTCGGGCTTTCGAGCCGGCGAGTGCCGCGCTGCGAAGTCTTCTGCCGCCACCTGAATCAGTCACGGCGGCACAAATTGCGTAAGCCCACCAAGTTTTAATCCACAAACCCTTTCCGAATCTCACAAACCCTGAATCAGGCCACAACTGCATCCACGCGATGACTCGCGCGGTGTCCGAACCCACAAAGGAGCATTTGCTATGAGCGTAATCGACACCAATCAACTCAAATCGGCCCTCGAAAGGCTATGCCTTGTAGTGCCGAAGCGAGGAACCTTGCCGGTGCTGGAAAACCTCAGATGGCGCGTCGTGAAAGGCCATCTGGAGTTGACCGCCACCGACCTCGACAACAGCCTGTATATGTCAATGCCCTTTGCCGGACCAGTCATTGAGAACAATATCGATGTGCTGGTCCCGGCGAAGGAGCTCTACCAAATTGTGAAGACAGAAACCGCCCCGACGCTGGACGCTCGAATTCGCGGCGGCAAGTTTGAGCTGCACGCCAACAACCGAAGCCTGGCTCTTCCTTGCAGTGAACCAAAAAACTTCCCGCAGATTCCCGACGGGGAGCTGAAGCTGCAAGGCCAGATCCTCGCCTCGGCATTGGATGCAGCCTTACATCGGGCGCTGTTCTGCGTCTCGGCCGAGTCGAGCCGGTACGCCACCGAAGTGCTCAGACTTGAAATGCGAGGCTCGATCTTCCGAATGGTAGGGACGGACGGCCACCGGCTCTCGCTGGCCGAGGGAGCGGCAAAGGCGGCTGGCAATTTCACTACGCTGCTACTGCGCTCAACCGGAGCCATTCTGAGCCGGTTGGGTCTGGCGGAAGAGCCTCGGTGGGTCCAGTTCTCCACCTGCGGTTCCGAACCGGAATTCGTTCTGTTCGTACTGCCGGACGGCGCCGGGCTCATCGCGCGTCGCGGGCAAGGCCAGTTCCCGAATTATGAGAACGTCCTGCCGAAGACGCCGCTCGAAGCCAGGGTTGTGTTCCAACGTGAAGAACTGCTGGAAGGGCTCACGAAACTGTCGCCCACGGCCCGCAAGGGCACAAACCCGGCAGTGAAGCTGGAGCTTTCCAAGTCACCCGTTTCCATCAAAACAGAAAATGACGGTACGGCCAACCGCGTGACCCTCGGGCATACGCGAATCTCGGGAAAAGCGAGAGATGTCGGGTTCAACCACCAGTACCTCACGCAGTACGTGAAGAGCCTGGAAACCGATTCCGTCTCGATGAAGCTGTTCCCACCCGCGATCTCCGAGGTCGTCGTGTTCGACGCATTCCGCTATCAGCATCTGCTGATGCCGATGCGCGACTGACACCAAGTTTTATCCACAAACCCCTTCACCCACAAAAAGCCCAATCCACAAGAAGTTCGGCGCAGCTCCCGCGCTGATCCACATCGGCTGGAGTTGCGGGAGAGCTGAGCCTCAACGCTCGGCGATTCCGGCCACACCATCCACAAAAAGGAGAACCACAAATGTCTGTCGCAACACAGATCGTTGACCCACAATCGGCGTCCCTGGCGCTTACCCTCCTTCAGTCAAAGGCGGGGAATCGCTGGGCCCGCGCAGTAGAGGAGATGAAGACGAATCGCCTGTACGTTTCGGGCGATTTTCCGGAGTTCATCGTGACCAACAAGAGCGGAGTCCCGTACAAGGTGAGACTTGATATGCACGGCAGTGGCTCATGCACCTGTCCCGATTTCCAAGTGCGCATTGCGCAGGAAGGGCGGATTTGCAAGCACATTGCCGCGGCAGCGATCACCGCGTTGGGGCCGCAGGCCGGAGGCTCCTTGCCCGCTAACGGAAACGGGTCCGTTCGGGCGAATGGCAACGGCACTACGGAAGCCACTCCGCTCATCTTTCGCATCCGGCGCAACGTCCAGACCGACGGAAAGGCCGGCGTGCAGGTTGAGGTTCAGGCGCGCGTGACCAACGACGAGGAGCAGGACCGGGAAACCGCCTCCTACGCCTACGAGTTGCTCGAACGCCTGGCCTCGCACGCGGCCAAGGGCACCGCACCCTCAGAAAGCATCGCTCGTCGCGAATTCAATTCGGCGAGCGTGGCGGTAACGCCGATCAAGCCTCGTCGCATCACGGGTGCCTCCAAGACGAGCCCTATTCCTGCGGTCATCACCAAGATCGATCGCATGAAGACCCGGAAGGGCGATTCGATGTTCTTGAAGGTGGACGTGGGCGGCGAGACGGTGCGCGTGTTTGGCCGTCCGGAAGAACTGGCGGAGCGGTTGGAAGCGAGCGGTTACGACATTCCGGAGAGCGAGATCGAAGCCGGAATGGAACTCCATCTCCCCTGCCTGGTGAAGCTCGGTCAGGGCAACAACGGATACAAGATCGTCGAAGAGTTCTTGCCCGAAGCTGCCGCCTGATCGGCTGCCGTACCCACCTGTTCCGAGTCAGAGAGACACAAACTCTCTGACTCGGATTCTTTCCTCCCTCCTCAGTTCCATCCCCAAAACAAATCCACAAAAAGGCAATTCGCCTCGCGCGAATAGCGGGGGCGATTTGCCGCTCGGAGTACCCCATGAACCCACAAACGCTTTCACCACCGCTGCTGGTCGCAACGGATCACATACGCCCCATGAGGGGAGGAGCGCAATCGCACATGCTCATCGCAAGTGACGGTAACGCCTACGTGGTCAAGTTTGCGAACAATCCTCAATCGCCGCGCGTGCTCGTCAACGAGTGGCTTGCCTGCTCGATCGGTCGTGCGCTCGGCCTCACCATTCCAGAGCCCGCGATTCTTTCGGTTCCGGAAGAATTCGTTGCTCGTGATCCTTCGCTGGTCATTCGGCTCGCGAACTCCACCGTGAGATGTTCGCCGGGTCCGGCTTTTGGCTCGCGCATCATTTCCGGGCTTGGAGCTGTTGACTACCTACCCGAGTCAGCTCTTCACAAGGTCGAGAACCTGGAGGAATTCGCCGGCGTTTTCGCGCTCGACAAGTGGCTGTGCAACTGTGACGGGCGGCAAGCCGTTTTTTGCCGAAAGCGGACTTTCCGCGCTCACTTCATCGACTTCGGCTACTGCTTCAACGCCGAAGAATGGACCTTCCCGGACAGCCCTCTTCGAGGAGTCTACCCACACCGGGGCGTCTATTCCGGCGTGCGCGGATGGCAGTCGTTCGAGCCGTGGCTCAGCCGCATCGAGAACTTCCGGTTGAGCACGCTTCGCGCGATTGCTGCGGAGGTGCCGCTGGAGTGGGCCAAACCCGAAGCCCTGTTGCAGTTGATTCAGCGCATCGACGCCCGGCGCGCTCGCGTCCGGGACCTGATCGCGGAAGTTCACCATTCACCCCACAACCCATTCGGCAAGTGGAAAGAGGAGGAACCATGATGCCGAAATTCTGGAAATACCTCATCACCACCTGCACTGGCTCGGCATTTCGCCTTGTCGCCGAATCAGATCGCGATTCCGTAGAGAAGGAGTTGGAAGCCGATCCGCGTCTCTTGAAGTACCACGCAAAACCACAAATCGAACGTTCAATCACTCACCGGCTCAGTGTCCGCGATCTGCGGCACTTTGCCCTAGTGCGAACCCACAAATTGGAGGTGAATCAGATGCATGACGCGGTCGTGACCATCAACAACACGAGTTGGCCAGCATACCGGAAACGGAACGGGACGCTGGTTGACCTGCGGATACTCGATCCTGATGACCGCAGCCCGAAGCCGCGACTGGTCTTCCGGCCGCAGAAGTTGCGCGAACTGGGCATACCAGCCGCGCTAATCGAAGCCGCCGAGCAGTCCGAGCCGCAAGGCTTCGTCCTGTTCGAGGACCTGCCGGACCAGGCCTCATCGACCGGCTCTACCACTGAAGCCAGCGCTGAGACAACAGGAGGACGTCCATGTCGCAAGAGGGCCTGAAGCTCGTAATGCTCTTCGACTCGCGGAAGCAGACGTACTGCGTTTGCAGTCACAATCTGACTGCCGAAGAAGCGGCGCTAGAACTCGACGAGCTGCGGCGTGACGGCCTTCCGGCTTTCACGGTCGAACAGCGCTCGTGGCACGACGCGGACGACCCCGACGAGTGTCCTGCCTGTCGTGCAGAACTTAGGCACTCCGTGAGGGAGTCGCGTTGCAAACGCCGGCGCTGACCATCACCACCCCCGTCCTTCCACAAACCCAGCAAACCACAAAACTCGAAACCACAAGAGCATGGAGGTGCGTCATGTCGAACGACGCCTACACGCATTATGTTGTCTTGAACGAGACGATTCTCGGCGAAGCTCGGATCATCGAGAAATGCAACGAGTGGATCTCGCTTGCATTCGTGAAACTCGGGGTCGGCAGCCCAAAGCCGTTCAACGACTACGCCTTCGTTGAAAACCGCACCCTCGTTCCGAAGACCGTGAACTGACTCTCCAACCTCCCACCCATAAAAGCAAAATCCACTCCTCAACTCCTTCCACATCTGCACGATGGGCGACGTGTACGCACGTCGGCCCATCGTGCGGCCCGCCCAAATAACAACAATCACAAAAGTAAATTGACGATTGTGATTTCTGTGATTTCGGAGAGCTGAGATGCTTCCAGAACCCAATTTCCCCGCCAAACCAAACCAGTTCATTGGCCGCAGGTTGCAGATCACCATCTTTCGCCAAGCCTTACAGCACGGCCTTGCAACCGGGCGAACCAGTTCGTTCGCGATTCTCGGCGATTGGGGAATTGGCAAAAGCAGCTTGCTGCTGAAGTTCGCAACGCTGTGCTCTGATCCGCCATTCGCGTTGGTTCCAGTCTTCATTTCCGGTTCGAAGGACATTCACGATTACCTCCGGCTGACGGAAAATCTGCTCGACAACTTCGCCGAAGCGCTGCTCGCCCTGCCGAAAATGCAAACGCGCTTGCGCACCGAACTACAGAATTGGCGATTCAAAAGGGTTAACCTAGGCGGCTTCGGTCTGGAGCGCGAATCGCCACGCTTCTTCCTCAGCTCTGGAAGCTCGCTCCTCCGGCACACGCTTAAGGAGGCTTGGGATCACTTCCTCCGGCCGGCGCGATTCAATGGCGCGATCTTCTTTCTCGATGACCTGCAAAACATCACCAGCATCAGCAAGGCAGACCTGGCCCTGACAATCAGAGATCAGTTTCAATCCTTCGGCATCGACGGCCTGAATTACAGCGTTTGCTTCTCAGCCAAATCCGACTATTTCTCGGAGACGAAGGGTCTGGCCGAACCAGCAGCGCGCTTCTATACGAAACTTTATCTAGAGCCGTTCACGCTGGAAGAGACTCACGAGTACGCACGGTCTGTATTCGATCTCTCTCCCGGCCTGTCGTCCGCAATCGCTGCCTGGCTTCAGCAGAAGACATTTGGACACCCCTACTTTCTCGCCTTTGTCTGTAAGCACCTATCTGGCGTGATGAACCAAATTCAAGCGGAGAAGCTCGAACCCTCATGGCCCGAAATATTCGACCACCTAGGGCGCGAGAAATTTCGCTCCGATGTATCGCAACTCAGCGCGAAAGAACTTGAATTGATACACGAATTCGCGAGACACGGCGACGGCGAGCTGGCGACACATCACTTCACGCGCAGATTCCAAACGGAATACTTCGCACGCCTCGCGGAAAAGGGACTGCTTATCCGCACCGGACGGGGCCGTTACAAGCTCTACCATCCGCTCTTCCGCGAATTCCTGAAACAGCACTTCTGATAATCCAAAAGAAGCGAACGAAGCCACAACCAAGAACTCTTTGCGGCGGCAAGCGGGCCGCCGCAGGCGGCCCTCAGCGATAACCACAGGGCGGACTCCCTTCCCTTAACCCATCCCCTTAACCCATTCCCCTTTATCCATTCACCCCCTTCCCATTCGCCCTTTTTCCACTTCGATTTTCCTCTCAGGAGAGCATCACCTTGCGGGCGTTGAAAGAAGGAGGAAGCGCGCGACCGCTCCCGGCAATCGTTGGATCGCAGCCCCACCCGTTGCAATTGCCATCGAGTGAGGTTAAGTTCGATTCAGCGACACCAGTGAAGCGGAGAGGAAAGTGCATGTCCCGCCGAACTGGTCAGAGCGGCCACATCGAAGAGAGTGGAAAATGGTGGGTCGTTCGTTGGTGGATGGATGTACCAGGGCAGGAAGCGAGACGGCATATGCGAGCCAAGATATGCCCGATCTCCGGCCCCGGTTCGCTGTCCAAATCTGCAAGGGAACGCCGCGCCCGTGAAATCATCGCGGAGAGTGGCGCGGACACGGTGGAACATTTCGACAAGGTGGTGAAGCAGACCCACGGTGTCACGTTCCGCGAGCAAGCAAAGTGGTGGCTGAACTACATCCAGCGTCGAAAGCGCAAACCGATTGCGGCCTCGACCCTGGAATTGTGGAACAGCTGCCTCGACAAATGGATCAACCCGAGCATCGGAGATATCCCGCTATCCGAAATCAATAACGCAGCGCTCAAAACGCTCGTTGCCAAGATGTCGGAAGGCGGTTTGTCACCGAAAACGATCAGCGACAACTACGTCCCGGTGGTGAAAATGGTGGTCGCTTCCGCAGTCGATGAACAGGGTGAACAGCTCTATCCACGCAAGTGGAATCACGAGTTCATCGACCTGCCCGTCGTCGAACAGGGCAAGCAGAACACGCCTTGCTTTTCCGCTGAGGTGATGACGGGGTTAGCACGTTGGAAGAGGCCACGCGAACGGATGATCTTTATTCTCTGCGGTGCAGCGGGCCTGAGAATCGGAGAGGTGCTGGGCATCGAAATCGACAAGCACATCTCGCCTGATTTCCTGACCCTCTCCATCAAGCAGAAGGTTCATCACGGGAAAGTTGAGCAGCGGCTCAAGACCGCGAATGGCTATCGCCAGGTCGATCTGCATCCGGCGATTGCCGAACTGCTCAAGCAGTTCGTTGACAACCGTAAGACCGGTTTCCTCTTTCAGACGCGAAAACGTAAACCGGTTTCACCGACGAACATCATCCGGCGCCACCTGCACAAGGCGCTGGAGGAACTGAAATACGTGAACCCGTACACCGGCACGCATAAAGCTGGAAACCATGCGTTCCGGCGTTTCCGGAACACGTACCTGCGGAATTACACGGAATGCCCCGAGGGTCTGTACAAATACTGGATGGGCCACGCGGGGAAGGACATGAGCGACCTCTACGACAAGATCAAAGAGGACGTGGCGTTCCGCAGAAAATGGGCAGAACGGTGCGGATTCGGGTTCGAGTTGCCCTCAGTTGTACCGAATGTACCGAAAACTGCCGAAAAAACGGAGGCCGCACAAGCGGCATAAATCATTGAGGCTGAGAGAGAAAGAATGGTCGGGGAGAGAGGATTTGAACCTCCGACCCCCTGGTCCCGAACCAGGTGCTCTACCAGGCTGAGCCACTCCCCGACAAGGCGACTTGGGGACTACGCCGACGCGCGCAGCCCGACTTTCTTCGCTCCTGAAAGTATAGCATCCCACGCGCGCCGAAGAGCGGTTCCACGCGGGGCGGTTCAACGCGGGACTGAACAAGGGCCGTGTTCTGCAGGTACGAACTCGGCTTCCCTTGGCGTGCGTTTCTTCTCATTCGCTCCCTTGCTGTCAACGGCGTTTTAATAATCCCCGGATCCCGGCGCTTGAAATTTCCCCAGTGGTGGCAGGTTACGGTTTCGAAAGATTCTGGACCGGGCTCTGGTCTTGCGGCTACGCGCGGTTCATACTGAGGTGCGAGCGGCGCTCGGCCGGAACTCGGAAAGGCTGCACCGGAGAACCCATTTGCCGAGGTTGGATATTCAAAACCGGATTCCGTTGCTACAATTAACAGGCCATTAAAACGATTCAATGACCTACATCCTCAAGGCGGCCCAGCTGTTCACACCGGTTGAGTGCGTGGAACAGCCGCTGGTGTTCGTTGAACAGGGGAGAATCCTTGCCATCACTTCCTCCACGCGGCGGGAAATCCCCCGTGGGACCAGGGTCGTCGATCTCGCAAGCTGCATTCTCGCTCCCGGCTATGTGGACATGCATACCCATGGCGGAGCGGGGCACGATGTCATGGAGGCCTCTGCGGAGGGTTTGCCGGCGGTCGAGCGTCTGTTGTATCGCCACGGGGTGACCGCTTATCTGCCGACCACGATCACGGCCCCGCTGGAGGCAACGGTCGAAGCCCTCGACCGGCTCGCGGATGCCATCGAAGGTGCTGCGCAGAACGACTACAAAGATCGGGCGCGGCCCGTGGGAATCCACCTTGAAGGCCCCTTCATCAGCCACGCACGGCCCGGCGTCCATCCCGTCGACAATCTTCTCCCTCCCACACTGGAGGTCTTCGAGCGTTTCTGGCAGGCTGCCCGCGGGCACATCAAGGTGCTTACGCTTGCGCCGGAACTGGAGGGGGCGCGCGCTGTGATTGCCGAGGCGACCCGGCGCGGGGTCTGCGTGAGCCTGGGGCATTCCGACGCAGATTTGGAACAGGCGCAGGCCGGCGTGTCCGCCGGGGCGCGGCACGCGACCCACACCTTTAACGCCATGCGCCCTCTCAATCACCGCGACCCGGGCGTGCTGGGAGCGGCTCTCATGGACGACCGGCTGAGCGCAGAGATCATCGCGGACGGCATTCACGTGGATCCGCTGATGGTGCGGCTCTTCCTGCGTGCCAAGGGCATCGACCGGGCTGTGCTCGTTACCGATGCGACGGCCGCCACCGGCATGCCCGACGGGCAGTATCGCCTGGGCTCGTTGTTGGTCGAGGTCAAGGACGGGAAGTGTCTGTCGCACGGCAAACTCGCGGGCAGCCTGTTGACCATGGACCGTGCCGTGCGCAACATCGTCGAGTTTGCCCATTGGGGATTGCAGGACGCGGTGCGGCTGGCAACGCTGAACCCGGCGCGGGCCACGGGCCTTGCCGGACTCGGAAGCCTGGCCGAAGGCGCGGTGGCTGACTTGGTCGCGCTCAGTCCGCAGGGCGAAGTCGTGCAGACGATCGCGAAGGGCCGAGTCCTATAGAGTCCGCTGCAATCTTCCCGGGAATCCAGCAAATCGAAGCGATAGCAAGGGGTGAGCATGACCGAGAAGCGCGAGTTCCCGCACCACATGATCCGCGAGATCTTCGAGCAGCCGCGCGGGTTGCACGACACGATTGCTCCCCGCATTTCCCTTCCCGAGGGCATCGTGCAGCTCAATGAAGTTCCCATCAGCCGCGACGATCTGCGCAGCCTGAGCCGCATCAACATTGTGGCCTCGGGCACGAGCCGGCACGCGGGCATGGTGGGGCAGTTCATGATCCAGGAACTGGCGGCGATTCCCGTCGACGTCGACTACGCCAGCGAATTCGAGTATCGCAATCCGATCATCGGCCAAAGCGAACTGACAATCGTGATCACGCAGTCGGGCGAAACTGCCGACACATCGGCCGCGCAGCGTGAGGCCAAAGCCCGGGGCTCGCGGACGGTCGCCATCTCCAATGTGGCGGGAACCACCATCGCCCGCGAGGCCGATGGCGTCATCTACACGCTCGCCGGCCCGGAAATCAGTATCGCTTCAACCAAGGCCTTCACCGCACAGATGGCGGCCCTGTTCCTGTTCGCCCTGTACCTGGGTCAGGCGCGCGGCACGCTGTCGGAAGACCGGCGGGCGCACTACGTCCGCGAACTGCTCAACGTTCCTGACAAACTGCGCAACCTGCTGAACTGCGCCGGGCAGTGCGAGAAGATCGCAGCCGAATTCTGCAAGACCGACGATTTCCTGTTTCTGGGCCGCGCCATTCATTATCCGGTCGCCATGGACGGCGCCCTGAAGCTGAAGGAAGTCTCCTACGTGCACGCTGAAGGGTATCCAACCGGCGAAACCAAGCACGGCCCGAATGCGCTCATCGATGAGCATCTGCCCGTGGTCATCCTCGCCACACGCGACCAGAGCGATCCGGACTCGATGCTGCGCTTTGAGAAGACCCTGGTGAATATTGACGGCTTTAAGAAACAGGCAAGCCCAGTGATCGCGCTGGCCAGCGAGGGGGACCTGGAAGTATCGAAGCGGGCGGATCACACCGTTTACGTCCCCCAGGCTCCGGAACTGCTTTCCCCCATCCTGGAGATCGTGCCCTTGCAGCTGTTTGCGTACTACATGGCGGTGAAACGAGGTCTGGACGTGGACCGTCCCAGAAACCTGGTGAAGTCGGTCACGCTCGAATAGCGAAGTCTAGTTGGGCTTGCGTGTCTTGCCGTCGGCCAGGTACTGCATCATCAAGGCCTCGGCCGCGCTACGGATGCGGTCGTTGAGCGGGCTGGGGCGCTGTTGAACGGTATCGTGCGAGGGCTTCTGCCGGATGGCTTCGCGCAGTCTCTCCCCAAAATCAGAATCGTTGGTCACCACCTGCCCATAGAACCAGAGGAAGTGCCGCATCTGGTCGAGGGCCGATTTGAGAACCTGCAGGGATTCCAATTCCGGCGCCGCGCTGAGGGCTTCGAGCAACTCCGGATTGCCCGGCGCCTCCATGGCAGCACAGTTGAGCTCTCGTTGAATCGCACGCAGGTCTTCCGTTACACGCAGAATGCGCAGATGCACATTTTCGAGATACTCGTTTTTGTCCATGGAAGGAGCCGGTGACGACACCTCACCATCTCATCGCACCCATGTTGCGAACAGATGCCCCACGGGCATGAGCTTTGGTAATTCTCGATTACCAACGTGCCAATCTCCGCAAGGGGCGCGGCATTCCGCCGCTTTCGCCGAGCATTCTTTCAGGAGGCTTGCGGGAGTGTGCCGCTGCGAATCTCCGGAACCCCAAGTACACGAACTCCGGTGCAGGGGAAAGCGGCGGCCTTGGTCAGCGCCCCTAACATCTGCTCGATCGTCACCAAGCCCAAGCGCCGGGCGCCTTCGCGGGTGGAGGGAATTCTCTCCAGCAGCCAGTACACAGGAACCAGCGCGAACGGCCAGATGTGCCCGGGGCCAAGCACATACCACGGACGCAGGATCGTAGCGTTCAGCCCGCTCCCCCGGAGCCGCGCCTCACACTCCGCGCGCACCTGCTGGTACATCTTCATGACGGGCGCTGGCTGGGCCACGCTGACATAAATAAAGTGGCGGGTTCGGGCGGCGACTGCGGCCCTGACCGCCTCCAAGCCGGCCACCAAATCGATCGCGCGGAACTGTTCGGCCTTCGCGGGACTGGGGTGCGCCACGCCGACGAGTTGAATAAAGGTGGCGTCCGCGGGCACGAGCTCCTGATACGAAGATGCATCCAGCGCATTGCCTGAGATCGGATCGCACCCAGGCGGCAGCTTACGCTCGGATTGCGGGCGAACCAGCGCCCTCACGGCGTATCCGGCGGCGAGCAGGCGCGGGATCAGTCTGCTCCCGATGTAGCCGGTGCCTCCGGTGATGAAGACCTGCTCCACGCAGACTCCTTCTGCCCCCTGCGATGTACGCACCAGGGTTCGGGACAGATTTTCCCAGGATAGCGAATTTCTGCGGACGCCTGGCGCCCGTGCGATGCCGGCCTGTCCTGAAAGTTCTGTATAATCCGCGCGGTTGGCCCGTGAGTTGCGAACTTCCGGAGGCTCCGTGTTCCCTCGCGTCTCGGTTTTCTTGGTGCTGTGGATTATGGCTTTTCTCCCGGCAGGCTGGGCCCAGCGCGAGCCCGTGCTGAATCAGATCGACGAACCTCACGCGTACTACTTCCGCGAGATGTATCTTCCTCAACTCACCACCGGGCCGAGCGCGGTCGCCTGGTTCCCCGACTCCAAATCGGTGGTGTACTCGATGGCTGGTTCTCTGTGGCAGCAAGACACCGCTTCGCAGGAAGCCGAGCAGCTCACCGCTGGCCCGGGATACGACTATCAACCGGACGTTTCGCCCGATGGCCGATGGATCATCTACGCGAAGTATGACCACAGCGCGATTGAACTGTGGGCGCTCGACCTGAAACAACGACAGCCTCATGCGCTCACCAGCGACGGCGCCGTCAACGTAGAGCCGCGCTTCAGTCCCGACGGCAAGCGGATCGTGTTCGTTTCCACCTCGTTCCACGGTCGATTCCATATTTTCACGGCGCGCTTCCAGGACGGCTCGTTGCAGAACGTCGAGCGCCTCACCGGCGAGAACCGCAGTTCCCTGCCTCGGTATTATTACAGTGCCTTCGACCAGGAAATCAGCCCGGTCTGGGCGCGTGATGGAAACGAGATTCTGTTCGTCTCCAACCGCGGCCACGTCTACGGAACCGGGGGATTCTGGCGCATGAAGGCCAGCCCCGGCGACACTCCCCGCGAAATCCACTACGAGGAGACCACGTGGAAGGCGCGGCCGGACTTTTCTCCTGACGACAAGCGCATCGTGTACGCCTCGTATCTGGGACGCGCCTGGCACCAGCTTTGGGTCCTGCCCTCGGAAGGCGGCGACGCCTTCCCGCTCTCTTACGGTGAGTTTGACAACATCAACCCGCGCTGGTCGCCCGACGGCGAGACCATCGCTTTTATTTCAAATCGTGACGGGAACACTTCCCTCTGGTTGCAGAGAGCGGCCGGCGGCGCGCAAACCCAGCTTGTCGCCCACACGCGGCATTATCTCCATGCGATGGGAAGCATTCGACTCTCAGTCCAGGACGAGCAAGGCCGGCCCACCGCGGCACGCGTGTTTGTGACCAGTGTGGACGGCCGCTCCTACGCGCCCGACAATGCCTGGATGCATGCGGACGACAGCTTCCGGCGCAACGAGGAGGACTTTGAACCGCACTACTTTCACATTCGGGGGGAAGCTAAGATCACCGTGCCGGCCGGCCCAGTGACCATCCAGGCCATGAAAGGGTTTGAGCACGCGCTTGCCACCCGGACGTTGACCGTCGCCGAAGGCAGCAGCACGCCCGTGACGTTGCAGTTGCAGCCGCTCAAAATGCCCGCAGATCCGGGAAAGCGCTGGGTCAGTGGTGACGTTCATGTCCACATGAACTACGCCGGCGCCTACCGTAATAGTCCGGCACACCTGGTTTTTCAGGCGGAGGCGGAAGATTTGCCGATCACCGAGGACCTTGTCGTCAACAAGGAGCAGCGGGTTCCCGACATTTCGTACTTCCGGACCGATCCCGATCCGGCCTCGACCGCCGGCAACCTGCTGCTGCATGGGCAGGAATATCACACTAGCTATTGGGGGCACCTGGGGCTGCTCCATCTGATGGGTAACTTTCTGCTTCCCGGCTATGCGGGGTATCCCAACACGGCGGCCGCCAGCCTGTTTCCGTCGAACGCGACCGTCGCCGACCTGACGCGCGAGCAAGGCGGCCTGGTCGGTTACGTGCATCCGTTTGACACCTACCCCGATCCGGACAAGGACCGCCTCACCAACGAACTCCCGGTCGATGTGGCGCTGGGGAAAGTCGACTACATCGAGGTCCTCGGGTTCAGCAATCACGACGCAACCACGCGCGTGTGGTATCGGCTGCTGAATTGCGGCTTCCGCCTGCCGGCGGCAGGGGGCACTGATGCGATGGCCAACTTCGCCTCACTCCGCGGACCCGTCGGACTGAACCGGGTGTATGTGGAAGTCCCAGACGAACCCTTGAAGATCGAGTCCTGGCTCGACGGACTGAAACGCGGGAGGAGCTTCGCCACTAATGGTCCCCTGCTGGGTTTTTCGCTGGGAGACCAGCCTCTGGGCGGCGAAGTGAAGCTGGCCCCGGGCACGCGTGACCTGAAGTTCACGGCGTGGATGCGATCACTGGTTCCTGTGGATCACCTGGACGTGGTCTGCAACGGCCATGTCGTCCACGAACTCAAGCTGAACGAGGCCCGCGATTCGGCGGATGAGCAGGGCACGGTTCCGATCTCTTCTTCGGGCTGGTGCCTGCTGCGCGCGTCCAGCGACCAAGCCCGCTTCCCCGTGCTCGACCAGTATCCCTATGCGACTACAAGCCCGATCTATGTCAAGGGAAGCGACCCTGCCGTAGCTCCCCAGGAAGATGCGGCATACTTCGTCCGCTGGATCAATCAACTGGTCGCCGCCGCCGAAAGCAGCAAGGACTGGAACACAGATGCCGAGAAGGCCACGGTTCTGTCTCAGTTCTCCCGCGCTCGAGCCGTTTACCAGAAACTCCTGCAACCGCCCGCCCTGCCCCGGCGTTAGCTACTGCGCAGAGTGGGCCGCGCGGCGGTCCCGTGAGCCCTCCTGCTCCATCCGTAACAGGGTGCGTTTGCGTTCGACACCCCATCGGTATCCACCCATCTTGCCGTCATCGCGAACCACGCGGTGGCAGGGGATGGCAAACGCAATACGATTGCTGGCACAGGCGCGCGCCACGGCCCTCGCGGCCGTCGGGCGTCCGATGGCCTTCGCCACCTGGCCATAGGACGCGGTGGCCCCAAACGGCAGCGACTGCAAGTGTGTCCAGACGCGTTTCTGGAACGCGGTGGCTTGAATGTCGAGGGGCAACGAACGGCTGAGTTTCTGGCCTGACATCTGGCTCAACAACTGAACCGTCCAGGCGCGCAGCGACTGGTCGTCGCGTTTGCAGTTGGCAAAGGGAAACTCGTGTTTCAATCCTTCCACGAGTTCTTCATCGGAGTCAGCGAAGTGAATCGCGCAAATTCCGTTCTCGGTGGCGGCCACCAGCATGCGTCCCAGGAGAGAATCCACACAGGTGTACCGGATATTGGCGGCAATCGCGCCCCGGCGGTACCTGTCGGGCGTCATTCCCAACTGGGAAGCCGTACGCTCGTAGAGGCGACTGCTCGAACTGTAGCCGGCTTCGTACAGGGCGCTGGTCACGTTTTTTCCCGTCTGCAGGCTGCGCTTGAGCGAACTCATGCGGCAGGCGTCAGCGTAGGCCTTGGGCGTGATGCCCATAGCTTGCTTGAACGTGCGCTGCAAGTGGAAGGGGCTCTGGCCGAAAACCTCGCCCAGCGTTGCCAGCGTGACCGGTTCGTCCAGGTGCTGCTCGATGTAGCGGCAAATCCGCTTCACGACCGCGGTCTGGGCATGGCCCACGGCCGATTTCGGACGGCAACGCAGACAGGCGCGGAACCCGGCCTTTTCGGCATCTTCAGGACGCCGGAAAAACGTTACGTTCTCGCGTCGCGGTCGCCGCGCCGGGCACGACGGCCGGCAATAGACCCCGGTCGTCGCTACCGCAAAGAAGAACTCCCCATCGTGGGTGGCGTCGCGGTTCACGACCGCGTCCCACTGGCTGTGGTCGTCGCGGACCGCCGATTTCAAGTGGTTGGGGCTCGGTGCCATTTCTAAGCTTACGGTTTCGGGTTTCAGTATCGCATTCGTGTTGGTCATGGGGAAAGCCTAGGGCGGGAGCCCAATTGAGAACTATCCAGAGCTTGCGGTCAAACTCGGTTTCCTGCCAAGATGCAGGCAGTAGCGCGAACGGTGAAAACTATCCTGTCGTTGTGCGGCGCGTTGTGTTTGTGCAGCCCCATGACCATGAGCCCGATCAAGTCCCAGGCCTGCGCCGATGCCAGCGCCGAAATTCTGGCCATTCCCGCCACCCACCAAATCCCATTGAACGCCGCCCATCCCGATCCACGCTGGCAGGCAGCCCGCGCGGTGGTTTTTTGCTCGGACTGGCAGGGCAAGAACCCGGATCCGCAACGCGAAACCCGGGTGAAAGTGTTATGGTCGCCGCAAACCCTCTACCTGCGGTTTGAATGCCGCTACCGCGAAATCTTCGTCTTCCCCGACTCCGAACCCAACGGTCGGCGTGACCATCTGTGGGACCGCGATGTGGCGGAGGCCTTCCTGCAACCGGCCGGTTCGCGCCCCGATGCCTACAAGGAATTCGAAGTCAGCCCCAATGGAATGTGGATTGACCTTGACATCGCTCCCGGCCAGAAACCGGACCTGCAGAGCGGCATGGCCCGGTCGGTGTGGCGGAACGCTCACGAGCGCACATGGGCCGCGGAACTGGCGATCCCGATGCCGGCGCTGACAACCAAGTTCGACCCCAAAACCTTCTGGAGAGTGAATTTTTTTCGTGTCGAAGGGACGCAAGAGCCGCGCGGATACTATGCCTGGCGACCCACCCATACGCCGCAGCCGAACTTCCACGTCCCCGCTGCATTCGGAACCATGCGGTTTGAGCTGCCTCCCGAACGGCCCTAGCGAGTCGCGGCCGGCACGCGGTTCGTGGGAGCCTTCAAGCCGGCCCGCCGCCGCACTTCCTGCAGCAGGGCCTGCGCCGCATTCCGGTAGGTCTTGTTGCCATCGGAAGTGTCGGCCCACACTGCGTCATAGATTACCTGGGCCGCCTCTTGCAGATTCATGAGCAGGGCGGCTTCCATCAGGTCCACCCGCTGCTGCAGGCGGGCGTAGCAGATCCTGCAGATCGTGGCTGGCTCGTGTTTCGCCTGGTCGTTGGAGTGCGAGCAGGCTCCCGGTGGCGGCACCGGGACTTGCGTGTGCGCGGCGTACATCTGAGCCTTGAGCTGGCGCAAAACGCGCTGCCGGTCCAGCTCGAGCACGCTCGGCGTGGCCGCCTCCGCGGGCCGCTGGACGGTGATCGACGCCGTCGATGATACGCGCCGCTCCGATTTGCAGATGGGACATGCTTTGAGATTGGCCGGATAGTACTTGCGGCATTGGGCACAAGGGAGCCCGTATCCGCTGCCCGCTTTCGGAGGCTCACTCGGCTGCGCTGCCACGCGGGCGGGGGCCTCTGCCGGGCAACGGTTCTCGCGCACCGGGGCCACAGCTGTCGCTGCTGCCGCGCCGCCTCCGGTCGAAAGTACAGGCCGTAGGTAATTCATCGCTGCCCTCCAGAGTACCCGGTCTCCTTGAGAGCATTCTAGGAGTGTCGCGTGGAAACGCCGACGCACGGGAGTCCATTCCGCCGGGGGCCACTAGTACAGGGGTCAAGGCGGAATTGCGAGGAACTGCTGGAGTCTAGTGGTTCGTGTTCGGCGCCATGGCCTTCAGCAACTCTTCCGTACGGGCGCGATATAAAGCTTCCGACGGGTCCAGTCGCGAAGCGCTCTCCAATTCGGCCAGGGCCTCGTCGTTGTGGCCGACAGCCATCAGGCAGGCCGCCAGCGAGTAGTGGTTCTGCGCAGTCGGCTCCAGGCGCACGGCTTCGCGGAATTCCTTTTCCGCCTCTTCGAAAGATTGCGTTTCAAACAGCGCCGTGCCGAGATAGTGGTGCGTGATGGCAGAGTCGGGGGCCAGGTAGACAGCCATTCTCAGCTCCTGCAGCGCTTCCTCAGGTTGATTGATGAGCAACAGCGCTTGCCCGAGAACGCGGTGCTCGCCGGCGCCTGTCGGATTCTGCAGGACCGATTTTCGGAGCTCGGCGACCGCACGGCCATAGTCTTTCTTCGCCATGTAGGCCTCTGCCAGGCAGGCATGCCCGCGGTCCCAACCGGCATCGATCCGGTACAGCTCCTGAAATTCAGCGATGGCGGCGTCATACTGCTGCTTGTCGCAGTAGGTGTTGCCCAAATTGTTGCGAATGGAAGCCTCGCCGGGCGCAAGCCGCTTGGCTTCGCGATACTCGGCAATGGCCTCGTCGAGCCGGCCGAGATCGTGAAGCACCACTCCCAGATTCGAATGCGCTTCCCAGAAATTCGGGCGCAGATCGAGCGCGTGTTGATACGCGAGCATGGCGCCGCGCAGGTCCGCCAGATCGCGGTGCGCGATCCCAATGTCGTAGTAGACGTCGGCGTTCTCCGGCTCACGCGCCAGCGATTCCTCGAACGCGTGGAGCGCCGCGTAGCTCTTGCCGGTCGCGAACAGGCCCAGGCCCAGGTAGCGATAGGCTTCCGCGTTGCCCGGATCCATGCTGAGAGCGGTGCGTGCCTCGGCAATCGCGTTTTCTGCATCGTCGGAGCGGTAGAACGCGTAGGCCATCCGGTCGTGCGTCTCGGGGAACCCCGGGTGCAGGCGGGCCGACTCGGTGAACTCCTCGAGGGCAGCGTCCCATTCCTCTTCGAGGAGCAGCACTTCGCCTAACAGGAAGTGGTAGTCGGCGTTGTCCGGTTGGGAGTGAACCAGGTCGTTGGCCAGCGACTGCGCGGCATCGTACTTTTCGTCGCGGAGCAACTGGGCAGCGCGGAACAGCTCGGCCGGGCATTCCGTGGCTTTGGGATCCGCGAAATAGCGCGCCCCTTTCACCCTCCGCAGGAGCCGCGTACTCGCCCCGGACGCGCGCAACTGTTGCCCCGCCGCGGACGACAATGGGAAGGAGACACCCCGCTGAGACAGCAGGCGCCCGATGCGCGACTCCGAAATCCGCCCGGCGACCCAGGTGGTCAGCTGGCACCGGCTGACCGGGGGCGCAGGGTTGGACTGCCCCAACAGCGGACCCAGAGCCAGCAGGAGAAACCCGATCAGCAGAGGCAGTTTCGTGCGGCTCACAGCAACTCCTTTGGGCGCAATGGGAGAGAAGTCGCGCCACGACTTCTCGAACCATAGCCCGCGTCCGTAATCCCGGGTAGGTCACGGAGGTAATAGAGGGTAAGGGGGCCACCGGCACACCGTCTTCTGGTCCCGCCGTAACCGAAAAACGCCACCCATCAGTGATATAAGCTACAATTTGGTGTGATCTCGAACACTCGCGGAACTGGTTCAAGTTCAGTAACTTTGAACGGTTCGAGTTCCCCCGGAGGCTGGTAATGTTTGAAGGCTTGTTCCAACCGATGCACCTGCTGGTCATTTTTTTCATCGCCCTTTTGGTCTTTGGCCCCAAAAAACTGCCCGAACTCGGCAAGGGCCTGGGCGAGGGTATTCGCGCCTTGAAGGACGGCATGAAAGAACAGTCGGCCGAGGCACCCAAGACCACCACTCCCGATACGAAGAGCTAACCTGCCTGGGTCTATCTTGACGGGCGCAGGATCCTCGCTTGCGCCCGCACTCGCGAGATTGTGAACGCCACTTCTGGCGACAGCTTTTGGCCCGGAACGTCGGTGGACATCTTTACGGGCCCTTTTCCATAAGAATCTCGCCTTGTTGTTTCGGGCGTTGCAGCAAAGGACAATGTTGAACGTGCGCGACGCGGTTGCGCACACGAGTTGAATTTTGCTCGCGGAGGATGTTCTGTGCGCGGCTTGCAATGTGCCTTACCCCTCATCATGACTCTTCTGTCCTCGGCCCTGTTTGCCGATCAGGTCGTTTTGAAGAATGGCGACCGCCTCACCGGGTCGATCGAGAAATCGGACGACAAGTCCCTGGTCATCAAGACCGAATTTGCTGGCGAAGTCACCGTGCAATGGCCCGCCGTCCAGGAAATCAAATCAGAGCAGCCTCTTCACGTGAGCTTGAAGGAAGGCAAGACGGTGGTCGGGGCGATCAGCGGCAGCGGCGGCAAGGTGGACGTGGCCACCAAGACCGGCGAGAGGGTCGAGGTGGCGAAGGACTCCATTGTCGTAATGCGCAGCCATGCAGAACAGAAAGCATGGGAGAAACTGCAGCACCCCGGGTTGCTCGAAGGCTGGAACGGAGGCGTCAGCATCGGCTTCGGGCTGACCGGGGGCAACAGCGAAACCAAGAACCTGGCCCTGGCCTTCAACGGTGTTCGCACCGGCTTGCACGACAAGCTCACGCTCTACGCCGCCTCGGTGTACGCCACGAACGATCTGGCGCCCGCGGCCACGCGGGTCACGGCGAACACCAACCGCGGCGGGGCCCGCTATGACCGCGACATCACGCCCCGCCTGTTCGGGTTCGTGAACGCCGACTTCTTCACCGACGCTCTGCAGGACCTGAACCTGCGCTCGGTATTCGGCGGCGGCCTCGGGATCCACGTGGTCAAGCGGCCCAGCACGACGCTCGATCTCCTGGGCGGCGCCAACTACACTCGGGAAAACTACACCCAGGCGGCGCCCTTGCCGCACCTGATCCACAGCTTTGCCGCCGCACAGGCCGGCGACGAGTTTCTGCACAAGCTTGGCAAGTCGACCGTCATCACGCAGCGCGCATATCTCTTCCCGGATTTCCAGAACACGGGCGAATACCGCGCCACCTTCGACCTGGCCACGGTCACGAAGTTCAACAAGTGGCTGGGCTGGCAGAATTCCTTCGGCGACGTGTATGTGACGAACCCGCCCATCGGGAAGAAGAAGAACGACATCGTGTTTACGACGGGACTGAACGTGACCTTCACTCACTGAGGGTCGGTGCGGCGCGGGTACCATACCCACGGGCAATTCCAGTGGAAATCGTGCCCAGCCTGTGACGTGAACTCTGGACGGGGACCTTCGGGGCGGGCTCACTCCTCCCAGTCGAAGGACCGCGTTACCGCCTTTTTCCATTGTCGATACATCCGCTCGCGTTGATCGGTGGTTAAGTTCGGGCGCCACGTCCGGTCCATCCGCCAGTTTTGGCGCAGGTCTTCGAGGTTCTTGTAGACTCCGCAGGCCAGCCCGGCTGCGTAGGCGGCGCCCAGCGCCGTCGTCTCGCGGATGGTGGGCCGTACCACCGGCTTGGCAAGAATGTCGGCCTGGCACTGCATCAGCAGGTGGTTCTCCACCATACCGCCGTCGACGCGCAGGGATTCCAGGGCCACGCCCGAGTCTTTTTCCATCGCTTCCAGCACGTCGCGAGTCTGAAATGCGGTCGCTTCCAGCACGGCCCGTGCCAGATGGCCCTTGTTGGCGAAGCGCGTCAAACCGGCGATCACGCCGCGGGCGCTGTGTTTCCAGTAAGGAGCGTACAGTCCCGAAAAAGCGGGCACGAAGTATACGCCGCCGTTGTCGGCCACGCTGGCCGCAAGGGTTTCGACTTCGGCGCTCTTGTCGATCAGCCCGAGGCTGTCGCGCATCCACTGCACCAGCGCCCCCGTAATGGCAACACTGCCTTCCAGTGCGTACACGGCGGGCTGGCCCGCAAGCTGGTAGGCCACGGTGCTCAACAAACCGTGCCGGGACGCCACGGGCCTGCCCCCCACGTTCATGAGCAGAAAGCAGCCCGTGCCATACGTGTTTTTGGCTTCGCCGGTGGCAAAGCAGGCCTGTCCAACCAGAGCGGCCTGCTGGTCGCCGAGAACGCCGCCAATGGGCACGCCCTGCAGTGTGCTCTCGCTTGCCGTGCCATATATTTCGCTGCTGGAGCAGATCCGCGGAAGCATGACCCTCGGGATGGCGAAGGCTGAGAGAAGGTCCGGATCCCACTGCAAAGTTTGCAGCCTCATCAGCTGGGTGCGGCTGGCGTTCGTGACGTCGGTGACATGAATCCCGCCTTTAGGGCCGCCCGTGAGCTGCCAGACCAGAAAAGAGTCCACATTGCCGAAGAGCACTTCGCCGGCTTCCGCACGCTGCCTCAGCCCGGGGACATTCTCAAGCAGCCACAGAACCTTCAGGCTGCTGAAATACGTGGAAAGCGGCAGGCCGGTACGCTCGCGAAAGCGGTTCTGGCCCCCTTGTTTCGAGAACTCGCCGACCAGGTCAGCGACGCGCGTGTCTTGCCAGACGATCGCCGGATGCACGGGCCGGCCGGTACCGCGTTCCCAGAGGATGGTTGTCTCCCGCTGATTGGTGATGCCGATGGCGGCAAAGTCTGCCGGCTGCAGGCCACGCCCCTGCATCGCGCGCGCAATCACTTCCTGCGAGCGCTGCCAGATTTCCTCGGGGTCGTGCTCCACCCAGCCGGGCTTGGGGCAGATCTGCCGGTGTTCCTGCTGCTCACAGGCGAGCATGCGTCCGGAAGGGTCAAACACGATGAAGCGGGTGCTGGTTGTCCCCTGGTCGATGGCACCGAGATATTTAGCCATTGGCGGCTGCCTCTGCGCGCACGGTGGTGATCTGTTGCTGTACTCTGGCCACGAATTCCTGGGCTGCGCGTTTCCGCTGCTCGATGGGCCAGCCGAGTTCGGCACCGAGAAGTTCGGCAGTCGGGGCCGCCGCCTGCATGGCCAGCTCCCAATCGATGAACTGCAATCCGAGGCGCCGTGCGAGAACATCTTCCACGGTCACAGCCATTTCGGAACGGGCGCAGTGGATCACCTCGGCCTGGATCCGGGAAGCATCGGGCGTTAGCGGCGTTCGCCATTCGGGATGTTCGCCAATCAGGGAAAGGATGGCCTTCGCTTCGGTGCCCAGCGTGTTCGTGATGCGCCGTGCCGTTGCCTCGGGCAGCCCTGCGTCGCGCGCAACTTCCTGCCACAGATCCGTCCCAAAAGCCTCGCCGCCCGCGAGCCGATAGTCCCGGGTGCGGCAGGCGCCAGGCTTGCCCAGTTTTTCCTGCACGCGATCGATGGCGCCTTCGGCCATGACCCGATAGGAAGTCCACTTGCCACCCAGAATGCTGATGAGCCCACTGGTGGAATCAATCTCAATTTCGTGCTCGCGAACCAAGTCCTTCGTGCTCCGGCCGTGTGCCGAACCAAGCAGCGGACGGACTCCGGCAAAGGCGCCCACAATCTCGCTGAGCGCATATTCCCTTCTGCAGTAGCGATTCAAGTGCGAGAGAAGATACTCGGCATCTTGCCGGGTAACCGAGACACCGTCCGGATGAGCCACGCGCTCGTCGGTAGTCCCGAGCAGCAGCCTCCCCATCCAGGGAAGCGCGAAGATCACACGGCCGTCTTCGGTCCTCGGAATCAGCAGGGCGGGTTGCTCACGCTCGAGTGGCAGCAGGATGTGAGCGCCTTTGCTCAGAATGAGCCGGGGCTCCGCCGAGGGGTTAGCGAGCGAGCGCAACGAATCCGAGAAAGGCCCGGTGGCATTGACAAATGCCCGTGCGCGAATCGTGGTCTGCGCTCCGCTGAACGCGTCCCGGGCGAGAGCGGCGGCAAGCTTGCCGTCAGCGCCCTTCTCGAAACCAACCACCTTCACGTAGTTGGTCGCCGCGCCGGCAGCGCCGCTGAAACTTTTGACCAGCGCGAGGCAGTAGCGCGCATCGTCGAATTGACCGTCCTGGTAGACAACCGACCCATGCAGCGCATCGCCGCGCAACTCCGGCATCCGGACCAGCGTCTCACGCCGGGAGAGCCGGCGGCTCCGCCCGAGCGCAGCCGGGCCCGCAAGCCCGTCGTAGATTCTCAGGCCCAGGCCGTAGTACCAGCAATCCCAACGGCTGAAACAAGGAACAAGGAAGTCGCAGCAACGGGCAAGATGGGGAGCGTTCTCCAGCATGCGTTTCCGCTCGCGCAGCGCCTGCCGCACGATGTGGAGTTGCGCAAAATCGAATTGCGTCACTGCTTGCTGCAGGTAGCGGACGCCGCCGTGGGCCAGCTTCGTCGAGGTGCTCGACGTCGCCGAGCCGAAATCACCAGCCTCCACAAGGGCCGTTTTGAATCCGCGAAGCTGCGCGTCGAGCGCGCAACCCGCGCCGGTCGCTCCGCCCCCAATCACACACACATCGAAGACTTGCGACTCGAGTTCGCGCGAGGCTTCCGAGCGGGGTCTCATGATGAGCAGGTTCAGTGTAGCGCGGCCCGACGGCGAGGATCCGGGGATGGCAGACGCGGGCAGCCCGGGGGCTCGCCCCCTACTGACCGTTGTTCGCTTGCGGGCGGGAATCTCTCTGCGCCATGGGAAGCTCGGCAGTGCTCCATCCTCCGCCAAGCGCCTTGATCAGCCCCACCGCCGCGGTCATGCGCCGTCCTGCAATCTGCACGGCGACACGCTGGTCGCTGAGAGCGGTGCTCTGCGCGGTGATCACTTCCAGGTATGTTGCAACTCCGCCTTTGTAGCGGTTGTTGGACAGCTCGAGCGAGCGCTGCGCGGAGGCGACGGCCGCTTCCTGGGTCTTGGCCTCGCCCTCAAGCAGGCGCAAGGCCGCCAGATTGTCCTCCACTTCCTGGAACGCTCCCAGGACGGACTGCTGGTAATTGGCCGCAGATTCGTTGAATGCGGCCTTGGCCTGGTCGCTGATGGCGCGCCGCCGTCCGGCGTCAAATAGAGTCTCCACCGCGGCGACGCCCACCGAGAAAAAGCCGCTGGGCCCGTTGAACCAGCTACGGATTGAGGTGCTTTCAAAACCTCCGGCCCCGCTCAGAGTAATCGCCGGAAAGTATGCGGCCCGCGCAATGCCGATCTGTGCGTTGGCGGCTGCCATGCGGCGCTCGTTCGCGGCGATATCGGGGCGGCGTTCCAGCAACTCGGACGGAAGCCCGGACGGAACCACCGGGGGGTTGAGATTCGCCGCCGCCGCGGGCAGCGTGAAGGTGGAGGCGGACTGCCCGATCAGCACGGCGATCGCGTGTTCCAACTGCGCCCGCTGCACCCCCAGGTCGATGGCCTGCGCCTGCGTCGTCTGCAGCTGTGTTTGTGCCTGCGCCACGTCGACCTGGGAAGCGACGCCTCCGCTGTAGCGGCTCTGCGTCAGTTCGAGCGCTTTCTGATAGGCCGCGACGGTCGAGTTCAGCAATTCTTCCTCGGAATCGAGCGCGCGCAGCTGGAAGTAGTCGCTGGCCAGCTCGGCATGCAGGCTGAGGCTGACGTTCTCAAGGTCGGCGGCGCTGGCCTGGGCGCTGGCGCGCGCCGCTTCGACCGTCTTGCGCACCCGCCCCCACACATCGGCTTCGTAGGAAGCATCTACCGGCAGTTGGAGGTCGGTGTAGCTGTTGGTGGCCGCCAGGCTGCCGTTGGGGCGGTTCTTGGAAAGCCGGTTGCGTGTGCCGCCGACCCCTCCCGTCACCGTCGGATACTGAAACGAGCGGTTGATGCGCACCGCGGCCCGCGCCTGCTCGAACCGGGCCTGCGCTGCTTTCAGCGTCTGGTTCGAAACGGCAATGCGCTCCTCCAGCGCATTCAGTTGCTCATCGTGGAACACTTCCCACCACTTGCCTTTGGCAACCTGATCGCTGGGCTGTGCAGCCTTCCAGTTCTGCGGCAGCTCTTTATATTCCGGAGGCGCCTGAGTCACGGGCTTGGCGTACCTTGGTCCCACACTGCAGCCCGCGAGGACAAGGACGCCGGCCAGCAGCAGGCCAGCTCCCCATTGATTCTGGCGCCGAGCGCTGCGCCTCACCTCGAGCCTTCCTTGGGAGGTGCTGCATTCTGCGCCAGCCGGACTTGCTGTCCCGAGACGATCGAATCTGGCGGATTGACGACTAGGTTTTCGTCGCCGTTCAGCCCGGTCAGGACTTCCACCTCGCTTCCGTAGTCGCGGCCCAGCGTGACCGGCGTAAGCTCCGCCTTGTCGTCCTTCACCACCGCAACCCGCAACCCCTCGGAACGGAACAGCAGCGTATTGACCGGGATGGTAAAGGTCGAAATGTTGCCGGGCAGTTTGAGGTGCACTTCGGCATAGGCACCCGACAGTAACTCTCCGGTCGGATTGTTCACCTCGATTTCGACCAGCAAGGTGCGGCTGGCCTGGTCGATGGCATCGGCGGTCCGAACCAGCGTACCTTCGAAGCGCCGTCCTGGATACTCCGCCAAGGTCAAATCCGCTTTCAACCCGGGTTTGGTGAGACGGGAGTAGATCTCGGGAACATTCACGTACACCCGCAGCTTGCCGGGCTGCGCGATATGGAACAGTTCACTGCGCGGCCCACCGCTGCTGCCGGAATCGATCAGCTGCCCGATGTCGGTATTACGCGCCGTGATCACACCGTCGAAGGGGGCGTAGATCTTTTCGAAGGAAACCAGCTGCTCCAGCCGTTTCAGGTTGGCCTGTGCCGATTGCACAATGGCCTTCTTGGCCGCGTAATCGCCGGCGGCGTTGTCGGCGTCCTGTTGCGATACCGAATCGGTCTTCAAAAGTCCCTGGTAGCGCGTCGCCGTGATCTCCGAGAGCTTCATGTTAGCTTCGGCGGTGTTCAGGTCGGCGCGCGCCTGGCGCAACTGCTGGTCGACTTCCGGAGAATCGATTTCGGCAAGCAACTGGCCGGTTCTCACGTGCGCCCCGATGTCGACGTACCAGCGTTTTAAATAGCCATTGGTACGAGCATAGATGGGGGCGTCGCGGAAGGCCTGGACGTTTGCCGGCAGCACGACTTCCTGTCCGGGCGAGGAGTGCTTCGGCTGCACCACGATCACCGCGGGCACGGCAAGGTGGTTGGTCTCGGCGCGCAGCGTGGCGCGGGCGCGCACCCGGGGCACAACGCCGGAAATCACGACCGCGGCGACTCCCAGAAAAACCAGCAGCGCGACCAGCCAGGGCCGGCGCACCCCTGCCGGACGCCCGGGCAATTGCGGTCCGTTTCTCGTTTCCGTCGATTCCACTGGATACTCTTGCTCTACCGGCATCCTTGCTCCCTGCATCTTACGCCCAAACCTCAAATTCCCGGCGCCTTGGCGCGCGCCAGCCTGCGGCCATGCAGCACGCTGAAAAACACCGGAACGAAGAACAACGTCGACACGGTGGCCAGCAACAGGCCCCCGATCACGGCGCGCCCGAGCGGAGCATTCTGCTCGCCCCCTTCCCCAAACCCGAACGCCATCGGCACCATGCCGATCATCATCGCCATGGCGGTCATCAGCACCGGGCGAAAGCGCGTAAAACCCGCCTGCAAGGCGGCTGAAACCGCGTCTTTGCCCTCCTCTAATTGCTCCTTGGCGAAACTGACCACCAGAATGCTGTTGGCGGTCGCCACGCCCATGCACATGATCGAACCGGTGAGGGCAGGCACGCTGAGTGTGGTATGCGTGACAAACAGGAACCACGCGATGCCGGCAAGCGCCGCCGGCAGCGCCGAGATGATGATGAACGGGTCCAGCCACGATTGGAAGTTCACCACGATCAGCAGGTACACCAGCAGGATCGAGAAGAACAATCCGCCAATCAGGCCTACGTACGAGGACCGCATCGTCTGCACCTGGCCGCGCACCACCAGCCGGGTCCCGCGGGGCAGATCCTTGCGGCTGGCGGCGAGGATCTGGTCGAGATCCCGTGCCACCGCGCCCAGGTCACGGCCCTGCACCGAGCCGAAAATATCAATCACGGGCGCAATGTCGTAATGCGACATGACCGCCGGTCCGACTCTGCGCTGGATCGTGGCCAGGCTGCCCAGGATCTGCGGTTTGGCCCCGCTCGTACCCGTGACCGGAATGTTTTCCAGCTGCTGGAGCGAATCCAGGCGATATTGCGGCGTCTGGGTCGCGATCGCATAACTCACGCCGTTCCTGGGATTCAGCCAGAACGTGGGCGTGGTCTGAAAACTGCCGCTCAGCGAGATCAGCAGGTTGGTGGCGACATCGCGCTCCGAGAATCCCACCTGGCCCGCTTTCGTGCGGTCAACGTCGATGTGCAGCTTGGGCTGGTCGAACGCCTGCTGAATGCGCATGTCAACCGTGCCCGGCACGTAGCGCACTTTCTGCAAAAGCGCATCGGCGAATTTCCGGTTGCTCTCAATATCGTTGCCCACGATCTGGATGTCGATGGGCGAGGGCAAACCAAAATTCAGGATCTGGCTGACGATGTCGGCCGGCAGGAAAGCCAGCGTCACGCCGGGATACTGGTCTGCCAGCCTCAGCCGCAGATCGTGGATGTACTTTTCTGTGGAGTGATGGTTTTCCGCAAGGCTCACCAGGATGTCCGCATCCCCTGGCCCGACCGGCGCCGACGTGCTGTACGTCAGATTGATGCCGCTGTACGGGAGCCCGATGTTGTCGATGATGCTGGAGATCTCGTCCGGGGGAATCTCCTCGCGAATGGTTCGCTCGATCAGGTCGCACAGACGGGCGGTCTCCTCAATGCGCGTCCCGGTGCGTGCCCGGATATGCAAGCGGAACTGCCCGCTGTCGACCGCCGGGAAAAAGTCCTGCCCCAGGAAAGGCACGATTAGTAGTAACGACAGCACGCAGGCGGCGAAGAACCCCATCAGAAATGTTTTCTGGTGATCGAGACACGCTTCGAGCAAAGCGTGATAGCGCTCGCGAAAGCGGTCAAACCCCACTTCGAAGTGCGCCTGCATGCGCACGAACGGGTTGGGGCTTTCCAGCGCCACTTCGCCGGCCTCGGCCTCGTGACCGCGAAGCAGGTACTTGGCCATGGTCGGCACCACGGTGCGCGACAGAAAATACGAGGCCAGCATGGCGAAGCAGACTGCTTCGGCAAGCGGCACAAACAGATAGCGCGCGACTCCCGACAGGAAGAACATGGGGACAAACACGATGCAGATCGAAATCGTGGAAACAAACGCCGGCACGGCGATCTGCTGCGCCCCGTCCAGAATTGCATGCTCGACTTCCTTGCCCAAAGCAAGGTTGCGGTTGATGTTCTCGATCTCCACCGTGGCGTCGTCGACCAGAATTCCGACAGCCAGCGCCAACCCGCCCAAGGTCATGATGTTGATGGTCTCGCCCAGCGCGCTCAGGCAGATGATGGACGTCAGAATCGCCAGCGGGATGGAAACGGCGATGATGACCGTGCTGCGCCAGCTTCCCAGGAAGACCAGGATCATCAGCCCGGTCAGGCAGGCGGCGATGAGCGCCTCCCGCACCACTCCGTCGATCGAGCCTCTGACGAACAACGACTGATCGGCTAGGTAGCGAATGTCGAGGCCGGGGGGAATGGTCTTCTTGATTTCCGGGATCAGGTTCTTGATGCCGGAAACAATGCTCAGCGTCGAGGCATTCCCCGATTTCTGAATGGAGATCAGGACCGCCCGCTGCCCGTTCACGCGCGCAATGTTGGTTTGCGGCGGAAATCCATCACGCACATGCGCCACATCCCGGATGTAGATCGTGCTGCTGCCGACCGTCCGGATGGGCAGGTTGTTCAGCTCCGCCACCGTCTGCGGGCTGGCGTTCATCTCGACGTCGTACTCGAGGGGGCCGATCTTGGTCGTGCCCGAGGGCAGAATCAGGTTCTGCGCGCTCACCGCGTTCACCACGTCCAGCGGTGACAGCCCCTTGGACTGCAAGGCCTGGGTGTTCAGATCAACTTGCACCTGCCGCTGTTTCCCGCCGTATGGATAGGGAATCGCCGCTCCCGGCACCGTGATCAGGCGCGTGCGGATGAAGTTTACGCCGGTGTCGAACAGCTGCTGCTCGGAGAGCTCCTTGCCCGACAGCGCCAGCTGCAGAATCGGAACGGTCGAAGCGCTGTAGCTGATCACCAGCGGAGGCGTCGTACCCGGTGGCAGAAGCCTCAGCTGGGTCTGGGAAATGGCGGTCACCTGCGCAATGGCCTTAGTCACGTCCGCCTTCGGCTGGAAAAACACCTTCACCACAGCAATGCCGTTCAGCGATTGCGATTCGATGTGCTCGATGTCATCGACCAGCGTCGTCAGGGCCCGCTCGGTCACCGAAGTGATTCGGTTGCCCATGTCCTCGGCCGGCAGGCCGTTGTAGTTCCACACAATGCTGACCACCGGAATGTTGATTTCTGGGAATACGTCGGTCGGCGTTCGCAGAATCACCAGCGGACCGAGGATGAGGATCAGCAGCGCGAGTACCGTAAACGTATACGGCCGCCGCAGCGCAAGTTTGACAATCCACATGAGGGCTCTCTCAAATCATGCAGGCGGGACAGACTCCCGCAGCGACCCAGGCCTTGCAGCCGGGCCCTTCATATTATTCCCTGACGCGATTCGACCCAAGACGCGCGCGCAACCGGTCGCCCGGTCGCGGCCAGCCCCCGGCTAACGGAGTTTTAGATGACCCTTCAACGGGTTAGGAAGCAAAGTCTTTTGGGCGGGAAAAACCGGCTCCTGCGCTGAACAAGCCCTCTTTGAGGATCCTGATGGGGTGCCGAGCAGTACGCCCGGAGGCTGAGTTACTTTCCCGAGGCGCGCCGGGCCAACGAATTCAACCCGGCGCGCCGAAGCACCCCTCGGCCCTCCCCCAAGGCTCAGGGTTCCATCGGGAAACCACAAAACGCCTTGCCTCTATGTCTCTCCCATCTCCCGGTAGGCCCGTCGCAAGTGCCGCTTCACCTCGGTCGTACTCAGGCCGAGCGCGTTCGCGATCTCGGCGGGGGTGTACCCGTGGATTTCCTTGAGAACATAAACATCCCGGCAACGGGGCGGCAGTAATAGCGCGTGCAGCATGGTGAGTTGAAATAATTGCGCGGGTTCGGCGCTTGCGCCCGTCGATCCGGGCTGCGATGGAATGGATCGGCTGCTGGAATCCCTTTGACGAATCATCCCCGTGCTCGCTCCCATGTGTATGGTGCGAACAGCCCGCTTTCCGTTTCAACAAATCCATCGGGCGGGAGAGTACCCCCGCACCACAGCCGCGGGAAAAGCGAAATTCGTCCCAATCCGCGGCCCAGCGCCTGACCTCATAAGGGATTTCCCTCACTTCAATGCTAAGATGTTCACCACTCTTGTGTTCCGCGAGGCAAGCCCGTGCAATTTCAGGCCTTCGATGCGCCGTACCTGGAGCGTCTTCGCGCCGGCGACTTCCGCACGCAGGAACACTTTGTTGCGTATTTCAGCGAATTGATTCAACTGAAGCTGCGTGTCCGCCTGCGTAGTCCACAAGCCATCGAAGATGTTCGCCAGGAAACGTTTGCACGCTTCTTCGCGGTCTTGCGCAGCCCGGAAGGCATTCGCCAGCCTGAGCGGCTCGGTGCCTTCGTCAATTCAATCTGCAACAATGTTTTGCTTGAGCAGTACCGCGCTTCTGCCCGCGCTGGCTCGCTTGAAGACGAGGCAGCCGACGAGATTCCCGACGCGGCAATCGACGTACTCGGTACCGTGGCGGCCAGGCAGATGGAACAGAAAGTGCGCGAGATCCTTGACGATCTGCCCGAACGCGACCGCCGCATCCTTCGCGAGGTGTTCCTGGAAGAGCGCGACAAGGACGAGGTTTGCCGCAACTTTGGCGTCGATCGCGACTACCTGCGCGTCCTCGTTCACCGCGCCAAGCAGAGCTTTAAATCGATGTATTTGAAGAGTCTGCAAAATCGCCCGCCGGGCCTTGCCTCGGCGGGAAGGCTGTGAAAGCAAGGGTCGTGAAACGGTTGGCGCCCGCCATTCACTACCTACCAGAGGTACGAAAGCAGTGATGGACCACAACCAAGCCGTTCGCATGAAGGCGACCGAGCGCTATCTGTTGAATGAACTGGACCCCGAACAGCTCGATCAGTTCGAAGAACATATGTTCGACTGTCCAGAGTGCGCCCTGGACGTCCGTACCGCCGCCATGTTCCTCGAGCAGGGCAAAGCCGTATTGTCCGAGCCTGCCGAGAGACTGGCGCCCGTGGCGCGGCCTGCGCCCACCTCAAGCTGGGCCGCATGGTTGCGCCCGGCGTTCGCCCTGCCGGTTCTGGCACTGCTGCTGGTAGCCCTTGGATATCAGAGCTTTGTGGCCATCCCAGCCATCAGACGAGCGTCGAGCCAGCCGACGATTCTCCCGTTTGCCACGCTCACCGTCGCTACCCGCAGCGCGAGTGCACCTGTGGTGCAGGCAGAATCCGGGCGACCCTTCATGCTGCTGCTGAACATCCCCGCCGAAGCCCGTTTCTCTTCATATCTTGTGGACTTGTACGATCCCTCCGGAAGGCTACAATGGTCGCTCCCGGTTTCGGCCGAGGCCGCCAATGATACGGTTCCGCTCAGAATTCCGGCCGTCGGTGAACCCGGGATCTACTCGTTGTCGGTTCGCGGAGTCGGCCCGGGCGGTCCCCCAGCTGAGATCGGCAGGCAGCCGTTTGAGTTGCGCTTTCAGTAAGGGCCCAGAACAGATCTCCATCCGCCAAAGTGAGGAGCCCCTATGACACTGCGCGCGCCCGTCAGGACCCATTACTTCCACGCCAACGCTTCCGCCATCGGCGGGTACATCGAACGTCCGTTCGTGAAAAACATCCCGGTGCAGTCTCCGACGTCTCTATCACCCTCGGGCGGCGCTGACGAAGCTGCCACTACTGCCTTCCAGTTTGAGAAAATCATCACGGCCCACGCCACCCGTTCTCGCGTCGAAGGCAGCCATCTGGCTGGGCTGCCCGTAACTCGCGCCATGGCCGCCGTCGAAGGCTTGAACGTGCTCGACACGATCCGGGCCGACGAACTGGTGGGGTATATTTCCACTGAGCATCCGGCCGAAGATCCGGATGTGCCCAAGGTCGATCTCAGCCGCACCGTGATTGACGGCCTGCGCGTGGGCGAGGCGATTCTCAGAGTTCACCTCGACACCAAGATTCTGGGCAGCGACAACAGCAAGCAATTTCCCAAGCGGCCTCACCTGTTCGAAAAGTCGCTCTGGAAGCGGGCCGACCGGAAATTTGATCCCGACAAGGGCATTCTGGTATGCACGTTGGTCGAGAAAATCGAGGTCGTCCGCGGCAAGCTGTCGGGCAAGATTGTCGACACCAACATCATCGAGATCCCCAACATCGGCCGCATGCACCTTGCCGAACTTGTGGTAACCGGCAAGTCCCTCCAATTGATCATGATGCGCCTGGAGCTGGGTTGCCCGGTCGTGGGCTCAACCAGTGCGTGCGCACCCCAAGTCAATGGCGGCGGTTATCCATAGCCCTGACCGCGCTGGCTTTGTTGGCAGTGCTTTTCACCGCGGCTTGCTCACAAGACCCTCAACGTGAATTCGATCGCGTGGAGGGTCTTCTCGTGCACGGTGATCTTGTGCGCGCCCAGGCCGCCGCCGAAGCTGCCTCCCATCAATATTCCGGTCACGATTCGTTCTGGGCTTGGAAATTCCGCCTTCTGTACGCTCAGGTTCTCGCGGCAAGAGGAATGTATTCGGAGACGTTGAAGGTCCTGGAAGCGGACGGATCCCCTGCTCCGCAAGACAGTGAGTTGAACCTTGACCGCCAAGTCTGGACCTGCATTGCCCACATCCGACTGCATCGCTATCAGGAAGCCGAAGAGGGCATCGCCAGAGCCAGCCAATCTTGTCTCAATCCCAGTCGTTTTGTGTGCGGCGAACTGTTCAACGCTCGGGGCTCGCTCGAAGTCGAGCGCGGGAACTTTGAGGTGGCGCGTCCATTCTTCTCCAAAGGCTTGTCGATCGCTCGCGATCAGCACCAGCAGTTTCTAGAGGCTTGGTCTCTGCTCAACCTCATGCATGTGGCCTTGCTGGAAGAGCACTTTGATGAAGCTATCGATTATGCCGACGACACTTACCGCGTTGCCTCAAACATCGGCGCGCAACGAATCATGCTCACCGCTCAGGGCAACCTTGGATGGGCCAGCTACAAAACTGGTGATTCCGTAAGAGCACTGGACCTGTTCCTGGATGCCCAGCGGCGCGCCCGGACACTGGGTTCCGTTGTCGATGAGATCCGCTGGCTTACGACAGCAGGGTATGTTTACCTGGACGAGGGAGATTATCGCGTTGCAGAGACCGCTTACCAGAAATCCTTAGATCTCGCCCGCGAGACCGGCAGCAAAGAGCAGATTCTCGATGCCTTAACTTCACTTGCCCTGGTTACGGAAAAAACGGGTGAGTTGGACCGGGCGAGTGCGTATAGTGACGAGGCAATCGCGATCGCGCGGGCCAGTGGCAACCGGTTAGACGAGTTGTACCCTTTGTTTGCCAAGGCACAGGTCGAAATTCAACGGAAGAACCTGGAGCAGGGCCAGAAAACTCTGACTGAGATCGTCGCTGACCCTAAGGTCACGCCCTCCCTCAAGTGGGAAGCGCAGCATCAACTGGCGAATCTCTACTCCACCCAGAAGCTTACAAACCAGGCCCTCGCCGCTTACCGGACGACCCTCGCGACCTTCGAAACTGCCCGCTCGGAGATTCAGCACGAAGGCGCAAGGCTTCCTTTTTTCTCCAATGCCAGCAGCCTCTACGACGACTATGTAAGCTTCCTGCTCTCCAATGGAAGATTCGCCGAAGCCCTCAGCGTGGCCGACCATGCCCGCGCCCGCACCCTGGCCGAGGGATTGGGACAACTCAGCAAAAAAGATCCCGCGCTGCCGTCCCCGATCGACGCCCAACGGGTGGCGCGCCAAGTCGCGGGCACCATCCTCTACTACTTTCTCGGCGCGCAGCATTCCTATCTGTGGGCCGTCACCCCGCATCAGACCAGCCTGTTCCGGTTGCCGCCCGCATCCCAAATCGATGCCGCCGTCCGCCGTTACCGCAAGGCCCTCGAAATCCCCAAGGACTTGATTGCCTCGCAGAGCAGCGATGGCGTCGATCTGTACCGGATGCTGGTCGAACCGGCGGTCCCCCTCATTAAGAACAGTCACCGCGTTTTCGTGATTCCCGATGGCAGCCTCGACGCCCTGAACTTTGAAGCCCTGATCGCCCCCGATCCCAAACCCCACTACTGGATCGAAGACGTCACCCTCGTCAATGCCAGCTCCCTCCGCTTGCTGGAACACTCCCACCCGAACGCCAGCGCCCAGAGACGGACTTTGCTCTTGGTCGGCAACCCCCTCCCAACCGCCTCCGAATATGCAACGCTCCCGCAGGCCGCCTCAGAGATGGCCAGCGTCGGCAAGAGCTTCTCTCTCCAGCAACAGCGCGTGCTCAGCCAGGCCGAGGCCACGCCGGCGGCCTACCTGGGCGCAAATCCCGAGCGCTACGCCTACATTCACTTCGTCGCCCACGGCACCGCCAGCCGCCTGAGCCCGCTCGACTCGGCGATCGTGCTCTCGCGCAGCACCACCGAGAACGATTCTTTCAAGCTTTACGCCCGCGACATCATTCAACACCCGCTGCGCGCGGAATTGGTGACGATCTCCTCCTGCTACGGCGCCGGGTCCCGCGCCTACTCCGGCGAGGGCTTGGTGGGACTTTCCTGGGCGTTCTTGCGCGCAGGCGCGCACAACGTCATCGGCGCGCTCTGGGACGTGAGCGATGCCTCCACCCCGAAGCTCATGGACCGGATGTACGCCGCCATTCAGAGCGGCAAGCCTCCGGACGAGGCCCTGCGCGCGGCCAAGCTCTCGCTGCTCCATTCCCAGGACTCCTTCAACCGCCCCTTCTACTGGGCGCCCTTCCAGCTCTACACGGGTTCGTAGAGACTCTCGACGCGGAGCGTCGGCTTTGGCCCGCGGAAACGCCTATCGCGTTCCCGGATGCAACCTGATCCTCAGCTCCGGCTCGCTCGCCTCCAACTCCATCTCGCTGCAGTTCCGAACCACCCAGTTCGCCCCGGCGGCAACTAACTTCTCCTCCGGAAACGTGGTCGGAAATGCGATCACGCGGGCCCCGGCAGCCCGCCCCGCCTGGATCCCGGCCGGCACATCTTCCACCACCACGCATTCGTCCGGGGCAAATCCAAGCGCTGCGGCCGCCTTCAGATACGGCTCGGGGTGTGGCTTGCCGTGCGTGATGTCGCTGGAAGTGACCATCTTCTCCGGAATGCTCAGTCCCGCGGCCCGCAACCGCACCTCGGCCAGCGGTCTGGTCGACGAGGTTGAGATCGTCCAGCGCTCTGGTGGCAGTGCGGCCAGCAAATCGCGCGCACCCGGCAGCGGCACAACGCCTTCGAGATCTTCCATCTCTGCGCGCTCAACGATCCGGTTCTCCGCTTGATGATCGGCGTCCGGGAGGTACTCGCGAATCGTCATGATGCTGGGGCGGCCGTGGGCGCGCGCCACGACTTCGCGCGGGTCAAAGTTGCGAGCCAGGGCCCAATCCCGCCAGACGCGGGCCACGGCGGGAGTCGAATCAATGAGGACTCCATCCATGTCGAACAGCAAGGCACTGCACTGGATTCCTATCATTGGATCTGTCTAGCCACAGTGGCCGCCTGCTCCTCGGCACACGAAGGCAGCGGCGTCCTCCCCCGGTCGAGCAAGACTCGACACTTCGCGGGCGGCGAACCCACTGCGAGACCGACAACGTAGCCTTTCACGGGGTCACGAGGATTCTCGCAATCCGCTCCGCCGCGTGACCGTCCCAAAGCGGAGGAATCGTTCCCTTCTTCGCCTTGCCTTCCAGCACCCGCGCCAGTTCGGTCTTCAGCCTCGCCGGATCGTCGCCGACCAGGACGTTGGTTCCCATCGTGACCGTGATGGGCCGCTCAGTACTGTTGCGCAGCGTGAGGCAGGGGACGCCCAGATACGTGGTTTCTTCCTGGATGCCTCCCGAGTCGGTCAGCACCACCGCCGCGTGCCGCTGCAACGCCAGGAATTCCAGGTACGGAAGCGGCTCGAGCAGATGCAGCTTGCCCGTGCCCAGCCTCCATTGTTCGATCCGCTGCCGGGTCCGCGGATGCACGGGAAAGACAATCTCGACTGCGCCTTGCATGTCGAGCAGGGCATGCAGGATGCTTTTCAGCGTGCGCTCATCATCCACGTTCGACGGCCGGTGCAGCGTAACCAGGGCGTAGCGTGAGGGGATTCCATTGCTCGCCGCCTGTGCCTCGGGCAACAGGCGCACCAGCGAGTCGATCATGACATTGCCGACGCGATGAATGCGCTCGGCCGGAATTCCTTCGCGCTGCAGGTTTCTGTCCCCGTCTTGGGAAGGCGTGAAAAGCAGGTCCGCCAGTTGATCGGTCAGCACGCGGTTGATCTCCTCCGGCATACTGCGGTCGAAAGAGCGCAACCCGGCTTCCACATGGGCGATACGAAGCGAAAGCTTCGCGCAGACCAGGGCCGCCGCCAGGGTCGAGTTCACGTCGCCATACACCAGGACGATGTCAGGCCGTCGCTCCTCGACCACCGGTTCAAAGCGCCACAGGATGGCCGCCGTCTGCGCCGCATGACTGCCGGAACCGACTTCCAGATTCACGTCGGGCGCCGGCATAGCCAGCTGCGCAAAAAATACGTCCGACATGTTGGCGTCGTAATGCTGGCCGGTGTGGACCAGGGTTTGCCGCACCCCGCATCCCTGCAGGGCCCGCAGAACCGGCGCAGCTTTCATGAAATTCGGGCGCGCCCCGACTACGTGGAGAATATGCATATTCCTGAAGAAACCAATTCTACGGGAAAGCGATCCTGCAGATGACCATCACGAGTTTTGAAAAGTTTTGCGATTCGTGACAAGATTCTATCCTTTCGAATGAGGCCTCTCCCCAGACTGGCGATCCGCCGCATCACCCTGTTCGCGGCGCTCTATGGTTTATCTTCTTTGTCCCCGTGCCAGCAGACTGCTCCGCCCAGGCCCGTGGTCGTGCAACCGGGCGTCCCCGGCGCGCCCACGAAGAAGCTGCCGGCCTCCACTCACGCGGTCCTGGTGCCGCCTGCGCCCGCTGAGGTCGCCTTCATGCAGGGCATGATTGTCCACCACGCGCAAGCCGTTGAGATGACGGCGATGATCCCCACCCATACACAAAACCGGGAGCTGCGCGCGCTCGGGGCCCGCATCAGCCGTTCGCAAGCGGACGAGATCCAGTTCATGAAGCGCTGGCTCGCCGCCCGGGGAGAGTTTCCCGCTAAACCAATGCCGGTCATGCCTGGCCCGGGCATGTCCCATGACATGACACAGCGGATGCCCGGGATGCTCACCCCGGAACAGATGCGGGCCCTGCGCGATGCACCGGATGCCGAGTTCGATCGCCTTTTTCTCAAAGGAATGATTCAGCACCACCAAGGCGCCCTGACCATGGTGAAGGATCTGTTCGACAGCGCCGGCGCCGGCCAGGACGCCGAACTGTTCGACTTCGCCACTGACGCCGACAACGCGCAGCGCGCCGAAATTCAGATCATGGAAAAAATGTTGGCCAAACTGATGCCCGAGGAGAAGCAATGAACCGTTCCATCCGTGTTGCATTGTGGGCCGTGACTGTCGCCCTTCTTTTGGCCGTGGAAGTACCCCGAATCCGGGCGCAGCAGCAGGCCGCCACTCCGCCGCAGGCTGAGCCGCAAAAAGCTTCCCCTCCCTCGGCGGCTGCCCCGGATGAGGAACAAGAAGAAGACCTGTTCGCTCCCGTGCCCGCTCCCCCGCTTCCTCCCGGCATGTCGGGTTCCGACGCCGAGGATCCCCGCGCCAGGCTGGCCCCTGGGCTTTATGACGCGGGCGAGGCCGCGATGGGCATCAAGCACCTGCTGCTGCTCAAGAAGCCGGATGCATTCCAGCTCGGCACGGCTGATCCCGACGACCCCAAGGTAGAGCGGATGGTCGGCCAGCTTGGCATCGGCCGCCGTCGCAAGCTCAGCAAGCAGGCCCAGCTGTTGATTGCCCAGCTTGCCTTCGCCAATTCCGACCTGGCGTTCCAGGGGAATTATCTGTTCCAGGGGAATTTCTATGGCGTCAGCATCTACGACATTACCAATCCCGCCAAGACGCAGTTGTTGACCTCGATGGTCTGCCCGGGAGGCCAGGGGGATGTTTCGGTCTACAGGAACCTGCTGTTCATGTCCGTCGAAATGCCCAACGGACGGCTGGATTGCGGAGTGGGAGGATTTCCCCCGGAGCCCGCCGCTCCGGCAGACGAGGAAAAAGACAAGGACAAAGAAGCGTCCAAAAAGCGCCGCGTCCCCGTGGCGCAGAAAGACCGTTTTCGGGGCGTGCGGATCTTCGACATTTCCGACATCCAGAACCCCAAGCAAGTGGCCGCCGTGCAGACTTGCCGCGGGTCGCACACCCATACGCTCGTGATCGATCCGAATGACAAGGATGATGTGTACATCTATGTCTCCGGGACCTCCTACGTGCGCCGGCCCGAGGAAATGGCCGGCTGCTCGGGCGAAAAGCCCGACAAAGACCCCAATACGTCCTTGTTCCGCATCGACGTGATCAAGGTCCCGCTAGCCGCTCCCCAGGACGCAAAGATGGTGTCGAGCCCACGCCTCTTCCTGGACGCCCGGACCGGGGCCCTCAACGGTCTGACCAGCGGCGGGAGCCACGGCAAGAAAGGCCCGACAAAACCCGAAGACACCGACCAGTGCCACGACATCACGGTGTACTCCGCGATCGGCCGGGCCGCCGGCGCCTGTTCGGGCAACGGCATCATTCTCGACATCAAAGATCCGGTCCATCCCAGGCGGCTCGACGCGGTCAACGATCCCAACTATTCCTACTGGCATTCGGCGTCGTTCTCTAACGACGGCACCAAGGTCGTCTTCACCGACGAATGGGGCGGCGGCCTGGGTGCGCGCTGCCGCGCCAATGACCCCAATAAGTGGGGCGCGGACGCCATCTTCCGCCTGAACGACGACAAGCTCACATTCGCCAGCTACTACAAGATGCCCGCCGCGCAGGGAGACTCGGAAAACTGCGTGGCCCACAACGGTTCGCTGATCCCCGTCCCGGGCCGCGACATCGAGGTGCAGGCCTGGTACCAGGGCGGCATTTCCGTCATCGACTTCACCGACGCTGCCCACCCGATCGAGATCGCCTACTTTGACCGTGGGCCCATCGACCCCAAGACCCTGATCCTCGGCGGCGAATGGTCCGCCTACTGGTACAACGGGTATATCTACGGTTCCGAGATCGCGCGCGGCCTCGATGTGTTCGAGCTCACGCCCACGAAGTTCCTCACCCAGAACGAGATCGACGCTGCCAAATCCGTTCGCGTCGCGGAGGAGAACGTGCAGAACCAGCAGAGGATCGAGTGGCCAAACACTCTGACCGTCGCCAAGGCTTACCTCGATCAGTTATCCCGCTCCCAATCCCTTCCGCCGGCGCAGCTGGGCCGCTTGCAGCAGGCCATTCAAACCGCAGAGGCCGCACATGGCAGCAAGAACTCCATCGCGAAGTTGAAAGGCCTGGCATCGTCCCTGCAAAAGAGCGCAGACGATTCCCGGAACCCCTCGGACTCGATGCGCATGCGCGCCTTGGCTAATGTGTTGGAGCACCTGGTGCCCTCCGCCTGAAGTGCGGGGCGCGCCAGGGCATTCGCGGCGATGCGGGCGTGCTCGACGAACCAAGCTGCGACGCCTTGGTGCAACGAGACAGCAGCTCGGGCCTCGTACCTACAGAGTGCCTGCGAAGCTGAGCGCACGAGGCCGACCCCGTTTTGGGCCTGAGCACCATGTTGGGACTGGAATCGTCCCCCGCGTCCCGCGTTCACCCGACCCCAGTAACCTCCCTCCGCCTCATGTTCTCAACGGAAACCGGCGATATTTCCTGTGTGCGGTCTCATCGCCGGAGGTCCTGTCGTGGCGCCAACGTGTAGCAAGGGTCGGGAGCCGGAGACAGCCGAGTCCCCCGAGTCGCGGCAGGACGCCGAGCGTTTCATCAATGCGGTCCCGTCGATCCTGATCGGCCTCGATGCCCAGGGACGCATCAGGCGCTGGAATGAAGCGGCGGCCCGGACGTTTGGCCTGAGCGACCTCGAGGTTCTGGGGCGGCCCCTGGCTCATTGTGGGATCCGATGGCTGACACCCAACCTGGAGTCCCGGATTGCCGAGCTTCTGCGCTCGGGACGGCGGGGGTCGGTGGAAGACTTTCGGTTCCAGAAGGACGGCAAGGCGCGCCTTCTGGGGCTCACTCTCAACTGGATCCGGCTCACCCACCAAGGGCGCGGCGAGTGGCTGGTCATTGGTTCCGATATCACCGAGAAGAAGCGGGCAGAGAATGAACTGCGCGCCAAGACCGCGTTCCTGGAAGCCCAGATCCAGGCCACGATCGACGGCATTCTTGTGGTCGACGAAAAGGCCCGCGTCGTCTGGCACAACCAGCGGTTTCTTGAGATCTTCACAGTTCCGCCCAGTCTGTGGCACACCCGCTCCGACCGGCTTCTCCTGCAGCATGTGCTGGAAAAGATTGTGGATGCTGACCGCTTCCTGAGTCGAGTCAAGTACCTCTACTCCCACAGGCATGAGGTCAGCCAGGAAGAAATCCAGCTGCGCAATGGAACCGTACTCGACCGTTATTCCTCGCCGGTATTCGGAAAGGACGGACACTACTACGGGCGCATTTGGACCTTCCGCGACATCACCGAACGTAAGAGGATCGAAGCGAGCCTGCGGCAGCTCTCGGTGGCCGTGGAACAGAGCCCGGTGTGCGTGGTGATTACCGACCTCAACGGCAACATCACCTATGTCAACCGCCGTTTTACCGAGGTGACGGGCTACGCCCCGCATGAGGTTCTGGGGCGGAACCCGCGCCTTCTGAAGTCCGGGCATACCACTGCCGAAGAGTACGGCCGCCTCTGGAGCGCCATCCAGCGCGGGGAGCAGTGGCGCGGAGAACTGCGGAACAAGAAGAAGAATGGCGAGCTTTACTGGGAATCGGCAGCCATCAGCCCCATCCGGAACAGCGCCGGCGAAATTTCGCACTACCTGGCCGTCAAAGAGGACATTACCGAACAGAAGCTGGCCGAGAGCCACGCCCGGCAGGCCCAGAAGCTGGAAGCCATCGGCCAGCTCGCGGCGGGGATTGCCCACGAGATCAACACTCCCATCCAGTTCATCGGCGACAATGCCCGTTTCATCAAAGAAGCCTGGTCCTCGCTGGACGCCCTCATCTCTCTGCTCGCCGCTGTGCCGGACTCTTCCCTGGGCCCTGACCTGCTGGCGCGGATTCAGGCCAAGCTGAAAGAGTGCGACTACGACTACCTGCGCGCCGAAGTTCCCCGCGCCCTCGACCAGTCTCTCGAGGGGATCGGTCGCGTGGCCAAGATTGTGCAGGCCATGAAGGAGTTTTCGCATCCGGGAACGGACGAGAAGCAGCCCGCCGATATCAACAAGGCCATCCTCACCACCCTCACCGTCTCGCGCAACGAATGGAAATACGTAGCGGAGGTGGAGACCGTCCTGCAGCCCGACATGCAGATGGTCCCCTGCCACATCGGGGAATTGAACCAGGTGTTGTTGAACCTGCTGATCAACTCCTCGCATGCCATCGCAGACCAGGTCGGCGCCAGCCCGGAGAAGAAGGGCAAGATCACGGTCCGAACCACGCAGGACCAACACTGCACCACGATCACGATCCAGGACACCGGCGGCGGCATTCCGCCCGCCATCCAATCGAGAGTGTTCGATCCGTTTTTCACCACCAAGGGCGTCGGCCGCGGGACCGGACAGGGCCTCTCGCTGGCGCATAACTCGATCGTCAAGAAACACGGCGGCAAGATCTGGTTCGAATCCGAGGCCGGTAAGGGCACTACCTTCTTCATTCAATTGCCGATGAAAGGCCCAGACGCCAGCGAATGACCAAACGCATCCTCTTTGTCGACGACGAACCCATGGTGCTTTCCGGACTGCAACGCAGCCTGCGTGCGATGGGTCAGGAATGGGAAATGGCCTTCGTCACCAGCGGCAGCGAAGCCCTGCAGCGCATGGCCCAACAGCCCTTCGACATCATCGTAACCGACATGCGGATGCCGGGCATGAGCGGCACCGAGCTGCTCGAGGAAGTCAAACACCGCTTTCCCCAGTGTTTCCGGATGGTTCTATCGGGACAGGCGGACCAGGAAAGCATTTTGAAGGCCGTCGATCCGGCCCACCAGTACCTGGCCAAGCCTTGCGATACCAACGAGCTCCGCAAGCGGCTCACCTGGGCGTTCTCGGTGCGGAGCCTGCTCGACAGCGAGGAACTGCAGGCGGTGGTCTCAAGCCTGCAAGCGCTGCCCAGCCTCCCCTCGCTCTACCTCGAGGTCACACGCGAACTGGAATGCAACGAGCCCTCGATCACCCGCATCGCGCGCTTGATTTCCGAAGACATGGCGATGACCGCAAAGATGCTGCAGCTGGTCAATTCCGCGTTCTTCGGGTTGCGCAGCCAGGTTTCCAGTCCCATGCAGGCCGTGCAGCTGCTCGGCCTCGATACCCTGCGCGCGCTGGTGCTCTCCACGCACGTCTTCGACCAGTTCCGCACCGAGATACTGAGCGAGGCCGAGGTCTCCTACCTCTGGACCCACAGCATGGCGTCGGCCAGCTTCGCCAAGCACATTGCGGAATCGGAGAAGGTCAGCCGGCGCATGGTCGACGACTGCTTTACAGCGGGGCTGCTGCACGACTCGGGAAAACTCATCCTGGCTTCCGTGCTCAGCGACAAGTATGCGCGGGTACTGCAACTGGTTCGCCGGGAAGGGCGGGATTTCCCTGCCGCCGAGAAGGAAGTTCTGGGCTGCAATCACGCCGAGGTCGCGGCCTATCTGTTGGGCTCGTGGGGCCTGCCGGAGGCAGTCGTGGAGGGCGTGGCTTGGCACCATCACCCTGCGGCCGGTCCCGCAATAGGCTTTTCCCCCGCGGTCGCCGCCCATGCCGCCACTCACCTCCACCACGAGCAACATCCCTTCTGGCTCTTCGATCACACTGCCATGGACCTGGGCTTTCTCGAGCAGAGTGGTTTGAGCGGCCGGGAGGAGCGCTGGAGAAAGCTGGTCCGCGAACTGGACGCAGCAACCACTCGCAAGCAAGAACCGGCAAAGCCGGCGACCCAGGACGGTCCCATCCAAACCGGACCCGATTCGCCGCGCAAGGGAGACGCCCCATGAACGACTGCATCCTGCTAGTGGATGATGACCCCCTCGTACTCGATGGCTACCGCCGATGCCTGGGACGGGAATTCTCGATTGAAACCGCGACGGGGCCCAACGAAGCACTTCTCCTGCTGGAGCAGAAACAGACCGTCGCCGTCGTCGTGTCGGATATGCATATGCCGGGCATGAGCGGCATCGAACTGCTGAGCAAAGTGAAAACCCTGTCCCCCGACACCGTCCGCATCATTCTTACCGGCAACGCCGAACTGCAGACGGCCATCGATGCGATCAACGAGGGTAATATCTTCCGCTTCCTCGTCAAACCCTGCAGCCGCGAGGCCATGGGCAAGTCGCTGACCGCCGGGTTACTGCAATACCGCCTGGTGACCGCCGAGAAAGAACTCCTAGCTCAAACCCTGAGCGGCAGCATCCAGGTATTGACCGAAGTCCTCAGCCTGGTGAATCCGGCGGCCTTTGGCCGGGCCGAGCGGGCCCGCCGCTATATTCGCCATGTCGCGAAAGTCATGAATCTGGAAAACTCCTGGCAGTATGAAGTGGCTGCCATGCTGTCGCAGCTGGGCTGCGTGACGCTGCTTCCGGAAACCATTGAGGCGGTTTACCAGGGACGGCCACTCCCGCCCGACCAGGAAGCGCAGTACGCGGCTCACCCCAGTGTCGCCTATGCTCTGCTCTCTAAGATTCCCCGCCTGGAGCCGATCGCCTGGATGATCCAGCACCAGCACCGCCCGGTCCCCAAACAGGACGATCCGGAGCGGGCCGAACTGCGCCGGGGAGCCGAGATTCTTCGCCTCGTACTGGCCTACGAGGACGCGATTCACAAGGGCAAATCCAGGCATGAAGCCGCCCATCAGCTGGCGAGGCTGAATCCCAGCGTCAGTTCCAGGTTCTTTGAGGCGCTGGTGAGTTTGGATCCTGCCGCCGAAGAGCATGCCGTGCGCAGCTGCCGCATCGATGAACTCCAGAGCGGCCTGATCATCCAGCAGGAGGTTCGCACCGACGACGGCCTCCTGGTGATCTCCAAGGGCCAGGAAGTCACGCCAACCGTGATTTTCCGCTTGAAGAACCTCCAGGCCAGCTTCGCCATCCCTTCGAGCCTGCTTGTCTCCGCTCCGAATGCATCCATCTCCACCGCGAAAGCGCCATCAAAATGAATTCGGGATGTTTCGCTGGTGCCGGGAGGGGGAATCGAACCCCCAAGGTACCAAGTACCGGCGGATTTTGAGTCCGCTGCGTCTGCCAGTTCCGCCATCCCGGCCCGGGCACAGGAAACGACGTTTCCAGAGTATCGGACCCCCCACGCCTTTGCAACCAACCCTCGGGCGGGAAGCGCTGCAACTTCCCGTCAGGCTCCAGAGGCCGTTCGCCACCGCGCCCTTCACGCGCACCGCGACAGAACTCCACTCCTCGTTCCTGCTTTCCGGTGGTATAGTACTGCGCGACGATGAGCGATTATCTCTACTGCGGCGTTGTGCAGGTACGCGGCGTGCACGACGAGGACGGCCTCCTCTGTGGCCAGGAGAGCGTCTCGCTGTGCTCCGATTGCGGAACTTCCCTGTGCTCGGTTCATTGCGAGCGCTGCGCTCTGTGCCGCGAAGTTTTTTGTCCGTCCTGCCTGGCATTTCATCGCGCCGCGCATCCCAAGATCGCCCATACGGAACCGGTTCACGCAACGGAGAAGAAAAAGACCGCCTGAGGGTTTTCCACGGCGGCCTTCCCTGAAACATCGCAGCATCGTGGTATAGATGAGCACAACGCGGCCGTTGCCGCAGCCAGGCGCCGGCGCGCCTCCACGTTTGTTTATGAATGGTTTCAGGAGACCCCATTGAAAGCGCTACTTCTGGAAAACATCTCCGGGGTGGCCGCGTTGCGGCTGGCCTCTGCCGGGTTTGAGGTGGAAACCGCCGCAGCCGCCTTGAGCGGCGAACTCCTCAGGCAGAAGCTGCGCGGCGCCAGTGTCCTCGGAATTCGCTCCAAGACCCGCATCTCCGCCGACGTACTCGAGGCGGCGGACTCGCTGCTTGCCATCGGCGCCTTCTGCATTGGTGTCGACCAGATCGACCGCGCCGAATGCAGCCGTCGCGGCATTGCCGTCTTCAACGACCCACACAGCAATAGCCGCTCCGTCGCCGAGATGGCCCTGGGCCAGATCATCATGCTCATGCGGCGCATCTTCGCCGCCAACGCCGAGATGCATGCCGGCCTGTGGAACAAAACGGCCAGCGGGAGCCACGAAGTGCGCGGCCTGGTGCTCGGGATCGTGGGCTACGGGCGCATCGGCTCGCAACTCTCCGACCTGGCTGAGGCCCTCGGCCTACGCGTGATCTTCACCGACGTGGCTGATGTTCTGGCCCGAGGCAACGCCAAGCGCTGCTCCTTCGAAGAAGTGCTGCGCCAGGCCGACGTCGTGAGCCTCCACGTCGACGGCAAGCCCCGCAACCGCAATCTGTTCGGCGAGGAAGAATTCCGCCTGCTCAAACCCGGCGCCTGCTTCCTGAACCTCAGCCGCGGCTTCGTGGTCGACCATGAGGCCCTGGCGCGCCATTTAAAGAACGGCACCATCTCCGGCGCCGCCATCGACGTGTTCCCCAATGAGCCCGAGTCGCACGGGCCGTTCTCCAGTCCCCTGCAGGGACTACCCAACGTGATCCTCACACCCCACATCGGGGGCAGCACCGAAGAGGCGCAGCAGAACATCGGCCAGTTCGTCTCTTCCCGTCTGGTGGAATATCTCGAAACCGGCAACTCCATGCTGAGCGTGAACCTGCCGCACTGCCAGCTCGAGCACGCGCCCGCATCGCAGCGCCTGACCCATATCCATCAGAATGTTCCCGGAATGCTGTTTGCGATCAACCACGTCCTGGCCAAGAGGGGCATCAACATCGAGCGCCAGGTGCTCGACACACGCGGCGAGATCGGTTACGCCATCTACGACATCAATCGCGGCTGCGACGCCGAGCTGATTGCGGCCCTCGGGCAGATTCCGCATACCATCCGCGTGCGCGCCACCAACGGCGGAACCTAACGTCAGCGATGCGCTCGGAGAAACCGTAACCCTGGCAGCCGTTTACGAAGCTGCGGTTGTCTCCTTCCGCAACTCGTACTTCAGCAGCTTGTAGGAAAGATCGCTGCGCGACAGACCCAAGCGCCGGGCCGCTTCCGCCTGCGCCCCACGGGTAGACTGCAGCATGCGCTCGATCATGCTTTTTTCCAGGGTCGCGAGCAGCCCCCGTAGATCAAAGGTCGGCGGCAAGGTCTCGATCCAGCCGATATCCAACTGGTCATGATTGCCGTTTCCGGTAGCGTGCGTCATGGCCGGCGGCAAAGCTTTCAACCGCTCTGCCTCTGCCTGCAGCGCGTGGTTTTCGCGCACAAGGGCAGTGTGCCGACAGGCTCGGCGCACCGTAGTGCGCGCCAGTTCGGCAGGGAACGATTTGAGCAAAAGGTCGAACGCGCCCTTCCGCAGACCCTCCAGGGCCAGATCCATGGCGTCAGCCGCAGTTAAAAGAACGATCGCCACGTCCGGGTCTGCCTCGTGCGTCGCCGCGAGTACATCGCAAAAATCCCCTCCCCTTGGCGACTGATCCACCAGAACGGCATCGAACGAATTGCCGCGGAGAGCCTGGCCAGTCTGTTCGACTCCCGAAACCTGGCTCAGGCTGTGCTGGTCCGGATCCAGGCTGGCGGCCAGGATCCCCTGCAACTGCGCTTCGGCATCAACAATCAGGACTCTTCCCATATCCTCTCACTTGGTCTTGGCTCGCGGGCGGCGGTCCGGCAGGTCTTCCTGGAGCCAGACAGTCTCCCGCCCTCCGCGGCCCGCGCAAGCAAGCCATTCGGAGGACTCCCAACTTCATTAGCAATCGCGAGGCCCAAGTCCGGGCCGGGAAGTGGATCGTTGCGCTACTGCCCCATTCCTTGTGCAGGGCGAGCGGTTTACGCCTGACGGCGATTCCCCGGACTGGAGTGCAACTAACTCATAACAGGGCAATTGCGACAACTCGAAGACGCACCGCACCAAAAACTTCCGCCTAGCGCCGCGCTGGGTGACGGAAGCAGCTCACCAGGTGGTCATTGACCATGCCCACCGCCTGCATAAACGCATAGCAGATCGTTGATCCAACAAACTTGAAGCCTCGCTGGCCGAGGTCTTTACTCATGGCATCGGACTGCGCGGTGCGGACAGGAACCTGGCCCATACTTTTCCAGGCATTGATGCGCGGCCGCCCGTCCACAAACCGCCACAGATAGCGGTCGAGGCTGCCAAATTCCTCGACCACCGCCAGGGTGGAGCGCGCGTTCTGAATCGCCGAATCGATTTTCAAGCGGTTGCGCACGATGCCTGGGTTCCTCAGCAGAGCAGCCTTCTTGCGCCGGTCGTATCGCGCGACGATTTCCGCGTCGAACCGGTCGAAGGCAGCGCGATAGTTTTCGCGTTTCCGCAGAATAGTGTCCCAGCTCAGGCCCGCTTGTGCCCCTTCCAGAATCAGGAACTCGAAGAGCGTGCGGTCATTATGCACGGGCACGCCCCATTCCCGATCGTGATAGGAAATCGATAAGGGGTTGCGCGCCCAGCCGCAGCGAACCAAATCTTTTGATTTCACCAGATGATCTCCCCTCTCGGGTTCGTTCCACACGCCTGATCGCGGAAGCATAGGCAGGAATTGGGCTCTCCCGTGGCGCATTGCGACCCAGGCACCGACCCAGGTCCGGGCGAGGAGCATTCTATGGCCCCCCCCGTGCCATGACCAAACGGGTGCACCTTTTGTAACTTGGAACTTCCCTGGGCTTCTCCTAGAGTCGAATACGCAGTGAGAGGTTCATGGCTGCCTGCGCAGGCTGGGCGCGGCTTTCGGCCTGTGACGTGCATCTAATAGATAATTCGTGGCTTTTTAGCGTTTAGTCGTGAAATTATTGGAAGCGGTGAGAATGAAGTACACGGTCACAATTCCGGCGGCGGTCATTCTGCTCGGGTTGCTTTCGGCGGCACCAGTCGCGGCCCAGAGTCCGTCCTCTCCGTACGTGGCGGCGACGGCTGCGGCCATTGCTGCGGTCCCGTCGGCATCCGACGATCCGCAGGACACGGTTTTGACCATTCGCAAGCGGGTGGACGAAGTCAACGTCCTGTTCATTGCCACCGACAAGCACGGGAAATTCGTCCGCAATCTCACCCAGAACGACTTTAACTTCCTCGACGATCACAAGCCGGTGCAGTCCATCGTGAACTTCAAGCGCGAGACCGACCTGCCGCTGCGGCTTGGATTGCTGATTGACGTAAGCGGCTCGGTGCGCACGCGCTTTGACTTCGAGCAGGACGCTGCCACCAGTTTCCTGCAGCACGTTCTGCGCGCGGGCTTCGACAAAGCGTTTGTGATGGGCTTCAACTCTGCGCATCAGGTTACGCAGGATTTCACCGACAGTGTCGAGCGCTTGTCGCAAGGCGTACGCTCGCTGCACGATGGCGGTGGCACCGCGCTGTATGACGCGATCTATGATGCCTGCCGCGATAAGCTTCTGAAAGAGTCATCCGACCGCCCCGTGCGGAAGGCGCTCATCCTGCTGAGCGATGGCGATGACAACCAGAGTGAGCACTCGCTGGGGCAGGCCGTCGAGATGGCACAGCGCGCCGAAGTCATCATTTACGCGATCTCCACGGATGACAGTGGGCTGATTCTGCGCGGTGACAAGAACCTGGAACGGCTGGCTGCCGCGACCGGTGGGCGCTCGTTCTTCCCCTTCAAAATGAAGGACATCAAGAATTCTTTTGCTGCTATTGAAGACGAACTGCGCAGCCAGTATGTGGTCTGCTATCACCCCGCAGATTTCAACGCCGACGGCCGTTATCGCTCGATTGAAATCAGTGCGCTGAAGAAGGATCTGCAGGTCCGCGCCCGCCAAGGCTACTACGCGCCCCGCCAGTAACAGCCTCTAATCCAGCTCAAAGGAAACGAACTGCAACTTCCCCTGCCGTTCCACCTGTAACGCCACCGCGTCGCCCGACTTCAGGCTGCCCAGCGCGCTGCGCAGGTTCTCGATGGTATCCACGGGCCGCTTGTTGATGGCGTGAATGATGTCGCCGGTCGCCAAGCCTACGTCCGGGCCCAGGAGGTTTCCGGCTCTCCCCAGCACAACCACGCCGGTCGGCATCCGCACCTCTCCCAGCGTCGCGCGGATGCGGTCGTCGATGCTCACGGCGAGCACTGCGAGTTGTGGTACCAGGTTGTTTTCTGGATCCGCCAGATCAAGCATCTGATCCATGGCATGCCGCTCCTGCAGGACGGGAATCATCAGCGTCTTCTTTTCTCCGTCGCGCAGCACTTCCAGCCGCAGCACCTGGTCGACCGGGTGCAGATAGAGCGCGGCGGTGAATGCAGGCAGGGTATCGGTGGCGCGCTCATCGGCCGTAAGCACGATGTCCCCGATCTTCAATCCGGCGGCCTCGGCGGGCCCGCCAGGCTTCACGTCCGAGACCAATACGCCCCAGCTGCGCTTCAGGCCCAGACCGCTCGCCAGAGACGGCGTAATCGTCTGCGCTGCCGCCCCGATCTCGGAGCGGTGCACGTGGCCATACCTGCGCAGGCTCTGGTACACGAAGCTGACGACGCGCGCCGGAATTGCGAAGCCCAGGCCTTCGTTGCCGCCGCTGCCGGAGAGGATGAAAGTGTTGATCCCGACCACGTTCCCCTCCATGTCGACCAGTGGGCCTCCGCTGTTTCCGGGATTGATCGGAGCGTCGGTCTGAATGTAGACCATCGGTTTGTTGGGGTCTGCCTGCCGTGCCACCGCGCTGATCACACCCATGGTGATCGAGTTCTGCAATCCCTCGGGGCTGCCGATCGCCAGGACCATCTCTCCCTGGCGTACTCGCCGCGCGCTGGCCAGTGGCAGCGAGGGCAAGTTCCCCGAATCCACCTTCAGCAGCGCCAGGTCGCTTTCCGGATGCACCCCGATCAGCTTCGCTTCCAGGATTCTGCGCTTCCCCTCCGGCTCGAGCGTGGCGCTCTCACTCGCCGCTACGGGCAGCACCACACGGATGCGTCGTGCGCCCTCGACCACATGTGCATTGGTGACCACGTATCCCGTCGGGTCCACCACCACTCCGGAGCCGATCGCCCGTTGCCGCGCAATCAAGGCCGTCTCGGTGCGGCCGCTGTCTTCGACGGCCCCGTAACCAGTAACCAAGATCTGCACCACTCCCTGCGACACTTTGTCGGCCAGCGCCTCCAGAGCGGCGTTCAGCCGGGCCAAGGTTTCTGGGCCACTGGTCGCAGTGCTGGAGCCCGGGCGGGCCGGACCAGCCGCGGCCTCAGAGCCTGTCTGCACCTTTTTCTCCTGCGCGTGGGCGCTCGTAAGTGCAACGAAGGGAAGGAGGATCAGCAGGGGGGACAGGCGGCGGCACTTACGGATGGACTGGGTCGGCATGAACGGTCTCCCTTGCAGGCCGGTGAAAAACCGAGACTTCCGGGTCGGAAGTATTCTGCCAGAAAAGCTCCGCCCTCCGCAGGATCGACAAAAGCGGCGCCGGACGGCCTCAGTCACCGGGTACCCAGTCCAGGGGGAATCTACTTGCTACCGGTAACTAAAGGGGGATCAGGCTTTTATCGGGGGATCATCCGTGATATAACCGCCCCATAGCAGAGATTCTGCTCCCTCAGGCTGCGTGGTGGCGCGCGGCTCGTGCCCTTATGCGAGGCCGCAACGGAGGAGATTGTGTCCGAAGCCCGGACCGGTAAGCGATTTCCGCTCGAACTGCCGATCAAAATTCACAAAGAAAACGCCGCCGGCGAAGCCAGCGGCATGACGGGAAACCTCAGTGCCGCCGGGGTCTATATCCGCGCCGACGCCTCGCTCGACATTGGGTCCCCGGTGGAGTTTGAAATCACCCTCCCCCCGGAAGTGACTGGTGGCAAAGAGAACGTAGTCATCCAGTGTCGCGGACGGGTTGTCCGCACCGACGAATCCACGGTTGACCCCTCCGGCACGCGCGGGGTCGCTTGTGTGATCGACTCGTACGAATTCGTTCGCAACTCTTAACCTCGGAGCGGTGTCGAGATGCTCAAGTTAATTCTGGCCGATAATCAGGCAATTTTCCGCGCCGGCATTGCCAAAGTGCTCGCGGTCGAAGACGAAATGCGCATTGTGGCGCAGGCCCAGACTCCCGAGCAGATGTTCATGGCTCTGGACAAGTTCCGCGCCGCTGTCCTCATCGTGGCCGGTGGTTTCCAGTCCGACTTCAATGCCATCGTGCAGGCGGCCATCAAGAACAAGACCCGCATCGTGGTGCTGGCCGACACCGGCGAGAGCGCGCAGCGCTACATGAGCAACGGCGCCAACGGCGTCGTCTATCGCAATGTCACCAGCCCCGCGCTGGTCGATTGCGTGCGCAAGGTGGCCCGCGGCGAAACCTGGGTGCAGGACGTCGCCGTGCCCAGCGAACTCACCGAAAACGATATGGTCGGTTTGCGGGTGCGCGATCGCCTCACCGCCAAAGAGCTGCGCATCGTCGCCCTGATCGTCCAGGGGTACAAGAACAAGGAGATTGCGCAGCAGTTGGGCACCACCGAGCAGGTCATCAAGAACTACCTGCGCAACGTCTATGACAAGATTGGTGTTTCTGATCGCCTAGAACTGGCCTTGTTCACGATTCACCACCGCATCCTGAACGAAGCGGCGGCCGCCACGGCCGCGACCAATCAGCCCCAGGCTGGGGCCGGTGTGACCTCTTAAACCAATTTCCCGGCTACCAGTCAGCTAGGCCGCCCCGCCGGGCGGCCTTTTCTGTTTGGCTCTCCTTCATCACTCCGCAGGAGCCGCCGGCTTCGCGCCCGCACCCGGTGCCGCCGTCTTCTTCCTGGGCGCCGCGCCTGCCGGCGCCGTTCCCGGTTCCGGCGGCAGTGGCTTGAGGTCCAGCGAACGAATCAACGGCTGCAACGATTTCAGGCCCTCTTCGTCGGGAGCCACCAGGAAAAATTGCAGCAGGAAAGGCCCCTGCATCACGACGTATTGGCTGGCTACCTGGGGGCCTCCCGCGGTGTTCAGCTTCATTTTGTTCCACCACAGCCTGTGGCCTTTGATCGTCACCGGAGCCGGTGGGTTCAGGTATTCGACAGCCATTTGCTTTTCCTTGGCGGTCTTCTGGGAATAGGTCAGGTAGCTGTGCGCACTTTGCCCCTGTGGATTCACCATGCGGGTGGCCGAGATCTGAATCGAGCGGCGCTGGTATGGCTTCTTAAGAGGCAGGTTCTCGGTCATCAGCAGCAGCATCTGATTGCTCTGAACGTGTTTCAGGACCTCCGGGTTGGCGCTGAGTTCCACGCCCGAGTCGGCTTGCGGCGGCACCACCACCCAGCCCGGCGGAGTCTTTAGCGAGAATGCGTAAATGGAATTGGTATACACGTCATGCGCGAGGGAACCACCGTTGGCGGAGAGCATCGTGGGCACGATCCGCATGACCGGTGGCTTGCGCTCCACCTGCCCCGGCCGAGGCGACGGGGTGACGGGAGCACTCTGTGCTCCAGCGGGACCCGGAGCCGCCGGGCCCGTTTGGGCCACACTCAATCCATTCAACAGGCCCGCAAGCAGGCCAGCCAGGAAGACACTGCGGAACCATTTCTGGGATCTCGTCATACGCGTGAGCTGAGCCTAGCATCTTCGCAGTCTGGCAAACAATCGCATCCCAGATTCCATCCCAACCCTGCCCGAAGCTTAAAGTTTCGGTCTCCCGCATAGAAAAGTTTCGATCTATCCCGAGGTTGACGGCTGGAGCAAATTGTCATACGCTGCCAGCAATCCCCGTCCATCCCCCGGGGGTCTCAGCCTTTCCGGGCACGCGCCATTCTCCATCGTGTCGTCAGGATCGGCCATAGTGGTTCCACAAGGAGACCTGCCATGACCCGAAGTTCCCTGCTTCTAACCCTCGCCTGTGTCTGCGCATTCGCCGTCGGGGCCCGCGCCGCCTCGCGCGATGAGATGCTGCCCGCAGGAACCCTGCTGCACTGCACGATGGACGAACCGAACTTCTCCTCCAAGACCGCCCAGGCTGGCGATCCCGTCCTGTGCCACCTCGGCTCGATCTCCAGTTTCGGGCACTCGGTTTTTCCCAGGGGTGCGATGCTGAGCGGCCACCTTCAAGACTCGAAAGATCCCGGCCACTTCGTCGGCAAGGGGTGGCTGGAGCTGGAATTCGACCGCATCATCCTGCCCGGGGCCGAAGTGTTGCCGCTTTCCGCCAAGATCATTGCCACGCCGCACCTCAAGACCGACCGCGAAGGTAAGATCAAGGGCGGCGGACATCCCAAACGCGACGCGATCGAATGGATGATCCCCGTGCTGTGGCCAATCAAGCTGATCACCCTGCCTGCCCGCGGGCCCTATCCCGCCTTGAAAGGCGAAACCCGGCTCACCCTGCGCCTCATGGAAGACGTCATCGTGCCGGCTCCGGTGAACCGCGCTTCGGTCCCCTCCCCGCCCTGGGCCCAGCCCACAAAATACATCCCGTCTCCCTACGGATTGCTGCGGCCTGCCGCGTTTTCCGAGCGCGCTCCGACGGTGGATCGCCCCGCCGCTGTGCAGCCGGCCGCGTCCCCCGATGTGATGTCCCCGGATTCACCCGCGTACGTCGAGCAGATGGAGCAGGTGCCGGCCGAGCGCTCTGCTGATGAGTTGCCGGCCACGCGGCAGCCCTCTAGTGCCACCGCCGGGGATCCGCGCGCCACCGTCATCATCCTGAAAGGCGGCTCAGCCTTCCTGGCCCGCGAATACTGGGTACAAGCCGGACAACTGCGCTGCGCCTCCGAAGCAGGGGAGCACAAGGCCTACGCGCTGGATTCGATTGATCTGTTTCAGACCACTCGCGTGAACCGCGAGCGCAACGTGGAGTTCGTCCTGCGCTCTCAGGATGGAGTCGCCGAACAATAGGGAGAAACTGGCGCCCCAGGTTCGCGTCCGTTCTTTGGACGTGCCCCTGGGGCCGTCCCTGCTGTTGGATTACAGCTTCTCGCCAACCGACTTGCCCTGTGAAAACAGGTACAGGTAGTCGGGCCCACCCGACTTCGAGTCCGTGCCCGACATGTTGAAGCCGCCGAACGGGTGCACGCCGGCGATCGCGCCGGTGCATTTGCGGTTGATGTAGAGATTGCCCACGTGGAAGTCGCGCACCGCGCGGTCAATCTTGTCGCGCGACTTGGTGTAGACCGCGCCGGTCAACCCGAACTCCGTGTCGTTGGCGATCTCCAGCGCGTGCTCGAAGTTCTTCGACTTGATCACCGCCAGTACCGGCCCGAAGATCTCTTCCTGCTCCAGCTTCGACTTCGGCGGAATATCGGCGAACACAGTGGGCTGCAGGAAATATCCCTCGCCCGCGCCGGCGGCGCGTCCGCCACCGGTGATCAAGCGCCCGTCGCGCTTGCCGGCCTCCATGTACTCCAGGATCGTCTTCATCGAGCCTTCGTTGATCACCGCGCCCAGGTTGTAGTTCTCCGCCGGATCGCCGATGGTGAACTTCTCGACCCGCGCCTTCAGCAAGTCCAGGAACTTGTCGTAGACCCGCTCGTCTACAATCGCGCGCGAGCAGGCGGAGCACTTCTGCCCCTGGAACCCAAAGGCCGATTGCGCCACGCCTTCAACCGCGACGTCCAGATCGGTATCGGCGTCCACGATGATCGCGTCCTTGCCCCCCATCTCGAGGATCGTCCGCTTGATCCAGATCTGGCCCGGTGCTTGCGTGGCCGCGCTCTTGTTTATGTGCAGTCCGACTTCGCGCGAGCCGGTGAAAGCGATGTACCGCGTCTTGGGATGCGCGACGATCGCGTCGCCGAAGCTTCCCCCCGAGCCCGGGCAGAAGTTCACCACGCCCTCGGGCATGCCGGCTTCTTCGAGCAATTCCACGAATTTTGCGGCAATCGTCGGGGAATCGCTGGAGGGTTTCAGGACCACCGTGTTCCCGCAGACGATCGAGGCCAGCGTCATGCCCGCCATGATGGCGCAGGGGAAGTTCCACGGCGGAATCACCGCGCCCACGCCCAGCGGGATGTAGAACAGCCGGTCGCGCTCGCCGGGAAGTTGCGCCGGCGGCTCCGTCTGCGCCAGGCGCAACGCCTCGCGCGCGTAGAGTTCACAGAAGTCGATGGTCTCGGCGATGTCGCCGTCGGCTTCGGCCCAGTTCTTGCTCACTTCGAAAACCAGCCATGCCATGAACTCGAACTTGCGCTCGCGCAAGAGGTCCCCCACGCGGAACAGCAGGCTCGCCCGCTCTTCGACCGTGGTGTCCTTCCACGATTCAAATGCCTTGAGCGCCGCGTTCATCGCCGGTTCCACGTGCTCGCGGCCGGCTTTCTGATGGATCCCGACGATCTCAGACGGCCTGGCAGGATTGATGGACTTGATTTTTTCGCCCGTCCGGACGCGCTTGCCCCCGAGAATCAGGTCGTATTCGCGGCCCAGCTGGCCGCGCACTTTCTCGATCGCGGCGCGCATTTTACGGGCGTTCTCTTCTTTGCTGAAATTGACGGGCGACTCGTTGACGAACGGCCCCTCATGCAGGCGGACTTGTAGACGCGGCGGAGCTTCGACAGTTGCCATGAATGCACCTCTTATAAGGATTGGGAACGAGGAAATCGTCTCGACGAATTGACGCTTTATTGTAGCACTGGGCCGGCGGGACTCACGGGCGAGGGATCCCCACCCCCCCGGCGCTGTTTGCGAAGGCCGAGGGGGTTCCCTAACCCGCCAGCACCTTGTCGAGCGGTTCCAGTTGCGCCGTGAAGTGGCGCAGAAATGGTGCTTCGTGCTTCAGCCGCATGCCCTGGATGCGCTCGCGGTTCTTCCACACTTCGAGGATCACTTCGACCACGTAGTCGATGTGGCTCTGCGTGTACACGCGGCGCGGGATGGCCAGCCTCACCAGGTCCATCTTGGCCGCGGCCCCGAACATCAGGGTCCCGATCTCTACCGAGCGGATGCCGCCTTCCAGATAGAGTTCCGCCGCCAGGGCCACTCCCGGAAACTGCTCCGGAGGGATGTGCGGCAGAAAGGCACGCGCGTCGAGGTACACGGCATGCCCGCCCGGCGGTTCGACGATGGGCACTCCCTGGCTGGCAATGTGATTCCCCAGGTAAGCCGTCGAGGTAATGCGATAACGCAGGTAGTCCTCGTGTAATGCCTCCTGCAAACCGATGGCGATCGCTTCCAGATCGCGGCCCGCCAGCCCACCATACGTGGGATAGCCCTCGGTCAGGATCAGCAGGTCCTTTTCGCGTTCGGCCAGCTCGGTGTCGTTGGTGCACAGAAAGCCGCCGATGTTGGCCAATCCGTCCTTCTTGGCCGACATGGTGCAACCGTCGCCGTAGCTGAACATTTCCTGCGCGATCTGCTTGGGCGTTTTGTCTGCGTACCCGGGTTCGCGCAGCTTGATGAAGTACGAGTTCTCGGCAAAGCGGCAGGCGTCGAAGTACAGCGGGATGGCGTGGCGCCGGCATACGGCATGCACGGCCTGCACGTTCTCCATCGAGACCGGTTGCCCGCCGCCGGAGTTGTTGGTAACCGTCAGCATCACCAGCGGAATGCGCTCGCGGCCCACCTCCGCGATCAGGTTCTCGAGTGCGCCCACGTCCATGTTGCCCTTGAACGGATGTCTCAGGCCGGGCTGGCGCCCCTCGGGGATGACCAGGTCCACCGCCTCCGCCCCCACAAACTCCACGTTGGCGCGTGTGGTATCGAAGTGCGTGTTGTTGGGGACCACGTCCCCCTTCTTGCAGGCCACGCCAAACAGAATGCGCTCGGCGGCGCGCCCCTGATGGGCCGGAATGACGTGTTTGAACCCGAAAATGTCCTGGATGGAGTCGCGGAAGTGGTCGAAGCTGCGGCCTCCGGCGTAACTTTCATCGCCTTCCATCATGCCCGCCCACTGCTGCGTCGACATTGCGCCGGTGCCGGAATCGGTCAGCAGATCGATCAGCACGTCGTCTGCGGGCAGCAGGAAGAGATTGTAAAAGGCGGCTTTCAGCAGTTGCTCCCGCTCCGGGCGCGTGGTCCAGCGGATCGGTTCCACGCTCTTGATGCGGAAGGGTTCGATGATCGTTTTGGCGCGCATGCGGGCCCCTACCCATCAGGAAACCGCAGCCGCAGTCCGCCCGTCAGTGACGGAGGTCACGGCCAAGACGCCATTCTCTAGCGCCACCGTCCCGGCGGCTGTCGCGAGCGGGTCTGGCCCGCGCGAAAGGACTTGGCAGTCATGCGGTTCTGTGCGACCGGGGCTGGCGAGATGCGTGTTCCGACAGCCGGCAGCGGCCGGCGCGACGGTCGATTATGGGACTTTTACCGACTCGCGGCGCTCCACCGGGGCGCGCACCGCAGCCGTGCGTTCCAGCTTGTCCCAGGCGAACTTCTGGCCTTCCGCCGCGCGCTTCAGCGTTTTCAGCAGCACGATCGAGAACAGCTGCCGGTACGCAAAGCGCTGCAGCCACACCTGGCTCAGCAGCCACCCGTCTTCCCGGCTGTCGGGCCGGCGCCGCTCCAGCGCAAACGCGATCGCTGACGCGAAAAAGTCGATCACCAGAAATGCCAGGAAGAAAACCACCAGTTTCTGGAAGCTTGCCGGGTCCGTCGATTCCGGGTGGAAATACTTCTGAATGAAATACCAAGCCACGCCCACGATGAACATCACATCGATGAACGGTGATACCAGCGGCAGCAGGATCTGGAAAATCAAGATGTTCGGCAGCGCGATCCAGCCCAGCACGCCCTTGCGCGCAAACACGCCGCGATGCTTGTAAATGGCCTGCAGGATTCCGAACGACCAGCGGAACCGCTGGCGCATCAGGCCATTCGCGCTCGTCGGAGCCTCGGTGTAGGCCAGCGCCTGATCTTCGTATTCCACGCGATAGCCGCGCCGCAACAGCGCCATCGTCAGGTCGGCGTCTTCGGCGACGGTATCTACGTGGAACCCGCCCGTCTCCCGCACCGCCGAAACCCGCCACGCCCCAATGGCGCCGGGCACTACGCTCACCGCCCCCATCGTATTGAGCGCACGCCGCTCGAAGTTCTGGCTGGTGATGTACTCCAGCGCCTGCCAGCGCGTCCACAGGTTCACCCGGTTGCCGACCTTGGCGTTTCCGGCGATGGCCCCAACTTTCGGGTCCAGGAAGTGCGGCACGAGGTGCGAAACCGCATCCGCGGCGATGATCGTGTCGGCATCAATGCCCACGAAGATTTCCTCATCCGTCAAGTGCTCCAGCCCGTAGTTCAGCGCCTCGGCCTTGCCCGCGTTCGGCTTGGTAAGAATCAGCACGCGCCCTTCGGCTTCTTCCTGGGCAAAGGCCCGGCGCGCGACCTCGAGCGTCCGGTCTTTCGACCCGTCATCGATGACGATCACGTGCAGATTCGGATAGTCGGAATCGAGCGCTGAGCGTACCGTCCGCTCGATCACTTTTTCTTCGTTGTAAGCGGGAATCAGCAGGGCGACCTTCGGCTTGAAAGCGGCGATCTGCCCCGGCGTTCCGACTTCCGGGGAGCGAATGCGGTCGTACACCGCCAGGGCGCCGATCAACAGCAGCCGCGAAGTCATCAACAGATCACCCAGGAAGAAGGTCCAGATGATCGTTTTGTTGCCCACGCCCCACAGCCAGAAGCCGATCCAGTTCAGCCAGGCGGCCCAGCGCTCGTTCTTGGTGATGGGCGGCATCACGTCGGCCTTGGTCTTGCCCAGCAACTGGTAAACCGGCACGATTTCGTATCCCCGTGCCCGCAGGCCTTCGATGATCATGGGCAGCGCGCGCACCGTCTGGCTGCGGTCTCCCCCGCCGTCATGCAGCAGGATGATGTTGCCGCACAGTTGGTCGTTCACGTTGCACGGCGGCAGGTCCTTCAGCACCGCGGCCGTGATCTGCTCTGCGCTGCGGTGCGGATTCTCTTTCCAATCATTGGGGTCAATCCGGTTCCCGATGGTCACGTACCCCATGTCCTGCGTCACTTCCAGCGGACGCACCTGGTCGGCGGTATCGGGCTCCTGGTCGATCGAGTAGGGCGGACGGAACAGGATCGAGCGGATCCCCAGCCGGCTCGCGAACAACCGCTCCGTCAGGTTGAGCTCAAACTTCATGTGCGCGCGCGAGATTTCGCTGATGTTCGGATGCGTGAAGGTGTGGTTTCCGATCTCGTGCCCTTCGTCCAGGATCCTGCGCGTCAGCGCGGAATTGTTTTCCGCCTGCAACCCGATCAGAAAGAACGTTGCCGGCGCATGCTCGCGCTTCAGAACGTCGAGGATCTTCGGCGTCCACTCGGGGTCGGGGCCGTCGTCAAAGGTGAGCGCCACTTGTTTCGGCGCCGCCCCATAGCGGGCGATGCGGTAGGGTTGCGGAAGCTTCTGCAGCGTCTGATCGGTAATCAGCCCCGTGGAGGCGTCGAGCGTGATGTCGCGCGTCCCGTCTGTGGGGCGCGCTTCGATGCGCAGGATTTCGCCCTGCCCTTCCATGTCGACGTCTTGCCCGGGGGGAACATCTTTGAGCTTGCCGGGAGAGGCGGGATCGCTGGGGAGGTCCCACACTTTCCAGAGGGAGCGGTCTTCCGAGCCCAGGCGCCACAGCGCAAAGGTCTTGATGCCCAGCGTGCGGGCCGCGCGCATTTCGTTGAGCGCGGTCACTGCATCCAGAAACCAGACGTCGTGGCGCAGGTTGCGCTCGTCTTCATAACTGAAGTGGGGGTTCAGACTGTCCGAGTCGAAGTCGATGTCTTCTTCCGAGTCGCGCGCTCCAATCCAGGCTTCCTGCACCGTGACGTTGACGTTCTTCAGGTCTGGCGGCGGGTTCTTCTTCGGCTTCTGGACCCAATCGTAACCGTAGTTCCCGATCGCGCAAATCAGCTTCTCGAGCGGAATCTGCTTGCGGGCCAGCTCAAGGTTCTTCGTGAACCACTCCTGCGAAGCCACCGGGCCGGGTTCATTCTCCGATTCGTGCTCATCGTAGTCCATCAGCACCACGCCATCCGTCCGCGCTGCGATGGTCGCGTAATCGAAGTCGCGGTCCCGCGCAGGCACACTGACATACAGCTTCTGTCCCTTGGCGTGCAGGTCTGCCGATAGCTCCCCCAGCAGCGCGAGATAGCCGGGCTGGGCGTTCTTGGGAAAGTCTTCGAAATCGACCATCAGGCCGCGGTACTTGTCCGAGGCGAGGAAGGCATCTATCTGGCGGCGGAAGGACGCGCGCGCATCCGGATTCATGAGGAAGGTGGCAATCTCCGGCTTCCATTCCGTCTCGTCGAAGTTGTTCACCAGCGGAAAGACTTCCATGCCCGTCTCTTCGCTCTTCAGGAAAGCCATGACCTGGTCGTCGACGGGGCGCACCTTCCCGTCCTGCACGACGTTGAAGTAGTGGTAGGTCTCCTGGTCCAACCCTTGCACCGTGCCCTCGGGACCGAGCACATGCAGCCACTCGGGATAAAGCATGTCGATCTGCCGCGCGTATTCCTTCAGCGAGGAGAAGCTGGCGGCATCCCACTGCACGTAGAAGGCGGCACGGATGCCTTCATCTGTGTTCAGTACCACCTGCGATGGCGGCTTCTTGGTCTTGCGGCGCGACCGCAGCGCAACCTGCTTACGCTTCTCCTTTTCCTTCTCTTTCTCCCGCTCCCGCTCCTTCTCCTTCAGCGCGTGGTAGGGACGCTTCTGCTCGGGCAGGAACAGGCCCGGGAGTTGCTCGTCGCGAATCGCCGTATAAATGAAGAAGACGACCAGCAGCGTGATGCTGACCCCTAGCACGTCAAACAACCGCCGCAGCACGCGCCAACGCGACTGCCGAGGATCATAAAAGACCGGTTTTGCCATGTTTGCCTACCCATCGTATGATGCGGAATTCCGAGGGTCAAACCCGGTCGGTGTCGTTTTGGCGTTGCGGCCGCAACGACACAGGCCTGGCGGCGCGAAAACACGCTATAGTCTTTGCGTGCGCCAACTTGTGCGCCAAAACCTGCCCTTCTTTCTGGCCGCCACCCTGGCCGGCTTCGGCCTGCGCCTGTTTTTCCTCCTGAAATTCCCCCACGTAACGGCGGATTCGAATTTCTATGCCGATATCGCCAGGAACTGGCTGCTGCGCGGCGTCTACGGGCTCACCACCGACCCCGGGCAGATCTCGCCGACCTACGCGCGGCTGCCCGGCTATCCAGCGTTTCTGGCGTTCGTGTTCGCGCTGTTCGGCATCGACAATTTCAAAGCCGTCATGATCGTCCAAATCCTGGTCGATCTTGGGACTTGCGTCCTAGTCGCTGATCTCGCCCGCCTCATGCTGGGTTCGGCGCGCTCCGCGAAAGCCGCTCTTCTGCTAGCTGCCCTATGCCCCTTCCTCGCGCAGTACTCGGCCGCAGCACTCACCGAGACGCTCGAAATCTTCTTTACGGCGCTGGCCCTCAATTGCGCAGTGCGCGGATTGAGTGGACTGCACACCGGCGCAGCAGCGGTCCCACCGCCCTGTCCGCTGCTCGACAATTTTCGACCGTGGATCCGCTGTGGCCTCGCCGTCGCCGCCTGCATCCTGCTGCGCCCCGATGGTGGACTGCTGCTGCTGGCGATCGGGCTCTATCTGGGCATTCAATTGCTGCGCTCGCGAAACAACCCGGGCGCGGCCGGGCACTTTGTGCGCGCGGGACTGGTCGTCGCCGCCTGCGCCCTGGCACCCCTCGCCCTGTGGGGATTGCGCAACCGGCTCACCATGCATCGCCTTGAGTGGCTTGCCCCGCGCTACGCCACCGAAGAAAACGAGTACGTGCCGGTCGGCTTTAACCGCTGGGTCAACACCTGGATTGCCGACTACACCTCGACCGAAGAAATCTACTGGAACATGCCCGGCGACCGGGTCGACCCGGGCAACCTTCCCTCCCGCGCCTTCGACACTCCCGAACAGCGCGAGAAAACCGTTCAACTCCTTGAAGACTACAACCAGCGCCTCAGTCTGTCGCCGGATCTTGACGCGCGCTTCGCTGCTTTGGCGGAAGAGCGCGTTCGGACTCACCCGCTGCGCTACTACGTGGCCCTCCCCCTGCTGAAGATTGCCGACATGTGGCTGCGGCCACGCACCGAACTCCTTCCACCCGACATCCGCTGGTATGAATTCGACGATGACCGCCGCTGGCTTGTGCTGGACTTCGGGTTCGGGGTCCTGAACCTGGCGTACGTGATCGCCGCTCTGGCAGGGCTCTTCAGGGCCCGCCCGATCCCCTGGTCCGGACTGGCCGTTTCCTATATCGTATTGCGATCTTTACTCCTGGGCACCCTGCCCAATCCCGAACCCCGCTACACCCTGGAGTGCTACCCGGCCGTGATCGTGCTGGCTGCGGGCCTGTGGCGTCCCGCCGAACGTGATGCGCGCGACAAAAAAGAAAAGGGGAAGCCGGCGCTTCCTTCTCGTACCCGCCAACCTCCGGCTAGAGCGAATACCGCAGCGAAAGCTGCATCACGCGAGGAATGGTGAGCGTCTTGTTCATGGCTCCGAAGATGCTCGATGTATCGATCGTGGTCGTCGCCGTTAGGGCATCGAAGCGCACGCGGTTGAACACATTGAAAGTTTCCCAGCTGAATCGCACTTGGTGGTTCTCGGTGATTTTGAAAACCTTGTTGACGCCCATGTCCACTCCGAAATATCCCGGACCGCGAAGGCTGTTGCGAACTCCCACCTCTCCCGGGAAGTCCTGCCGGTAGGACTGAATGGCCGTGAGCGGGTCCGGAAACAGCTTGGGCGTGCCGTTGATGATCATGAGACCGGTCTTCGGCTGGGGACCAATCTGCGTTGCATAGCCGACTAGGTCCCAGTTCGTGGCCCAGGCGTTGCCGTTGCTGATGCTGACCGGAAATCTGCCGGTCCAACGCCACAAACCCCGTCAGGTTCCAGCCTCCAATTGGGCCATCCAGCAAACGCACCGCGCTGGCCGCCAACGGCCGGCCTCGTCCAAAGGGAAGTTCCGCCACCCAGTTGGCGTTGACCTGCGCGATTTGCCGTGCAATTTCAACGCCCAAGTCCTGTGTCCATCATCGTGAACGGGAGCGACCACATTTTCACAGCCGGGCCGTATGATTGCTGGTAGGCGTGCTACACCATTTGGCAGGCGAACAATAGACGAAACAAGGAAGCGCTGTCAGGGTCTCGGCCTGACCCGGCCGCCCAGAAGACATCGCCGTTTGTTGACCGTTGCGCCGGCTGTACCCGGGGGGCGGGGTAGGTCGCTAGATTCTTACAAATAAACACTTGAAGGTTGTCAGGGTCTGGTTGCACAATTACGCCCCATCAGTTGGCAGGCGCGGTGTCTTGTTCAGTACGGCGCGGTCTCGATCTCTGTGACAAACACAGTTTTGGACGTGGCGACCCAGTCGCCAGTGTGAATTTTCAAAGGAGAGTTCCATGCGCTTTCCCCGGGTTTGGGCATTGGGTGTTCTACTTTCCGCACTCACTTCTCTCACGTGGAGTCAAACCGGCACGTCGACGATTCGCGGCACCATCACCGACCCGCAGGGTCGCGTGGTCTCGGGCGCAACGGTCACGCTGACCAACACCGCTACCAATGCCTCGCGCACCACCAAGTCCACTGACGCGGGAATCTACGTGTTCGACCTCATTCAACCGGGAACCTACCGGGTCGACATCGAGGCCAAGGGCTTCAAAAAGCAGACCATCGCCCGGCTGGATGCGCTCATCGGCAAGCCCACCGACGGCAGCACGCAACTGGAAGTGGGCACCACGGCCGAGGTGGTGGAGGTAACGGCTTCCTCCCAGGGTGTGCTGGTCAACACTCAGGACGCCTCGCTGGGGAACAACTTTGTCAACCAGCAGATCACTCAGTTGCCGCTGGAAGCCCGCAACTTCATTGACCTGCTGAGCCTGCAACCGGGAGCCACACGCGAGGGTTATGTCACCGGCGCCCGCGCCGACCAGTCCAACGTGACTCTCGACGGAGTTGACATCAACAATGCCCAGACGGGAAACGCCGACATCCCCCAATCGACCAACAACCTGACGCTCGGTCAAGTCAACGGCGATCGAAACAACATCACCACTGGTCCAGTGCTCAGGCTCAATGCCGAAGCGATTGAAGAGTTCCGCGTAACCACCGCCAGCGGCAATGCCAATCAAGGTCGTTCCTCCGGCAGCCAGGTCAATCTTGTCACCAAGTCCGGAACAAACTCCCTTCACGGCGCGGCTTTCGAGCTGTACCGCTCTCGGGGCTTCACCTCAAACAACTGGTTTAACAACCACTCCAGCCCTCCGGTTCCGCCAGAACCCTTGCAGCGAAACACCTTTGGCGGCGGTATCGGCGGACCCATCGTTAAGAATCGCGTCTTTTTCTTCTACAGCTATGAAGGCCGCCACGATGCGTCTGGGCAATCGGTGGTTCAGGTCGTTCCGCTCGCGTCTTTGGGCCAGGGCAACATCCGCTACGTCTACTGCAAAGATCCCAGCTGCAGCAGCACCGACATCGCCACCCTGCAGGCTTCTGACGTGCAGGCTGCCTATGTGGCCCCCGATAGTCAAAACAACCCCGGGCCCGGCCTGAATCCCCTGGCCGTCCAGGCGCTCGCGGATGCTGCGGCTAAATATCCGGCCAATGACACCACCGTGGGCGATCAACTCAATACGGGGGGCTTTCGCTTCAACGCGGCAACCCTAGCCAAACTCAATTCTCATGTCGCTAAGATCGATTTCAATTTAACGTCCTCCCAGGTCGCATTTCTGCGAGCAAACGTAATTTACGATCATCAGACCCTGACAAGATGGCTACCGGACACGACCCCCCCGACGGTCTGGAACCATCCTTGGGGGATCGCTGCCGGGCATACTTGGACCATCGGCAACCGCTGGGTGAACAATTTCCGCTACGGGTTGACGCGACAAGCATTTACCCAGGGTGGCGACAGCTTTGGGAACGACATCAGTTTCCGCTTTGTGTTTCAGCCCACTGGCCAGGCCCACCCAGTCAGCCGGGTAACGCCCGTTCACAACTTCACCGACGATGTCTCCTACATCCGGGGCAACCACAATCTCCAGTTCGGCGTCAACATCCGCAAGATCAACAACAACCGCATCTCCTTTGCGAATGCTTACGACAACGCCATCACCAACCCCTCCTTCTATGCCGGCGCCGGCGACCATGTGTCCAACACGTTCCAGGCCTATCTGGACGCCAACGGACTGCCGGGCGATGAGAATGCCGGCCAGTCGTTGAACTCCGTGGCCGAAGTGCAAAACGCAGCCACCGCGCTGATCGGCAGGTTTTCGGAGTTCACCGCCGATTACACTTTTGCCAAAAATGGCACCCTGCTCGCGTCTGGACTGCCGACCAATCGAGATTTCGCAACCCAGGCCTACGATACCTACGCCCAGGACACTTGGAAGGCGAGGAGGAATCTGACTCTAACCTTGGGTCTGCGCTACAGTTTGGAGCGCCCCGTCTATGAAACCCAGGGATTCGAAGTGCAGCCTACGATTCCGCTGGGAACCTATTTTGCGAACCGGTTGAAAGCCGCGGCCAACGGAACCAACTATATCGAACCTATTGTGATTAACCGCTCTGGGCCAGCCAACGGCGGCAAGCCCATGTACAACTGGAACAAGCTCAACTTCCAGCCCCGCCTCGCCTTTGCCTGGTCACTGGATTCCGCGTCTAAGTCCGTCCTCCGCGGCGGATTCGCGTTGACGAACGACTATTACGGTGAGGCGCTGGCGGTGGACTGGGACCTGAACAATACCCTCGGCTTCACCTCCAACTACACTACTCCCGCCAACACCTATGACACCATCGGAGGCTCCGCAAACTGGGCCCCTCTATTTACTTCTTATACTCAGGACATCCGCGGCCTCGCTCCACCCCAGGGCAACATTCAATTCCCGCTTTTTCAACCTTCGGATTATGGCGAGCGCATTGAGCAATCGGTGGACTCGACGCTCAAAGCGCCCCGGGAATACGTTTGGAACCTGACGTTCGAGCGGCAGTTACCGGCAAACTCAGTTTTCACCTTGTCCTATATTGGGAGGTCGGCGAGACGGCTGCTGGCTCGCCGGGATGTCGTTGCATTTAATAACCTGCGGGATCCTAAGAGCGGCATGACCTGGTATCAGGCCGGGACAATGCTCGAAAAGCAACGTCAGTTGGGAACTGACACCAGTGCGATTGCTCCGATACCTTTCTTCGAAAATGTCTTGCCCCCCAATTTTGTAAACATCGTTAATGACCCGAGTTTCCTCAACGGCGGATTTGATCCTACTTGGACCAACACCCAGACCTTCTATGCCTTCAACAGCCGCACTCCGTCGAATCCCGTCGCATTTTTCTCCGGCAATGATTGGACCGACACCCAGGCGCTGGTCGACCAGACGCTGAACTTCTTTGGCTTCCCTACGCTGTTTATGCAGCCCCAATATGGCGCGCTTTCCGCTTGGAGCACCGTCGGCAACTCTAACTACAATGCCTTGGCTCTCTCCCTGCGCACTCGCCTCTCCAGCTTGACCATGGATTTCAACTACACCTGGTCGCACTCGCTGGACGACGCTTCTGGTCTGCAAACGGAAAGCGGTTACGGTAACAACCAAGCCAATGGCGCATTCATCGTGAATCCCATTCGCCAGGGAGATAACTATGCCAACTCTGATTTCGACATACATCACGTTATAAATGCCAACGCCGTTTGGCAGATGCCCTTTGGCAAAGGGAGGGCATTGCTCAGCAACGCTCCTAGTGTCGTCGACGCCATCCTAGGAGGGTGGCAACTCGCCGGCATCTTCCGCTGGAATTCGGGACTGCCCGTGACTTCGCCTTTCGACGACGCGCGTTGGGCCACTAATTGGAACGTGCAGGCCTATGTGACCCCGCTGCACCCCATCAGCACTTGCCCCAGTCGCCCGACGCATTCCCCCGATGCCCCTAAACTGTTCGGCAACTGCGACATCACAGCGATCTACCAGAATTTCCGCAACGCCTATCCCGGCGAAACCGGCATTCGCAACTACTTGCGTGCTCCGGGCTACATCGATCTCGATCTCGGACTGTCCAAGACCTGGAAGATGCCTTACCGCGAGGGCCACGAGCTCCAGTTGCGCTGGGATGTCTTCAACGTGACCAATACCCAGCACTTCGCGACCGTCGACGACACTCGTACGGGCTTCGGCGTAGGACGAGATCCCGCTCTTCGTCATCTCAATCCTCCCGCTGACTGGTCTAATTTCAACGGCCTGATTCAGGGGGACAAGCGCGTCATGCAGGTCGGCGCCCGCTACTCCTTCTAGCGCACTCCCATCGCATCACCCGGGCGGACTTCGGTCCGCCCTCTCTTTTTGCATGGAAGTCGCAACGTACAGGCCGGCCGGAGCGGACTCCCGCGCAAAGCCGGGGTTCTGTCGCTGCACATGAATTTCTGGGAAGGCCGATCGCTACTTCAGCGGTGAGTCGCTCATGCGGAAGCGCGTCCGCACGTGCTCCGACAGCAACTCAATCGCCGAGCGGTTGGCCACCGGGTCAGACTGCGCCAGGTATTTCATGGCCTCGACCAGCGTTCGCTGGCCGTCCACGTAGCGGGGATCGGAGGTACGTTCTCTTTTGCGGCGACCGAGGCTGGGAACGACAGGAATCGTAAAAACTTTGGCCATTGATACCCTTCACCCGCTGCTTGAGAAGCCAGTATATCTGCCAGCGCAGCAATTTTCAGCCGGAAATCTTAAGGCCCTGCAATCAACGGGTTACGCGAGATTTTGCCGCCCGGGTCAGCATCCTCCTGGGAGTCGGGGCGGCAGGCAATTTGTCGCGAAGTTTTCGCCGTGGAGCCTCGAGATCGCCTTCGTCCGGCTGACTCGTGCCTGGCAGGGGACTGATGAATAACGACCAGGAAACTCCTCTTTCTACCCCTTGGGGCCCGCGATGAACTGGGTATCGCCCGGCGGTTTCAGCTTGAACGTGCCATCGGGAATTTTCTGGTTCAGCTTGATGTCGGAGTATTTGGCCAGCCGGTAGTCGCCCGACGGCTCGATGAACTGCTGCTGCACCGAGATGCCGCGCGTCGGATCGATCCACAGCCAGATCTTGGCAAAGATGTTGCGGATCCGCTCGCTCTTGGGGATGAGTTCCAGCTTGGCCGTGTTCACCCCGCCGACCGATTCGTTGCCGGCAAAGCTCACGTCGAACGACCTCAGCATGTCGCGCCCGCTGCCGCCGAAACCGAGTACCAGGAAGCTTTCGACCGCTTCGCGGTTCTTGCCCGCTTCGTAGGAGGTCACGCGCTTCAGCTTAGGTTCATACACCTGCACCTTGCCGTCGCTGAACAGCACCTGCTTGGCCGGATCGGAGATGTCCGCCATCATCTGGATCTCTTTCCCCGAGCGGCGATAGTAGACCGTGCCCGCCTGCACGTCTTTGTCGTTGACGACCTTGAAGTATTGCTCCCACACGAAGCTTGCCTGTGCGCTGCGGAAGCTGGCGGCGGCGTTGTCCATCGCAGCTAGCACCTTCTGCAGATTGAGCTCGGATTGCGCGACCGCTGTCGTCCCGCCCAGAAGCAAGCCGGCCATGAGCGCGAGCAGGCCTCTCCGCACTCGCCTCTTGCTCGATCGTGAAGAATTGCCGAAAGAAAGCACCGTTACTCTTTCTGGACCTGAATGATGTAGCTCTGCACACGTCCGAACCGGTCCTTGACCGGGTCGTACTTGGAGATCACGGCCGCCCCGCTGATGGGCTCGATGATGGCCAGCATCTGCTCCCTCAGTTCCGCGTCGTTCTTGCCGGACAGGGCCGCGGCATCGATCTGGTAGATCAGGCCGCCGTGGCCATCGGGCTGGATGGTTACTCCGGTCTGATGCGACAGCCGGTCGATCGGTTTGTCCTTGAAGTTGATCCAGTACGGAGAAAGAAACACGAATACCAGGATCAGCGTGACCATGACGTCGTAGTGCAGGCTGCCCCGCTCGTACGACCACAGGATGTACCCGCGTATTATGCGCCAGATCGAATTCATCGGCAGGCTGGGAGCGCCGGAAACCGCCGGGCTTGTCTTTACGTTTTCCAAGTCTAGCGACTGCTTCCTGGGTTGGCAACCACTCAGCCGCCAGCGGTCAGCTCCCTCTTCTCAGTTCCTGGCTGGCGGCTTGCCGCAAACGCAATTCCGCTGCTGGTTGCCAGCTGCACGCCGGCTGTTTTCCCTGACGGTTAGCGACTGACAGCTGACTTTCTGATTCGCTCTGCCCCAACGTACGGCCGCAGCGCATCGGGCACCACCACGCTGCCATCGGCCTGCTGGTAGTTTTCCACGATCGCCACCCAGGTGCGCCCAACCGCCAAGCCGCTGCCGTTGAGCGTGTGCACGAATTCCGGTTTTCCCTTGCCCTCGGGCTTGAAGCGAATGTTCGCCCGCCGCGCCTGGAACGACTCGAAGTTCGAACACGAAGAAATCTCGCGAAACAGCCCCTGCCCGGGCAGCCACACTTCGATGTCATAGGTCTTCGCCGAGGAGAATCCCATGTCGGCCGTGCACAACGTCACCACGCGATAGTGCAGCCCGAGCTTCTGCAGGACCGTTTCCGCATGATGGGTCAGCTTCTCCAGTTCGTCGTACGACCGGTCGGGATGCGCGAACTTGACCAGCTCCACCTTCTGGAACTGATGCTGCCGGATGATGCCGCGCACGTCTTTTCCATAGGACCCTGCTTCGCTGCGGAAACACGGCGTGTACGCCGTCAGCGAAACCGGCAGCCGCGCCCCGTCCAGTGTCTCGTCGCGATACAGATTCGTCACCGGAACTTCCGCCGTCGGGATCAGCCACAGCTCCTTCTCCCCGTGCGGAACCCGAAACAGATCTGCCGAAAACTTCGGCAGCTGCCCCGTGCCGTACATCGATTCAGAGTTCACCAGATACGGCGGCAGAACCTCGGTGTAGCCGTGCTCGTTCGTATGCAAATCGAGCATGAAGTTGGCCAGCGCGCGCTCCAGCTTCGCTCCCAGGTCCCAGTACACAGCAAAGCGCGCCCCCGAAAGCTTGGCGCCGCGTTCCAGATCTAGCACCCCAAGCTGCTCTCCCAGTTCCCAGTGCGGCTTCGGCGGAAAGTCGAATTCCGGGGGAGCCCCCCAGCGTCGCACCTCCACGTTATCTTCCGACGACTTTCCCACCGGCACCGATTCGTGCGGCAGGTTGGGAACCCCTTTCAGGCTTGCCTTGAACTTCTCCTCCGCCTGCGCCACGCGTTGTTCGTAGTCTTCGATGATGGCTTTCTGCTTCGCCACTTCCTCGCTCAGGGCGGCCAGTTCCATCTGCTCCTCTGGCGTGAGCCCGCCCTTCTTCTCCGCCTGCTTCAGCGCTCCGATCTTCGGGGAAAGTTCGTTGCGCCGCCTTTGCGCCGTTTCCAGCGTGGTGATGAAGGAGCGGCGTTCGTGGTCCAGCGCGCGAAAATCCCCCAGCACCGCGGCAGGATCCATGCCGCGCAGGCGCAGTTTCTCTTCCACCAGGGCGAGGTTGTTACGGACGAAGTTCAGATCGAGCATGCAAACTTTTAGTCTATCGGAAAACCCGCGGGCCGCGCACCCTGCCCGCCTCCACGCGGGAAACGCCGCCGCTTTCGACCTGCCCGAAGGCACTGGACAAACGAAACAAAACGATATAAAAAGAAAGTCGAAGGAAACGCCGGAGGGACCACGCCCAGGTGAGGCTGCTTGCTCAATGAAGAACGGCGCCGGGCCATCCTGGAGAGCCTGAAGCGCGACGGCCGCGTGCTGGTGCTCGAACTGGCCAGGCGCTTCAATACCTCCCAGGTCACGATTCGCAAGGACCTGGAGGTCCTGCACGCGCAGGGAATGCTGCACCGCACGCACGGCGGCGCCCTGCCCGCGCGCGACGGCGCGCTCGAAGACCCCACCCTGCGCGAGAAAGAAAAGCTGCATCACAAAGAGAAACTGCGGATCGCCCAGGCGGCGGCCCGCAAGGTGCAAGAAGGCCAGGTCGTGATCCTCGATTCCGGCACCACCACGACTGAGATCGCCAAGGTCTTGCGCAGTTTTCGCAACCTTACGGTCGTGACCAATGCCGTCAACATAGCCGCCGAGCTCTCCCGCACCTCCGTCGATGTCATCCTGACCGGAGGCACGCTGCGCAAGAACTCGTTCTCCCTGGTCGGCCCCATCGCGGAAGAAACTCTGCGCCGCCTCAACGCGGACCTGTTGTTTCTCGGCGTCGACGGCTTCGATGTGCACTACGGCCTCAGCACCCCCAACCTGTTGGAGGCCAAGGTGAACCGCGTTATGGTCGAAGTGGCAAAACGCAAAATCGCCGTCTGCGACGCCAGCAAGTTCGGCCGCCGCAGCCTGTCCCAGATCGTGCCCCCCTCCGCGCTCGACGAGGTGATTACCGACCGTGGCATCCCCCCAAGCGACGCCCGCGCCCTGCGCAAGGCCGGCATCGAGGTGACTCTTGCCTAAAAAGCGCACCCGACTCCCGCGGTCTCAGGCCCGCAAGTCCTCGCCTGGCGCATTCGCCCTCACTGAGATCCTGAGCCAACCCTTGTGCTGGAAAACTTCCCTCACCCGCTTGCGCAATAGCGGCACGCTCGAGCACGCTGCCGCCAGCTTCGCCGGCGCCCGGGAATGGACCTTTATCGGCTGCGGGTCGAGCTTCTACGTCGCCCTGGCCGCCGCCGCCAGCTGGTCCGCGCTCGTCGGCACTCCCGCCCGTGCTCTTCCGGCCTCCGAAATCCTTCTGCATCCCCATCTCTACCCATGGTCCGAGCAAAGCGTACCCGTGCTGATCTCACGGTCCGGCCGCACTTCCGAGGTTCTCAAAGTCGCCGAGGACCTGCGCGCGCTTGGTATCGGGAGCCTCGGCATCAGCTGTGCCCCCGGGCAGGCCCTGGAAAAGATCGTCTCGCAGGCCATCTTGCTCCCCGCCGCCGACGAGCAGAGCACGGTCATGACACGCTCCTTCACCTCGATGTTGATGGCCTTGCAGGCCCTGGCCGCCACCTTCGGCGGATGCCGGGACTTTGCCTCGTCCCAGTTGCGCGTTGCCAGGGCGGGTGAAAAACTCGTGCATACTCTGCCCCAACGAGTGGCACGATTCGTCACCCGCCACAACTTCGCCGATTATGTTTGTCTGGGGCAAGGCGGTCTCTACGGCATTGCCTGCGAGTCGGCCCTCAAGCTCACGGAAATGTCCGTGTCTTATGCGCAATGCTTCCACACCATGGAATTCCGCCACGGCCCCAAGTCCATCGTCAGCGCACACACCCTGATCGTCTTCCTGCTCTCCGCCGCCGGCTACAAGGCAGAACTCGAAGTCCTCGAGGAGATCAAAGAACTCGGGGGCGCAACCCTGGTCATCGCGAATCACGCCTGCCCCCGCGCCAGGGCCGCCGCCGACTTCCTTGTGGAACTGGATGTGGAGGCCCCCGAGTGGGCACAGCTTCCTCTTTATCTTCCCGCCCTGCAGTTGATGGGACTCTACACCGGAACCAGGAAAGGTCTGGATCCCGACCGGCCGCGGCACTTGAGCCGGGTAGTAGTGCTCGACAACCAGGAGCCGGCTGATGCTCCCGAACATGCCGCGATTTGACGTCACTATTGCCGGGGAGCTCAATCTCGACCTGATCCTCTACGGTCTCCCCGCCGAACTGCCCGCCGAGCGCGAACTGCTCGCGCCGCACATGATGCTGACCCTGGGCAGTTCCTCGGCCATTGTCGCGCACAACCTGGCGTCGCTAGGCTGCCGGGTAGGCTTCACCTCTCGCATCGGCGACGATGCCCTGGGGCAGATGGCTCTCGACCGCCTGGCCGCGAGCGGCGTGGACGTCAGCCGTGTCCGTCGGGTTCCGGGACCATCCCAGACCGGCCTCACCGTCATCCTGCAAGCTGCTCTGGAACGCCGCATCCTTACCTATCCCGGCACCATGTTCGACCTGGCCCTCGACGACCTCGACTTCGACTGGCTCTCCGACGCCGGCCACTTTCATCTCTCCTCTTACTACCTGCAGCGCGGCCTCCGTCCCCACGTCGTCGAATTGTTCCGCCGGCTCAAGACCCGTGGCATGACCCTCTCCCTCGACACCAATGACGACCCCGATGACCGGTGGGACGGCGGGCTGAACGACGTGCTTCGCTATGTCGACGTTTTCTTCCCCAATGTGCGCGAAGCCCAGCGGCTCGCTGGAACCGACGATCGCGATCAAGCCATTTCGCAGTTGGCTACACGGGTCCCGCTCTTGGTGGTGAAGCTAGGGGCCGAGGGCGCCATGGCGCGGCGTGGCGACGAGACCTTTCAGAGTCCCGCCATTCCCGTAAACTTCTTCGACCCGGTCGGCGCCGGCGACAGCTTCGATGCTGGCTTCCTGTCGCAGTTCGTGCAGGGAAAAGATCTGCCCACCTGCCTGCGATGGGGCAATCTGGCAGGCGCCTTCTCAACGACTATGGCCGGCGGCACGGAAGCCTTTCGCGATGCTGCGAAACGCGAGGCCTTCTGGAAGCAGCACGGCGCACGGTAACCGCTGCCGGAATGCAATTCCCATCCCGGGCGCGCATTCATGCCTGCCGCAAGCCCGCGCAATCCAGGCGCCTTCCGGCGCTAGACTTAAATTCCAGGTTGCACGGGCAGCCACATGCTGTTTCCGGCAGCACGCCGGAGGCTCCTTTTGGTTCCCACGGCGCCGGAGTGCGCGACCCACTCCCAATCTAGATACAATTATCGCAGGGAGGTCGAGGAATTCCCGGGCGCGCGTTCCCGATTCCCTGCGCAACTTTCCCATCGGCCCCGGGTTCAACGCTGTACTCAATCACGGAAGTGGAGGCATCGTCGTGTCCATCCCTCGTCGTGCTCAGCAAACTTCTCTCACAAGATATGCCACCCAACGATCGGGGTTTGTAGCGCTGGCCGCTTCCCTGGGCCTGCTGCTTTTCGCCCCCGCCTGCACCTCCAATGGCACCAGCGTGCCCGGCCCCTACTCCAACTCCAGCCTCAACGGAACCTACGTGCTGCAGCTGTCGGGCCAGGACGCATTCCTGCAGAACAACAACGAAGTTGACGAGTCCTACACCGAGACGATTGTGCTCAAGGCCGACGGCCGCGGGCATCTCACCGGCGTCGATGACTTCAATTCCAGCGTCCTGGGGTTTACCGGTGGCACGACGTTCACCGGAAATTACAACATCCAGCACGACGGCAACGGCGCCATGACCATCAACTTCAGCGCCCCCAGCAGCGGCCAGATCAATCTCTCCATCACTCTTTCCAGTACCAAGAGGTTCGTGGCCGCCGAAGCCGACGCCTTCCTGAACTTCAGCGCCAACGCCACCGGTGTCGGAGTACTCCAGGATTCGACCGCCATCTCCTCCGCTCCCGCGGGCACCTTTGTCATGCGCCTACACGAGGTCATTCCCAATAGCGTCTCCTCGGCCACGGTGGGCGCCTTGACCTCCCCCAGCGGCGCCGCAGTCACCGGCACCATTGATGTCCTGCGCAACGACGCCCTCCTGCCCCAGCTCACGCTGGCCTCGGGGAGCAGCTTCGGCCCGCCCGACACCAACGGCACCGGCACCCTCACCTACACCGACAGCGACGGAGTCACCAGCGGGTTCAAGTACTACATCATCGACGCCAATACCTTCTGGCTGATGACCTCCGACAACACCATCCTCGGAAAGGGCACAGCCGAAAGACAAGCCAGTGGAGCCTTGAACCTTGCGGGCAACTTCGCCTTCGGCAGCGGCGGCGACACCGATTCTTTCCTTGGCGGGGTGCGCAGCGTCGGAGTCTTCACCGCCGCTGCCGGCAGCATCACCGGTGGCGCTCTGGACTCCGTCCAGGACGACAACCCTGTCACAGATCAGGCCTTCACGGGAACCTACACCCAAGGCGCCAATGGGAGAGTGAGCGTGACCCTGCTCCCAACTGGCGGAGCGGCCATTCCAGAAATCTTCTGGATGGTGAGCAATTCCCGCGCTTATTTCCTGGTCGACTCCACCACCAAGGTCGAGGACGGTACGCTCGACATGCAAACACAGAACACCTTCGCCACCACCGATTTCAAAAGCCAGTACGGTTACGCGATGATCATGGACGGATATCTTTCCACCTCGGGATACCTGACCCGCGTCGGCACGCTCTATCCCGACGGCAACGGCAACATGGTGCTCAACGAGGAAACCAATCTGCTCGCGTTCCCGCCGGGAAGTTTGCCGGGCACCATCAACGACCCGCCCACGCTCCAGGGCTCCTACCAGGTGCAAAGCAATGGCCGCGTCGCCGGGATCATCAATTCACTATCCAACAATCTGGTCATCTACCTCATCTCTCCCTCGCAGGCGTACCTCCTGCAGAATGATCTTGGCGTGGAGAACTCCGGCCAGCTTACTCTGCAAACTTCCCCATAGTACGGCGTAGGTCCTGGTTTATTGGCGGGCCTCCAGCAGCAGATGGTCGCGGAAGCTGACCGTCACTCTGGGGGTCTTGCCGATCCCCGCTTCAACCTTGCCCAGGCTCTTTCCTTCCGCGTAGTCCACGACCTTGTAGCTGCCGGGCTTCAGACCGCGCAGTTCCACTTGCCCGATCCATTCCTCGCTGGGTTTTGGCGCGAAGAAGGCATAGTACATCGCTCCGTCCTTCGCGATCGCATAGCCTTCCGGCCAGTCGTAGCCGTAGGTATAAAGATTCAGGAAAGTCCCGCGCGAAAGCATCTTGTCGTTATACAGCTTGATCCACTTCCTCCAGACGTCATCCTTGTGCTGGGTGAGGTTGACTTCTTTATAGTGCGGACCGAGTTCGGGCCACACAAACTTGGTCCCGACCACCCCGCCAGTCCCGATAGTCGATGCGAAGTCCTCCCCATGTTCACGCCAGCCGTTGCCCGCCCGGTCCATCACCGAAAGCTCCACGTGATCGCCGTACACAGCTGACTCGGGGCCGAGCAGCGCCTTGTACATCTTGATCCGTCGCCGGACCTGGGTCGCGCCCACGGGATCGGCGGTGACCGCCTGGTCCATGTAGGGCAACCACGCCAGCGAAGGCGGCGTTCCGCACGGGCAGCTCTGCGTGACACTGTTGGGCTTGATCGCCCGCGAGGTCTGGTAAATGATTTTGTACACATCCGCCACCGCGTTCACCGAGTCCTGCGGCGATTTGTGGTGGTGGGCCGGGTTGTAGCACAGGGGGACGGAATAAATGTTGTCCAGTTTCGATCCGTCGTATCCCCAGTCGCGAATGAACTTCTCGGTCAGCTGCTTGTAGTAGGCCTGCACCTCGGGGACCGCCGGACACAGCGCGGCCAGGTCCCGCGTCATGCGCCCGTGCTTGCCCTCTTTGTCGAGGATGAACCACTCCGGATGCTCCTGCGCCACCTTCGACACGATGTACTTGTGTGATTCCCATCTCCCCTCTCCATCTTCGGCGCCCAGCGGCAGCCACCAGAGCTGCACCAGCAGGCCATGGCGGTGGAACTCCTCGGCCATTTTCTTGATCGAGTCGCCGGGGAACGTGTCGGGGCGCGGGTTCCAGTCGCCATACGTGTCGAACCAGCGGTCATCGAGCGTCGCCCATTTGATGTTCAGCTCTTTCAGCTTCGGAATCGTGCCTTCCATCTGCTCCGGGGTCACGTTGAACTCGTATCCCCATCCGCACCAGCTGACGTTGTAGGCCTCAGGCGAAGGCTTGGGCAGCGTCCAGCCTTCTTTCTGCAGCACGCTTGACCAGTAGCGCAGCGGCTCGTAGAAGTCGCCCTGGTAGACAGCCACGAAGCTCCGCGGAGTGGAATACGTTTCACCCGGCCTCAGCGTGATCGGCCCGGCAATGGCCAGCGAAGCATCCACGTGCTGCTCCGCGTCTACCTTTACCGGCAGCGAAAGCGTCAGCGGAAGCGTCTCCACGTGGCCGATGGCCTCGCCTACGCTCCCCGTCCAGAACGCAACCACCGGTATGCCGCCGCCGTACCCGCCCTTCACCGCCGCCCCCATGGCGTTCGGCGAGGCGGAACGACGAGTCAGCTTGAAGACATCATCCTTGCCCCAATCGTAACTGGAACCCTGGAACGACCACATGTCCCAGGGCTGCGATTTCGGATTCACCAGGGCCGCATTGAACAGGTGCTGCTGTTCGACCACCCGGTCGATCGTCACATCGCCCCTACCCGCGTTCTTGTATGCCACCGTGGTCAGCAGCAAGTTGGGGAAATCATCGTAGGCCTCGACCGTAAGCGTCCGTTCCACCGTCGACCCGGACGGCCCCAGGGTATGCGCTGGAATCTCGACGTGCTTCCCCCGCCCCAGCTTCCCGATCGACTCCAGCACCTGCGCCCGGTCGAAGTCGAGCACAAAATGCACTTCCTGCCCCTTCTGCACCAGGTAGTCGCTGTCACTTGGCTTGCCGGGCCTGGGATCGTCGAGCGTGAGCTTGCGGCCTCCGCGCAACAAGAAGGCCTGCACGTACCCCGACGGCTCCACCTGGAACATAGCTTCGCTGGTGGTCAGCGCCAGCGGGCCTCCCGGGTTCACCTCCACCTTGATCGCGGAAGGCCGCGATGGCGGCTCCTTGAGCTGCGGTTTGGGTTGGCTGCCATGGCAGCCGGCAAGCATGCTCGCCAGCAGCACTACGCCACCAAAGAATACGAGGCTAAGCGACGATCGGGTCATTGCCTCCCCTGCTTGGAAACTGAACCTGCGTTTGGATGAAATTCGCTGAACAACCGCTCTGCATTTTTATGATAGATCTTCTCCAGCACCTCGTCAGGAAGCGCTAGCCCGCTGATCTTGAACCTCCCCTGCCCCGGCGCGCCCCAGTAGTCAAAGTACTCATCGGAGGTTTCCAGCCAGCGAAAGTGGTTGCGGTACATTTCCTCGCTCACTTCATTGTCGGTGCCGAACATCACCCGGTCCTGGAACTTGAGAAACAGCTCGCGGGTGCGGCGCGGCTGGCGGCCCAGTTCCGCTTCCCGCGCTCCAAACTCCACCATCACGTTCCGATACTTCTCCAGCATCGCCTGCACCCAATCCAGGTTCTCCGGCCAGCCCATGTGCAGCGAAACGAACTTGGTCTCTGGATGCCGGGCAAACACGCGATTGCGCGCCTCCAGCAGCGACTCTAGCCCGGGATAATCTTTCCCGTAGAAACTCCAGTCCGGATGCTCGATGAGTTCCTCATACCGTTCGTTGGTCGCATCGATCGGGTGAAAAAAAGCTTCCGGGTCCCCGGAATGAATAAACACGGGAATCCCCAGGCGGCCGCATTCCTGCCAGATCGGATCCAGCCGCGTGTCATCGATCGCCAGCAGCTTGCCGTCCTTGTCCCGCACCCCCAACCCGAAATCTTTCAGCAGCTTCAACCCGCGCGCCCCCCGCTCCACCGAATCGCGGATTTGCGCCACCATCTCCGCTCCAAACCCGGGATCGTCGACCTTGCTCCAATCCAACTGCGTGAACACCATGAAGCGCCCGGGATACGACTTGACCATCTCGTCGATCACCCCCTGCAACTTCTCGCCCCACAACCCGGTCAGGATCACGACTGTCTTTACGTTCGTGCGGTCCATGACCTCGACCACGCGTTCCGGCGGCATGTGCTCTTCGATGCGCGCCGCGTCGTTGACGTGGTTGTGCACATCGATCACATAGAACTTCGCTTTGTCGACTGCATGCGCTGCCGCGTGCAGCATCGACACAGGCTTGAAATCCCGCAGCAGGAGGGTCTTCTTCTGCTCCGCATCGGGAGCGGACTTGTAGCCGATCGAGGGCTGCGAAGCCGGCCCTTGGCCGGCGCCCCCCAGCTTCAACGACAACAACATCAGGACCAGCGCTCTAGCGGGCATCGGTGCCTCCCCATACAGTTCGATCGACTTTCGATTTGTTTCTATTCCTTCGGAGGCGCCTCCCCCACCCGCCCTCCCGGCCGCCCGGCCGCGCATTCCTTCGCAGCCAGTGCCAGTCGATACAAATGCTGCACTCGCGGTGGAACCTTGTCGCCTTTCGGCCGCCCAGCCCTTCCCCGGACCTGAAAATCCACCTTGACATCGCTCCAGATCGAAAGTAAAAGTAAGTGTTCGTAATATACACCGAAAACTGCGAACAGGTTGGGTTCTTTCGTTCCGGAAAACGCGCGGATTGCTCGGGATGGTTTCACGCTGCTTCCCGAGGCTCTGCGCCTCAAGGAGCCGCCTTATGCCCATCTCCCGTCTCTCCCTTCGCGCTTCTGCCCTCTTTCTGCTCTGCATGGCGACCCTCTGCTTCGCGCAGAAAGACACCGGCAGCATTGTCGGCACGGTCAAAGACCCAACCGGCGCGGTCGTGGCCAGTGCGAGCGTCGCGGTGACCGACATCGAACGCGGCCAGACCTTCCGCACCACCACCAACGAGGTCGGCGAGTTCGTCGCCAGCCCTCTGCGCGTGGGCCGTTACACCGTCACTGTCGAGAAGAGCGGCTTCAAGAAGGCTGTCTCCCAGGCCGTCGAACTGAACGTGCAGGGCCGCGTCGCCGTCAACATGACGCTGCAGGTCGGCCTGCTGACCGAGGAAGTATTGGTGACCGGCGCCGCCCCCTTGCTTGAGACCGAGACTTCCGAACTCGGTCAGGTCGTTGATCGCAAGCGCGTCACCAACCTTCCCCTCAATGGCCGCAATTTCGCCCAGCTCGCCCTGCTCACTACCGGCACTGCTCCCAGCGAGCCCGGCGCCCGCGACGAGGGTGGCTTCGGCTTCAGCGCCAACGGCGCGCGTTCGCTGCAGAACAACTTCCTGCTCGACGGCGTCGACAACAATTCCAACCTCCCCGACCTGCTCAACGAAACCAACTTCGTCATCCAGCCCCCGGTTGAAGCTTTGCAGGAATTCAAAGTCCAGACCAACGCCTACAGCGCGGAATTCGGCCGGGGCAACGGCGCCATCGTCAACGCCGTCATCAAGTCGGGCACCAACCAGTTCCACGGTTCTGCCTGGGAATTCCTGCGCAACAACAAATTTGACGCAAGAAACTACTTTGATCCCGTCGGTCCGGTTCCGCAATACCAGCAAAACCAGTTCGGCGCCACCTTCGGCGGCCCGCTCACCATCCCCGGCCTCTACAATGGCCGCAATCGCAGCTTCTTCTTCGCCGACTACGAGGGCTTCCGCGTCCGCCAGGCGCAGACTCAAACTGCCTTCGTGCCCCCGGCGCCGTGGCGAACCGGCGACTTCTCCGATTTGATCGACTACACCTCCCCGGTTCTCGACAGCAGCCACAACCCGGTTCTCGATTGCAACGGCCAGCCCACTTATGCCGGGGAGATCTTCGATGCCAAGCTGGCGCAGGCCACCTGCGGCGTCGCTTTCCAGTACGACAATACCGGCAAGCCTCTTAACATCATTCCGGGCACGCCGGTGGTCCCTGGCGGCGGCAGCCTGGATCCCCTGGCCCTGCGGCTGGCTGCGCTCTATCCGGCAGCCGGGCCCGTCGACAGCAGCGGCAACAATTTTGTCGCCAACCCGGTTCGCCGCGAAACCCGCAACAACTTCGACATCCGCGTAGACCAGAAGTTCACCGACAAGGACAACACCTTTTTCCGCTTCAGCTTCGAGAACCAGCCCAGCTTCATCCCCGGCACCTTCGGCGGTCTCGCCGATGGCGGCGGCTTCTTCAGTGGCGACGAGGACTTTTCCTACCGTAGCTTCGCCACCAGTTGGACCCACATTTTCCACCCCGAGCTGGTAAACGAATTTCGCTTGGGCTACAACCGCATCAACGCGCAACGGCTGCAGCTCAACGCCAACACCAATGTCTCGGCCGATCCCACCATCAACTTTCCCGGCGTGCCCTTCTCTCCGGGCATCGGCGGCCTCCCCCAACTGACCTTCTCCGACGTCGCTACCCTCGGCAGCCCGACCTTTCTGCCCTCCAAGGAACTGCAGAACTCCTACACCCTGTCTGAAAACCTGACCCTGGTTCGCGGCCGGCACACCTGGAAATTCGGCACCGAAATCCGGCGCGAGGAATTCACCATCTTCCAGCCCGCGGCTCCCCGCGGAACACTCGCCTTCAGCAACACCTTCACCGATAACCCCGCCGCCATCGGAACCGGCGGCGAAGGATTTGCCTCCTTCCTGGCGGGCCTCACCGATGGCGGCAGCATCAACAACCTCCACAACGTCGATTACTTCCGCAATACCTATGCCTTCTATGCTCAGGACGACTGGAAAATCACACCGAACCTCGTCTTGAACCTCGGACTGCGCTACGAACTGTTCGGCACCGTCTCCGACCGCCTCAATGACGTCGGCAACTTCGACCTGAGCAACCCTGCCAACCCCACCATCTTCGTTCCCAAGGGCCAGACCGCCCAGCTCACCCCGTTCATCGCCCAGTATGTGACGATCAGCGCCACCGGCAGCCGCGGCCTCATTAACTCCGACTTGAACAACTTTGCACCGCGCATCGGTTTCGCCTGGCAGATGGCTCCCAAGACCGTCCTGCGGGCGGGCTACGGACTTTTCTACGGCGGACAGGAGAATGGGCCTTACTCGAATCCGAGCCCGGGATTCAATCCGCCCTTCTTTGTGAACCAGTCTTTTGTGGCTCCCTGTGGCGCGCCCATTGCCAACGGGCCCGGCGACTGCCGGGTCAAACAGATCCTTCAGTTGTCAGACGGTTTCCCTTCGACTTGGCGCTCAGACCCGAATACTCCGATCTTCTTCTCCGTCGACAAGAACCTGCGAACACCTTACATGCAGCAGTGGCACCTCGGAATCGAGCAGGAACTCCCGGGCAACAGCGTGTTCGCTCTGACCTACGCGGGATCGAAGGGAACGAAACTCTACACGTTCTTCAACGGGAACCAGGCCGAACCGACCGCCGATCCCACCGCCGCGACGGCGCCGCGCAGGCCCGTCTCTGCCACCCTGATCGGTGCGCCGACCCCCTGCTCCCTGGCCAATCCTGACAGCTGTTCGCCCGTATTCGACACCGGCATCGACTGGTTCCGCTCCACCGGACTGTCGAACTACCACTCCCTGCAGGCCCGCTTCGAGAAACGTTTCTCCAGGGGCCTGCAGTTCGAAGCCTCTTACACCTGGGCCCACTCGCTTGACATTGCTTCCAATGCCAACCTCGGGCCGACGCAAAACAACAGCGACTTCCGCGATTTCCGCATTCCGCAACAGGAGTACGGCAATTCCGACTTCGACGTCCGCAATCGTTTCATCATCAACTCGATTTACGAGTTGCCCTTCGGCCACGGCAAGCGCTTCCTGGGCAATGCCAGCGGCGTGGCCGAGCAGGTCGTCGGCGGCTGGCAGATCGCCAACATCATTTCCATTTCCAGCGGCAACTGGTACACCGTGCTTGATGCCAACGGTAACTTCGCCAACGCCGACGGCGGCGCGGGCGGCGTCTCACAGCGGCCGGATACGGTCGGAGACCCAACTCGCCCCGGCCAGGTCGCGGCCAACCCGGGTTGTATCGCCCCCACCAAGCTGCACACTCCGGCGGCATGGTTCAACACCTGCGCCTTCGTCGATCCGGCCCTGGGCTCGTTCGGCAACACCGGCCGCAACACCATCGAGGCCCCCGGCTACCGCAACTGGGACTTCTCCCTGTTCAAGCATTTCCAGACCACGGAACGCACCGAGCTCGAATTCCGAGCCGAATTCTTCAATATCCTGAACCACACCAATTTCCTGTTCGCCAACAGCGGTCCGCAAAATGGCAACAACGCCACCATTCTCGGAACGTCGCAGTTTGGCAGCCTGACCGCCGCTCGGCCACCGCGGCAGGTTCAGTTTGCGTTGAAGTTCAGCTTCTAAAGAAGGGAGCTGGCGACAACGAAACCAGCACCGCGGCACTCACAGGGAAAGTGACGCGGCCTCGTTCCTTTGTTTAGAACTCGGGCTTTCGCCATAAGCCATCAGCTGCCCGCTGCCGCCGAAATTAGCCCGCCTGCCACACGGTGTCGAGTACCGTGCCATCCACCCACTTCACAATGGCAACGGGACGGTCACTCGACTTCGGACGCGCGGGCTTGCCGCCGCAGATCTGCTCAACCTCGGACTTGATGTCGGGAAGCGGGCGAATCGGAAGCTTCGAGCCTTTCACTGCATCCAGCAGGTCTTTGCGCAGCGGATTGATCGCGATGCCCCGCTCCGTGGCCACCACGTCGATCATCTCGCCCGGACCGGTCAGCGTGGTCACCTGATCGACGATCACCGGGATGCGGTCGCGGAACGACGGCACCGCCAGGATGCTGCACCCCGCGAACAGGCAATTCTGCCAGCCGCCGATGCCGTGTAGCAGCCGCCCATCGGAATGCGTCGCCACGTTGGCGTTGAAGTTGACGTCGACTTCGGTCGCGCCCAGCACCACCGCATCGACCATCGAAGCAAAGTTCCCCTTGCCGTGGTAGTTGTAGGACGTGAACGGCGAGGTCGCGACGTGCCGCGGATCGCTCGCGATCGACTTCACCCCGTCCAGATCAAACGTCTGCCCATCCAGAATGTAGTCGGTCAGCCCTTCCTGCAATAACTCGACCAGGTATTTGGTCGATCCCCCGCGCACGAAGCGCGCCCTCACGCCGTCTTCCTTCATCATGCGGCGCAGATAGTCCACGAAGGCCAGCGCAATGCCCCCGGCCCCCGCCTGAAACGAGAAGCCGTTCTTCATGATGCCCGCATCGCGCAGAAAGCGCGCCACAAATTCGGCAATCCGCAGGCGGTCGGGCGAGCGCGTGATCTGCGTCGTGCCGGAAACAATCTTCGCGGGGTCCCCGATCGAATCGACTTCCACCACATAGTCCACATGGTTCCCCTGGATCTGCCAGGGCACACACGGAAACGGAACCAGATTGTCCGTCACTACGATGACGTTGTCGGCATACATCGAGTCGGCCAGGGCGAAGCCCAGAGAGCCGCAGGCGGATTTCCCATGCGAGCCGTCGCAGTTTCCAAACGCGTCCGCCGTCGGCGCTGCGATCACCGCAATGTCAATATGGACTTCCCCATCCTGGATCGCCTGCCAGCGGCCGCCATGAGACCGCAGCACCCCCATGCCCCGCATCTTCCCCTGCGTGCAGTAGTCGCCCAGAGGCCCGTTCATCGAGCCCTCAATGTGATGGATCACTCCCTCTTCCATCAGGCCGATCGCATCCTTCTGCGAGGGGAACGACGCGCTTGGGAACCACACCAGGTCCTTTACGCCGACCTTCGCCGCTGCCTCCAGCGCCAGCAGCGCCACCCGGTCGCCGTCGCGCAGGTGATGGTGGCTGGAGATCACCATGCCGTCGCGCAGCCCGCACTTCTGCAGGGCCGTCTCCAGGTCCGGCGCGCGCTTGTCGCCGTTGTCCGGATAGTCCTTGCTCGAGCGTACCGGCGGCGCTTGCTTGCGTCCGCGCGGCTGATACTTCCCCACGCCCAGGTACGGGATCTGTGGTTTGCCGTTTACCATCGTCGGCACCCGGCGCTGCGCGGCGTTGTAGGCCAGTTCGACGCGTTCAGTCATCGGATTGGTTTCACCACGGAGTCACAGCGACTCGGAGACAAACGCACAACCTGCTGCGCTTGACCGTGTCCTGTCCTCTTGATCATAGGCCGCCAGCCACTAGCAACCGATGGCCCGCTCTCGTTCCCCTGGGTGCCCCGTTCACGCGGACGGGGATTTCTCTCAGACAATTCCCATTGCTTTCGCGCGCGCCACCAGCTTCACGGCGCGCTGCACCACGGGCGGATCAATCATCTTCGAGCCCAGGCTGACCACCGACACCCCGCGCTGCTGCGCTTCTTCGAAGGCGGTCACGATCTTCTGCGCCTTTTCGATTTCGGCCGCCGACGGAGCAAAGGCCGCATGGATCACCGCGATCTGCCCCGGATGGATGCATCCCATGCCCTCGAATCCCAGCGCCCGCGAGTTTTCTCCCCAGCGCTTCAGCCCCTCCAGGTCGCCCACATCGCTGAACACCGAATCGATGGCCTGCACTCCCGCGGCCCGCGCCGCATTGACCAGGCGCTGGCGCGCGTACAGCGACTCGCGTCCCTCGGCCGTCTTCACCACCCCCAGATCCGCGGTGTAGTCCTCCAGGCCAATGGTCAGCGCGGCAATGTTCTCGCTGGCATCGGCAATCGCCGCCGCGTTCTCGATCCCCAGCCCCGATTCCAGGATCGGCATCAGCCAGATCGCCCGGTTCACCTGGTTCCGCAGCTTCAGCTCACTGATCATGTTATCGACTTGCGTGACCTGTCCGGGATGCTCGACCTTCGGAATCAGAATCAGGTCCGGCACCTCCGGGACCACCTCCGCCAGGTCTTCCAGGCCGAGCGGAAGCTGGTTGATTCGCACCATCCGCTCGCACCCGCCGAAACTGACCGCCCGCAGCGTGTTGCGCACAAGGATTCGCGCCGCATCTTTCTCGGCCGGATGAACCGAGTCTTCCAGGTCGAGAATGATCGCGTCCGGCCCGTGCAGTCCCGCGTTGATCGCATACCTGGGTTCGGTGCCCGGAAGGTAGAGTCGCGAACGGCGCAGGCGGTCCTTCGCCGACGGCGCGGGCAGCGCAATCCTTTCCGGCAGGGCCTTGTGCGCGCCTGCCACTCCGGCCCGCCGTGCCGCCGTCTCGATGCGCGCCGCGATCACATAGGGCAGCGCGCCCTCGTCGTGGATCGAGACGCGCGCATGCTTTACGCCCAGCACCTCCAGAACCTGCCGTGCCTGGGCCAGGATCGCATCCCCATAATAAGGTGCGACCCGGGATTCCAGTCCCAATTCGATGCCTCCCGAATCCCGGGGCTCAATGGCCACGTGCAGGTCAGAGCGGATCTCCTTCCCCCAGTGCCCGGCTTCGGCGGATTTTCTCTCGGCAGCCATGGATGCAGACAACGCTACTTAGAAAACACAACGGATGGGAAATTCACCTCATCTTACGGCAAGCGCTCCCCACCCATTCGTGTCCACTATGGTTCCTCACAGCTTGGCTAGGATCGCCTCCGTCATCTGCACCGTCGACGCCGCCCCCTGGCTGATCGACTTCGGCCCTCCGGGAATCCTCATCATGTCGTAGGTGCGCACCTTGCCTTCCTTCACGACCGCGGCCACCGCCTTGCGGATCCGCTCGGCCTTCTCGGCCTCCCCCACATGCTCCGCCAGCATCGCGGCCGAAAGAATCATGGCAATCGGGTTGACGATGGGCGGATTCAGTTCGGCATACTTCGGCGCCGAGCCGTGCGTGGGCTCGAAAACCGAGACTTCGTCGCCGATGTTCCCCGAGGCCGCAAATCCCAGCCCGCCCACCAGTCCCGCAAACGCGTCTGACAGGATGTCTCCGAACAGGTTCGAGGCGACAATCACGTTGTAGTCTTCGGGGTTCTTGTTCAGCCACATCAGCTGCGCATCAATATTCGTCGACCAAAGCTGAATGTCGGGATAGCCCTTCTGCACGTCCTTGGCAACTTCTTCCATCATGCCGCTGGTCTCGCGCACCACGTTCGGCTTCTCGCAGATCGTGACCGCTTTGAACTTCTTCTTCTTCGCATACTCGAATGCCGCTGTAATGATGCGGCGGGAGGCCGCCCGCGTGATGACGCGACAACTCACCGCAAGGTCGGGCCCGGGCACATTGGCGAAGGCCTTGAATTTCGGGTGCGAGTTCAGCGCGTGGCGCACGATCTCCGGCGGATTCGTCCACTCGATCCCCGCATACAGGCCTTCAGTCCCCTGCCGGAAAATCGTCGTGTCGATCGGCGGCTCGTCGAAGCCCCCATCCATCCGCTTGCGAATGTAATTCAGCGGATTTCCGGCGAAACCGATGCACGGCCGCTGGCAAATATCAAGATTGAACTTCTGCCGCATGGTCACGATCGGCGAGTAGTAGACGTACCCCTTCCCTTGCAGCTCAGGCTTCAATTCTGCCTGCGCAGCCTTGTTGGGCTTCGAGGTGATCGCCCCAAACAGTCCCAGCTTGTGCCGGGTGAGCAACTCGATCGTCCGTTCAGGCAGCGCGTTGCCCTGGCTGCGCCAGCAGTCCCAGCCGATGTCCGCATGAACGTATTCCGCGTCAAACCCGACGGCCTTCAGCACGCGCAGCGATTCGGGCAAGACCTGGTTGCCGATGCCGTCGCCCGGCATGGTGACTACGGTGTATTTCGCCATGAATGAGCTCCGATGAGTACGTGCTTTCTAAACTGTGCCTGGAATGAACCGCCATCTCGAAGAAATCGTCGTCCTGAGCGATGTGAGGCGTTCGACCAACGAAGGCGAAGGACCCGCGGTTCTTTGCGATACCACCGGCCGCCGACTTTCGACGCGCCCCCAGCATTGACAGGGCCTTATCTACGCCAGGCCCAGCCGCTTCGCCACCAGATTCTCCACGCCTTCGGCAATGACCAGCGACTGTGGAACGCTCCCCAGCGCCGGGAACGTGAATCTCTCTCCACGCCACGCAATCACGCTCGAAGTAAAGTCGACATCAATCTCATCGCCGGGAATGATCGTCTTCTCCTTCGCCGCAACTTCCTTCGAGAACTGCTGCCGCAGGCGCCTCACCAGTTCCGGTACCTCCACGCACAGGAATCCGTTGTTATACGCGTTGCGCAGATAGGTTTGCGAGAAGCTGGCCGCGATCACCAGCGGAATGCCCTTCGCCTTCAGGCAGGTCACCGCCTGCTCGCGGCTCGAGCCTGTCCCAAAATTGAAGCCTCCGACGATCACATCCCCCGCCTCGGTCCGCGCCGCGAATCGCGGGTCGTAGTTCTCCATCACCACCTGTGCCATCAGCTCTTTGGTCATGTCGTCGCGGTAGGTATAGTCCTTGCCGTAGATCGCGTCCGTGTTCACGTTGTCGGGCGGCAGAAACACCAGCCGCCCCTTCACCCGCTCCGGGAAGCCGGCGAGGATCTCGACTTTTTCCTCGCCCCCGCCGCCATCGCCGGCAAACTCGGCATAGTGGCGCTCCGGCACCCGGTCGGCAAACCGATGCGGCCCGCGGATGCAGCCCGCCACCGCGGAAGCCGCCACCACCTCGGGGCTGGCGAGATAACACTGCGCATCGCGCGATCCCATCCGTCCCTTGAAATTCCGGTTCGTTGACGAGATCCCAACCTCGCCTTTTTCCAGCAAGCCCACCCCTAGGCCGATGCACGGCCCGCATCCCGGAGGCAGCACTCTCGCGCCCGCTTCCACCAGCGTCTGCCAGGTGCCCCGCCGCTCCGCTTCCTCCTGCACCCACCTGCTCGCCGCGCCCAAATAAAACTGCACGCCGGCCGCGACCTTCTGCCCGCGCACAACCCGTGCCGCTGCTTCCAGGTCCTCCAGCCTCGAATTGACGCAGGAGATCAAATACGCCTTCTGGATAGCAACTCTCTTCCCCTCCATTTCGGCCAGGGATTGCATCACCTGCACGCTGTCCGGCCCGGAGACGTGTGGTGTCACCTGCGCCAGGTCCAGCGTGATCTTCGCTGCATACGCGGCACCCGCATCGGGCCGCGGTGGATCCGCTGCCCACTCTTCAATCTCCGCCTCCGTGAACCGCTCGATCCCCTGCGCCTTCAACCGGTGATGAACTCCGCGCAAGTATGCGATCGTAATGGAATCCACGGGGAACCACCCCACGATTGGCCCCCATTCGGTCGTCATGTTGGAGATCGAGAACCGCGCATCCATCGACAACGACGCCACGCCCGGCCCGCTGAACTCGATCGCTGCATTCAGCACCTCGTCGTGGTTGTACAGCCCGCACAGAGTGATGATCACGTCCTTGCCCGTGGCCCCTTCGGCCAGCTTCCCTTCCAGCCGGACTTCCACCGAACGCGGAATCTGCCACCAGAATTCCCCTGTCGCCCAGACGGCCGCCGCGTCCGTCCGGACGATTGGCGTCCCTATCGCGCCCAGGGCTCCATACATATTTGAATGCGAGTCGGAAGCGACCACGAACGATCCGGGTACCACGTAACCGCGCTCCACCATGATCTGGTGCCCAATGCCCGAACCCGCCGGGTAGAAATCTACCCCGTGCTCTCTGGCAAATGCTTCGATCGCCCGGTATTTCTTCTGGTTCGACTCATCCTGGTTCTGGATGTCGTGGTCCAGCGCAAACACCAGCTGCTTCGCTTCGTGGATCTTCTTCGCCCCAATGCCCTTGAACTTGCTCATGACCGCCGACGTGTTGTCGTGCGTCATCACCCGATGCGGGCGAATGGAAAGGAAGTCGCCCGCACGCAGCGGGCGGGACGGACCCTCGGCCATGTGGGCCTGCGCGATTTTTTCAGTGATGGTCTGGGGCATGGATCCTCCCTGGACAACGAACCCCGTAGGGACGGGCGCCCTCGCCGGTCCGGGCGAGCGCAGCTCGCAAGGTCGCAGAACACTCCATCCCTAGATGCTCCGGCCTCATCTGACTTTCTTGCCTCCCCGGCTCGGTTTCGCTGCCACTCGAATTGGCACAACCTTCCCCTTCCGGACATCGGCCTTCATCAGCGCCATCAGCTTCGACACCGATCCAATCTTCTCCAGGTTCCAGATCGCGTCTTTCAGCTTCTTCTGCGCCGCCTTCGATAAGACTCCCTCGGCCAAGGCTGCAAACTTCTCCTCGATCTCCGCATCTGTCAGCGGATTCCGCGGATCCCCCTTCGGATAGTCCAATTGCTCGGTCAAATTGCGCCCGTCGGTCGTTGTGATCGTGACCACTACCCGCTGCAGCGCTGGAAATACTTTCTCGATCTCCGGGTCCGCAACGACTTCCACTTTCTTCAACTGTTCCCGGATCTTCGGGTCCTTGATCTTCGCCATCTCGAACTGCGCCGGCGTCACCTGCCGGTCCACCAGCGCCGCCGCAATCACATAAGGCAGCGAGTGGTCGGCTGTCTCCTTGGTGTGCGGATCATACTTACTCGGGTCCGACAGAATGTCCGCCGCCCGAGCCAGCGACCGGATCTGCACCTTCGCCACCTGGTCGGCATCGAGGTCATTCTTCTTCACCAGGTCAAGCACCGCCGAAATCGGCGCATGCGTCAAAGCCTCGGTCGGGAAGAATTTCATTCCGCATTGGGTGATGCGCCACGACTGCCCCAGCCCGTCCGTCAGGATGTTCAGCTTCCACTCTGGCCCGAAGCAGTGCACCAGCCCTTCCTTGCCATCGATCACGTGTTCCGGCCCCGTGTATCCCTGCTCTGCCAGCAGGGCGGCCAACATTCCGCTTTGCGTCGCCATGGGGTCGACCGTGTTCTTCATCATGGTCAGCTTGCCTGCGGTGACCGCTCCCAGTGTGCAATGCCGGCTCGCCGAGATCCCCACCGCGTGCTGGATCTTCTCCCACGGCAACCGCAACCCGCGTCCGGCCACAAAGGGAGAAACGAACGCCGTCAGCGTCGCATGGTGCCAGCCGCGCTCGCGGATCCCGGGAAACGCCGCCTCGCACAACCGCATCTCGAACTCATGCCCCAGCACAAAGCCGACAATCAACTCCTGCCCGCCGGACTTGGCCCGCTCGCACGCTGCCATGGCGGCCGGAAATATGTCTGACGGATGCGAGGGGTCCTGCTTCCAGTAAATGTCGTTGTAATCCATGCAGCGGATCATCAGCGCGTTGGCAAGCGACGCCGAAACCGTGTCCACCCGCTTGCCCGTCCCGATCACCGTGGCCGGGCCGCGTCCGGCTAATTCGTCAAGCACCGCCAGCGCGATCTTCACATCGTGCTGCCCATAGCCGCCGAGCGCGCAGCCCACCGAGTCCAGCAGGAAGCGCTTTGCCTGGTACACCGCATCCTGGGACAAATCTTGAAATTCAAGACTGGCCGCCCAGCGGGCCATTTGCGCGGTAATGGTTTCTTTGGCAGGTGCTACTTTGGCCGTCGACACGGGAATCTCCTAGCGGTGCTTGATCTTGATGTTCTTCGGGTTCTTGAACGGCAGGTAGGCCATGAAATCGGCGTGATGCACGATGTAGGCCTCTGTCGTCCGCTTCACCTGGTCGCCCTCGGCCGCGTGCGCCGCCACTATGTGGCACACTTCGTCCGGCACGCCGCACTCCAGCGCCAGCGCCACTCCGGTAAACGGGTGCCGCAGCGTCTCGCCCCGCTCGCTCTGGCGCGCCTGTCCGTCCGGGCCAAGCTCGTATTCCAGCAACTTCCCCACATCGGCCAGAATCGCCCCTGCGATCACTGTGTCCACGTTCACCGGCAGCGCCCGCCCCATAAACTCGTTCATCGCTTCCGCGCTCCGGCGCGCAATGTGCACTACGCAGCGTTTGTGCTCCATGAACGTGATCGGACAATGCGGAACCAGAAGCGTAAACGGGATGTAGTTCAGATCATCCGGCTTTAGAGGACTGCGCTCCAGCGCCTTGACCCAGGTCTGGGTCACCTGTTCGCGTAATTTGGAGTCCTGAATCCATTGCATCTCAGGCCAGAGCTTGCTGACGGCCTCACGCATCGGTGAGCACCTCCTGGCGTAAAAAACGCATTAGCTTAGCGCGGAAACCAGGGCCCGTCGAGGTCACAGGTCACAGGCCCGCCTGAAGCATTTACCATTACAGGAAGATGCAGCCTGCACGCCTGATCGACCGCCCCCAGCTCAGTCGCTGCCCTGCGGGCAGTACGCCGCCTATGGCTCGCCCACACGCACGTTCGGGCCGGTTCTCGCCGCTGGTGACCCTTTTCGCCCTCGCCCTCTGGCCGGTCCCCATCCGGGCGCAGCAGCCCGCCGATCCTGTGCAACTGGCGTTCGACGGCTCTGCCCTGCCGAACGCCGCTCCCCGCTACGACTACCGCTACCAGTTCACAGCCCACGGCGGCATTCCCCCCTACACGTTCATGCGCTCCCAGGGCACGCTCCCCTCTGGAATGCGCCTGGCAAAGGATGGGCTCCTCGCGGGCGTTCCGTCTGCGCCCGGACAATTCCGCTTCTCCATCACCGTGACCGATTCCACCAGCCCGCCCCAAACAACCACCCGCACCTTCGTCCTGAAGGTGCTTCCTCCCCTTCTGATGCAATGGAAGCGCGATGCCCGCGCCACCGGGAACCGCATCGACGCCTCGGTCACGGTCTCCAATAGCACCCAGGATGATTTCGACCTCACCTTCGTCGTGCTCGCGGTCGCTGAAAACGGCCGGGCCACCGCCATCGGGTATCAGCACTTCACCCTCAAGAGCGGCGTCGATGCCCTGGAGATTCCTTTCGGCGACACCCTCCCTCGCGGAACCTACGACGTCCATGTCGATGCGGTGGCCGAAGTCCCGGAGAAGGGCCGCATCTACCGCGTTCGCTTGCAGCCCGGGCAGAAGTTGACCGTCGCCCTCGGCCCCTGACTCCAGACCGCAAAAACTTTTCTGCTTGCTTGTACAAGTCCTTTGGTACCATGGAAATACGCTTGGCGTCCTCGGGAACTAGAAAGTAAAGGAGCGGGAAAGCACTGCCCGCAGTCTTGCCGCCCCTGCTGCCCTCGCAACCCGGCGCGGCAAAACTGGATCCGCGAAGCTCATGGAGCTGTTGCTCAACCTGATCTGGCTGTTGTTGTTCGTCCCCGCCTGCCTGATCTGGCGGACCACCCGGCGCTCCCCGGACACCTACAGTTCGAACTTTGTCCTGCTCCTGCTCGCCTGCACGCTCGCGATTCTGTTTCCCGTCGTTTCGGCCTCCGATGACATCCAGGCGATGCGGCCGGAGATGGAAGAGGTCGCGCGTGACGCCATCAGCAGCCCGCACCACTCTCGCTTCCTCTGCCTCGCTCCCGATTCCAACACCAGCGTTCCCCAACACGTCGCCCATCCAGCCCGGCTTCTTGAACTGCGCTCCCGCGCCATCGTCCCGTTCGTGCTTTGCCTTTCCCCGGCTGCTCCCTTTCTCGAGGTCCCCTCCGGGCGGGCTCCACCCGCGCTCGCTTTCTCCTAGCGTCGGGTCGCGCCCGCATCCGGGTGCGCCTCTTCATCCATCACAGGCCCGGAAATCGAGGTGTGTTCCGTGGAAGGATCGGCGCTGCTGCGGCCAACGCGCGTGAGCGCCGCGGAGTAATCGATGCGCAGATTGTTGTGGCAGACCAGCCTCTTGCTGGCCCTACTGAGCCCGATGACCCTGGCTCAGTCCCGAATCCTGACCTGGGAGCAGGTCCGCGACCAGTTTGAGGCCAGCAATCCCACTCTGCTGGCCGACAAACTTAGCGTCGAGGAATCACGCGCTCAGCAAATCACCGCCTACCTTCGGCCCAACCCCGATCTTTCGCTCTCCCTGGACGGGACCCAGCTCACTCCCGTGAAAGGCGTCTGGCAGCCCTTTGCCGGCACCTTCGAATCGCCCGGCGTCAGCTATCTCCATGAACGTCGCCACAAGCGCGAACTGCGCCTGCAGAGCGCAAAAACCGGTACCTCCATCGCCGAGTCCAACCATGCCGACCTCGAGCGCACCCAGCTCTTCAACTTGCGCAGCGCTTTCGTCTCCACCCTGCAGGCCAAGGCCGTCCTCCAGCTGGCGAAAGACAACCTCGCCTACTACGACCATGTGCTCGACCTGAGCCGCGACCGTCTCAAAGCCGGCGATATTGCGCAGATCGACCTCGACCGCCTCGAGCTGCAGCGCGTCCAGTACGAGTCCGATCTGCAGACCGCCAGCGTCAACCTGCGGACGGCCAAGATCCAGCTGCTCACCCTGCTCAACGACCGCACTCCCCTCGAGCAGTTCGATGTCACCGGCCCCTTCGAATTCAAGGACCAGCTCCTGTCCCAGGACGAGTTGCGCAAGATCGCGCTCGCCGCTCGCCCCGATCTACGGGCCGCCCTCCAGGCCGTCGAGAAGGCCCGGACCGACCACCAACTGGCCGTGGCTAACGGCTCCGCCGATCCCACCCTGGCCACCTGGTATACCCACAACGGGTCGTTTAACAATCCCGCCGCCCTCAATACCCTGGGCCTCAGCGTCAGCGTTCCTCTGCGCATCTTCGATCGGAACCAGGGCGAGAAGCTCCGTACCAGGCTCGACATCGCGCGCGCCCAGCGCTTGCGCGAGGCTGCCGAAGCCCAGGTGCTCAGCGATGTCGACTCCGGCTTCGCCACGCTCGACAGCACTCTTCAACTTCTGCGCCCGTACAAAGCACGCTACCTCGAGCAGTCGGTGCGTGTGCGCGATACCATCTTCTTCTCGTATCAGCACGGTGGCGCATCCCTGCTCGATTTCCTGAATGCGGAGAGCGAATACCGCAGCGTACAGCTCAGTTACGTCAACCTCGTCGCCTCTTATCTCACCGCCGCCGCGCAAATGAACCTCGCGGTCGGTCGCGAGGTGATCCAATGACTTCCTCTGCCCCGCGTTCCCTCCAGATTCCAGCACTCGCGATCGTGGCGGCCTGTCTCGCCGTGCTGGCCGGCTCCGCCTGCTCGCGCGAAACCAAGGCCGCCCCCACCCGCGCTGAGGTCAGCCGCGATCCCAACCTGTTTGCCACCGAGCATCCGGAACTATTCCCCACCGTCCGCGTCGAGACCCGCGACCTGCCCACCCTCCTGACGGCCAACGCCACGGTCACGCCCGACGTCAACCGCACCATCCACGTCACCTCCCTCGGCAGTGGCCGGGTGGTCGACCTCCGCGTCCGCCTGGGAGATTTCGTGCAGAAGGGCAAGACTTTGCTGATCATCTCCAGCCCGGACCTGAGCAGCGCTTTTGCCGACTACCAGAAGGCCCTGGCCGACGAACTCGTTACCAGGAAAGCTCTCGACCGCACTCAGCTGCTGTTCGATAAAGGCGCCGTCGCCGAGAAGGACCTGCAAGCTGCCCAGAACGCCGAAGCCAAGGCCCAGGTCGACCTGAAGACCACCGAGCAGCGCGTCCGCGTCCTGGGCGGTGACCCCGCTCATCCCAGCCAGCAACTCGTCCTGCGCGCTCCCATCTCGGGCACCATCGTCGAACAGAACGTCGCCGGCTTTGAAGGCATCAAGAGCCTCGACAACACGCCCAACCTGTTCACCATCGCCGACCTCTCCCAGGTCTGGGTCGTCTGCGACGTGTTCGAAAACGACCTCGGAGACGTGCACCTCGGCGACGCTGCCGAGGTGCGCTTGAATGCTTTTCCCGACAAAACGTTTCGCGGCACCGTCTCCGATATCTCCCGCGTGCTCGACCCCGCCACCCGCTCCGCCAAGGTGCGCGTGGTGCTCAACAATGCCGGCGGCGAGCTGCGCCCCGGTATGTTCGCCACCGCCACCTTCCGTTCCCGCAAGCTGCGCCCTGTGCTCGTCGTTCCCACCACCGCCGTCATGCGCCTACACGATAAGGATTGGCTCTTCCGCAAGGAGCAGTCCAGATTTCGCCGCCTCGAAGTCCAGACCAGCGGCAGCGCGGCGGACGGGTGGCTGCAGGTCCGCCAGGGCGCCCAGGCCGGCGACGAGGTGGTGCGCAACGCCCTCGATTTCTCCACCGCCGTGGCGGAGAAAAAAGAATGATCGCTGCCCTGATCGATTTTGCCCTGCGCAATCGCATCCTCGTGCTGGGCGCTTCCTTCGTCTTGTTTGTCTGGGGCGTGGTCGCCTTTCACGGTTTGCCCATTGAAGCCTACCCCGACGTGGCCGACACCTACGTGCAGATCATCTCCCAGTGGCCCGGCCACGCCGCCGAGGAGGTCGAACAGCAGATCACGGTTCCGCTCGAAGTTACCCTGAACGGCGTGGCCCACCTCACGCACCTGCGCTCGGTCTCCCTCGCCGGCCTTTCCGTCATCACCATCATCTACGACGACGACACCACCACCTTCAACGCCCGCCAGGAGGTTCTCGATCGCCTGCAGGAAGTCGTCCTTCCCGCCAATGTCGACCCCGCACTCGGTCCCGACTACAGCCCAACCGGCCAGATCCTCTTCTATACGCTGCAGAGTTCCAACCCGAAGTACGACATCATGGAACTGAAGACCCTCAACAACTGGTTGGTGCGCAACCAGCTCAAGTCGGTCCCCAACGTCGTCGAGGTCAACATCTTTGGCGGCCCGACCCGCGAATACCAGGTGCAGATCGACCCCGGCAAGCTCGCTTCTTACGGGCTCTCCCTCGCCCAGGTGGAACAGGCGCTCGCCGCCAACAACACCAACGCCGGCGGAGGATTCATCGAGCGCGGGCAGCAGGCCCTCAACGTCCGCGCCGTCGGCCTCATGTCCAGGACCGACGACGTCGCCGCCACTGTCATTAAAGTGGTCAACGGCACTCCCGTGCGCGTGCGCGACATTGCCACCGTCGTCCAGGCTCCCAAGGTCCGGCTCGGCCAACTCGGTAAGGCCATCCGCAAGGACGACGGCACCGTCCTTGATGACGACGACGTGGTTGAGGGCATCGTCCTGCTCCGCAAGGGCGCCGAGGCCGACCGCACCCTCGACGGACTCCACGCCAAGATCGCCGAACTCAACAACGGCATCCTTCCCCCCGGCGTCAAACTCGTCCCTCATCTCGATCGCGGTGACCTCGTCCACTACACCACCCGCACCGTGCTCTGCAACCTCACCGACGGCATTCTCCTGGTCACCCTCATCCTCTTTCTCTTCCTCGGCAATGTCCGCAGCGCCCTCATCGTCACCATCACCGTCCCCTTTTCCTTGCTCTTCGCCGCCATCCTGCTCGACCTCAACCACATCCCCGCGAACTTGCTCTCGCTCGGCGCGCTCGACTTCGGCATGGTGGTCGACGGCTCGGTCGTCATGGTCGAGAACATTCTCCGCCACATGGAATTCGCTGGCCACCGCCCCTCGTTCCTTGAAACCATCGGCCTCGCGGCCCACGAAGTCCAGAAGCCGGTCTTCTTCGCCCGCATCATCATCATCGTCGCCTACCTGCCCATCTTCACCTTGCAGCGTGTGGAAGGACGCTTGTTCCGTCCCATGGCCTGGACCGTCGCCTTCGCCTTGCTCGGCGCGCTCCTGTTCGCGCTCATCATCGCTCCGGTCCTGTGCAGCCTCGCTTTCAAGGGCACGATCAAGGAGTGGAAGAACCCGGCCCTCGAGTACCTCCATCAGCGCTACCGCGCCACCCTTGACTGGTGCTTCGATCACCTGCACTTCACGCTCGGAATGGGCCTGGGTGCCCTCGCCCTCATGCTCTTCCTCGGGTTCAGCGGCATGATCGGCTCGGAATTCCTCCCCCACCTGGACGAAGGCGCCATTTGGGTTCGCGGCACCCTTGCCCCCAGCACCGGCCCCACTGCCGGCATCGATCTCGCTCGCAAGGCGCGTCAGATCCTCGCTGCCTTCCCTGAGGCCAGGCAGGTGGTCAGCCAAGTCGGACGCCCCGACGATGGCAGCGACGCCAGCGGCTTCTACAACACCGAATTCTTCGTCGATCTCTGGCCCCGCGCCCGCTGGCGCGCCCAGTACAGGACCAAAGACCAGCTCATCGCTGCCATGGACGAGGCCCTCAACCGGCTCCCCGGCGTCGACTGGAACTTCTCCCAGCCCATCTCCGACAACGTCGAGGAAGCCGTCAGCGGCGTCAAAGGCGAACTCGCCGTCAAGCTCTTCGGCACCGACCTCAAGGAACTCGAGCAGAAGGCCGACGAGATCCAAACCGTTATGGCCCGCATCCCCGGCGTCGCCGACCTCGGCACCTTCCAGGTGCGCGGCCAGCCCAACGTCAACCTCGTCGTAGACCGCGCCGCCGCCGACCGCTTCGGCCTCAACGTTAGCGATATTCAAGACGCCATTGAGACCGCCGTCGGCGGCAAGGCCGTCAGCCAGATCCTAATCGGCGAGCAGCGCTACGACCTTACCATCCGCTACCAGGCACCCTATCGCGGGACCGTTGAAGACATCGCCAACATCCGCCTGCTTGCTCCCTCCGGCGAGCGCGTCGCGCTCGCCCAGGTCTGCCAGATCAGGATGGAAGACGGCGCCTCCACCATCTACCGCGAGGGCAACTCCCGCTACATCGCCATCAAGTACAGCGTGCGCGGACGCGACCTCGGCAGCACCGTCCGCGAGGCCATCGATGCCGTTCACCGCCAGGTCAAGCTCCCCGAGGGCTACCATCTCGACTGGACCGGCGAGTACGAGAGTCAGCAACGCGCTAACCGCCGCCTCGCCATCATCGTCCCCGTCACCCTCCTGCTCATGGCATTCATCCTTTATTCCGCCTTCCATTCCTGGAAGTGGGTCGGCCTGATTCTCGCCGTCGTCGCACTCTCCCCCCTCGGCGGACTCTTCAGCCTCCTCCTCACCGGCACCCACTTCAGCGTGTCCTCTGGCCTCGGCTTCCTCGCCCTTATCGGTGTCTCCGTCGAGATCGGCGTCATCATGGTCGAGTACATCAACCAACTCCGCGTCCGCGGACGCCCCGTGCTCCTCGCCGCCAAAGAAGGCGCTTCTCTCCGCCTCCGCCCCATCATGATGACCATGCTCGTCGCCACCCTCGGCCTGCTGCCCGCCGCCCTGTCCCACGACATCGGTTCCGATTCCCAGCGCCCCTTCGCCATCGTCATCGTCGGCGGCCTCATCGTCGAGCTCTTCTTCAGCATCATCCTCTTGCCCGCACTCTATGTGTTCTGGGCACGCCCCGACGACATCCTGCCCGAACCGGAAGTAGGTTTTGTGGCGGAGTAGAGGGGAGCACACCGCGACGACGGCTTGCGCTTGGGGAGCCTAGGCAGGAACACCAATCCGACGCAACAATTCCTCAAATCGCGCATCGTTCCGCAGCGGAGTCATCCGGGGATCCACCCCGAGCCATGCGATTCAAGTCGAGCCCTGGCGGATCGCCAGCTACAACGATTCGAGCGCCAACTCCAGGACAATCTCAACCCCGTCGGCCGGGTCTCTTACTCGTTCTCCACCCTCCTCTGCACGCCCCGCTCCCGCTCGCAAGAAGTCGGACTCTGCCTGGACGCGCAGGCCGACGAGAAACGCAACCGGGAAGTCGTCACTGCGGGCGGCTTCACCCGCTTCCGCTGCGCCTCCGAGACCCCTTTCAACATCGTATACGAGCCCCGGCCCTAGACTCGCGAACCGCAGGCGCGCCTGGCCCGCTGGCGCAAGCCACTGCCGGCCTTCCTCAAAAAAAGAGACGCGGCTTGCGCCGCGTCTCTGTCAGGAGGCTGAACTATGGTAGGTCAGCTTCTGGGGGAGAACCGAGCCGATACCCGGCCGCGACGGGCGCCGCCGCCAGATACACTTAAGAGTCCCGAAGTGATGTTGCTGCCATTCATCTCGGCCAGTAGCTCGCGTTAGACCCTTACCGACCTGCTCTCGCCGCTTCCTTGCGGGTTGCAACGCGCGATCAAGGCTCGGGCTCCGGGCTCACCGCCAACCGGACAAACCAGCGCAACGCCTCGGGACTCTATCTTGCCTCCAGCGCTCGTTCCTGTTCTCCTCGACCAGTGCCTTGCTATAGACCCTCGCTTGCCCTCCGCCCCGTTTGCGCAACAGGACAGTGACCTCACTTGAGCCCCGGACGCCGCACCAATCGGCAAAACTCGGGAACGTGCCGAAGAACGAGTGTCTTTTTACTCCTTTCTTATTTCCAGTCAACGAAAACTATGCGTCTGCATCTCCCTTAAAATCATACGACTGCAGCCCATACACAAGCCCCTGACACATTTTGGTGCAATCTGCCCCGCCACTTTCCGCCACCCTCCACTGCTTCGGCTTGCCCACGCGGCTTTTCTGCAGGCAGCCCCCAAGTCCTTCCCCGTGTTCCCCAGATTCGTTACCTGTGGAAAACATGTTACAAGCCAGTAACAATGCGGAGTTTCACAACAGCCTCGCGCTGGAGCAGGCTCCCCCTCCCACCGCGTACCTCCCTGTACAATTCGCATTTCTTCCTAGGAGGAATCCCCAGTGTGCCCCGGCTTGCGATGCTCCGTCCTTGCTCTCTCTCTTCTTGCCACGCTCGCCGCCCGCGCCCAGACCCCCGAGCAGCGCACCGCCCGATACCTCGATCAGGTCCGCAAGAATCCATCGCTGCTGCTGCCCTTCCTCCAGGAACTGCCCAAGGGCGGGGACCTGCACAATCATCTCGCCGGGGCCATCTACGCCGAGAACTGGATCGACTATGCCGTTCACGACAATCTCTGCGTCGATCGGACCAGTTCCCAACTGCTTCCCCCTCCCTGCGACGAGTCCTGCGCCAAGTACACCAACAAGCCCGCAGTCCGCTGCGCCTACGGCGATCCACTCCTCTACAACCAGCTCATCGACGCCTGGTCCATGCGCAACTGGACCCCGGGCGAGGGCTCCGGCCACGACCACTTCTTCGCCTCCTTCGACAAATTCATCCTGGCCAGCGTGAACAGCGTGGGCGATCAACTCGCCGAGGTGACCCTTCGCGCCGCCGACAACCACCTGCAGTATCTCGAGTTGATGCATACCGCCGACGGCATGCAGGCCGCCGAACTGGGCGCCCGTCTCGGTTGGGATGACGACTTCGCCCGCATGCGCGAGCGTTTGCTCGCCGGCGGATTACGAGACATCGTCTCCGCCACCCGCGCGCAAGTCGACCGCAATGAAGCCCGCCAGCGCCTGCTCCTGCGCTGCGCTACGCCCCAGGCCGCACCCGGATGCCAGGTCACCATCCGCTACCTCTATCAGGTCTTGCGCGGATTGCCCAAGGCGATGGTCTTCTCCCAGGTCCTGCTCGGTTTCGAACTGGCTCAGGCCGACCCGCGCTTCGTCGGTCTGAACCTGGTTATGCCTGAGGACTGGTACGTGCCCATGCATGACTTCGACCTCCACATGAAGATGATCGACGCGCTGCACGCCATGTACCCCAATGTCCATATCACGCTGCATGCCGGCGAACTGGCCATGGGTTTGGTTCCGCCCGAGGGATTGCGTTTTCACATCCGCCAATCGGTCGAGACCGGCCACGCCGAACGCATCGGGCACGGTACCTCGGTGATGAGCGAACAGGATGCCCTCGGACTGCTGAAAGAAATGGCTGCCAGGAAAGTTGCGGTCGAAATCTGCCTGACCAGCAACGCCGCCATCCTGGGCGTCGAAGGCGCCGATCACCCCCTGCCCACCTACATCAAATACGGCGTCCCGGTAACGCTGGCAACCGACGATCAGGGCGTCTCGCGCACCGACATGACCCACGAATATCTTCGCGCCGTGCAGAGCTACGGGTTCTCCTATGCGGACTTAAAGCGGTTCGCCCGGCAAAGCCTTGAGCACAGCTTTCTTGCCGGCCAGAGCTTGTGGACCTCTGATTCCAGGATGACCGCTGCCTGCGCGCCCCCCGGCGGGCCGTCGCCTGCCTGCCGGAAAGTTCTCGACGCAAGCGATAAAGCGCGCGTCCAGTGGCAATTGGAGAAGGCCTTCGCGGAGTTTGAGAGCAAGTTCTAAGCCGGCAGCCGACCGCTGGCGGCTCGGTCCTGACACGCAGTTCGAAGCCGATAAGGAACCCCATGCCCTCTGACGACACTTTCCACCGTGCTGATTCCGCCGCGCAGTTCATCCTTTCCCAGACCGAACTGCGCCCACTCATCGGCCTGGTCCTCGGTTCGGGACTCGGCGCTTTTGCCGATGCCCTCACCCACGCGGCCCGCATTCCCTATTCCCAGATTCCCGGGTTCCCGCGCTCCACCGCGCTCGGGCACGCCGGACAGATGGTCATCGGCCGGGCAGGGGACATCCCCCTGGCCGCCATGCAGGGCCGCGTGCACCTCTACGAAGGCTACACCGCCCAGGAAGTCGCCTTCCCCATGCGCGTCTTCGGGCGCATGGGCGTGCGCGCCGCCATCCTCACCAACGCCGCCGGAGGCATCAACCTCAAGTACGGCCAGGGCGCGCTCGTGCTCATCAAAGACCACATCAACCTGCAAGCCGCCAATCCCCTCATCGGCCCGAACGACGAGCGCTTCGGCGTGCGCTTCCCTGACATGACGCAGGCGTACTGGAAGCCCTTTCTCCGACACGCAAAAGAGGAAGCTCAGCGGCTGGGGTTCACTCTCGAGGAGGGAGTCTATGCCGCCCTTGCCGGCCCCAGCTACGAAACTCCGGCCGAGATCCGCTACCTGCGCGCCATCGGCGCCGACCTGGTCGGCATGTCCACCGTGGCTGAGGTCATCACCGCCCGCCACATGGGAATCAAAGTGCTCGCCATCTCCTGCGTCACCAACATGGCTGCTGGCATTCTCGACCAGGAGCTCTCCCACAAAGAAGTGATGGAAACCGGAGAGAGGGTCCGCGGTCAGTTCGAGGCCCTGCTCCGCGCGGTCCTCCCCCGAATCGCCCACGACGTCGGGACCTAGCGCAGCCTCGGCATGCTGCCCCGGGGACCGGCGCCAGCAAGCAGGTCCTTCAGAGAAAGCTCGTTTACCAGCTTTCCTCTCCGCCACCTCGCCTCGGCCAAAGAGGCCCGATCACCAGTTCGGTTGCTGTGATTTATGACCAACCGTTACTTCTTGGGCGGGATCGTGAACTTCACCGGGGGCCTGATGCCGTACGTCGCCGCAAAGCTGCCCTGGTTCACGGCCAGCGCGAAGCGCCCCCGGGAGTCGATGTACATCAAGGGTGTCTTTAGCGGCACGTCGCTGAAGGTCTTTACGAACTGCAGGTCCAGCTTCTGGTCGCCCAGCAGGACGGGCACGCTCTGGCCCCGCTGGTATCCCAGCTTCAGAAAAAGCTCCGCGTCCACATTGGTCACCAGGTTGCCGAACGGGCCGTCCGTCGCGATCACCTCCCCCTGCAGGCCTTGCTCGTCGATCTTCGGCATCTCCAGCTTCAGACGGGCCAGCCCATTCACGTCGACCGCGGGACCTGCCTGCGTCCAATCGTCGCCCCGCGCCAGGTGCGCGGCGGCGGGAGAGAAGATGTCGCGGCCATGGAACGTCGACGATAGCGCCTTGCCGATCATCCACTGCGGGTTGGTGATCTCCCGGGCTGCTTCCAGCCCGTCCCGCTCGGCCACCAGCGTAATCAAACCATTGTCTGGAAGCACAAAGTACTGGCCCTTTTTCGACTTGATCACAACCGCTTTGCGAGCGCTCCCCACTCCGGGATCAATCACAACATTGAAGACCGTCCCTTCCGGAAAGTACGGTGTGGCTCCATAAAGAAATCGCGCCCCGTCCAGAATCGAAAACGGCGTGACCTGGTGCGAGAGATCGATGATCCTCGCCGTTGGCAGGATCGAGTACATCACCCCCTTGCAGATGGGCACCGAATCGTCGACCGTGCCGAAGTCCGTCATGAAAACAATCGTGGCGGGATACTTGGGCGCGGCAGGCTGCTCCGCCGCGATGGTGAAGACCGCCTGGAGCAGCACCAGCGAGACGATCGCTGCCAGTTTGACTTGGGAAAACAGCGCCTTGCTCATTCGTGTCTGACCCTTTCCTGAAAGTCCAGTATATTACTGGAGTTGATGTGCCCCGCAAACATGCCTGCGCGGCGTGCCCGCCCAACTCTTCCGGATTTCAGTAAGGTCTATATTTTACGGGACCACGGCCCCGGCTCTCCTCCCACCGGGCCCCCGGGCGCGCGTCAAAACTTTCATTGCGGCGACTATAATCTCCAGCACTGTACTGCTAAGCCCAGGAGGCTTTCATGGCTTCTTCCATCCCTGAAAAGTATGCCGACCTTTTCCAGAAGCGCGCCTTCGCCAGCCTCGGCACCCTCATGCCCGACGGACGCCCCCAGGTCACTCCCGTGTGGGTCGACTACGACGGCGAGCACGTCATCTTCAACTCCGCCAAGGGGCGCCAGAAGGATCGCAATGTCCGCCGCGATCCCCGCGTCTCGCTGGCCATCGTGGACCCGGAGAACCCTTACCGCTACCTCGAAATTCGCGGCCGCGTGACCGAGATCACCGAGCAGGGCGCCAGCGAGCACATCGACAAAATGGCCAAGAAATACCTGGGCGTTGACAAGTATCCCTATGCCCAGCCCGGGGAAATCCGCGTGATCTACAAGATCAAGCCCGAACACACGACCACCATGGGTTAAAACCCCGTTGGGCAGACCACGGAGACCACCATTCCGACGTTGAACCTGTGCCTGCTCGGCTTCGGCCACGTGAACCGGACGCTCGCGCAGTTGCTCGCGCAGCGCGAACCTGAACTGCGCGCGCGCGGGATCCAGTGGCGCATCACCGGCATCGCCTCCCGCCGCCTCGGATGGATCGCCGCTCCCGCCGGCCTCTCGCCGTTTCTGCAGGACGACGGCCGGCTGCGGCTGGAAGACGTTCCCGCCTCGGCGCGCCAGTGCGCCAATGTTCGGCAGTGGCTGACTGCGGCGCGCGCGGACGTCTTGTTCGAGGCCACGCCGCTCAACATCGAAAATGGCCAGCCGGCGATTGACCACCTGCGCTTCGCCCTCGAGCACGGCGCCCACGCCATCACCGCCAACAAGGGCCCGATCGTGCACGCCTATCGCGAACTGCGCGACCTGGCCTCGCAACGCGGGCGCCGCTTTCTGTTCGAATCCACCGTCCTCGATGGCGTGCCGGTTTTTTCCCTGTTCCACGAAAACCTGCCGGTGGTCCACTTGCAGGGCTTCCGCGGCGTCCTCAACTCCACCACCAACGTCATTCTCGATGGCATGGAGTCCGGATTGGAGTTCGAGGCCGCTCTCCAGAAGGCACAGGAAATCGGAGTGGCTGAGACCGACGCCACCCTTGACATCGAGGGCTGGGATGCGGCGGTGAAAGTCGCCGCCCTCGTCACCGTGCTCATGGACGGGAACATTCGCCTGTCGGAAATCGAGCGCCAGGGCATCGGGAAACTCTCCGCCGGGCAAGTGCGCGCGGCCCGGGCCCAGGGCCGGCCCTACAAGCTGGTCTGCTCCGCCCGGCGCACCTCCTCCGGCATTGTCGCGCGCGTCGCGCCCCAGCAGGTTCCGCGGGACGATCCCCTGGCACGGGTGACGGGCACTTCCTCGATCGTGTATTTTGAAACCGACATTTTTCCGGGCCTCTGCATCCTCGAAGAGAATCCCGGGCTGTTCGCGACTGCCTACGGAATGCTGGCCGATTTCATCCGTGCGGTCAGGAGCTAGCCTTTCGCACCACGCCATTTACGACTAACCATGCCAACCACTGAACCAGACATCGTCACCGCTCTCGACCTCTCCTGGATCCGCTCCCAGTTCCCCTCCTTCGCGGAAACCGTCAATGGTCATCCTGCGGCCTATCTCGACGGGCCGGGAGGCACGCAGGTCCCCCAGCGCGTGATCGACGCCATCGGCGACTATCTGAAGCACGCGAACGCGAACACCTGCGGCGCCTACCTCACCAGCCGCCGGACCAACCAGATCATCGCCGCCGCCCGCTCCGCCATGGCCGATTTCTTCGGCAGCGACCCCGACGAGATCGTCTTCGGCTTCAACATGACTTCGCTCACCTATGCCATGAGCCGCGCCATCGGGCGCGAACTGCGCCCTGGGGATGAAATCGTCCTGACCCTGCTCGATCACGATGCCAACTTCTCACCCTGGGTCGCGCTCGAAGAGCGCGGCGTCACTGTGCGTCACGTTGCCTTCCGTCCCGCCGATTGCACGCTCGACATGCACGACCTGGCCGGCAAGATCAACAGCCGCACAAGGCTGGTAGCGGTCGGGTATGCCTCAAACGCTGTGGGCACCATCAATCCCGTGAACGAAATCGTCCGCCTCGCTCACTCCGTGGGGGCCCTGGCTTACATCGATGCCGTGCACTATGCGCCCCACGGGCCCATCGATGTGCGTGCCCTCGATTGCGACTTCCTGGTCTGTTCCAGCTACAAGTTCTTCGGGCCGCACATGGGCGTGCTCTACGGGAAGCGCGAGCATTTGCGGCGCCTCCACCCCTACAAGGTTCGCGCCAACACTGACGAGAGCCCGAACCGCTGGGAGTGGGGCACATTGAATCACGAGTGCATCGCCGGAATCTCAGCCTGCGTGGAGTACATCGCCGATCTGGGCCGGAGGCTTCAGCCTGCACTCGCTTCGCGACGCGCAGCCATTCTGGCGGCTTACGCGGAGATCGTCCGCTACGAGCGCGCCCTGTGCGAACGGCTCCTTCAGGGCCTGCGCGCCATGCCGGGCGTGAAGCTCTACGGAATCACCGATCCAGCGCGCATGGCCGAGCGCTGTCCAACGATTGCGTTGCGCGCCTCAGGGCATTCGCCGCTCGCACTCGCCGCCCAACTCGGCGACCATGGCTTCTTCACCTGGGACGGTAACTATTACGCGCTCAACCTCACCGAGCAGCTGGATGTGGAGAAAGACGGAGGGTTCCTGCGCATCGGACTGTTCCATTACAACACGGTCGAGGAAGTCGACCGCCTGCTTGCAGCGCTCCGCGAAATCCTCGCGGCCTGACCGCGCTACTTCTTCTTGCCCGCTTCCTTCTTCAGCTTCTCGATCTGCGCCAGATGGTTCGCGCCGTGCCCCGACATCTGCTCCACCAGCCGCGCAACCGTCACCGGCTTCTGCAGCTCAGGATGAAACGCCGACTTCTCCAGTTCGGCCGGCTTCAGCCGCCGCAGCAAGCCCAGGGTGTGATGGCGGTTCAGCCCGTATGCCGCCACCAACTCCGGTGCCGCCATTTCCCTGTACCTCAGGTTCTTCGCCCACGCGTCTTGGTCCATGGGCGCGATCACCGGCTTCTCGTCGGCCAGCATCTGGCGCAACCGGTAGGCGTAGACGATTTCGATGTCGGCCAGGTGTCCAAGAATCTCCAGGATCGACCACTTCTCGGGCGCAGGCTTGTACCGCAGAACATCCGGCGGCAGGCCAGAGACGGCAGCCGCGATTTCTTTCGGACTCTTCTCCGCCAGTTCCAGGTGCTTCTTGAGCTCTGCTTCGGTCATGAACGTCCACCTCCCATTCCCTGCAGACCCCGAACTCCGGCGATTGCCGCCCGGATGCCGGCGCTATACGTCCGCCTTCTGCATCCATTCCGCCACGATCACTCGCCAGCCCACTTCCTTCTGCATCGTCGCCTGCAACTGCGCCGCGGCCGCCGGCTCTCCGTGCACCAGATAGGCCACCCGCGGCTTTCGCGCGAACGTCCGCAGCCACGCCAGCAGCTCCGGCGGATCGGCGTGGTCGCTAAACTGCTCGAACGCCGCAATCTGCGCACGGATCGCCACTAGGTCGCCGAAGATTTTCACTTCCTTCGCTCCCTCCTTGATGATGGCCCCTCGCGTGCCAGGTGCCTGGAACCCGATAAACAGGATCGTGTTCTTCGGGTCCGGCAGGCGCTGCGCCAGATGGTGCAGAATACGGCCCCCCGTCGCCATGCCGCTCGACGAAACGATGATCGAAGGGTAATGCACATCGTTGATCTTCTTGGATTCCTCGGCCGTCGAAGCAAACGAGAAGCCCGCCCATTCCAGCGGCGACCCGTACTTGCGGATCAGCCCCCGCGCTTCCTCCGTGTATTCCTCCTTGTGCTTCAAATAGATCTCGACGGCCTTGATCGCCATGGGACTATCGCAGAAGACGGGAATCCGCGGCATCTGCCCCGCCTCCATCATCTCTTTCAGCATGAAGACGAATTTCTGCGTGCGCTCCACAGCGAAAGCAGGGACGACCACCGATCCCCCGCGCTCCACCGTCTGCCGGATCACCCGCGCCAGCTCGGGACGCGGATCGTCGTGCGGATGCGCTCGGTTCCCGTATGTCGACTCCATCACCACCACGTCCGCACTTTCTCCTTCCTGGGGCCCGGTATGCACCACTTTGCCCGGCGTGACCGCGTCATCCCGCACCCGCCCGATGTCTCCCGTGAACAGCAGAAGCCGCTTCTGCCCGCGAACATCGAGCGTCACCTCGGCCATGCAAGACCCCAGGATGTGCGCCGCCGGCACGAACCGAAACGATAGCTCCGGGCTCAACTGCCGGCTCTCGCCCAGGTTCGCCACCCGAAACTGCTTGAGGCACGTTTCAGCCTCATCCAGCGTGTAAAGCGGCAGCGCCGGATCGTGTTTACTTTTCCTGTGCTTGTTGTAGAACTCGGCGTCTTCTTCCTGCAGGTGCCCGGAGTCGGGCAGAATGATGCTGCACAGATCGATCGTCGCCTGCGTGGCGTAAATCGGCCCGGTGAACCCCTCCTTCACCAGCCGCGGGATCCAGCCGCAGTGGTCCAGGTGCGCGTGCGTCAGGATGACGGCGTCAATCTCGGATGCGGGAATCGGCAGCCGCTGCCAGTTGCGCTCCCGCCATTCCTTCTGGCCCTGAAACAGACCGCAGTCCACCAGCACCTGGATGCCTCGCTTGCCATCCCCGTCAGCAGAAGTGTTGATCAGATGTTTCGATCCGGTTACTGTCCCCGCCGCGCCTAAGAATTGAATGTAGGCCAAAGCTTGCTCCTGTGCCCTCTGCCAATTCAAAACTACCACGGGCTCCGGGAACCACCCTCCTGCGAGTTTGAAGGCGCATGCCCCGGCCGCGCCATCGCTGCTGGCCAGCAGCTGGCGGAACCCAGCCCTCACTCAGACGGTGTCCACCGGACCCTGAATTCCGTTCTGCCTGATGGTCTCCCCGGTGAAATCCATTTCTTCGACGCGTTCCCTCGGAACACGTTGTTGCTCATGTCGCTCTCGGGCACGCTGCCATCGTTCACCACAATTTCCCGCGGTGGCTGCGGAGTGCTGATGCGAACCACGGCCTTTGCTTTGCCCCGCACTTCGACGCGTTCGGAAAGCTCGCCCCCTTCGAAGCTCGCTGTGACCGGGACCTCGGCCCCGGCCTCGCCCAGGTTCTCCACCGTAATCGTCACCAGGTAGTTGCCTTGCGATGTCTGCCGTGAAAACGCCGATTCGATTCGGAAGTCAGGTAGGCCCCGGTCGTGGTTGACCCAGTCGTCGAAAAACCATTGGAGGTCGCGCTTTGACTCACCCTGGAGCAGCCGTGGCATGAAATCGGCGCTGGTGTCGTGCTCCGGGCGATAATTCGCCAGCGCCTTCTTGAGCGCTTCCTCGCCTATCATGTCGCGCAACATCCACCAGACGTAGGCCGCCTTGCTCCGGTAAAACTCATCCACCGCGGTGGAGACGAGCGCCTCTTCCCCGCCCGCCGCCTCCTTCGACCGCGCCCCAACTGTCTTTTCCGCGTCCACAACTGCCGCACGATGGAGCCCCAGAAAATCCAGGGCTGCCTGCCGATTCTCCTGGCGCTCCCGGTACGCCGCCTGCGCGAAGTGCGCCAGGCCTTCGTAAATCCAGGGCCGATTCGAAGCGAACGCCGCGTGCGTGAGTTCGTGTACCAGAACCGTGCGCAGCAACTTTGGGTCGGTGTCAGCCAGCGGCGTCAGCAGCAACGTCCCGCTCTCGAACGGAGAAGCGCCGGGGTCCCTCAGTTCCGCAACTAGCACCTTCTCGCGCCCCGCACCGAACCAGCCCGTCACGAAGGAAGAGGCATCCGCGGCCGCCTGGGCAAACTTTTCTGCATTTGGGGCGTGTTCCGGGCGATAGGCTACTCGCAGCGTCGTGGTCTCGAGAATTTTGTAGTCGCCCAGGATGAAAGCCGGCACCCGCAAACCGAGGGGCCTGAACTCGCAATCCGTCTCTTCGCCCTGCGCTGCACCTCCGTCCTCAATCAATCGCCTCCCTTCCTGGCTGCACAAAAGAGTCGCAGCGGTGCCCCCGCTCCCAGGACTGTGAATCAACTCAATTTTCATTTCCGCACTCAGTTCGCGCCGCCTCCATCGCCCGAGCGTCTCAAACAGACTGCTCCCCTCCGAAAGGTTCGCTGCCTCCGTCGCCACCGGATACCAGACAACATTTCCCACGCCCCGCACCGCCGTGAACTCCGCGCCAATCTCGTCCCAGTCGCTGTGAATGGCTTGCTCCTTCGGCATTCCGATCCGGGTGAGGCGCGTTGCGTCCAGCGCAATCACGCCCTCATACCCGATCGTCAACTCCGCTGTGCGGCCCGGCGCAATCTCCTTTGGCAACGCGACGATCGCCTCCGATAACTCGCCGGTGTGGTCGATGTCGGATTCGTATGGCTGACTGACAAACTGCAGCGGCTTGCCGCCGAACTGGATCGAGCGCCAGGTCAGGCTCGACGAAATCTGCAGCGTGGCATTTTTTTGGGGCACTGCCGAATCGTTGCGCAGCGTCATCGTCCCGCGAACGCCAATCCGCTGCTGCTCCGGTTCCAGTCGAACTTGCAGGTCGTACTGGGTAAAGGTAAAGGCCTCGCGGTCGAGCGCAAAGCAACTCGCTCCGAACCCCAGGACCGCACAAACAACAAAGCCGAACTTCATTCCGAACTCTGCGCTCCAGCCCGCCTCTGCCTCACAATTTCGTACAGGACCACTCCCGCCGCCACCGAAACGTTCAGCGAAGAAACCTTGCCCAGCATGGGGATCGAAACCAGAAAGTCGCACTTCTTGCGCACCAGATCATGCACGCCCTTGCCCTCGGCTCCGAGCACGACCGCGCAGTCCATCTTGTAGTCGAGCTCGTCGTAGGTCTGCTTCCCGCGCTCGTCGAGTCCCACGACCCAGAGGTTGCGTTCCTTCAGGTCTTCCACCGTGCGCGCAATGTTGGTCACCCGCGCGATCGGCAGGTGTTCGCTGGCTCCTGCCGACGTCTTCGTGACCACCCCGGTCACGCTGGCGGCGCGCCGCTCCGGGATCACCACGCCATCGGCGCCGGCCGCATCGGCGGTGCGCAGGATCGCACCCAGATTGTGCGGGTCCTCCACCCCATCCAGTACGACGATCAGCGAGTACTCGCCGCGCTTGGCCTCAACCACATCGTCGAGCCCACTGTATTGCTTGGCCGAAGTCACTGCCACCACGCCCTGGTGCGCCGCGTTCCCCGCCATGCGGTCGAGCTCGTTTCGCTCAAGAAACCGTACCGGTACGCCGAGCTTGCGGCACTCCTCGATGATGCGCTGCAGCCGCAGGTCGTGACGCTCCCGCGCCAGCCCCACCCATTGGAAGGCGCGGCCCCGCGCCTGGATCGCCTCCCTGACGGCATTCAGCCCGTAGATGTAGTTCATCCCGGCCTTCAGTGTACTGGAAAAACTGCTGCCAGCTCTCAGCCGGTAGAACCGCCAGCGTCTCTCTTACCGGGCTTGCCTGGGCACGGCTTCAGTCGCGCTGTCTGGAGGCCAGCAAGAATCAGGGCTCCAGCCCCTGAGCAGCTGGGAGGGGTTCGATTCGTTGTGCTCCAGGACGAGCACCCGCCGTTTCTTGCCGCCAGCCACGAGCGGCCATCCGGCGAGTGCTAGACTGAAAAGTTTGGAGGACCGCATTGGGCGATGTGTATATCCTCTCAGCCGTGCGCACACCGATCGGCAAGTTCGGCGGCTCGCTGGCATCGCTGAGCGCGGCTGACCTCGGCGTCTTTGCCGCCAAGGCGGCAATCGAGCGGGCCGGCGTCGAACCGGGCCGCGTCGAAGAAACGATCTTTGGCAACGCCCGCCAGGCCGGCGGCGGCCCCAACCCGGCGCGGCAGATCTCCATCCGCAGCGGCGTCCCCCAGGAAGTACCGGCCTACACGGTCAACAAAGCCTGCGCCTCCGGGATGAAGTCCATCGCCCTCGCCTATCAGGAGATCGCCACCGGCAACCTCGATTGTGTTCTCGCCGGCGGGACCGAGTCCATGTCGCGCCTCCCCTACTACCTCGACGGCGCCCGCTGGGGTTATCGCCTCGGCCACCAGGAGCTCGTGGACGGCATGTATCGCGACGGTTTCTTCTGCCCCATGGCTAGGATGGTCATGGGCGAAACCGCCGAGGTACTGGCCGAACAGTACAAGATCACCCGCGAGGAGCAGGATGAATTTGCCCTCGCCTCTCAGCACCGCGCCGCCACCGCCATCGCTGCCGGCCACTTTCAGCGCGAAATCGTCCCCGTCGCCCTCCAAGGCAAGAAAGGCGCCACCCTGTTCGCTCGCGACGAACACCCCTTCCCCGATGCCAGCCTCGAAAAACTCGCCAAGCTCCCTCCCGTCTTCGCCAAAACCGGCACCATCACTGCCGGAAACTCCTCTGGCATCACCGACGGTGCCGCGGCCCTGCTTCTTGCCAGCTCAGCCTTCGTCACACGAAACCAACTCAAACCTCTGGCCCGCGTCCTTGCCGTCGCCTCCGCCGGAGTTGATCCCCGGATCATGGGCATTGGCCCGGTTCCGGCGCTGCGCAAACTGGAGGCCAGGCACGGACTCAAGCTCGCCGATTTCGGCCTGATCGAACTCAACGAAGCCTTCGCCGCCCAAGTGCTGGCCTGTGATCGCGAACTGCATTTCGACCGCGACCTGCTGAACGTCAACGGCGGCGCCATCGCGCTCGGCCACCCCATCGGATGCACCGGCGCCCGCATCACCGTGACGTTGCTGCACGAGATGCTCCGCCGCAAGGTGCAGCGCGGAGTCGCCACCTTGTGCGTCAGCGGAGGCATGGGAATGGCGCTGGCGCTGGAAAGGGCAGCCTGATCCTATGCAGCCCGCCTTCCGTGCGGTGCTCGACGCCGAGGTCCTGTTCGTCATGATGCGCGAGTATTACATTCGGGAACCTCATAGCGGCCGGGGATGGGGGGCGGCTGGCACCGGAGTTCGTCCCAAGAGCAGGCCCGCTCCTGCGGTGTCCGCTCTCTTCATCTGGAGGTGGTCCGAGCCAATGCCAAGGCAAAGAAACTCTAACCGTCGCCACGGCTATATCGGCCACCACCACTCCCCGATGACCAAAGGGATCGAACCCGCTTTCGCCAAACCGACTCGTCCCTGAGGCACTGGACACAGCGAGCGGTTTTGCTATCCTTGAACAGCCAGCCCCCGATACTTCCACTTGCCAATCCGTCCAAGGAGAACCTGTGTCTGAAAGATCCCTGTTCCCACTCGCCGGGCTGCTGCTGCTTGCGGCGTCCACCTGCTCTGCCCAACAGTTCAATGCCGACATCGTGCGCCTCAAGCCGGCGGGCGGCGTCACTACCAGGGTCTCGGTCAAGGGCGACCGCGCCCGCATGGAGGTCCTCGGCCAGTCCACCAAAAGCTACGTCCTGCTGGATCTCAGCAAGCGCCAGAGCATCATGGTGCTCCCTGACACCAAGACCTACATCGTGTCTCCTCCCGGGCGCATTTCTTCCTCCGTCCCGATGGTGCGGATTGGCAATCCCGATGAGGCCTGTGTTGACTGGGTCAAGGACGTAAGCAACGCCGGAGAGTGCAAGAAGATCGGCGACGACGACTGGAACGGCCGCAAGACCGTGAAATACACCGCCACCGCCTCCAACGGCGACACTGGCACGGTGTGGATCGATCGCGAACTGAAAGTCCCCATCAAATGGGACGGAGAAAAGAGCGCGGCCGAGATGCAGAACATCAAGCTCGACCCGATCGCTGACAGCCTCTTCAACCTCCCTACCGACTACGAGAAAATCGACGTTGCCGCCAAGCGCGAATCTCAGCGCGGCAAGAAAAAACCTCCCATGCCCCCGCGAAACTGAATCGCGGCCATTTGCAGCCGCTGGGGGGACAGCTTCCGCGGTCCCCTTTCCCCTCTCAGCACCCGGATCTCATCGCTGCCCCGCCGTCGGAGATGCCGGTGTCCGCCACTGCCAGATGGATTGCCGCGTGTTGGCCGTCGGGGCCACCGCTGCCGGCGCAACCGCGCTCACCGCCAGCGGCGTCGCACACGACGTAGATATCGAGACGGTATTGTCGAAGCTGTTGAAGGCATCGAAACCCGCTGTTTCCTGGTCCAACCCCACCTGCGTGTCGCTGATCACGTTGTTCCTTGCCGACCCCACAAAGCACGAGAACTCCACCCCTGCCTGACTGCTCGACACGATGCGATTGCCCTGCAGGTTCCCGCCATCGGCAAAGAACAGGATTCCCACCACCGTATTGGAAATCCGGTTGAACGATACCGGGCCTCCGCCCTCCAACGCGATTCCGGCGCTGCTCAACCGCACATCGTTGGACGACAGCACCGCCGGACTCCCCACGCTGGCTATGCCAAAAAGCGCATTGCTCACACCATTCCCGCTCACCACTCCTCCGGCCCCGGTCACTGCAATGCCGATCAGTCCACTCGGAACGTTCACCGTGTTGCCATGGACCCGCACCCAAAACGTGGGAGCGTTCCCGCTCTCCGCCATAAAGACGCCCACGTTGCTCACGTCGTGTACGCTGCTTTCGCCCACGTCCACAGACTGGTTAGAAACTCCATCGTTCTCTGCCCATATTCCGGCACCACACCCGGAGTTCATCTGCCCGCTGGCCCGCGCTCGGCTCACTGTGCCCGAGGAACCGGGAGCATAGAAGATTCCAGCCACCCACGTGCCTCCGGCACACCCCGCATCGCTCCCCGTCCCGTCGACGCTCAGATTAATCAGGTTCACCGGGCCGGGGGTCTGGACCAGCACTTGTGCGGCGACTCCCTCTCCGAAAATGCTGGTCACATTTTGGCTGAGTCCGCCCCCCGGGACCACAATCGCCGCCTCGTCCTGCCCCGCGCTGGCGATGCCGATCAGCGTCACCGGCTGCGAAATCATCACTTGTTCTGGATACGTTCCCGGGCACACCAGGATGGTCGAACCCGCCGGCACACTGCTCACTGCGGCTGAGATTGTGGGAAAACTCGTGAATCGGGGTTTGCAGGACCCCACGGCATAACCGTGTCCATCGTCGGCCATTGCCGGCAGAGCCACTACAAAGCACACCACGACGAAACACACCAACGCGAAACGAAGCATAGGCACTCCTTGTCAATTGACGGGCGCTTGCAGGTTGCGGTGACGGTGCACCTGAAATACATCGGATACTTCCAAGGGCCTGATTCAGAGGGGATGCCTAGGCGCGGGGGACCGCCCACATGCCGTACGGCACTACGCTGCTCGCAATCGCTCTGCAGCATTAATGCAGGGGAGATCTTCGACATCATTGCGCTGCGCGCGTGGGATGACAAGTAAATCTTCACATTACATTCCCGAAACGGAACACGAATCGTCAACAACTTCGCCGTCCACCCCAGTCCCCCGCCCGCGTTGACCCCCCCGAATCCGCCTTCTATACTTTCCGAGGATTCCCGTCCCCATGTCCCTCTCCGCAGTCATCGTTGACGACGAGCAGTTGGCCCGTGATGAACTCACCTACCTGCTCAAAGGTGTCGAAGATGTCGATGTCGTCGCCCAGGGAAAGAATGGCCTGGAAGCCATTCAGCTCATTCGTGAGCACAATCCCGACCTAGTGTTCCTCGATGTGCAGATGCCCGGCCTCGACGGCTTTGGCGTCATCAAGAAGCTGCTCGACAAGAAGATCTCTCTTCCCAAGATCGTCTTTGCCACCGCCTTCGACCAGTACGCCGTGAAAGCCTTCGAAGTAAACGCCGTCGACTACTTGCTCAAGCCCTTCGACAAAAAGCGCGTGGCCCAGTCGGTACAGAAGGTCCGCGCCAAGATGGAGGACTCCAGTTCCCCCTCGGAAAAGCTCGAGACCCTGGTTCGTATGCTCGAATCGCAGAAGCCGCAGGCCACCTCAAAGATCCTCATCAAATCCATGGGCCGGCTCCTTCTGGTCGATCAACGCGACATTTGCTATGCCTCGATCGAAGATGGGGTCATCACCGTCGTGACGGCGGGTCCCAACGGCAGCGAAGGCCAGTCGAACTGCCGTACCCTGGAAGAACTCCTCGACAGCCTGGACCCCAACCTGTTCTGGCGGGCCCATCGCTCCTTCCTGGTGAACATCAATCGCATCAAGGAAGTCGTCCCTTGGTTCAAGAGTTCCTATCAGTTGCGCATGGACGACAAGAAGCAGAGCGAAATCCCGGTCAGCCGCGCCCAAACCCGGCGCCTCCGCGAGCTTTTCGGACTGTGACGCCGGCCTCCCGGAGCAACTCCGCCCGCCTCGCCGTGCATCGCAATAGGCAGGTCATTGTGTCACCACCATCCCCAGCAGATTCGCGGCCCGCGTCGGTGCCTGCGTCTCGGAGACTGTCATGAATAGGCCCGGCCCCTTGATTTCCCTTGCCTTCATCGTCTTGGCGATCTGTGTTTCCGCGGCCGGGCAAATCCGGCGCGACGTGTTCGCCTACAAGGTGGGTCCGCGCCCGGTCATTTCCGTCCGCAATCAGTATGGCCGCATCACCGTCAGTCCTACCGCCGTCGATCGTGTCGTGGTGACCGTCGTCCACTCCGACGCGGTCCAGATCCTTCCCACCCAGAATGAGAACCGCGTCGAGATGATCACCGGCTCCCAGCCTGCCGGCCCCAGGGCCGACAATGTCGATTACCAGGTGCTCGTGCCCCCAGACGCCTGCGTGATTCTCAGCACCGCCGCGGGTTCCCTCTCCGCCGAGAACCTGCAGGGCGACCTCATCTTCGAAGGCACCACCGCTTCGGTGGATGCGCGCTCGCTCCGCAATGCCCATGTCCACGTCAAGACCTTGAGCGGCCCCATTACCCTGCGCGAGATTCGCGGCGGCAATGTCGACGTGGCCACCGCCAGCGGCGAGGTCACCCTGCTCGACGTCTCCGGCCCCATGGTCCAGGTGCACTCCGGTAGTGGGACCATTCGCTATGCAGGCAACCCCGCCGGCGGATTCTTCAAGCTCGTCTCCGGAACGGGAAATATCAACGTTTCTCTGCCCTCGGCCGGCCTGGCTCGCTTCAAGGCACGCTCGGTGAAGGGCAAGCTCGACCACCAGGTCTTCGGCCCGCAACTGGCGCCTTTACCCGCACAAGGCAATGCCCTCCTCCAGCCAGCATTGGCCTCATTTGAAATCCACTCCCTGCGGGGCAACATTTCCCTGCGCGAAGCGTCTAAGTGATTGGTTTTTGACGCTAGGACATGGCCATCCGGATCCCTCATGGGGCAGGCTTCCTCGGCTATGATTTGGATATCGGCGTCGGTTTCTAAATGACGGATGTGGCAAAGCCGGGAATCTTTTCGCGCTCCGCAGTATGGGCACTGCTCTGTGCTGCGCTGATCCTTCTGGCGGGCTTTGCCCAGGTCAACCACGTTCACCAGGATCGCTCGGGCACATCCCACGAATGCTCCCTATGTTCCGTCGCCCACGCGGGCGCTATCGTCTCAGCCGCGTTTCAGCTGAGCCCGTTCTCTGCTCCCACCCTGCTCGTGCACTGCCTCGAAGCGTCGCCCCTGCCGCTGCTGGTCGCGGCCTTCCTCTCCATCCGCCCTCCTCCATCGATTGAACAAACCCTAACGACCGCTGCAATTTCTTAAACCGGATCTTGTGCTTCGGAGGAGTCCTCCATGCCATCTTTTCGCGCATGCGCGCGCACGTTTTGCCTTTTCTCGATCGTCTTTGCCGCCTCGCTTTCGCCGGCTCAGTCCGGCGGCAATTCCACATCGGTCACGGGAACCGTGGTTGATCCTTCGGGCGCGGTCGTTCCCGGAGCGACTGTCGAGATCCACAACCCGGTCAGCCAGTTTGCCCGCTCGACCCAAACCGATGGCAACGGAAACTTCAGCTTCGCCAACGTCCCTTTCAACCCCTATCACATGACCGTCACCCTGGTGGGCTTCTCCACCTTTTCGCGCGACATCGATGTCCGCTCCCTGGTACCCGTGAACGTAAAGGTCACGCTCCAGGTCAATGCCTCCTCCGAAGTCGTCACCGTCGAGGGCCAGGCCGGCGACCTGATCGAGAACGACCCTACCTTCCACACCGATGTTGACAAGGCCATCGTCGATCGCTTGCCACTGGAGAGCCAGTCTTCCTCGTTGAGTTCGGCAGTCACCCTGTCCACTCCCGGTGTGAGCGCCGACTCCAACGGGTTCTTCCATGGCTTGGGCGATCACGCCGAGAATTCCTTTTCCCTCGACGGTCAACCCATCACCGACCAGCAGAGCAAGACCTTCTCCAACCAGGTCCCCCTCGACGCCATCCAGTCCATCGAGGTGATTTCCGGCGCGCCACCCGCCGAATATGGTGAGAAGGCCAGCCTGGTCATCAATCTCACCACTCGCTCCGGCCAGGGCGTCAAGAAACCCACCGGCAGCATCTCAACCTCCTACGGCTCCTTTGGTACATCCACCGTCGCCGCCGACCTAGCCTTCGGCGCAGACCGCTGGGGAAACTTCACTTCCCTCAGCGGTCTCAACACCGGTCGCTTCCTTGATCCTCCCGAATTCACTGTCCTGCACGCCAAGGGCAACGAGGAGAACTTCTTCGATCGCATCGACTATCAGATCTCTGCCGCCGATTCCCTTCACGTCAATCTGGGCTTTACCCGCTCCTGGTTCCAGAACCCGAACTCCTTTGACGCCCAGGACGCCACCTCCTGGAAAGGCCTGGTCGACCCCGCCTTCAGCAGCGGGTTCGGTCCCGATGGCCAACCCGTCGGCCCGACCGACCAGCGCGCCCAGATCAAAACCTACAACCTCGCCCCCTCCTGGATCCGGCTCTTGAATGCCAACACGGTCTTCACCCTTGCCGGATTCATGCGCCGCGACCACTACGACTACTACCCCAGCCGCAACCCCTTCGCCGACCTGCAGCCCAATCTTCAGTCTGAAACTGTCGGCCAGGACCGCCTGCTCACCAACGGCGGCCTCCGCTCGAACCTCTCCTATGTGCGTAGCATCCACAACCTCAAAGCCGGAGCCGTTTATCAGCACACGTTCTTGGACGAGCACGACACCCTCGGCATCGTTGACCCGTCCCTCAACGACCCTGCCAGTTCGAACTACAACCCTGTCCTCGCCCCCTACGATCTCACCCGCGGCGGCGGACTCTTCACCTTCAACGGACACACCGACGTAAAGCTGCTCAGCCTGTACCTGCAAGACGCCATCACCAAGGGAAATTGGGCCATCAACCTCGGCCTGCGTGGTGATCTCTACAACGGCCTGAGCGTGCACCGCGAGGCGCAGCCCCGCCTCGGTGTCGCTTACAACATCAAGAAGACCGGCACCGTACTGCGCAGTTCTTACGCGCGCCTGCTTGAAACGCCTTTTAACGAAAATCTCGTGCTCTCCAGCACCGGCTGTGCCAGCCCCGTCCTGAATCCCTTGCTCGGCTGTAGCGCCCTCGGGGTCACCCCGTTTCTTCCCGGCTGGCGCAACGAATTTCATGCCGGCCTGCAGCAGGCCTTCGGCCGGTACCTGGTTTTTTCCGGGGAGTACATCTGGAAATACACTCACAACGGCTACGACTTCAGCATCCTCGGCTCGACTCCCATCACATTCCCGATTGAATGGCACAATTCGAAGATTCCAGGCTATGCCGCTCGCATCAGCGTCCCCAATTTCCATGGCCTCTCGGCTCTGATGGTCTTCTCCGGCGTGGCCTCACGCTTCTTCCTGCCCCAGATCGGCGGCGCCGGAGCCACCCCCTCGGCCCCCACCGGTGTCTTCCGCATTGACCACGACCAGAAGTTCAACCAGACCACCCACCTGCAATACCAGCCGTGGAAGCGCGGGCCCTGGTTGGGCTTCAACTGGCGCTACGATTCAGGCCTGGTCGCCGGGCCGGTACCCTGCGCCGGCGGCGATTGCAACAATGGCCCCAACGGGTCCAACAGCATCGTCGATGTTTCCGCTCTCAGCTCCGACCAGCAATTCCAGGCCGGGTTGTTCTGCGGAACCGTGCGCGCAACGCCGCCCAGCCCCACCCATCCCCTGGGCACCCCGATCAGTCCCAATGGCTTGTGCCCCGCTGGCCTTTACGGATCGACCCTGGTTTCCATCACCGCCCCGGGCACCAATAACGCCGACCGCAACCCCAACCGCATCGCCCCCCGCCACCTCTTTGACATCGCCGTTGGCGACGACGATCTGTTCCATGGCGACAGGTACAAGGTGAGCCTGCAGCTCACCACCATCAACATCAGCAATCAGGTCGGCCTCTATAACTTCCTCTCGACCTTCAGTGGGACCCACTACGTGACCCCGCGCACACTCACCGCCCAGTTGGCTTTCCATTTCTGAAGCCGGCGGTCCCGGAAAAGCTAAGCGGCCTCGTTCAGAGGCCGCTTGCACCGGCTCGCTTTACCGGGAAGAAACTTCCCTCCGCGCTTCAATTCACTTTCACGACACCAGCTCCTCCAGCGCATTCCGGTTCCGGATCACCAGCGTCGATCCTTCCAGCCGGATCAACTGCTTCTTCCGCAGGTCGCTCAACAGCCGCGTCACGGTTTCCCGCGAGGCTCCGATCATCTGCGCCATCTCTTCGTGCGTCAGGCCCGACGTCACGCGGATTTCCTTCGAGTTCCGGTCGCTCGAGGGCGTCCACGACAACAGCAGCTTCGCCAGCTTGCCCGCCGAGGAGCGCGCCAGAATCAGATCATGGATGTCGCGGTACGCCGACTGGAACTCCCGGCTCAAGGCCTGCGCGGAGCGCAGCCCGGCTTCCCCATAGCGCTCCAGAATGTCCAGAAACGGCTCCCGCGGCACAAAGTTCACCTGGCAGGGCACCGCGGTCTCCGCCGTCAGTTCGTATTCGCATCCCGCAATCACCGCGCTCAACCCCAGCATGTCCCCCGGGCCCGCCATCTTCAGGATGAGCACCTTGCCGTCGCGCGAACTGGTCGACAGCTTCACTTTTCCCGAGCACAGCAGGTAAACGCCCCGTGGACTTTGCCCTTCCACAAACAACGTCGCCTCCGGCGGATACGTGGTCTGATGGCTGATCTGGCTGAAGTGCTTCAGCACCGCCGGCGACAGATTGCAAAAGCAGTCCTCGCGCTTCAGCGTACAGGACGTGCAACTTTCGACGATGGCCAGACCATAAGGCGTATTCATGAAATCCTCCCCTCACGACGGCTTCGCCCGCCGCCAGTCCACTCGGCCGCCCCCCCCCCGGCCCCACGTCAGTTCGCGTCCGGGGACGGCTTTGTGCCGTCGGCCATGGGCAGCCAGTTCGCCGAACTCCCGCCCTTCAGACGAAAACCGGCGTTGTACATACGCGTCAGCAGCGCTCCGCCTTCCGTGTCCATAAAGCTCACCGCGCTCAGGTCGATCTGCACCGAGCGCGTCCCAAACTCCTCGAACACGCTTCTCCAGCATTCCTCTACATCTTTGATCCAGGGTCCAATCAGGCTGCCTTCCAACCGGAGCACGACCGTATCGGGCTTCTCGTCGATGGTGATGCGCAACATGGGTCGGCACCGGGGGAAGGGCGGCTCTTCCGATGGGCACGCGGGGTTCCACACTGGCGATCCCCGCCTAGCACCATCATTTGATTGCCCCTTCGCTTTCTCCAGGCCTCGCCGCCACCCTCTTCCCTTGACGAGTAACAGGCAACCTGCCGATATTCCGGCAACTTCACGGGCGATAATCGGCATGCGTGATATTCAGTTTCTTCATCTTCGACTGTAACGTCGTGCGTTTCAGCCCCAGTTTTTCCGCTGCCCCTCGCGGCCCAGAAACTACCCCGCCCGACTCTCGCAATACACGCAAGATGTGCTCCCGCTCCGCGCTCTCCAGGCGCGTGTCCGCCGGAGGATGCGGCTGTGTCGCTGGCACCAACTCGGCCAGCGGTGCCCGCAACACCCCACCCTCGCTGAGAATCACCGAGCGCTCAATGAAGTTCTCCAGCTCGCGCACGTTGCCCGGCCAATGCCAGCGCTGCAAAGCTTGCATGGTCGCGTTCGGAATGGTCTCGATCTGTTTGTCCATCCGCCGCGCCAGCTTCCGCACGAAGTAGTGCACCAACATCGGAATGTCTCCCTTGCGTTCCCGCAGAGGCGGCAAATGGATGGGAAATACGTTCAGCCGGTAAAACAGGTCACTGCGGAACAGGTTCTCGCGCACCCGCTGCCACAGGTCGCGGTTGGTCGCCGCAATCAGCCTCAGGTTCACCCGGATCGTCTGGTTCGATCCTAGGCGCTCGAATTCCTGGTCCTGGAGCACGCGCAGCAGCTTGGGCTGCAGTTCCAGCGGAATGTCGCCGATCTCGTCCAGGAACAGCGTGCCGCCATCGGCCAGTTCGAGCCGCCCGATCTTCTTCGTCACCGCCCCCGTGAATGCACCCTTTTCATGCCCGAACAGTTCGCTCTCCAACAACCCGGTCGGGATGGCGGCGCAATTCACCTTGATGAAGCTGGCATCGCGTCGCTTGCTCATGCGATGAATGGCACGCGCAATCAGTTCTTTGCCCGTCCCCGTCTCCCCCAGGATCAGCACCGTCGACCCGCTGGGCGCCACCGTCCGTGCCTTGCTCAGCGCCTGGCGAAGTTGCGCGCTTTCTCCAACGATCTCCTCAAAGTTCAGTTCGGTCCGGATTTCATCTTCCAGGTACAACTTCTCCTCGGCCAGCCGCTCTTTGAGGATCTGAATCTCGCGGTAAGCCCGCGCGTTGTCCAGCGCGATCGCTAATTGCGCCGCGATCTGGTTCAGTATCTCCTCGTCCTGCGGAGTGAATGCCCGGTCGCGCCTGCTGCCGACATTCAATGCTCCCAGCGGACCGGCGGTCGTCAGCAGCGGCACGCAGCGCACAGTGCGAATCCCTGCCCCCAGAATGCGACTGGCGATCTTGCTGCCTTGCGACACCAGGTCCTCGTGCGTAAGCGTCCTCGGACGCCGCTCCCGCAGCACTGCGGCCGACAGCGCCTCCTGCGTCGAAATTTCCCTCCCCGGCTCGATCACCGACATCTGCTGTGCCGGAGACAGCACATACGCCTTCATGCTCTCCTGGCCCGGCTCGTAGAGCGTCACTCCGGCAAAGTCATGGGGCACCAGCTGCGTCACGCACTCGGAAATAATCGGCAGCAGATTCTGCATCTCCAGGCTGGAGGCGAGCGTGCGGTTCACCTTGACCAGTGCCTGCAGCCGGCTCTTCTCCGTCTCCAGTTCGCTCCGCGCCATGGTGTTGTCAATGGCCACCGACACCAATTCCGCGACCCGCCGCAAAAACCGCAGGTCCTGCTCGTCATACGCCTCTTTCTTATTGCTGGCGATCCCGATCGCGCCTAGCCGCTTCCCTCCCGAAGTCAGCGGCGCAACAAAATATGTCCGCGTCCCACGTTCGCGCAGCGGCCCCAGCACCCGCGCAAACCGCGTGTCCTCATCCACCTTCGGGAACAACAGCTCCTGCTGATGGGTCAACACCCACCCGCTGGGCGACTCGTCTACCTCAAACTCCGTCGGTAAGAGGCTCGCTAACCCCGATTGCCACCAGTGCAGCTTCATTGTTTGGGAGGTCGGGTCGTACAGCGCGAAATTCAGGAATTGAAAATCGGCGACCGCGCCCAGGCGGGAAGCAATGGCGGGCAACAACTCCCCCAGCCCGCTATGACGGACTACTAAGTCCGCCATCTCAAGTAGGGCCTCATAACGACTTACTTCCCCTGGACAAGTAGCGGGGACTATCGAAGTGGACGTCATGGCATCTTGCTGGCTTGCGCCCCCCCGTGCAAGCCCTTGCCCTCATCAAACCTCATCTGGCGCGCATCATACTCGTCTCTTTACGTGCTTTTCAAACTTAAAAACGGGAGATCCCTTCAAGTCCTCCTTCTATATTTCCCATTTTGATGAATTTCGTAACTCGTACTCCCTAGTCCACTACTAACACCCCCGCAGGTTGCCGACCTATCGGCACCTGCCCACTTCCTATCTCAATAACTCCGTAGATGCCTCCGTTCAGGTACACTTTCTGCGTGGCGCGCGGATGGGAAACTAAGTCGGCGGAGGCGCAAAAAGCCGAGGCCTCCTCCCGCGCAACGCCCGCCTCTCCCAAACTTACCTCCGCCAAGATTGGGACCAGTAAGCAACTGGAAGGCCTCAACTTTCTCGCAGCCGCGTGCTGCAGCAGCTCGCCAGCGCCCGCGATCCTCGGCATCAGCAGATGCTCCGCCCGGCTCTCGCCGATCTCGACCACAAGATCCGCGCTCTCACCCTCCCGCAGTGAACTCTGCTCAGGTTCTTGAACGAACCGGCCCTTCCCTGAACGGCGCTTCCCTTCTTCCCCGCCACACCCGCATCCGCAGCCGCTTTCTGCCCTCACGTATAATGTAGGCTGCTCATGAAAGCCTTTGTTTACGTGTCATTGAAGAAGAGTGTCCTCGATCCCCAGGGAAAGACCATCCAGGGGGCGCTGAAAAAGAGGGGCTACAAGGGCCTGGGAGACGTCCGCCAGGGCAAGTACTTTGAGCTGACTCTCGAGGATGGCCTTTCCAGGACGGATGCAGCTTCCGAAGTCGAACGCATCGCCCGGGAAGTGCTGACCAACCCCGTCACTGAGGAATACCGCTACTCGCTGGAGGAGTAGCCTGCCCATCCCCCTGGCCGGGACGCGCTTCCCGCCTCCACGCCGCGTCCCTCAGCCCGGGACCGCTGAGTGAAGGAGTCGTTCTTATGTGTGGCATCGTCGGTTACGTGGGCAAGAAGCAAGTCGTCCCGGTCATCATTGACGGGCTGCGGCGCCTGGAGTACCGCGGCTACGATTCCGCCGGTATCGCGGTTGCCGGCAATGGCGAGGGCCTGCAAGTCCGCCGCGCCGAAGGCAAGCTCCGCAACCTCGAGGAGGTCATTCGCGCCAAGCCCCTCGACGGCACTTACGGCATCGGCCACACCCGCTGGGCCACCCACGGCCGCCCCAGTGAAGAGAACGCCCATCCCCACCGTGATTGCACCGGCAAGATCGTCGTCGTGCACAACGGCATCGTCGAAAACTACCTCGCCCTCAAAAAGCGTCTCATCGACGAAGGCCACAAGTTCACCACCGAGACCGACACCGAAATCATCGCCCACCTCATCGAGAAACACTTCTTCCAGTCCGGCAACGGACACCGTCCCTTGCTCGAAGAAGCCGTCCGCCAAGCGGTCAAGGAACTTACCGGTGTATTCGCGCTCAGCGTGATCGCCGTCGACGATCCCAACAAGATCGTCTCCGCCCGCAATGGCCCGCCCGCGGTCATCGGCCTCGGCCAAGACGAGTACTTCGTCGCTTCCGACGTACCCGCCATCCTCTTCCACACCCGCGACCTGTTCTTCCTCGCCGACGGCGACCTGGCCGTGATCACACCCCAGGGCGTGAAGGTCACCGATTTCGACGGCAACCCCATCACCCGCCAGGTGCAGCACGTCACCTGGGACCCCATCATGGCCGAAAAGGGCGGTTACAAGCACTTCATGCTCAAGGAAATCTATGAGCAGCCCCGCGCCGTCCGCGACACCACCCTCGGCCGCGTCTCCCAGGACACCGGCCAGATCTTCCTCGAGCAAATGGAAATCACCGAAGACCAGTTCCGCGCCACACGCAAAATCAACATCGCCGCCTGCGGCACCAGCTGGCACGCCGGCCAGGCCGGCAAGTTCATGATCGAAAGTCTGGCCAAGATTCCCGTCGAGGTCGATTACGCCAGCGAGTGGCGCTATCGCGACCCCATCATTCCCCCCGATACCATCACCCTGCTCATCACGCAATCGGGCGAGACCGCCGACACCATCGCCGCCCAGCGCGAAGCCAAAGGCAAGGGCTGCAAGACCCTCGCCATCTGCAACGTCGTCGGATCCATGGTCACGCGCGAGGCCCAGGGCACCATCTACACCCATGCCGGTCCAGAAATTGGCGTGGCCTCGACCAAGGCCTTCACCTCGCAGCTCACCGCCCTTTACCTGCTTTCGCTCTACTTGGGCCAGGTGCGGGGGACCTTGACCCCAGCCCAGTTGAAGACCGCGGTCTTCGACCTCACCCGCATGCCCGGAAAGCTCGAACAGGTCCTTACCCGCGACCAGGAATGCGAGGAACTCGCCAAGATCTACTCCCGCGCCCAGGACTTTCTCTTCCTCGGCCGCGGCATCCACTACCCCATCGCCCTCGAAGGCGCCCTCAAGCTGAAGGAAATCTCCTACATTCACGCCGAGGGCTACCCCGCCGGCGAAATGAAGCACGGCCCCAATGCCCTCATCGACGAGAACCTGCCCGTCGTCATCATCGCCACCCGCGACCCCAACGATCCCCTGTCCGTCGTCCGCTACGAAAAGACCATGTCCAACCTCAAGGAGGTCAAGGCGCGCTCCGGCCAGGTCATCGCGCTCGCTACCGAAGGCGACACCGAAATCAGGGATGCCGCTGATCACGTCATCTACATTCCCCCGGCCCCGGAGGAATTGGCCCCCATTCTCGAGATCGTGCCCCTGCAGCTGCTGGCCTATCACATCTCGGTGCGCCGTGGCTGCGACGTCGACCAGCCCAGGAACCTCGCCAAGTCGGTCACGGTGGAATAGCCGCTGACCCGTCGCGAGCGTCCCCTTTGCCGTCCGGTCGCGGCGGTTGTTTCCCGCGACCGCCACGGCCTGCCGCTCGCCCTCTCCTACCCCGCGTCTTCCTGCTCCCTCCCATCATCCAACGAGTATGGCCAGGTTCCAGGAATTCTCTGCGCGCCTTGTCGAATCCAGGCCGCTGTCGGACTCCACCAAACACCTCGAGTTTGCCGTCGAAGATGCCCCGCAGTTCGGCTTTGTCCCCGGCCAATGGATCTCGCTAAAGCAGTCCAAGCCCGGCGGCGAAGAAATCACCCGCGCGTACTCGATCGCTTCCCCGCCCAATGGCAACCGCTTCGCCCTCTGCCTGAATCGCGTCCAGGACGGCTTCATGTCCAACTACCTCTGCGACCTTGAACCCGGTGCCGCCATCCGCGCGCAAGGTCCCTTCGGCAACTTTACCCTCCGGCCCCCTCTGCGCGACACGCTGCTCATCGCCACCGGCAGCGGGATCGCGCCCTTTCGCGCCATGCTGCAATGGCTCTTCGCCGCCCCCGAACGCCACCACAACCGGCAATTCTGGCTGCTGTTCGGAAGCCGCTTCGAGTCCGATCTCTACTACCACCACGAGTTTCTGCAACTCGCCGAAACCCATGCCAACTTCTCCTATCAGCCCACGCTCAGCCGCGGCGGTCCCGAATGGAAAGGCCTGCGCGGTTACGTGCAGCAACACGTGCCCGGCATCGTCGGAACCCGCACCGACCTGCACGCTTATATTTGCGGACTCGACAAAATGGTCAGCGCGAACCGCGAGCTATTGAACTCTCTGGGATGGGACCGCAAATCGGTTCTCTTTGAGAAGTACGACTAGAAGCAGCGCGTGCCTTGGAACGGATGGCCCACCGCAAAGACAACTCCACCCGATCGGATCCATTGGGGTTCTGACCGGTCCGAGAAATCGGAGGCATGGGAAGCCACGACCTCGCCTGTGCCCCCCGGGCCTCAGCAGAAGCGGGGCGCCGGCCCCTGAGGTCCGCACCCGGTAGGCTCACCCCGTCTCGAAACGGGGCTCCACCTCCGCGTTGCACAGCAATCAGACCGTAGCCCCGGAACAGTTCACAGCCTGCCGCAGGCAACTCACCCCCGCCCAGCCACCGGCCACTGCGGCTTAACCCTCCAGCTTCGCACTCATCGAGATTTTGGCGTTCAGCACCTTCGATACCGGGCAGCCTTTCTCCGCGGCCTCCGCGTACTTCTGAAACGTGGCCGCATCCGCGCCTGGCACTTTGCCCACCACATCCAAATGGCTCGCCGTGATCGTCCACCCCGAATCCAGCTTTTCCATCGTCAGCGTCACGTTCGTGCTGATGCTTTCCGGGGTCAGGTTCGCTCCCCCCAGCTGCGCCGATAGCGCCATCGAAAAGCAGGCCGCGTGCGCCGCGGCGATCAGTTCCTCGGGATTGGTACCGGGAGCATTTTCAAACCGCGTGGTGAACGAATACGGAGTGTTCGACAGCACGCCTCCGGGAGCCGAAATGACGCCCTTGCCGTCCTTCAGACCGCCCTTCCACACAGCACTCGCTTTTCTCTGCATTGTCGTTCCTCGTATGAGCGATGAATTGGATGCCGCCCGGACATTGTAGCCGCTCCACTTCGGGGTGTCAGGTCTTCCGGCCTGCAGAGTTTCCCGCAACAGCCTTCGCAACCGCAGGGCGCCGCTCAGGAAATGGGTTTCACTTCAGAACATCGCTTCCAGCGATGCCACCGCCGCGCTTTGCGAGACCCCCCTTCGGGCGGCACTCGCGGCGTCCGTCTCTACTTCCTCACTTGCGGTCCTGTAACCGGGCCCCAGCCCCGTGGTCCTGCCGCGGTCTCTCACCCGCGCAGCACTTCCCGCAACTCGCGGTTGATGTGGGCTGCATCCTGCGCCGCTTCCTCGATCAGCTCCACCCACTTCTTGCCCTCGGGGAGTAATTCCAGCTGCCCCAGAAGATACGAAGCCTGCATGATGGTCTCGAGCGCGTTGCTCAAGTCGTGAGCCAGTGTGCGCAGGCGACTAATAACCTCAGCCGGCATTTTCGGTTGGACCATGGTGTCCCCACTGCGCCAGCGTGCAGCGCGCCTTCGATTGTACGGAACCGTCGCGCCGTCGAGAATGTCACGCCAATTCGAGGCTTCCGCGGCACGAGGCCGCCCCTTGGTTTGACAGCGGCGCAAGCGGCGGTAAAATATCAGCTTGTAGTTCCTGCCAGGCGCCTCGCAAGGGGCGCCGTACTACTCAGTTGCTTGCCGAAGTGGCGGAATTGGCAGACGCGCATGGTTCAGGTCCATGTACCCGCAAGGGTGTGGGGGTTCGAGTCCCTTCTTCGGCACCATCTTCAGATTCCACTCCACCCTCACCCTCCTCCCGGGCATCGGCGGGCCACGCTGGGACCGTTTCCGTCATCTCAATGGACTGGGGTCCACAGCTAACGGTCTAGCGACGGAAGGAGTTGCTTTATGAAGTCCACTGCGACCTGCCTGCCTCTGCTTTCCCTCACTCTCTGCGCCGCGCTTGCCTTCGCCCAGAACACGATCCCGACCGGGACGATTCTCCCGGCGAGTCTCAACACCTCTCTCAATTCTAAAAAACTCAAGCCGGGCCATCCCTTCTCCGCCCGCATCATGCAGGATGTTCCCCTGCCCGGAGGCCAGAAAATCCCCGCAGGAGCCAAGCTCCTCGGCCACGTCGTCGAAGTCGCGCCCGCTGAGGCGGGCCATCCGGGCAGGCTCGCCCTCCGCTTCGATTCCGTACAGTTCCGGCATCGCACCATCCCAGTCACCACCAGTTTGCGCGCTCTCGCCTCCCTGCTCGACGTCGAAGACGCCGAGACCCCCAAAACCGGCCCGGACCGCGGAACTCCCTACCGCTGGGCCAGTCGCGTCCTGGTCGGCGGCGAGGTCTACTACGGCGACGGTGGCCCGGTGACCCGCGGCTCAGATACCGTCGGCGAAGGCTTGGTCGACGGCGTTCTGGTGCGCGTCACCGCCCCGGGCGGCTCCCCCTGCCGCCGCGCCCCCCGCCCGGCCGGTCTCCAGGCCCTCTGGGTCTTTTCCTCTGATGCCTGTGGCGCCTACGGCTTCGACAACCTGCAGATCACTCACGCCGGTTTCCGCTCAACCGGCACCATCCTGCTCGCCGCGCACAAAGGCAATCTCGATCTCGGCAGCGGCAGCGGGATGTTATTGCAAGTGGTCCCGGCCCACAACTGATCCGCCAGGGCCGGACGGCTCCGGTCCGGCCCTCCGCCCTCCCTTTTCCCCATGCCGGCCATGCAAATTTTTCTGCAAACACCGGAGGCGAAGCCGATGCTCGGACGACATGCCCTGTCCTTTTTCGGCTACCTGGGCGACAACGGCGTTCATGCCCCTTACACCAATCCCTTGTCTTCAATGGACCCGCCAAGGTTTTCGAGAACGTGTACGCTGGGTATGAACGTGGATTGCGTGCAATTCCCGCTCACAACAAACTCAGAAAAATTCGGGGCAGGCTTTTCCCCGTATTGGTGCCAGCAGGGCACTTTAATTCTCCGGAGGTCGGCATGCGGTGGTTGCAGCTAAGAATGGCGGCAAGGAAAGGCCTGGTGAACCCGGCCGGCGTAATTCTGTTTCTCGTGCCCGCGCTGGCCCAGTCCCCTGCTCCCGGCCAAACCGCTCTCCAACTCAGCGCCGCCGAGGTCGTGCACAATCTCGAGGCCCGCAACCAGGCCCGCGCCGCCGCCTTGCGCCAGTTCGAAGGCACCCGCACCTACACTCTTCACCACCGCGGATTTCCGAAGAGTCTGGACGCCGAAATGGTCGTGCAGCTCGACTTTCAGGCTCCAGCCAGCAAAGAATTCAAAGTGATTTCCCAGAGCGGCTCCCGCTTCATCCAGGACCACATCTTCAAGCGCATGCTCGACAGCGAGCGCGAGGCCGCCAAAGACCAGGACCATAACGCGCTCAACGAATCCAACTATACCTTCGCCATGGAGGGACTGGAACACTCCCCCGAGGGCGATCGCTACGTCCTTTCCGTCACTCCCCGCACCCGGAACAAATTCTTGTACCGGGGCAAGGTCTGGATCGATGCCACCGACTTCGCCGTCGTGAATATCGAAGCCGAGCCCGCCCAGAATCCTTCCTTCTTCATCAAGCACACCGAAGTCCGGCATCGCTATCAGAAAGTCGGCGATTTCTGGCTGCCCGCCGAGAACCACACCGTCAGCTCCCTGCGCTTCGGAGGCCGTGCCGAACTGTTGATCCAGTACCAGGACTACAAAATCCTCGATCCCCTCGCCGCTGCTCCCACCGCCTCTCGCCCGATGCTTCCGGCTCCGCCCGTCAGCCCATCGGTATCCGCGCCTTAAACCCCGGCGCGGTCCGCAGCGTCGATTGCCCCTCGTTTGCTTCGCCGGTAAAGTCTCCAAACACCCATCCAGGCGCGCGCTTTGCCCGGTGCGCTGCGTCCCCTCTGTAAATTCACCGACCTGTAACCGGGATTTGACTCCCATGAAATAAATGTTTTTTACCCTGCCCTCACCTTTCCAAAGGAGGGTAGTCCATGGAGTCAACGCATCTCGTTTCCCTGAAAACGCGTGCCGCGGCAGTGGTCGGCATCGCAACCCTGGCGGTCCAGCTCATTTCTCCCGCGATCGCTGCGGCGGACGACGATTCCCCGAAAGCCAAGACCCCGATCCAGCACGTCATCGTCATCATCGGCGAAAACCGCACCTTCGATCACGTCTTCGCCACCTACAAACCTAAGCATGGAGAGTCAGTCAGCAACCTTCTCTCCAAGGGCATCGTCAACGAAGACGGGTCCCCAGGTCCCAATTTCTCGCTCGCGGCGCAGTCTTCCGCGATCGACACCAGCGACGACGGCTATCAACTCAGTCCCTCCGGCAAGGTCCCCTATTCCGTCCTTCCCCCGGTACTCGCCGGCGGCTACTCTACGCCCCCCTTCCCCGACGTCGCCTCCGCGAAAGCCGTCGAGAACGGATTGCCCGACGACTACTATGTCTATCTCACCACCGGCGGCACCGGCCTGGCGCATGGCGCGCTCGACACCCGTATCCCCAACGCCGACAAACTCCCCAACGGCCCCTTCCAGATCACCTCGCCCACTCATCCTTACGACGCCTACGATAACAGCCCGGTGCACCGCTTCTACCAGATGTGGCAGCAGTTTGATTGCAACGCCCGCAAAGCCACCCGCGGCAATCCCAGCGGCTGCAAGAACGACCTCTGGCCCTGGGTCGAGACCACCATCGGGGCCGGCTCAAACGGCAATCCCCAACCTTCCGGCTTCACCGACACCAGCACCAGGGAAGGCTCTACTTCCATGGGCTTCTACAACATGCTCCAAGGGGACGCTCCCTACTTCAAATACCTCGCCGACCACTACGCCATGAGCGACAACTTCCATCAGTCCGTCATGGGCGGGACCGGCGCCAATCACGTCATGCTCGGCACCGGCGATGCCATCTGGTACACCGACGGCAACGGCCACGCCGCTGTCCCCCCGCATAACGTGTTCATCAACGCCGGCCTCAACAGCGGCACCGTCGACGAAATCGAAAACCCCAATCCCCAGCCCGGTACCAACAACTGGTACACGCAGGACGGCTACGGCAGCGGCTCCTACGGATCGGCCTCCTCCGGCGGCGGCACCTATAGCGCCTGCGCCGACAGCCACGCCCCCGGCGTGAGCCAGGTCGTCCGCTACCTCAGGTCCCTGCCCACTCCCATCGACCCACGCTGCGAGAAGGACCATTACTATCTGCTCAACAACTACAATCCCGGTTACCTCGGCGACGGAACCAACGCCTACTCTCCCGCTGTCATGTCCGACCCGGGACAGACCGTGTTCGCCATCCCACCCTCGCCTCTGCGCAGCATCGGCGATACCCTGACCGAGCACAACCTCTCCTTCGCCTACTACGGCGACCAGTGGAACACCTACCTGGCCAACCCTGACAACAATTACGTCACCGCCGACAACACCTTCTGCAACATCTGCGACTTCCTCCTCTACCAGAGCTCGATGATGACCTCCGCTTCCGGCCGCGCTCACAACCTCGATACCACCGACCTCTACGCCGCCCTCAAGAGCGGAAACCTCCCGGCCGTGTCCTTTGTGAAACCCGATGGCTGGCTCGACGGACATCCGGCCTCTTCCAAGCTGAACCTGTTTGAAGGCTTCGTGAAGAAGATTGTCGACGGCCTCAAGGCCAACCCGAAACTCTGGGCCAGCACCGCGATCATCGTTACTTTCGACGAAGGCGGCGGCTATTACGACTCCGGCTACATCCAGCCCCTCGATTTCTTCGGCGACGGCACCCGCATCCCCACTCTCGTCGTCTCCCCCTGGACTCGTCCCGGCCACATCTCCCACACCTACACCGACCACGTTTCCATCCTGAAGTTCATCGAGGCCAACTGGGGACTCCCGCCCGTCACCCAGCGCAGCCGCGACAACTTCCCCAACCCCAGGACCAGCCGCGCCAATCCCTACGTGCCCCTGAACAGCCCCGCCATCGGCGACCTGATGGACCTGTTCAGCTTCTCTCGCGACTGACCCTCTCGCCGCGCCCAAGGTGCAGTAACAAGCTGGCGTCATTCGGCCTCGAATGACGCCAGCTTTGTTTTCCGGTTCGCTCTTCCTTTTCCGTCGAGGCTATTCAGGCCGTGCCATTTGGTGTAGAGTTTCACGCGCTTTTGGGCCTGCTGAATACCCGGATCCGCGTTCCTTGCCTGAGGAGGCTCCAGATGAAGAACAAGAAGAAGAACAACCTATGCAGTATCGCGGGTATCCTGCTGTTCGTTGCCTGCTCGCTTCACGCCCAGGACAAACCCGGCACCATCGCCGCCTTGGAGTTTCAGAAACCCAAGAACGGCATGGCGCCGCAATACGAGGCCGGCCGCAAACAAAAGGCCGCCTGGCACAAACAGCAGAATGACCCTCAACCCCTGCTGGTTTGGGAGATCATGAGCGGTGACAACACTGGCACCTATGTCGTCGGCCGCCTGCAACAGCATTGGGCCGACTTTGACAAGCCGCCCATCTCCGACGAGGCCGATTTGGCTGAATTCCAGAAGGTCGTCGGCAGCTTCGTCGATTCCCTCACCGCCCGCTACTACGAGTATCTGCCCAAAGTCAGCAATCCCACCGGAGACAAATCCCCTTCCAAGTTTGCCGAGATCCTCACCTTCTACGTCAAGTATGGGAAAAGCTCTGATTTTCGCTCCGCCATGGCCCGCGTCACCGAAGCGGCAGCCAAAACCAAGTGGCCCCCGAAGTATGAGTGGTACGAACTCTCCAGCGGCGGCCCGGCCGACACCTTCGTTCTCGCCCTGCCCCATAACAGCTGGGCCGATTTTGAAGACAAGCCTGAGGTGAAGCCGTTCCGTGAGATGCTGAAAGACGCCTTCGGCCAATCCGAGGCCGACTCCATCATGGAGCGCTTTGACAACTCGGTGCAGAAAGAAACCAGCGAGATCATCCAGTTCCGCCCGGATTTGAGCTACCTGCCCGGAAAATGATCCATCCCATTTCCCTTGCCCCGCTCAGGCTCGGCTTGGGCGGGGATGCTTCCCGAACTGGAGACAACGCTCGCTCCCGGTGTAAGGTAGATGCCCTGAGGCCCAACCATGGCGATTCCGCAAGGCGGCAAAGGCCCCTGGGGTGCTCCCACTCTGTTGGACGTTCCCCTCGACGAAAACTCCAGCTTCAAGCGCGGGGCCGCCGCTGCTCCTCCTCTCATCCGCGACGCCCTCACCAGCGAATCCTCCAACATGTGGACCGAACTCGGCATCGATGTCGGCGCCGAGGGCGCTTTCGCCGACGGCGGAGAGGTCCGTTGGACCGACAGCGACTCCTTCGCCGCCATCGAAAAGGCCGTCACCGCGCTCCTGGAAAAGCGCCGCCGCCCCGTCTGCCTCGGCGGAGATCACTCCATCACCTACCCCATCGTCCGCGCCTTCGCAAGAGTCTTCAAAGACCTCACCATCATCCACTTCGACGCTCACCCCGACCTCTACGCCGACTTCCAGGGCAATCCCCGCTCCCACGCCTCCCCCTTCGCCCGCATCATGGAAGAAAAACTGGCCAAACGCCTCATTCAGGTCGGCATCCGTACCATGAACCCGGAGCAGAAAAAGCAGGCCGCTCGTTTTGGCGTCGAGGTCTTCGAGATCGGCCGCAAGCGCTCCCTCGAAGAAGTCAAGACCTGGTGCCCGGTCTACGTCTCCTTCGACATCGACGTCCTCGACCCCGCCTTCGCTCCCGGCGTCTCCCATCGCGAACCGGGAGGCATGTCCGTGCGCGAAGCGCTCGAGCACCTGCACTCGATCACCGCCACCGTCGTCGGCGCCGACATCGTCGAGTACAACCCCAGCTGCGATGTCTCCGGCCTCACCGCCGCGGTCGCCGGGAAAATCCTCAAGGAACTCCTGGGTAAGATGCTGATGGCCTGCAACTGCCCATAAAAAAGCAGCGCCGGCCTCTCGCCGGCCATCCTGAGACATGAGCGACTTGCGAAAAACTATGGGCAACGAAGCGGAAAAAGAAGCGGCGGCGCGCGCCAGCCTGCACTACATACACGACGGACAAGTCGTCGGCCTGGGCAGTGGCTCGACTGCCACCATCGCCATTCGCCTCCTCGCCGAGCAAGTGCGCGCCGGCCTCAAGGTCCGCGGAATCCCCACCTCCAAAGCCTCCCACGACCTCGCCCTGCAACTCGGCATCCCTCTGATCACTTTCCACGATGCCCAGCAGATCGACGTCACTATCGACGGCGCCGACGAGTTCGACCCGCACCTGAACCTGATCAAGGGCGGCGGCGGAGCGCTGCTGCGCGAAAAGATTGTTGCCTCGGTGACCAAGCTGCAAGTCATCGTGACCGACTCGTCCAAGCAGGTGCCGGTCCTGGGCAAATTCCCCCTGCCCGTCGAAGTCATCAAGTTCGCCGAGCGGCTCATCGCCAACAAGATTTCCGCACTGGGCGCCCGCGTCCTCCTCCGCCAGGATTCGGCCGGCAAGCCCTACCTCACCGATGAAGGCAACTACATCCTTGATTGCCAATTCGGCCAGATTCACGACCCCGCGGCACTGGGCCGCACCCTGAAAGAAATTCCCGGCGTCGTCGAGCACGGCCTGTTTGTCGGGATGGCGTCAGTCGTGCTGATGGCCAATGCGGGAGTGGTAGAGGAATTTCGGCGCAGCTAGTGTCGTGTGCCCCGGTCTTTCCTGACCTCACCTGTCCTCCCCAGAGCGCAGCGGAAGCGAGAGCCTGCCTGAGCGAAGCCGAGGGGAACCTTGCGCTTTCTTCGTCATCCTGAGCCCAGCCAAGGACCTACGCAGTTGAGTTCACCGTCTCCCTGGCGCCATCCCGCTGCGTGAACTCCGCCAGTTCCTCCAACTTCCGCCGCGCCACCCCTGCATCAATGGACTCAGCCGCCAGCGGCACCGCCTCCGACAGATGGTTCGCCCGCCCCGCTGCCACCAGCGTGGCCGCCGCATTCAGCAGCACCACATCGCGGCACGCTGACTTTTTCCCCTCCAACACCTCGCGAATGATCTGCGCATTCTCCGCCGCATCGCCGCCTGCGATCGCCTCCAGCCCCGCCCGGCGGAATCCGAATTCCTCTGGCGTCACCTCATAGCTCCACACCTGCCCGTCGCGCACCTCGGCCACCCGCGTCAGCCCGCTGATCGTGATCTCATCCAACCCGTCTTCCCCGTGCACCACCAGCGCCCGCCGCAGCCCCAGCATGCTGAGCGCCTCCGCCACTTTGTCCACTAACTCATCGGAGTAAACGCCCACCAGTTGCGCCGACGCATGCGCCGGATTGGTCAGCGGTCCCAGCAGATTGAAGACCGTCCGCAACCGCAGCTCCCGCCGCGCCGGCTGCACATACTTCATCGCCGAATGCATCGCCGGCGCAAACAGAAACGCAATTCCCACTTCGCGCAGGCACTCCGCCACCCGCGCCGCCGGCAGCGTGATCTTTACCCCCAGCGCTTCCATCACGTCGGCCGATCCGCACTTCGAAGTCACGCTGCGGTTCCCGTGCTTTGCCACCCGCACCCCGGCCCCGGCCGCCACCAGCGCCGTCGCGGTTGAGATGTTGAACGTCCCGCTGGCATCGCCGCCCGTGCCGCAGGTGTCCACCAGCGCATCGCGCTCCGTGCCGCTCACATCGATCGTCGTGCCCCCCGCCACCGCCAGCGGAGTCGCCGCCCCGCGGATCGCTTCCGCAAAGCCCACAATCTCCTCCACCGTCTCGCCCTTCATGTGCAGCGCAACCAGCAGCGCCGCAATCTGCGCGTCGCTGCACTGCCCGCTCAATACCTCGGTCATCACCGCTCGCGCCTCCGCGCGCGCCAGCGATTCGCCGTGATTCGCAATCCGGTGCAGTGCTTCGACGATCATGCCGCTACAGGGTAGCATCGTTTCACGATCACGCGCCCTCCCCTCATCCATTCCAATTCCTTGTCATTCCCACCCGCCAGCGCAGCGCGCAGAGGAGGAATCGGGTTCGGCAATGCTGCTGCCAGCCAATTCTTCGTTACCCCGTCACTCGCCCCTGTGACCGTCTCCGTTTGCCCTATCCCCAGCCGTTCTATAGAATCGAACGTTTGCTGCCCGTTGTCAGAAGCCGCAAGCGAAGTGCTACCCCGAAAAAGGTCGATTCCAGTTCCCAGGAGCTGGCCTTTAGCTGCCGCCTCGGCGCGCAAAGGACACCGGGGTTGCCAATCGCTGGTAGCCGGCAGCTAGCAGCTATACGAACCACGACTCATTATGAAAATTCACGAGTACCAGGCCAAAGCCATCCTCAGGAAGTACGGCGTCGCCGTCCCCCGCGGCGAGATGGCCGAATCGCGCGAAGAAGCCGAGTCCGTCGCCAAGGGCCTGTTCAGCGCCGGCGCCACCGGCGTCGTCGTCAAGGCCCAGATCCACGCCGGAGGCCGCGGCAAGGGCGGTGGTGTCAAGATCGCCAGGTCCGTCCAGGAAGCCGGTGACCTCGCCGCCAAAATGCTCGGCATGACACTCATCACCCACCAGACCGGCCCCGAAGGCCGCGTCGTTCGCCGCCTGTTGATCGAAGAAACGCTGCCCATCGAAAAAGAACTCTACATCGGCATCCTGGTCGATCGCGGCGAAGGCAAACCTGTCTTCATGGCCTCCTCTGCCGGCGGCATGGATATCGAGCAGGTCGCCGCCGAGCACCCTGAAACCATTCTCAAGGAATACATCGACCCGGGCATGGGTCTCGAAGCCTTCCAGGCCCGCAAACTCGCCTTCCAGCTCGGCCTCAAGCCGCAGCTCATCAACCAGGCCGTGCAGTTCATGAGCGGCCTCTACAGGGTCTTCGAAGGCACCGACGGATCGCTGGTCGAAATCAACCCTTTCATCGCCACCACCGACAACCGCCTCTTCGCGCTCGACGCCAAAATCAACTTCGACGACAACGCGCTCTTCCGCCATCCCGACTTGCGCGAGCTGCGCGATATTACCGAAGAAGATCCGCTCGAAGTCGAGGCCTCAAAATACAGCCTCAATTACATCAAGCTTGACGGCAACGTCGGCTGCATGGTCAACGGCGCTGGCCTCGCCATGGCGACCATGGACATCATCAAGTACGCGGGCGGCATGCCCGCCAACTTCCTCGACGTGGGCGGTGGCGCCAACGCCGAGCAGGTCACGCACGCCTTCGAAATCCTGCTCAGCGATAAGAACGTCAAGGCCGTGCTGATTAACATTTTCGGCGGGATCCTGCGCGTCGACACCCTGGCCACCGGCGTGGTCGAAGCCGCCAAGAAAACGCACATCCAGCTCCCCATCGTCCTGCGCCTCGAAGGCACCAACGTCGAAGCCGGACGCCAGATCCTGAAAGATTCCGGCCTGAACTTCATCGTGGCTGAAACTATGAAAGACGCAGCCGAGAAAGTAGTGAACGCAGCGAAAGCTTAAACGGTGGAGCGGCGGGCCTCCCCGCCGGACGGGCGAATCGCCCGTCCCCGCATCGCCGAAGATTTTAGAGAAGAGAGCACCGATGGCAATCCTGGTCGATAAGAAAACACGGCTCATCGTGCAAGGCCTCACCGGCCGCGAAGGCACCTTCCACGCCAAGGCGAGCGCTGCCTACGGAACCCAGGTCGTCGGCGGCGTCACCCCCGGCAAGGGCGGCACCACCCACGAAGGCTGGCCGATTTTTAACACCGTGCAGGAAGCCGTCGACAAGACCGGCGCCAACGCTACCGTCATCTTCGTGCCCCCGCCCTTCGCCGCCGACGCCATCATGGAAGCCGCCGACGCTGAAGTCGAACTGATCGTCTGCATCACCGAAGGCATCCCCACCCTCGACATGGTCAAGGCCTGGGAGTTCCTGCGGACGCGCCACTCCCGCCTGATCGGCCCCAACTGCCCGGGCATCATCTCGCCCGGCAGGTGCAAAATCGGCATCATGCCCGGGCACATCCATAAAGAGGGCAACATCGGCATCGTGTCGCGCTCCGGCACCCTCACCTACGAGGCCGTCTACCAGCTCACCACGCGCGGCGTCGGCCAGTCGACCGCCATCGGCATCGGCGGCGACCCCATCATCGGCACCAATTTCACTGACGCGCTCGAGCTCTTCAACAAAGATCCCGAGACCGAGGCCGTCATCATGATCGGCGAAATCGGCGGCAACGCCGAAGAAACCGCCGCCGAGTACGTGAAAACGCACATCAAGAAACCGGTGGTCGGCTTCATTGCCGGACAGACCGCTCCCCCCGGCCGCCGCATGGGCCATGCCGGCGCCATCATCTCCGGAGGCAAAGGCACTGCCGCCGAAAAAATTAAGGCCATGGAAGCGGCCGGCATCAAAGTCGCCAAATCGCCGGCTGTGATCGCTGAAACGCTGTTCTCAGTGATCGGGGTGCCGACGAAGTAGGTGGGTGCCCCATCCTGAAATCGTGCCTCTGCGTCTTAGGGTGAGATTCCACCAAGCTGGCAGGCTTTGATTCTTGACTATGATTGTAAGAAGCAGAGGGACGGGCACGGCTTCAGTCGCGCCCTAGGACATATTGATAAGCGGCTTTGGCCCCTGAGGTTTGCACTTTGTCCGCCGGCCTGCAGTTTTGATCTTTGCTTTAGCTCAAGACTGACGACGGGCGACTGACGGCTGGTCTTAGCCAACGGCCAAGCACCAACGACTGATTCTTTACCCATGACCAAGGACCAACGACTGCACTTATGAAAACCCTGCAACGCACGCTCACCATCATCAAACCCGACGCGGTCAAAAAGAACGCCGTCGGCGACATCATTGAGCAGTTCGAAAAGAACGGCTTCCGCATCCTGGCCATGAAGATGCTCGAAATCTCTAAGCACCAGGCCGAGCAGTTCTATGCCGTGCACGCGCACCGTCCGTTCTACAACTCGCTGACCGATTTCATGTCGAGCGGCCCCATCGTTGTATTGGCGCTCGAAAAAGAAAACGCCATCGCCGACTTGCGCAAGCTGATGGGCGCCACCAATCCGGCCCAGGCCGAAGAAGGCACCATCCGCAAGAAATGGGCCACCAACATCGAGTTCAATGCGATCCACGGCTCCGACGCCGACGAGACCGCCCGCTACGAACTGAGCTTCTTCTTCGCCGGATACGAACTGGCGAAATAGGAGCCCACTCGCGAACAACCAGAAGCTGGAAGCCAGGAGCTGACTTCTCCATGCCCCTCATCCAAGTCACCATGCTCCAAGGCCGCACCGCCGACCAGAAGCGTAAACTCGCCCAGCGCATCACCGACGCGATGGTGGAAGAAGCCGGCGCACGCCGCGAAGCCATCGTAGTCACGTTCGTGGAAGTGTCGAAAGAAAGCTACGCCTCAGCTGGCGTGCTGATGGCTGACAAGAACAAGTAATCCTGTGGGACGCGGGCACCCTCGCCCGCGTCACATCACCCCAACGGCTCGAACAAATGCCCTTCCACCCGGTCCGCCACCCTGGGCAGCTCTTTCTTGGCGAGTTGCAGGAAGTGCGGCGCGGCGCGGTGCGCCTCCAGCGCCGCATCATCCCTGTACTGCTCGTAAATAAAGAACCGGCGCGGCTCGGTCTTGTGGCGGTGCACAACATACATCGCGCATCCCGGCTCCTTGCGCGAGGCCTCGGTGAGCTTCGAAAAGATTGCGGCCGTCTCGTTCTCGTGTCCGGCTTTCGCCATCCAGGTCACCGCCAGCACCACCATCGCCACGCTCCGTTCACTCGCCAATCTTCAGTAGGAATTCCACTGCAGCCGCGATCGTATCCGATTCCGCGGGCCCCACTCTTCCCGCGTCTTTTTCGGGAGGGTGGGGATTTCCACGACACCCTGCTGTCGCAACCGATCCGGCTGCAAGCTGCCAGCCGCAAGCCGCCAGCTACGAGCCGACTTTCGCCGCCGCCTTGATCGCCGCGGCAAACTCCTCCACGAGAATCGTGTGGTCCCGGTCCGGCCCCGTCGAAACCATCCCCACCCGTGCCCCGCTTTCTTTCTCCAGAAACGCCAGGTACTCGCGCGCCGCCTTGGGCAGCTTGTCCATCGCTGTGATGCCCTGCGTCGACGTCTTCCACCCCGGCCGCTTCTCGTACAGGCACTCGATCTTCTCGTAGCCGCTGGCCTGCGCCGGCACCTCTTCGGTCGTCTTGCCGTCGATCTTATACCCCATGCAAACGGGAATCTCAGCAAACTCGTCCAGCACGTCGAGCTTCGTGACCACCAGCCACGAAATGCCGTTAATCATGCCAGCGTAGCGCAGCAGAGGCAAATCCATCCACCCGCAGCGCCGCGGACGCCCCGTCACCGCCCCATATTCATTTCCCCGCGACCGCAGCACCTCGCCCTTGTCGTCCTTGGCCTCGGTCGGGAATGGCCCGCCGCCCACCCGCGTGCAGTAGGCCTTGGTCACACCGATCACCATGTCGATTGCCGTCGGCGCCACGCCCGTGCCAATCACCGCCCCGCCCGAAGTCGCGCTCGACGAGGTCACAAACGGATACGTCCCGTGATCAATGTCAAGCATCGTCCCCTGCGCGCCCTCGAACACGATCGACTTCCCCTCCCGCAGCGCCTGGTTCAACAGTACGGCCGTATCGCGCATGAACGGCGCAATCTTCCCCGCCGCCGCCGCGTACTCTTCATACATCTTGTCGGCATCGAGCGGCTCGGAGTTGAACAGCGCGTGCCCGATCATGTTCTTTTCGCGCACCGCATTCTCAATGTGCGTCTTCAGCAGCTTCAGGTCGAGCAGGTCCGCCACCCGCAGCCCCCGCCGCCCCATCTTGTCTTCATACGCGGGCCCGATCCCGCGCGACGTCGTTCCGATCTTCACCCGCCCCGGAGCGTTCTCCGCAGCCAGCTCGATCATGCGGTGATACGGCAGGATCACCTGCGCCCGGTTGCTCACAAACAGGTTCCCGTCCACCTGCACGCCCATCTCGCGCAGCGCCCCCACTTCCTTGAGAAACGCCATCGGGTCCAGCACCACGCCGTTGCCGATCACGCTGCAGCAGCCCACCCGCAGCACGCCGCAAGGCACCAGTTGCAGGATGAACTTCTTGCCGTTAACGATCACCGTGTGCCCGGCATTGTGCCCGCCCGCGTAGCGGGCCACCACCGGAAAGCCTTCCGAGAGCACATCGACAATTTTGCCCTTGCCCTCGTCGCCCCACTGCGCGCCTACAATGACCGCCGTCTTGCCCTTCTTCACAAACCGCTCCCTACGGAAGTTTTGGGGTCCCAGCTTTCGCGCACACACGCGAGCCCGCGGCCGGCCGCCGTCTGAAAAATGACTGGGATTTGAGCGGAGCGGGGTGTGTACAAGTAAGCATACCATTGGCGACTCGTCAGCCTCCAGTCGTCCGTCGCCAGCCGTCAGTGGTTGCTTACGGCTCGCATCTAACCGCCCTCTTCGGATGGCTGGCTGAGCCGCAGGGCGAACTCGCCACCGAGACACAGAGTCAGAAAGGAAAACGGCAGAGAAAAAGTTCGTGTTTGAAGCAACCTGAGGTGTTTTACGCAATCAAATTGACCAACGACCAACGACCAACGACCAACGACCAACGACCAACGACCAACGACCAACGACCAACGACTGACGACCGCTGGCTGCCGGCCGTAGACTGTCTTTCCATGCCCGAACTCCCCGAAGTCGAAACCATCGCGCGCGGGCTGCACAAACGCGTCGCGGGCGACACAATCGAGTCCATCTGGCTCGGCTCCAAACCCCAGACCATGAAGTCTCGCCCCGCCGAGATCGCTGCGGCCCTCGAGCACACCCGCATCGCCCAGGTCCGCCGCATCGGCAAGCACATCGTCTTTGACCTGGAACGCACCGGTGTCGGGCAGACGCCCTCGCCCGCCAACTCCAATCTGAATCAGACACTCTCCTCCAACAACTCATCCAGCCGGAAGACATCGAAGTCCAGGGGCCGGTCTGCCCAACGCAAGAAAAGGCCGCTGTCCCTCGGCCCCCGCTCCCAGTGGATCGTCCACCTCGGCATGACCGGCCGCCTGCTGGTCACCAATCCCGCCACCGCAATCGAAAAGCACACTCACGCCATCGCCAAACTGGCTTCCGGCCGCGAACTCCGCTTCGTCGATCCGCGCCGCTTTGGCCGCCTCAGCGTGGCTCCCAGTGCCAACTTCGAGGCCGCCGGCGTCGAGCCCCTCGAAATCGACCGCGAGCACTTCCTCGCCCTCTTTCGCCGCCGCAAAACTCCCATCAAGAGCGCGCTCCTCAACCAGAAACTCCTTCGTGGGGTTGGCAACATCTACGCCGACGAATCCCTTTTCCGCGCCGGCATCCGTCCCCGCCGCCGCGCCTCCAGCATCACCCGCGCCCAGTACCAACTCCTCCACGAATCCGTCCAGCAGGTCCTCACCGAAGCCATCCAACTCGGCGGCTCCACCGTCTCCGACTACGTCGACGCCGATGGCGAAGCCGGTTTCTTCCAGCTCGAGCACCGCGTCTACGGCCGCGAAGGTGAGCCCTGCCTGGTTTGCGGCACGCCCATCAAGCGCGTCGTCCTGGCTGGGCGCAGCAGCCACTACTGCCCCCACTGCCAGAAGTAGTCTTCGCCTTCCTCTGTTTGTTCCCGAACTTTTTCGCCCTTCGTCCACATCCCTCTGGTCATCGGAACCCTTCTCGCCCTCCTCTGCGGCCCCTCTCCGCGTTCTCTGCGTTTTAAGGTTTTTCGCCGCTCTGCTTTGCGCCCTTTGCGGGTTTTTCCTTCGCGTCCTTTGCGGTTAAAGGCTCTTCCCGGAAGCGTGCTCACTCGGCCGGCGTCGCATTGAATCGTTACACCACTGGTCTTTTGCCGTTTTCCCCAGACAACTCAAAAATCGACAATCGCCTTCCCTCGGTGTAGTCTTTGTTGTTTTCTGAAGCCTCGACCCCTATGTCCAATTTCGCCATCGGCGTTGACCTCGGCGGCACCAACCTGCGGATCGCGGCCGTCGACGAGCAGGCTCAGCTCATGGAGAAACTCACCCTGGGCACCAGAACCGTGCTCGGTCGCGACCATGTGCTCAACGACATGTGTGGCGCCATCCGCCAGGTCTCCGAAAAGTACAAACCCTCCGGCACCCTGCTCGGCGTCGGCATCGGCGTCCCCGGCATCATCGATCTCGAGACCGGCATGGTGCGCGAGTCTCCCAATCTTCCAGGCTGGTCCGACTACCCCGTCCGCGCGGAAATCGAGCGCCGCCTGGGAGCCCCCGTGGTCCTCGAAAACGACGCCAACGTCGCTGCCTTCGGCGAAAAGTGGCTGGGCGCCGGCCGCCACGTCGGCGACATGGCCATGCTCACCCTCGGCACCGGAGTCGGCGGCGGCCTCGTGCTCAACGGGAAGATCTGGCACGGCATGACCGGGATGGCCGGCGAATTCGGTCACATGACCGTCGAACCCGAAGGCCAGCCCTGCGGCTGCGGTAATCGCGGCTGCCTCGAGCAGTACGCCTCGGCCACCGCCATCGTCCGCATGGCCCGCGAAGCCATCGCCAGCGGCGATGCCCCCGCCCTCGCCAAGGCCGCCAGTTCTGACCTCGAGTTCAACGCCAAGGAAATCTACAACCTCGCCATCCAGGGCGACGAACAGGCCCGCCGCATCTTCCGCACCGTCGGCCGCGCCCTCGGCATCGCTCTGGCCGCCATGGTCAACGGCCTCAACCTCGAGATGTACGTTATCGGCGGCGGCGTCTGCAGCGCCTGGGACGCTTTCGCCCCCACCATCTTCGACGAACTGCGCCGCCGCGCCATGGTCTACGCCGCCACCGCCCCCGCCGATCCCAACCGCCTGCCCACCGGGGCTTCCGGTCAGGTGGCCCCCGGCGAGGGCCGCAAGACCATCATCACCCGCGCCCTGCTCGGTAGCGACGCCGGCCTGTTCGGCGCCGCCCGCCTCCCCATGACCCGCCAGAGCTAGCCATCTCTCATCTCGTTGTCATTCTGAGCCGCACGATCCGCAGGCCAGTGCCCGCGAAGAACCTGCTTCCGAATGTGCCTCTCTGTTGCTCTGCCCTCGCCTAACCTGCTCTGCAAGGGCGCGCCGCTACCAACCCATTTCGGGCCGACCGAGCCGGGACTGCGAGGCGAGGGCCAGCGGAGAATCTGCCCCTCATCTTGATTGGAAGGAATTTCCGAACGAAGTAACCCGCCTGCCTACGCCCGCGCCTTCTCCAGTTCTTTCCCCACGCTGTCCAGCACGCCGTTGATGAACTGCACAGACTCGGGGCTCGAAAACTTCCGTGCAATCTCGATCGCTTCGTTGATCACCACCGCTCGCGGCGTCTCCGGATACCCCAGAAACTCCGCCACCGCCCCGCGCAGAATATTGCGGTCCACCGCCGCCATCCGCTCCATGCGCCAGTGCTCAGCGTGCCCTTCGATCAGCTTGTCGATCTCCGCGGTCCGCTCCGTCGCCGTGCGAAATAAATCGTCGGCAAAGCCGCGCACCTCGTCGCCGGTGTCGTCCCGTTCGGCCCAGAATGTCCGCCGCACCACGTCGGGCTCCTGCCGCCCCATGTCCGCCTGGAACAGCATCTGCAGGCACAGTTCGCGCGATTTTCGTCGGGTTCCCATGGAAAAAACAGTCGTCAGTCTTCAGTTGCTAGTCGTCGGCTTGGCTCGCAGCGGGCCGCCAGCGGCTCGCTGCCATCGCACGATCTGCAGCTTTGCAGCGATGAATTGAAAACAGTGTACAGGAAAGACGGAATGGATCGGTTGGGTCCGCAACTTGGGCCTCAGGAAACTAACGGCGCTTCTCGCGGCCAGAGTGAGTGCGGTTCTTGGCCGCTGGCGACTGGCGACTGGCGACTGCTTTGCTGGCGACTGACGACTTGCGACTGGCGGCTTTCCTCATCCCCGCCATCTCCACCGCCGCCAGCGCTGCTTCCATCCCCTTGTTCCCCATCTTCAATCCGGCCCGGTCAATGGCCTGCTCCAGCGTGTCGCAGGTCAGCACTCCGAACGCGTGTGGCACTCCCGTCTCCTGCGCCGACTGACCGATCCCCCGCGCGCACTCGTTCACAATCACGTCGTAGTGCGCCGTCTCTCCGCGCAGCAGGCATCCCAGGCAGATGATCGCGTCGAACTTGCCGCTTTCGGCCAGCATCCGCGCCCCCGCCGGAATCTCAAAGCTCCCCGGCACCCGCATGATCTCGATGTCCTCGCTCCGTGCCCCGGTTCGCCGCAATCCGTCCAGCGCCCCCTGCAGCAGCCGCTCGGTGATGAACGCGTTGAACCGGCTCACCACGATCGCAAACTTTTTCCCTGCGGCGCGCAGCTCCCCTTCCATGCCGGCGCGCACTTCCTCCGGCTTGCCATGCACCGTCACGATGATCTCCCCCGGCAGCGCCAGCGAAAAACTCCGCTCGCCCGTCTTCGGCGAGGCCCTGTCCATCAGCACCGGAAGCTTTTGCTTCTGCGCGATGGCCAACACGTCGTCGGGATTGCTCACTTCCAGCACGATCAGCCGGTTGATGTCCTTCAGGTGCCCCAGCACTTCCTCGGGATACTCCGACGGCAGCGCATTCACGCTCAACAGCCCCACCGGCGCCGAAAACACTGCCGACCGCTTGTCCGCCGTCGCCACCGGGACAAACCCGATCGCCTCCAGAAACGCCGTCAGCGCCCGCAAGTCTTCCGGCCGGCTGACATAGCGCCCGATGTGCAGAGACTTCAGCATGAGCTAGAATCGTCCTCCCCACAGAGACACAGAGGACTTCTCAAACACTTTCGATCTTCCCTGGTAAAGCGCCTCTATTGAATGATTGTCATCCTGAACCCAGCGAAGGACCTGCTTTTTTCTCCGCTCAGCATCAGACGTCGCCTTGATTCGCTCTTTCTCTGTGCCTTTGTGCCTCTGTGTCTCTGTGGGGAAATCGTTCATCACTTCCCCTGAAAGCTCGCCGCCCGCTTCTCCAGAAACGCCGTTGTCCCTTCCTTCTTATCTTCCGTCGCGCAGCACACGCCGAACAGCGTCGCCTCCAGATACAACCCCTCGGCCAGCGGCAGGTCGAGCCCATGATTCACCGCCTCCATCGCATACTGGATGGCCAGCGGCGCATTCGCGATGATCTTCTGCGCAATCGCCTCCGCCCGCGCAATCAGCTCGCCCGGCGCGGTCACTTCATTCACTAGCCCGATGCGGTGCGCCTCTTCGGCCGAAATCATCTCCCCGGTCAGCAACAGTTGCATCGCGATCCCTCGCCCCACCAGCCGCGGCAGCCGCTGCGTCCCGCCGTAACCGGGAATAATGCCCAGCTTCACTTCCGGCTGGCCGAGCTTCGCATTCACGCTCGCCAGGCGCATCGTGCACGCCATCGCAATCTCGCACCCGCCGCCCAGCGCGAATCCGTTGATACACGCAATCACCGGCTTGCCAAGGTTCTCGATCAGGTCGAGCACCGACTGCCCGCGATGCGTGTACTCCTTGCCCGACACGGCACCGTGCTTAGCCAGCTCCGAGATGTCGGCCCCGGCAATAAACGCTTTCTCGCCAGACCCGGTCAGGATCGCCACCCGAATCGATGAGTCATCCTTGATATCGGTGAACGCCGCCCGCAACTCCTCCATGGTCGCCATGTTGAGCGCATTGAGCACCTTGGGACGGTTGACGGTAACGTACGCAATCGCATTTTTCTTTTCCAGCAGTATGTTTTCGAAAGTCATAAGTTTGCGAACTCATTTTCACGACAGAGACACAGACAAGAACCTAAAACGATTGTCATCCTCAGCGCCATGAACCCGCTATTAACGATTGTCATCCTGAGCGTAGCGAAGGATCTGCTTTCTGCATCCCGTACCACGGACCACCATCGCTTCTTACCTTTCGATCCTTCTCTGTGCCTCTGTGTCTCTGTGGTGAATCGATTTGTGCAAAACGACGCTAAAACTTCCCCGCCGTCGGCTTCTCCGGGTCCGCGTAATCATAAAACCCCCGCCCCGACTTCCGCCCGTACCACCCGGCCATCACCAGCCGCTTCAGCAACGGCGGCGACGCGAAACGCCGCTCCTTGAACTCGTCATACATCACGTGGGTGATGTAGTACGTCGTATCCAGCCCGACGAAGTCCAGCAAAGTAAACGGCCCCATCGGGTATCCGCAGCCCAGCTTCATCGCATTATCAATGTCCTCGATCGACCCCACGCCCTCTTCATACGCCCGGATCGCATCCAGCAGATACGGCACCAGGAGGCGATTCACCATGAAGCCGGTCTTGTCCGACGTCCGCACCGGCACCTTGCCCAGCATCTTTCCGAACTCGTACGCCGTCTCGTACACTTCGGGTGCCGTCGCGATCGTCTTCACCACCTCAACCAGCTTCATCAGCGGCACGGGATTGAAAAAGTGCAGCCCGATAAACCGCTCCGGCCGCTTCACCGCCGTCAGCAACTCGGTCACCGAAATCGAGGAAGTATTCGTGGCGAAAATCGCCTCTTTTTTCACGATCGGATCAATCGCGGCATACATCTTCTTCTTTTCCTCGACATTCTCAATGATCGCCTCAACCACGATGTCGCAATCCGCCAGGTCCTGCTTCGAAGTTGTCCCTTTCAGCCGCGCCCGCACCGCCTGCGGCGATTCCTTCAACGTGCCCTTCTCGGCAAACTTCCCCAGCGACTTCTCGACCCCGGCAAACCCCTTTTCGAGAAACTTCTGCTCAACTTCCAGCACCGTGACATCGAACCCGGCCATCGCCGCCACCTGCGCAATGCCGGACCCCATCAGCCCACAACCAACAACACCGACTTTTTTGATTTCCATGTGAGTCCTTCCGTGATTGTTTACCACCGAGACACGGAGCTACTGAGAACAACCGAATAGTGATTGTCACCCTGAGCGCAGCGAAGGACCTCCTGTTTGATTGCGGAAGCCGGGTGCCCCATCCGATCGGCGCGCTTTTTGCGACGTTAGGGTAGGATCTCCGCTGCATTCGATGCCTTAAGGTTCCCTCGGTGCCCCTGTGTCTCCGTGGTGAAAGAACGCCCTACTGAAAGCTCTCCACCACCATCGCAATCCCCTGCCCACCGCCAATACACGCTGTCGCCAGCCCGTACTTCTTCTTCCGGCGCCGCAACTCATACAGCAGCGTAATCACCAGCCGCGTCCCGGTCGCCCCCAGCGGATGCCCCAGCGCGATCGCCCCGCCATTCACATTCACCTTGCTGCGATCCAGCCCCAGCTCTTTCTCCACGGCCAGGTACTGCGCCGCGAACGCCTCGTTGACTTCGATCAGGTCGATGTAATCCAGCGTCAGTCCCGCACGCTGAAGCGCAAGCTTCGTCGCCGGCACAGGACCCCGCCCCATCACCTTCGGATCGACGCCCGCAATCCCCCAGTTTACAATCCGTCCCAGCGGCTTCAGGTCGCGCTTCTGCGCGTTCTCCACCGACATCACCACCACCGCAGCCCCGCCGTCCACAATGCCGCTGGCATTCCCCGCCGTCACCGTCCCACTTCTCCCGAACGCCGGACGCAGCTTCGCCAGCCCCTCCATCGTGGTCTGCGGACGCCGGTGATCGTCCTCCGTGAACATCTCCCCGCTCAGCTCGCCCTTATGATTTCGCAGCGGGACCGGCACCAGCTCTTCCTGCAGCCGTCCTTCTTTATAGGCGGCATCGGCCGCCTGCTGCGAGCGTAACGCGAATTCGTCTTGATCCTGGCGCGTGATCCCCTGCTGCTCCCCGTACAACTCCGCTGTATTCGCCATGTAGAGCCCGCAATATGAATCCAGCAGCGCCACCATCAGCGAATCTTCGAGCTTGCCGCCCGGAGCCAGCGTGAACCCGTCGCGCCCGCGGATCACGAACGGCGCCTGCGACATCGCCTCCATTCCGCCCGCCAGCACGATCTTCGCCTCCTCGGTCTGGATCATCTGCGCCGCATTCACGATCGCCTGCATCCCCGACCCGCACAGCCGGTTCACCGTCATCGCCGGAGTCTCGATCGGCAGCCCCGCCCGCAGCCCCACATGCCGCGCCCCATACAACGCATCACCCGAAGTCTGCTGCGCGTTGCCAAACACCACGTGATCGAATTCTTTCGGATCGATCCCCGCGCGCTCGATCGCGCCCTTGGCCGCGACCGCGCCCAGCTCCTGCGCCGTGAAATCTTTCAATTTTCCGCAATACCGCCCCATGGGCGTGCGCGCGCCGCTGACAATCGCAATCTCACCGGGTTTCAGCATGAGTCCTTCTACGAAAGAGGCCAGATGTAGGAAGCTAAACTCGCTAGTTTAACAAGAAACGCGAGGGAAACTCCGACCAGCCGCGTACCCCCATCCTAAAATCGCGTTCTGGGCGATCTTAGGGTGGGATTCCACGAAAGCGCTCACTCTTGGGATTTTGACTGAAGTTGCAACGGGGAACGGAAGGGCACCCTTTCAGTCGTGCCATCCTTGCTCCTCAGCACCTGAGGTAAGCTTTTTCGTCCGTAGTCATCGATCGTGTAATCTCATCCCCGAGGATTCGACCTGCAAATATGAACCGTCGCCGAAGAACCATCATCGCGCTCTTTCTTTGCTCTACCCTCTCCGCCTTCGCCCAGCAACCCGCCCCCGCGCCCCAGCCCCTCTCCGGCCTTGAGCGCTATCGCAACTCGCGCATCAGCATCTACATGAACGATTTCGGCGAACTCTCCCGCTACCGCGACGCCAACGCCTCCCTCAAGCCACCTCTTGCCGGTGAGAACCGCGTCGTCTTCTTCGGCGACTCCATCACCGACATGTGGAAGCTCGCCGACTCCTTCCCCGGCAAGCCTTACATCAACCGCGGCATCGGCGGCCAGACCACCCCCCAGATGCTGGTCCGCTTCCGCCAAGACGTCATCGACCTGCAACCCAAAGTCGTCGTCATCCTCGCCGGCACCAACGACATTGCTGGCAACACCGGCCCCATGACCCTCGCCCAGATCGAAGCCAACTACGCCTCCCTCGCCGAGCTCGCCTCCGCGCACCAGATCAAGGTCGTGTTCTCTTCCGTGCTCCCCGTCCACAACTACACCCCGCAGTCGCAGGAAATGTACGAGCAGCGCTCCCCTGCCAAGATCCTCGAACTCAACCGCTGGCTGAAGTCCTATTGCGCCGCCCACGGCTGCATTTATCTCGACTACTTCAGCGCCATGGTCGACGATAAGGGCCTGCTCAGGAAAGACCTCGCCGAAGACGGCCTCCACCCCAACGCCGCCGGCTACAAGATCATGGCCCCGCTCGCCGAAGCTGCCATTCAGCAAGCTTTGGGCGAAGGCTCCCGCTGATCAGAATTCCTCCGACCAATGGCAGCCTGCCCTCAGCGCCAGTCCAAAGGTCCTGCCGGCTGTCGTGAGCGCGGCTCGCCCTCCCACTCTCGCAAGCGCAAAGGCCACGATTTCCGTCGTGCCACATCGCGCACAGCTTGCAGGCCGGGCTTTGGCCCCTCAGGCGACCTGTTTTATGCTTGGATTTTTATGACACTAGGCCTCGACTCCCGCTCCGAAGCTCCGCTATCGCTGCGCCCAATTCCGCGTCTGATGCTCATGCGCCCAATCGCCCTGCTCTTTCCCCTGCTCGCAACTCTCGCCTTCGCCCAGTCCGCCGCCCCCGCGCCTGACCTCGCGCCTCCCCCCGGCGCCCGCGTCATCAAGCTCACCCCCGCTCCCGGCCAGTTCACCGAGCCCTCCATCGCCATCAACCCCCGCGACCCCAGCCAACTCGTCGCGGCCTTCCAGAACACCGCCGTCGCCTACTCGCGCGATGCCGGCCAGACCTGGACCCTCGCCGAAAACGTCGCGCCCCCCGACTACCGTGTCTCCGGCGACGTCTCCGTCACCTACGACCACCAGGGTCGCGCCTTCCTCTGCTATATCGCCTTCGACAAGCTCGGCACCGAGAACTACTGGGCCCACGGCGCCAGCCGCAACGGGATCTTCGTCCGCCGCTCGCTCGACGGCGGCCGTACCTGGGAGCACGACGCCCGCGTCGTCCTCGCCCATCCCTCCGACCCAGGCATTCCCTTCGAAGACAAACCCTACATCGTCGCCGACGCCACCCACTCCAGCTACGCCGGCAACCTCTACATCGGCTGGACCCAGTTCTCCCTCGACAAGACCATCATGCTGTTCTCACGCTCCACTGACAGCGGCCGGACCTGGTCTCCGCCAATCCAGATCAGCACCCGCGAAGGCCTCCCCCGCGACGACAACGGCGCCGTCGAAGGCTTTACCGGCGCCGTCGCCGAAGACGGCACCCTTTACGTCACCTGGTGCGACATCACCGGAGTCGTGCTCGCCATTTCCAAAGACGGCGGCCGCACCTTCTCCCCCTCCCGCACCATCCTCAAAACCGGCCCCTCCTACTTCGACCCCACTTCCGTCGGGCGCGGCAACGGCTTCCCCCAGATCGCCATCGCCCCCCGCACCGGCACCCTCTTTGTTACCTGGGCCGATTACACCAATGGCGACATCGACGTCTTCTCCTCCACTTCGCGTGACCGCGGCAAGCACTGGTCTGCTCCGGTACGCGTCAACGACGACCCCCTCCACAACGGACGCGACCAGTTCTTCCAGTGGCTCGCCGTCGATCCTACCGACGGTTCCGTGAACGTCATCTTCTGCGACCGCCGCGCCGACCCCGCCAACCGCAGCTACTACATGACCCTCGCCCGCTCTACCGACCGCGGCCAGACCTTCCGCAACTACCTGTGGAGCACCGCCCCCTCCGATCCGAAAGACATCTTCATGGGCGACTACATGGGCATCGCCGCCTACGGCGGCAGGGTTTATGGCATCTGGGACCGCACCGCAACGCTGGAAGAGGAGTCCCCCGGATCGGCCAACGCTGCCGACCGCCCTCCCGCAGGTTCGGCCGCCTCCGCCCTAGGCAACACCCCCGCGCCCAGCCTCACCCACAGGCGTCTCTTGGTCGAAGTCGGCCTCGCCGATTTCAGCGCAAATGACAACCGCTAGCTTTTCTTGAGATTGTCAGCATGTAGCTCCACAAAAAGCCTATAATTGCTCCCAGTTTCCGACCTCCGCCGCCCCAGGGCATACCCGGGCGCAGGAGGCGAGGGATGGTTTACCAACCATCCCGAGGGCACCGGTGGAAACGCCGTTGCCTCCCGCGCTCACAACAGCGCCTTGGAAAGGAGACGCTCCCCGCAACCGCCCGTTCCGGGTGCGTGTTACTTTCCTCGCAGAACTTGGCATTGAGCACTTGGTGCTGGCCCGCTCCACCGGGTGCCCTGCCTTTCCCGCGCTCTTTGCGGGAGCGTGCGGGGCTCTTCGGTCCATGGCTGCCCTGATCGACAAATTCGGCCGCCCCATCACCGATCTGCGGATCGCTATCACCGACCACTGCAACTACAAGTGTGTCTACTGCCGTACCGGCAACGAAGGCGCTATCTACGGCGACCTCCCCTTCGCCGATTACCTGCGCATGGCCCGCATCTTCACCTCGCTCGGCATTCAGAAAGTCCGCCTCACCGGAGGCGAGCCCCTCCTCCGCAAAGGCATCGTCGATTTCGTCCGCGACCTCGCCCGCCTGCGCACTCCCGGCGGCCGCCCGCTCGAACTTGCCCTCACCACCAACGGCCACCTGCTCGCCGGCCTCGCCCAGCCTCTGAAAGACGCCGGCCTCCACCGCATCACCGTCAGCATGGACGCCGTCGACCCCGACCGTTTCGCCCGCATCACCCGCGTGCCCAGCGGCTACGAGAGCGTGCTCGCCGGCATCCGCGCCGCCAAGCGCGTTGGCCTCGAGCCCGTGAAGGTCAATTGCGTCCTCCTGCGCGGCTTCAACGAAGACCAAATCATCCCCTTCGGCATGTTCGCCCGCGAAGAGGGCGTCGTCCTCCGTTTCATCGAGTTCATGCCCCTGGAAGAAGACCGCGTCTGGTCCCCCGACGTCGTCGTCACCCTCGATGAGATCCTCCAGCGCATGGCCGAGTATCGCCCGCTGGTCGAAATCCCCCACGCCCGCTCCGAAACCGCCCGCCGCTACCGCTTCGACGACGGCCTCGGCGAAATCGGCATCATCGCCCCTGTCTCCAGTCCTTTCTGCGGACACTGCAGCCGCATCCGCCTCACCTCCGACGGCAAAATCCGCACCTGCCTGTTCTCCGTCTGGGACCACGACCTCCACGCCCAGATGCGCCTCGGCTCAACCGATGCCGAACTCGCCGACTTCATCCGCGGCGTCGTCCTCCACAAAGAAGAGCGCCACCACATCGGAGAACCCGACTTCGTCCCCGCTTCCCGCACCATGGTCCACATCGGCGGATAGCCCCCCGCGTTGCACGACCTCGCCTCCAGCCGCCCCAACACGCACCTCCCCTTTGTCATTCCCAGCGTCCGCAGGTAAAGCCACGACGCAAGGAACCTGCCAGCTCCTGCCCTTACCATGCCCCGCGCAGCCGCCTGCCGCGACCGGGAACACCCTCCCGCGTGACCCGCATCACAGCTTTCCCCCGCATCCCCCCTCATCGTGATAATCGGATGATTAGGTACGCTTCCAGCCAGCGATCGGCCTGTGCCATCGCCCTCGTTCCCGCCGCCATCCTGCTCGCGCCCGAGTCCTTTTTCGGCGCCTGGCACCGTTCTCTCGCCAACTATCTCCTGCCCCTCGCCGTCGCCGCCGCCGCCGTGATGTTTGTCCTCTGGCGCCTCCACTACAACAACCTCGCCGCACTCACCCGCCAGCTCGAACAGGCGCAAAACCTCGCCCGCGAACGCGAGCGCGAGCGCGATCTGGCCCAGGCCGAACTGTTCCGCCGCCTCTACGAAGAGCAGGAACTCAACAAGGAAAAAGTCCAGTTCCACTCCCAGCTCGCCGAGTACGAAAAGTACGCCGCCCTCGCCCAACTCACCCTCGGCGCCGCCCACGAGATCAACAATCCCCTGCTCGGCATCCTCTCGCACCTCGAGCTCGAGCTGAAAGACGCCCCCGACCCCGACGCCCGCCAGGAAATCGAACAGTGCATCGCCGGCGCCAAGCGCATCTCCGCCACCCTCCATGGGCTGGTGAACTACGCGCGCCCCGGCCCCCTCGTCCTCAGCAGGGTCAGCCTTTTCCGGCTGGTCGCCGATGCCGTGACCTTCCTCGAGAACCAGCCCATGTTCCGCAACAAGCGCCTCGAGAACGACGTCCCGCGCGACCTCCCGCTCATTCGCGCCGACGCCAACCAGATCTCGCAGGTGCTCATGAACCTCCTGCTCAACGCCGCCGAAGCCACTCCCGAAGGCGGCCGCATCACCATCTCCGCCAACAAGCTCACTTACGTCGACATGATCGAGATCCGCATCGGCGACACCGGCTCCGGCATCCCGGCCGACATCCTGCCGCATGTCTTCGAGCCCTTCTTCACCACCAAGCGCGGCCGCGGCACCGGCCTCGGCCTCAGCATCAGCCTCGCCTACGTGCGCAGTCACAACGGCGAGATTCGCGTGGCCAGCGTTCCCCATCACGGCACCACCGTGACCCTGACCTTGCCCATCCGCCAGGAAGAAGAAACACCAACCGCCAAGGAGGAATCAGAGATCGTTGTTTAGCAGGCGACAGGTGTCGGGAAAGCTAATCACCCGCGGCGGCCCGCGCTGCGCCCGGCCCGCAAACATATGCGAGGAAACTTCGATGCCCGCAGCATCCGCTGGAAGCCTTACAGCTTTCCTCCAACCGCCGCATCCGGCGGGCCTGCCCGCAGTTCGAAGCTCGCGGCTGTTTAGGGAGCGGTGACGTGTCACCCGTAATTTGACCTATGCCCTACTCCGTCTTGGTCGTCGACGACGAAGAACTCACGCTGCGCACCGTCTCGCGCGGGCTGCGCCAGGAAGGCTTCGACGTCTTCACCGCCGCCTCGGGCGAAGACGCCCTCCGCATCTTTGCCGACGAGAAACCCGACCTCACTCTGCTCGACATCGTGCTCCCCGGCATCGATGGCGTCGAAGTCCTGCGCCGCATCAAGCAAGCCGACCCCGCCGCCATCATCCTCATGATGAGCGCCTACCACATGGTCGACCGCGCCGTCGAAGCCATGAAGCTCGGCGCTTACGACTACCTCATCAAGCCGTTCCACCTGGCCGACATGATCGTCACCCTGCACCGCGCCGGCGAAATGCTTGCCTTGCGCGTCCGCGTTCGCGACGACGTCGAACTCGCCCGCGGCCGCTACGACTTCGGCAAGGTCGTCACCCACAACGACGCCACCCGCCGCATGCTCGAGATCGCCCGCAAGGCCGCCGAGTCCGACCACACCACCATCCTCATCGAAGGCGAAAGCGGCACCGGCAAAAGCGTCCTCGCCAAGGCCATCCACTACGCCAGCCCACGCGCCTCCATGCCACTGCTCGAACTCAACTGCGCCGCCCTGCCCGATACCCTCCTCGAAAGCGAACTGTTCGGCTTCGAGCCCGGCGCCTTCACCGACGCCCGCCGCCGCAAAGAGGGCCTGCTCGAGCGCGCCCACGGCGGCACCCTCTTCCTCGACGAGATCGCCACCATGTCCGCCAGCGTGCAGGCCAAGCTCTTAAAGGTCCTCGAAGAATCCTCCTTCCTGCGCCTCGGCGGCACGCGCCCCATCAAAGTCAGCGTCCGCCTCATCGCCGCCACCAACGCCAACCTCAAAGAAGCCGTCGCCCGCGGCTCCTTCCGCGAAGACCTCTTCTACCGCCTCAACGTCGTTCCCCTCTCCATCCCCCCCTTGCGCGATCGCCAAGAGGACATCGTCCCGCTCGCCCTCGAACTCCTCCAGCACTTCAATCGCGAGCTGAAAAAAAAGTTCACCGGGGTTACGCCCGCCGCCGCCGAACTCCTGCAGCACTATCCCTGGCCCGGCAATATCCGCGAGCTCAAAAACGTGATCGAGCGCACCATGATCCTCTCGCCCGAGGGCGACATCGATGCCGCTTCCCTTCCCGAAGAAATCCGCGATTACCACCGCTCCAGCCTGCTCGACCACAACCTCAACCCCGGCAACGACAATGCGCCCGGCTGTGATCCCGCCCCCGCCCATCTCCCCGCCGGCCGTCCCCTTGTCTCCCTCCGCGAACTCGAAGACCACTACATCCAGCAAGTCCTCGCCGCCACCGGCAATAACAAAACTCAGGCCGCCCGCATCCTCGGCATCCACCCCACCTCGCTATTGCGCAGATTGAAGAAACAGTAGGCCAGCCCCGGAAGGCAGGACTCGATTTGAAATTTTCTTTGCGCCCTTCGCGGTCTTTCTTCGCGATCATTGCGCTTAAAGCCTTTGCTGATAATCCCGGTCCCCAGTCACCCGATGTCCCGATCGCCAATCACCCAATCCTCAAACTCTGTCATCCTGAGTGAAGTCAGCTGTCCGCCGAACGCAGTCGAAGTTGAGGCGCCTCGCGGGCGTCTGAGCCCGCCGCCGCGCGCACCACCCTTCCCGCGCTCTTGGCGCGAGGGTGGGGTTCCACAAACCCTTCCCCTCTTCCGACTGCCCCGCCTCCAAGTTCTACAATGTCTCCATGCCCCTCGCACGCCACGAGTGTCCCGACGACGTCCCCGCCCTCGTGCGCCTGGTCAACCGCGCCTTCGTCGCCGAAAGCCCCTACATTGAAGGCGACCGCGTCGACGAAACCACGTTGCGCGAAATGCTGACCCGTGGCCGCTTCCTGCTCCTCGAGGAAAACGGCGAAATCATCGCCTGCACCTACATCGAACCGCGCGGCAACCGCGCCCACCTCGGCCTCGTCTCCGTCGACCCCGCCCGCCAGCGCCGCGGACTGGGCCTCCAACTCATGGCCGCGGTCGAAGCCCACTGCCGCCAGGCCGGCCTCCGCGAGATGGAACTCCGTTTCATCAACCATCGTACCGAGCTCGCACGCTTCTACGCCCGCCTGGGCTTCACCCCCACGGGCGTTACCGAACCTGTCGCCAGCCACCGCGTCAAGGTCCCCTTCCACTTCGTCCAGATGGTTAAACCCCTCGCCTGAAGTACCTTCCTCACCGTGTCGTCACCTGATTTCCTTGTCATCCCGAGCCAAGCCAAGCGCCAGCCGAACGAAGTCGAGGGACCTTGCGTCCCCTCACAGTCGCGACGGTACACGAAGGATGTTGACCACAACAGCAAGTCCGTTTTTAAGAACGCTCTATCAGCCCCTGGTCGTTACTGGCCTTCGCCTTCCTCTGTGATCTCTGTGTCTCGGTAGTGAAATGGAATTTCCCCCGCCTTGACTACCCCGCGCCCCCGCCCTGTCCTCCTCCCGGGGTCGCGCATGCTTCGGCAACCGCTCCTGGGACGACTGGATCCGCCGTGCTCCACCAGCCACCAGCACCCGTTAACCGCTCTGCAACACCATCGGCCGTCGTCAACGGCAGCTTCCCGTCCGCAGCCGCCGCAGCGCTTGTCCCTGCCTTGTTGCATCCCAGCCCTATCGCCAGCGCCCCCGCCAGCGCAGGCCAGCGCAGCGGCTGCTCAGACGAGGCGATCTACCTCGCTGTGATCATGGAAAAATGCCCCGACGACTGCTCCGGCCGCTACCAATATCGTTACTTCGACGCCAAGAACCAGAAGCAGTCGCAGCGCGATCTTAACGCTCTCGGCAAAGACGGCTTTCGCGTGCTTCCTTCCGCGCTCTCCTCGCGCCCGCACCTGCTCGAGCGCGACACCCAGGCCCGGCAGGCCTTCACCTACCGCACCCTGGACCCCGCCGACGCCGCCGACCTCGAGCAACATCTCAAGGCCCCAGACACCCAGGGCTTCCTCCCCCTCCACTTCGTCTGGCACTCCGGTTTCGCCACCGCCCAGGGATTGCTCGTGCTCGAAAACGAGACTACGGCTGCGGCGAATCCGTAGCGTTCGCCGGCTCGCTCACTCCGACGACGTACACGCGGTAACGCTCGCCCGCCCGCACCTTGAACGGCTTCCCCTTACGCGATCCCGCCTGCAACGCCACCGGAATCAGCGGAAAGTAGTACATCGCCACCAGCGTCGTCTGCACGCCCTCATTGGCTTTTTCAGCCCGCGTGCTGACCCGCGTGGGACGATGAAAGTCCAGGCGGATCTCCGTCCCATCCGCCAGCTTCAACGGCTCCAGCTTCAGGTCAAAGGCCCCTGCCTTGCCCCAGTGCCCGGCCGCGTTGGCCGTCGCCACCGTCCCTCTCACCGGCGTGCCCGCCGCCAGCAGCTTCTCCCCATGGGCCTCCAGGTCCTGCGACAACTTGAAGGCCACCGACTGGCCCGCGTGCAGGGTCTCCGACGACACGCTTTCCAGCAACTCGACCTCGACCGGCGTGACCAGCGGGATGCGGTCGCTCGCCGGCACGGTTTGCGGAAAACTAGCCGCCGTCGCCGTCTGCGGGATCGCGCCCGCCGTCAGCGAAATTACCAGCACCATCGACAGGCTCCCTTGCATAGTCCCTCCCGCCGCGCAGTCTACACAAATCCCGGCCTTCTGTCGGCAAAACGAATCTGGGGCCGGCACTCTTGCCCGCCACAACTTCTTTGTCATCCGGGCGGCCGCGAAGGACCTGCTGTTTGCTGGTCGCTCTCCTGCCTTCTCCCAGAGCCCCCCTCCGGATTGCCCAGCCCTTGTACTGTCGCGGGCCCTCTCCACGCTGCCCCGGACCCTCTTGACAATTTCCTGTATTTCTGCAATCATAGAAATATGGTCCGTGCTGACCTCGCCCGCTACGCCGGCATGTTCGCCGCCATCGGCACTGAGCCCCGCCTGCGCATCATGCAACTGCTCTTGCAGGCCCATCCCGACGGGCTCGTCGTCTCCGAGATCCAGGAGGAACTCGGCATCCCCAATTCCACCCTCTCCCATCATCTCGACAAACTCCGCAACGAGGGCCTGGTGCGCGTCACCCGCCAGGGCACCTTCCTCCGCTACACTGCCAATACCGACGCCCTGCAGGAAGTCTTGCAGTTCCTCTATGCCGAGTGTTGCACGCGCAGCCGCGCTGTCCGCCCGCGCGACGTCGTGCGCATCGCCAATGCCAAATAGGAGAAGCCCCATGCCCGAGGCCGACGTCCACCACGATCCCACACTAGACCTCAAGTCCGCCGTGAAACAGAAGTATGGCCAGGCCGCCCTGCGCGTGAACTCCGGCGGCAGTTCCTGCTGCACCCCCTCCCCCGCCCCGCAATGCTGCGACCCCATTACGGCGAACCTCTACGACCCCGCGCAGGCTGCGCAGATTCCCCAAGAGGCCATGCTCGCCTCGCTGGGCTGCGGCAACCCCACCGCCCTCGCCCAGCTTCATCCCGGCGACGTCGTCCTCGACCTCGGCTCCGGCGGCGGCATCGATGTCCTGCTCTCTGCCCGCCGCGTCGGCCCCACCGGCAAGGCCTACGGCCTCGATATGACCGACGAAATGCTCGCCCTCGCCAACCTCAACAAGCAGAAATCCGGGCTCAGCAACGTCGAGTTCCTCAGAGGCGAAATCGAGAACATTCCCCTACCCGATAACTCGGTCGACGTCATCCTCTCCAACTGCGTCATCAATCTCTCCGCCGACAAGGACCGCGTCCTGCGCGAGGCCTTCCGCGTGCTTAAACCCGGCGGCCGCTTCGCCGTCTCCGATGTCGTCACCCGCGGCTCCATCGCGCCCCAGATTCGTCAGAACATCTTGCTCTGGGTTGGCTGCATCGCCGGCGCGCTCGATGAGGATGAATACCGCTCCAAGCTGGCCGCCGCCGGCTTCGAGCAGATCGAGGTCGAACCCACGCGCATCTACCACGTCGACGATGCTCGCGAATTTCTCGCCGCCCAGGGTCTCGACGTCGATGCCCTGGCCCGCGAGGCCGACGGCAAATTCATGAGCGCTTTCATCCGCGCCGCCAAGCCCGATGTGGGCCGGACACCCTTGTCCGCCCAACCTCAGCCGTGACGCGGCGCACGCACCTTTCTCGGCCTTGTCATCCTGAGCGCAGCCATGTGGCGCTCTCGCGCCTGAACCTGGCACTGGAAGAAGCGTCCTCGCACGGACGACTGGTCGATCGCGACCGCCGCTTCGTGTGGAAGTCGCTTAACCTGGACCAGCATCTCGACTCGCTGCTGTGGGCGGTGGCCCGGGCGTCCAGCGAACTGGCTGCTCTCGAGCGAACTTTCGCAGCTGCGCATGTGCGCAGCCGGTGACTGCGCCGGGCTCTTCCTGAACCTTCAGGCGTCCTCAGGTATGTGCTCGCATTTACGATGGCTTCCCGCCGCTGCGGTGGCGGTCTATTTTCAGAAAGCTTCGGGCGGCACGGTGAAGATGGGCCTTGGCGAAAGGTTGCAGGTCATATGCAAATTCCGCGGCGAAGCACTATGATGAGCGGTTCCATTCGCGACCGTGGGGAAGCCCGAGCCAGCTCCGATGAGGCGAGACTCAGGCCGCAGTCAACATCTGCCGCGCTGCAGTCGTGAATCTCCAGCTTCATTCTTCATAGCGGAGGCAAGCATGCGCCGTATTTTCTTTTTACTTGTCGTTGTCCTGTGGGTTTTGCCGGCCTCTTCGCAGGGCAAGCGTCCGTTCACGTTTGAAGACATGATGGCGCTGAGGCGGGTGGGCGAGCCGGTGCCGTCGCCCGATGGCAAGTGGGTGCTGTTCAGCGCGGTCGATGTCGATCTGGCGGCGAACACGAAGACGCCGCACGTGTGGATCGTGCCGCTGGGGAACCAAGCGCAAGGCCCCGCGAGCGCGGCAAAGGGTTCGCCGGCGAACCCTTCGTCTTCGCCCGGAAGGACAGGAAATGGAGCGTCGGGCGAGAGGGTGCTCATAGGCGAGCAGGATGCGGACCGTCCGCGGTGGGCGCCGGATGGGAAGCGGTTTGCGTTTCTCTCGACCAAAGAGAACGGATCGCAGGTATGGATCGCCGACTTTGATTCGGCAGCAGGCGCGGTGACGGGCGTGCACCGGCTGACCGACATCAAGACCGAAGCCTCGGGAGAGTTGTGGTCGCCGGACGGGAAGAACATTCTGTTTACGTCGGATGTGTATCCGGAGTGCGACGGAACGCCGGCGGAGGAGGCCGTGTGCAACGCGAAGAAGGCCGAGCAGCGCGAGCAGTCGAAAGTGAAGGCGCTGGTTTTTGACCGCCTGTTGTACCGGCATTGGAACGCGTACAAGGAGGGAAAGCGGAGCCACATTTTCGCGGTGCCGGTCCCCACCCTCCCGCAAAGTGCGCGGGAAGGGCGGGGCACCCCGATTCAGGAAGCGCGGGATCTGACGCCGGGCGATTACGACGCGCCGGTGTTTTCGCTGGGCGGGCAGGACGATTACGCGTTCTCGCCCGATGGGCAGGAGCTTTGTTACACGTCGAACCACGACAAGGTCGAGGCGACTTCGACCAACAATGATCTGTGGACCGTCCCGGTGAACTGGGACGCGAACGCCAAGCCTGCCGACGTACTGGCGAAGACCAAGAACCTTACGACGGAGAATCCGGCGAGCGATTCGACACCGCTGTATTCGCCGGATGGGAGGTGGATTGCGTACCGCGCGCAGCAGCGTCCGGGGTATGAGAGCGACCGCTTCCGGCTGATGCTGTATGACCGGGAGACGGGAGAGAAGAAGAACCTGACAGAAGACTTGGATCGGTGGGTCGGCAGCTTCACGTGGTTGCCGAATTCGTCCCGGCTCTATTTCACCATCGACGATCAAGGAAAGACCAAGATCTATTCTCTCTTAGTTGCTACCGGCAAAAGAGTCGAATTGCCTATCCTCATCCTGGCGACCATTGACGATCTAATAGTCGACTCTCAAGGCATTGATATCTACTTCACAAATAATTCTGTTCAGGGTCCGAATGAAATCTGGCGGTCCTTGCTTTGTCCAAACGGTTGCGATCCCCCTGCACCTCCATATCCAGTGACCCACCTCAACGACTCCGTCCTCTCCCAGGTCGCCATGTCCCCGATGGAGTCTTTCTGGTTTGAGGGGGCGCATGGCGACAAGGTGCAGGGGTTCATGGTCAAGCCTCCCAACTTCGATCCGAATAAGAAATATCCCTTGAAGTTCATCCTCCATGGCGGGCCCGAGGTTCCTGCGGGAGACGAGTGGAGCTACCGGTGGAATTCGAACCTGTTTGCGGCGAGCGGGTACGTGGTCATTGAAATCAATTTCCACGGCTCGCCCGGCTACGGGCAGAAGTTCGTGGACTCGATCAACGGCGACTGGGGCGGTGCGCCGTTTGAAGACCTGATGAAGGGGCTCGACTACGCGGAGAAGACTTATCCGTTCATTGATAGAGACCGCGAGTGCGCGCTGGGCGCAAGCTACGGCGGCTACATGGCGAACTGGATCCTCGGGCATACCGACCGGTTTAAGTGCATCGTGTCACATGACGGCATGTTCAACTCGACTTCCGCGTGGGGCACGACCGAAGAGCTGTGGTTCAACGAGTGGGAGTTTAAGGGCACTCCGTACACGAACCGCGCGCTGTACGACACGTGGTCGCCGCACCTGTCCGCGAGCAAATTCAAGACGCCGACGCTGGTGGTGCACGGGCAGCTCGACTACCGGCTCGACGTGAGCGAGGGCTTCCAGTTGTTCACCACCCTGCAGCGGCTGGGCGTGCCCTCGAAGATGCTCTACTTCCCCGACGAAGGGCACTGGGTGCTGAAGCCGCAGAACTCGCAGCTCTGGTGGAAGACGGTGAGCGCGTGGGTGGACCAGTGGGCGGGTCAACAGTGATCAGGGGATGTGTGATCGGGTCATCGGGCGACGGAAAAGCCAGATGTTCCACGTGGAACATTTTTGCTATTTGTCTGTGCGTTAGCTTATCTATTAGATAAGTACCGTTGGGATCGAATTGAATTCGGATGGGTTACGGGTGTGGGCGAGTTTCCCATAGTGGGAAGCTATCACACGGTTTCGCCTTCGGAGAAAGCCACGCGGAACTGTGCGCAATTTCAAAGAACGAGGGAAGAACAGGGCGGCCTGCAACCACTCGGCGTGCAGCCACTTCGAGGTTCGATTGGCTGCAGATTCGTGCCTGGCTGGCTGCGTTCGGGGGGCGGGATGACAAGGGTTGAACCGGGGGTGCCGCCTCCCGCGGAAGGCGCGAGCAAGGCGTCCTAGGCCGAGGCGGTGCGGTTGTGTTCGGCGTCGGGTGTGGCGTAGTGGCTGAGCTTGCGGAAGGCGGCGACAACCAACAGGAAGGCGAGGCCGATGCCGATGATCACGCCGATTCCGTCGATGAAGGCCTGGGAACGGGCTTCGCTGCGCAGCGCCTCCATGGTTTGGGAATCGATGCGCGCCTGCAGGGTGCGGATCTGGGCCTGCTGTTCGGTGATCTGTTTCTGCTGATCCGCGATCTGCTTCTCGAAGCGGGCGGTCACGCTCGATTGCCAGTCCAGCCTTAGTTGATTTTCGACTTGCTGACGATATTGCTGGACCTGCTGATCGCAGGGATCGCCGGCGTACCAGACCAGGCAGGCCGGGCGTGTGGCCTGCACGGGCAGGGCGATCTGGGCCGGGGTCTGCATGGTCCGTTCAGTGTAGACCCAAGGAGGCGGTGCTCGAAGTTACGGGTGTTCCATGGGGGAGGATGGCTGTTTGCACGAGGAGGCGCGGGTCAAGAAGAACGATGGCATGAGATCGCATGGCGGGGCGGGTGGGGGAGCCCACCCTCGCGCAAAGTGGGCGGGAAGGGTGGGGTACCCGGGGTCGTGACTCGGGCTGGGACCTGAGGGCGGAGTTCACTCTCCGGCTTTCGGCGTCCTGGCGGGCTGCAGCAGATCGTCGGGCGGGCCGATGTCGGCGGGCAGCTCGCCATTCAGCGAATCCAGGAATTGCAGCAGATCATCGCGCTCATCGAAGGTCAGGAAATCGAGCGCGTGGATTTCCTTGTCGAGGTGGTCGTTCAGGTTGCCGCCACCGATGTAGTGGGCGAGCGCGTCCTTGAGGGTGGGGAAACTGCCATCGTGCATGAAGGGAGCGCGGTTGGCGAGGTTGCGCAGGGTGGGCGTCTTGAAGCAGCCCATGTCCGCGTCCTGTTTGGTGACGGCGTAGCGGCCGAGATCGTTGAGATTACCGCGGGTGTCGGCACCGATGCCGAGGTTGTGGAACTTGTTGTCGGTGAACAGGGCGTCGGACTTGCCGATGGTGTGGCAGACGGCGCAGTTGGCTTTCTTGGGATCGGTGAAGAGCTGGAAGCCGCGCTGCGCCGCGGGCGAGAGCGCCCTTTTATCGTGACCGAAGTAGAAGCGGTCGAAGGGCGAGTTGCCGGCGATGACAGTGCGCTCGAAGGAGGCGATGGACTTGGCGACCAGGTCGATGGTGATCTGGTCGGTGCCCCAGGCCTTCTTGAACAGCGCGCGATATTTCGCATCGGCCTGGAGGCGGGCCACGACGCCGTCGAGGGAGTGTGCCATCTCGACAGGATTGGCGATGGGGCCTTTGGCCTGTTCTTCCAGTGAAGTAGCCCGGCCGTCCCAGAACTGGAAGGCGTTGTAGGCGGAGTTGATGACGGTGGGGGCGTGGCGAGTGCCGGTCTTGCCGCCGACGCCGAGCGAGAACTGACGGGAATCGCCAAAGGCGAACTGCGGGGCGTGGCAGGAGGCGCAGGAGATGGTGCCATCGAGGGAGAGTTGGGGATCGTAATAGAGACGGCGGCCGAGGACGATGGTGTCGCGGGTGGGCGGATTGTCAGCCGGGACGGGGACGGGGGGCAAGCCGAGCGGGGCTTGGATGGTGATGGGCTGTCCCACGGGGCGCACGGAGGGTGGCTGGGCGGGCGCAGCGGCGGTCACCGGGAGCAGGCCGGCGGCCATCCACAACATGACGAGGACGGCGAGAGCAAGCAGCAGAATGCGCAGAGGAGTTCGCATGGATGCACCTCGAGTGGTTTCAGGAAAAGGCTAGCAGCGTGCCGGACGGAAACTCTGTGACAGTTCTCACACGGCGATGGCCAAGCGAGGGAGAGCCGACCGCAGCCGGTGCCCAGTGGAGAGGGCGCTGGCCGAGGCGGTGGTTTCCTTGCGCAGAGTGCGGAAGCAGGATAAGGTCAAGGGTAGTTTCACGGTCCGTTGAGGTCGAACGTGCGCTCTTCGTGCAGGCGTCCACACCCGCAGTGCTTGTGGCTGATAGTTGGTCTTGCAATCCTGCCCGGGATGGTTGGGGTGCGGGCCTTGGCGCAGAGGGCGCAGCCTTGGGAGGGCGCACACTTTTCGGGGGACCCCAAGGCGATTTACGAAGCGGCATCGGCGATCAGGGTTCCCGCCAGCACGGACGTGGTGGTGGTCGAAGAGGAGGAGCAGTATAGCTTCGACAGCGAGGGACGGGAAACCCACACCCACTACATGCTCTACAAAATTCTGACACAAGCGGGCGCGGAGGGCTGGGACAGCACCGGCATGCTGTGGGAACCGTGGCATGACGAGCGGCCCCGCCTGCGGGCGCGGGTGATCACCCGGGAACATGAAGTCCACGCGCTCGAGGACAAGGCAATCACCGATTCGCCGGCGCGCAGCGACAACCGCGAAACGTATGGCGATCAACGGGTGGTGCGCGCGCCGCTGCCGGCGATCGCGCCGGGCGTGGTGGTGGAAGAAGAGCGGACGGTGCGGGAGACAGCGCCATTTTTTACCGCGGGCGACGTGTCGCGGGTCTACGTGGGACGCACGGTCCCGGTCCAGCACATGCGCATCACACTGGAGGCCCCGGCAGCGGTGCCCTTGCAGTATGAGCTGCGGCTGCTGCCGGAATTGAAAGAGCAGCGGACCGAGTCGGAAGGGCGAGTGCGGCTGGTGTTTGAGGCCGGTCCCCTGGAGAAGCTGGAAAACGCGGAGGGGTTTCTGCCCAGCGACGTGCCGGCGTATCCGAGCCTGACGTTTTCCACGGGGCGGTCGTGGCAGCAGGTGGCGGAGGCTTACGGGGAGCTGGTCGATCGGCAGATCGCGCAGGCGGAGCTGAAAGCGCTGGCGGCGAAGCTGATTGCGGGGGCGGCGACGCGCGACGAGAAGGCCGCGGCGATTCTCGACTACCTGAATCACGAAGTGCGATACACGGGCGTGGAGTTCGGGCAAAACAGCATCGTGCCGCATTCCCCGGCCGACACGCTGAAGCAAAAGTACGGGGACTGCAAGGACAAGTCGTCGCTGCTGGTGGCCATGCTGCGGGCGGCGGGGATACCGGCCTATGTCGCGCTGCTCGATGCCGGCCCGGGAGAAGATGTTTCCCCGAGTTTGCCGGGGATGGGGATGTTCGACCACGCGATTGTCTATGTGCCGGGGCCGCCTGATGACCTGTGGATCGACAGCACGGACGAGTATGCGCGCCTGCGACAGGTGCCGGCGGCGGACCAGGGGAGGCTGGCGCTGGTGGCCCGCACCGGCGTGACGGAGCTGACGCAGACGCCGATGAGTGCGTCGCAAGACAATCTGGTGCGGGAGAAACGGGAATTCTATCTGGCCGAGAACGGGCCGGCGCGAGTGGTGGAGATCACCGAACCGGGAGGGAGCTTTGAGTCGGAGTACCGTTCCTATTACGCGGACCCGGACAACGAGGAGCGGCGGAAGAGCCTGACGGACTACGTCAAGACGCAGTACCTGGCGGAAAAGCTGGACCGCATGGAGAGGAGCGACCCGGGGGACTTTGCCAGGCCGTTCCAGCTCACGCTGGAGGCGAGAAAGGCGCGGCGCGGATTCACGGACCTGCAGGACGCAGTGGCGGCCATCCGGCTGGAGAGCCTGTTCGAGCGGCTGCCGGAAACGCTGCTGCGGCGCGAGCCAGAGAAGGAGAAGAACGGGGAGGTCGGGGAGAAGCCGAGGAAACAACGGGTGGCCGATTATCAGCTGCCGACGGCATTTGTGACGGAGTGGGAGTACACCATCGTGCCGCCGGCGGGTTTCCGGGTGAAGGCGCTGCCCCAGAACGTGCAGGCGAATGCGGGGCCGGCCCGGCTGACGGAGGAATTTTCGGCGGACGCGAACGGGGTCGTGCATGGCGTGCTGCGCTTCGACACGGTGAAGTCGCGCTTCACGGTGGCCGAGGCGACGGAGATGCGGAACCAGGTGGCGAGCTGGAGGGAAGCGGAGCCGACGCTGATTCACTTCGAGCCGGCCGCCCAGGCGCTGCTGCGCGAGGGAAAAATGCGGGAAGGCTTCGCGGCGTACCGCAGCCTGATCGCGCTGCATCCCCGGGAAGCGGTGCACCATTTACAGATCGCGGATGCGCTTTTACAGGCGGGGTTGGGGAATGCGGCGCGGGAGGAGGCGGGGCTGGCGGTGAAGCTGGAACCGCAGTCGGCGCTGGCCCAGAAGACGCTCGCCGAGATCCTGGAATACGACCTGGTGGGACGAAGGTTCCGGCCGGGGAGCGACTATGCGGGGGCCGAAGCGGCCCTTCGCGCGGCGCAGAAGCTGGATGCGGAGGACGCGGGGATCACCGGGGAGCTGGCGATCCTGCTGGAGCACGACTCGGAGGGACGGCGGTACGGGGAAGGCGCGCCGCTGAAGAAGGCCATCGCGGAGTATCGCAGCCTGAGCGCGGAACAGCTGGCGAACCTGGGGCTGAAGAACAATCTCGCGTTCGCGCTGTTTTATGCGAAGGAATTCGCCGAAGCGGAGAAAGAGGGGAAGGCGCAGAATCCGCAGCTGAACACGCTGATCGTGGCATCGGAGGCGGCGCTGCACGGAACCGAGGCGGGGCTGGCGGAAGCGACGCGCAGGAGTTCGGGAGAGAACCAGCGGAAGGAGATTCTCAAGTCGGCGGGGGAGATGCTGATGAACGTGCGCGCCTATGCGCCGGCTGCGGACCTGATGGAAGCGGGCGCGGCGGGCGACAGCGCGTCACGAACGGCGGGGCTGGCGGCGGCCTTGCGCAAGGCGCGGCCACACGAACAGATCACGCTGCCTGCCGATGTCGCGGGAATTGCCACGAGGTTTTTCCTGCTGCTGAGTGAAGGGGCCGTGGCCAAGGACAGGCTGCTCGCCGTCTCCAGCCGCAACGCCCAGAAGGTGATCGGGCTGGAAGACGAAGAAGAGCTGAAGAAGACGCTGCAGGCGGGACGGCTGTTTCGCAGATCCATGGCGCGAATCGGAGCCTCGCCCGATGTGGCTCTGGACGTGGTGCTGCAGTTGATGGAGGTGAGGTCGGAGGGCAATGACGCCTCCGGATACCGGGTGAAGGTCGCGGTGCCCGGCGGAAAACAACTGACCCTGTTCACGGTCAAAGAGGATGGCGAGTACAAGCTGCTCGACGGGGTGGAAAGCCCCAACGCCATCGGCCTGGAGGTCCTGGACCGCGTGAAGGCGGGAAATCTGGGCGGAGCGAAGGTGTTGCTGGACTGGTTGCGCGAGGAGCAGCACCTGGAGGGCGGGGACGATCCGCTGGCGGGCCAGGCGTTTCCGCGCCTGTGGACCAAGGGGAAGGACGCGGATACGGCGGCTATGAAACTGGCGGCGGCGGCCATCCTGGTGCAGACGAACCCGACGGCGAAGGAAGGGGTCAGCCTGCTGGAGGCGGCTTTCGAGCAAACCGCGGAGGAGCCGCGGAAAACCGATCTTGCCCTGGGCCTGGTAACGGGCTACGGGCGACTTCGCGCCTATGACCGCCTGCTGGCGGTCAGCGCGGGACTGGCGAAGCAGTATCCGGAATCGCTGCGCGCATTCCAGGCGCAAATGAACGCTCTTCTGGGGCTGAAGCGCTTCGCGGAAGCCGATCAGCTTGCCCAGGAACGGCTAAAGCGCCTGCCCGGCGACGTGGATGCGTTGCGAGCGCTGGCGCGCGCGGCGACCGAGCGGCAGGACTACAAGCTGGCGTACGAGCGGACCCGGGCGGTGCTGAATTCCGATAAGAGCGGAGGGGAGGACAAGAACGAGCTCGCCTGGACGGCGCTGTTCACGGGCACGGTGAGTGACGACGATGTGCAGACGGCGCTGGCGGCGTCGCAGGCGAGCCCCAATAACGGAAACGTGCTGCACACGCTGGGCTGCATCTATGCCGAACTCGGCAAGACCCGCCAGGCGCGGGAAGTGCTGGTGCAAGCCATGGACCTGGGCGGTCTGGATGAGCCCAATGGGGCTTTCTGGTATGCCTTCGGCAGAATTGCCGAACAATACGGGGAACCGGAGGTTGCGCTGGGCGACTACGCGCGGGTGAACAAACCCAAGCGAGAGGAAGAGGTCCCCACCTCATCGTACTGGCTTGCGCAGAACCGCATCCGGATCATGACCGCCGGAGGACAAGATGCAAAGGGGGCGGGCAAATAGGCGCGGGGTGCGCCTGGGCAGAGCGCTGCCGTGACGGGGGAGCGAAGGTTGCCGGTGGAGGGTGTTGGCGGGCGACGATCCGCGACGGTTTATTGCAGCTTGTCGTATTCGGCGTGGGCCTGCCGGAGGATGGGGAGGTCGGGGTCGGCATCCTTGAAAGCAGCGAAGAGGTCCTGATAGGCGGTGCGGGCGCGGGGGGAATACTTCTGCAGAGCGTAGGCGCGGGCCATACCGAGGTGCGAGAGCGGCAGGAGGTCATTGAGCGGATCAATTCCCGGGTGATCAAGGATCTTCTGATACTCGGCGAGGGCGCGGGCCGCGTCTTTGGCTTTGAGGTAGGCGGCCGCACGTAAATAGATCGCGTTGTAGTTCGAACCCGAGGGTCCCGACCCGAGTTCGTAGGGCGCGGAGGGTTCGAGCGCTGCGAGGGCCTGGGCGGGCTGGTTCTTCTGGAGGGCGATGGCGGCCTGTGCCGCGGCCAGGTTGACCTTATTCAGCAGCAGATCGGTGGGGTATTGGGCGGCGAGTGCATCCTTAAACTTTTGCGCGCGCGCGACGTCGCCGAGTTGAGGCAGGACGGCGGCAACAATCGTCCTGGTGTCTTTCTCGGACGACAGGGTCAATGCTTCCGCGATGTGCTGACGGGCGTCGTTGTCATACCCAAAGTCAGCTTCCAGTGAGCCCTCAACGGCCCGGACGATGGCGGCGAACTCCTGGTTGCCGTGCTGGCGGCAGTACTGCACGGAACGCTCGGCGGCGGCGTGGGCGTGCTTGATGTGCCCGCGAGTGAACTCTCCTCGCATTCTCTGGAAGAGAATGAGTGGTTCGTCGAGGGAGCCGTAGCCTTCTTCGGCGATGCGTTCGAGCGCGGTGTCGTCGGCACCTTTGGCAAAGGCCATCTGCAAGCGGGTGAAGCGGGTGGTGCGCGGCGGGATTTTCAGCGTCGCCGCCTGCAGGATGATGGCCTGGGCTTCATCAAAGCGTCCGAGGGAAAGATAGGCGTCGGTGACGTTCTGGTACGCGTAGGTGTCCTGGGGATCGAGCTTCATGGCCTGGGAAGCGTTCTCCAGCGACTTCTCGTGCTGGCCCAGGCTCTCGTAGCGTAAGGCCAGGTTGTCCCAGGGCAAAGTTTCGCGCGGGTAAGTGCGCTTCCACTGCTCGTAGACGTCGATGGTCTTGTCGGCTTCGCCGGTAACCTCGTCGTAGTAGTGGGCGGAGATGTAGAGCTTCTCGTGCTCGCTGGCGCGGTCGCGGAGTTCGAAGGCCTTCTTGAGGCACTCCTGCTGCTGGCGCTCCTGTCCGGTATTGCCCGAGGCCACGCCCAGCTCGGCCCAGGCAACGGCGAAATTGGGATCGAGCGCGACGGCTTTCTGGAGGAAGGGGATGGCACCTTCGTCGTTGAAGCGCTGGTGCGCGGCATGGCCATGGCTGTAGGCCTGCAGGGCCTCGAGCGAAGAGGTAGTGGCCTGCTCGAGCGGGGTCGCGAATTTCTGCACGGAGGGGAGCGACTCGCCCAGCTTAGCGCGCAAGCTGGTGGCGGCCTGGTCGAGCGACTTGAGGACGTGTTCCTTGCTGTCGGCTTCGGCCTGTTCGCTGGCGATGGTATCGCCGGTCTGGGCATTGACCGCGGAAAGCGCGACCACGTAGTGGGAACCGAGGGAGGCGATGCTGCCGTTAAGCATGGCCTTGGCGTTTGTGCGCAGACAGATTTCGCGGGCCACATCGCTGGTGACGCGCTGGTCCTCGGGGCGTCCCATGAAGCGCAGGGCCTCGCGGATGCGCGACTCGGGGAGCAAGTTGAGGTAGGGGGACTGCTCGAGCTGGGTGGCGAGGGCCTGCTTGAGGGTGCCATCGAAGACGCTGTCGCCGGTGGTGTTGACGAAGTCGGTGAGCAAGACCGTGTCTTTTTCGGTGAGGGCAGCGGCCTGGCGGGAGCGGAAGTAGAGAGCGCCGGCGGCTGCCGCGATGATGACGGCGGCGATGCCGGCGAAGAGGGGCAGGCGGGATTTCCGGGCGGAGACAAGCACGGCGCTGCTGCCGGAGGCCGAAGCAAACGCCGGAGTGGCGGCAGAGGAAGCGGCGGCAATGCTGGGGGCGGAGCCGGAAGCCGGCGCGGGAGTGAGGGAAGCAGAAGCGGAGCCCGGATGGACCGAAACCGGGGTGGGCCCCGACTCCTGCGCGGCGGGCACGGAACCGGAACTGGCAGCGGCCACGGCGCGGCTGGTATCGGTGTCGCGCTTGAGGCGCTGCAGGTCGGCGCGGACATCGGCGGCGTGCTGGTAGCGCAGGTTGCGGTCTTTCTCGAGCGCCTTGGCGATGATGTCCTCGAGCTTGGCTGGGAGATCGGGATTGAGGCGGATGGGGGGCACCGGAGTGCGATCAAGGATGGCCTGGAAAATGAGGGCCGAGGTGTCGCCGCGGAAGGGCAGCGCGCCCGTGGCCATCTCGTAGAGTGCGGCGCCGAAGGAGAACAGGTCGGTGCGGCCATCAAGTTCCTTGCCCCTGGCCTGCTCGGGCGACATGTAGGCGACGGTGCCGAGAGTCGAACCGGGGCTGGTGAGGTGCTGCTCGGTAAGGGCGGTTTCCTGGGCATTGAGGGCGGCGGGATTGGCGAGCGGTGAGAGCTTGGCGAGGCCGAAGTCGAGGATTTTGGCGTGTCCGCGGCTGGTGACGAAGATGTTGGCGGGCTTGATGTCGCGATGCACGATGCCGCGGGCGTGGGCGGCATCGAGCGCGTCGGCGATCTCGATGCCCACCGAGAGCAGCGTGTCAAGTTCCATGGGATGGCCGGCGATGAGGTGCTTGAGGGTGGCGCCCTCGAGGAACTCCATGACGATGTAGGCGCGGCCGTCCTGCTCGCCGATGTCGTAGATGGTGCAGATGTTGGGGTGGTTCAGGGCTGAGGCGGCCTGGGCCTCGCGCTGAAAGCGGCTCAGGGCCTGGGGATTGCGGGCGACGTCGTCGGGCAGGAACTTGAGGGCAACGAAACGGTGCAGGCGGGTGTCTTCGGCCTTGTAGACCACGCCCATCCCGCCACCGCCCAGCTTTTCGAGGATGCGGTAGTGGGAAATGGTCTCGCCGATCATGCCAGCCTCTGGGGCGGAATCTTATGGGTGGGTGGAGGGGAAGTCAATTGCAGGATCTGGGCCGAGGGAGCCAAGCACGGGGCCCGGGGCTTGGCGAACGTCGTTGGTGGCGGTAAGCCACGCGAGGTCTCCCGACTGCTTCGGGCGGGCGACTGCTCCCTCGTATGCAGCACTCAAAGAAGCTACACGCCGCGGCGGCTGAGAAATTCGCGCCAGCTCTGGGGCAAGGCTTCGAGCGCGACGGCGCGGGCCAGCAGTGCGGGGTCCTGCGATTGTTTGTAGTAAAGGCGATTGATGTCGGCCACGGAGACGGCGGCAGGATCGCGCTCGACGATCGAGATCGCATCGCCGGCCTGGAGGGTGCCTTCCTCGAGCACGGCGAAGTAGAAGCCACTGGTCTGGCTTTCGGCGAAGCGTTTCACCATGTCGTCGCGGCCGAAGCGGATCGTAAGTTTGTAACAGGGAGAGCGCGGCTGGGTCACCCGGAGGAGAGCGGTGCCGACGCGCAACTGATCCCCGATATGGAGGCCGGTTTCGAGCAGGCCTGCGGTGGTGAGGTTCTCGCCGAAGGCTCCCCAGGCGAGATCGGCCTCAGGAAGGATGCGGTGCCACCAGGCATAGTGCTCTGCGGGATAGGCGTAGACAGCCTTGAAGCGGCCGCCATGCACGGAGAGGTCGGCCTGGCGGTCGCCACGCAAATTGAGTTCATGAACTTCGACGGCACCTTCAACCGGGCTCTTGAAGATGCCGGTCGAGACCTGAGTGCCCTTCCAGAGAACGATGCGCGGGCGGCCGACGTTGACCGAGACGACATTCATGAAGAATCAGATTCGCGGCAGAGCGGGAGGATTCGTGACTTCTGCGGGCAAAGCTTGCTGGCTGTCAAGCCGCTGAGGTCTGGCGTGGTGCGCGGAGGGAGGCGCAGCGGATTCCGAAGGTGCGTTCGAAACCGCGCTCTCCGGCCTGGGTGAGGCGCAGGGCACGCGATCCGCGGATGCGGGCAAGCCAGTTCATCGCGAAAAATCTTGCGAGCAAGGCCGCTCCGACGGCGCCGCCAATGTGATGGCGCCGCTCGGTCCAGTCCAGGCAGCGGTACGCGAAGGAGCGTCGCAGGCCGTGCAAGGCACCGGCGTCGATGTCGAGAGTTCGAAACACCTGCCTGCCCGCTGGAGTCAGGGCGAATTCATCTTTCCCCTGGCGCAGGGCTCCCTGCTTGACGAGTTCGTCGCGCAAGGCGATGGCGAGGACACCGGCCAGATGGTCGTAGCAGGTGCGGGCGAAGCGGATCTCCGACATCGGCGGCGTCGCTGGCCCGTGGGCAAGGGCACCCACGGCTTCGATGGCCCGGGCGATATCGCGGTTCTTGAGGCGGAAAAGACGTTGCCGGCCCTGGCGCTCGCAGGCGATGAGGCCTCCCGATAAGAGTTTCGACAGGTGGGAGCTTGCGGTCTGCGGCGAAACCGCTGCGGCCACCGCGAGTTCGGAGGCGGAGTGCGCATTGCCATCGAGCAGGGTCGACAGCATCTGAATGCGGCCGGCTTCGCCAATCAGGCCGGCCATGCGGACGATCGAGGTTGCATTCACCATTCGATCCACATTGAAACATAGACGCAAGAGGAGCGCTAGGCTTTCTCCAGGAAAAAGCTTACCGACCCAATGGAGGAAAGCCGTGAACACTGTTTTGAAGATAGCCGCTGTGTGCCTTTTTGCATGGAGTGCCGCGGGAGCTCGGTCACAAAAACAGACGGAGGAGCGAAGCGCGGTCATTGTCGGATACCTGCGGGACAGTGGCTGCGTGCATCGTTTTCATGAAGTGGTGAAGCCGCTGCCGAACGGATGCCTGGAGGCGTGCGTCCGGGCGGGATCGCCGCTGGTCGTGCTCACAAAGGACGACGAGGTATACCACCCGATCTCGACCGAGATGCCGGATGTCGATATCCGGCAGAAGCTGCTGCCGTTCGCGGGCAAGCTGGTGAGGATCGTGGGCTCCGTGTATGACCGCGGCAGCTCCCACTCGATCGTGGTGGAGAAGATTGAAGAGGTCAAGGACGACGCCGATCAAAAGGCGCACTCACGTCAGGGCAAGATTTCATCATGCCAGATGTGACAACCGGACTCGAGAACCGTCCCGGCGTCCCGGGCGACATGGGCGAAGCGCTGGGCGAAGCAGGTGTGAGCATCCTGATCCGCGGCCCTTGCGACAGGGGGCGGTGCGGGTCAACCGGCCGGGGGCAAAACCGAAATTGAAAGCGCGGTGCTAAACGGGACATGAGGGATTGCGTTCGCAGAACCCAATCCACCCTAACATCGCAGGAAACGCGATTTTAGGATGGGCCCCCCGGCAGGGCTTGCTATCCTGAACGGGCCTCATGCCCATGCTCACGCCGGTGGCCGTGCCCGACTTCCGCATCGCAGTGGCGTACGCCATCTTCCTGGCCAGCTACGTGGTGTTTGCGCTGGGGAAATTTCCCGGGCTGAAGATCGACCGGACGGGAGCGGCCATCATCGGGGCGGTGGGAATGGTCGCGTTCCGCATCGTGCAGCCCTCCGACGCGCTGCGGCACATCGACTTCCAGACCGTGGTGCTGCTGTTCTCGATGATGCTGATCGTGGGGAACCTGCACCTGGTGGGGTTCTTTGAATGGAACGCGGAGGCGGTGCTGCGCCGGCTGAAGCCGCAGCAACTATTGCCGGCGGTGGTCTTCACCTGCGGATTTCTGTCGGCGTTCTTCGTGAACGACATCGTGTGCCTGGTGATGGTACCGTTCGTGCTGAGCATCACGCGGAAAATGGAGCTGCAGCCGCTGCCGTACCTGCTGGCGGTGGCGACGGCCTCAAACATCGGGAGCGTGGCGACGATCACGGGCAATCCGCAGAACATGCTGATTGGGTCGTTCTCGGGGATCCACTACCGGGACTTTCTCGCGCACCTGGGGCCGGTGGCGCTGGCGGGATTGTTTCTCGACTGGGCGGTGCTGCACTGGATGCACATGCGGAACGTGCCGGTGGCGCGGGCCGGCCGGGAGGAGATTCCCCTGCCGGCACTGGACTTGTCGCGGCTGACCAAGCCGGTGATTGTGGCGACGGCGGTGGTGACCGGGTTTTTTCTGGGGGTGGACCCGGCGCTGATGGCGGCGCTGGGCGCGGCGGTACTGCTGATCACGCGCACGCTCGAGCCGCAGAAGCTGTACAAGGAAGTCGACTGGGGGCTGCTGGTGTTTTTCGTGGGGCTGTTCCTGATCGTGGGGGGCGCGGAGAATGCGGGCCTCACCGAACGGCTGCTCAGCGTGGCGGAACATTGGAACCTGCAACGGCTGTGGGTGTTCACCATCACGGTGGCCGGGCTGTGCAACCTGGTCAACAACGTGCCCGCGGTAATGCTTTTGAAGTCGCTGGTGCCAGGCTTCGCCGATCCACACAAGGTCTGGCTGGCGCTGGCAATGGCTTCGACGCTGGCGGGAAATCTCACCATCACCGGCAGCGTGGCCAACATCATTGTGGTGGAGTCGGCGAGACCGGATGTGGAAATCGAGTTCAGCGACTATGTACGAGTGGGGGCACCTATCACGCTGCTGACGCTGGCGGTAGGGTGGGCATGGCTGAGCTGGGTGAGCTGACCCCGATTTCCGCCGCGCGCAGGGGGGCAGTCCGGCTCCGTGCCTGCGCCCTTGGTGCGCGGGGCTGCCGCAGACCTCGGCGTACAATAGGAAGACTGCATTCCGATTCCCAGGTGTCTTCGAGCTACGAGCGAAAGGCGGCGAGCTCAAAGCTGGTGTATGGATCCACGCCCGAACACAGACAAGAAGGCCAGTGACGCACCGGCGGCGATGACAGGCCTGCCGGGGCCAGGTACGGCGGCCAAGCCTGCGCGCGCGGGGGCGGAGGTCCGCTTCCCCGGCGAAGATGGGGGCAAGTCGCTGGCCGAAATGGCGCAACGCGACCTGACGGCAACGCTGCAGTTGCTGGCCGAACGCGCGCAGTACATCACGGGGGCAACGGGCGCGGCCATTGCGCTGCGCGATCAGGACGAGATGGTGTGCCGGGCGAGCGCGGGCCGCTCGGCCCCGGAAGTGGGAGCGCTGCTCCAGGTGAATTCCGGGCTTTCGGGCGAGAGCGTGCGCACGCAGCAGACGCTGCGCTGTGACGATGCCTTCGTGGACCCGCGCGTGAACCGCGAGAGCTGCGAGGCGCTGGGCATCCGGTCGGTGGTGGTCATGCCCCTGATCCGTGGTGGGGAAGTGATCGGGGTGTTCGAACTGTTCTCGGACAAGGCGCGGATTTTCGAGGTCCGCGACCTGGTGGCGCTGGAGCGCATGGGAACGATGGTGCACACGGCCCTGGAACACTCGGCGGCGGCGCTGGGCCTGCCGCCGATGCTGGGAGAGGTGATCCAGCCGGCCCGTGGGCCGCAGGATTCGGGGACGCTGCCCGCGCCGCCGCGGGAAAAGCCGGACCGCGGAGCCAGCGGCGAGGCGGCGCACCCATCCACAAACGCAGGGGAGGAACGCGCGCCGGAGGAGGGGAACGTGTTTGCGCCGGCCCGCGCGGGCCTTGTCTTCCACGCCAGGACGCCGGCTTCAGTGGCTCCGGCGCCGGGCCATGCCGGTTCGGTTGCGGCGAAGTCAGGGCCGGGGCGGGGCGCGCGCCTGGACAATGAGGCAAGCGTGGCGGCCGGCGAGGATGACGTGCTGGAAGCGGCGCCGCACGCGGCCGAAGCCCGAAGCACGACGACGCCAGGGTATACAGCCGCCCCCCGCGGATCCTTCGAAGCTCTCCTGGCCGGGGCCGATCCGGAGCCGATCCTGTCGGACGCCGATGCAGCGGAAGACGCCCGGCCTGCCCCGGCAGTGGCCCGTTTCCGGCCGGCTGAAGCTGCGCGCATGAGTGCGCCCGAAGCGACCGAAGTGGAGGAAGAGCCCGTGCCGCTGGTTGTCTCGCGCGGGGGGATCGCCAGTCTGAAGCAATGCCGGCAATGCGGCTTCCCGGTGTCAGAGGGCCGGACGCTGTGCCTGGACTGCGAGAAGAAGGCAAAAGCGGGCGGGGCTTCCGGGGGCAAGAGTCCTGCGGCGGAGGCCGCGTCACGCGAGCCGGTCCCGTTCCCGATCGAAGACGCTGCGGAGGCGAGCGACGCACCGAGCTTCCTGGGGGGAGCAGAGGGGCAGGCGTCGTGGCTGTCCACTCATAAGTTCATGGTGATCGCAGGTGCGCTGGCGCTGGTGGGAATTGCAGCGATGGTGGCGCTGCGCTAGGACTGGTGCGGGTTCCGATGCGGGAACGTGTAAGCGAATGCTGCCGGAGCCGGGACTTTTTCACAAGCGGCGGCAAATTGTCACTCGTGAGGTGCTTGACAAACCAGAACGGCGTGCCTAGAGTGCGAGTCAGGCTCGCAAAGTACGGGCCTCAGGGTGCCGAAGATATGAAGAATGTTTATGAAGTTTTGCGGCAGAAAGAGCTTGAGCTCGCGCGACTCGAAAAGGAAGTAGAGGCGCTGCGGGTGGTGGCTCCGCTGCTTTCCCCCGACGAGGGCAAGGACCTGGGGGCTGAGAGTCCAAAACCGACACTGGCTACATCCCAACCGACGCAAACCCTGCGGATTCCGCAGCAGGCCGCCGTCAATCAGAGTCCGCAGCCGGCGCGCGCGACGGCAAGCTGGGAGGATACGGCGAAGCGCTGGCCGTAGGTTCGCTTGCAAAATTAGAGGTTCATTGACGGCCCGGGAGAAATCTCGGGTCGCGGTGTTTGCGCGTTCTTTGCGCAAACATGGGGCACGCGGCCGTCGTTAGTCGTTGGCAAAATCCCAAGGGGGGTGAGGAAAGTGGAATCCCGCCCTCCGCGCAAAAGTACGCGGGAAGAGTGAGGCACCCGGCTTAGACACCGCCGTTGGCTTCTTGAGATGTTGTCGCCACCAGCTACCAGCCGCTTCGCCGACGACCGACAGCCGCCGACTATAACTTGGGCAGCACGATTCCCTTCTGCGCCTGGTACTTGCCTTTGCGGTCGGCGTAGCTGACTTCGCAGACCTCGTCAGACTGGAAGAAGATGATCTGGCACAGACCTTCGTTGGCGTAGATGCGTGCGGGCAGGGGCGTGGTGTTCGAGATCTCGAGCGTGACGAAGCCTTCCCATTCGGGCTCGAACGGGGTAACGTTCACGATGATGCCGCAGCGCGCGTAGGTGGATTTTCCCACGCAGATGGTGAGCACGTCGCGGGGAATCTTGAAGTATTCGACGGAGCGGGCGAGCGCGAAGGAATTGGGGGGGACGATGGCCACGTCGGTGCGGATGGTGACGAATGACTTCTCGTCGAACTTCTTGGGGTCGACGATGGAGGAATTCACGTTGGTGAAGATCTTGAACTCGTCGGCCACGCGCAGGTCGTATCCGTAAGACGACAGGCCGTAGGAGACGACGCCTTCGCGCACCTGCTTCTCGGAAAAGGGATTGATCATGTCGTGTTCCAAGGCCATCTTGCGGATCCAGCGGTCACTCTTCAGCATGGAGCTCCTTTGGGAGATTGAGTAAGCTTGCAGTCCGGGCGTTGTGTAATGGGCAGACACGAAACGGCTCCTGCGGTCGGGCGAGTCCCGCGAGAAATTACCCGATTGCAGAATTACAAAATGCTTGCAGGCTGGTTGGGCTGGGCTGGCAGCTCGCCTGTCATCGTACGCGACACTGGCTGCCGTTGACAATCTGTGATATCTCCCTTAGCATCAAGCACTTGGTGGTATTTCCGCAGATCGCCGACGGGAGCCGCGCATGATCAAACTCGACATCATCAACGAAGTAGTGAACAAGACGGGGATTACGAAGACCAAAGCGGAGCTCGCGGTTGAGACCGTGTTCGAGAGCATGAAGAAGTCGCTCGCCAAGGGCGATCGCATAGAGCTGCGGGGATTTGGCGTGTTCAACGTACGCCCGCGCAAGACCGGCATCGGGCGCAATCCGCGCACGGGCGCGGAAGTGTCGATCCCGCCGGGGAAGGCCGTGCGGTTCAAGCCGGGGAAAGAACTGCAGTCGATCGATTAGGGGAACTAGTCCCCGGTCCTCGGTTCTGAGTTTGTGGGAGGGACGAGCGCCCTCGCCAGTGATGGGCATCCGGCGCGGCCCACACAATGTGCCGTACAATCAATCCAGTCCCGATGTCTGATCCCACACCCGCCCTCCCCCAATCCCCCGTCGAATACCTCCCGCCCGTGCCAGTGATTCTGGCCGCGCCGCGGCGGCAGAAGTACTGGCTGCACCTTGTGCTGTTGGTGGCGACGGTGTTCACGACGCTGGTGGTAGGGTCGCACTTCCAGTACAACTTCGAGCACCAGCGCGCCGCGCTCGATGACGAGCCCGACAGCGACGTGCCGCTGTTTCCCATTGACGTGGTGTCGCACGAGCCTTCGCGGCTGCTGCTGGGGATTCCGTTTTCCGCCAGCCTGATGCTGATCCTGCTGGCGCACGAGATGGGGCACTACCTGGCCTGCGTGTACTACAACGTGGACGCAACGCTGCCGTTCTTCATTCCGTTTCCTTCGCTGATCGGGACGATGGGAGCGTTTATCCGGATCCGGTCGCCGATCCACTCGCGGCGGGCGCTGTTCGACATCGGGATCGCGGGGCCGATCGCGGGGTTTGTGGTGGCCTGCGGAGTGCTGGCGGTGGCCTTGCCGTTCTCGCGGGTTGCACCTGCCGCTCCGCCTCCGACCGATGCCCTGCTGATCCACTACCCGATGATCTTCGGGGCCATGCAGCGATGGATGGCTGCGGCCGGGTTGCTGCGCGGTACGGCCGCGCTGCCGCTTGGGGTGTTGATGGTGCATCCCATGGCGATGGCGGCCTGGGGCGGAATGTTCGCGACGTCGCTGAACCTGCTGCCCGGCGGACAACTCGATGGGGGACACATCATCTTCTCGATCGCTCCGCGCCTGCACCGAGTGGTTTCGCGCGCGACGATATTGATCCTGATTCCGATGGCGGTGTATCTGTGGGCGGGATGGCTGGTGTGGGCCATTCTGCTCGAGATCAGCAGCTTCCGGCACCCGCAGGTGGCCGAGTGGCCGAAAGTATCGGGGAAGCGGCTGGCGCTGGCCGGATTCGCACTGCTGATGCTGGGGCTCACACTGATTCCGAAGCCAGTGACGACGATCGACAACGGCCGCGACCGGACTTCGCTGAAGGCGCTGATTCGGGGGAAATGAGGGGCGGCCAATGGCTGGCGAGCAGAACCCGTAAGAATGCCCTTTAAGGCCGGTGGTACTGCGTTGGGACATGGGGTCGTTCGATTTCGTTCGGTTCCGCCTCAATTCGCTCAACTTGACAGGGCCTGAGAGGACGACTGGGGATTGTCTCCTGTGGCCGGCCCCGTGGACCTGCCGCCTTCCCTACATCAGCCACAGCGCATCGACATCGACGATCAGCTGGGTGCGCGGAATTTTTTGCCAGGCGGCGTAGGCGAGCATGGAGCGCAGCAGCGCGTTGAGTTTTTCACGGCTGGCCGACTTGAGCACGAAGTGATAGCGGTAGTCGCGCTTGAGGCGCAGGATGGGGGCGGCGGCGGGGCCGAGCACGCGCACGCCTTCGTGGCGTGTTTTCTCGAACCACTGGCCGAGCGTGCCGGACCACTGCAGCGCTTCGTCAAGGCGGTCGCTGCGGACCAGCACATTGGCCAGCGCGGAATAGGGCGGGTAGTGCATCCAGCTGCGGAAGCGCAGCTCCTTTTCGTAGAAGCCGGCGAAATCGTGGCGGGCGGCGAACTGCACGGCGTAGTGGTCGGGAAAGTAAGTTTGGAGGACGACCTTCCCCGGGGTCTGGCCGCGGCCGGCGCGGCCGGCCACTTGAGTCAGCAACTGGAAGGTGCGCTCGGCGGCGCGGAAATCGGGGAGACCCAACGCGAGATCGGCCCCGACCACGCCGACCAGGGTGACGCCGTGGACATCGTGGCCCTTGGCGATCATCTGGGTACCGACCAGCAGGTCGAGCGCGCCTTCGTTCATAGCGCTGAGCGTGCGCTCGAAGTCTTCTTTGCCGCGCACGGTGTCGCGGTCGAGCCGCCCGATGCGGGCGGTGGGAAACAGGCCGTGGAGCAATTCTTCCAGCTTTTCGGAACCGATGCCCAGGAAATAGACGTACTCGCTGCCACACTCGCCGCAGTTTTTCGGGACGGGGGCCTGGAAGCCGCAGTAGTGGCAAACCATGCGCTGTTGTTTCTTGTGATGGGTCATGGCCACGGCACAGTTGCGGCACTCCATGCGGCTTCCGCAAGCGCGGCACAGGGCCACGGGCGAGTAGCCGCGGCGGTTGAGCAGCACCATGACCTGCTCTTTGCGATGCAGGCGCTCGCGGATTCCTTCGGCCAGCTTGCGGGAGATGATCTGCTCCTGGCCGGTCTGCTGGAACTCCTGCTTCATATCGATGAGCTCGACTTCGGGCAGCGGGCGCTGTTCCACGCGGTCGGGCAACTCCACGAGCGCGTACTTGTTCCTGGTGGCGTTGTAGTACGACTCGAGCGAGGGCGTGGCCGAGCCCAGCACCACCACCGCCCCGGCCATCTTGGCGCGCACCACGGCCACGTCGCGGGCGTGGTAGCGCGGGTTTTCTTCCTGCTTGTAGGAAGAGTCCTGCTCCTCGTCAACGAGGATGAGGGCGAGATCGGAAACCGGTGCGAAGATGGCGGAGCGCGTGCCCACGACCATGCGCGCTGCGCCGCGCTTGATGCGATGCCACTGCTCGGCGCGCTCAGCATCGGAGAGGGCGGAGTGCAGGATGGCGACCTGGTCTGCGAAGACCTGGTGCAGATCGGCGGCGACGGTCGGGGTCAGGCCGATCTCGGGGACGAGCAGGATGGCGGAGCGCCCGGCTTCGAGCACGGTGCGCATGGCGGCGAGGTAGACGGCGGTCTTGCCGGAGCCGGTTACGCCGTGCAGGAGGAGGCCACGAAACTGGCGCGCGGCCATGCCGGCCTGGATGCGTTCGAGGGCCGCCTTCTGCGCGGGATTGAATTCGAAGTCGAAGGGCGAAGGGCGGGCCTTGACGCGCGAAACCTGGAACTCGGCCGGCGTCTCGAGGATCTCCACCAGGCCGCGCTTGACCAGCGAGTGCAGGGTGGTGCGGGGAAGGTCGAGCGGGCGCAGGAATTCGACCTCGGAGCGGCCGCCGGCCGCGCGCAAGGCGTCGAGCAGGGTCTGCTGGTTGGGGCTGAGCCTGGCTCGCCGGGCGGGGACGCCCGCCGCTCCATGGTTCAGCGCGGCGGCGCACTCGAGCTCGGGGCGCAGCAAGGCAACCTTGACCGTCCGCGCGCCCTCGCGCGCATCCGACACATCCTCGCGCAGGAGCCATTTTTTGCGGACCATGCCTGCCAGGACGGCGCGGCTGGCCCGGGTTGCGGTGCGCAAGCTGGGCTCGCGCACGGGTTCATCGCGGTTCGCCAGGTAATCGAGCACGCGGAACTCCACCAACTGTTCTTCGGGCGCGCGCCGCGCCCGGGTTGAGGAGCCGGACATCCCGCCGAGATGGAGCGCCATGTGTCCCTGCTCGGTGATCCGGTACAGGACCGTGCGTTTGAACTCAGCGCTCAACGGCAGCATGCTGCGGAAGACTTCGCCCAAGGGGGCGAGGTAGTAATCGGAGATCCACTTGCCCAGGGCCATGAGCTGCTCGTCGAGCACGGGCGTGGGGTCGAGTACGCGAACCACGTTTTTGGTGAGAACCGAGGGTTCGCGATCGTGCAGGCCGACGACGATGCCGGTCACGCGTCGCTGGCGGAAGGGCACGAGCACGCGCCCGCCGACGGCGGGCTCCATGCCGGCGGGCACGCGGTAGGAGAACACCGTGTCGAGGGGCACGGGCAGGGCGACGTCGCAGAATTGCAAAGCGGGGCTCAGGGCGTAGGGCTCAGGGCGTAAGGATTGGGATTCGAAGTTTAGTGTAGCGCGAGAGAAGCAATCAGCCATCAGCGGTCAGCATTCAGAACTTGTTTTCATAAACCGAAATGGCAGCGAGACATTCCCTCAGCGGCTAAAGCCCGCAATTTTCCCGGCCTCGAGACGGAGCGGGTAAAACCGCGCCCTTTCAAGGACCTTGGTGAGACAGGCTCGCAGCGCGTCGACGAGTTCTACGGCTCGCGATCTTACATGCCCGGGCGTCGGGAGATGCCGGCGAACTCCCCACCCTCACCGCAAAGAACGTTCAGGATGGGGCGCCCGCTCAGTGCTGAGGCTAAGGGCCCTGCCTACTCGGCAGCCTTCGCTGGCACTTTCAATCCCAGTTCCTTCATGACCATTTGCAGATCTTTCCAGGCTTCCTTTTTCTGGCGGGGATCGCGCAGCAGGAATGCGGGATGGTAGGTGACGGCCAGGCGGGCGCCGGTCCAGGAGGGGTCGTCGCTGCGCACACCGGTGGGAGCGAACTCGTACCAGCGGCCACGCAGGTTCGACATGGAATCGTTGATGGCGAGCAGAGTGCGGGCGGCGACCGCGCCCAGCGCCACGATGACTCTGGGGCGGATGGCGGCGATCTGCCGCATGAGGAAGGGCGAGCAGGTTTCGCACTCGTCGCGCTCGGGTGTGCGGTTATTGGGGGGGCGGCATTTGATGATGTTGGCGATGTAAACCTGTTCGCGCTTCAGTCCCATGGCCGCGATCATGTTGGTGAGCAGCTGCCCGGCGCGGCCGACGAAGGGCTCGCCCTGCAGGTCTTCGTCGGCGCCCGGGGCCTCGCCGATGAACATCAGTTGGGCGCGGGGATTGCCGACGCCGAAGACGATCTGCTTGCGTCCCTGCTTGGCGAGGCGGCAGCGGGTGCAGTCGCCGAGGTCCTCGCGAATCAGCTTCAGGGCCTGGGCAGGGTCGCCTGCGCCGGCCTCAGGGCGGGGAGTGAGAACCTCGAACGCGCTCTGTTTCGGGGAGGCTGACACCGCGACTGCGGCTCTTCGGGAAGACATTTCCTCTCGCTGTTCTGGCTGGATTGAACCTTGGGGTGGGTCCGGCAAGTCTACGCCAGCAGGACCTGCGGGCACCTTCGGGGAAGCTGCGGCCGGCAGGTCGCGGCGATAAAAATCGTAGATTCCCATGTCGCGATAGTAAGCGAGGCGGGAAGCGAGCGCGCGCTTCAGTTCCGGGGAAAGGACCCTGGCCATCAGCTGCGCACCGCGGTGGGGTGGCGCCGGCGCAGCTTCACGACCTGGTCGAGCACGCGCTGGGCCACTTCCCACTTGGTGGTTTCGGCGACTTCGACGACCTCGTCCTGGGTGAGAATCGTGACCGCGTTGCGCTCGGAGTCGAAGCCGGTGCCGACGCGCGAAACGTCGTTGACCACGATGGCATCGAGCATTTTGCCGGCCAGCTTTTTGCGGGCGTTCTCGAGGATGTTGTCGGTTTCGGCGGCAAAACCGATGACGAGTTGATGGGTCTTGTTCCGGGCGAGTTCGGCCAGGATGTCCTGGGTGGGTTCCAGTTCGAGCGAGAGCGGGCCGGCGCGCTTGATTTTGTGCGAGGCGGCCGCTTTCGGGCGATAGTCGGAGACGGCGGCGGTCTTGATGACGATGGTGGCCTGGGGGAGTTGCTGCAGGACCGCCTGGCGCATTTCCTCGGCGCTTTCGACGCGGGTGACTTCCGCGGCCTCGGGAGCGGACAGGGCGGTTGGCCCGGAGACCAGGAGCACGTGGGCGCCGCGCCGCAGGGCGGCTTCGGCCAGGGCATAGCCCATGCGACCGCTGCTGCGATTGGTGAGGTAGCGCACAGGATCGATCTTCTCGCGGGTGGGGCCGGCGGTGATCAGCACGGTTTCGCCGGCCAGGTCCTGGGAAGCGCCGAGCGCCTCCAGCACCGCAGCGACGATGGCGTCGTTGGCGGCGAGCCTTCCCGGCCCGACCATGCCGCAGGCCAGGTAGCCGCTGTCAGGCTCGACGATGCGGACTCCACGGTTGCGCAGGACCTCGACGTTGGCGCGGGTCGCCGGATGGTTCCACATGTTGACGTTCATGGCGGGGGCGACCACGACCGGCGCGGTGGTGGCAAGGAACAGCGCGGTGAGAAAGTCGCTGGCGATCCCGTGGGCGAATTTCGCGATCACGTCAGCGGTGGCCGGAACCACCACCAGCGCGTCGATGGCCTGCGCTACCGCGATGTGTTCGACGGCCGATTCGATGTTAGCTTCGCCACTGCCGGAGTCGAACATCCCGGTGATGACTTTTTCTCCGGAGAGCGCGGCAAAGGTGAGGGGGCGGACAAATTCCTGCGCCGCCGGGGTCATGATGACCTGCATGCGGATATCGCGCTCCTGCAGCAGACGCAGGACTTCGGCGGCCTTGTAGGCTGCAATACCGCCGCTGACGCCGAGAGCTACCTTCATCGAGGCCTGCTCCTTTAGATGAGGGTGAAAGGCTGGTGGAATCGGAAGGTCGAAGCCATGGGGCAGGCTCCACCGGAACTCTTTTAAATCGGACCTAGGCGTCGGTGGGGCCGCTGCCGCCGTCGAGGGCCTCGCTGGCGGCCTCCACAGCCGACTTGGGAGCTTCGGGGATGACCCACTTGACCTTTCCCGCGCGGATTTCGTCCTGGGCGATGCGGCAAGGTTTACGGGAACTGGTTTCGACCACGGGAGGCGCGCCGCCCTGCAGTTGGCGGGCCCGGCGGGCAGCCACGAGAATGTACCGATAGTTGCTGTCGAAGCCTTCGATCAACTTCATACTCGTCTCCCTCAAACCACCGCCTAGCGCTGCGATTGCCCGTCGCGGAAGGACTCCAGGATGGGCTGCAGCCGGTCGCGGACCCGGTGCAGGCGGCACTGCTCGGCGGCCGCCCGCACGGCCTGATCTTCGACGGACAACGGTCGACCCGAATGACGCATCCGTTCGGAAAGCACGATGGCTTTCAGCTGATCGACGGAAGTCTCCAGGCGGTCGTTCACTAAAATATAGTCGTACTTATCGTAATTCTCAATCTCCCGGCGGGCCGTGTCCAGGCGGCGGCAGATGACCGCTTCGGGGTCCTCGCCGCGGTGACGCAGGCGCCACTCCAGGGTCTGGCGGTCGGGGGGCAGAACAAAGACGCTGGCGGCGTCGGGGATCTTGTTCTTGATCTGGGCGGCGCCCTGCACGTCGATATCGAGCAGCAGGTCATCGCCGGATTGCTGGGCCTCGCGCAGAAAGCGGCGCGCGGTGCCGTAATAGTTGCCGAACACCTGCGCGTATTCGAGAAACTCGTCGCGCGCGATCATGTCTTCGAATTCGGAGCGTGGGACAAAGAAGTATTCCCGCCCGTTCACCTCGCTGCCGCGCGGGGGCCGGGTGGTGTAGGAGACGGAGAACTTCAGCCCGCCGACGCGGGAACGCAGCTCATTGACCAGGGTGGATTTTCCGGAGCCCGAAGGCGCTGAGATGATGAAGACGGTGGTCATTCGATGTTCTGCACCTGCTCGCGGGACTTCTCGATTTCCGATTTCATGACCAGGCCCATCTCGGTGATCTTGAGCGCGTCTCCGGCGAGGCCTGAAGTTTTCGAGAGCAGGGTATTGGCCTCGCGGTTCATTTCCTGGAGCAGGAAATCCAGCTTCTTGCCGACCTCGCCGCTCTGGTCGAGCAGGCTGAGGAAATGCCGGATGTGGGTCTGCAGGCGGACGAGTTCTTCCTGAATGTCGCTGCGGTCCACCAGCAGGGCAGCCTCCTGCAGCAGGCGCTCGTGGTCGACCTGAGCGCCGATCAGTTCCTGCATGCGGCTGCGCAGCTTTTCGACGTAGCTTTGCAGGATGGCGTGGCGGTGGCGCTCGACGCCGGAGCTGGCCTTCTGGATGTGCTCCATGCGCTCGCGGAGCTCGCGCTCGATGCCGCGGCCTTCTTCTTCGCGCATCTGGTTCAGGCGCAGGAGGGCCTCTTCGATCTGGGCGAGCACGGCGCCCTCCAGTTCCCTGTCGACCGCCCCGGAGTTTGCGTCCAGGGCGCCGGGCATGCGCAGGATGACGTTGAGATCGGGCTCGCCGGCAACGCCAAATTCCGCGGCAGCGGAGCGAAAGGCCTGCACATAGCCGCCGACGAGTTCGCGGTTCAGGACGAAGCCTTCCGAGCTGCCGCGATCGAAGCTGAGGGTCAGTTCCACGTGGCCGCGCGCGATCCTCTCTTTCAGCAGGCGGCGCAGCTTCATTTCCAAGGCATCGCTTTCCGAGGGCATGCGGAAATGCAGGTCGAGAAAGCGATGGTTGACGGACTTGAGCGACAGGCTGAAGTTCAGCTTGCCGTTGATCTGGCCTTTGACTTGGGCGAAGCCGGTCATGGAGCGGATGGGCATGGAAGAACAGTTCTCAGTTGTCAGTTTCCGGTCCTAGGATCGCCGCCGGCCGCCTGCTGCTGGCTGCCGGACATCACCGATGCAGCGGAGCTAGCCGCAGCACGGCCGCCATCTAATCTCCGACGGGCGAACGCGCCTCGACCTGCAGGAACTGCAGATCGTACAGGCGGCGGTAGGTGCCCAGCTTCTTCATGAGGTCCTCGTGGGCGCCGACATCGCTGATAGCGCCATTCTCGAGGACCACGATGCGGTCGGCGCGGCGCACGGTCGACAGGCGGTGGGCGATGACGAACACGGTGCGGCCCTGGACCAGGTTCTGCAGGGCCGATTGCACCAGCGCTTCCGACTCGCTGTCGAGGGCCGAGGTGGCCTCATCGAGGATCAGGATGGGCGCGTTCTTGAGGATGGCCCGGGCGATCGCGATGCGCTGGCGCTCGCCGCCGGAGAGGCGCAACCCGCGCTCACCAATGATCGTGTCATATCCGTCGGGCATCTCCGAAATGAAATCGTGGGCTAGGGCGGCGCGGGCGGCGGCCTCGACGTTGTTCTGGGAGACGTGGGGCTGGCCATAGGCGATATTGTTGCGCACGGTGTCGTTGAAGAGGACGGTCTCCTGGGTCACGATGCCGATCTGGGAGCGGAGCGAGGCGATCGTGACCTCACGGACGTCGTGGCCGTCGATCAGCAAACGGCCGGAGGTCAGGTCGAAGAAGCGGGGAATCAGGTGCACGAGCGTGGTCTTTCCCGCCCCGCTGGAGCCCACGATGGCGACGACCTCCCCGGCCTTCACTTCGAGGTTGATGCCGCGCAGAATCTCGCGCGCCCCGTCGCCATTGGACTCGTAGGAGAAGCCTGCATTGTCGAAGACGATGCTTCGGCGAAACGGGGGGAGGGGCCTGGCGCCGGGTCTCTCGCGCACATCATCCTCGCTGTCGGTGAACTTGAAGATTTCCGAGGATGCGCCCACCGCCTGCTGGAAGCTGTTATTGAACAGGGCGAACTTGCGGACGGGGTCGTAGAGCTTGAAGACCAGCGCGATGAACGCCAGGTAGGTGCCCGGGGTGAACGAGCCGTGGCGGATTTCGTTGCGCCCGAGCAACAACAGCAGGGCGATGGCGACGGCGCCGAAGGTGTCCATCAGGGGCGAACTCACGGCAGCGGTGGCGACGTAGCGTAGGTTGGCCTTCAGCAAGCGCTTGGCGGCGCCGCGAAAACGCGCCACCTCCCAGGACTCCATGCCGAATGCCTTGACGATGCGGTTGCCGGTGATGGTTTCGTGAAGAATGTTCTGGATCTCGGCCAGCTTGTCCTGCCCGCGGCGCGTGGTGTGGCGGACGCGGCGGCCGATTTTGCTGGATGAAATCACGATTGCGGGCAGAAACAGCACCAGCACCCAGGCTAACTTGCCGCCGAGCAGGATCACTGCTGCGGCCGTGAACAGCAGCGTGAATATCTGCTGCAAGAACTCGCCGAGCACGGCCGACAAGGAAAATTGCACGCGTTCGAGGTCGTTGATGAGGGTCGAGAGCAGTGTTCCCGTGGTGTGCTTCTGAAAAAAAGCGGCCGAGCGGCGGAGGATGGCGTTGTACATGTCATCGCGCAGGTCGGTGATCATGCCAAACCCGGCGTAGCTGACCAGATAGGTGCCGGCGTAATCGAACAGGCCCTTGACCAGGGTGGACGCCACCAGCGCAAAGGCCACCATGGCCCACGGGTTCTGGAAGTTGGAGGGGACGAACTGCTCCAGGTGGAGGGACTGGTGGGTCCCTGGAATCGACAGCAGCTTCGTCTCTTGGGGGGGCGCGCCGGGATTCAAGACGCGGTCGAGAATGGGGCCGATGAGCAGCAGGCGGAAAGCGTCGAGAAATCCGACGGCGGCCATGAGGAGGACGGAAGCGAGCACTTGCCACCAGTACGGAGCCGCGTACCGCAGGAGGCGGGTCAGTTGCCGCATAGACCATCCCGGAGGAGGAGTCCCTGGCCCGGACTGCACCAGGTGGGCGTCAGGATACCGTGGAGTGGGCGCAAATGGGAATTGTACTTCAGTCGCCAGTCGCCAGTCGCTAGTGGCCTGGGGGTCTGGGAACCGGAAGCTGTTCCGCGCTCCGGCGATGGCCTGGGTGAGGCAGCACTATGCCCGAGCCTGACGGCAGAAGCGGCCGGGGGGGAGGCACGACCTATGCACGGTGCCCTTCTCGAGTTGCGCGGGGGAGCACAAGGCGCCCTCACGACAGCCGGCGGGGCGCGGGCGCTAGCTGCGACATGGGCACGCGCGGACTGCCTGGCTGGCGGCAGAAGGCTGGCGACTGACAGCTTTCTAACTGTCCCGGTGCACAATCTTGACCCGGTACCCCGCCTTGCGCAGCAGCTTGCCCACGTCCTCGGCGATCATGACCGAGCGATGCTGCCCGCCGGTGCAACCGAAGCTGATGGTGAGGTAGCTCTTCCCTTCGCGCACGTAGTGGGGCAGAAGATAGACCAGCAGCTCCGAGATGCGGTTGATAAACTCCTGGGTCTGGGGGAAGGAGCGGATGTACCTTGCGACCTTGGGATGGCGCCCGGTAAGGGGGCGGAATTCTGGGACGAAATGCGGGTTGGGCAGGAAACGCACGTCGAATACGAGGTCGGCATCCTCGGGCACGCCGTGCTTAAAGCCGAAGCTCACGCATGAGACGAGGATGTTTTTGTCGCTGGACTGGTTCTGGAAGCGCTCGGTGAGGTGGGCGCGCAACTCGTGGACGTTGAACTTGGAAGTATCGACCACCCAATCGGCAATCGCGCGGATGGGCCTGAGGCGGCGGCGCTCGGCACTGAGCGAGGAGCGCACCGGCGAGTCGGCGCCGAATGGATGGGGGCGGCGAGTCTCGCTGAAACGGCGGATCAGCGAGGCCTCGGAGGCCTCGAGATAGATGACCATGGTCGGGATCATGCGGCGCACGGCCTTCACGATGGCGGGCAGCTTTTCCAGCTTGGAGCCCTCGCGGATGTCGACCACGAGCGCGGTGCGGCGAGTGTCGAGCGACTGCACGGCCAGCTCGGCGAAGCGCGGGATCAGGTCAATCGGCAGGTTGTCGACGCAGTAGTAGCCCAGATCTTCGAACGCCTTCAGGGCGGAAGCCTTGCCCGAGCCGCTGAGCCCGGTGATGATCACCAGTTCCTGGCGGGGGCGGTCCTGGCGCGCCGAAACGCGCTTGCGGGCCTTGCTTTTCGATCGGATGCGAGCCTTCCCAGCCATCCTGGTGGGATGGTAGCAGAGTTTCGAAACACCGGATGAGTGCCTGAGGAGGGACGTTGGTACAACAAAATGGGCGGCCCGGGGACCGCCCCGAAAGTCAGTTCAGAAAGCTTGTTTACCACCGGTCACGGTGATCGCGATCCCAGCCGCGGTGCTCGTAGTATTCGTGCCGCTCCCAGCGCTCATGCCGCCAATAGGGCCGGTCATACACGGGACGATACACGACCGGCCGCGGGCAGAAGTACGGACGCGGGTAAACATACACGGGCCGGGTCACCGGGCGGACGACCGCATAAGGATAATAGGGGTACACGGGGCGCGCATAGACGGGCGCTCCCACGGTCACACCAATCGCGACGCCGGCGTTGGCCTTCGGGGGACTCGCGACAGCCAGGACCATCGCCAGAGCGATCCCCGCAAGTAAGGTCTTGTTGAACATTTGCCACCTCCGTCCTGCCAGCTTGAACCCGAAAAAGGGAAAAAAGTCGCGCCCTGAGAAGCGGCTGATTGTGCGGGGAGAGCCAGAGGGAGAGTGTTGTGGAATCCACCCGAATTTCGCAGAAACGTTGATTTCAGGCTGGCGCCTCCGCGTGGCAAAATTTAGGGGCAGGAGCCGGCCCGGCTGGATCCGCGGCCTTTTAAAAGCGGCATCCACGGCGTCAGCGAATCTGCGCTACGGAACGCGGGCCTCCCGTACACTATGGTTATGCTAGACGCTCTGCTTCGCTTCCGCCCAGAGTTCCCGATTCTGGAGCGCACCAATTACATGATCAGCAATTCGCTGGGCGCGATGCCGCGTGGCGTCTACGACGCCATGAAGGGCTATGCCGACATCTGGGCGACACGGGGCGTGCGCGCCTGGGAAGACCGCTGGTGGATGCTGGCGGCGCAGGTGGGCGAAGAAATCGGCGAACTGATGAACGCGCCGAAGGCCAGCGTGTCGACGCACCAGAATGTTTCTCTGTGCCAGGCGGTGGTGGCGTCGTGCCTGGATTTTTCGGGGCGGCGGAACAAGGTCGTCTACAGCGACATGAACTTCCCCTCGGTGATGTATTTCTGGGAAGCGCAAAGGGCGATGGGAGCACGCGTGAAGATGGTGGAGACCGACGGCATCAGCGTAGATACGGAACGCTTGCTGGAGGCGATCGACGAGCAGACGCTGGTGGTCCCGATATCGCACGTGCTGTTCCGCAGCGCGTACATCAATGACGCAGCGGCGATCATCGAGAAGGCGCATCGGGTGGGCGCATACGTGGTGCTCGATATGTTCCATTCGTTGGGAACGATGCCGGTGGACGTGCAGAAGCTGGAGGTTGATTTCGCGACCGGGGGCGCGCTGAAGTGGCTGTGCGGAGGGCCAGGCGTGGCGTATCTGTACGTGCGCCCGGACCTGGGGCGCAAACTCCAGCCGCGCATCACGGGATGGCTGGGGCACCAGCAGCCCTTTGATTTTGAGGTGGGCCCGACCCGGTACACCGATCCTCCCTACCGATTCATGAACGGGACGCCGCACATTCCGTCGCTGGAAGCGGCACGGCCGGGGCTGGCGATCATCCGCGAAGCCGGCACGGCGAACATTCGCGAGAAGTCGAAGCGGCAGACGGCCCGCCTGGTGGAACTAGCGGACCGGCACGGCTGGCGGGTGAATACGCCGCGTGATCCGGAGAAACGCGGAGGGACGGTGTCCATCGACATGCCCGATGCGGTGGAGGTGTCGCGCGAGTTGCTGAAGCGGGACATCATGGTTGACTATCGGCCAAAAGCCGGAGTGCGCTTCTCGCCGCATTTTTATACGAAGGACGAGGAGATCGAAGCGGCGATGGGCGCGGTGGAAGAGATTCTGCAAGAGCGCAAGGTGGCGGCCCGAGCCGATTCTTCCAGTTACGTGGTGCCGGGGCGCGGCGCCCGCTGAGCCGGCAGTGGCCTGGCGTCGGCCTGATGCGCTCCCCGTATCGCAATGATTTCGCGCTCCGAAGACTACGTCGAGTACTGCCGCGAAACCGCGCGCAATCTGCGCGATGTGCAGGACCTCGCGCTGCGCGGGAAAGACAAACAGGCGGTGACGCGGCGCATTCAGGAGAAGATCCTGCAAGCGCTGGACTTGCAGGCGGATGACGACCTGCTCGACATCGGCTGCGGTGACGGGACGCTGCTGCGCCTGGCGCAGGAACGCGGAGTGCGGCGCGCCGCGGGACTGCTCGCGACGGAGGAGGAAGCGGTCATCGTACGCGGGCTGGGGTTGCAGGCGCGGCAGGGCTTGAGCGACAAGCTGCCGGTTGCGGATGAAAGCGTGTCGGTCATCATCTGCAACGCCGTGCTGCTGGTGGTGCCGCGCGAGAAGGTCCCGGCCAGTTTGCGGGAAATCTACCGTGTGGCGAAACCCGGAGCGCGGATTTTTATCGGCGAAATTCCGCTCCAGCCCGGTCCGCGGCCCGAACCCGAATTCGCCACCGTGCGCGAAACCCTCGCCTACATTTACCGCCAGCACGGGCTGCGCGCCTGGGCGGGGATGCTGCGCCGCATCCTTTATTGGAAGCTCACCCGGCAACCGATGGTGATCCGCGGCGGGAGCACGGTCGCGTTCTATGCGCAGCCTGCGGAGTTGGTGGCGATGGCAGAAGCCGCAGGCTTACGTTTCGTTCGCAGCTGGCCGCATGACGATTGGCCCGCGAACCGGTACAACTACTTGTTCCGCAAGCCCCGGTAGGCCGGCACGATTGAAGTGACTTTCAGTATCCCTTGCGCCTCCCGGCAAGGGAACCGCAAGGGCTCGACCGTTTATCGGGCCTCAGGGTTACGATCCGGCGGGCTGCCGGGAAAACAGGTTCTTCCCGGCTGCGCTTTGCTGGCGCGTCGGAATGACAAGTCGGAAAGACGTTTGCCCCGCAGCTGCGGGCGTACCCCGTTTGTAAACCCGCCGCCGGCTCTGCCCTTTCAGATTCCGGAGACGTAACATTACCGACGTAAGCGGGAATTGCGCTTTTGTGCTGCCCCATCCGCGGGGCTCCCACTATGCTCAGGGGCAGGCCCGAGTGTGTGCCTTGCGAGGGCCGTGGATGCAAGCCGTTGATCGCCTCTGTGCCAGTTCCGCTTCACCAGGGTGCTGTCGTCATGATTCCCGTCGCGCTGGGCGCGATCGGGGGACTGTATTCGTTTTTTCACGGGTTTTCGATTCTGCAGCAGCAACGTCCGTTGCCGGTGAGCTTACCGGCGAAAAGCACGGCGCACGCCGGCAAGGCCGCGGTTGATGGTGCTGAGAGCGCCGAGCCAGCCAGGCGGGAACCGCGCACCGAGGTCATCCAGCTGACGCAGCAGAGTGGGGCGACGTCATCGGTGCTGATGACGCAGCAAGGCAAGATCGCCGCCGCGATGTTGAGAGCAGGGATCCCGAGTCCTGCCACCTGGACGGAGGGGTCGAGCGCGACCGGGGTTCGCGTGGCGGACACGGAGCAACCCTGCGCTCCCCTGGCCGCGATTGAGACCAAGGTGGTCCTGAGACCGGTCACGTCGACGTTTCAGTTTCCGGGGCTGGACTCCATGGCCGCGCAGCGTTCGGCCAAGCGGAGAGCCATGCTGCTGATCTGGGGAGGGCCGGCGGTGACCCTCGCCTGCGTGTATTTGCTGGCCGCGCACCTGGGCTGGCTGTGAAGGGCGGGCGGCGGGCGGCTGGCAGCCTGCGGCGAAAGACCCTCGGAAGTGCGTGCTGCTCTCGCGTGTTACCCCGGTGGTGACCGTACGCACTGTTTCACCCGCGACCGGCGACCGAGGGCCGGCGACCATTTAGAATGACCGCGTGGCCGATACCGTTCGCATAGGCATCCTGGGGGACTTTAATCCGGAGTTTCGTTCTCATCACGCAACCAACGAGGCTCTGCAACACGCGGCGGCGAAGCTCAAGTTGAAAGTGGAATCGGAATGGCTGCCCACGCCGTCGCTGGTGGAGGCGGAGGCGCGCAAGACGCTGGAAAGCTTCGACGGTCTGTGGGCGTCGCCCGGCAGCCCGTACCGGAGCATGCACGGGATGCTCAAAGGGATTGAGTTTGCGCGCACGCGAGACTGGCCCTTTCTGGGGACCTGCGGCGGGTTCCAGTATGCGGTGATCGAATGCGCCCGCAACGTGCTGGGCATGAAGGACGCCGACACCGCCGAGAATAATTCCGGATCGAAGAACATCATTATTCACCCCGTGGCCTGCGCCGTCCCCGACCGAGCGCCGGGAGCGCCGAAGCTTTCGGGCGTTGTGCCGGAAATCCGCATCCGGCCCGGATCGTACCTGCAGACGTATTACGGGACCGACGTGATCTCGGAAGAATTCTTCTGCAATTTTGAACTGAACCCGGACTACGAATGGTGTTCGATCGAGGCGGGCTTCCCCATCGCCGCGCGGGGTCCCCAGGGCGAGGTCCGGGCCATCGAATCGCCCACACATCGGTTTTTCATCGCGACGCTGTTCCAGCCGCAACTCAGCTCCAAAGCAAAAAAGCCGCATCCGCTGGTGATCGCCTTCGTGCAGGCCGCCGCCGACTGGGGACGGAAGAAACTCGACGATAGCGTGCTGGAATAGGAATGCGGTTGGGGCGCAGGGCTTACGACACGGCAAGCCCGGGAGCTGTTTCTTCACCAGGCTGGTGTGGCTGCCGCGCAAAGCCAGCGGCCATTCTCGAAAATCCAGGCGTCGTGAAGCGGCCGGTGTTCTCGTAGGGCTTGCCGCCGTAAGCGCCCCGGGTCTGGTAGATGCCCGTCACCACGGCGGTATCATGGCAGAGGTTCACCTTCACGTCGCGGATGTTGAGCGAGCTGGGCTTGAACTCGGGATCCTTGATCTCGGAGAGGGATTTGTCGCGGTCGCTGACTTCCCCGCCGTACTCGGTGTTGATGAAGCGGCCGGTTTGCTCGGCGCGACGAGTTGCCTATGACCAGAAAAACACGCGCGGTGGGCAGCCAGGCCGCCGATCGGGGAGAGTTCTAGGCCCGCTTCACAAACTTCAACGACGCCGAGTTCATGCAGTAGCGAAGGCCGGTCGGGGGCGGACCATCGTCGAAGACATGCCCCAGGTGAGCATCACAGAGGGTGCAGTTCACCTCGTCGCGAACCATGCCGAGGCTCGTGTCGCGGCGGGTATGGACGTTTTCCTCAGCGATCGGCGCCCAAAAACTAGGCCAGCCAGTGCCGGAATCAAACTTAGTATCGGAGGAGAACAAGGCGTTGTCGCAGCAGATGCAGCGGTAGAGGCCTTTGTCGTGAAGGTTCCAGTATCTGCCGGTGAAGGCCATTTCGGTGTCGGCGTGGCGCGCGATGTCGAAAGCGTCGGCGGAGAGCAGCCGTTTCCACTCGGCGTCGGTCTTCACCACCCTGGCGATCTTGACTTTCCTGAGGCGCTTGCCGTCGTCAGAAAACTGGACGATGGTCACTTCGCCCGGCGTGCCGCGAGTCTGGCCGGGCGAGGCGGCTAGCACATCCTGCCGGAGGGTGGACCGGAGCAGCGAGCCGGCGATCCCCCCGCCCAGCAAGGTGAGGAAGGTGCGGCGCTGCATCCTGCGCGAATTGCGATCTAGGTCTGAGTCAAACATGATTGGCTCCATGAGGGTCACCAGTCTTCACCCGCCAGCTCCTGGGTCCGAGCAAGCTCGTCAAGCCGAGCTCTCCCCAAATCCATTTCGATGACGGCGACCTCTGCGAAAGCATGTCCGCTGGCCACGGATGACTGGCGACTGAAGGCTACTGTTTCACCGCCACCAGCTGCGGAGTATCCCGGTAAATCGCGGCAAATTCCTTTTTCAGGTTCTCGACCTTGGGGGCATCGTTCAAGCGGATGTACATGCTGTCGGGATGAATGGTGGCGTAGTTTTGATGATAGGCCTCGGCGGGATAAAACGCCTGCAGGGGCAGCACCCGGGTCACGATGGAATGCTTGAACGCATGTGCCTTGTCGAGCTGCTCGATGTAGGCCCGAGTGATGCGCTCCTGCTCGGGCGTGGAGAAAAACACGACGGAGCGATACTGGGTGCCCTGGTCGGGGCCCTGCCGGTTCAACTCGGTCGGATCGTGCGCCACGGCGAAGAACACGTGCAGCAATTGTCCGTAGGTGATTTGCGAAGGATCGAAGACCACCTTCACCGACTCGGCATGGCCGGTGCGGCCGGTGCTGACGATTTCATACTCGGCGGTCTTCGCTTCGCCGCCGGAATAGCCTGACGTGGCGCTAATCACGCCTTTGACGTGCTGGAACACGGCCTGCACGCCCCAGAAGCACCCGCCAGAAAACACGACCGTTTGTTCACCGGGCTTCTGGGCCAGACTGGCATCGACGATGGGCGCAGGAATGTTTGCAGCCTTGGCCTGAGGCGGGAAAAACCCGAGCTTGACCACGACCGGCGCTGCCAGCGCAGCGATGAGGCCATAACGGATAAGAGATTTCGGCATAGTACTCCTCCCAAGAACGCAACCCCCTGGTCTTCTGGATTGGAGCGCTGAGCCGGGAAAAAGTTTCGCGCGATTCGGAAGCCCGAAGCAGACGCGCCCCGGCTATAATCCGCCTTCCCGAGGGCGGACCGGAAGACCGGCAACGCCAGGGAATGAAACGGAGACATCGCATTGTTGAGATGCCTATTGGCCATTGTAGCGCTGGCCGCCGCCCTGTCCGCGGGAGCGCAGACGATCGACGTGGACATGACGCCCAGCCACGCCGTGAACCAGTTTGTCCCGAGCGAGACGCTGGGCGCCGGCATCGACCGCGTGGCCACAAAGGGGATTGAACCGCAGCTCAGACAACCGGCGCTGGGCAAGACCATGGCTGCCGGGTGGCAAACGGTCAGCTACCGCCAGAACACGGAGTTGCTGGTGGAGGCCTGGCACTGGAACCCAGAGGGCACCTGGAGCGATCCGAAGGGGCAAGGCTACTTCACCGGATCGACGAGCCTGGGCCAGCCGATTTCCTACTCGTATGGATACTCGCTGCCCCGCCGTGGATTCACGCGCAACGACGGCAGCGGCAACGCCGGGTACTCGCGCCTCACCGACGGCGACGAAAACAGCTTCTGGAAGAGCAATCCATACCTGACGAAGCGGTACACAGGCGAGCCGGATTCAGCCCACCCGCAGTGGGTCATCTTAGACCTGTCGCAGGCTGTGAAAGTCGACACGCTCCGCATCGCGTGGGGCGCGCCGTTCGCGACGCACTACGTCATTCAATATTGGACAGGCGAGGACCCGATTAAGTCAGCGACCAAGGGAGTCTGGCAGGCATTTCCGCTGGGGGAAGTCTCCGCGGGCCGGGGCGGCATCGAGACAGTGCGGTTCGCGGCCGAGCCGATGGCGGCGCGCTACCTGCGCGTCTGGATGACCGAGTCATCGAACGCCTGCGATCCGGGCGTGAGCAGCCAAGATCCGCGCGACTGCGTCGGCTATGCGATTCGGGAATTGTATCTGGGCACGACCACGTCCGACGGGGCGCTGCACGACCTGATCCGCCACACCGCCGACCAGGAACAGACGACGACCTACTGCTCCTCGGTCGACCCGTGGCATACGCCGGCAGACCTGGTCACAACCAAGCAGGCGCAGCTCGGATTCGACCTCTTCTATACGAGCGGGATCACCCGCGGACTGCCGGCCATGGTGCCGATCGCGCTGCTCTATGGGACGCCGGAAGACGCGGTCGCCGAAATCGCGTATCTCAAGAGCCGCAACTATCCGATCTCGTTCGTCGAGATGGGAGAGGAAGCCGACGGCCAGTACATGCTGCCCGAGGACTACGCCGCCCTGTATGTGCAATTCGCCGAAGCGCTGCACCAGTTCGACCCCGCATTGAGGCTGGGCGGCCCGTCGTTCCAGGGCGTGAACAAGGACATCGAGGTATGGCCGGACGCGAACGGGCAAAGTTCCTGGGTTCGCCGTTTCGTGAACTATCTGCGGGCGCGCGACCGCATGGCGGAGCTGGCTTTTTTTTCCTTTGAGCACTATCCACTGGAGCCCTGCAAGCTGACCTGGGCCAGCCTTTACGAGGAACCGGAACTGATGGCGGGCATCATGCGCACGTGGCGCGAGGACGGCCTGGCTGCCGGCACGCCTTTGCTGATCACCGAAGGCAACTTAGCATCGGGCGCAAGCGAGACCTACATGGACATGTTTTCCGGGATCTGGCTTGCCGATTATGTGGGATCGTTTCTGGCCGCCGGCGGCAAGGGCCTGTACTACTTCCACTATCTGCCCATTCCCCTGGAGCACGGCTGCAACGATTCGCCGGGGACCTTTGGCATGTTTACGGTCGACAGCCACTACCAGATCGAGCAGCCCCTGGCGCAGTTCTTCGTCGCCCAACTGATCAACACCGAGTGGGTCCAGGCGGGGAACCAGCCGCACCGGGTGTTTCCGGCGAAGGGGGACCTCGACGATGGAGCCGGGCACGCGCTGGTGACGGCGTACGCGCTGCAGCGTCCCGATGGAGAAGTCGCTCTGCTAGTGGTCAATCGCGACCAGGATGTTGCCCACAAGGTGCGCATCCGGTTTCGCGACGAAGTGGAGAAAACCGACTCGTATTTCGAGGGCGAGATCGCAGTGACTAAGTTTGGCCGGGCGCAATACGTCTGGCATCCGGCGCGGACCGTGTTCCTGGCACACCCGGAACACAACTTCGACTCCTCGGTGCAGGCGGAAACGGAGGGCCACGCCGATCCCGACGGGCCGCCGGTTTCCGCGAAATTGTCCGGGGGGAAAGATACGCTGTACGAACTGCCGGCGGCGTCGGTCACGGTATTGCGCGGACGGATCGGGAAACACTAAGCCTGGCCTGCGACTCGGGCGCAGGCAAGAGGGGCGGCCGGCATCCGCAGGAGGGCGGGACGCGTTACATCTCGAAGTGAATGATGTCCATGACCATGTAGGTGCTGCGGTTCATGAGCACGATATGGCCGCCAAGGAGCACGTGCTCGCATCCCCGCGGGGGAGGCGGCAGGCGGCGCTCGATCTCCTCCGGACAGGGCCGCATCTTCTTGCGTAGGCCGGGCGGCAGCGTTCCGCGCACACGCAACTGGCGCTCCAGTCCGGGCGGAAGCTGATCGCGCCTGGCCAGCCCGGGCGGTAAATGATCGTCGCGGTCATGCTCGTGATACCAGCCCCGCATCGAGTCGCGGTCATGGTCACTGTAGTAGTGCCGGCCCTGATCGTCATCGTTGTCGCGGTCGTGACCGTGACCATGGCCGTGCCCCTGCGCGCCGGCCCGGGGCACGCCGGCAGGCCCCAAGGACAGCGCCAGCGCCAACCCGACCATCCAAGCTCTGCTTCGCATACGGTTCCTCCTCAACAGGGTAAAAGGAAAGCCTACCAACTGGATGCCAGGGCGGGCAGGTTACCTTCGCCACTGGACCCGGCAGAAGGGCGGTCGCAGCGACGGTGGGCCCGCATCGCTTGGCAGCCCCCGCGGGGCCGGGAATATGCCCCAGAAAAGGTGGAGACTGCCGGGGCAGAACCCGGGGCCAAGGCCAGGTCGAGCTTTAGGAACTTTCCGCCGGCGCGAACAGCACCAGCACCTCGAGTTCTTCGCTGATGTCGAAGAAAACATGTTCGAGCCCAGCAGGGACGAAGATGACGCTGCCCGCCCTGACGAGCTGTTGTTCGGACCCCACCCGCATTTTCGCGCGCCCGCGCACCACGTAGTAGACCTCGTCTTGCTTATGAGGCTTCTGGGGATCGGTTGCGCCCGCTGCCAGCCCATAGACCCCGGCGCTCAGCGCAGGCACGCGCAGGAATTCCTGGTAGAGTTTGCCGGCCTTCGCCCGCGCCGCCGAGATGGTCGGCAGGTCGTAGAAGGTCTTCACTGGAAAGCTCCGGCGAACAACAACTCGGTGTACTGCGAGATGAGGTCCTGCGCCTGGAGCCGGCCTTCGGGCTTATACCACTGGTAGATCCAGTTGATCATGCCGAGCAGGGCGAGGGCGGCCGCGCGCGGCGAGACCGTGCCCTTCGACCCGCGTGGTTTCTGCACGTCGGCAATCAAGCCCTCGACGAAGTGAATGTAGTCCTTCTTGCGCTGGTTGATCTGCTTGCGCAGCGAGGGCGGCAGCGGATGGTTCTCGTGCAGCATGACCGTGATTTCGCGGTCGCGAACGCTTAACACCACCTCGATGTGGAGGCGGATCAGGGTGCGCAGCCGCTCTTCGGCGCCGCTGGTGGCGCGCACCACATTCACCACGCGCTCCTCGGTGATGTCGAGGGCGTGGTTCATGATGTGGAACAGCATCTCGTCTTTGCTCTGGAAGTGGTGATAGAGGCCGCCCTTGCTGAGCTTGAGGGCGGCAGCCACGTCATTCATGGAAGTGGCGTCGTATCCCCGCTGCTGAAACAGGCGGGCGGCAGTGCGCAGGATGTCCTGGCGGGAATCAAGGGTGGCTTCGCGGGTCACGCCGGACATGGTAGCAAATCCGGATTGGGTGTCTGTCTCTAGGTCTTGACATGGGTGGAGGGAGGGCATAGGATAGGTTAATTCAACCGACCGGTCGGTTTCCGGCTCGCCCTTCTGTTATCCTGTCCGGACATCCCGCAAGGGTCGCATCCTTGTCACAACCAGGAGTTCTTTGTGGCCACCGTTTTCTACGAACAAGACGCAAATCCGAATGCACTGAAGGGCAAGACCATCGCCATCCTGGGCTATGGCAGCCAGGGCCACGCCCAGGCGCAGAACCTGCGCGACAGCGGGTACAACGTGATCGTCGGCCTTGACCCGAACCGGTCCTCGGCCCAGCAGGCCAAAGCCGACGGCATGGTCGTGGTGGCGCCCGATGAAGCGGCCAAGCGCGCCGACTGGATCCAGATCCTCACGCCCGATGAGACCCAGGGCGAACTCTACGAATCGCAGATCAAGCCGTACCTGCATCCCGGGAAAGTGCTGGGCGTGTCGCACGGCTTCAGCATTCACTTCAAGACCATCCAACCGCCTAACGATGTCGACGTCGTGATGATCGCGCCCAAGAGCCCGGGTCACCTGCTGCGCCGCGTGTATGCGGAAGGCCGCGGCGTGCCGTCGCTGCTCGCGATCCACCAGGACGCAACTGGCCGCGCGCACGAGAATGCGCTGTGCTACGCCTATGGCATCGGTTCCACCCGCGCCGGCGTGCTGCAGACGACCTTCAAGGAAGAAACCGAGAGCGACCTGTTCGGCGAGCAGGCGGTGCTGTGCGGCGGGCTGACGTCGCTGATCAAGAAAGGATTTGAGACGCTGGTGGAAGCCGGTTATCAGCCGGAAGTCGCCTACTTCGAGTGCCTGCACGAGATGAAGCTGATCGTCGACCTGATCTACGAAGGCGGGCTCGGACGCATGCGCTACTCGATTTCAAACACCGCCGAGTATGGCGATCTCACGAGAGGCCCGATCGTGGTCGGGGATGAGACCCGCGCTCGCATGAAAGAAACCCTTGCCCGCATTCAGGACGGCACCTTCGCCCGCGAGTGGATCGAAGAGAACAAAACGGGCGGCAAGAAGTTTGCTGCGCTGCGCGAAGCCGAGAAGAAGCATCCCATCGAAGAAGTGGGCGCGAAGCTGCGCGGCATGATGTCGTGGCTGCATAAAGACTCGAAGAAGGCGCAGCCCGCGAAGCAGGACGAGCCCAAGGCGGTGAACGCGTAAAGGCTTCCCTGCCGGTGCCGCGCACACAGCGCTCGCCTTGGCTTCTCCGGTATACTTTGCGTCCGTACGCTGACCCGGTAGGGCTTGCGGACGCCATGCATTGCGAGTACGAAATCTCCGAGCAGGACTTCTTAAACGCACAGCGGCTGGCGGGCAGGAATTCCCCAGTGCGTTCCATCCGCTGGTCGTATACCGGGATGCCGCTGCTCGGCACAATTCTCCTGGCTGGCTGGATCGGTATTGCCGTCATCCGGGGAGTGTCGTCGCACTGGCTGGCTGTACTGATCTTCCCTTCGCTGTTTCTGCTGTCTCCGTGGTTCCACAAATGGAATGCGAAAAGCACCTACGCGAAGGCAACTTCTTTCCATGGTCCTCTGCAGCTGGATGCCGACGACAACGGACTGCTGTTTCGGGGCGCAGCCTTCGGCGGGAAGATCGGCTGGCCCAGTTTTTCCAGCTTCTTTGAAGATGAAGACGGCTTCGTGCTCTACCAGAAAACGGGAGTGTTCAACGTTGTCCCCAAGCGGCAACTTTCCCCGGAACAAGTTGCCGGGCTGCGAGAGTACTTTGAGCGCAAGATAAAGGACCCCAATCGAACTTAAATCAAATACCCCTATGGATCCCAAGCACCGCAGTCGCGGCATTACCGAGGGACGTGACCGTGCCCCGTCGCGCGCCATGTTCAAGGCCATCGGCTTCACCGACGAGGACCTGCGCAAGCCCATCATCGGCGTGGCCAACACCTGGATCGAGACCATGCCCTGCAACTTCCACCTGCGCCGGCTGTCGGCGAAGGTGAAAGAGGGCATCCGCGCCGCTGGCGGCACGCCCATGGAGTTCAACACCATCGCCATCAGCGACGGCGAGACGATGGGCACCGAGGGCATGAAGGCCTCGCTGGTGAGCCGCGAAGTGGTCGCCGACTCGATCGAACTGGTCTGCCGCGGCCAGTTGTTCGACGCAGTGGTCTGCGTGGTGGGCTGCGACAAGACCATTCCCGCCGCCGCCATGGCGCTGGCGCGCATGAATCTGCCCGGACTGGTGCTCTACGGCGGGACCATCATGCCCGGTGTGTATCGGGGCAAGAACGTCACCATTCAGGATGTCTTCGAGGCGGTGGGGGCGAACGCGGCCGGCAAGATGACCGATGCCGAACTGCTGGAACTGGAGAACGCAGCCTGCCCCGGAGCCGGCGCCTGCGGCGGCCAGTACACGGCCAACACCATGTCGACGGTGATGGAGCTGATCGGTCTGTCGCCCATGGGCTTCAATGGGGTGCCCGCGATGGATCCGCGCAAGGACGAGGTCGCGTTTCGGTGCGGGGAGGTCGTCATGAATCTCCTGCAGAAAAGCATCACGCCGAAAACCATCCTGACGCGGGCGGCGTTTGAGAACGCGATCGCAGGGGTGGCCTGCACGGGCGGATCGACCAACGCCGTGCTGCACCTGCTCGCCATCGCGCGCGAGATGGGCGTGCCGCTTAACATCGATGATTTTCAGAAGGTCAGCGAGCGCACTCCGCTGCTGGCCAACCTGAAGCCGGCGGGCAAGTACGTGGCCGCCGACGTCGACAAAGCCGGCGGCATTCCGGTGATTGCCAAGCGCCTGCTCGATGGGAAACTGGCGAACGGCTCGGCGCTGACCGTGACCGGCAAGACCTTCGCCGAAGAAGCAGGCGCCGCCCGGGAGACTCCCGGCCAGGCTGTAATCGCTCCGCTCGATGCGCCTTTGAAAAAGACCGGAGGCCTGGTGGTGCTGCATGGCAACATCGCACCGGAAGGCTGCGTGCTGAAGGTCAGCGGCCACGAGCGGCTGACGCACCGGGGTCCGGCGCGCATTTTCGAATCTGAAGAAGACGCCATGGCGGCGGTCACCGGCAAGAAAATCAAGCCCGGGGACGTGCTGGTGATCCGCAACGAGGGCCCCAAGGGCGGCCCCGGCATGCGCGAAATGCTCAGCGTAACCGGCGCCATCGTCGGAGAAGGGTTGGGCGAGTCGGTGGCCCTGCTGACCGACGGGCGGTTCAGCGGCGCGACTCACGGCCTGATGATCGGCCACGTTTCGCCGGAAGCGGCGCTGGGCGGGCCGATTGCCGCTCTGCGTGAGGGCGATATCGTCCATATCGATGTCAATCAGCGCAAGCTGGAGGTCGAAATCAACGACGCCACGCTGAAACACCGCCTGGCCGAATGGAAATCGCCCAGGCCGAAATATCCCACGGGCGTCTTTGCCAAGTATGCGGCGCTGGTGCACTCGGCGTCGGAGGGCGCGATCACCCGGCCGCGCTAAGCAAGGCTCGGGGCCGGAGCCAGCGGGCGAGCCAGGCTAAGTCCGGTAACCTTCTTTGCCGTCACTGGAAATTCGGCGAACGGGGCTCGCACAGAACGCCGTGGCGGCAGTCGCCGCGCCGGCCTTGCCGCCCTGAAGTTACTGGCTCGCGAACGCGTTATTCAGTATCATAGAAGCATCCGCTGTCATCCAATGCTTTGGCCCCGGGGTCATCGTGCGGCCAAGTTGTTGATTCAGAAAGGATAAGCACTAGGCATGGGCGTGCCGGTTTCACAGATGTGGACGGTGGCGAGTTACGTCCTCCGGCAGAAGTTGCGGGGCCGCAAGCAGTACCCGGTGGTGCTGATGCTGGAGCCGCTGCTGCGCTGCAATCTGGCCTGTGCCGGCTGCGGGAAGATCCAGTATCCCGGCCACATTCTGAAGACCGACCTGACCCCGGAAGAGTGCTTCCAAGCCGTCGAGGAGTGCGGCGCCCCCATGGTGAGCATCCCGGGTGGGGAGCCACTCATGCACCCGCAGATAGCGGAAATCGTCAAAGGCCTGATCGCGCGCAAGAAATACGTCTACCTGTGCACCAATGGACTGCTGCTCAAAGAGAAACTCGATGAGTTTACGCCGAGCAAGTATTTCTCGTTCGTGGTCCACATGGACGGATTGCGCGAGCATCACGACTTTGCCGTCTGCCGCGAAGGGACGTATGACAAAGCGGTCGAGGGGATTCGCGCGGCGCTGAAGCGCGGGTTCCGCCTGACCACGAACACCACGCTTTTCGATGGCGCCGAACCGAAGAGCGTGCGCGAGTTCTTCGACGAGATGATGGACCTGGGCATCGAGGGAATGATGCTCTCGCCCGGATACACCTACGACAAGGCGCCCGACCAGGACCACTTCCTGAGCAAAAGGAAGACGCGACTGCTGTTCCGGCAGATCCTCAGCAACCGCCGCAAGCAGTGGAAGTTCAACATGAGCCCGCTGTTCCTCGAGTACCTGATGGGGCGGCGCGAGTACCGCTGCACGCCGTGGGGCATGCCGACGTATAACATCTTCGGCTGGCAAAGGCCGTGCTACCTGCTATCGGACGGCTACACCGACAGCTTCGACGAGCTGTTGCGCGAGACCCGGTGGGAGCAGTATGGAACCGAGAGCGGCAATCCCAAGTGCGCGAACTGCATGGTGCACAGCGGCTACGAAGCCAGCGCGGTGAACGACACGTTCGGTTCCCTCGGCGGCTTCCTGGCCACCGTGCGGGCCACGCTGTTCGACCGTTACCGCGATCCCGATGTCGACGGCGACGCCCCGGCCGCGCCTTCCCGCCCCCAGGTGCCGCTGGTGCAAATCCGCAGCGCGCAGGGTTGAGCACCATGCCAGACTGCAAAGTTCCGGGTGCTTCCCCCGACGAAGACGAGAAACTGGGGTTTGCCCACGAGAACCTGGAGGGCTGGATTCCCACGCTGGCCGGCGAGCGGGAGATCCGTGAGGCGCTGGAGAAGGCCTTCGACTACCGCGGCGATCTCACCATCACCCTGAAGTCCGGAGAGAACATCGAAGGCTACATCTTCGATCGCCGGAGCGAATCGGCGGCGCTGGCCGAGTGCGTCATACGCGTGATCCCCAAAAACCGACGGGAGAAGATCAAGATCGCCTACAGCGAGATCGCCGCCCTCGCCTTCACCGGCAAAGACACGGCCGCCGGCAAGAGTTTTGCCGCCTGGGTGAAGAAGTACAACGAAAAGAAGGCCGCTGGCGAAACCAACATCGGCATCGAATCGGAACCTCTCGACGACTGACGGGCGGCCGCAGTTCGACTGGGGGACGCTGAAAAAGCCGCGGCTCGTCTTGCGGCATGGATTCAGCGAGGCCGCAATTTCCCGTTTTGCCGGAGGCCCGACGGGCACGACCATGGCAACTTGCCCTCTTCCCGCCGCCCACGCGACCGTGATGGAATCTCCCGGCGCAGGCCGCGCCGCGACTGACATGACCACTCTCGCCCTTGATTGACTGGAACATACTCCGCGGCTTGCGAACGGCCCGCCGCGCCATGCCCGGGCAGGCGACTTCACCCCAATCGAAGACTTGCCTCAGCAGCCGGGCTCGCCAGAGCGGCGAAGATTGCCGGAATTTGCGCCCGCCGTTAGAATTGAAGCACCGCCGACGTAGGCCCGTAGCTCAGTTGGTCTAGAGCGCTTCCTTGACACGGAAGAGGTCGATGGTTCGAATCCATTCGGGCCTACCATGGTTTCCAGTCTTGCGCGAGATTCCGAACCCCCGGTACAGATCTGCCTGAAGTGGTACAGTCTTGGGTGCGGCCCCGTAGCTCAACTGGATAGAGCATCAGACTTCGGATCTGAGGGTTGGGGGTTCAAATCCCTCCGGGGTCGCCAGACCGCGCCGGCACTAGCGTGCGCGGCTCGCGTAATCTGGGATGCCAGGCAGGTCTTCGAACTGCGTTTTTTCGCGAAACGAAGAACTGCGGGTTCCGGCAATGGAATCGGGAGCGGCCCGCAGACTTGCTATGCCGAGGCCTGCAAGTCGCGCCGCACCAGGGCCGAATCCACAAAGAATCCCAGGCCCAGCGTGAACGGGATTGCCCCGAACGACGCCGCCATCCAGGCATCCGGCTCCACGCGCGCGATCAGCGCAAAGGTCACCACGTAGCCGATGGCCGCGGCCACCAACAAGATCCCCGCTCGCCGCGAACGTGCCGCCGCGGGAAGTTCCGGCTCCATGGGCACGTTCCCACCGCGCGCCAGCGCCGCCACACGCTCGTTGGTCCGCAGCAATGAGACTTTGTACCAGCCATACGTCACGATCGCCGTAATGGGCACGGCGAAGAACATCACGACTGCGGCCAAACCCACAAAGTCGCCCATAACCTGCTCCTTCTCCGGTGCAATTTGGCACCCATCATTCGGTCTTGCTCGCTGGAAGGTACGGTTCCACGCGGCACAAAGTTCCGGAAACCTCTGCATCCGTTCGGCTTTCGGAAGCCGGGGTCTGCGCCAGTCGCATAAATCGGTTTGATTCCGGCGATAAGGTCTTTTTATTGGCCCGCTTGCGAGCCCGCAGGGTACCCTGACTGGTTCACCGGCGACCTGCCAAAGCGCTTGGTTCCAAGTGACTACGTTGTCCTAAAGGAGACACATGTCGACTGAATTGCGGAATTTTCTGGCTATCCCGTACGACGAACTCGAAGAAATGAATCTGAAGGCGAAGCAGCAGCGCCTGGACCGCGTCGATCCTGACAAGATTCGCGAAGACCGCCTCAAGTACCTCACCAACGAGAAGCGCATCAAGGCCCTGACGGTCATGTTCAGCGACCTGGAGGGTCGGCTGCACATGCTCGACTACGACAAGAAGTTTCTGCTCAAGAACTACGAGAACCTCACCTTCGACGGGTCTTCGATCCGCGGCTTCACGGCGCAGCGGGAAAGCGATCTGCGCTTGGGGATCGACTGGGCCGCCTTCTACTGGGGACCGGCCGACGTGTTTGGACCCGGCAAGGTGCTGGTGTTCGGGGAGGTCATCGACAAGAACGGCGAACCGTACTCGGCCGACATCCGCAGCATGCTGAAGCTGTTCGCCGACACCCTGCACAAGAAGAAGGGGTACACGCTCAACGCGGCCAACGAAATCGAGGGCTTCCTGTTTGCCGGTCCGGATGCCGAGCGCCGCTTCCACGAAACGGGCAAGTTCGAGTATGTGAATACCGGCGGCTACTACCACTCCCTGCCCGGCGACCCGCTGCGCACCTTTATCGATACCGTGGCCGAAGTGCAGCGCGCCATGGGCTTCCAGAACGAGAAAGATCATCCCGAGGTCGCGCCCTCGCAGTTCGAAGTGAACTACAACTACGGCGAAGTGGTGGCCGCGGCCGACCAGATCCAGCTCTACAAGCTGGTCTGCCGCCAGGTGGCCCGGAACATGGGCCTGACCGCGTGCTTCCTGCCCAAGCCCATCGTGGGAGTCAACGGCAGCGGGATGCACACCAACATCTCGATCAGCGAAAACGGCAAGAACCTGTTTTGGGACCCCAAGGGCGAAGAGATGCTAAGCAAGTTCGGCTGGGAGTTTCTCGACCGGGTGCTGACGGCCGGCAACGACTTGTGCCTGGCGTTCAACTCCAGCGTGAATGCGTACCGCCGTCTGGATCCGCACTTCGAGGCGCCCAACCAGCTGAAGGCCTCGGCAACCGACCGCGGGGCCATGATCCGCATTCCCATCGGCAACCAGCGCAGCATGCGCATTGAGGTGCGGGCCGTGGCTCCCGATGCCAACCCGTACCTGGTCATGTATTCGATCTTCAAGACCGGGCTGGAAGGCAGTACGGCGAAGATCAAGAACCTGCGGCAGGCCGAGCGCTACCTGCCCGACAACATCTACACCGCCATCGAGAACTTCCGCAATGCCGAGTGGACCACGAAGCTGCTGGGCGAGGACGTGAAGGCCCGCTATGCCGACCTGAAGCAGGCCTCGGCCGACCGCTGCCCGCGCCTGCTGGGGACCATGGTCAAGCCTGGGGAAGTGCAGTTCCACCACGAGGTGTACAACCAGTACCTGTGGAACCTGTTCTAGAGGCGAACCGCCGCATGGAAGCGAGCGCCCCGGTCCAGGCTGGGGCTCGGCGTTTTCCGGCAGAGACGAACCGTGGTCCGTCCGGCCAGCAACGGTGAAGGCGAACTGCCGGGGAAAGTGTGATCCCACTGGCCTCGCGGCGCTCAAGTTCTGGGTTGGGACTTCGACTAGGAGGCGGCTAGAACGTTCCTGCCAGCGGTGCCCGCAGCTCGGGGCGCGCGCGCTGCAGGCGCTCCAGCAGATTCAGGTCGTTGGCCACGTCGCTTTCCGCGACCCGCGGAGTGCTGCGGCGAAGTTCTTCGCGCAGCCGGATCAGCAGCAGGTGCTGCGCCAGCTCCGGGGCTTCGGAGGGCTTCCCAATGTTCTGCCGCGCCAGGCCGACTTCCAACGGCGTATCGCCGAGGCGCATCTGCAGCATGGGCCGCCCCTCGGCATCCAGGCTGGGTTGCGCGTTCGCCTCCAGCCGCGGCCAGTGGGCTTCTGGAACCGTCGCGGCTTCAGCCACTCCGCGGGCCAAGGACTCCACCCGGGCCAAGTATTCGCGCCGCTGTTGTGCGTTCAACGGGCGTTCCAGGTCACGGTTCAGGTCAAACACCAGGGCGTGTTTCCCCGGATCGAAACCGCTCGAACCGGTGAAGTAGGCCGCGGCAAAGCAGCCCACGATCGCCGGATGCCACACTAGCAGGGGGGCCATGTATTTCTTGGCCTTGAATGCCGATTCCACCACACCCTTGACCGGCTTGCTGCGCTTCACGGTCCCGGGAACCTGCGGGATCAGGAAATGTGCCGACTGCAATTCCGGATGGTGCTTGCTGTAGCGCGCCAGGCATTTGGCGATCTGCTTCGGGGTCGTGACCCCGAGGTCGCCGAGGATGTTCCGGTGCAAGGCGCCCGGATAGTAGAAATTTATGATGCCGCGGACGAAGTCGGCGCAATTGGCCGAAAGCAGTTTGTAGGCTCCCCGATTCGTGCGCGTGTTGAGAAGGGCGATCAGCTCATCGTCTTTTTTCGGGCTGGTCTCGATCTGGAAGCCGTACAGCGTCCGGTCGTAGGCGGAGCCGACCAGCTGCACCCAGGGCCCATCCGGCGCTTCGCCGTTCCGAGCGTCGGGCACGAGAGCGGCCAGGTGTTTGCGCCGGTAATTATTTCTCAGGAAGGCGACCAGTTTCGCATCGGCGTAGAGCGGCACCTTCTCCGGCGAGTCGACCGCATACAAATAAGGAACCAGCGGAATCGCGAACCAGTCGTAGCCAGCAATCCCGTGATAGCGGCTGAGCACGACTCCCAGTTCTCCGTGGCCGCAGCGGCGCAACTCGAGCGGAGTGTCCGCACAAATCCGGTCCAGGTACACCGCCACGTGCCCGGTCCCGGCGAAGGTGCCGTCGTAGCTGTAGGGCTCCTCCAGCAGCAGCGTCGCGCCGGCATGGGCCCGCACTCTCGCCAGGAGCAGCAGCGCTACCGTACTCCACAATGCACGACGGCTCATGAAAATCTGAAACTCACCTGTCTGAAGAAAGTTCCGTGCACCCACGGGTCCCAACTGCGGAACCATCCACCCAAGCCCCTTGGATTGTTAGAGTTTGCAGCAGCCCAAAGGGTTGGAACAAGGTGACCAAAGTTCGGGACCTTCGCTTCGTCCGAAGAACTGTATTGACAACTGGCTCCCGGGTGCATATGGCAGTGCCCGGCTTGAACCTGAATTCGAGCGCGGGCGCCACTCCTTGCGAAGAGTCAAGACCTGAGGGCTGATCGTGCGACCGGGCACGCTTGGGGGGACTGCACTCTCTGCACACGCACAAGTGGTTACCGGACCAGCCACTCCGTGATCTGGTGCATGCGGCTCAACAGCGGGCAGTAACCCATCGCCATGCAGAACATACTTGCAACCAGGGCAGGGGCCAAGTACCAGCGGTGAGGCCTCGGCGGGAGGTTCCGGTGGTGCTGATCCCACCGCACCAGCCTCTCGATTCGCGCATTGAGCGCGGAACTGCTTTTCGACAGCAGGGCGGTGGTCAGCGCGGCGGCGTGCCGGGGCGGAGTACAGCGCGAGAGCTTGATTAACGCGGAGGCTAGGTCCAGGGCCTCGGTGAGGTTGGAGACGGCCGCGTCGTCGGCCGCCATCTCGGTGGCTTCCGACCAGGCCGTCTCCAGAGCTGCCATTCCCGGGAACGCGAGACAGCGAAGGCCCAGTTTGGTGAGATTGTCGCGCCGACGGGCGTGGGCCAGCTCATGCTTGAGCGCCGCGGCCAGCTCGGCCGCTGTCAGCTCCTCAGTCACCACCTCGGAAATCAGCACGCGCGGTTCGCGGATGCCGGCGACGGCGAGCCCCGGCCCTTCCCCTCGAACGCGGTAAAGAGAAACACCTGCGAGGCTGGCCTCTCTGCGGGCGCCTGCCAGCCAGCCCTGCACGGCCTGAGACGTCCTGTGCCAGGCGAGCAAGCCGTTTCGGACCCCAGCGGCAAGCACGAGCAGGCCCAGCAAACCGAGGATCACTGGAATCGCACCAATGGGTTCCGAGGTCGTTCGGGGCTCCAGCCACAAGAAGGATGGCAGCGCCACCCCCGCGCTGACCACAGCCGCACTCGCGACGGGCAATGTGCGCAGGTTCATCAGGAACGTTGCTCGTGTCTGGGGCGACTCCCACAGAAGTCGTCGCCCATGGCTCCACATACGGGATACGAGCAGGGACATCGCTGCGTACACGGCCACGAAGAACGACAGACAGACCGCCAGGCAGCGCATCGTGAACATTTACGGCCGCCTCCCGGAGCGCAACTCGCGCCGCTTTTTTTCCACCAGTTCCTGCAGTTCGTCGAGGAGCTCGCAGTCGTGACCGGTGACCGCTTCGACAAGGTACGACAGGGGCAAGGTTGCGGCGGAGCCGGAACTCAGCAACTGCCGGATCGCGTCTTCGGCCGCGCCGCGTTGTAGGTCCTCGCGCGTCAAGCGGGCGGCGTAGCGGAAGGCCCGTCCCTCCACCGTGCGGTCGAGGACCCCCTTTTTATACAGGCGGTCAAGGGTTGTCATGACGGTGGTGTAGGCGATGCCGAGATGGCCCTCATCGATCAACTCGCGCACGGTTACGCTGCCGCGATCCCAGACTTCGCGGAGCAAACGCTGCTCGAGCGGGCCCAATTGGGCCAAGGACCGTCTTGCGGAACCAAGCATATGTGCCAAAACCGCCCCCTGGCGGCAAACAACGAATTCTAGCTGATCTTCTCCACGCTCGCGCCCTTTTTCTCGCCCCGGGGGCCTGCGTGGTCGCGAAGCGAGTCGCAGACACGGCGAAAAATCCGGCACGCCGGGGCCCAGTTCCGACGGGCCTTGGCACAGACTTCCCGGAACCTGGCAACTCTAGCGCCCGGGCGCTACTACTACCATGGTCGTGTTGCGGGCCCCAGCCCGACCATCTGCCTTGCTGAGCCGTTGAAAATCAAGCACCGGCGCCGCCTTGGGCCCGGTTGCAATCTGGCTCTGTGCCGGCGAAAATCGCAGGCATGGAGAACCCGTCACCGCCTGCAGCCGCTAGCCCCTTCCGTCCGGGGACGATGGTGGTGGTCACGCTCGCCAATCCGCGGGAGAAATTCTGGGGCGCCATCCTCGCGCTCAGCCCGGAGGGCCTGAGTTTGCGGGGCATTGAGTTGGCCTCGTTCGAGGACCTGGTGGCACTGGTCAAAGACGGGGAACCTTTTTCCCTGGGTGTGGTCTTCTTCCCCATGCACCGCGTCGAGCGCATGGAACTCGATCTGCCCGACGGCAACATCCCTTCGCTCGCGCAGCGCTTCACCGCCAAAACCGGGCTGGATCCAGCGACCCTGGTGGCGTCTGAGTCTGCGGCACCTCGCCCGGCTGCGGAGCGCGGATGAAGTTCTCGCAGCTTCTGACTGCTCCGAATCAGCTGACGCTGTTGCGCATGCTGTTTCTGCCCTTCATCGTCGACAGCCTGGTCGACGGCCATTACCTTCTGGCGCTGGTGCTGTTCGTGCTTGCCGGGCTGAGTGACGGTCTGGATGGCCTGCTGGCTCGCCGTCTCCATCAGCAGACCCTGCTCGGCCAGTATCTCGACCCCATTGCCGACAAGCTCCTGCTCAGCACCCTGTTCATGGTGCTGTCCATCCTGCACAAGATCCCCTGGAAGTACACGGTCATGGTATTCAGCCGCGATATCGCCATCCTGGTGACCAGCGCGGTGCTGTATGCCATCGCCGGGCTGCGCGATTTCAGGCCGAGCATTTTTGGCAAAGCCAACACCTGCGCGCAGATCGCGGCCGTCTTCTTTGTGATGCTGTTCGAGGTCTACCCTGTGCGCGGCCTCTACATCGCCCGGACGGTCTTACTGTGGGCCACCTTTGCCTTCACCGCGATCTCCTGGGTGCACTACGCATTCCTGGTGCAACTGCGCCTAAAGGTGGGGCACCCACCCAGCGCACGAAGCGGTCCCAAGCAGGTCGCGTAGCCGGAGGCGCCTGGGCACGCGGGCAGGAGGAACCTGTGCTGGAGCTCATTCCATCGCGCCGACGCAAGAAATCTTTGTAGGTTCCCACGACCGCCTCGTCGTCATCACCGACGAGCAGGCGCACGACGGGTCGCCGAACCCGACGGAGAAGGGGTACGCGATCAACGTGGCGAGCTACAAGAACGGCGTCGGCTACGGCCAGTGGACGCACATTCGACGGCTGGTTCGAGTCGGTCGTCGCGTACATCCGCACGCTGGAGACGACCGCGCGGGTGAGCCGAGGTCCTCCGCGGGTTGCCCACCCTCGCCGCACGGTCCGGGGAAGGGCGGGGTGTTCGGCTCCGTAATTTTCAAGCCGAGTCTTGCGGCGGGGCTGAATCGGAGTGCGCGGTTTCCGCCAGGGTGGAGATGCCCCCACGGCCCCTGAGCCGAACGCGTTCCTGGCGTTCCGGGCTTGGGCTCGACAGGCGCACCAGGGCAAGCGCGGTCAGGTCGTTATGCGTGGAGGGTGTCTGCATGAATTGCTGAGCGGCGTGAAGAATAGTCAGACAGAGGCTCTGCGCACTGGGAACGAGGGCCTGCTGCAGGGCGCGGCTCGCCCCTTCCAGCCCGAATTCCTCGCCGTTGCGCTCGGCCTCAACGACGCCGCGCGAGACAATCAGAAGGACCGAGCCGGGCGCCACAGCGCAGGTCGAAGCGCTGCGCGTAGTATGGGAGAAAAGCCCCAGGGGCAGGCCGGTCGCTTCGAGCCGGGTAATGCCGCTAGTGTCGCGGAGCAGCGCGGGAGTATGGCCAGCATTGGCATAGCACACCGTACCGAGGTCTTCGTTGTAGCAGCCGAGAAATGCCGGGCAACTGCGAACGGCGCCCTCAAACTGCAGGATGGTGCGATTCAGCTGCTGGCTGAGTTCGATCATGGCGTCGGATTCGTTGACGTCATGCCTCGCAAACAACCGCGGCGCAAGCGCGCGGAAGGCGGTCTGCGCGGCGACCAGGATCTGGCGGGTGTCGCGGCGGCGGCCCGCGATGTCGAACAGCCCAAACAACACGCGGGACGTCCCCACCCGCAAGAACTCGTAGAAGTCGCCCGCCACGCGCTGTCCGTAGTAGACGGCGGCGATCTGGGCGCCGCGCAGCGACGGCACGTCGGAGTGCACGGGCTCCGCGGGCGGGTGCGGCACGGGGGGGAGCTTGAACAGCCGGCCGATGCGCTCGACCAGCAGCGCGCTCAGCGCACGAGGTGGTTTGTGTCTGGCTGGCATGGTTGGCCCGCAGCACTGGACAGGAACTGGAAAGACTCGATGCGTGGATCCGCGCCGCTTGTTCCCAGGTCTGTTTCATCGGCGCCAACCGCGCCCCGCTTTAGGGAGGACGCAGGCAGAACGTGACCTTCGGGTCAGCATCCAAGGCAGCTCTCCCAGTCCCTGCCGGTGAAAGGAACGCGAACCCGTGACGGAAAGCACGTACAACTTGATCCGGCCCGACAAGGGCGTGCCGATCAAGGCCTGGACCAGGGGCGTCCCCCTGGAGGATGCCGCCCGCCAGCAGTTGCTCAACGTCGCGCAGTTGCCGTTCATCTACAAGTGGGTAGCGGCGATGCCCGACGTGCACTGGGGAATCGGGGCGACGGTGGGCAGCGTGATTCCCACCCGGGGCGCGATCATTCCGGCCGCCGTCGGCGTCGATATCGGCTGCGGCATGCTGGCGGTGCAGACTTCGCTCAACGCGCGCCACCTGCCCGACAACCTGCATGGCATTCGCCTGGCGATCGAGCAGGCAATTCCGGTGGGCCGCACCGATAACGGGGGCAAGAACGACCGCGGCGCCTGGAAGAACCCGCCCGCGCATCACCTCGACGCGTGGGCGAGGCTCAGCCCGAGCTACGACGAAATCCTCGCCAAGTACCCGAAGCTGGCGCATCCGCAGAAGATCAACCATCTGGGAACGCTCGGGACGGGCAATCACTTCATAGAAGTGTGCCTCGACGAAAGCGAGACGGTCTGGTTCCTGCTGCACTCGGGTTCGCGCGGGGTCGGCAACCGCATCGGGACGTTCTTCATCGAGCTGGCCAAGAACGACATGCGCCAGTGGAGGATCAACCTTCCCGACCGGGACCTGGCCTACCTGCCGCAGGGCACGGAGCACTTCGACGACTACGTGCGTGCCGTGCACTGGGCGCAGGACTATGCGCTCGCCAACCGCGAGCTGATGATGCGCAACCTGATCGCGGCCGTCCGCGGCTCGGGGTTGGTCCCGGAGTTCACTACGGGCCGCGTCGGGGCGGGCGCTTCTCCGGCTCAGCGGGGCGAAGCTCCGCCCTCAAGCGAGCGGCCGCGGGAAACCGTGGTCAGCTGCCACCACAACTATGTCACCTGGGAGCACCATTACGGCGAGAACGTGCTCATCACCCGCAAGGGCGCCGTGCGCGCGCGGGAAGGGGACATGGGCATCATCCCCGGCAGCATGGGCGCGCGTTCCTACATCGTGCGCGGCAAGGGCAATCCGGAAAGCTTCATGAGCTGCAGTCATGGGGCGGGACGGGCGATGTCGCGTACTGAAGCCAAGCGCCGCTTCACTCTCGCCGACCACAGGAAGGCGACCGAAGGCGTTGAGTGCCGCAAGGACGCCGAGGTGATCGACGAAACCCCAATGGCCTACAAGTCGATCGACGCCGTCATGGAGGCGCAAAAGGACCTTGTGGAAATCGTGCACACGCTGCGCCAGGTGGTGTGCGTGAAGGGGTGAGCGGCAAGGTGCCGGAAGCGCAGAATTCCGGCGCGCTTTTGCCAGAGGAGTCAACAACTGTTTGGCGAAGGGACGGGTTTTCAGGGGTCCGCCCCTTAGCTAGGGCCGAGGCGATGGCGGCGCTCGGTCGCTTGCCCCAGCTTCTGCTGCGCCATTCGAGAATCGGAGTCAGAAGGCAGGAAGCATCAGGCCGAGGCCTGGGCCGCGCTTTCTTTCGACGGGACCCAGTAAATCTCTTCCCGGAGGAATTCCTTGGCAAAGCCGATGCGCTTCAGGATGCCCTTGCCGTGCTCGATCATTTCCGGATGGCCGCACAGGTAGCCGACGCCGTTCTGCGCGGTCACGCCCCACATGTCGGCATACTTGCGGATGAGTTCATCGACGCGGCCGATCTCGCCGGTCCAGTTCGAATCTTCCCATGGCCGGCTGACTGTGGGGACATATTTCAGCCAGGGCACTTCGCCCGCGTACTTCTGCAGCTCGTCGCAGTATCCGAACTCCCAGGAGCGGCTGGCTCCGTTCAGAAGGAACAGGTGATGATCGCCTTTGAATTTCCCTTCCTTCCAATCTTTGTAGAGCGTGCGCACGAAGCTCACGTAGGGCGCGACCCCGGTCACGGTGCAAATCAGAAGGTGGTTCTTGCGGCCGCTGGCGGTGTCGAGCGTGAAGCGTCCCTTGGACGCCTTGCGCATGAGGAGCTCGTCGCCGGTTTTCAGCGAATGAATCTTCGGCGTGAGTTCGCCGTGGGGCACCAGCTCGAAAAAGAACTCCACCTCGTTTTCATACGGGGACGAGGCGATCGAGTAGGGCCGCTCCGAACGCTTCTCTTCGTGCTCCACGCCCAGCGTCGCATACTGGCCGGGAGTGAACTTGAACTCGGCTCCCGGGTCCACGCGGATGACCCATAACTCGGGCGCCAGGTCGATGCGCTTGGTAATGCGGGCGCGATAATGTTTGTCGCTAACGGTGGCCATGAAGGGTTCTCTGGCGGACGGCAGGCTGCTCGGAAAAGATGTCATAGTATGCCAGAAACCTGAGCAATCGAAAGCCCATCTCCTCCCCCATCGGTCTAGCACTTAGGACAGGGTAGGGGATGTCCGCAGATTTTGGGGTTTCCCAAACGATTTTTCGGGTGCCCGGACCAGCCCCCCGAAGACCGCCAGTTACTGCGGATTGGCTGGGCCGGGAACTTGTGTCCCAGCCTGTGTCGTTTTGACAGAGGTCTCGGGCAGCAACCGGGCCGCCCGGAGGAGTTCCAAATTGGCCAGGGTCCGCTCCCAGGCTGTCCGGCTGCGCTTGGTGCGGATGGGGGCGTTCAGGTTGGAATAGAACTCGAGGATGTTTTCTTTGAGCAGCGGAGTAACGCGCCCGAACTTCCGGTCCGCGAGCTGATTCAACAAGCGTTCGTAGGCTTTGTCGGTCAGCTGGTACTCGCCGGCGCGGGTATCGCGTCCGGTATCGCAATCCTTGTTGGGAAGCTGCAGGTCGAGGGCGCGCGTCTGGTGAAGCAGTTTGGAATAATCCTCGACTGTTAGATCGACGCTCTTGATGTACATGTCCTCGGTCTGCTGCGTGGGAATTTTGAAGGCCAGTGCGCTGAAGGGACCTTTCTTCGGAACCAGCCGGAGAAAGAACGCCAGGATTCTGGTACCCACGCCCGGCTTGCGGTATTGCTTGCCCCACTCCTTTTCGTAGCTCTTGCGGGACAGGTAGTAGCGGAACTTCTTTTCGGCGAAATTCGGCGTGTCCGTCACGATCTCCTGTCGGCGGGCTAGCAGAGCCACCCGGGTCATCTCCGGAATTACCTGGCTGATCGCTCGGCGGAAGGTGCCGACGGCCAGGTCGGTGTCGCCAAATACGTCGTTGAGATGCAGGCCGTAGGTTTGGACGAAGGCGCGGTCGAGCAGGTCTTTCGCGACCTCGAACCCGATGAAGTCGTGATAGCGGTCCGAGGTATAGCGGTTCTTGGCCACCTGCACCATGTCGAAGCCGAATTCGGTGCGGATGTGCGCCTTGGGATCGTCGGCGTAGGTGGCGCGCTCGCCGTATTTCCTGGCCAGGCTGGGAAACTCGAGGGTCACCACGCGGTTGATGGTGGGGTGGCCGCTGTTGTCGGCAGCATAGTGGGAGAGCGCGCCCAGCGCGAAGGCAAACTCGTTCAGGTTCGACGACTGCTGAATCAGGCTGAGGACGAAGTCACCGCTGCGGACGTAATGGGTAAGATCGCTGAAATACTTGTTTCCGAACGGGTAATACCCCATGTCCTGGATGACGCAACCGCCATAGGCGAAGGCGTGGGCCTTGCGGAGATCTTCTTCGGTCGCGTCGGGGAATCGCTTTTTCAGCAACGGCTGGATCTGGTCCTGCCAGAGCAAGTCCACCACTTCCTCGTGCGTAAGCACGGAGTAGGCGGGACAGAGCCGGGGGCCCAGCGCCACCACGAACAAAAGCAGCAGGCTTCGCATCCGAAGGAAGCGAGCGGGCTTCGCCGTCGAGAAAGGGTTGGGTCTCATCGCGCTCATGGCACGCCCTTGTGATGCCGGGGCAGCCGGCGCGGGAGATTTTATTTTGCCGGGCCTAGTTTCCCAAAACCAGAACCACGAAGGTATCGGGCAAGATCGTCGGTCGCGGATGCGGTTGGGCCGCAGTCGCCGCCGGAGGAGGCCCGAACTGCGCGGTCACGGTGTAGACCTTGTGCGTTTTGCCGTCCAGCGCCATGGTGCGCGCCCCCTTCTGCGTCTTTACGGTTTCCGCCACGCTGAACTTGTCGGGAGAGTCCTCGCGCACGACGGTGAGCACGCCTTCGCCACAGGAAGCGAAGGCCAAGCCGGCCTGCTCATCGAACCAGGTGGCATCGACGCCTTCTCCGATGGGAAGCCGGGCAAGGACTTTGCCGCTGTCAGCAGCGACCACGGCCATGACCTGGTTGTCACAACCCACGAACAGGCGGCGGTTCTTCCGATCCATGGCCAGGCCGCTGGGCTCGTCGCACCCGGCTAGCACCCAGCGATGGATCTCTTTGAGTTGACGGGCGTCGAGGGCCACCACTTCGCTCTTGTCTTCGATATTTACGTAGACCGTCCCTTTGCCGTCGCTGGCAGCGAACTCGGGCTTCCCGCCCAGGGGAACGGTGCCCACGACCGCACCTTTCGCGGCATCGATGGCGGTCGCGTCCTTGCTGCCGGCGTTGAAGGTGAAGACGCGCCCGGAGGCGGGATCGTACCAGATGGCGTCGGGCCGATCGCCGACTTTGATCTTGCTGAGCGTTTTGAGGCTTTGCAGATCGAACACGCTGACCGTGTCTTCGCGGCCATTGCTGGTGAAGCCTCGGCCGATCTCCGGCACCAGGGCCACGCCGTGGACGCCGGGGGTGTCGCGGATTTCGCCCACCGGTTTACCGGACTCGGTGTCGACCACCAGCACCCGGGTAGCGCGGGAGATATAAAGACGATGCGCGTCGCTGTCGACCTTCAGGTAGTCCCATCCACCCTCGCCGCCCAGCTTCCAGGTATCGATCAGGTGGTAGCCAGGGGCAGAGGCGGCCAGCACGGCGACCGCCATCAGGGTAACCACGCTTCCTACAAGAATTCCCTTCTTGGCCTTCATGGCGTCCTCCCAGGCATGGAAATCGGAACGGGGAAAGTCTAGCGGGGAATTCTGAAAGAAACCTGAGTTTTTCCGGCAGAATGCGTGCTAGAGTGCCACAGGCATGGAAATACTGTTCGGGCTGGTGATCGCCGCAGTGATCTGCTTCGCCGGCCTCTACGTTGTGCGGGGATTCAGGTCGGGGCTTCGGGCAGGGCTGCGCGCGGCAACGGGCGAGTCTTGCGCGTCTGACCTTAAGAACGCAGAAGACTCCCAAGAGAACCCGAACTAGCGCCTGCTGCGAAAGATGAGCCGGAGACGTATCGCCGGTCTGATGGAGGGGCTTGCGGACGGCCTGAGGGCCGTCCCCTGCAACGCGCAAGGTTCATCCCAGGCTGCTCAGGCCCGGCTCACTCGGTCATCTTGGCGATGTGCAACGCGAAACCGGTCTTGGGCAAGAGCGAGGTGAGTTCGAAGGCCTTGAACCCATCCCCCGTCACTTCGGTGTGGCGGTAGACCCCGGGCTCGCTGTCGACGGTTTCATGCCGTCCGTGCAGCTGTTGGAGAAACTCCTGCGCCGCACTCTCGTTTACCTGGGGACCCTTGGCGCGGGTCACGACCGCCTCCGTGGCATAGGAACGCACCAGCTTGGGCCAGTACTTCTCCAGCAAGCTGGTACTGGCAAAGATGTCGGCCCAGACGAGCTCGCCATTCACTGCCACCACCACGCCCACGGCCTTCTTGTCGCGCAATTGCTGAATGGTGCTGGAGTATTCCTTCTCCACCGATCCGGCGACCGAATCCACCTTTTTCTTGACCTCGTCGTTCTCCATGACGCGGGCGTAGGAACTGGTTGCGGCAACCTCACGGCTGGCCCTGGGAGCTTCGACCATGAGTTGGTCCGCCATTTCGTGCTGCGCCTTGGCCACTTCGGCCCAGACCTCGGCCTGGTTCTTGTCGGCCATCGCTTTGCCGCGGACTGACGGCGCGGCGATGGCGCCGTGAAACGATCCCTGGCCGAACTTCACGCCGCCGACACCTGCAACCCAGCGCCCCGGCTCCACGCAAAACACGTCGAGGTCGATAGGATCGCTCTCGGGCGGGACAATCCTATCCTTGGCGATGACTCGGTCCTGCTTGCCGCCGGTCACGACCTCCCCAGCCAGCAAAAGCAGAGGACGAGTCGAGCGATTGAGAAGAACCAGCTTGTTGACCTGCGCCCCGTCGTGGACATAGGTGTCCGGCTGAATCACGCCCCCGCGCGGGCGCCGCCGGACCATGCCCCGCGCGTTCCCGTATTCGGTGACTTCAACGTCCCCGGACTTGATGCCTTCATCGAGGGTCAGGAACGCTCCCGTGTCGTGCGAGGCAGCCGCGACCACGGGGAAAACCGTGAGGTTGTCGTGGCGAATAGGCGCCAGGACCTTGTAGTCCAATGCGGCAGAGGCCTCTCCCGCCCGGGCTTGCCACCACCCGTCGGCGACCAGTCCAAGGGTCAAAGGTAGTGCGAGCGTGCCAAACAGCTGCCGGATGTTCATAGAGCTTTCTCCCCGGGGCTAAGCGACACGGCAGCCTCTGACTGCATCCCAGCAACGGTCACCGTTGCTTGCCTTGGCTGCCCGAGGAACGGCGAGTTCCTTCTTCCTTGCACGGGAAAAAGTGAGTAGCATCGCCAGAGACGGCGACTCGATGCAGAGCACCACTCAACCCGCAGCTGAACCGCCGGCCGAGGTGAAGGCGGTCGCCGCCGAGGTCTATGGCCAGTGCGGCGCGTCGGAGTTCGGCATCAGCTGCGACGAACTGGCGCGCATCCTGGCCCAGGTCGTGGACAAGTACAGCGAAGCCGCCAAGGCCACTCCCACCCGCGAGTTCTGCCTTGCGTTGAAGCTACCGGAGCTGGTGCTGGCGCGGGCCTGCGCTGCGGGCAATGAACGCGCATGGGAAGTCTTCATGGCCCGTTACCGCGAAAAGCTGTACGAGATTGGCATGCAGATTACCCGGGAAGAATCCTCGGGCCGCGAACTGGCCGACTCGCTCTACGCCGACCTCTATGGCATGGTGACGCGCGATGGCGTGCGCGCCTGCAAGCTGAACTTCTACACCGGCCGGGGATCGATCGAAGGCTGGCTGCGCACGGTCATGGCGCAAGAGCACGTAAATCGCTATCGCCGCGGAAAGCGCACAGTGAGTCTGGACGAGGAGGCCGAGGAAGGCGCCCAATTTGCGGCCCCGGATCCGGACCCGCTGCCTGCCCTCGACCCGCGACTGGAGACGGCCACCGATGAGGCCCTGGAGGCGCTCCCCGCCGAAGACCGGTTTGTGCTGGCGGCGTATTACCTCGATGGCCAGACTCTGGCGGCGATCGCGCGCACCCTTTCGGTGCACGAGTCGACCATCAGCCGGAAGCTGGATAAGCTGGCTAAGTCCTTGCGCAAGCAGATCCTGACCGGCCTGACGCGCCGTGGCATGAGCCGCCGTCAGGCGGCGGAGGCACTTGAGGCCGACGTGCGCGACTTTACCGTGAATCTACGGGACCGACTCACGCAAGATTCCCCGGGCAAGACGTTCCCTCACAAGAAGGTAGGAGCGCCGGCCGGGGACGGGAATGGGTAGATTGGCAACCGGATTGTCGTCGGCGGGAGCAAGGCAGCCCCGGCCGGCAGCTTCTATAGGAGCACATGGATCAAGTACCCAATAGCGTGCCCGCGCGATTGCAGGCGAAAGCCACCGGGAACCACCCCGACCTCGACCTGCTGGCCGCGCTGGCCGAGCAGGCCCTGCCGGAACGCGAGCGCGCACAGGTTCTGCTCCATCTTTCCCGTTGCGCCGACTGTCGCGAAGTCTTGGCACTCGCTCTGCCGCCAGTGGAGGCAAGTTCTACCTCGTTAGACACCGCCCGCCGACCTGGGTTCCGTTGGCCGGTGCTGCGTTGGGCAGCAGCAGCAGCCTGCGTGGTGATTGTGGGATCGGCGGTGCTGATGAAGCGCGAGTCCATCATGAGCCGCAGCATGCAGACCGCGAGGATAGAGTCGGACGCAAAATCGGCTGCCTCCCGCGACGAGCGGGTTGCTGAACCAGGACAGCCTCCGGTCGAAAGCGTGCATCCGCCGGCACTCGCAACCTCCGGGCCGGAGACCAAGGTGTCGCCGCCCGCGCAAGAAAAGAGCGCAAGACAGTCCGCGCTCCAGGGAGCCCTTGGCCCGCACTACGCACAGCGTGGCGCCACCGGCATGACGGCAACGTCCGGCCCCGGGGCCGCCGGGGGAATGGGCGCGACGGGGGGAGGGGCGTTCAGACGATATCCGGCAGCGCCAGCCGTCCCGGGACCGTTGCAAGGAACGCCCGACGAGCTGATGGCGAAGATGGCGCCCAAAGCGGCCGGGAAGGACTTTCCCACTGAGGGGCGCCCGATGAGCGAGGTCACGCTGCCGCGAGCTGCCGACGAGCAGGTGGCCGCGGAGGCCGCGGCACCTGCGGCTGGCTCGCTTCAGGATAATGGCGCCGATCAACTGAAGCGCGAGGCGCCGGGCAAAGCGAAGGCACCCGCAGCCAGAATGATGCTTGACCGGATGGAAGCATCCGGTAACACAGTTCAGGCGCTGGGACAGAACCAGCCTTCGGCGGAGGCGAGCCGCGCCAAGAAGTCGGATCTGTTCCGCGCGGTATCCTCGAACTTGACGGTCTCCCGCTGGACCATCTCCTCCGATGGCAAGCTCCAACACTCCATCGACTCGGGCAAGACATGGCAGCCCGTCCCGGTGGCCGAGAACGCCGTGTTCCGGGCACTGTCTGCCAATGGCCCGGACCTGTGGGTAGGCGGAGCTGCGGGCCTGCTCTATCACTCCCCGGATGCCGGTGGCCGCTGGACCCAGATCAAACCGGTGTCAGGCGGATCGACCCTGGCAGCTGACATCGCCGCGATTGAGTTCACCGACATTCGCCAGGGCAAAGTCACTACGGCGAACGGCGAAATCTGGACGACCAGCGACGGCGGGCAGAGCTGGCGCAAACAGCCGTGATGCGCGAGCTTGGGTTGAGGAAACGGTGCTTTGAGGTTGGTCCCTGCGAACGCCGAGCGCCGCGAAAGCTGGAGGAATCGGTGGCCGACGCGGCCCCCGGCAAATGCAGGTTCCTGGCTGCCCTTCGGAACAACAAGGAGGAAGTCCGGCTACTTGACCAGATAAAAGGCCTCCTGCCGCGGGATGAAGAACTTGTAGCCGTCGTCGGTGAGATAGGCGTCGTCTTCCATCATGATGTAGACCTTTTGCCCGTCCCACTCAGGGACGGCAGTCTGCGTGTTCAGTTCCACCGACAGGTAGGACCCTTTGCGCAGCGGCTTGGCCGCCGTGGCTCCGATGTCCGTGCGCTGCGCCGAACGGAAATCGATGCTCGGACCCAGCCCGTGGCCCTGGTTGCCGATGGGGTGACTGTAGATCTGCGCCTCAATTCCCTTCTGCTTCATTTCGTCCATAGTCTGGTTGTAGACTTCGGCGGCGGTGCGGCCTGGGCGCGCCGCCCGTTGTGTCAGCGCGTCCTGCAGCGTGTTCGTGTTCTTCATGGCGTTCTTTAGCCCGGCCGGAGGCGCCTTTTCGCCGGGAAGCAGAACGTAGGCCATCTTCTGCCAGTCGGTGTTCAGGCCCATGTAAGTGATGCCGAAATCGACGTGCAGGACATCCCCGCGCTCGATGACGGTGCTCTCGGGGGCCACGGCCAGGAAGCCGCGCGAGGTATCGTTCTTTTTCCCGCGGCGCTGCACGCGCAGGTCTGGCTGGAACCAGGTGCCCACGCGGTTCTGCCAGAGCTGGTCATAGAGCCAGCGGCGCACATCACCGACCGTCGTCTTGCCCGGCTGGATGACTTCGTTGGAAAGCGCGCGCCGCGTCAGGTTGTCGGTGAGCTGCACCATCTGCTGGTACGTGGCGAACTCTTCCGGGATGCGGGTGTCGAGGTACTCTTCGATGAGGTCGGCCGCGGGGACGAAGCGCTGGGCGGCGTCCGGACCCATCTTCTCGGCCAGGAAATTGTAGGAATCGTGGGTAAGGCTGCGCTCGACGCCTCGCCGCGCGTTGTAGCTCAGCGCGATCTTGCCCGGCTTGTATTGCGCGTATAGTTCAGGCAGGACCTTGTCCGCCGGGCGCGGATCGTCGGCAGACTCGAAGAACTGTTTCAGGTTCTCCTCCGCGTATCCGCTGATGGCGATCTTCCTCAGGCCGTTCTCGCCCGTATCGATGAAGACGAACAGGTCGCGCCCTCCGGCGTAGGGCCGCGGGGGAGCGATGTACTGGGTCAGGGGGTCGTCGTGGAACTCCTCGTTCACTACGATCCACATGTTGATGCCGAATTTCCGCATCATGGGCAGGATCATCTGGTGGCGCTTCACCAGCCACTGTTCGCGGAGGGCGATCTGTTGCGACCAGGGAAGCAGTTGCGGAGGGTTCGTTGGCGTTTTCTGGGCGAAGCTGGCAGGGGTCAAGACAAGGATCAGCAGGGCAATTCTGGCGCGCATAGGGGCCTCGAGCGTGCTCCGGCGTGCCCCGGGCCAAGCCCACGGGTCTTGCCGGCCGATTTTAAGGGGCGCGCCATGTTCCCGTGAGCGCAGCCAGAATGTCAAATTCCCGACCGTAGTTGGGCTGCGCTTCGCCCGACGCCGGGCGCGATGCGTTCTCACGGACGCTCTCCGCGCAAACCCGACGGCTTCGCGCTACCATGCTTGGCATGCACCTGAGGCCCGCGATGGCTGCCGACATTCTGGCCCAGCGCTGTCCCCGCTGCCGAACCGGCCAGATCTTCCGCGGCTCCGTCTTCCGGGGATTTCCCAAGATGCACGAGCGCTGCCCAGCCTGCGGCTTGCGCTTCGAGCGTGAGGCCGGATACTTCCTGGGAGCGATGTACATCAGCTACATCCTGGGAGTGGGAACCATTATTCTCTTCGCTACTCTTCTCTGGGCGCTGACCGGCTGGCGGGTCGGCAAAAACACGCTGTGGGCGATGGTGCTGTTCCTGCCGCTGGCGCCGGCCATCACCTACTTCTCCAGGGTCCTCTGGATCTACCTGGACCAGAGCTTTGATCCGGACCGCGAAGCACCCCGCAAAAATTAAAAGCGTCCTGAACCAAGTTCAGGACGCCCTGGCAGCCCTCCCCCAGAACTGCCAAACCACGCGCCGATAGTACGGTCAGTTGGGTGGAGTGTAAATGTCACGTTCGTAATTCGCGGTTTTGGTGCGTAACCACACGAGGCCTTACAAAAGTAATGAGGCGCGGCGGCGTTTGCGCCCTCGTGCGCTCGCAGGAAAAACCCTGAAAGCAAAGCAGCCAATCAGCAGGCGGCGCCAGCAGACACAAGCGAGTTACCGCTCTCAGCGCCAGACGAGCACGGGCAGTTGTTCAGAAGAATTTACAACGGCGAGCAGGCGCGAGCGGAAGGGCGGCGTCCGGCGCCAGAGCGGAACCCGCAGCGCGATCCCAGAGTGCGCCGTCAGGAGACGAGCGCGGCAACGGGTTGCCGGCAAAGCGGGTCCGACCCAGGCCCACGGCCCACTCTGGGGTGCGGCTGGGGATCTGCACCTTCTTGCCCTGTTCCGGCATCAAATGCGAGTGTTAGAATCTGCTACGCGAGATTCAGTGTACTCATGACCGGTGCCACGGCCGGCAAGTCCAAACCGGGGCCGGAACGAGGTATCTGGGAGGAACAATGGCAAGCAACGCAATCGTCGAAGTGACCGATGCGAACTTCGACACCGATGTATTGAAGTCTGACAAGCCCGTTCTCATCGATTTCTGGGCGACCTGGTGCGGCCCCTGCCGCGCCATCGCTCCGATCGTCGACGAACTGGCCATGGAATACCAGGGCAAGGTCAAGGTCGGCAAGATGGACGTCGACCGCAACTCGGCCACCCCGATGCGCTATGGCGTGCGCGGCATTCCCACCCTGCTGGTCTTCAAAGACGGCCAGGTGAAGGAACAGATCGTCGGCTACGTGCCCAAGGAGCAGATCCAGAAGGCGCTCGACAAGCATGTTGGGTAAGTCGAAATTTGCTGGAAACCAAGCGCCCGGCCCAGCGCCGGGCGTACCTGTTTCCGGCGTACTGGTCACAAGGCTCCGCGACGGGCGACCTTCGGTCTTCTCGTCCGCTGAGCACTGGGGCCCTGCTTTCAGTACTTCCTGAGGACGCCAATGACCTTTCCCTGCAATTCCACCGCTGCCGCCGGAACGATGATGGGCTGCATGGAAGCATTCGAGGGCTGGAGGCGGACCCTGTCGCCCTCCTTGTAGAAGCGCTTGAGCGTGGTCTCGTCGCCATTGACCAGCGCGACCACCAGGTCCCCATTCCGGCCGACCTTGGTCTTTTCCACCAGGACGTAGTCGCCGTCCATGATGTGCTCGTCCTGCATCGACTCGCCACGCACTTCGAGGACAAAGACTTCCTTGGAGCGGACGAAGTCCGCGAGGGAGATGGTGTTGCCGTCGCGCTGCTCCATCGATTCGATGGGGCGTCCGGCGGCGATGCGGCCTAGGATGGGCAGCACGAGACCCGTATTGACCGCCATGGACTGCTTCAATTTGCCCTTGGGAGCAACCAGGTCGATGGACCGGCTGCGGTTGAAATCCCGGGTAAGCAGGCCCTTCTTCTCAAGGTTCGAAATGTGCTTGTGCACGGTGGCCAGCGAGTTCAGCCCCAGTCCTTCCCGAATCTCGTCGTAAGAGGGGGAATACCCATGTTCGGAGACAAACCGCGAAATGAAGTCATAGAGCTCACGCTGCCGGCGAGTGATGGCCATAGGCAAATTGTTAGCGAATAAAAAGCGAATGTCAAGAGGGACCTGGCATGCTCAATCGCCACTTGCCTTGCGCCCGTCAGCGGAGAGTGGCTGCCGTTTGAAAGTGATTTGACGTATCGGGGGATTGGTCGGGACGGGCAGATTGGAACTTGAGCCGACTTGCGGGCGTGAGCGCAGCGGTAGTCCGCCGGCGAAATCCGGAGCGCAGCGAAGGATCTTCTCGCTCCGCTCGCGCCTTCGCAGCTTTTCTCGTGCGCTTCGCGCAAAAAATTGGGGTGCTCGCGGCCGGCTCGTTTGGGATCGTCTATTGACGACGGAAAGCGGCTGGCAGAGATGGTCGGGACGGGCAGATTTGAACTGCCGACCCCTCGCACCCCAAGCGAGTGCTCTACCAGGCTGAGCCACGTCCCGACGGGAAGGAACCGCGGCGTCGAATCGTCCGCGGTGGGGTTGACTGAGATAGTTTACCACCGCCGAGCGCCAGAGCCGAATCGAAGGGGACGGGGGTGCTTCGGATCCTGGCCGCCGCCGTGAGACGCACGGTCTCTCGATTCCGTTCGGCTTGACGCCTCAGGCCGCTCGAGATGACAAGATTTTATGAAAATGTCAAGGGGATACGGGTTGCGCTCTAGCGGCGGCTGCCGCGCTTGCGGACGGGCGGGGCGTCTTCGTAGAGGGCGAACTGGATCTTCTTCTCGACCGGGTCGATGCGGTCGACCAGCACCTGCAGGAGTTGTCCGAGGCGGAAAGCCCGGCGGCTGCGCTGGCCAATGATTTCGCGCGTGTTCTCGTGGTAGGTGTAGCGGTCGTCAGTGAGGGTGTGCAGAGGGATGAGGCCCTCGACGAAGAGGTCGGTGAGTTCGACGAACAGGCCGAACTTGGTGACGCTGATGATGAGGCCGGCGAAGACTTCGCCGATGCGTTCCTGCATGAATTTCACTTTCTTCCATTCCATCAGTTCGCGCTCAGCCTCGTCAGCGCGGCGCTCGGACTGGCTGGATTCTTCGGCGATGTCGTGGAGCTCGTCGACCGGGACGGGGCCTCCGGTCGGGGCGAGGTGAGCTTGCTGGACGGCGCGATCGCGGCGCTTGGACCAGGGGGAGGCGGGGGCGTCGTGGCGGGCCTCGCTTCGGGGGTCCTCAGCGACCGAGGTCCCTTTTGGCTTGGAATGCTTCTCAGCACGACGGAAGCCGCGCCTTTCCCGTTGATGGGGCGCTTCTGATGACGCTGCTTGCTCGGCCTCGACGCGCGCTACAGCCGCTCCCCCGGCTTCTACGCCAATCGAGCCAGCCACTCCGACGGGAACGTCCCCATCCCACTTCTCGGGCGACTCGCGCAGAACCTGCTTCAGGATGCGGTGCACGATGAGGTCGGGATACCGGCGGATAGGCGAAGTGAAATGCGTGTAGGTCGGGGCGGCGAGGGCGAAATGGCCTTCGTTGATCTCGGAGTAGCGCGCCTGCTTGAGCGAGCGCAGCATCAGGTAGCTGAGGATCTGCTCTTCCGGCTTGCCCGCGATTTTCTCGCTGAGCTTCCGGTACATGCGCGGGGTGATGTGGACTTCTTTCGGGATCTCGATCTCGCGCACGTTGTGGCCGGTGCCGCGGGCGGCGCGGCGGTCGGTCTTAAGCTGCACCCGCTGGATGGGAAGAGCGCCCACACCGAGCGAGTAGCCGAAGGTCGCGGCGATGGTTTCGAATTCATAGACGCGCTTGGCGTCGGGCTTTTCGTGGATGCGGTAGAGCGAGGCCACGCGGCGGTTCTCGAGGTAGGAGGCCACGGACTCGTTGGCTGAGAGCATGAATTCCTCGATGATGCGGTTGGCGATGTTGCGTTCGGCGCGCGTGATGGAACGCATCAGGCCATTCTCGTCGAATTCGATGACCGGTTCGGGAAGATCGAAATCGATCGATCCCCGGCGCTCGCGCTTGCGGTTGAGAACCATGGCCAGGTCGCGCATCTGCTCGAACAGCGGGACGAGCTGGGCGTAGCGCTGGCGCAGGGCGGCGTCTCCTTCGAGCACGGCATTCACCGCCGTGTAGGTCATGCGCTCGGCGGAGCGGATGACGCCCTCGCTGAGTTCGTAACCGACGATTTCTCCCTGGTGGTCGATTTCCATCACGCATGAGAGGACCAAGCGATCGAGATGCGGCCGGAGGCTGCAGAGGTCGGTGGAGAGTTCCAGCGGCAACATGGGCACGGCGCGGTCGGGAAAATAGACGCTCGTGCCGCGCAGGCGGGCTTCCTGATCGAGGGGGCTGCCTTCGGTGACGTATTGCGCGACGTCGGCGATGTGGACTTGCAGTTCGTAGTTACCGTTTTCGAGCCGGCGGACAGTGACCGCGTCGTCGAAGTCGCGAGCGGTTTCGCCGTCGATGGTGACGATGGGGACCTGGCGGAAGTCGCGGCGGCGCAGGTCGGCGGCGGGGATCACGCTCTCAACGGCTTGTGCTTCCTCAAGCACCTCGGCGGGAAAGCGGTGCGGGAGGTGGTGCTTGCGGATCATGATTTCGACGTCGACGCCGAAATCTTCCTCGAAGCCGAGAATCTCGATGACTTTGCCCCGGGGATTTTGGGTGGGCGAGGGCCAGTCGGTGATCTCGACGTCGACGATGATGCCTTCGAGGTTGTCCCAGGAGGTTCGGCGGGCGGCTTCTTCGCCGAGGACGCGGTGGACGCCAGGGGATAAGGAACTCTTCTCGCGGCGGCGAGATACCCCCGGGACATCTGGCGAGACGCCGGCGCCACGCCCTTCCGGATATTCCAAGCCGGGTGGAATGACAATTTCCTGGCGGATTCTTTCCTCGATGGGCACGACGTAGTTATAGCGGCGGCCATAGTGGAACCTGCCCACGACCGTGGTGTGGGCGTGGTCCACCGGGCGCAGGATGCGCCCTTCGGCGCGGCCATCGGAGCGGATGGCGCCCACCTCAACCAGCACGCGGTCTCCGTGCATGGCGTTGCCGATGAAGGGCGGCGGGATGAATACGTCGCCGGTCAGATGCTGGAAGCGTCCGCCCAGAGACTTGGGGTCGGGCAACACGAAGCCGTAGCCGTCGCGATGCATGCTGAGACGGCCGATGATGGTGTTCTTGCCCGCCGCGTTGGAGGGCAGCGCGTAGCGGTCAGACTCGACTTTCAGCAGGCGGCCGGCGGCGACCATGCGGCCCAGGCGTTCGTCGAGTTCGCGGCGCTCGTCGCCCCGGAGGCCCAGCTCCCGCGCCAGTTGTTTGAAGCCGGCGGCGCGCTTGGGCTGCTGCTCGAGTTTCCTGAGAATCGTGGAGTCGGAGAGCATGGGAGCGGGCTGTCCTGCAAAAACTATCTCATAAATGAGCCCTGGAAGTCGGTTCCAGGATCTTCCTGTCCGCGCGAGACTCAAGATCAACTTGCGCCAGATTCCCAAGTGCGGAAGCGCCGGGCCCGGTTCTCGCCATCCCTTGGGGCCGCACCCGGGTAGTGCGCGGCAGGGCCGGGGTCAGTAACCGTTACCTTCCTCTGGCTTCCAAATGGGGTACCGGGTCAGGCACGTTGGAGCCAGAGTCTTCCCTTTCCGCCAGATATACAATGACGGCAGCAGGAACGAGCATGGCATCAGGCCCCGGTACCGACACTCCGAAATCCAAGCAACGCCGCTATCCGCGCGTGAAGGTGAACCTGCCTGCGGAAGCCAGGCATGTGCTGGAGAATTTTCCGCGCCGGGGACAGATTTCGAACGTGAGCGAAGGCGGGGCCTACCTGGAGATGGTGCAGACGCTCGAGCCGCCCACCTGCGTCGATGTGGTCCTCTGGCTGAACAACGAGAAGATCCAAGCGCGCGCCGAAGTGGTCACGCGCAATGCCCACTTGGGCAATGGCATTCGCTTCATCCGCATGTCAGACATCGACAAGCAAAAGCTGCGCCAGTTTGTGGAGTGGGCGCAGCGCACCGGGGCGGGCTCACCGTTCCGGACTCCCAGCCCAGGAACGGAATAGCGCTTAAATCAAAAACCGGCAGCGCCGCCGAGAGCACCAGCCCCGCAGAGGGAGAAGGACTCTCGGGCCGGGGCGCGACCCGCGGTGCCCGTCACGCTGTCTCTCGCTTCTGTCCTGCACCCAAGTAGCGTTCCTCGAGAACATTGCGGTGATGCAGTTCGTGCCCGGCGATGATGTAGGCCAGGGCCCGCACCGAGATGCCGTCGTGATTCGCGGTGCCCCGGCGGGTCCAGTCCTGCGGACGAAAACCGCGCAGCAGGGTCAGGGTCGCGGCCCGGACGCTTTGGAATTCTGCGAGGAGGGCAGACAGCGTCAGGTCCGAGAATGGGCCGTTGCGCACATAGTCATCCTGCTCGAAACCTTCCAGCGGCGTCTGGTCGCCGCGCGCGATGCGCAGGGCGCGATAACCCATGATGCGCTCGGTATCGTTCAAGTGGCCGAGCACTTCCTTCAGGGTCCACTTGCCAGGGGCGTAGCGCAGATTGCCTTCGCCTTCGCTGCGGCCTGACAACAGGGCGAGCGTTTTCGGAAGTTGCTTTTCGAGAATCTCCAGGATGTCGTTTCCCAGGACGAGGGAGATGTAGCGGTCGTAATAAGGGTTGTACTCTCCCGGCTTCGGGCGTTCAATGGTGACTGAGGTCGTTGGCATCGCTCTCCTGATCAGGCCGCGGCAGGCTTGGATTTGAGGACTCTCGGTTCACTACTTAGACGCCGCCGCTTGTCTGAGGTCGCAGGGGGCGGTCGATTTAAAGAGCACCTCCAGAGGGCCCGTCGCAACCCGGCCTTCAGGGTAGCGATATAAGAAGTAGCCGGTAGCAGGCGAAATTACCGGGTACAGGCGGCTCAGGGCGAGCCGGATCTCGAAAGTTGTAGAACCTTTCGGACACGCTGGTGCAGGCATCCCTTTTAGTATCAATGAAAAATCGGATTTCCACAGCTGGAGCCGGAATTTGCGGAGTAGAATGCGCTTTGGTCACCGAAGTGCGGTTGGTGATCGTTAATCCAACACCACGAAAGGACTTTTCCGAACATGTGGAAGCCCACGAATCAGCCTTCGACCCCGTCCCGGCCGGGAGCCCCTGAGCCGGAGCGTCCCGCGACGACCGCAACCTCGGCGCCCGCGATGCCGGAACTGGCACCCGCGCCCCGTCCGGTTGCCACGACCACTACGGCGGACCAGGCGACGATCGGCAAATCGCTGGTCATCAAGGGCGAGGTGACTGGTTCGGAGTCCCTCTACATCGATGGCCGGGTGGAAGGATCGATCAACCTGGCCGGTAACCGCGTGACGGTGGGCCGCAATGGCGTGGTCGCGGCCAATATCAATGCCCGGGAGATCGTGGTGCTGGGCAAAGTGCGCGGCAACCTGACAGCCAGCGACCGCGTCGACATCCGCAGCGACGGTTCGCTGACCGGCGACGTGGTGGCGGCCCGCATCTCGATTGAAGACGGCGCCTTCTTCAAGGGTGGCATCGACATCCGCAAGGCCGGACAATCGGGCAACAGCGCTCCCAGAGACAAAGAAGAGACCAAGGCGGCCGAGCCAGCCGTGGCGGCCAGGGCCTGAGTCCGTGGTCCTTCGGGCGTGCGAAGGGCACTTCCGCAGAAGTTGAGACAGGATTGTGTTGAAAAGGCATCCTCGTAGAGAGGATGCCTTTTGTGTTTCCTGGGCACCGTCGGCCGTGATCGCCTGAGCCGAACCGGCGGATTTTGCCCTTGGCTGGAGAAGTCCCCCCAACTATCTCGCGGGCGCTTCTTCGATGGCCTGGCGAAGCTGAGCAACGGACCAATGGATCTGCTCCGCCGTGAGGATCGCGGGCGGAGCCACTAGCAGATGATCACCGGCGATGCCGTCCACGCAGCCTTGCATGGGGTAAACGAGCACGCCGCGCTGGGCCGCTCTTTGCCCCACGAGCCCGGCGAAGTTGTTCTCGGGCGGGAAGGGGTGTTTGGTTTTCTTGTCGGCGACGAATTCCACCCCGAGCAGCAGTCCGATGCCGCGCACATCGCCCACAGCCGGCAGCTCGAGCAGCGAATCGAGTGCCGTTCGCAGGACGCGCGCCGGAGTTCCCTCGCTTTGATCGTCTGCCGCGCGTACCAGGCTGTGGGTCTGCAGATACCGCAGCACCGCCCGCCCGGCAGCCAGGGAAATCGGATGGGCGTTGTAGGTGAAGCCGTGCAGCAGCGTGCCGGAGCCGTCAGCGATCGCTTCAACAACTTTGCGGCTGGCGATGACCGCGCCGAGCGGAGCGTATCCGCTGGAGAGGCCTTTGGCCGCGACCAGCAGGTCGGGCGCAACCTGCCAGTGTTCGGCCGCGAAGTTCCGGCCGGTGCGGCCCATGCCGGTCATGACTTCGTCGGCGATGAGCAGCACGCCGTGCTTGTGGCAGACCTCCGCGACGCTCTGCAGGTATCCGGCAGGCGGCAGCACCGCGCCCAGGGTCGCGCCGCTGACCGGCTCGAAGATGAACGCCGCGACGCGGCCATTTGATTCCTGCATGGCGCGCTCGAGTTGGGAGGCATATTGCTGGCCGCAGTGGTAGCAGCCGTCGGTGCAATCGAACGCGCAGCGGTAGCAGTAGGGTGCAGCGACGTGCGCAAACTCTTCGACCATGGGAAGGTAGATCTCCCGTCGCCGGCGATTGCCGGAGACGGACAGCGCCCCGAGGGTCGCCCCGTGATAGCTCTGCCGGCGACTGATGACCTGGAATCGCTCCGCGTGCCCGATTTCAACCTGATACTGCCGCGCCAGCTTGAGCGCAGTTTCGATGGCCTCCGAGCCTCCGCTGGTGAAGAATACGGCCCCGCCTTCAAAGCTGGGCCCTGCGAATGCGAGCAGTTCTTCCGCGTAGGCCTCGGCAACCGGAGTGGTGAACTGGCTGGTGTGCGCGAACTCGAGCTGCGCTGCCTGCTCCGACATGGCGGCGGAGATTTCCGCCACACCGTGCCCGATGAAGTTCACCGCGGCCGATCCCGCAAGGTCGACATAGCGCTTGCCGCCGGCGTCGAACAGATAGATGCCCTCGCCGCGCACGGCCGAGGGATACGCTTTGCGAAACGACCGCCGCAGAATGGACGTGGAACCGGTAGCCGTGGGCATGATGAGAATTATAGAGGGAGATGAGGCCTGCGCCGGTCAGGCCGCGGCCCGGTCTGAATACAGCCGGCTTCCGTGCGGGAGCCCGTCGGGACCGGGCCGTGGCAGGCGCTGACCGGTGTGCCCTGACAAACTGGACACATCGGGCCGGGCGGGTGTTGTCCGCATCCTGAGCCAACACCAAGCCCAGCCCTAGCCCGTTTACCGGACGAGGTTGGTCAACGTGGCTGGACGTATTGTATTTATCGTAATACGATATTTCAAAGTTCCAGAAGTGTGTAGACCTGCCGGCTTGCGGCGCCAGGTCAACTGCACCGGCCGAACCTGACGAATGGGATGCATAGAACCTGTCTGGCCTAACTGCCACCTCGGCCGTGCCAGGCCTCCCCCGATCGAATACCCCGCCGGGCGGCCATCTCCTTCGCCACTGCTTCCTTCTCGTCCCGGGAGAGCACGCGTGCGGCTAACGGGAAGATCTGCTCATCTTCGATGCGGATATGCCGTTGGTACATGGCGATAAGATTTGCCACCGAGGTGCGAAATCTCCCGATCTCCGGTTCCGACAGACGGCCCTCCGAGAGGTATTTCTCTCCCAGTTGTTCGACCGCTGTGTGCAAGGGACCGGCCCAGCGGTGGTCGCCTTCCAGCTGGTCGAGTCTGGAGAGTGCTGATTCCACTTCCGGATCATGGAGCTGACGCAGCCTCGGGAAAAGCGACTCCTCTTCGTCGGCGGTGTGCTTGGGAGCCGCTTCCGTGAAGTAATGCAGGGCTAATTGCAGCGCGCACTTGGTTTCTTCGGTGGCGGGCTGGTCAATTCCGGTGGCCACGGCCTGCAGCATCCCGAGGAACTTCTCCACGCGGCGGTGGCAGTCGGACAAGAGTCCGGTAGGCTCTCTAAAGCTGTGAATCGTTCCTCCAATTTGAACCGGCACGCTCTGCTCCCTTCATCTAATTCTTTTTTCTGGCATGCGCCACCTAGCCGACTTCAATCTTAGGTTCGGGTCCTTCGGCTCCTGAACATCGGCATCCGCCGGGCCCCAAGATAGCTCTTCGGGCTCACCGCTGACCGTGACTTTAGTCATAGCCGGCTGCGCGTGAACGACTTAATGTCATCCCCTGTCTTGCACTCCACCTCGGGAGCAAGCACGGTGGAAGCTTTGCAGTATAAGGTCCGGCTCGCCGACCCGGCCTACTGGCGGGAACAGATCAAATGTCAGTATGCCTGTCCGGTTCACACCGATGCCCGCGGGTACGTGCGCGCGATTGCAGATGGCGACTACGAGAAAGCGTACCTGATCGCCCGGGGGCCAAACCCCCTGGCATCTCTTTGCGGGCGGATTTGCGGCGCTCCCTGCGAAGCCGCCTGCCGGCGGGGCAGTATCGACCAGTCGGTCTCGATCCGCGCGCTGAAGCGCTTCGTCTGCGAGAAATTCGGCAGCGATGCCCGCTCCAATCCCGGCCAGGAACTGTTTCCCTACCTGCGGAGCAAGACGGAAACCCGCGACTGCGACGATCTCGAGGAACTTGGTCATCTGCTTCAGTTTCTGGCAAACGCTAAGTTCCCCAAGCCGGCCGGCGAGCGTGTGGCCATCATTGGTTCCGGACCTGCCGGACTGGCTGCCGGTCATGATCTCGCCTTGATGGGATTCCGCCCCACGATCTTCGAAATGGAGCCGCACCCCGCAGGGATGCTCTCCACCGGCGTCCCGGGATATCGGCTGCCACGAGAGTTGATCCGCGCCGAGGTCGCGGTGATCCAGTCGCTCGGGGTGGAGATCCGCTGCAACACGCAGGTCGGCAAAGATGTAAGTTTTCCGGAACTGCGCCGCGAATTTGCCGCCGTGATTATCGCTTGCGGGGCCAAGCGATCGAGAGCATTGCCCATCCCGAATGCGGACGCCATCGGGGTCATGGGCGGCGTGGATTTCCTGCGCGACGTCTCGCTGGGGAAGAAGGTCGAACTGGGCCAGCGCGTGATCGTAATCGGCGGCGGCAACGTCGCCTACGACGTGGCCCGGACGGTTCTGCGCCAGGAGGAGTATGACGTGTCCCGCACGGCGGCCCGCATGGCCGGCGTGCGGCAGGTGGACCTCGTCTGCCTGGAATCGCTGGAAGAGATGCCCGCCGACACCGTCGAAATTCTCGAAGGCCAGGAAGAAGGAGTCACGCGGCACAACAGCTGGGGACCCCGGGAGGTTCTGGTACGGGAAACAGACGGCCAGAAGTTCGTGCGCGGAGCCAGGTTCGCCCGCTGCATCCGGGTGTACGACGACAACCGCCGCTTTGCTCCCAAGTTCGATGAGTCGATCACCACAGAAATCGAAGCTGACACCATTCTGCTTTCCGTGGGCCAGTCAGCCGATCTGAGCTTTCTCAATCCCGAACGCGACGGAATCGAGATGCGGTCGCCGCAGCAGATCGTCAACGATCCCGCCACTTGTGCCACATCGGCCCCGGGAGTCTTTATTGCTGGGGATATTGCCTACGGGCCGCGGCTGATGATTCATGCGATTGCCAGCGGCAAGCAGGCGGCCCGGTCCGTCTATCGGTTCCTGCGTGGCCAGGAGATCCAGCCTGAGGAAGTTCAATTGCATTTCCCGATCGAGCAATACCACCGCGAAAAGCACTACGAGCGCAGGCCCCGCCTGCACATCCCCACGCTCCCTCCGGAAGAACGGCTGAAAAACCCGGCCGCCTTGGTCGAGATCGGGTACAGCGAGACGCAGGCCCAGGCCGAAGCGGGTCGCTGCCTGGATTGCGGCGTCAACACAATTTTCGACGGTGAGCGCTGCATCCTCTGCGGTGGTTGTGTCGATGTTTGTCCTACCGTGTGCCTGAAGCTGGTTACGTTTGACCGGTTATCGGCGACCCCGGAACTACAACAGGCGGTGCGTGGGTTGGGGCTCGACCCGTCGGACCTGTCCGCAATCATCAAAGACGAAGATCGCTGCATTCGCTGCGGTTTGTGCGCGCAGCGCTGTCCGGTCACCGCCATCACCATGGAGCGGTTCACCTTCACCCAGGAGTGGCAGCCATGTCCCGCCTAGATCCTCCCGTCGTCAACCGGCGCAGCTTTCTGAGTCTCGCATCGTTAGGGACGTTCTTTGCGGCGATCGGAACTGCGGTTGCCGGGATCCTGCGGCTGCCGAATCCCGCCGTGCTGCCCGGCCCCGTTCGCCGCTTCAAGCTTGGCCCGCCGGAGCAATTCGCCGTTGGCACCGAAACTGTCTTCGCGGACCAGAACCTGGTTCTCTTTCGGGATGAGCAGGGCTTCTACGCGATCACGAGCACCTGCACGCACCTGGGATGCACCGTCTCGCGCTCGAAAGAGGGCTTTGCCTGTCCGTGCCACGGCTCGCGATTCGACAGCCGAGGGCGTGTCACCGGCGGGCCCGCGCCCCGTCCGCTCCCGTGGCTCGAGGTCGGGCGCTCGGCCAACGGGGACTTGGTTGTGAATGCGGATAACGAAGTTCCAGAGGGCACGCGCTACCGCGCGTAGGAGAGAACCCGTGGCTACCGCGCCGCAAGAATTTGTCCAGAACCTGCGCCAGCTTCCGCACACGCTCAAGGATGCATGCTTCCGTCTTGGAAAGAATCCCCAGTCGGAGCGGGAAGAATCGCAAGCCACCTTCCACAATCTGTTCCTGCACATTCACAGCGTGCGCGTCCACGTGCGCACACTGAAACCTGCGCTGACCTTCGGACTTGGGCTCATTGCGACCGCCAGTTTCATTCTCACCATCATCACCGGCGCGCTGCTGATGGTGTACTACAAACCTTCCATCGACCTGGCATACCAATCCATCAAAGACATCCACTTCACGGTCTCGACCGGCCGCTTCATTCGCAATATTCATCGCTGGTCGGCGCAGTTGATGGTGCTGACGGTACTGCTCCACATGACGCGCGTCTTCTTCACGGCCAGCTACAAGAGGCCCCGCGAATTCAATTGGCTGGTCGGACTCGCCCTGCTGGTCATCACCCTGGCGCTCAGTTTCACCGGCTACCTTCTGCCCTGGGACCAGTTGGCCTATTGGGCCATCACCATCGGATCGAACATCGCAAACTCACCCCGCGAGCTGACCGATGCGCTGGGTATCACGAAATTCTTTGATCCCGGCGGCTTCCAGAAGCGGCTCCTGCTGGGGGCGAACTTTGTGGGTCAGGACGCCTTGATCCGCTTCTATGTCCTGCACGTTTTCATTCTCCCTCTCGCGCTGGTCACGCTGCTCGGGGTCCACTTCTGGCGAATCCGCAAAGACGGCGGTTTGGCCAAGCCAGAAGATGCACTCGGTGGCCTGGCGGAATGGGGCGGGCAGCGTCGGGCTGTGTTTCAGCCCCTCGCCACCAAGACTTACGGCCTGATGGCGCTCGTCAAAGGCAAGCGTCCGCCGGTGAATCGCGGCCCGGAAAACACCGTGATGAGCTGGCCCCACCTGTTCTGGGCAGAGCTTTCCGTCTTCATGGTGACGGTGGCGGCAACGGTCATCCTGTCGTTCTGCTGGGACGCGCCCCTGAAGGAACTGGCGAACCCCGCCATTCCCGAGAACCCCGCCAAGGCTCCCTGGTACTTCCTTGGCCTTCAGGAACTGGTTTCGTACTCAGCCTTCGCGGGTGGTTTGCTGATTCCGGTGATCGTTGTTGTGGGCTTGGCCCTGATTCCGTTCCTCGACCGAAAGCCGGGAGCAGAGGGCGTCTGGTTTGGGAGCAAGGACGAGAAGCCGGTGTTCTGGCAGTCCCTGCTGTTTTCGATCGCCGTTACGCTGGGCATGCTCGCTTTTACCGTCAACCTCGGATGGCTGCGAAACTGGTTCCCCAACATTCCTCAGCTCTGGATCATCGCCATCAACCCCGGCACTTTGCTGGTGATGCTCTTCGCGGCCTGGTCCATCTACGTTCTGAGACAGAAAGACTCAATACGGCTGGCGGCCGTTTCACTATTCACCTGTTTTCTGGTTGGCTTTACCCTGCTGACCTACTTTGCCACGGTCCACCGCGGGCCCAACTGGCATTTCTACTGGTGGCCTTCGCAATGGCCGATGCACTAGGACGGGGAGTGCGATGAACGATCCCTCACGAAGCTATCGCTGGCTCCTGCTGGTGACGAGTGCGATCACGATCGCGTTCCTGGTGGGCGCAGCCGTTCGCGAAAACTATCTGGCGCAGTGGAAAACCATACAACGCCAATATCAGGACATTCTGCGCCAGAAGGCAACCGATGACCGCGGACGCGAGCTGTTGGCCAAGTTTCGCGTGGAGATGAAGCAAGCCAGCATTCCGGCCTTAGGAGCGGTGGACCGGTGCGTCACCTGCCATAACGGGGTTGACGATCCGCGCATGACCGATGTCCCGCAGCCGCACCGCGTCCATCCCGGCAATCTTCTCGACAAACATCCTGTCGATCGCTTCGGCTGCACCGTCTGTCACCACGGACAGGGCGCCGCGCTCACCTTCCGCGAAGCCAAAGCCGACGACGTGTTCTGGGATTATCCCCTGTTGCCCAAAGAGCTGACCGAGGCGGCCTGCGTTGCCTGCCACGACGCGGACAAGCTGCCGCCACAACAGATTCCGCTGCTGACGGTGGGAATGAGGCTCTATCGCGACAAAAGCTGCGGGTCGTGCCACAAGCTCGGGGGGCGCGGAGGCACGCTGGGGCCGGCGCTTGACAACGAAGGCGCGAAAACCAAGCACCAGCTCATCATGAGCGCCCTCAAGCCGCCGCACACGACCTGGAATTGGCAGCTTGCGCATTTCCGTGATCCCGGAGGCGTCGTCCCCGACAGCCAGATGCGCAACCCCACCGTAACTCGGCAGGAAGCGCTGGCCCTCACCGCATTCATGCTTTCGCAATGGAAGCGCGACGTGCCCGAGAGTTACCTTGCGCCCGACAAGATCGAACAGAAGTATCGGGCGCTGCATCCGGCGCCACTCCCCGGCGAACAGGTCTACCAGCAATATTGTGCTGCCTGCCACGGCAATGGGACCTACACCCGCTGGGACAAGAAGTTCGGACGCTTCGTTCCCGCGATTCGGGGGGTTTCTCTGGCGGCGACCGCGACCCAGGAATATCTGCAGGCCAACATCGAGAACGGCCGGCCCGGCACGCAAATGCCCGCCTGGGGAGCACATGCCGGCGGGCTGATGCCGGCAGAGATTTCCGCCGTCATCGCGTACCTGCGTTCAGGTGTTACCACGGCCCCGCCGCTGCCTCGTCTGACCTTGCACGGCGATGAAACGCGTGGTCTCAGTCTCTACCTCAGAAACTGCGAGGGCTGCCATGGGATGAGCGGGCGCGGCGGCATCGCTCCGGAAATTGGCAACCCGGTGTTCCAGGCCGCAGCCAGCGATGACCTCATCCTGCGCACCATTCGCTCCGGGCGCCTGGGAACGCCCATGCCGGCCTTTCAGCGGGACGACGGTGCGGTGTTGAGTGACCAGGATCTTGCGGATGTCCTCGCATATCTGCGCTCGCTACGCGAGCCTACGGAACGCGTGGTGACGGCGCATAACCCTGCACCCGCGGTTCGCGGCGGAGGAAAGCCATGAGCGATCACGAGAAGACACGGAAACCCTCGCGGCGCGGGTTCCTCCAGGCCGCGGCCATGACGGCGGCGGCGTTGGCCCTCCCGGGCTGCTCGCGCAAGGAGAAGCCAATCCTGAGCACGCTCACCGGCGACTTTGATCCGCTGCGCTCCTACCCCTACCGCGGGTGGGAGGACTTCTACCGCAAGATCTGGACCTGGGACAAAGTGGTGCGCTCGACCCACTCGGCCAACTGCACCGGCTCCTGCTCATGGAAGGTCTATGTCCGCAATGGAATCATGGTGCGCGAAGAGCAGGCTGCCGACTATCCGCGCATCAACGCCGATCTCCCCGACTACAATCCGCGCGGATGCCAGAAGGGCGGATGCTTCACCGAATACGTGTACAGCCCGCAGCGCCTGCGTTATCCGCTGATTCGCACCGGCGAACGCGGGGAAGGCAAATGGCGCCGCGCCAGCTGGGACGAAGCCCTCACTATGGTCGCGGAGAAGCTGCTCGACAACATCTACAACCATGGACCAGACACCAACTCGTTCTTCAGCGTGATTCCGGCGATGAGCCCCGTGAGCTTCTGCGCGGGATCACGGCTGGCCCACTACATCGGCGGCGTATTCCTGTCGTTCTATGACTGGTACTGCGATCTGCCCCCGGGCGAGCCCCTGACCTGGGGTGTGCAAACCGAGTCCTGCGAGTGCGCGGACTGGTTCAACTCCAAATACATCGTGCTCTGGGGCTCGAACATCTCGCAGACGCGAATCCCCGACGCGCACTTCGCCTACGAGGCCCGTTATAACGGCGCAAAGATTGTCTGCATTTCCCCCGATTACAACTCCAGCGCCATCCATGCCGATCTCTATTTCCGGATCAATCCCGGCACGGACGGCATTCTCGCGCTGGGCGTGGCCAAGTACTTAATGGACCAGGACCTCATCGACGTCCCCTATGTGAAGGAACAGACCGACCTCCCTTTCCTGGTCTTGACCACGACCAAGCGCTTCCTGCGCGAATCAGATTTGAAGAACGGGGGCAAGGAAGACATCTTCTATTTGTGGGACGCGAAGCAGCAGCGGGCCATTCCGGCGCCGGGCACCATGGGCTCCGACCGCCAGACGATTCAGCTCGACCGAGCAGATCCGGCGCTCACCGGGGTCTTCCCCATCCAACTGGCCGGCGGAAAGACGGCCGAGGTGACTACGGTCTACGAGTTGCTCAGGAACGAGCTCGCAAGCTATCCGCTCGACAAAGTTGCGCTCCGCACCGGCCTTCCCGCCCACGAGATCGAGCAGTTCGCTAGGGAGCTTGGCACCCGCAAGCCAGCGATGATCATCCATGGCGCCGGCACCAACCACTGGTTTCACAACGACCTGATCAACCGCTCGTTCATCCTGCTGATGGCTTTAACCGGCAACGTCGGAAAGAACGGCGGCGGGTTCAACCACTACGTTGGGCAGGAACGCATCTGGCCCGAACAGGGCTTCTTCAAACTGGCGTTTCCCGAGACTCGCAAAAAGCAGCGCTTCCAGAACACGACCCTCTGGAGCTACGTGCACTCTTCGAACAAGGATCCGCACCTGTATAACGGCAAGCCGATTGAGTGGTACATCCAGGAGTCGGTGAAAAACGGATGGATGCCTCTGTGGCCCAGGAACGGGAAGAAGCCGCGGGCCATGGTCATCTGGCGCGCGAACTACCTCAACCAGGCGAAGGGCAACGAGATCCTGGAGTCGTCGTTGTGGAAGGACCTCGACCTGATCGTGGACATCAACTATCGCATGGACACGACCGCGCTCTACTCCGACGTCGTGTTGCCGGCAGCCAGCTACTACGAAAAGGTCGACATCAATTCCACCGATTGCCACAGCTACATTCATCCCTTCGGCAAAGCCTGCGAGCCCCTGTTCGAGAGCAGGACAGACTGGGACATTTTCCGGGCCCTGGCAGCCAAGATGGCCGAAGTGGCGACCCACAAGGGCCTGCAGCCATTCCACGACGAGGCCTTCGACTGGAGCCGGGACTTCACCCAACTCGAACACGACTGGACCGGCAAGGGGACCATCCAGAGCGACGAACAGGCGGTGAACTTCATCCTGGGCAACGCCGAAGAGACCAAGGGGATGACTTACTCGCAGCTTCAGGAGAAACCCAGGCGATTCGTTGCCACCGACCCCGAATCGTGGAACAGCGATGTCGAGGAAGGCATCGCCTATACTCCGTTCAAGCACCAGGTCGAGAAGAAACGGCCGTGGCGCACGCTCACCGGACGCCAGCAGTTCTATATCGACCATCCCTGGTACCTCGACCTGGGTGAGCAGTTACCCACTTTTAAAGAACCCATTCCCGAGAAGTATCCGCTGTACTGGAATACCCCGCACGGGCGCTGGTCGATTCACTCGACGTGGCGCGACCATCGTGCCATGTTGCGGCTCCAGCGTGGCGGGCCGATCGTCTACATGCACCCTGACGATGCCCGCAAGCGGGGGCTCCAGGATAACGACTGGGTGCGCATCCACAACGAGGTCGGCCACTGCGTGTGCCGCCTGCAGATCCTGCCCGGGGAAACGCCTGGCCGCGTCACCATGTACCACGGCTGGGAGAAGTATCTCGGATTCAAGGAAGGCGGGTGGCAGTCGCTGACCTACATCAAGATCAAACCCACTCAGCTCATCGGCAAGTACGGCCATGTCAACTTCCGCCTGAACTACTGGGGCCCCACGGGCAATAACCGCGACATCAAGGTGGAAGTGGAGAAGGCGAAGGTCTGAGGAGAGGCAGCCATGTCAAAGCACCAATACGCGATGGTGATGGACCTGAACAAGTGCCTGGGCTGCCAGACCTGCACCATTGCCTGCAAGAAGCTGTGGACCGACCGCGACGGCACTGGCTACATGTACTGGAACAATGTCGAGACCCGCCCCGGCCTCGGCTACCCGCGCCAGTGGGACCGGATTGGTGGCGGCTGGAAAGACGGAGCCTTGCAGCCCTCTCCCCTGCCGACCATGGACGACTACGGTCACGCCTGGGAATACAACTACGAGCAGCGTCTTTACGAAGGCAAGAAGCAGCCGGTCATGCCGTCGCCGGAGCCGAAATCGGGGGCCAACTGGGACGAAGATGTCGGCGGCTGGAATGAAGACGAGAATTACTACTTCTATCTGCCGCGCATCTGCAATCACTGCACCTATCCGGCCTGCCTGGAAGCCTGCCCACGCAAGGCCATCTACAAGCGCGAGGAAGACGGCATCGTTGTCATCGACCAGGACCGCTGCCAGGGGTACCGCTACTGCATCAAGGCGTGCCCCTATAAGAAGATCTACTTCAACGAGGTAACCGGGAAGTCGGAAAAGTGCATTTTCTGTTATCCCCGCCTGGAAAAAGGCCAGGTCAATGCCTGTGCCGCGCAGTGTCCCGGACGCCTGCGCTTTGTTGGGCTGCTCGACGATCCCGAATCCCCGGTACACCAGCTTGTCCGGGTGCATAAGATCGCGCTGCCACTGTTTCCGGAAAAGGGGACGCAACCGAATGTCTTCTACGTGCCCCCATTCAACCCGCCCAAGGGAAACAACTACGGGAAGAACATTCTGGAGGATCCGCGCATCCCCCTCGATTACCTCGTCTACCTGTTTGGCGAGGAGGTCAAAGACGTATTGGTGCGGCTGGAGGCGGAGCTGAAGAAAGCTCAGGACGGTGGCCGTAGCCAGGTCCTGCAGTTATTGATCGGCCGCGATGCAGAGACGCGTTTCCACATTCGGCCGCAGCTGGTCCAGATTCAGGTGTAGGAGGAGAGCATGGGAATTCGCGAAATGTCCATTGCGCTGGCCGCTGGCTGCCTTCTCTCCACCCTCGGCCAGGCACAAACATCGAGCCAGCCGGCAAGCCTGCAGTCTTTGCCGGCCCCGACCTCGGCGGCGAGCAGCGACAGCCTGCTGCGGGGAGAAGTGTCTGCCTGGAATCAGGTCCCGCTCAAGCATATCGCGCTCCATCGCACGCCTCCGCTGTACGACACCGACGAACCCGCCGCTCTGGAGATTCCCATCGTCGAGGTTCGCTGCCTGCGCGCGCAGGACAAACTGCTGGTCCAGCTTGCCTGGCGCGATCCGACCCAGGACGCGGTCTCCTTGCCCGAAGTTCCCGACTCCGCTCCTGAGACCCGCTTCCGCAAGGTGCAGACCGAGGCTGAGGACCGTTTCTTTGATGCGGCCGCAGTCATGTTCCCGGCGAAGGCGAACGCCGCAGACCTGTCCCCGTCGTTGCAGATGGGCGATCCCCTGCATCCCGTCCAGATCTACTACTGGAACGCAACTCGCGGCGCGATGTTGATGGAAGCCCAGGGACGCGGCACGACCCGTCGTACCGGACAGAGTTTTCCCGCACACGCCCTCTATCAGAAGGGCCAGTGGAACCTCACGCTCGCGCTTCCGAACCTGCCTGCCGGCACACCGCTGGCCTTCGCGGTGTGGAACGGAAGTCAGAAGGATCGCGATGGGCGGAAGTATTTTTCCGTGTGGCAGGTGCTGCAGTGAACCACGAACGCGAATCGCGGGAAGGCCCGATCATGCCGGAGGTAGCCTGCGAGCCACCGACCATGGTGACAGCCAGGTGGGAACAAACCGACCTCTACCGCTTCTTTGCCCGCGTCTTGGCCCCGCCATCGCGGGCGTGGTTTGAGTTTCTAGCGAGGCCGTCAAGCGCTGCCGAACTGCAGGAGCTGGGACGTTACCTTGGATCAGAGGGCGGCGTGCCAGCCTTCACTTGGTTTGCCACCTTCGAACTCTATGAGTCCGCCTACATACGCCTGTTCGACGTGGGCCTTCCGGAGCCTGTGGTTCCCCTGTTCGAATCTGCTCATGACAAGACGCATCCGGCCCAGGACATTGCCCTCGAAAACTCCTGCTTCTACGAAGTCCTTGGACTGAAGTCAGATCCCAGGGTCGGCGTGCCCGACTACCTGATCACGCAACTGGAGTTCCTCGCCGCGCTGACCTTTACTTTGGAGAACGCATCCGAGCCCGCAACCAGAGCTTCCCTTTCCCTGGCCAAGGCGGAATTCCTGCAACGTCATCTGCTGAATTGGGTGCCCACGGCTGCGGCGAAACTGCGGAAGACACAGGCACCGGGATTCCCGTCGCTGATGAACCTGCTGGTACGGTTTCTGCAGAGGGAACACGCGGCCGCAGTTCGCGTTTCGGCGGTCGAACCCGGCGAGCGCGTGAGCGTGCATCACGCCAGTCCCTTCCCCACCGAGGCAACACCCTTGCGTGGATAGTGGGCCCGCAGGGATTCGAACCCCGGACCAAGGGATTATGAGTCCCCTGCTCTAACCGCTGAGCTACGGGCCCGCAAGCGCATGGAACAAGGGAAAAGCTGGCAGGCAGGTCACTTGGCGGCTTTCCCCACCCGGGATTTTAGCATCGGTGGATTGTCGATGAGAGATTCTTAGCCCGAGTCGACCCACAGGAATTTCTAGGACTGGCCATCGTCACGCGGCCAAATGAAACCCACCACGAGCACACAAGACAGAAAAAGCGGCATATCCATCAGCCACTTGCTTCAACCGCTCAGCCGGTCGGACGAATGTATCGCGGCACACGAGACCAACTAGGCACATGCGATCGCTAATGCTGCCGCTTGACGAAGGATTCTCAGCACGTAGGGAGTATAGCTTCGATGACGGTCATCCACCCAACCCCTGTTCCCACCCCCCTAGCCAAATCTCCGGAGTCCGTGCATAATGCCCCGCGCCCAGCGGTGCCCTGTCCTGACGTCGCTCCTTTCCCGACGGCAGGTTCGAATTTCACACCGGCGCCCGGCCGGTCTCCGGTCTCGGTTCCCGGGCGAGAAAGCAGGGAAACATGCACTGGACCCAGGTGTACGATCCCTTCGGTCACTGGTGGCTCTCGACTCTGGTCGCCGCCCTCCCCATCCTCGTCCTCTTCGGACTGCTCGCCGGCCTCAAAGTCAAACCGCACCTGTGTGCGATCTCCGGCGCGCTCACCGCCATCCTCGTCGCGGTGATCTTCTTCAAGATGCCGCTGGCGCTGGCCGCCATGAGCTTCGGCTATGGTGTGGCCTTCGGTCTGCTCAAGATCGCCTGGATCGTTCTGGCCGCCGTCTACCTGTACGACATCTCGGTCGAAACCGGCCAGTTCGAAATCATGAAGGAGTCCGTCGCCGGGATCACTGCCGACCGCCGGTTACAGGTCCTGCTCGTCGCCTTTTGTTTTGGCGCCTTCATCGAAGGAGCCGCCGGCTTCGGCGCCCCGGTCGCCATCGCCGGGGCCTTCATGATTGGCCTCGGCTTCCGCCCCTTCCACGCCGCCGCGCTCAACCTCATTGCCAACACTGCCCCCGTCGCCTGGGGTGCGATCGGCACGCCCGTTCACACCCTCGCCGCCGTCACGGCCCTCCCCGAGTCCGACCTCAACGCCATGATTGGACGCATCCTCCCTTTCACCGCCATCATCGTGCCCTTCTGGCTGGTGCGCACTATGGTTGGCTGGAGCGAGACCTTCGAGGTCCTCCCTGCCATTCTCGTCGTCGGCATCTCGTTCGCGATCACCCAGTTCTGCTGGTCCAATTTTGTCGATAGCAATCTGGTCGACATCATGGGCGGCGTCGTCTCCATCGTTGCCACTGTCGCCTTCCTCCACTTCTGGAAACCCAAACGCGTCTGGCGCTTCGATTACGACGACAAGCAGGCCCCGCTCCCCCCGCCCACCGACAAAATCACCGACCAGTTCGGCGCCGAGTGGACGCCCGCCGAATATGACGGCCTGGCCCGCGTCCGCAAGTATCCTGTCGGGCAAGTGCTCCGCGCCTGGATGCCCTTCGCCATCCTCTCTCTTTTCGTCCTGCTCTGGGGACTGCCCAAGATCAAGCTCGCCATGAACGCGGCTACCACCCCGGCATTCAAGGTCATCCTGCCCGATGGCAAGCCGCGCTCCGGTCCGCCCGGCTGGGACGTACCTTATCTCCACAACGCCGTCCTCCGCTCCGCTCCGGTCGTCGCCAAGCCCACGCCCGAGGCCGCCCGGTACGACTTCAACTGGCTCTCCGCCACCGGCACCGGATGCTTCCTCGCCGCCATCGTTTCCGGCCTTCTGCTGGGGGTGTCGCCCATGCGCCTCGCCAGCATCTTTCTGCACACGCTCAAGCGCATGCGCCTGGCGATCATCGCCATCTCCTTCATGCTCGGCCTCGGCTTCGTCACCCGCTACTCTGGCCTCGATGCCGTGCTAGGCCTTGCCTTCACCCGCACCGGCTGGGCCTATCCCTTCTTCGGAACATTTCTCGGCTGGCTCGGCGTCGCCCTCACCGGGAGCGACACCTCCTCCAACGCCCTGTTCGGAAGCCTGCAGAAGATCACCTCGCAGCAGCTCGGCATCGATCCCGTGCTGATGTGCGCCGCCAATAGCGCCGGCGGCGTGATGGGCAAGATGGTCGACGCCCAGTCCATTACGATCGCCACCGCCGCCACCGAACAGGTGGGCAACGAAGGCGTGATTTTCCGCTTCGTCGCCTGGCACTCGGTCGCGCTGGGCGCGATCGTGGGCGTAATCGTGATGCTCTACGCCTACGTCTTCGCGCACCTGGTGCCCCACGGCTTGTCGTTTGTGAAGTGAGCTCGGAGCCTCGTCAAGACCGGCCCCGAGAAGACACGGCCATGCCAAAGCTCCAGGACTGGAGCGCGGTTCCGGCGCGCGTTGCCGCCGTCGTCGCGCCTTTGTTTTGTCCTTGCAGCTGCGGGCATGTCTGCGGGAGCGCGGCTGGGGCCCTTCGCTACCTCGCCCGCGTCCTTCTCCAGCGCCGGAAGTAGTCCACCGCCAGCAGCAGCGAAATCAACGCGCCTAGCAACCGGATGGCCTGCCGCCACCCCGTTTCCCCCAGCGCGCTGCCGAACAACAGCACGGCATCGAAGGCGAAGATCGCCGTGGCCGCGATGCGCAACCCCGGCGAGCCAATCTCCGGCTCCGAGGTCGCTCCGCGCCGATAGCGGTAATAAACGGGGAATACCAGGAACAACGACAGCGCCATCAGGAAAAGGAAAATCGGCCACGAATCCAGTCCCACCCGCCCGCGCAGCAGGTAGAACAGCCAGCCCCACGCCAGGACGCTGCCGATCACTACCGTCGCGAACGCGTCCCAAAAGGCGCGCTTCGGATTCATGGCCGGAATTATGCGCCTCTCCTCGAGGCTTGGCTAGAGGATCGTGGATGCCCCGCCCCTACCCGCCTCCCTTTGCAGTGGTCGGATATGGCGAGCGCCCCGTTTCCGGTGTTCGTAACGGGCGAGAGCGCCGTTCGTTCTTCCCTAAACTCCGCGCCCCATGCGGCATTCCGGGCAAATGCCTGACAACTCTCCGCTCCAACCGGCGTACAATGACCGCTATCTCCCAGGAGGCCCTTATGCGCTCCGCCAGCCTGTTCCGCTGCCCCACCCTTCGGCCGCGCCCCGGGAAACTGCTTCGCGCGTTTCGCAACCTGGGATTCGTCCTCGCCGTCGTTTTCCCCCTGGGTTGTGGCACGCGCGATCCCAAGATCCTGTTCGGCACCAGCTTCAACCCACCCGCGCTCACCACGCTCGAGCCCGCGACCGTGCCCGTCAACAGCACGCCCTTCGTGCTGACCGTGAACGGCAAAAACTTCGGAGCCGATGCCGTCGTGTTCTGGAACAACGTGCCGCACATGGCCCGCTTTGTGAGCTCCACCCAGCTCCAGGTTTCCATCACCGCCGACGACCTTACGACCTTCGGACTGGTGAAGGTCTACGTCCAGACCGCCGGCATGACGTCCAACACGGTGGACTTCGACGTGACCGCAAACTGAGTGGTGTGCAGTCGGCCTGTCCAGCAGATGTGGCGCGGGCGGCCCTCGCCCGCGGCTGTTGCCTTGGGATCATGTGGGTCGGACACTCGTGTCCGCGAATGCGGTGGACCCTTGCGGGGCGTAATCGGCGTCAGTGTGTCGCCGTCAGAAACACCGGCTGGGCCAGGATGTGGCTGCCGTCCTTGGCCGTGATCTTGAGTGGGTGCGCGTCGGTGGGTGCGTCCTTGGGTACGAAGGTCACGATGTACTGCCCGGCGAGCTGGTTCGCGATGGAAGTGACCGCGTCGGGATAGTTTTTCTTCGTGCTCCAGTAAACGGCACCCCCAGTTTCGGTGGCCAGGCGAGTCACATTCGCACGTCCTTCCTCGTAAGCGCGGTAACGCTCCTTCTCCAGTTCGACGTCATATGCCCGAGTTTCTTCGCCCGCTCCGCCATTGTCGCCCGCATATCGGGAAATGTAAGTCTTCCCGATATTGTTGTCGGCCAGTCCGTTGAAACGCTGGTCTTCCAGACCGATCACGTAGGTGCTGATGTGCATCGCCTGCGCGGCTGCGATCACGCGAAGTAAATGAGCCTCGACTGCGGTGTTGGCGCGTCGTCCGAAACCGGGACTATGCGCCCACGGTTCGCGGAACATGAACAGTACACGCCGTGAGGGCCGAGGATCGGAACTCATCATGGAATAGGCAACGTCAAAAACAGTCACGCCGTTGCCACCAAAGGTTTGCAGGCTGTTGCGAGCGCCAATGCCGGTCTCGTCGGTCTGGAACTCGAAGTCGAAGGAGTCCCACAAGCCTGCATTCGGGTCGAGACCCTGGATGATCTTGCTGAGTTCTGCGGGATCCTGTCTCCAGTCGAGACGGTCGCTCGCCCACGGCTTTTTGCAGTGCGCGGTTACCACGAAGGCCTCGTCCACCCCGGGTCGGATCACCTTGTTCACCAGATCGATGGCGGCAGCCCGCTGCTGAGCAAACGTCTGCGAGTTGCAGACCAGAACGATCCCGAGATGCAAGGGCAGGTCGGGTCCCTTGTAAAGCTTGACGGCTTCGACTTCCTGGTTGGTGTCGAGGATGGTGAGCTGCTCTTTGGTGAGCGAAAGCACTGGGGCCCCGTGCGCGTCGGTCGCTGAGAGCAGCACCGGAATCGCCCTCGGGGAGCGCGCCGCAGGAACTGCCGGTACCGCCGCTGGAGTTGCAGACGTCGCCGTCGAGGTGGCCGGTGGGGTCACGCTGGCCGGAGCGGACGTGGTGGTGAGGTTCGATTGCGGCGGCGTCGCCTGCTCAGCATTAAGACTTACAACCAGAAGACAAAGGACGGATACGTAGCCGGCGAATTGACGAAGCGACATAGTGGGCCTCCGAGTGCGGGTATGTTACTCATAAAGCCACAACGCGGCAACAGCATTTGTCAGGTTTATGGCGACTTAGTCAGCAATGCATTCCCAAGATAGGAGAAATCGGCAAACGTAGCGTGCGGTTACGAGTTAGCAATCTTTCGAAGCAGGGTACCTTGCTTACCTCAAATTGAGCCACCTACCCCGACAGCGCGCTGGGGAAGCGGGTTTGAAAATCGAGCAGCGCGGCCCACTCCGGCGTGATGGTGATGCGTACCTGGCTCGAGATCATGCCGCGCAGCTGCTTGAGCCACGATTCCGCCAGCTTCGCGTCGAAGTAACGCTGCGCGCACAGTTCGTATTCCGGCGCGATACCGTCCACCGGCTCGAGGCGCGCCGTGCCGCGGATGAGCAGGACGCCCGGCGGAAAATCATTGGCGTCGATGGTGAGCGAGACTCTGGGATTCTTTGCCAGCGCCTTCAGTTTCGGTGCCTTGGGTGGAGTCGCCATCACGATCTCCCGTCCATTCCAGTGAAACCAGATCGGCACCACGCGCGGCGAGCCGTCCGGCCAGACGTAGGCGAAGCGGGCGGGAATCTTCGATCGCAGCAAAGCCTGCGCGAGCGGGTCTTTCAGCAGAGCCAGATCGCCCTGGCGAATGGACATGATGGTCTCCTGACGCCTTGGCGAGGAGTTCAGGCTCAGGCATTGTGCGCGGAGAAAGGGACGCGGTCAAGAGCGATCAAAGCTTGGGACCGGCAGCGGATCGCAACGCTTCCAGCATCGCAAGCAGGGTCGAGTATGGGAGTTATACGTCGTCGCAGGAGGTCTTGTGCCTCGGCACCGCGCCTACTTCTTACTGCTCCGCGCCTCGACCTCCGCCAGCCAGCCGCGGCGCAGAGTTTCGGGCGCGGGCGACGAGAGGTACGGCTTGATGTCGAGGATGGGAGTGCCCTCGATCATGTCGACGCCTCGCACGTGGAGGCGCGGCCCGTCGCGCTGCAGCAGTTCCACGGTGGTGAGGCCGATAGGATTCGGGCGGTACGGCGAGCGCGTGGCAAACACGCCATGCTCGCGGTTGTCGCAGGGCGGTGTGCCGAGCAGTTCGTATCCCTCGGAGCGGTCAAACACCCAGATCACGATGAGGTGCGAGAAGCCTTCGATGTCTTTCAGGCCGGGTTCGAGGTCGGCACGGATCTCAAGAACGCCTTCGGCAGCGTGCTGGGCGCCCAGCCCGCGGGGAACCTCCCGCGGCTCGCGGTACGGACTGCGAACATAGCCGATCGGTTCCATGGGAATCATGAGACCAGTGTACGCTGCGAGGGAAGCGATAAAGCGGTGGCTGCCGGTCGTTGGCAACCGACTCGGCGGGAAAGTTTCGTTGATCCAGCCCTTCGGGCGCATGAGGCACGCGACTGCAAGATGTTGAACGGCTTAAGACCGCGTACCCAGCGGGGTGCGCCGCCTATTGCGCAGGAGCGGCCGGAGGGGCCGCGGCCGGGGCGGCTTCGCCGTGATTGACCAGATCCTTCAACTCCTTGCTGGGCTTGAAGAACGGAATCTTTTTGGCCGGGACTTCCACGCGATCGCCGGTTTTGGGATTGCGTCCGACGCGCGGCTTGCGCTGCCGGGTGCGGAAGCTGCCGAATCCGCGGATTTCGATCTTGTCGCCTACGCGCAGGGACCGCACGATGCTGTCAAAGATTGTCTCTACAATCACTTCGCTGTCTTTCCGCGTGAGCTCCGCAAGACGCGAGACCTCATCAATCAGATCCGCTTTTGTCATACGCCTCAGGCTCCGAATGAATATTGACGAGGGGTCGGTGCGACCCGGGCCCTCTACGGGGCCCTGATAACTCTCTCAAATTTCAGATACTTGCGCAAGTTCTGCTTTGAGAACGGGGTACCTGGCGGCAGGCAGCGGTTTTCGGTCACCGCCCCTGGGCCCGTGCTATCGTCTTGGGCTATGCGGATCTTCCTGGTGTGTCTGGCGATGGTTCTCACGACTGCACCCTTGTTTGCGAAAGGCCGCTTCCAGAAGCCGGGGCCGATCCACCTGGATGCGGAAGGGGAAAAGTGGGCGGAGAAGACGCTACACAAGCTCTCGACCGAGGAGAAGGTCGGGCAGCTGTTCATGGTGTGGGCGCGGGCGCAGTTCCTGAATGACAGCAGCGACGTGTATGCGCAACTGCGCGAGATCATGGAGAAGTACCACGTGGGCGGGTTCGCGATGACCGTGCCTACGGACGGGGACTTCCTGTTCAAAAGCGAGCCTTATGAAGCCACCATGCTGCTGAACCATCTGCAGGCGGAGTCCAAGCTACCCCTGATCTTCGCGGCGGACTTTGAGCGCGGACTCTCGATGCGGCTGAACGGGACCACTGTGTTTCCGCACTCGATGGCGTTTGGCGCAGCGGGAAAGACGGCGTATGCGGAGAGTTTCGGGCGCATTACGGCGAAGGAGGCGCGGGCGATCGGCATTCACTGGAACTTCTTTCCGGTGGCCGATGTGAATTCGAACCCGGCCAATCCGGTGATCAACACGCGCTCGTTCGGGGAGGATCCGCAGCAGGTGGGCGAGCTGGTGCAGGCCTACATCCGGGGCGCGCATGAAGGCGGGATGCTCACAACGGCGAAGCATTTCCCCGGCCATGGCGACACGGCCTCAGACACGCACCTGGGCGTGGCGCGGGTCGATGGAGACAGGACCCACCTCAACACGATCGAACTGCCCCCCTTTGAGAAGGCAATTGAGGCAGGCGTGGATTCGGTGATGGTGGCCCACGTGACCGTGCCTGCTCTGGATCCAGACCCCAACCACGTGGCAACCATCTCGCCGGCCGTGGTGACGGACCTGCTGAAGGGCAAGATGAAGTTCCGCGGGATCGTGTCGACCGACGCGCTCGACATGGCGGGACTCACCAAGCTCTTTGTCTCGGACGTGGGACGGGCAGCGGTGGAGGCGTTCAAGGCAGGGAACGACCTGCTGCTGATCCCGGCGGACCTGGATGCGTCCTATGGGGCGATGGTGAAGGCGGTGAAGAGCGGGGAGATCTCCGAAGCGCGGCTGGATGAGTCGGTGCTCAAGCTGCTCAGGGCGAAGGCGTCGCTGGGGCTGCACAAAGCGCGGCTGGTGGATGTAGGAGAGGTGGCGAAGCAAGTAAGTCGTCCCGAGAATGTGCTGGTGGGACAGCAGGTTGCAGACGATGCGGTCACGCTAGTGCGGGACAATGGCAAGCTCTTGCCGCTCAAAGCGGACGGAACTGTGAAGGGCGGGCTTCCGTATCTGACAAAGGAGGAGACCGGGAACCGGCTGGTGGTCATAGTGCTGACGAATGACGTGCGCATGAGCGCGGGCCGTGCGATGGAGCGCCAACTGCGGACCCGGGTTCCGGACGTAAACGTGCTCTATGTCGATGAGCGCATTGCCGGGGCCATGACGCCGCAGGTGCTGGCGGCCGTCGATGCGGCGCAGGCCGTGGTGGTGGCGTCCTACGCGAACCCGATTCCGGGCAGCCGGAAGAACGCGGTCGCCCTGCCGGAGAGTCTGGGCGCCCTGCTGAACCAGGTCCTCGAGCACGGAGCGGCGAAGACCGCTGTGGTGGCGATGGGAAATCCCTACGTGGTTTCAGATTTTCCGAAAATCGAGAATTATCTCTGTACGTTTTCGAGCGAGCCTGTTTCGGAGGTCAGCGCGGTACGGGGACTGTTTGCCGAGATTGCAATCCGCGGTCACCTGCCGGTCAGCATTCCGAACGTAGCTCAGCGGGGCGCGGGGCTGGAGCGACCGGCGCCCGTGGCGAAGGGAGATGGATCCAATGCGGAGAATGATGTTGCGAACCGATAGAGTCGCACTGGCGCTGGCCGCTGCCCTGCTCGTGTTTGTGGCAGCGTGCCATGTGAACGTGCAGAAGTCGGAGAACGGCGAAGACAAGAAGGTGGACGTGGTGACGCCGGTTGGCTCGATCCATGTGAACAAGGGCGTGGACGTGCGCGATACGGGGCTGCCGGTGTATCCCGGAGCACAGGAAAAGAAGACCGGGAACGAGGGCGGCCATGCGAATGTGAACATCGCTTCGAGTTTCTTTGGATTGAAAGTGGTGGCCATCGAGTACCTGTCGGACGACCCCCCGGAAAAAGTGGCGGCGTACTACAAGGACCAGCTGAAGAAGTACGGAAACATTCTCGAGTGCCGCACCGCGAACAACAGCCATGACGCGGGCGATGTGGATGTGAACATCGGGGAGGACAAGGACAAGAAACTGAGCTGTGAACACTCGAGCGGGCCGACGGTCGAGTTGAAGGTCGGTACGAAGGACAATCAGCACATTGTTTCCATCTCGCCGCAGGACAAAGGCAAGGGATCGGACTTCGCGCTCGTGTTCGTGCAGACGCGGGGCGGGAACAAGGACACGATTTAGTCGTCAGCCCGCGGTCTTCAGCCGTCAGCCGTCGACGAGAAGCAGCCATTGGTTGATTCTCGGTGATGGTTGGCAGACAGATTGCGCCGGGCTCTGGCTGCGCCCGCGCGTCGGAATGGAAAGGGCTTATCGGCCCTGCGGTCCAACCGGCGAGTGAGGGACCGCCCTGGGTTGCTTGCGGTTATCAACCACCTGAGTTGGGCGTGTGAGCGGAAGGGGCAAAGCGAAACTCTGCACGCGGTCCCTAGGCAGCACAGGCGGCGGGTTCCGGCGCGAGCCGGTAGATCCGCTCGCATTCTTCGATGCTTGGAGTGTCCTCAATTCCGAGTCCGCCCACAATGCCGGCGCCCTCGCACCATCCCGCATCGAATTCCGCTTCCTGCAATTGTTCGAAGGTTCCCATCAGTGAGCTGCAACCATCGCCATTCATATCGTTACCCGCACTCCAGATTCGTTACGCCATAGTTGTCGGACTCCTGACAAAATAAGTTGCTTCTCTTCTCCGGGCGGGTGGTGCCGGCAGTCCCGGGCACGATGCCTCGTGGACTCGGGAGCTAGGGGAGTGGTTCTTGAACCACGCCGGACCCGGCTTGCGGGGGATCTCGAGCCGTAAGGGCACGTCCCCGGCGCCGACTGGAGCTGCCACGCTGCGACAGCAACCAGCGTGTTTACAGATACTTCCGCTAACACTCCCCGCCGGCGTAATCGCCCGCAGGAAACCTTCGTAATCTTGCATCTCTATGCGCGCCACCCCTACCATCAATCACCTCAAGTTAGGCGGTGTCCCATGCGCTCCCCCGTCAGCACACGCCGCTGGATGCGGCATCCCGTGGAATTGCCGGTCCGCATTGCCCCGCGGGGGGACCCCAAGTTCGCGATACCGGGGCGCGGGATTGAAATCAGTGAGGGCGGCATGGCCCTTTACGCCGGCCTGCCCCTCAACCCCGGCGACTACATGGACATCGAGTTCCAGACCGCCGGTGGCGCCCGCGTCTCCGCCGTTGTCCGTAACCGCACCGGCTTCTGCTATGGTCTGGAATTCCTCACCCCGCTCAGCGTCGACCCCAAGCCTACCCCGCCGGCGCGGCGGGTAGCGGTGACCCCAAAGCCGGCTGCCGCCGCCACGGACGTCAGCAGCATCCTGCGCAACAAAGAACTTGAGATGGAGCGCCTCCGCCGCGAAATCGCCACCCTGCGCAGTTATAGCCGCGACCCTCATTGACCCGCGTTCCGACAGGAACGGCCCTGCCCTGCGTTCTTTGCGAATAGGAGGTTTTCGCGGCGGTCGGCAAAATCCCCATGGCACTTCGGGAACCCCACCCGCACCTCTTTGGTGGGATTACCATTCGGCTTTGCGCTGTGACCCCAACGCCGCTACTATAACCACGCGCTTGCGCGGCTCTCTGGCCAAGAAGTCCCCGGCAAAGCTCCAGTGATTCTGTGCTCTGGAAATCGAGGACCAGGGATGGACCGCCCCCGCTTGGACTCAATTACCAAATTACCGAGTTATCTGGTAACAAAATCCGTATGTCGCCCTTTCGCGCTACTAACGTCCGCCTCACCGATCAGGAAGCGCGTGTGCTCGGCTCGCTGGTCGAAAAAGAAATCACCACGCCCGACTACTACCCGCTGTCATTGAACGCGCTGGTCAACGCCTGCAACCAGAAGTCAAACCGCGAGCCGGTGATGAACCTCAACGAAGACGCGGTCCGCCAGGCGCTGCACTCGCTGAACGAAAAGGGCCTGGCTGGCAACGCCAGCTCAGCCGGCGACAGCCGCGTTCCCAAGTACGAGCACCGTATGCAGGAAGCCTTCAACTTCACCCGCCCGGAGACGGCCCTGCTGTGCGTGCTCCTGCTACGCGGCCCGCAAACCCCGGGCGAGCTCCGCGGACGCTCCGAGCGCATGCACCGCTTCGAAGACCTGACCGACGTGCAGTCTACGCTGCAGAAGCTGATGACCCGCGAAGAGCCGCTGGTCAAAGTCCTGCCGCGCCAGCCCGGAACGAAAGAGTCCCGCTACGCCCACCTGCTCTGCGGCGAGAAGCCCGAGTGGGAAGCGCCCGCTGCTGCGATTGAAGCCCGACCCGCAAACGCCGAAGAGAACGAACGTCTCGCCCGCCTGGAAAGCGAGATGGCCGAGATGCGCCGCGAAATCGCCGACCTCCAGCAGGAGTTCGCCCGTTTCCGCAAGCAATTCGAATAGGACAGCACGCCAGGCGCAGGCTGGGAACTCTCCGGGCGCATCCGGCATTTGCCGTCCGCTGCTCCCCGACGACTCCGCCCTGAGATCACTGCCATTTCCGCCAGCGCACGCTACAATGTGCGTCGACCTCACTCATCTCCGGAGGAAATAACCCATCATGACTTGGACGAAGGTTCTCACCCTGGGAATGCTTGCAGCCCTCGTGACTGTGCATGCGCCAGTATTGGCCGCTCCGCCCGCCGGCCCCGAAACCACCCTGAAAGCCGCGGACATCAGCGGCAAGCTCTTTCCTGAGCACGTCTTCTTCCGCGGGCAAGTGGCGCCCGTGCAGATGCGCAATACCGCGGGCATTCGCCTCGCAGACGATTTCTACGTCCTTGCCGGACTCGTCGATAATTCCGGATACGCAGCCGACCTTCGCCAAAAGTATCAGGCATATTTCATTAGCGAAGTCGCCATCGACATCGGCGGCCAGAAGCTGCAACCCGGCGCCTACGGCGTGGGCTTCATTGCCGACAACAAGTTCGTGGTGATGGACTTGGGCGCGCACGATCTGTTCCAGGTCACCTCGGCCCGCGATGCGGAGATGAAGCGCCCCGTGCCCATGCAGGTGACTTCCTCCGGCGGTAAATACCGGCTGTATCACGGCCGCGACTACGTGGAGATCGTCCGCGCGCAATAGTCGGAGACAGCCGGGTGCCCGCCTTCCCGAGCCTTTGCGGGAGGGTGGGATTCCAAAAAACCGCAACAAACGGAAGCGTCCTACGGAACGTTCCCTCGCCACACGGCCTTCCCCGCCGTGAAGTAATACGCATTGTTGCCGGTCCGCAGGTCCTTCCCATAGACAAACGTCAGGCCCAGGCCGAGTACCCGCAGCTTCGCCTGGACTCCGGTGTCCCACAGCCAGCCGCGGCTGGCAAGCTCCGCGCCGGCGCCCGTGATCTTGCCCGTATCGAGAAACGGACTGAGTTTCACGGCCAGCAACCCATTCCCCCAGACGTTTTTGTCCATCTGCTGGTTCGACAGGAAATATTGCGTGCCCAGGGGCGCGCTGCCCTTGCGCCCCGCGCGGGTGCCTGGGTGCGCTCGCAGCCACAGGTCGTTGTCACGCTCCATGCCCAACTGAAAAAGCTCATCAAAGGGCGCTTGCCCCCAGATGCCGCCGGCCCGCGCCTCCGACTCGACCGCATAGTCGTCCCCCCGCGCCAGCGGAAACCATCGTGCCTGCGCCGTCCCCTGGGTCTTGGCGAATGCGTGCGCGGGTTGCGACCAGATCCGTCCCACCTGGTAGTCGGCCTGGGAATTCAAGGTGAAGCGGCGTTCGGGCACCCGCCAGAGCACATACCGCACGTGGCCAAACTGCTTCAGTTGCGGCCCGGTCAGCAGCAGTGGTGTCGCGATTGCCGTTCCGGCGGCCACGCTGCGATAGTCGCGATGCGAAAACTCCACGCCTGCGTCCCATCCCCAGCGACCGCTGTTCAAAGACGAGATCGCGACCGCCCCGGCCTCCCGCCGCAAATTCAGGGCACCCAGAGAAGGGGCTGGCCCGGCAAAGGATTGCCGGATGTCCCAGTTCTCATTGCGAATGTCGATTCCGAGCGAAGAATGCCACCTGGGATTCTGGTGCAGCGGCGCATCTAGAGCCACGGCCAGCCGCCGCTTCTGGGCGTCCCAGCGCACCAGCGAACGTACGCTCATTGCCGACCCGCCAATGTTGGCGTACTCCGGGTAGATGGTCTGGTAGGCAACGCCACCGAATGTCGACAACAGCCCCTCCCAGGGGTTGCCGCCCCAGCCATTACGCTCGGCAAGATTCAACTCGGCGTCGAACCTGCCGTCCGAACGCGTCGCCAGCTCGACGCGCGGCCGAGTGAAAACCCCCAATCCCTCCAGCCGCATGCGCGTCGTCTCTAGTTCCGTTAACCGCATCTGGCTTTCCGGGGCAAACGCCAGCGCGCGGTCCAGCAGCGCCGGCCGGATCCGCAGCGGCTCGTCATGCCGGATCTCCGCGATGTGCGGCTTCCCGGTGCGGTTCCAATACTTCACCGCGGCATCGAGATTCGCATCGAGGAAATAGAGCGTGGCCAAGAAGTCGTTCGCGTAGGCATCCCGCGGGTCCAGGGAGAGCGCAAGCCGCAGCCAGCGCCGTGCGCTCTCGGGTTGTTTCTGCTTGAAAGCCACGCCTGCCAGCTCGATGGGAAAGCGCTTGTCGTATTTAGCCTGCTGGCGTCCCTCGAGGAACGCAGCGCGCGCCTCCTGATATCGGCCGAGTTGGGCCAGGGCTGTGCCATAGGCAAAATCCATTTCCGCGTTTTTGTGCGGAAGAGACTCCAGCGTGGCTACAACATCCGCCCAGCGTTCCCGCCGCAGCAGTTGCGGGACCTGGGCAGTCACACCGGTGGGCGTATCAGGAAGCGACTGTCCATGTCCTGGCGGCGCAAGGGGGCTGACAAGGAGCACGAGGCCGACGAGCCGCACTATTGGGCCCAGCCAGGACCGCGCTGAGGGCGGGCGCCGGGCAGATGGCGCGATTGGAAAGGAGGGGGCGCTCGCCGCAGTCGAGATCTCTACGACGCCGGTTTCTCGTCCCCGGAGGAGGGCACCGCCAGCAGCGTCCAATGACTCGTGCCCCTCCATTCTTTTTCGAAAGTATCAAAATCCCGCTGCAACAGCTTGCGCTCGGCGGGGTCGTTCAGCAAGATGATGCGCTTTGCGGGATCGATCCCCACGATCACCACGTAGTGCAACGGCGCCCGGGATCCCGGCTGAAGTCCGGCAATCAGCGGCCGCCCCTTTGCCAGGTGAGCAGCCAGATCGTCCAACTGCCCGGCGAAGGCAAAGGTCCGGTAACCCTGGCGCCGCAGGTAACTCTCCATCTCCGACGCGTAAATGCCGCGGGCGCGCGCCGAGAACAACGTTTTCTGGATCTCGGCCGCGTCAGGCGTGCTCAGTGCGGCCCGGCCCTGCTGGCGCTGCCAATACTGCATGACCATGGCGATGCTGGCAGCGCCGCAGCCGTTCTTTTCCTGCTTTACGAAGGGAACGTCCAGCCACACGACTGCGGGCCCGGCCGCGCCCAACAGCACGCCTCCGCCCAGGCAAAGCAGCAGAACATGGGCAAGACTCTTACGCACGATCCTCTCTCAGCGTACCGCCACGATGATAAGGATCAGCGCCACGACGGCCAGTAGGATGATGATGAGGTCGCGGTCGCTCAGCGTGCCGGCGGCGAAATCCTTCTGCGCCTTCTCCGCGCGCTTGGCTAGCTGCGCCAGCTCGTCGTCGCTGAGCCGGGAAACGGCGTTCTTCACTTGTTGTCCGTCAATGTGGGCCGCCTTCAGCGCTTTCTCCGCCGCCGGGGTGGAGACGAACTGCCGCAGGGTTTCGATATTGCGCTGGCGGGCCTGGCTGGAAGCCACCGTCGCCTTCTGCAGATCCGACGGGCTCACCACGTGGCTTTGCGCCGCCACATCCTGAGGGACCAGGCACGTCACGGCGAGGGTGCAGGCCACTGCCGCGCGAACCAACTGCCGAAGCAAGCAATGCATGTTTGCATTCTCCTTAGGGATTCAGTTTCGGCCAGGGGTATTCCAAAAATATACCTGCTCTTGGACCGATTCGGCATAACAAAGGTTGTACGCGCGGACGGGCAGGGACCATCTGCCCTGCTGTGCACAGTCGCCATCCCTCGAACATTTACTTGCATTTTACAAGCTATCTTGCTAGCGTGTTTCCGGTGGCCGCCAGGGAAAAACGCAAACATCGTTCCGGGTGTCCGGTGAATCTGTGCCTGGAGGTGTTCGGAGACCGCTGGTCGCTGCTGATCGTCCGTGACCTGATGGTACGCGGCTACAAGACGTTCAAGGAATTCCAGGAATCGGGCGAGGGCATCGCAACCAACATGCTGACGGACCGTCTAAGAAAACTGGAGTCCAGCGGGATCCTCGAGCGCGAATCGGACCCCAGCGATGGCCGGAAAGTGAACTACCGGCTGACGCAGAAAGGAATCGATCTCGCGCCCGTGCTGCTCGACCTGCTGCTCTGGGGCGCGCGCCACGAACAGACCGGCGCGTCGTGCTCGGTGATTCTGCGGATGGCGAAGAACCGGGAAGAGATCCTGGCCGAAGTCGCGCGCCGCTGGCACGAACGCGATTCCACGCCACTCATCCCGCAGTTTGATCGCGCAGTCGCGCTCAACCTGGGAAGAGCGCGGAGAACGGGTGGTTCTCGCTCTTCCCCGGTCCCGAAGACCGCGTGATCGGCCTGTGGAAGAACAAAATGTAGTCGTGGCAAAGCACAAGCGTCCGCGAAGCGAGTTCGATTTGAAAGGAACGATACATGAGCAAAGTCCGCGTTCTCGTTGGCACCCGCAAGGGCGCATTTATTCTCACGTCCGACGGCAAGCGCCAGAACTGGGAGGTCAGCGGCCCGCACTTCGCGGGATGGGAGATCTACCACATGAAAGGCTCCCCCGTCGATCCCAACCGCATCTACGTGTCGCAAACCAGCGGCTGGTTCGGCCAGATCATCCAGCGCTCCGACGACGGAGGCAAGACCTGGCACCAGCCGGGCACGCCCACGGGTGAGCAGGCGCAGGCGGGGCAGCCCAAGGGGGAAAGCAACAAGTTCGTCTACGATGCCGCGGCGGCGCCGCTCACCACGCATCAGTGGTATGACGGCACGCAAAGGCCCTGGGAATTCAAGCGCGTCTGGCACCTCGAGCCGTCGCTCACCGATCCCGATGCCGTCTATGCCGGCGTTGAAGACGCCGCCATGTTCCGCACCACCGACGGGGCCAAGACTTGGGCCGAGATGCCCGGGTTGCGCGGCCATGGGACCGGCCCCAAATGGCAGCCGGGCGCAGGCGGCATGTGCCTGCACACCATCCTCCTCGATCCCGGCAATCCCAGGCGCATGTACATCGCGATCTCGGCCGCCGGCGCGTTCCGCACCGACGATGGCGGCAATACGTGGAAGCCCATTAACCGGGGCCTGCGCTCGCAATACATCCCTGATCCCAACGCCGAAGTCGGACACTGCGTGCACCACGTCGCCATGCACAAGTCGCGGCCCGATGTGCTCTTCATGCAGAAGCACTGGGACGTGATGCGTTCCGACGACGCCGGAGACAATTGGCGCGAAGTCAGCGGCAACCTGCCGACCGATTTCGGCTTCGTCATCGACGTGCACGCTCACGAGCCCGAGACCATCTACGTCATCCCCATCAAGAGCGACGGGGAACACTACGTGCACGAAGGCAAGTTGCGCGTCTACCGCAGCAAGACCGGGGGCAACGAGTGGGAGCCGCTGACCCGGGGGTTGCCGCAGGCTAACTGCTACGTCAATGTGCTGCGCGATGCCATGGCAGTCGATTCGCTCGACAAGTGCGGCATCTATTTTGGAACCACTGGGGGCCAGGTTTACGTCTCGGCCGACGCCGGAGAGAGTTGGAACCCGATCGTCCGCGACCTTCCCGCGGTGCTGTCGGTGGAAGTGCAGACCATCGCATGATTCGCGTCGTGCTTCCCCCGCACCTGCGCGCGCTCGCCCACGTAGGCGCGGAAGTCATGCTCGAAGTCCGGGGCCCGCTCACTCTGGGCGCGGCCCTGGACGAACTCGAGACCCGCTATCCGATGCTGTGCGGCACCATCCGCGACCATGTCACCAAGCAGCGCCGCCCCTTTCTGCGCTTCTTCGCCTGCGAGCAGGACCTCTCGCACGACCCCTATGACGTCGCCTTGCCGGATGCGATCGCCAAAGGCGCCGAACCGCTCATCGTGCTGGGAGCCATTGCCGGAGGTTAGCCGCAGCGGGACAACTCCGTGACAACTTCCCTGTCGAAAGGTGCAAGATTGCGCACCCGGCTCTAAGCTCGCGTCTTCAGTTGTTACGCCGGAGTGCTGTCCCGATGTCGCCCCCCGCGCAGCGAGGGCAAGCCCAGCGGGCCGTGAAAGGGAAAGCGCCCCCGCCGCGGGCTTCAGCAACACCGCCTGCATTTCGGGGACGCGGGTTGATCGCATTGAATGGACCGACATATCGATCGGGCACCAACGGGAGGACGACCAAGGCGGCGGCGGCAAAGATCAGAGCGTCGGTAAGCTCCTGCTCGCTTAACACTTCGCGGATGAAATGGTGAATTCCAGTTCGCGCCCTCAGCGCCATCGCAACCGTCACGGCCAGGGCTGAAGCCATCACCGGGTCTTTCGAGGCATATCCGCCCAGCAGCACGCTCAACAGCAGCGTGGTCTCGGTTGTCAGGCCCGGGTCCTGCTCCCTTGTGCGCACGTATCCGATTGCGCATAAACCGGCCACTCCGAGAAATGCGATGGCCAGCAGGGAGACACCACCGAGCGCCCAACTCACCCCACCCAGCAGAGAGGCAATCATGAACGTCCGAATACCCGCCGGGGAGCGCAAAGGTCCCTCCCCTTTTCGTCGTTCCCGCTCCGCCCCGATCAGCAGTCCAATTCCAAGCGCTGTGGCAAACCGGTAGGCGAGCTCATAAACGCCAGGGGTTATGTTCATCTGCCATTTATTGTCGGCTAGACAATCAGGCCTGTCCTAGCGCTTTTTGCGGTGCCGAGAACAAGATGCAACTTCCGCCCCCGTCCCAGGTAGTGGCCGCCCAGACAACCCGGTTCGCCCCGCCAGCAACTAAATATTTAGTTGACGTTCGCGCAGCCCTTCGTCAAACTCTGTGCTGGGTAGCACGAGAGGCGTGCGGCCCTAGACGCGGGGGCCGGCGCCGAGCTTGCTCCCCCAATTCACGACGGACCGGAGGATGGTGTGCCCCGTAGTCAATCCGCGACCCTGACAACGGCTGAACTGCGCATCATGCAGGTGCTATGGGAAAAGGGTTCGGCGAGCGTGCAAGAGGTTCTGGAAGCCCTCCCCAGTGACAAACCTGTTGCCTACAACTCGGTGCTCACCATCATCCGCATTCTGGAGAAGAAAGGCTTCGTGCGCCACGTGAAAGAGGGGCGCGCGCACATCTACCGCGCGGTGCTGAACGAGGAAGCGGCCAAGCGCTCGGAAGTACAGAACCTGCTGAGCCGGTTCTTTCAGAACTCGCGCGAGTTGCTGGTGTTGAACATATTGGAAGAAGAGGGCCTCGACCGCGAGGAACTGAAGCGCCTGCGAAAACGGCTGGAGGAGAGCCGCTAGCCCATGCTCGCCGCAAGTCTGCACGCTGTGGCTCAAATTTCGATGGAACGGCTGTTGAACGGCCTCGCCGAAGGCACAGCTGTTGCGGCGTTCGCCTGGGTGTTGCTGCGGATGGTGGGGCGTAGAAATTCGGGAACGCGGTTCGTGGTGTGGTTCTGTGCCCTGGTGGGGATGGCGCTGGCCCCATTTGCAGGGTTGGGTTCATCGTCTGGCCTCTCCCGGGGTGCAGGCGCGGCCGTGACGGTTCCAGGCGCGTGGTCGTTATACTTGTTCGCCGCGTGGGCAGTCGTGGCGGCGCTAGGACTGGCGCGAGTGGCGTGGGGATTGTGGCATCTGCGTTGCGTGCGGAGAGAGTGCACGCCGGTCGACCCGGCCGCGCTCGATCCCCGGGTAGCAAAAACGGTCGCAGAGTTCCGCTTGCCGCGTTGTGTCGAGCTGCTGGCTTCGGGAGACGTGCGAGTTCCCACGGCGATTGGATTTTTCCACCCCGCGGTGATTGTCCCCTCCTGGGCGCTGCGCGAGTTGAACGCGGCCCAATTGAATTCCGTCATTTTGCACGAACTGGCGCACCTGCGCCGCTGGGATGACTGGACCAACCTGGCGCAGAAAACCCTGCGCGCATTGTTCTTCTTTCATCCGGCGGTGTGGTGGGTGGAAAGCCGACTCTCGCTCGAGCGCGAGATGGCGTGTGATGACCTGGTGCTGGCGCACACGGCGAACCCGCGCGCCTACGCGGAATGCCTGGTGTCGCTCGCCGAGAAGAACCTGCTGCAGCGCGGAGCCGAGCTGGCGCAGGCGGCGGTGGGGCGGATGCGGCAGACGTCTCTGCGCGTGCTGCAGATCCTCGATGTGCGGCGGCCCGGGGGCGTCCGGGTATGGCAGCCGGCCCCGTGGGTCGTCGCGGGGTTCTCGGTGGTGTGCCTGGTTTCGGCCGCGCACGCGCCGAAGCTGATTGCTTTTCGCGATGCGGCGACGATGAGGCCCCCGCAAATGCAAAGCTCCTCGTTCGCGGGCGTTGTGCCCACTTACGTCGCGCCGGTTCTTCCGGCAAAGTATGTGACTCCGGCGGCCGAACATTTCGTTCCCGTCAGAGCCCGCGCCAGCATGTTAAAGAATGACCGGAGAACCGTTCTTGGCGCAGCACCTGCGAGGCGAATTTCCCGGGTCATGAAGTCTGCAAATGTCACCGCGCCGGTTCTGCCGGCTCCGCCACACGAGTCCCCGAGCGCCGCGCGCGTGGTGCGGACCTCTTTCGCCGAATTCCATCCAGTCATCGTGGTACAGCAAACCGTCTACCTCTTCGTGCAGAACCCCTCGCTGGGCGGAGTACCCGTAATCTGGAAGGTCAGCGTGTGGCAGCTCGGCTTGTCGCCGCAACCACCGGCATCGCTAGCGCCGGACAGTCCCTCGAAATCCATATAGGAGTGTTGGCGCCAACCCGGAGACGATCTTCATTCGGCTTAAAGAACTAATGAATTAGTTGATATCCCAAATCGAAGTACCAAGGAGAAATCAAGACCATGAGGAACTGGATCAAAACTGCTGCTCGCCTGGCGATCGCGCCCCTGCTGGCCCTGGGCCTGATAGGATCGCTGGCGGCCTATCATTCCGTCCAACCGGCTGTTGCCAAAGCGGCTGCGGCGGCCCCCGCGCCGGCTGCGGCCCCGCTCGACGATTCGAGCGTCAGCGCGCTGCTAGCGCTCGACAACGCCATGGAGACCCTGGCTGCCCGCGTGACCCCGGCCATCGTCAACGTGACGGTCGCGTCGAAGCCAAAAGGCGGCGACGAGCGGGAGCAATTCGACATGCCCGACGAAATGCGGCGCTTTTTCGGGCCAGGCTTCAACTTCAGCTTTCCGCGGCCGGAACGGCCGCAGATTGAACACGGTTTGGGTTCGGGCGTGCTCATCTCGCCCGATGGCTACATCGTGACCAACAACCACGTGGTTGATGGCGCGGTCGACGTGCGGGTGACCATGAGTGATCGCCGGGTGCTCCCGGCCAGGGTCATTGGGACCGATCCGCTGACGGACCTGGCCGTGATCAAGATCGACGGCAAGAACTTTCCCAGCGTCCCCTGGGGAGACTCCACGCAGCTCAAGCCGGGACAGACCGTGCTCGCGTTCGGCAATCCGTTCGGCTATCGCTTCACGGTGACGCGCGGCATTGTGAGCGCGTTGAACCGCCCGAACCCCGCGCAGGACGATGCCCGCCGGCCGGGACAGTTCATCCAGACCGATGCGGCCATCAACCCGGGCAACTCCGGGGGACCGTTGGTCAACGCGCGCGGGGAAGTGGTCGGCATCAACACCTTCCTGGTGTCGAACTCGGGCACGTTCTCCGGCATGGGATTCGCCATCCCTACCCAGATCGCGCGCCCGACGGTTGACGCCCTGGTTCGCAACGGCAAGGTTAGCCACGGCTACATGGGCCTGGGCATTACGGACGTGACTCCGGAAAACGCGAAGTTCTTTGACTCGAAGGACTACCGCGGGGCCATCGTCACGCAGGTTGAGCACGACTCGCCGGCCGCGAAGGCCGGTCTGAAAGTCGGCGACCTCATCACTTCCCTGAATGGCAAGGAGGTCAACGACGCCAGCGACCTGCAGGTCAAAGTTGGGCAAACCGCCCCGGGCACCACGGTCAAACTCGAGGTGGTGCGCGACGGCAAGAGCATGGAGCTGCCGGTGACGCTCGAAAAGATGGGGGCGCGCGAGTCGGGAGGAGAGGACGCTTCCAACCCCGAGGGCAGCAAGCCGCGCTGGGGTCTGGGTCTCGCCGACCTGTCCCCCGATGTGCGCGAGCAATTGCAGACCCCCGATGACGTGAAGGGCGCGGTGGTGGAGCGCGTGGTACCGGGCAGCCCGGCCGACAACGCCGGCCTGCGTCCCGGCGACGTGATCCTGAGCGTCAACCGGCACCCGACCCCGTCCGCTTCGGAAGTGAAGAAAGCGCTGGCCGACATTCCGAAAGGGCAGGACGCGCTGTTGCTGGTGCGCTCGGGCGGGGGAAATACGTTCCGGGTGCTGCACTCCGCGGAAGGAACGCAAGGATAGGTTTCCCCAAGTAACGCTGATGGGGGCCTCGCGCACGGGGCTCCCTTTTTTTGTGGGCTGGCAAGGCAGCGAGTCTAGGGCAGGCTGGCGTCGTCGGAAGCGGAGGCGGGCGAAGCTTTCAGCAGCAAGCTCAGCTCCTGCTCCAGTGCCTGGCGGGTGGCGTCCTCGAGATCTCTAAAACGGAACGGCTGCAGGCATCCTTTGGTCGCCCACATGGGAAACAGCATTTCGGCCTGGCTGCGCACAGTGGTGGACCCGACGTGGAACAGGACCTCCACCTGAATGCCCTCATCCAGGGGCTTCTCCAGCTGCAGCAGGCCGCCGTTGGCGGAAAGCTGGTTCAATCGGGTGCGCACCTGACGCCGGTTCTGCAGCTGCAATAGGGCGAGGATTGAGCCACCCAGCTTGACGCGGGCTCCGCGTCTCTGGCGCTGCAATTGGGGTGCCTGGGCCATGGCCGTTCTTACTATCCCACCCCAGGGCGCGCCTGAGGAGGTTACGAAAGCTCCCGTACCGGCTGCCCTATCCTTGGTCGCAGGCTTGCTGCAAACCAGCGCTATCGACCGTGTCCATTTGCAGCATCGCCTTCATCACCCTGGCTGACTTAGCTGGATTCTTCTCGGCGGGTAGCTTGTCCAGCAGGGAAGGAATGATCTGCTACGAGAGGTCGTACTTGTCCTAGAGCTAGCCGCAGCGATCCTTGCGGCCCCTAGCCGAGAGTTTTTCCCACAGCCGGTCCACTTCATCCTGCGTTTCACAGCTCCCGAAAAACGAGATCGCCGGGGTGAACGAAAACCTCGGCCGCCGTTCAAGGCCTAGAACTGCTGACCCTTGAGCTGAAAAGTGGCCGACATGACCGAGCCTTTGGGGCCGGGCGTCGCCGTAGCGCGAGAGGTGCCGCACCCGGGAGTTGTTGAAAATCGAAACGTAGAAGTTGACGGCCTCTTCGGCCTGCGCGTTAAACCACAAGAAACCCGTCAAGCGCCTGCGAAAGCCGGGCGCCCCGCAGTTCCGGCAAAGCCTGTCAGGCCTGTGTGTTTTCAGATTGACCCAGTCACCATGGAGCGAGACGGAGTTACGAAAGTTTCCGGAAATTCCCGCAATTGGTTGGATTCGTTGACTTTAGCTGCTAATTCTAGAGCACCACCAGTGTGTGCCCGGCCGTACCCAGGGCACGGGAAAGGCAAGAAGTCACAGGATGGCTGGCCGAGCACAGACTTGGGACGAAATGTCGTTCAGCGCCCGCGCCTACATTGCTGTGGTCGTCGCGCTGGGCTCGACGGTGCTGGCCGTCAGCGCCTTGCATCCCAGCATTCACCAGCCGGCAAAGTTCGTTTCCTACCTGCTGATCGCGATGATTGCCTCGCGGCTGAAGGTGAACCTTCCCGGCATCACCGGAACGATGTCGGTGAACTTCCTGTTCATCCTGCTGGGCATCTTGGAACTGAGCTTCACCGAGACCCTGGGGCTGGGGTGCGTGGCGATCCTGACGCAATGTTTTTACCGCGACCGTCCCCAGACCGTGCAGGTCGTCTTCAACACCTGCGCCACGGCCTTTGCCATCGCGCTGGCCTTTTGTGTGTATCACGTGCCGCTGTTCCCGATGCAGAGGAATCCGGCGGTACTGCTGGTGGCCACGGCCGCGACCTACTTCGCGGCCAACACGCTGCCGGTGGCGACCATCATTTCGCTCACCGAGCACAAGTCGCTGCGCCGGATCTGGGCGGATTGCTACTTCTGGTCCTTCCCTTACTACCTGGTGGGCGCTGGAGTCGCGGGCCTGCTGAGCTGGCTGAATCGTATCGTGGAGTGGCAGACGTCGCTGCTGGTGCTGCCGGCCGTGTACCTGATCTACCGTTCCTACCGTCTGTACCTGGCGAAGCTGGAAGATGAAAAGGGCCACGTGGAGGAGATGGCCAATCTTCACATGCGCACCATCGAAGCACTGGCGCTGGCCATCGAAGCGAAAGACCACACCACGCACGACCACCTCCAGCGCGTGCGCGTGTATGCCGTCGAGGTGGCGAAGGAACTTCAGGTCAGTCCCGAGGAGATGGAGGCACTGCAGGCTGCGGCCTTGCTTCACGACATCGGCAAGCTGGCGGTGCCCGAGCACATCATTTCCAAGCCGGGCAAGCTGACGCCGGAAGAATTCGAAAAGATGAAGATCCACCCGGTGGTGGGTGCCGAGATTCTGGAGCGCGTCCGCTTCCCCTACCCCGTGGTGCCGATCGTGCGTGCGCACCATGAGAAATATGACGGCAGCGGCTATCCCTTCGGGCTGAAGGGAGAGGAGATCCCGATCGGCGCGCGCATCCTGAGTGCGGTCGACTTCCTCGACGCGCTCGCCTCCGACCGCCAGTACCGCCGCGCCATGGCGCTGGAAGAAGTCATGGAGCGGCTGAAGCTGGAATCGGGCCGCTCGTTCGATCCACGCGTCGTCAACGTGCTCATGCAGCGCTACAAGGATCTGGAAAAGCTGATTGAGAAGCGCCCGGAAGCCGTCCAGTGGTCAAGGCTCTCCACCGACGTGAAAGTGGAGCGCGGGGAGGCGCCGGCGGCAGGTTTCGTGACCACCGGCCTCAAGGACAACAAGGAAGCGACATTCCTGGCCTCGATTGCGGCCGCGCGCCAGGAGGCGCAGGCGCTGTTTGAACTGAGCCAGGACCTCGGGGCTTCGCTCAGCCTCGACGAAACGCTGTCAGTGTTCTCGGTCAAGCTGAAACGCCTGGTGCCCTATGATTCGATTGCGATCTACGTGCTGCGCGGCAGCCTGCTGGTCCCCGAGCACGTGAGCGGTGACAATTTCCGCTTGTTTGCTTCCCTGAAGATTCCCATGGGGCAAGGGCTGTCGGGCTGGGTGGCGCAGAACCGCAAACCGATCATCAACGGCAATCCTTCGGTCGAGCCCGGCTATCTGAACGACCCGACCAAGTTCAGCACCCTGCGCTCCGCCCTGGCCCTGCCTCTGGAAGGGCTGAACGGCGTGGTGGGCGTGCTGGCGCTCTACCAGGCCGCCCCTGACGCCTTCAAGTCGGACCACCTGCGCATCCTGCTGGCAGTCACCTCCAAAATGGCGCTGGCCATCGAGAACGCGCTCAAGTATCAGCAGGCGGAAAGCTCGGCGACAACCGACTACCTGACGGAACTGCCCAACGCGCGCTCGCTGTTCCTGGAACTAGACCGCGAACTGGCGCGCAGCAAACGCCGCAATGCGTCGCTGACTGTCATGGTCTGCGACATGGACGGCTTCAAGCAGATCAACGACCGCTTCGGACACCTGGAGGGGAATCGCGTGCTGCGCCTGTTCGCGCAGGCGCTGAAGCAATCCTGCCGCGAGTACGACTACGTCGCGCGCATGGGCGGCGACGAGTTCGTCGTGGTCGCGCCGGGCCTGGCCTCAGAAGATGGCGTGAAGAAGGCCGAGCAGATCCGCGAGCTGGCGCGGCAGGTGGGCCAGGAAATCTGCCAGGAAGACATCCTCTCGATGAGCGTGGGCCGCGCCGAGTATCCCAAGGACGGCAGCGACGCCGAGGCGCTTCTGGCTGAAGCCGACCGCCGCATGTATGCAGAAAAGCAGCAGCAGCCCAACCGCAAAAACCGCCGCCTCTATCCCCGCATGAAGGGTCGGATCACGGTCGAGTTCCGCCCCGAAGCGAGCGAGGTGCCAGTGCTCGGCAACCTGACCAACATCAGCCTGGGCGGATGCTACATCGAGACCAGCGTGATTCTTGCGCCCGAAAGCAAGCTGTGGATCAACTTCTCGCTGGATGACGGGCTGATGCAGGCTGAAGGCAGCGTGGTGCGCACCGACCCGGGCGTGGGACTGGCCATCAAGTTCAAAGAAGGCAACCGCGACAGCCGCGCCCACCTGCACAAGATCCTGGAGTTCGTGGACCGCAGCACGCGCACCTACGACCAGCAGTACCTCGCCAAGCTGGGGCGGAAATAAGTTGCGCGTCGGGCGCTCCTGTCCGGCATCAATCTCGGCTTAAGACGCCTTTCGACCCAGGGGAAAGCTATTTGCGCCCGGGATGGGCCTCGCCCTTGGCCGAGAACATGGAATACGGCCAGTTCTTTTTCTTGACGGGATCTTCGGCGGGCGCTACCGGAACCGGAGGGGCGATTTCTTCGGTGACCCAGTCGGCGGGAGTTTTCTGAATTCCCCAGACGTTGCCGGGATTTTCCAGCGCCAGCCCGAGCAGGTAGGCCTTGCCGTCAGACCCGAGGGGCAGGCAGTTGGCGACACGAGCCGTGGCCTGCGCCCCGCCCGGCAGGCCGTCGAGTAAGACGCGTGTTCCCGCTTCCAGCGCCTTTGAGAGCTTGACTCCGCAGCCCTGCGGATTCACGACCAGCGTGTGCGACTGCTCCGCGAACAGCGGAGCCGGGGCGAGCGTGGTCAGACGCACGGGAATCTCCACCCGCAGCCGCGTCATGCGGCGAGGGGATTCGGCTTGTCCGGCAGCAGGGGCCATCTCGGTTGGAAGGGCGTGAGAAACGCCCCTGATATGAAGTTTGCCAAATGCAGGGCTGTGGGCGGGGTGATATCGGCGCGGCCGGGGTCACGAAAGTAACCCTTCCCGCGGGCATCTTTTCAGGTCTCAGACCGTGATCGGCAGAATCTGCACCAGCGGGCCGCCCGCCGCCATGTTCTTGCGCAGCATATTGGCGGAGGGAATCCCCGTGCGGTGAAACGACTTCTCGCAGTCCGTCGAGGAAGGCCCGCGCATGCTGCCTTCCATGTAGGCGAGACCCGGGCAGCGGCTGCAGGACGCGGCGTGCGTGCAGGTCGAGCAGACCGGCAGGTCTTTCACCTTGATGTTGCGCACCTCCTCCATCTGCGGCGAGCGATACCAGATGTCGGCAAACTTCTGTCGCCGCACGTTACCGGTGGGCAGCGGGAATTGCACGCAGGGGAACACATCCCCGTAGGGCGAGATGTAGCAGGCGGTGTGCCCGGCGCTGCAGGAGTAGCCTTCGAGCACGTCATCGTCGACCGGGTCCGGGGGCTTGCAGTACTCGTCTACGTCGCCAACCAAGCTCGTGTCCTGGAACAGCACCTCCAGATGGTCGGAGTCGACGCGCAGGTTCAGGACTGAGGTATCGCCGTCGAGCTTGGGGGTCACCGTTGGATCGAGCGTGTAAGACACGCCCAGTTCCTTGGCCAGCGCGTGCGTGCCCTGCTGATCGGCGCGGTTGACCGTCATCAGCACATTGGACAGCGTGACCTTCAATCCTTGCGACTTAAGAAAGCGGATCGCATCGAGGGTACGCTTGAACGATCCGGGCAGCTTGGTAATGGCGTCATGCACTTCGGGGCGGTGCGAGTAGACGCTGAGCTGCACCTGCTCCACGCCGAGTTCGCGCAGGCGGCGGGCCTCGGCTTGGTGGATCATGACGCCGTTGGTCTTCACCTTGACGTTAAACATCAGCTTGCGGGCGTGCTCTACCAGATCGAGGAAGTCGCGCCGCATGAAAACTTCGCCGCCGCTGAACACCAGGAAGAAGACACCGGCTTCGGCCAACTGCTCCAGCACGTTCTTGATTTCCTGGGTGGTCATCTCGCCCTTGTCGTCGTGGTCGAGATAGCAGTGCACGCAGCGCTCGTTGCAGCGGTAGGTGACGTCGATGTGCACGGTCAGCGGGATACCCAGCTTAAAGGCCCGCTCGTTCATTTCCGCCATCAAAGTCATGATCGCTCCGCGGGCCCGGGCGCCGGGGCCGGAATAGGGTGATCGGAAACTAACAGGATTCCATGCTGCGACAACTCGCTGACAAACTGCTCTGCATCCACGCGCGCGGCTTCGGGCGTGACGTCGAACTCCTCGCACACCTTCTGTTCTACGATCTGGGAAAGGGGTGTGCAGCCGTCGGCCGCCTGCCAGATCGCCGTCGCCACCTCGTTCAAGGTAAAGAACGTGGAATCGCGGACGGACATGATCATCATTTCCCCGCCCAGCATGCGGGCGGCGATGGCCGGGCTCCGCGCGATGTATGTTTCTGCCATACCCCTCACGTTCTACTCAATCAACTGCCACACCCGCGCGTCGGGAAAAAACGTAAGCTGTGAAGCCGGAATGCGCTCCAGAAATTCGGCCGCAGAACGGAATACCATTTTTACAAGATCGGCGTCATCCGCGAAAAACAGTATATTCCGCAAGAGCATTCGCAGGGCTCCGGCGGGATCGACCCGGTCAATACGATTCTCCGGTCCCTTGGCCAGAAAAAACAGGCGCTCGACCGGGGCGGAGGCGTTCTCGCCCGGCTGGGCCAGTTCCCCGGCGAACGGCGTACCACAGGCCCGATACCCCTCGCCGTCGCGGCGCACGTATGAAATCTCGTCCGTCAGCAGCATAACGTCGGGCGGCGCTAGCCGCGAAATCGTGGTCTTGCCGGCCCCCGAGATGCCGGAGAACAGGAACGCGCGGCCACCCCGGATCGCGCTGGCCCCATGCAGCAGGAAGCCTCCCGCTGGGGCCTGGATCAGCGAATGCACAATCCGCAGGACCGAATCGATGGCGTAGGGACTGGGAGCCTGCAGGATCCGCCCGGTGCGCGTCGCCGGATCCATCTCGGCAAGGAAGTCGCCGCGTTCCAGGCGCCAACGGCCAAGTTCCTTCCACACCCGCAATTCGTTCTCGCCATCGTCCGGGGGGAACAGGTAGTCCGGGCGCACCTCGACGTCGAAGCTAAAGGCAGATGCTCCCGGCCGTCCGAGGTAGCCGTGGTAGCGCTGCTCGACCATGGCGAGGAAGCCCGGGTCGGGGGTGCGCAGAACGATGGGCATCCCGCCGATCTCCACCGACACTTCCTGCGACGACGCCAGTTGCTCCACCGTGGTCATTCCTTTTCCATTTGCGCTGACGCTTGGGACTTAACTCAGCGACCCCGGTTCGGCCGCGATCCCAGGCTCCGCCGCCGGTCCACGCCTCCAGGCGTGCCAGCGCAAGGCAAGACTGCGCAGTCTCCCCGAGTACGCCAGTGCCAGCCCGGCTAGTCTGCGGGGCCGCGAAATTCGCGGCAAGGGTCGGGCACGCCCATCCACTCCCCAGACTGCGGTCACGATCCCTAACAGTTCCGCCGCCGAAACCGGGGCGTCAGCTGCGCGCATAGCATCGCCGCGCGTCAGGATCCGAGCAGGCGATGCCTCAATCCGAATCGCGCGATGAACGAACAGCCGCTCGGACCGGCGAAACGCGACGATGTCTCCACAGCGGACCTGATCGCTGGCTCGCGCTTCGATGGTCAACAGCTCGCCGGGCCACAGGCTGGGCAACATGCTGTATCCCAGGGCAGCCAGGCGCACGCGTCCCGTGCGCCGCAAGACTTCCAGGGCGAGATTTTGCTGGATGTGCTCCCGGCACTGGGCGCTGGCAGCCATACTCAAAGCAGACTCAGGAACTCTCAAAGCAGACTCAGGAACTGCGGCGCCGCCGTCCGCGACAGTTCTGCTGCGTGATGGCAATCTTGCCGCAGGCCAGGGCCATCGTCTCGAAGACCTTCTCGAAGCGGAACTCAGGCTTGCAGTAGGGTTTCTTTTCCGCTCGGGGCTGATCGAGGAAGCTTCGTTCCGCTTCGGCAGGAGGGCGGTTTTTCGAATTCATAGACGATTCCAGGGGCCTCGTTCCGGCTTCCCGCAACAACACCCACAACCGGGGGTGAAAAATTCGGTGGGGGAAGTGTACAACAGACGCGCGAACATTTGTAACCCGATCTGGGCCGTACGCCTGTGGCAAAAACTGTCGAAATCCTGAGACAAATTCAATAGAACGACAAGCTGCCGTCCAAACGGGCTTTGCGCAAGGTCCAGGTGAAGCAAAGCAGTCCCAGCGGCAACAGGATCCCCGCAAATAGCGCCAGGACGGCGAGCTCCTTGCCCAACCGGAGCACGGAAGTCCCTTCCAGCAGCGCCTGCCGCATCGCCTCCAGACAGTGGGTGATCGGGATGATCTGGGCCAGACGGCGCAGCGGTGCAGGCAGCGTTTCGATCGGAAACATCGAGCCGGTCAGGAACCAGACCGAACCCAGTCCCCACACAATGGCGGAACCCTTCTGCATGGCAATCTGCACCGCCGCGGCAAACAGACCCAGCGCGGACGCGATCGCGATCGAAAAGGCAAAGATCACCACCGACGCCACCAGGTTGGGATGCAGCGGTGCTCCAAAGGCAAAGCCCGCTAGCAGATAGAACAGGAATGCGACCGCGTTGGCCGCGAACGCCGAGACTGTACTCAGAAACACCAGCGTCGCCGGCGAGGTCGAGGTGGTCATCAGCACTTCCAGGGTGCCCGACTGCTGCGCATCCTGCACGATCTGCAGGAAGGAATGCGCTCCCATCAGCAGGAACGTGTAGAAGCCGGTGCCCACCAGCAGGAACGGGAAGTAGCCCTCTCCTGCCGGACGAAACGACGGGCCCACGGCCCGAGCCAGGAAGAAAAACGCCGCCAGTTCGGTGACCGCGCCGGCCGCCGCCACCAGGAACCCGGCGCGGTAGCGCACGGCCGTGAGCAGATCACGGCGGACGATGGCCGCCGTCTTGTCCAGAAGAAGCGCGATGCTCATCGTTGCTCCCGTCCCACCACCGGCTCGACTTCCTCAAGTTCCCGCGTGGTCTGGAAATAGAAGGAGCGCAGCTCGTTGACCAGCATGCTGGGCGAAAGCGCGGTTTCGGCAGCGACCCTGCCACGCACCAGCACCGCAACCTGGTTGCCCACTTCGACCGCCTCGTTGAAGTTGTGGGTTGCCAGCACCACGGTCGCGCCCCGCGAGGGCAGTTCCCGCACCATGTTCCAGAATTGCGCGGCCGAGCCCGGATCAAGGCTGCGCGTGGGCTCATCGAGCAGCACCACCGAAGGCCGGTGAATCAAGGCGCGCGCGATGCCCAGGCGCTGGTACATGCCGCTCGAGAATTTCATCACCAGCGTGTCGCCCGCTTCCAGCAGGCCTGTGCGGGCCAGCAACTCATCGATTCGTTCGCTCCTCTGCCGGCGGGGGACATCATTCAGCGCGGCAAAAAAGTCGAGGTTCTCGCGCGCAGACAGCCGCGGAAAAAACGACCTCTCGGTGGCCACCGCGAACCCCACGCGTCGCCGCACCGCGTGCGGATCGCACAGCGTGTCGAAGTCCTGCACCAGCACCCGCCCAGCATCCGGCAGCAGCATGGTCGAGATCAGCTTCAGCGTGGTGGTCTTGCCGCTGCCGTTCGGGCCCAGCAGCACCAGCACGCTGCCCGTCGGCACCTCCAGCGAAACGCTCTCGAGAGCCCGCGTCTCCCCGCCCCTCTCGCTTCCCAGCCAGTTGAACAGCGCGGGCCGATGACGGTAAATCTTGCTGACGGATTGCAGGCAGACCGCGGGCATAGCTCGACCCAATACGTCCTCAGACCTTGAAAGCTCTGTATTATAGTGGCGCCGCGATGGCGATTTGGCAGCCGGGAAAGCGCGTCCTTGGAAGACCGGGGAACATGGGAGCTTCGAAATTCCAAGCGCGCGGAACGAGCAGTTTCCTCGAAACGACGAACGCGCTCCTGCCTTCACAAACCGCGGGGATTGTGGCCTCACATGCCCTCAGTAAACACCTGCCCTGCCGCTGTCATTCTTGAGAGCGAAAGCGGCGGAGACTTCCCGCCCGAGTTCGCGCTGCTACTGGCTTGCAGCACGCTGCGAACAGACGGGACGCGACAGGCCGAAATTTCCAGGCTCAGCGAAAGCGGCCTCGATTGGCCGCGCGTGCTGGAACTGGGCGAGCATCACGGCGTTCTGCCTCTGGTGCATCAGGCGCTCGAGGAAACCAAAGCGCAGGTTCCCCCGGAGGTGCGGCTTGCACTCGACGCCCGATGCGAGGAGAACGTCCGCCGCAGCCTGCGCTTCACCGCCGAGCTTTTCCGGGTTCTCGATTGCCTGCAATCGGCGGGCGTGCCTGCGATGCCCTATAAAGGACCTGTACTCGCGCAAATCGCATACGGCGACCTCGCGCGGCGCGATTTCTCTGACCTCGATGTGCTGGTCCCGCGGGAGGAAGTGTTGCGCGCGAAGGAGGCGCTGCGAAGCCTCGGCTATGCCCCGGCTGCGCGGTTCTCCGCCGCCGAGGAGCGCGCCTATCTCGCCACCGGCTACGAGTATACCTTCGACGGTCCGGCCGGGGCTAACCTGCTCGAGATCCAGTGGGACATCGTGCCCCGCTTCTATTCGGTCGATTTCAGGATGCACGAGTTCTTTACGCGGGCGGTGGAGGTCGAACTGGCCGGCCGGAGAGTGAAATCTCTGGCCCCCGAGGATCTGCTGCTTGCCCTCTGCGTGCACGCCGCCAAGCATGCCTGGATCCGGCTATGCTGGCTGCGCGACATCGCGGGCGTGACGAGCGCGCTGACGATTGACTGGGACGCCATGGGGCGTCGGGCCGGCAGACTCGGCATTCGGCGCATCCTCGGCGTGAGCCTTGCGCTGGCCCAGCGGCTGCTGGGAGCCGACATGGCACCCGCGATGCGGGCTTGTTTGGCGGCCGATCCGCAGGTCCGCCGGTTGTGCGCGCAGATCATCGGGCGCATCCCTGCCGGAGAATGCAACACGGAGTCCCCCGACTATTTCCGTCTGATGCTGCGCCTGCGCGAGCGCGTCCTCGACCAGATGCACTTTGCGATGCGTCTGGCCTTCACGCCGAGCGTCGGCGAATGGAAGCTGGTGCGCCTGCCCGCGCCACTGTTCCCGCTCTATCGGGGGATACGGCTGTTCCGGCTGGCGAAGAAACTGCGTCGGGCAAGGTCGGATCGTTCCGAGTAGGCCCCCTTATCGCAACCGGGCATTCGCCCTGGCCCGGCACACGCCGGCCCGGAGCCCGCGCTGCACCATCTGCGCGTAGCCCGCCGAGTCCATCGCCTGCATGACCGCCGCTGCAGTTCCGCCGGGCGTCGCCGCCTCGTGCAGCAGAGCCTCCAGCGACTCTTCGCCTTCGCGCCAGGCATGAATCGCATCGGCCAGCGCGTGGGCGGCAGCGGTAAAAGCGGTCTGTCGGCTGAGGCCTAGCTTTTCTCCGGCCGCGCTGAGCACCGCGAGCGCGTGGTAGCCGTGGCTCGGAGAGTAAGTCACCGTGAACGCGTCAAACCGCCTCTCTGGGACCTCGACGACCGTACTGAAATTTTCGAAGAAGTCCCGCACCAGGGTCCGGCCCCGGCGCGGAAATCCCCGCGCGAAGGCCACCGCGGTCAGGCCGTTTCCCGAGCGCGCGACGGGGCTCGGCATGGCCCGCGCCCAGAGAAACTGCGGCGCCAGTTTCTGCAAGCGGGCCAGTGGAATTCCGGCCGCGAGGCTGCAGGCAAGCACGCTCGTCTCTCCTTTCGCAGAGGGCGCCTGCGGCTGCCGACGACGGACTTCTTCCAGCACGTACGCCACGTGCGCCGGCCGCACTGCCAGGATTAGCAATCCTGCCCCCTGGACCGCCCGCAGCAGATCAGCCTCGGCCTGGATCCTGAATTCTTTTTTCAGAGCGCGGAGCTTGTGCGCATTGCGGTCGTGCACTACGATCGGCGCGCCGTACCTGGCCAGCCGCAGCCCGCAGAGCAGGGCCGCTGTAATGCGTCCGCCGCCAAGAAACACGGTCCTTCCATATGGCTTTGTCATAGGAACCGAAGTTGCTGGGCCGAGGTCGAAGGTGCGGCGCAAATCAGTCGGCTGTGCCTCCGCCGTCCACCACCAGGGCCGCCCCGGTCATGAACGAGGAATCGTCGGAAGCCAGGAACAGCACCGCCTTGGCGATCTCTTCAGCCGTTCCGACGCGCCCCAGCGGCCGGTTTGCGCAGCCGGCGATGTACTCCTCCCAGCGCAGCCCGCGCATCTTCGCGTCCTGCGGCAGCATGGGCGTCTCGACATCGCCCGGGCAAATGCAGTTCACGCGAATTCCCTGCCGGCCATGATCGATGGCCATCGCCTTGGTCATCAGCACCACTCCGCCCTTGGACGCGCAATAGGCGACTGCCTTATCGCCGCCCACCATGCCCCAGCCGGAGCTGTTATTGATAATCACACCGCGGCCCTGCGCGATCATGCCGGGCAGCGCCGCCTTCGACATCAGGAACGTGCCTTTCAAGTTGATGTCGATCTGTTCGTCCCACTCTTCTTCGCTGCACTCCAGGGTATCGTGCGGGTAGAAGATGCCGGCATTGTTGAACAAGATGTCGAGCCGTCCAAAGGAAGCGATCGTTTCGCGCACGGCGCACTCGCACTCGGCGGCCTTGCGCACGTCGGCGCGAAGGAAGATGGCCTTGCCCCCCGCCTCAAGGACCTTGGCCGTGACCGCGTGGCCGCGCGCTTCGTTGCGTCCGGTGATTGCAACAGGCGCTCCCTCGCGGGCAAACAACCGGGCGGTGGCCTCGCCGATACCCGAGGTGCCGCCGGTAATGAGCGCGACTTTTTCTGCAAGGCGCATGCGGGATGGGGATCCGCGAGCTATCTTACCGGTTTGGGCACGGAAGTACGAACCGGAGGTGCCACACGAAAGATAGGGGGCGAAGCAGCGGCTCCCCCGCCCCGCCTAAAGACGCTTCCCCCACCTGCCGAAGAAACGAGGGTGGAGAAATCGCGATGTCCGAACGCCGTAGCGAACCGCGCGTCCGAGCCGCCCTGTGGGTCGAGGTCGCGGGCACTGACGTCCAGCACGAACCGTTTTCCGAGCGTGTGATCGCCATCAACCTGAGCGAACATGGCGCGCTGCTGTGGGGGGTAGAAGCCGAACTCCGCAGCGGCGATGTCATCACCGTCGCCTACCACGAAAGAAAGGGCCAGTTCCAGGTGGTTTGGGTGCTGGAGGAGAGCGCCGTCGGAGCCGAAGTGGCGGTGCATCGCTTGGCCGAGCAGCCGTGTCCCTGGGAGGAGGCCCTGGCGGCGGGGGTGGGCCAGTGACCATTCTTGAGACGACGGCGACCCAACTCGATGACGACCTGCTGGCCGTTTTGGGGAGACAGTTTTCGGCCAGTCCCCATCCCATGTGGGTCTTCGACCAGACCAGCCTCGCTTTCCTGGCTGTGAACGACGCGGCCCTGCGGCAGTATGGTTACTCGCGAGCGGAATTTCTGAGCATGACCATTCTCGATATCCGCCCGCCGGAGGACATTCCCCAGGTCCTGTGCAATGCCCTGCGGCCTCACACGGCCACCGGCCAGCCCGAGCGGTGGCGGCACCGTACAAAAAGCGGCGAGATCGTGGAGGTAGAAGTCGTCGGTGTCTCGGTAATCTTCGACAACCGCCTGGCCCAGCTGGTCACGGTGTACCCGCGCCGGCGCGCGGCCTCGGTGAACTGAACTATGCCGATAACGCATGCCAATACGCGGCGTTGGGTGCGACACAAGATCGACGTGCCCATTCGTGTCATCGTAAATCGCTCGCTGAAGACCAGCGTGGTTCCCGGGAGGGGCAACGAACTGAGCGAGGGCGGCATGGCCCTTACGGCGGGCGTCGAGTTAAACCCGGGCGACGAGGCCGCCATTGAGTTTACCCCGCCCTACTCGGGGATGCCGATCCGCATCCGCGGCGTGGTTCGCAACCGCAAGGGATATCGCTACGGCGTCGAGTTCCTCATGGTCAGCAATGAGGAAATCGAGCAGGCCAACCGGCTGCGCATGGTGCTGAGGGGGATGAGCGAAGAGTAATCCGCAGATAAGCTAGAGAGGTCGGACTTCGCCCGGCCGAACTGACGAGGACATCTGTCCCTGCTCGAGGAGCCCAGACCCTACCGGCTTGCCAGGCCCCCGGCCGTCTCGGCGCCGTCGATGGTGAACACCTGCCCGGTGATGTAGGCAGCGTCGTCCGACGCCAGGTAGGCGAACAGCGCCGCAATCTCTTCGGGCTGGGCGTGACGGCGCAGGGGAACCTTGCGGTTCACCTCGGCCAGCATCTCGTCGGTGTACTCGGCGCGCTGCATGGGGGTCAGGACATAGCCCGGAGCGACCGCGCACACCCGCACTTTCGGTGCCAGCTCGAGTGCCATGGTTTTTGTCAATTCGATGACCCCAGCCTTGGTCGCGTTGTAATCGGCGTAGAATGGCTGCCCCACGATGCCGTTCGTGGAGGCGGTCTGCAGGATCACGCCGCTGCCCCGCTCCCACATGTGACGGGCAGCGGTCTGGGCGACGTAAAACACGCCGGTCAGGTTCACCGCAAGAATGCGGTCCCACTCTTCGGGCGTGATGTCCAGAAAGTTGTGGCGGATGGAGATGCCGGCGTTGTTGATCAGGACCTCGACGGCACCCATGAGCCGGACGGCTTCGGCGAAGGCTGCCTGCACCTGGGCAAGATTCGCCACATCGGCGGCCACGGTGCCGGCAAGCTTCGGCAGTTGCTTCTGGATGGCGGCGCGGCCTTGCTCGTCGCGGTCGAGAACCACCACCTGGGCGCCTTCTTCGAGGAAGCGCGCGGCCGTGGCTGCGCCAATGCCGCTCGCACCCCCGGTGATCAGAATGCGTTTTTTGAGCAGTCCGCGCATGCTGGCCCCTCCTTGGGAACAGGTGAGGATACAGGGTCCTTGGGATGAGCGAAAGCGCCCCAGCGCGAAGCAACACCTTTACCCGCAAAATACCCAGAAGAAAAACCGCGAAGGACACAAAGAAAATCCGGAGCCTTATGTTCTCTGCCGACTGCGATTGCATCACCTGTACGGCAACCCAAAGCCCGGTTTTTCTCGCGATCCTTGCGCTACCTTGGCGAACTCTGCGGTTTAAGATTGACCAGCAGTTTGCATATTCCCTTCGAGATCGAAGGTCTCTCGAAGGAACGCGGTCGCGAGCGCGAGCCCTGGGGGACTAGGTGGAGAGCGCGGCGATTTTCTTGCGGAAGTTACTGCGGACTGGAAACGCGGCGATCTCAGGCTCCTCAAACACGCAGTCTTGTTGGAACGATGGGGAGGAGAAAGCTCGTAGATACGATCTGGAGCCCGAAACCTTAACGCTCGATGTCTTGGACTACCGGCAGAAGGTAAAACAAACTCTTCCTACGACAACCACGTTCCCCAAACGAGGGCTGCAGATCAGCAAACATCCCCTCTGAAGGCCACCCTCTGCGTTTCTTCGCATGGCCCGGCTTGCTTTGCGAACTTTGCGGTTCAAGGTTTTGCGATCCCCTAAAACCCGGGCTTCCCCCAGAACAGCATCACCAGCTCAATCACCAGGATAATGACCACCATCAACTCCAGCACAAAGGCCCGGCTCTGGTTGAACTGGTCGACCATGAAGTGATAGAGCTCCTCGGCCGTCTTCAGCTTCTGCTGCACCAGGTCTTTGTAGTCAGGCACGCCGATCTTAGAGGCAGCCAGTTTGTAGAGGCGGGCGGAGAACATGTCGCTGAGGAACTTGATGGCGTTGTCAGCATGCTCGGTCAGTTCGTCGACGTCGAGCAGCACGGTGTGCAGCTTGGTGGCGGCGCGCGCCGTCCGCCAGCGCGACAACAGTCCCGTGCCACCGTCTTCCAGGAAGTCGTAGACGCCCTCGAGTTCGCGGGTCAGCAGCTCGTCGTAGTGGCGAAACTCGAGCAGCTGCGAGTTGGCGTACTCCAGCAGCTGGATGGCGGTCTCGGCTCCGGCCGCGCTGTCGTACAGAAATGCCGCATTCCAGCCGATCACGGTGAGGTCATTCGGGTAGTAGGAAATCCGTCCTTGCAGAATTTCCTGGCGCTCGCCTTCGGAGAGCGGCACGGTCTCGCCGCGCACGACCTGGGCGATCTGATCGCCATGGCTCTTCAGCAGTTCTCCGGCCGACGGCTTGCTGGCGATCTCGCGCACGTGGAAGATGAAGTAGTCCTCGTGCAGCCAGTCCGGATACGGCTTGACGAGCGCCGGGCGGGCGTGTTCCATGCGCTTTTTCACCACGCGGGAAGCCAGCGAGGTGAAGTCGGTCTCCCACACCCAGCGGCCGGAGAGGCGGACCAGGTCGTCCCACTCGCCTGCAAAGGGCAGTTCGAGCACCACGCTCAGCACGCCGTAGTCGTAATACTTGATCTGCACCTCCAGCCGCTCGCCGCTGTCCAGCACCAGCGGATCCACCGGCTCGACCACCGGGGGGCGCTGGTACTGGACGTAGCCCGGCGCCGGGTGCTTGAAACTGGCCTCCGCCCTCCGCGCGCCGAAAATCTTGCGAAGCTCATCCAGGCGGATCTCCTCTGCCACGTCGAACTGAATCAGCACCAGAATCGACCCTTGCAGGGAGGCCTCCTCGGCCCGGCGAGGCGCCGCCTGCAGCAGAACCGAGTCGTTGGCGACTCCCGCGATGGTCGTTTCTCGTTCCATGGCTTTTCCCTGGGCTCCCCTAAGGGCTGGGGCGGGGAGCAAAACTTGGGGTTCCAGACCGTGTGGCACCCCAAAGGTTGGTGCTTAGTATTCTCCCAGAAAGGTCAGCGGCTGGCGAGGGCCAGCCGTTCACTAAAGGCTATAGTTTTTGTTAACTTGTTTATTTTCTGCTGCTTAAGGCTAGACTCCAGAGTAATACTCCGGCCGTTGCCAGCCCGGCTACCGCCAGCCCGGTATGCCTCATGTTCCGCCGGATGGCCTCCTCCCGTTCCCGCACCAGGCGGCGCTCCGGGTAGGAACCCTCCGGCCCGTTCGGGCCTTCCCCAAGCGCCATCTCAAGGACCTCTGCCAGGTGGAGCGCCTGCCGGTCGGTTCCCTGGGCGATTTGCTCGCGGCAACTGAAGCCGTCGGCGATCACCAGCCAGTCGGGCGGGGCCTGGCGGACGGCGGGCAGCAGTTCCAGTTCCCCAATGGCGGCAGAAACCTCGTACGTCTCCGCCTCGAACCCGAACGAACCGGCCATCCCGCAACAGCCAGGGGCAGGGGCCTGCCAGTCGAGGCCCATGCGGGAAAGCACAGCCTCTTCGGAGCCGATGTTCAGCACCGACTTATGGTGGCAGTGCCCGTGGACGATCGCTTTGCGCTCCAGCCGTGGCAGGGGGATGAGGTTCTTGTAGTTCTCCAGGAACTCGCTCAGCAGGAAGGTCTGGCGCGAAAGCCGCTGCGCGCGCTCGTCTCTCGGGAACAGGTTGCACAGTTCGTCGCGGAAAACCGCAACGCAGCTTGGCTCCAGGCCCACGATCGGCACGCCAGCTTCGATCTCGGGCGCCAGCGTGTCCAGAATCCTCAACAGCAGGGTTTCAGCCCGGGCGAGCATGCCGAAGTCGTACAGCGGACGCCCGCAGCACAGGTTCCCCTGCGGCAACTCCACGCGGAAGCCGGCATTCTCGAGAACGCTGACCGCCGCCCTGGCCGTATTGGGCAGGAAATAGTTATTAAATGTGTCAGGCCACAGCAGGACCAACGGACCGTCAACGTGCAGCGGCCGGTGTCGGCGGAACCAGCTCTTGAACGTCTGCGGCGCGAACGCCGGGATGCTGCGCTGCCGGGGAATGCCGGCCACCGTTTTCGCGATGTCGCGCAGGAAGGGCAATTGCGTCGCGAGGTTCGCCACTCCCGGCGCATGCGATGCCAGCCGCGCCCAGAAATCGATGTTCCCGAATGCGTAGTGGTTCAGCGGACGGACCCGCCCCTCGTGATAGTGCGACAGGAACTCGGCCTTGTAGGTCGCCACATCGACCGAGACCGGACACTCGCGGCGGCATCCCTTGCAGGACAAGCAGAGGTCCAGCGAGTTCTTCACTTCTTCGCTTCGCCAGCCGCCGTGGATGACATCGCCCTGCGCCATCTCCCAGAGCAAGTGGGCGCGGCCCCGGGTCGAATGCTCTTCTTCGCGGGTCACGCGGAAGCTCGGGCACATCACTCCGCCCTCGTAGTGGCGGCACTTTCCCACACCCACGCAGCGCAAGGTCGCATGGGCCATCGAACCGTGGTCCTGGGGGAACTTGAAGTGGGTCGGCGGGTCCCACGGGTCGTAGCCGGGACCAAGGCGCAGGTTTTCGTCCATACGATAGGGCTCGACGACCTTTCCGGGATTCATCTTCCAGTCCGGGTCCCAGGCGGCCTTGAACTCGTTGAAGGCCTGGATCAGCTCGGGTCCGAACATCTTGGGGAGCAGTTCCGCCCGCGCCTGCCCGTCGCCGTGCTCGCCGGAAAGCGAGCCCCCGTAGCGGATCACCAGGTCAGCAGCCTCGTTCATGAACTCGCGGAAGCGGGCCACGCCGTCCTCGGTCTGGTAATCGAAGTTGATCCGGGTGTGCACGCAGGCGTGCCCGAAATGGCCGTAGAGCACTCCGTGGTAGCTGAACCTTCCCATCAGCCGCTTGAGGTCGCGCAGGTAGTGCCCCAGCTGATCCGGCCGCACCGCCGAGTCTTCCCAGCCCTCCCAGCTCAGCGGCTCGCCCGGCACGTGCGAAATCACGCCCAGGCTCGACTCGCGCACCGTCCAGACATGCTTGGCCTCCATTTTCGAGCACAGGCGCATATTCGGGACGACCTTGGCCCGGCCCAGCGCTTCCATCAGGCCGCGGGCCTGTGCCTGGGCCTGCTGCTGGGTTTGCGCGCCGAACTCGGCGAGCAGCCATCCCCCGCCGGGCGGAAGCAAAGCCAGTCCTTCCGCGTTGATGCCGCGCCGCCGCGTGTATTCGGCGAGCAGATCGTCGACCCCTTCCAGTCCGATCGGCTGGTGCGCCATGACCTCGGGAACGGCGTCGGCGGCCATGAAGATGTCGGGATAGCCCAGCACCAGCAGAACGCGCTCGGGCGGACTCTCCACCAGCCGGCACGTGGCCTCGAGGATGGTGACGCAGGTTCCTTCCGAGCCCACCAGCGCGCGGGCCACGTGAAATCCGTTTTCCGGCAGCAGGAAGTTCAGGTTGTAGCCGGAAACGCGCCGGGGAATCTCCGGAAAGCGCTGGCGGACCAGATCGCCGTACGTCTCGGCAATGCCCTTGAGCTTGGCATAAATCCCGCCGCGGCGACCCCCTGCCCGGATGATCTGTTCGAGTTCGTCGGGCGTGGTCGCGCCCACAGTCATGCGCAGGCCGTCGTAGGTGAGCACGTCGAGGGCTTCGATGTTGTCATCGGTCTTGCCCGCCATCACCGAGTGCACACCGCAAGAATTGTTGCCGATCATGCCGCCCAGCGTGCAGCGATCGTGGGTCGCGGGATCGGGCGCGAACGTCAAATGATGCTTCTCCGCCACGCTACGCAGGTGATCAAGGATCACGCCGGGCTGCACTCGCGCCAGCTTGCGCGCCGGATCGATCTCCAAGATCCCCGCCATGTACTTGGAGAAGTCGAGCACCACCGCCGCGTTGCAGCACTGCCCGGCGAGCGAGGTTCCGCCGCCGCGGGAAAGCACCGGCGCGCCGTGTTCCCGGCAGGTCGCGATGGTCGCGATCACGTCGTCGTTGTCGCGCGGAACCACCACCCCGATGGGCACCTGCCGGTAACTGGAGCCGTCGGTGGCATAAAGCGCGCGGCTGGAGGCATCGAACCGCACTTCGCCGCGGACCCGACTACGCAGAGCCGCTTCCAGAGCGCGCCCATCGACATACGCGTACTTGGCAACCTGGGCGCGGTCGGCAAACGACTTGGCCCTTTCCAGCGAGAGGACAGGGAGCGGGTCCGAAGGCATGAAAATTCTCGATCTTCCATGTTCTGGGAAAACGCCTGCCCTGGCAAGGACAATGCTCCGGCCGCAAGGACAGTTGGCCGCCTGGCCTGCCTCGGTCCGCTAAAAGCGGGATCGCCTCCTTTGCCGGCCATTGCGTTCCGTTGTTTCTACTCTTTGCAGTTTAAGACTTTCCTGGCGAGCTCGGCGACCTTCCCTGGTGAAACTTCTAAGTCCACAGCCGCGTGCCGTAGTCCGCCATGGTCAGCGCTAGCAGGATCAGAAAGAAGAAAATCGCCGTCACGATCACCAGCTTGGTGAGTTTTTCGTGAGTGTACTTCACGTGCATGAAGAACAGCACCACCAGCACCGCCTTGGTGCTGGCAATCGCCAGGGCAACGATCGGGTTGAACACGCCCAGATCGATCCTCGCCGCCATGACGGTAAGAATCGTGCCCACCATCAGGGCAATCCAGATCGTGATGTAGAGCTTCACCGACGAAATATGTTCAGACATGGCGCCTCACGGGTGACGGTCGATCAGGTAGAGCAGCGGGAACAGGTAGATCCACACGATATCGACAAAGTGCCAGTACAACCCGCCGTTCTCGAGCGGCGTGTAATAACCGGGTCCGAAGGTTCCCTGGGTGGCCTTCCAGGTCAGGAAGGAAAACAGTCCCACGCCGATGATCATGTGCAGGGCGTGCATGCCGGTCAGGGCAAAATACAGCGAGAAGTATATCTGCGCGTGCCGCTGGTTGACCGGAATGTCGGGGTGTCGCGGGATGTGCCCTTCCAGAAAGAACGACGCCTGGCCGGGGATGTGATGCTCGTCAAACTTGTCCTTGTATTCCTTCGCTTTGATTCCCAGGAAGGCGAGACCGAGAAGGATCGTCAAGATCAGGTTGACGACGATGGCTTTCTTCTTTCCCACCTGCGCGCAGCGCACGGCCAGCGCCACCGTCAGGCTGGAGCCAATCAGGACGATGGTGTTGATCGTGCCCAGGGTCAGACTCAGGCTGGAACTGCCCGCGGCGAAGTCGCCGAAATACCAGTAGCGATACACCAGGTAGGCACAGAACATGCCCCCGAAAAACATGATTTCGGTGATGAGGAAGATCCACATCCCCAGGCTGGCGGCATCCTTCTGCTGCTCCGCGGTTGCGAAGTAATGCAGGAGGGCGGGGTTGTCATGCGCCTCGTGGTTCACCGTAGCAGTCGAACTAGTGTGCAACCGGGACCTCCTCGTTCTCCTTGATCTCGTCGTAGTTGTACGCTTCCCAGGTCACCACCGGCTCTTCCTCGAAATTGAATGTCGAGGGCGGCGAGGGAATCATCCACTCGAGACCCGCTGCGTTCCACGGGTTGTCGGGCGCCGCCTTGCCATAGCGCATCGACCAGACGAAGTAGATCATGGGCAACAGATATCCCACGGCCAGCACGGTCGCTCCCGCCGTGGACAGCACGTTCAGGATCTGAAACTCCGGCGAATGCGAGTAGTCCCAGTAGCGCCGCGGCATCCCCATGTAGCCCAGGATGAACTGCGGGAAGAAGGTGAGGTTGAAGCCCACGAACACCAGCAGGGCGGCCAGACGTCCCCAGCCCTCCGGATACATCTTCCCCGAAATCTTCGGCCACCAGAAATGCATGCCCCCGAGGTAGGCCATCACCATGCCGCCCACCATAATGTAGTGGAAGTGGGCCACCACGAAATAGGTGTCGGTCACGTGCACGTCGATGCCGAGGCAGGCCAGGAACAGGCCGGTCAGCCCGCCGATCGTAAACAGGCCGATGAACCCGAACGCGTACAGCATCGGCGTCTGGTAGCGGATCGAACCCTTGTACATGGTCGAGGTCCAGTTGAAGACCTTGATTGCCGAGGGGACGCCCACGAAATACGTCAGCAGCGAGAAAATCAGCGCCGCGTACAGCGAGATGCCGGCCACGAACATGTGGTGCGCCCACACCAGGAACCCGACCACGGCGATGCCCAGCAGCGCCAGGGCCATCGCCTTGTAACCAAAAATCCGCTTGCGCGAGAAGCAGCACACGATTTCGCTGACGATGCCCATGCCCGGCAGAATCATGATGTAGACCGCCGGATGCGAGTAGAACCAGAACAGGTGCTGGAACAGCAGCGGGTCGCCGCCCAGCGAGGGATTGAAGATCCCCAGGTGGAACAGGCGCTCCAGCGCCACCAGCACGATGGCGATCGCCACCACCGGCGTGCCCAGCACCTGGATGATGCTGGTGGCGTAATGCGCCCACACAAACAGCGGCAGGCGGTTCCAGGTCATGCCCGGGGCGCGCATGCGGTGAATGGTGACAATGAAATTCAATCCCGTCAGGATCGACGAGAACCCCGAAACAAAGACGGCCAGCGCCGCCGACACCACGTTGGTGTTCAGGAACTCGGTGCTGAGCGGCGTGTAGAACGTCCAGCCGGTGTCCACCCCGCCGCTCAGGATCGTGTAGACCATCAGTAGTCCGCCGATGATGTACAGGTACCAGCTCAGCAGGTTGATGCGCGGGAAGGCCAGATCCTTGGCCCCAATCATGATGGGGATCAGGAAATTTCCCAGCACCGCGGGCACGGCCGGTATCAGGAAAAAGAACACCATCACCTGGCCGTGCATGGTGAACAGCTTGTTGTAAGTGTCGGCCTGCACGAGGTCGCCGGCGGGCGTCAGCAGTTCCAAACGAATCAGCAGCGCGAAGAACCCGCCGACAAAAAAGAAGAACGTAATGCCCATCAGGTACAGCAGGGCGATGCGCTTGTGGTCCACGGTCAGCAGCCACGACTTGACACCGTACTCGCGGTTCAGGTAAGTTTCGCGTTCGCCGGTTTCTAATGCTGCGGTTGCCATTGTGTCACCCGTTACGTCTTATGGTTGGGCCGTGGCTGCGGCCATGCCCTTGCCGACGGACGGACTCGCCGGCCCGCTCAGCGACTTTACGTAGGCGATGAGCGCATTTAGTTGTTCGTCACTGATCTGTCCCTGGAAAGTCGGCATCACCGGCTTGAACCCGCTTACAATCTTGGCAGCCGGCTGCAGAATCGACTCGCGGATGTAATCCTCGTCCGCAATCACGGTCCTGCCATCTTCCAGCAGCACGGGCCGGTTGTAGATGCCAATCAGGCTCGGGCCGCGACCCTGCGTCTCCTTGCGGTGGCAGGTCGCGCAACCAAGCTGGTTGAACAGCAGTTCTCCGGTGACCGACAGGGGCTGCGACCCCCCGCCCCCCATCCAGGCTTCGTAGTCCTTCGGCTCCATGACGATGACCGAGCCCACCATCCCCGAGTGCGAGGTCCCGCAATACTCGGCGCAGAACAGGTGATAGGTCCCCGCCCGGGTGGGATGGAACCAGGCCACCGTGTAGCGGCCGGGCAGCACGTCCTGCTTGATCCGGAAGGCGGGGACATAAAAGCTGTGGATCACGTCCTGCGAGGTCATGATCATCTTGACGTCGCGGCCCAACGGGACGTGCAGTTCGTTGATCTCGCGCTGTCCCTCCATGTGCTCGAACTTCCACATCCACTGCTTGGCCACGGTGTAGATCTCGGCCGAGTCCTGCGGCGGCTTGCGCTCGCTGAAATACACCTTGGCTCCCCAGGCGAAGAACACCATGAACACGCAGAACGGGATCACCGACCAGGTGATTTCCAGCGCGTGCGAGCCTTCAATCGGCTCGGCGTGCTGGCCCTTCCGGTGGCGGTAGCGGACCGCGAAGAAAGCCACCGTGGTGAAGATCAGCACGCTCATCAACGCCGACACGGCGATGAGGAAGATGTAAAGCGCATCGACGTCGTTGGCCAGCGTCGAGGCCCGCGCGGGCCATAGCGGCATGCTCTGAAACATAGTTACCTGGTCCGTCCCGCTTCATGTTCGGCGTGTGCCGGACCACGCCGGATCATGACGAAAATGATGGTTCCGAGAAACAGCATCGTGGCCACGCCCGCCAGCCGCAGCACCCGCAGAATCGTCGCGCTGTACTTTCCCTGCTCTGGATCGTAGTGGTAGCAGTACAGCAGCAACTGGTCCACGACGTTGCCGATCTTCCCGGCTCCCGCCTCGACCAGCCCCAGCCGCACGTCTTTCGGCGGAAAGTCGACGCCGTAGTAGTACTGCGCGATCTTGCCCGAGGGCGTAAGAATCAGGATGGCGGCCACGTGCGCAAACTGCTTCGTCTTCTCGTCGTACTGGTACTGAAAGCCAGCCGCTTTGGTCAGCGCATCGACGGCATCTTGCTTACCGACCAGGAAGTGCCATCCCTGCTCTGCCCCGGGCCGGTTATAGTGCCGCAGCAACTCGGCCTTCTTGCTCGCTGCCATCTCCGGCGTCTCGCCGGGATCGAAGCTCACCGTCAGCACGTCGAAATCCTTGCCCACGTCCAGCTTCATCATGCGCAGGGAGTGCTCCAACCCGCTGAGCACCTCGCCGCAGAGCATGGGACAGTTGTAGTACACCAGGTTCAGGATCATCGGCCGCTTGCCGAAATAATCGCCCAAGCGCACGCTGCGCCCGAGGTCGTCCTGAAACATCAGGTCCGGCGGGATGGGCTGATTCAGGTTCTGCTGGATGCCGACCTTCTTCAGCCCAGGCGGCCGTACGCTCGCCGGCGGCGACAGGATGCCGCTCGTCATGCCCTGGCCGAAAGCCGACGCCGTCCACAGCAGGGCCCAAGCCGCCGGCCCCATGATCCGTTTCCAAAACTGACTGCTCACTGCGACTTCCTCTCTGTCTTTGGTTTCGCCGCGCCCGGCTCTGTCGCTTTGGCAGGCGCGCTGGCTTGCGCTGCTGCGTCCCGGGGGACCACCGGCAAGCCGCGCTCGGCCAGCAGGTCGATCGCGCGGTCAATGGGGATGCGCACCACGCCGTCCTTCTTATCCACCCAGTCGTAACTGCCCAGGACCTGGTCCTGTTTGGCCAGCTCGCCCGTGAACTGGATGCGCTCGTTATATTCCAGCACCGGCGCAGGGAACGACTCTTCGGCCTTCTCGCGGATCTCGTTGTAGTTCATGGTCGAGGGATCAATCCCGGTCTTCACCGCCATCGGATTCATCGGCTCCTGGCGCGTGCGGTCATACGCATCCAGGTACTTGTACATCCCGACCACGATGAAGTAGATGATCGCGCCCAGCAGGGCCAGCCCGGCCATGAAGTACAGCACGCCGAGCGGATCGAGGTCCTCTTTCTCGTAGCCCACGTCCCCCGGACTGCGGGTAGCAAACTGTTCTTCACTCATGTTCCGGCTCCAGCACCTGTGCGGCGTACACGTCGTAAGCGGGCAGCAAGGGCATGGCCGCGAGATTGCGGCAGAAGTAGGCGATCCACAGGCCGCCCATGCCGAACGGAATCAGCAGGTCGGCCCACGTCACCGTGAACGTCGCCGAGAAATTCGGCTCGATCATCCAGAACAGGTCCACGTAGTGCGCGATCAGCAGCCAGGCAGCCAGCCAAACCAGCCGGGTCACGTCGCGTTTGAACGGCCGCGAAAGCAGCAGCGTGAAGGGGACCGCGAAATGGAAGATCACCAGGAACAGCCCGACCGATCCCCACCCGCCGTGCAGCCGCCGCATATACCAGGTAATCTCGGTCGGCAGGTTGCCCGCCCAGATGATCAGCCACTGCGAGAACGAGAAATAGGCCCACACCATCACGAACGTCAGCATGAACTTGCCGTGGTCATGCACGAAGTCGGGCTGCAGGAGCAGAGACATCGGCTTGTAGCGGTACAGAATACGCTCGATCACGACCGCGAAACAAAGCCCCGCGATCAGATCGCCGGCGACAAACAGCAAGCCATAAATCGTCGAAATCCAGGTGGGGTCCAGTGACATCACCCAGTCGATAGCGGCAAACGACACGGTGAAGGCAAACAGGATCAGCCCCGGCCCGCTCACCGCTTTGAAGCGCGCGCTGTTGTCGCGCACCGGAGGCTTGTTCTGTTCCGCCGACCACTTGCTCAGCAGATACACCAGGATTCCCCAGATCGCGAAATAAACCAGCGCCCGCACATAGAAGCCGCCAGGATTCAGGTAGGAGCGCACAAATGCATCCACCCGCAGGTGTTCGCGGACCTTGGGATCCTGCACGGACTCCAGCGGCATGGCCCACGGGTACAGGCGGTGCACCCCGAAAAAGGCGATAGGCAGGAACAGGACCGCCATCAGCGGTACTGTGCGCATGGCCGCGCCCAGGATGCGCCGGATCACCATGCCCCAGCCTCCGCCCGTCAGGTGGCGAATCATCAGGATCACCATCGCTCCCAGGCAGACGCTCAGCCAGTCCATGTAGGAGATCAGGTAGCCGCGCAGGAACACGGTCGGATTCGTCAGGCCGAGGATGACCGCGACGACCGAAGCCACTGCGCCGATGGCCAGCGAGCGGCGGCCAATCAAGTTCACGACCGGGGGCGCCGAGAGGTCCAGATGGGCGTGCGTGGTGCTCATTTCGATTCCTCCCGCGGAGGCTCGGCACTCGGCGGCTTAATCTGCGGCAAGGTCGCACCTGTTCCCGGCAGCTCAAACTCGGGCGCCGGCGAAGGCACCGCGTGTCCTCCGGCGTCTGCCAGGGTAGCGTGCTGGCTCAACTGGAGCGCCCGGATATACGCCACGATGCGCCACCGGTCGCGCACCGGGATCTGCGACGCATAGTCGGGCATGATGCCGAAGCCTTCCGTAATCACCCCAAATATGTATCCCAGGGGCGCCTTTTCGAGCCGTTCGATGTGGAACGAGGGCGGCTTGCGCGCGAATCCACGCGACGGAATATAGCCATTGCCATCGCCCACACGGGAATGGCAGGGCGCGCAGAAGATGTTGTACTGCACTCGGCCCCGCTCCAGGTCCGCCTTAGTCACCGAAAACGGCATGTAGTCGCCGGGATTGTTGCCCAATTTCCCGGTGTGCAGGTAGGTGTCTCCGTCGTACTGCTCGCGCGCCACCGTGCCTTCCAGCAGCGGGCGCGCCGCGCGCTGATCGGGAAAGAAGTCGCTGCGCGACAGCGGATTTTGCCGGGGTTGCACGTGCATATCCAGACGGCAGCCGCCCAGCGCAGTCACGGCCGCGGCCAGCAGAGCGAGCTTGCGCCAGTTCGCCATTTAGCTGGGCACCTCCGAGATGGAGCGCGGCCCCAGGCTTTCCAGGAACTGGCGCACTTCCGCGGGCTCGTACTTCGGGTCGGTCGAAAACACGATCAGGAAGAAACGGTCCTTGGTGGCCATCACAAATCGGGGAACGTTGAACACCGGGTGATAAGGCATGGGCAGCCCGTTCAGCGCCAGCATGCCGAGCACCGCCGAGATTCCGCCGAACAGGATCGTCATCTCGAAGGTCACCACGATGAACGCCGGCCAGGAGTGCTCCGGCCGCCCCGCGATGTTCAGCGGGTAATCGATCACCGCGATCCAGTACTGCATGAGGTACCCGGTCAATCCGCCGATCAGCGCTCCGATGAGCGTGACCAGCGCAACGCGATTAGTGTGGAAGCCGATCGCCTCGGCCAGTTCCTCCACCGGGAACGGGCTGTAGGCGTCAATTTTCCGGTAGCCGGCCTCGTGGGTCTTGCGCGCCGCCGCCACCAGCGCTGTGGCAGTATCGAACTCGGCCATCATCCCGTAAATCGGCGTGGTTTTCATTCGGCCGCTTTCACCTCCGCCTCGGGCAGCAAGGTGCGCATCTCAAAAATCGAGATCATGGGCAGGATGCGCACGAACAGGAAAATCGCCGCCAGGAACATGCCGATGGTCCCGACGTAGGTCATCCAGTCCCAGCGCGTCGGGTAGTACATGCCCCACGACGAGGTCAGGAAGTCGCGGTGCAGGCTCATCACCACGATCACGAACCGCTCCAGCCACATGCCCGACAGGATCACCCCCGCCACCAGGAACAAGCCGACCGGACTGGTGCGCAGCTTGCGGATCCACAGCAGTTGCGGAATGAGGATGTTGCAGATCAGCAGGGCATAGTACAAAGGCGCATACGGGCCGTGCAGCCGGTTCCACAGGGTAAAGGCGTCGTAACGGTCGCCGCCATACCATCCCATGAACGCCTCGATCCCGTAGCCGTAGGCGACGATCCACCCCGTGGCCAGCATGACCTTGGCCGAGTTCTCGAGGTGCCGGTCCGTGATGAAGCCTTCCAGCCCGTAGAGCTTGCGGATCGGGATCGCCAGCATCAGCACCATGGCGAAGCCGGAGTAGATGGCGCCGGCCACGAAATAGGGCGGGAAGATCGTGGTGTGCCAGCCCGGTACAATCGCGATCGCGAAGTCGAAGCTGACCACGGTGTGCACCGAGAGCACCAGCGGCGTCGCCAGCCCGGCCAGCAGCAGGTAGGCCGACTCATAGCGGTGCCAGTGCCGTGCCGAACCGCGCCAGCCCATGGCCAGGATTCCGTATATCTTCTGCGCCCAGCGGTTCTCCGAGCGGTCGCGCAAGGTGGCCAGGTCGGGAATCAGTCCGATGAACCAGAACAGCAGCGAGATCGTGAAATAGGTCGAGACCGCGAACACGTCCCACAGCAGCGGGCTGCGGAACTGCGGCCAGTAGCTCATCGTGTTCGGATACGGAAACAGCCAGTACGCCAGCCACGGACGCCCGGTGTGCACCAGCGGGAAAATGCCCGCGCAGGCCACCGCGAACAGCGTCATCGCTTCCGCAAAACGGTTGATGGAGTTGCGCCATGACTGCCGCAACAGGAGCAGGATGGCGGAAATCAGCGTCCCGGCATGGCCAATGCCGATCCACCACACGAAGTTGACGATCGCAAAGCCCCAGCCGACCGGAATGTTGATGCCCCAGATGCCGACGCCCTTGAGGAACAGGTAGGCCAGGGCGAACAGCAGCATCATCGTCATCAGGAAGCCGACCCCAAAGCCGACGAACCATCCTGTCGAGGTCGGCCGCGTCAGTACGATCGAGCTGATTTTGTCGGTGATCGTGCCGAACGTGAAGCCGGGTTCGATGACCGGAGCCCGGCCGCCCGCGACCTCGACGTCTTCCATTCGATCTGCCATGACTTAACTGCGCTCCGCTTCGAACTCGGGATTGGGGTTGCGGACCTCGGCCAGGTACGTCGTCCTGGGCCGCGTGTTCAGGTCCGCCAGCAACTGGTAATTGCGGTCCTGCGCTTTCCACTTGGAGACCCGGCTGTTGGGATCGTTGATGTTGCCGAAAACGATGGCGCCCGCCGGGCACGACTGCTGGCAGGCCGTCTGCAACTCGCCTTCGTGCCCGCCCTCGTTGATCTTGCGCCCCTCGCGCTCGGCGTCGATGCGCCGCTCGTTGATGCGCTGGATGCAGTACGTGCACTTCTCCATCACCCCGCGGCTGCGCACGCTCACGTCGGGGTTGCGCATCAGCTTGTATTGCGGCGTGTCCCAGTCCTGGAACAACAGGAAATTGAACCGCCGGACTTTGTAGGGGCAGTTGTTCGAGCAATAGCGCGTGCCCACGCACCGGTTGTACACCATGTCGTTCAGGCCTTCGGTGCTGTGCAGGGTCGCGCCCACCGGGCAGACCAGTTCGCAGGGCGCGTTCTCACACTGCATGCAGGGCACCGGCTGAAAGTACGCCCTGGGATGGTCGCGGTCGCCCTGGTAGTAGGCGTCGACACGCAACCAGTGCATGTGCCGCCCGCGCACAACTTGCTCTTTCCCCACGACGGCGATGTTGTTCTCCGCCTGGCAGGCCACGATGCAGTTGTTGCAGCCCACGCAGCAATTCATGTCGATCGCCATGCCCCAGGCATAGTCCTGCTTGGAATAATCGTAGTTCGGATACAGCGTCAGTTCGCGCGGCACCTGCTCTTCCTGCGCGAACTTCGGCTCTTTCTTGTATTCCTCAAGGCTGGTTTCACGCACCTGCGGACGGCTGTCGCCGTTCGGCGTGTCCATCGTCTGGTAGCCCTGGGTCGAGGCCAGCTTGTAGGTGTCGCCGGTCTTGGTGAGCTTCGCCCCGCTCGCAATCCACATCGCGGAAGTCGTGCGCAGCGGGTAGACATCGAAACCCGCGCCCGTCCCCGCGCGCCCCGATTTCTTTCGCCCGTAGCCGAGGAAGACCGTTGCCGAATAATCCGGATGCCCGGCCTGGACCCACACCGCGCCCGTCACCTTGCGTCCGCCCACTTCGATCGTGACCATGTCCTCGGTCTTCAGTCCCTCGCGCTCAGCCATCTTCGGCCCGACCAGCACCGCGTTGTCCCAGGTCAGCTTCGTCATCGGCTTGGGCAGCTCCTGCAGCCAGCCGTTGTTGGCGAAGCGCCCGTCATAAATCGAAGGGTCGCGGCGGAAATTGATTTCAAGCGACTTGGGATCGACAGCCGTAGGCGGAGGCAGGTCCGGCGTCTTCCGGGGCGGGGTTTTCGGCGCGAACGTCGTCCCCTCAATCCATCCATCGTGCAGCGACTTCTTCCAGAACGCTTCGAAGTCGGCTCCCGTGTGCTGCCCCTGCCAGTATTTGCGCACCAGGTCGTAGCTCGAAGTATCGGTCCGTCCCGACAAGGCCGAGACGAGTTCGTGCTGCGTCTTGCCGGCATACAAAGGAGCAATCAGAGGCTGCACGATGCTGACTGTTCCGTCGTAGGCGCGCCCGTCGCTCCACGACTCCAGCGGGTGCGCCGCATTGATGTGCCAGTGGCAATAGTCGGAAGTTTCGTTCTGATAAAGCCCGTGATACACCCGCGTCGCAATCTTCGAGGTCTTCAACGCGTCGCCGAAGCCAAGGTCCGCGGGCGCGTCATACACCGGGTTGCCGCCCAGGATCACCAGCAACTCCACGCTGCCCGCCCGCATGTCCGCCACGAGATCTCGCAGCGAGTCCACCTGATTCACGGGATTGGCGTCGACCGGGTCGGTGTAGAAGACCGTCCCGCCCACGTTGCCGAGCGCTGCATTCAAAGCGTGCGCCAACGCGTGGACCGCAGGGGATTGGTGATCGCCGGGAATTACCAGACTCGACCCCTTGTGTGCGGCAAGGTCCGCGGCAAGTTTGCCAACAACCTTCTGCGTCTCCTCAGGGAGTTGTTTTATCAGCGTTGCAAGAGCCAAACCGCCCGGCATGTGCCCAGCGGTTTCTAAGCTGAGCCAATGTGCGATGTTTTCAACATCTCCCGCCTTCACCCCCAACCGATGGTCCGCCTTCGCTCCCGTCGAAGTCGGCGTGCTCTCAATCGCATAAAACCGGCTCATGTTGCCGTCAGGATTCCGCCGGCCCGCGAAATCCCGGATGTAGCGCGTGTTCCCCGGGAACCCGGCATACAGAAAATCGGCATCCAGCGACACGATCACGTCCGCCTTCGTGAAGTCGTATCGCGTCTCGACCGGCTGCCCGAACGCCAGCTTCGCGCCTTCGAGCGCGTTGTCGCGGTTCACCGGCTCATACACATGCCACTTCGCCGAGGGGTACATCTTCAAAAACGCGCGCAGCTGATCGGCCAGCGTCGGCGACGAAATCGTTTGCGTCAGAATCCGGATACCCGCGCCGTCAAGGTTCTTCTGCGCGGCCAGCGGCCCCTTGATCTGCTTGGCGAACTCCGTCCATGAGTTCACATCGCCCAGGTGCGTGATGGTCTGCGAGCGGTCGGGATCGTACAGGCCCAGCAAGGCCGCCTGCGTAAAGATGTCCGTCCCCCCCAGGCTCGCCGGATGCTTGTCGTTGCCTTCAATTTTTGTCGGACGCCCGAGGTGGCTTTCAACCAGCACCGGGCTCGCGTATCCGCTCAGCGTGATTGCGCTGGCATAAAACATGGGCCGCCCCGGGATCACGTCCTCGGGCTGCCGCACGTAGGGCACGATCGGTTCCAGCGGCAGCTTGGTGCAGCCCGTCATTCCGGCCAGCGCCAGCGAGGCGCCCATCAACTGCAGGAACCCGCGCCGCGACACTCCATCCACCCACTCGCTCGCGCCCTTGGGGAATTCGCGGTGCAGCATCTCCTGGAATTCCGGCGTGCCCGCCAGCTCCTCAAGGCTCCGCCAGTATTCCGGACCCGTCGTCTGCCGGATCTGCTGTTCGACGGTCTTCAGCTCGAGCCTCTTGCCCGGGCAAACCTCTTCGCGTTTTGTCTTGGTCACTTCGTCCATGCTCTTCCGCGCTGCCACCGGCAGCAAAGTCATCTCGCGCCCCAAAGCCCGGTCCCAAGCCTCAACGGTGACATGTGTTGCAACTCGTGATGTCGCGCACGCTGCGCACCTTGTACTTGGCCACCAGCGCCTTGCCCAGCGATTGTTGGTCGGTGTAATTCTGCCCATCGACCACGACCGGCAGGTCCGCAGTGGGTTCCTGGTAGCGCATATTGAACACCTGATCGCGCGGCCGTAGATACTTCTCGGGCGCGCGGTGGCAATTCAGGCACCACTCCATTTGCAGCGATGCGTACTGGTACATCAGCGGCATGCGGTCGACCGGCCCGTGGCAGGTGTTGCAGCCCACGCCTTTGCTGATGTGAATGCTGTGATTGAAATACACGAAATCGGGCAGCTGGTTGACCCGTGTCCACTGCAGCGATTCCCCGGTGCGGAAGCTGGCCCGCACCGGCTCCAGCAGCGGAGCGTTCGTCCAGATCTGCGCGTGGCAGTTCATGCAGGTCTTGGTCGGTGGAATGCCCGCAAAGCTCGAAACCTCGACCGAGGTGTGGCAGTACCGGCAATCAATGCCCAGCCCGGTCACATGGTGCTGATGGCTGAAGGGGACCGGCTGCGGCTTCACGACGCCCGCGTAGGTAATATAGGGCGAGCGCTGGATCTGCATTAACGCCCAACCCAGGGCGGCTACGATGAACACCGCGCCGTAAATCGTCGCCCGGGAGAGGGTATTCGTGCTGCGATGAAAGATCTGCATCGACCGCCAGGTTTCTGTGCGGGGCCTAAGCCTCGCGGAGGTTGCACGTCCAGGTTATGAGTTACAGATGGCTGTGATCGCGCTCACGAAAACCTGTGATTATAACAGGAGGCCGGTGTTTGGAAGGCGATTCTGGGGGTCGTCTCCCAGATTTATGTTGGCAGATCAGTCTCCGCACCACCGCGCGTTGGGTTTTTCAACACTCGCGCAGCTCCGCTCTGACTGAGCTTGGGCGCGCGCCGCGCCTGAGAACGCTATCGCGGGTTCATCACCATCAGCTTGGGCTCGGTCATCTCCTCGATGGCGTAGCGCAACCCTTCTCTTCCGATTCCCGAGTCTTTGACCCCGCCATAGGGCATGTGATCGATGCGGAACGAGGGCACATCTCCGGCCAGCAGGCCGCCCACTTCCAATTCTTCGTAGGCCTGAAACATGAGCTTCGCGTCGCGCGTAAAGATCCCGGCCTGCAAGCCGTACGGCGAGCTGTTGATCCGGCGCAAGGCTTCGTCGAACTCGCCATAGGGCTCGACCGTAACCACCGGGCCAAAAATCTCCTGGCAGTTCACCTTCATGTCGAGCTTCGTGCCGGTCAGCACCGTAGGCTCCACCAGCAACCCGCGCCGGTTGCCGCCGGAGAGCACCCGCGCCCCTCCGCGCACGGCTTCCTGAATCCAGTCGCCGATGCGCTGGGCATCCGACTCGCGGATCACCGGGCCCACGTCGGTCGTCTCCTGCAGCGGGTCCCCGACGCGCAGCTTCTTCACCCCGGCCAGCAGCAGATCGACAAACTTTCCGTAGACCGATTGCTGCACCAGGATGCGCTGCACCGAGATGCAGGTCTGCCCGGCGTACCCGAACGCGCCCGATACGCAGCGCTCGGCGGCGTACTCCAGGTCCGCGTCACTATGAACCACCACCCCCGCGTTCCCGCCCAGCTCCAGAATGACCTTTTTCTTTCCGGAATTCTTTTTGATCTGCCACCCCACGCTGGCGCTTCCCGTGAAGCTGATCATCTTGATGCGCTCATCGGTGACCAGCAGGCCTGCGTCCTCGTTCGAGAGCGGCAGCACATTGAGCGCGCCATCAGGCCAGCCCGACTGCTGTACCACTTCCCCCAGCAGCAAAGAAGACAACGGCGTCTGCGGCGCCGGCTTGAGTACCATCGAGCAGCCCGCCGCGATCGCCGGCGCAACCTTGTGGGCAACCAGATTTAAAGGAAAATTGAACGGCGTGATGCCCGCAATCGGGCCCAGCGGAAAGCGTTTTACAATCCCCCACCGCCCGGCCGTCGATTCCTGCCAGTCCAGCGGCAGATATTCGCCGTAAATCCGCGTGCTCTCTTCGGCCGCGATCGTGAACGTGAAGATCGCGCGCTCCACTTCCGTACGCGCGGCCTTGATGGGCTTCCCCGCTTCCTGGCTGAGCGTGCGGACAAATTCTTCTTTGCGGCTCGTGATGCCCTCGGCCACCCGGCGCAACATCCGCTGCCGCTCGAACGCGGGCAGGCGCCGGGTCGTGCCGAATGCCTTGACCGCCGCAGCAATCGCCGCTTCGGCGTGCTCTCGCCGTCCTTGCACGACGCGGCCCACGACAGCGCCGTCGTAGGGCGCTTTCACTTCATAGACATCTCCGTCTTCTCCCCATTTGCCGTCGAGCAGGAACCCGTGAGTCGCCACATCCGCCATCGTCATTTGTGCCATCGCGCTTTAACCACCCCCAGCGGCAGAAGTGCAGCTTCTGATTATAGGCTTTGTCGCCACGGCCGGTCAGGTCTCGCTGATAAGATGGCCCGCATGGCGGAGAGCTGGCCAGCCACGATTCAGGAGGCGGCCCGGGAGTTACGCTCGCGCCGCGTCTCTGCTGTCGAGCTGACGCGGGCGTGCCTGGAGAGGATCGAGGCGCTGAATCCAGGTTTGAATGCGTTCATCCTGGTGTCGGCGGATCGGGCCCTGGAACAGGCAAGGACTGCGGAGATGGAAATTTCTCAGGGTCGGTGGAAGGGCCCGCTGCACGGCGTTCCCCTGGGGCTGAAGGACCTCATCGATACCGCAGGCATTCCAACCACCGCTGCCAGCTTACTGTATCGCGACCGGGTACCCACCGAAGACGCAGTCGTTGTTCGCCGGCTGGAAGAGGCCGGCGCCATTCTGCTCGGCAAACAGAACCTGCACGAATTCGCCTACGGCGGCAGCTCGATGGTCAGCGCCTTCGGGGAAGTGCACAACCCATGGAACCCGGAATACATTGCCGGCGGGTCTTCCGGAGGTTCGGCCGCCGCGGTTGCCGCGGGCATGGGCTACGCCGCCATCGGCACCGACACTGCGGGTTCGATTCGCGAGCCGGCCGCTCTGTGTGGAGTTGTAGGCTTGAAGCCGGCGTACGGACGCATCAGCGCGCAGGGGGTGGTCCCGCTCTCTGAGTCGCTCGACCACGTCGGCCCGCTCGTCCGCACCGTCGCCGATGCGGCGCTCGTGTTGCGCGCCCTCGCGGAAGGCGAGGGCATTCCACCGGAGAATTTTCTCGAGGCGTGGGACGGCTCGAAGACCGGACTGCGCGTCGGCGTGCCCCGGGCCTTCTTCTACGAAGAACTGCACCCGGAAATTGCGTCCGCGGCCGAGTCCGCCCTGCAAGCGATCGCCGCGCTCGGCGGCAAGATCCGCGACATCGCGCTTACTCCTGACAACGACCGCACCGTGCAGGCCGCCGAGGCGTACGCCTTCCACGCGGATTCAGTCAGAAAAACCCCCGCCCTCTACCAGCCCGAGACCCTGCGCCGTATCAGGACAGGAGAAAACGTCTCGCCGCAGGACTATCAGCGGAAACTTGCCGACTTGAAAGCCACGCGCGAGAACATCCGCAGCCTGTTCGACGAAGTTGACGTTATCGTTACCCCAACCACACCTGCCCCTGCGCCCAGGATTGCCGATTTGAAGCAGAATCCCGACTCTTTGCGGCCCCACGAACTGGTGCTTCTGCGCAACACGCGCCCATTCAATGTCTGGGGATTGCCGGCAATTTCGATCCCGTGCGGGCTCACCCGGGCTGGTCTGCCCATCGGCCTGCAGATCGCCGGACCGCCCAGACGCGAAGATCTGCTCCTGCAGTTCGCCCGTGCTTGCGAGCAAGCACTGCAGTGGCGGGGGAGCGCACGAGGCCCCGTCGAGAATCAGCCGTCATCGTGACCGAAGGAAGGCGCCAGCCGACCGGCGTGGAAGTTGGGGCGTCCAACGGGTGGTTTGAGACCTGCCGAAATTCCGGAGGCCGTCAAGGGAGGCCCCGTGCAGGTTAGCGAACGCCCAGCCTGCGGACGCAGCCGCCCCGTCAGTTCACTGTCCGCACATCATCCGGCAGCAGCAGCACGAACGTGCACGTCGGCACGCCCTGGGAGCAGGACAGAACGCCGCGCCGCAGGATCTTGGTTGGGGTCACGTCGGGAAAGTTCACATCGTATTTCAGGTGCCGCAGCGATTCCTCCATCGCATGCAGCTTCTCTTCGCCCGAGATGAACTTCACGGTGTCCACCGTCATCCCGCGCTCTGAGGTGCCCATCAGCACCCAGAACTCCGCGCTCCCGCTGGCCACCCCGGGCGCCTTGACCTCCGTGGTGCGCAGCTTCTGCGCATCCTCCCGATGCTGATTTACCGCGTTTTCGACCTTGTCTTCGCCGCCCAGCAGTCCGCCCAGCCGCGCTCTCGTCTCGGGCACCGGACGCAACCCGCTCATCGCCATGGCATAGGTGCGGATGGCTTTCTGCTTCTCCCCGCGTTTCTCGTAGATCTGTCCCAGATGATCGCCCACCTCGCCGTGGTTCCCGAGCAGCCACGCCGCCAGCACATATTTCTCCGCCTTCTCCAGATTTCCTTCGGCGTAATAGACCCAGCCCAGCGTATCCCAGTAGGCAATCAGCGAAGGCACCAGCGCCAGGTCGCGCTGATTCAACTGATCGAGCGAGAGATTGCGCAGGCCCGCCGCGGTCGCGGCCACCGCCGACTCGGCATACTGCTGCGCCTTCTCGAGATGCGAATTCTTCAGCGAGAGCTGATACGCGATGTTGTTCCAAACCAGCGGGGTCGCAGAAATCTCCGTGGCGCGATCGAACGCTTCCAGCGCCTTCTGGTCTTGCCCCAGGTTCAGGTACGCGTCGCCCAGGCTCACCTGCAAGCTTGCGTCCTCAGGGTTCAGCGAGGCCGCCTTCTCCAATTCCGGAGCTGCCAGATCGTACTTGTGCCACTCGGCATACATGGCGCCCAGGTTGCCGTGCGCAAACTTGTCCAGTGGATTGGTTTCGAGCTGCTTGTGAAACGCCTCGGCGGCCTGTTCGTACTTGCGGTCTTGCCAGTACGCCCTGCCCAGGTTGTTCCAGGCGAACTCGTCGTAAGGGTTGACCTCCAGCGCCTTCTTGAACGCCGCCACCGCATTGTCGCTCTGGCGCATCCCCAGGTAGGCCAGGCCCAGGTTGTTCCAGGCGTACTTGTTCTTGGGATCGGCCTCGACCGCGCGCTTCAGCAACGTGATCGCCAGCGGCAGATTGCCATTCTGGATGGCGGAACGCGCACCCTCGTTGAGATCGTCGGCTTTCATGTCGGGCGGGGGCGTGGGCGATCCCGCCATGCTGTTCTCCAGCGTCAGGTGCTGCCCCAGGTCGGCCAGCACCGCCCGCCGGAAGGCCAGGTAGTCGCCGGTGCGCGAAACCGGCAGTTCCCGTTCCCGCATCTGCATGACGCGTTCTGCCGTAAACAGGTTCCCGTCGAGCTTGTAGCTCGCCTGGTACTCGCCGTAATCGCGCTTCATCGAAAAAGGCAGGGGAGCGTGCGCCGTATAGTTCGCCGGCAGCGTGAGTTTCACGCGATAGGTAAACGTCCCCGGCGGCCCGAACTTGATCGGCTCCGCATCGGGGCCGGTCTCGTCCTCATCCGGGTCCGCCAGCGTGAATTGCGACAGGGGCAAGTCGATTTCCGACTTCTTCTTCGACCAGTCCAGGAAATTCGGCTTGGTGATCTCGAACGAGAACTGGAATGGCTGCCGCGTGGCCGCCGGGTCGTCGACCTTGAGGTGGGTGACCTCGCCGTCGAGCCCCCCCATCGTATTGATGTTCTGGACCAGCTTCTCCCAGTTCGCCTTGGGCACGCGGCGGAAAATCAGGCGCATGAGCAGCTCGGTGTCCCCGCGCACCACGTAGTTCACTTTCGCGTTCAACTTGCCCAGCTCGTTGATCCTGCCCTCAATCGTCTGTACCTGCGTGTCCGGCATGGGAGGATCGGCCGGTGTCTCCTCCAGGTGCGGCACGCCCTGCTCGGGAATCACCAGCCCCTGCTTCTTGCGGATGTTGAACGAGAGCAGGCGGAAGGGAGCGACCTCGGTGGTCGTGTCCATCCACACTTCTTCTTTCCCCATGGGCAGCATCGTTATGACGTGGTCGAACTGCGAGGGGGAGGGAATGTCGGGGTCGAGTTTGCGGCTTGAGTTGATCAGCACCGATGAGGCATGCAGCCCCTCCGCCTCGAGCAGGGCCGCTAGCAGCGTGTGCTTGTCCTTGCAGTCGCCGTACTGATTGTGCAGCACGTCGCCCGCCGGATGCGGTTGATACCGGGCCAAGCCCAGCGACAGGCTCACGTAGCGGAAATTCTTGGCGACGTAGTCATAGAGCGCCTCGACCTTGTCCAGGTCCGCGCTCAGACCCTGGGTCAGCTCATCCGCTTTGGCCTTGATCTCCGGAGTCGGCTTGCGCCGGTCGCGATCCAGGCTCTTGTACCAGAGGCCGACTTCCTCCCAGCTCCCGAAGGTCGTGAACTGAATCGCCGGCACCTCGTCCTCGGGCTTTTTCTTCTTTTTCTTCTTTTTGTCCTTATCTTTGTTCTTCTCGTCGTCCTCGCGTTCCAGGTGGGATGTGGCCCAGTGATAAATCCGGCGCCCGTTCTCCTCGGTGATCTTCGGCTCGTATCCGGGCTTGTTCTTGAGCGTGATCTTGCGGTCTTTGGGGATGTCGACGTCCAGCTCCTCGTCGAGCACGATGTTGGTTCGGTCGAAGTCGTATTCACTCCAGAACTGGTTGGGCGCCAGCGGCGTGTCGATCACCGTCGCCATGTCATACTCCAGCACTTCCCCCGGACGCAGCCCCGGCACGGTGATGTGCTTCTGCCGGTAATCGGTGTACACCGGGGCCTCGCGCGCCACCGGGGCGGTCAGGTCCTGCACTGAATCGGCCGGCGCCGTCACCACCGTGCCGTCCTGCTTCAGCACGCGCACATAAGGGATCTCGACCTTCTCGTTCGCCGAGCTGTAGCCGATCACCACCTGCCCCCACTGCTCCACCCCGGCCTCGCTCTGTACCCGGATGCGCGCGACAGTCTCCTTGCGTCCCGTGCCGTCGCTGTCAAAACGCATGCGCGTGACGACCTTCTCAATGACGAAGGCCTCCTGCGAGAAGTCTTTGTCGCCGCCAGGGCTGAAAATTGGTTTGCCCCCCGGCTGCGGCGTTTTCTGCTTCTCGGGCGACTGCGGAGCCTTGACGTCCGCGCCAGCCGTTGCGGTCGCAGACGCGGGTCCCTTCGGCTGCCCCTGCTGCGCACCTGGAAAGATGAAGGGGGGAGAAAGGAGAACCGCGAGAACCACCAAACGGCGCATAGATTGTCCTAGGCCGTTTGTACCGTAACCCGGGGGTCGACGCAAGGGGTGCGCCCGCCTGGCGCTGCCCCCAGGCGAGCTTGCACAGAAAGCTACGCCGGCACTCTGCTGGCATTGAAAGGCGCAGCCCCGCGTCCACAACGACCGCCTCAGGGCCTTGAGCTCTCGGCCCTGTTCAAGCGCTGCGGCCCGGCCTCCTCCCCGGCAAACCCATTCGCTGCGAGCACCGCCCGGCGGCTTTCGACGAAGGCAGGCCCTGGCCCCGCAGCCTCACTGTCTGCCGTGACACTCATCACTTATTTCTCACTTTCGAATTATAGAAACTATATGTACAGACAGAAGCGTCTCTCCTCGGAGCAATGAAGCCGGGAACCTCAACCTGATCAAGGCTCTGCAAGCGGTTGCGACGTCCAACTGATCCCATGGCCGTTCCTTGCCGGCCAGACACCCTCGATCCCGCGTCGGCCGGGATCGGCGCGCGGATGCTGCGCCCACCGTAAGCAGCCGAAAAGCCGCAGCGTCAGACTGGAAAAACTCCTCGCCACATCTCACACCACTAGCTCCGCCTTCACCGTTCCGTCCTCCAGGTCACTCTCCAGGTGGAACCCCAGCTTCTGGCAGATGGCCCGCATCTCGCGGTTCTCGGCCAAGATGGTGCACACCACGCGGCTCAGTTTTTCGTCGCGCGCCACACCGATCAGCCGCTTGTACAGCTCGGTACCGAGCCCCTGTCCCTGGTAGCGGTCATCGACCAGCACGGCCAGTTCCGCGTCGTTGCCGCCGCCACGCAGCTTGCTCAGGCGCCCGATGGCAATGATTTCCGGCTGCCCGTCTTCCTTCTTGTGCTCCGCCGCCAGTACCATCTCCCGGTCATAATCGACAAAGCAAATGCGCGTGAGCCGCTCGTGCGCCGTGCGCTGGCTCAGCTTCAGCGGCTGGAAATAGCGCAGGTAAACCGTCCGCTCCGACAAAGCCTGGTGCAAGCGCACCAGCAGCGGCTCGTCCTCGGGCCGGATCGGCCGGAACACAATCGCCTCGCCGTTCTTCATCCTTCCCGGCTGCACGTACTTCACCGGGTACGGCCGGATCGCCAGGCGCGGCAGATCTTCGCGCTTCACCCCGGGTCCGTGCAGCACCACGCGCGCGTCCAGCGCCACGATCCCCTCCGGCGAGGCCAGCACCGGGTTGATGTCGATTTCCTGGATCCAGCGCTGCTCGACCACCAGATGGCTGAAGCGCACCAGGAATTCCTCCAGCCCGGACAGATCGACCGCTTTGCGCCCGCGCACGCCTTCGAGCGCGGCCAGCACTTTCGTCTGCTCCATCATGCGCCGCGCCAGCGTCGTATTCAGCGGCGGCAGCGCCAGCGCGCGGTCCTGAAAGACTTCCACCAGCTGCCCCCCGGCGCCAAACAGCAGCACCGGCCCGAACTGCGCATCGATGCTGCTGCCCACGATCAGCTCGTAGCCGTCTGGACTCAGCATGGGTTGCACCGAGACGCCCAGGAAATGCCCCGCCCCGGCTTTCTCCCGGACCGCAGCCTCGATCCCTCGGTACGCCTCGCGCACCTCGGCCTCGTTGCGCAAGCTCAGCTGCACGCCGCCCACATCGGTCTTGTGGGCGATCGTCTCCGAAAGCAGCTTTACGGCCACGGGATACCCGATCGTGTTCGCCTTCGCCGCCGCCTCGTCCTCGTTGCGCGCGACTTCCGTGTGCACGCTCGGCAGCCCGTATGCGCCCAGCAATTGCTTCGACTCGACCTCGGTCAGCAGCGTGCGCCCCGCCCCTCGCGCGCTCTCGATGATCTGCTCCGCCAGCTTCCGGTCCGGACCGCCCACCTCTTCCCGCAGCACCGGGGTCTCGTACAGTCCACGCAGCACGTAACTGTAGCGCCACATGTAGCAGAACATCCGCGCCGCCGTATCCGGGAAGGAGAACGTCGGAATCCCCGCCTGGTTGAGAATGTCCGTGCCCGCCGCCACCTCCGGCCCGCCCATCCAGCTCGCCAGCACCGGCTTGCCGGTGGAGTACGCATACGGCTTCAGGCTCTCCGCCGTCGGCGTCGGCCCGGCCATGCCCTGGGGGCAGATAATGGCCAGCAGCCCATCGATGTTCGGATCATGCGCCGCAATATCCACCACCTTCGCATACCGGTCCGGCAGCGCATCGCCGAGTATGTCGATCGGATTGTTGTGGCTCCAGTGCGGGGGAAGCAGGTCGTTAAGCTTCTTCATCGACTCGTCTGACAGCTGCGCCAATTGTCCGCCGTTCGACAGCAGCCCGTCGGCCGCCAGCACTCCAGGGCCGCCCGCATTGGTCACGATCGCCAGGCGCGGCCCCTTCGGCCGGGGCTGCTTGGCCAGGACCTCCGCCATGTAAAAGAGGTCGGCGATGGTCTGCACGCGCAACACACCGCAGCGTCGAAACGCCGCGTCCAGCACCTCATCGCTGCCGGTCAGCGCGCCGGTATGCGAAGCGGCCGCCTGCGCTGCCGCCTCGGTACGTCCCGCCTTGATCACGATAATCGGCTTGTTCAGCGACACCTCGCGCGCCGCCGACAGGAACGATCGCGCGTCGCCCACCGACTCCATGTACATGATGATGCTCTGGGTCCGCGGATCGTTCCCCAGGTAGTCGATCAAATCGCCCCAGTCCACATCGAGCATCGACCCGACCGACACGAATGCGCTGAAGCCCACCATCTCTTTTCGCGCCCAGTCCAGAATCGCCGTGCACAGCGCCCCGCTCTGGCTGATGAATCCCACGTTCCCCGGCCGCGCAATGTTCGAGGCAAAGGTCGCGTTCAGCCCGGTGATTGGGTTCATCACCCCCAGGCAGTTTGGCCCCAGCACCCGCATTCCGGTGCCCTGGATCCTCTCCAGAATCTGCCTCTCCAGCTCCCTGCCCTGCTCGCCGTGCTCTTTGAACCCTGCTGAAATCACGATCACCGCGCGCACACCGCACACCACGCACTCCCGGATGACCCCGGGCACTGTCGCCGCCGGTGTCACGATCACCGCCAGGTCAACGGCCTCGGGCAGATCGGTCACGCTCTTGTACGCCTTGATTCCCAGCACGCTCGCCCGCTTGTCGCTGACCGGATACACCGTCCCGCCAAACGGACTGCTCACCAGGCTCCACAACACGGCACGCCCAACGCTGCCCGCCCGCTCGGTGGCCCCGATCACCGCCACGCTCTTGGGTGCGAACATTGCGTCCAGCGGATGCTCTTCCGAACGCAGCACATCGTGCGCGCGGTCGTGCGTCTGCTTCCCCGATTTGCTGACTTTACTGACCTTGTTCGACAAGCGCAGCGGGCTCATAATGCCTCAGTCTACCCCTCACCACGGCTGCGGTCTGTGATTGTATGCGTCCGCCCACCTGTCTTCGCGGACCAGGTTCTGTACTGTTGCGAAACTCTCGCCAGCATTTTCCCCTTGCTTTGTCCCCCGTCTTGGCTAAAATTCTCCCCGACCTCGACACACCACTGAAACTCATCCCATTCGTGTGAACGTGTGTCTGGCAGGTACATCTGACTGAGTTCCATAAAGGAGACGCTAGTCCATGAAGAAGCTGCTCACACTGCTGTTCGCGGTTGCCATCGCCTTCTCGCTCACCACCGCCACCTTCGCGCAAGACACCATGAAGAAGGACGACAGCAAGAAGGAAGAAAAGAAGGAAAAGAAGGCGAAGAAGGAAAAGAAAGAGAAGAAGGAAGAGAAGAAGGAAGACAAGAAGTAGTCTTCGCCTCCAGCTTGGGCTCTGCCCCGGCCCCTGCGGTCGGGGCACTGCTTTTTCCGCCACCCTACCTTTCGATTCCGGCGGCGTCATGGTGCAGCGCCCTTTCCGCCCCGGGGGAAAAGGCCCCGCGGAGGTGAGCACGAGTCTTCATGTCGTGAGATTCGGTCCGCCGCAAAGACTGCAAACTCTTGCGGACAGACCCATTTTCCCTGCAAAAATTTGACATCCCGGTCCACAAAGCCCGTAGTAAAATTCGCTTCGGATCAAGCCTGCCGCGTCGCAGGCGTGGGGAAATTCCAACACGGCCCCCGCTTCGGCCGTGCCGCTCGTGTCAGGAGGGTTGCAATGCGATCTGGGGCCCCCGAACCGAAGTCTTCCGTCGTCTCGCCATCCACCGCCAAATCCCGTCCTCTGCATGAGAGCCGGACCTTCTGGGTGCTGACCGCATACGGCATCTCCGGTTTGGCGCTGTTCGGCGTCATCGCCTACTATTTCAGCGATTTCATATCGCACTAGCCGCTTTTCGCCGGCTGTGAATATCCGCTTTGCAGGGACTGGCGTTGGTCTATCTGGGCGCCTCGCCAGGCCCCAACCCGCTCGTTCCGCGCGCCCATTCCGCCCGTGCTACAATTTCCCGGCTTAACGCCGCTCCAGTATCCGGTCGGTTGATCCCCGCACTTTTTTCTCGCAACGGAACAAAGAAGCTTGGCCCAAGGACCCCAAAAGAGCGCCAGCGTCACTTACGCCGATGCCGGCGTGAACATTGACCGCGCCAACCGTACCAAGCAGCGCATCAAGTATCTCGCTCATAAGACCTTTACCAAGGGCGTGCTCAGCGAGATCGGCGGCTTTGGCGGGTTGTTCTCCATCGCCAAGACCTACGCCGATCCGGTCCTGGTCTCCAGCGTCGATGGCGTCGGCACCAAGCTCAAGGTCGCCTTCGAAATGAAGATCCACCATACCGTGGGCGCTGACCTGGTCAATCACTGCGTCAACGACATCATCGTCCAGGGCGCGACGCCTCTGTTCTTCATGGACTATCTCGCCACCGGCACGCTGGAACCCGACGTCGCCGAGAAAATCGTCGAAGGCATCGCCGATGCCTGCAAGCACAACGGCTGCGCCCTGATCGGCGGCGAGACCGCCGAAATGCCCGGCTTCTATCCCGAAGGCGAATACGACCTGGCCGGCTTTATCCTCGGCGTCGTCGAAAAAGAGCGCATCATCACCGGCAAGAACGTCCAGATCGGAGACATCGTGCTCGGTCTGCCCTCTAACGGCCTGCACACCAACGGATACTCCCTCGCCCGCAAGCTCCTGTTCGAGGTCGCGAAGTATTCGCCGGAAACCTACGTCAACGAACTGAAGAACAAGGCGGGCACCGAACTGATGCGCCTCCACAAAAGCTACTGGCCGTGCCTGAAGAAGCTCATCGACGCCGACTGCATTGCCGCCATGGCCCACATCACCGGCGGGGGCATTACCGAGAATCTTCCCCGCGTGCTGCCCCGCGGCACTGCCGCCGCCATCGAACTCGGAAGTTGGCCGCCGCTGCCGATCTTCGAACACCTGCAGGCCCTGGGCAACGTTCCCCAGGACGAAATGCTGCGCACCTTCAACATGGGACTCGGGATGCTGCTGGTGATCAATCCCACCAAATTCAAGAAGGCCCAGACCCTGCTCGAGCGCGCCGGCGAGAAGTTCTACAACGTGGGCCGAATCATCAAGGGTGAGCGCAAAGTAGTGTATTCGTAGCGAGTCATCCCTGACGTTGGGCTCAAAAAGAGCTTCCCGGGGTCCGTCCGCGCACGCGAGTGCTTTGACCGGTCAGGTTGCGTTCAGGGTCGCCTGTAAACAGGGGCCAGCGTTGGATTCATCACATTCCCTCTTGCCGCCGTCGTGCCCCCGGTCGCGCCGCGACGCCGGTCGCAGAGAAACGAGAGTCCCCTTTTCGGGGACGCCGTTCGGAACGCTCCTCACGTTTCCCTTCCCCCGCGGCACGGTATTACACTGATCCGTTATCGCTACCCCGCGAGGCCTTCATGACCACCGCTATCCGCACCAACCCGCTCTCCTACCTCACCGAGCAGATCAACGAACTCAAGGCCAAGGGCACGCACTTCAGCCTGCGCGTGCTCGAAGACGAGCAGGCTCCCGAGTGCACCTTCGACGGCAAAAAAGTCGTCAACCTCGCGTCCAACAATTATCTTGGCCTTACCACGCACCCCAAGCTGCGCGAAGCCGCCCTCCAAGCCACGCGGAAGTACGGAGTGGGCTCGGGCGCCGTGCGCACCATCGCCGGCACCATGAAAATCCACATGGAGCTGGAAGAAAAAATCGCCCGCTTCAAAAACGTTGAGGCCTGCGTCGTCTTCCAGTCCGGGTTCGCTGCCAACGCCGGCACCGTTTCCGCCGTGCTCGGCAAAGACGACTTCATCATCTCCGATCAGCTCAACCACGCCTCCATCATCGACGGCGCCCGCCTCTCCCGCGCCAAGATCCTCGTCTTTAACCACAAAGATCTCGCCCACGCGGAAGAGCAACTCGCCAGCGTGAAAGACCAGCCCGGCCGCAAGCTGCTCATCACCGACGGCGTTTTCTCCATGGACGGCGACATCGGACCTCTCCCCGGTCTCTGCGATCTCGCCGAAAAATACGGGGCTATCATGATGGTCGACGACGCCCACGCCTCCGGCGTGCTCGGCCGCGCCGGGCGCGGCACCATCGACCACTTCGGCATGCACGGCCGCGTCGACATCCAGGTCGGCACGCTCTCCAAAGCCATCGGCGCCCTCGGCGGCTACGTCTGCGGCACCCGCGACCTCATCGACTTCCTTTACCACCGCGCCCGCCCGTTCCTGTTCTCGACCTCGCATCCGCCGTCTGTCGCCGCCACCTGCATCGCCGCCTTCGACGTCCTCGAAGCCGAACCCGAGCGTATCGAGAATTTGTGGAAGAACACGCGCTTCTGGAAAAAAGAACTGGCCGCGCTCGGCTTTGATATCGGCGGCAGGACCACTCCCGCCAGCGAGACGCCCATCACCCCCATCATCATCGGAGACGGCGCGCGCACTATGGAATTCTCCCGCGAACTCTTCCAGGAAGGCGTCCTCGGCACCGGCATCGCGTTTCCGACCGTGCCCGAAGGAAAGGCCCGTGTCCGTACCATCATGACCGCCACGCACACGGAGGAAGACCTGGAGAAAGCGCTGGTGGTTCTGAAGAAAGTGGGAAAGAAGATGGGGATTTTGGCGTAAGTCCGAGGCAAGCTCCCTTGCCCACGTCTGTATCGCTAGAGTTCTTCTGAACTCTCGATCCCGTTGCCTGCAAGGTCCTGCATTTCGAAATAATGAGTGCCTTGCGCGTCCTGCTGGACTTCCCCGGTACGTACTCCCCGCCGGGACAAAAAATCTCGCACCTTGCCAGCGTCAGACGTGAATCGGATCGGCCTCAATTCATCGGTGGGCTTACCCGCGAGACCTAAAGTCAAAGCCTATTCATCTGCGGCGAGGCCTAGAACCACACACGCCGGACAATCGTCCAGAGCGACTTTCATTTTGCGCAATTCCAGCTTGTCTTCGTACCACCGAGTTGCTGAGGGGATATCGCTTACCCCAACGCAATTTGCACCGCCGCTAGACTGAACAGAGACATGTTTGTGCCTCGATGCTACTCTCCCCGATGCACCACCCGTCCCCCCACCACCGTCGCCACCGCCTTGCCCGTCAACTGCCATCCGTCAAACGGAGAATTCCGCGCCAGCGACCGCGACTTCGACACATCAAACGTCCAGCGTTTCCTCGGATCGAAAATCGTCACGTCGGCATGACTCCCCCGGCCCAGCGTTCCCCGCCCGCGCAGCTCAAACACCCGCGCCGGGCCGGCCGTGAACAACTCCACGATCCGCGCCAGGGGAATCTTGTGCTGGCGATGCAGCACCGTGATCGCGAGGCCCAGCGCCGTCTCCAGGCCCGTGATCCCGAACGCCGCCCGTTCGAACTCCACCTGCTTCTCGTGGCTGGCGTGAGGCGCGTGGTCGGTCGCAATCGCGTCCACCGTGCCGTCACCCAGGGCCACGATCAGCGATTCGATGTCTGCCCTGGACCGCAGCGGCGGATTCATCTTGCAATTCGTGTTATAGCCATCCACCGCTTCGTCGGTCAGCGCGAAGTGGTGCGGGGTCACCTCGCAGGTCACGCGCGCCCGGCCGCGCTTGCCGCGCCGCACTGCCTTCAGCGAGTCCGCCGCCGACAGATGGGCCACATGCAGCCGCGAGTTCGGCATCTGCTGTGCTAACTGGACGTCGCGATCCACAATGCTCGCCTCCGCCGCCGTCTTCCAGCCGCGCAACCCCAGACGGAAGGAAATCGGCCCGTCATTCATCGGACAGTTCTCCGTCAGCCGCGTGTCCTCGGCATGCTGCACCACGGGGAAACTGAGCTCGCCGCTCAGCCGCAGACACTCGCGCATCACATCGTTGTCGAGGATCGGCTTGCCATCATCCGTCACCGCCACCGCGCCCGCCCGCTGCAGCCCGCGGAAGTCCGTAAGCACCGCGCCTTTGCTGGCATGCGTCGCCGCCGCCACCGGGAACACGTTCACCACCGCGCCGCGCTCCGGCCGCAGCACCCAGTTCACCCACTCCTGCGAATCGATGACCGGCGTGGTGTTCGGCATGCAGCAGACCGAGGTAAATCCTCCCACCGCCGCGGCCGCCGTCCCCGAGGCAATCGTTTCCTTATAACTCTGGCCCGGTTCCCGCAAATGGACATGGAGGTCGATGAGTCCGGGCGCGACCACCAGCCCCCGGGCGTCGAACTTCTCCTCGGCGCCGCCCTTGATCTTGTTCGGCGGCGCCACTTCGGCGACTACCCCGTCGCGCAGCAAAACGTCCATCGGCGCATCAATCTTGTTCGCCGGATCGATCACGTGCCCGCCGCGGATCAACAGCGATGCCGGCTTGTTTCTCTCGTATGCCATCAACGAATTGTCATCCTGAGCGCAGCGAAGGACCTGCTTTTTCTCGCCGCATCTTTATCGCTATGCCGCAAGCAACCGCTGAACCCGCTACTTCGCCTTACCCGCCGCCCGCGCCAGGATCGCCATGCGGGTGGGCACGCCGTTGCGCACTTCGTCGACGATCACCGATTGCGCCCCATCCGCCACCTCGCCCGTCAGCTCCATGCCGCGAATGATCGGCCCCGGATGCATCACGATCGCATCCCGCCTGGCCAGCTTCAGCCGCGCCGGCGTCATCTGGTAGCGCGCAATGTAGTCCTCCACCCGCAGCTTCAGTCCCGCCAGCCGCTCTTTCTGCACGCGCAGCAGCATCACCACATCGGTTCCGCGCAACGCTTCTTCCAGATGCCGCGTGATCCCGAGCCCCGGCGCCAGCGTCGTGGCCACATCCGGCACCAGTTCCGGCGGGCCGCACAGCATGACCTTCGCGCCCAGCCTGGTCAGCAGATGGCATGCCGAACGCGCCACCCGGCTGTGGAAGATGTCGCCCACAATCGCAACGCGCAGCCCCTGGAACGTCTTCTTGTGCTTCAGGATCGTGTACGCATCCAGCAGCGCCTGCGACGGGTGCTCGTGCATCCCGTCCCCCGCATTCACCACCGGAATGTCCAGGTGCTCGGCCATCAACTGCGGCGCGCCCGACATGGGATGCCGGATCACGATCACGTCCGCGCCCACTGCGCGCAGCGTGTAGGCCGTGTCGAGCAGCGATTCGCCTTTCTCGATGCTTGAGCCGCTGGCGTGCACCAGCGTGGTCATCGCGCCCATCGATTTCGCCGCAATCTCGAAGGAAGACCGCGTCCGCGTGGACGGCTCGTAGAAAAGAAGAATGATGCGCTTGCCCCGCAGCAGGGGCCGCGGCTTCTGCGGATTCATGCGCCGCGCGAACTTCAGAATTTTCAGGATTTCCGCGGCATCCAGCTGCTCAATGCCGAGCAGCGACCCGCGCGCCACCTTGTTCATCCCGTGCCTGAGAAACAACCGCTGTTTAGGCCATTGGCCAGCGACAAACGGCCAACGGCTGCGTCCACCAAACGAACGGTGCATCATACGCGCAGGCGCGCGCAGGCTGCAAGAAGCGCCCGACGCTGCAAGTTTCTGACGATTGCCGTGCCCCCTCCTGACGTCGCGTCCTTGCGACGTTCGAGTCCTGTCCTGAGCAAGCTCCGCGCGCCGAATGGGCGCTTTCTGCGACCCTGGGATGCACGGTGCCCCAGGTAGCATCCCGCCTTTCGACGCTAACCTGGGAGGTGACACTGATGTCCCAGTCGCTTCAGCCACGCCAGAAGGTGGCCCCGCAGGTCAGTGTGGGAAACCTCAACACAACAAAGAAGAGAGTCCCCCTTCCGGGACGGCACTCGAACAATTACGGATTCGGCCTCCGCGGCTGCTCGATCCCCGGCGCCAGCTGACGGTACTTCTCCACAACCCAGCCGCGTTGCTGCTCGACGAACATCCCAAAAGCAGCCAGAAAAATCGCCGTTCCAATAAAGATGAACCGTACATGCGATTGCCGCTGGTCTTCTGGATGTCGCAGCTCCGGCGCCAGCAGCGCTCCCAGCGCCAGCCCGGTCAGCAGTCCTCCAATGTGCGCCGGTTTATCGATCCCCGGCACCACCGCGCCGAAAAACAAGTTGTACCCGGCAAAGCTCAGCAAGCTGCGCATCAGCCCGCGCAGCATCTGTCCCGGGTACGGCAGCTTCCCCAGATACAGCGCCGTGATCAGCGCTCCCGCCAACCCGAAGATCGCGCCCGAGGCTCCGGCCCCGACCACTGTCGGATGGATCCACAAACTCGACAGACTCCCCGCGATTCCACAAGCCGTATACGCCAAAAAGTAAGTCCACGGACCCAGAATGCGCTCCGCTAGCGGCCCCAGGTTCCACAGGCACCACATGTTGAAGAAGATGTGCGGCAGGCCGATGTGCACGTAGTTCGAGGTAAGAATCCGCCACGGCTGTCCCCCCAGGGTCAGCGGCCCGAAATCCGCTCCGAACTTCAGCAGCACGGCCACGCTTGGGGTCATCAGCGAACCGCCGCTGAGCAACATCAGCACAAAGACCGCGACGTTCACGCCCACCAGCGCCTTGGTCACGGCCGGTTGCGGCAGCATGCGCCGCTGCAGCACAACCGGCGCCTGCCCAACCACCGGCGGTTGCCCCACGACCACCCCCGGCGGCCCCGCGCTGGCCAGTGCCATCTGATGACACTCGGGACACACGTTGCCCGCAAACGTTCCTTCCGGAATCTGCCTCCCGCAACGCGCGCAATTGGTCATGCCAGCTCCGGGTCTGGATAGTGTAACGGAGGGGCAGAACCAAAGGGGATTTCGCTTTGGAGACCATTCAGGCAAGTCCCAATGATTTCACGGACAGCGCCTGGCGGTCGCAATTCCCCGAAGCAGATGCCTGAGATTACGATGTTGTGTCCCTCAATCCCCCGCCGCTTCCACCGCCGGCATCTCCTCCGCCACCGTCGTCTCCGTCACCTTCGCACTCGTCACCAGCACCACCGACGCCACCACGATCGCGCTGCCCATCATAATGTAGCGGTCGATCGCTTCCCCGTGCACCAGCCACCCGAGAAACACCGCCACCACCGGATTTACATACGCATACGTCGAAACCTTCGAACTCGGCGCATGCCGCAGCAGCCAGATGTACGCTGTGTACCCGATCCACGACCCGCCCACGATCAGATACGCAATCGCGCCCACGCCCCGCGCCGTCCAGGTCACGTGTTCCCAGTCGCGGTGCAGCAGCGCGAACATCAGGTTCGCGACCCCGGCAAAAATCACCTGCCACGCCGTCGAGCTGAACGGATCCACCTCCTCCGAGTGCCACACCTTCGACAGCACCGACCCCAGCGCCCAGCTGAACGACCCGGCCAGCAGGCTCAGCGACCACCACAGTTCGCGCCGCCCCAGCGTTCCGCTCGCCGTCAGCTTCGGCCACAGCAGCACCACCATGCCGACCATCCCCAGCAGCAGTCCCGCCATGCCCCGCCGCGAAATGTGATGGTTCCCCAGCAGCCAGGCATCCAGCACCAGGAACCACAGCGGCGTCACCGCAATCAGCAGCGCCGAGAGACCCGAGGGCAGCAACTGCTCCGCAAACGAGAGCGTCAGGTTCCCGCCCATCAGCAGCAGCGTCCCCACCGCCGCCATGTGCCAGAGCTGCCGCGGCGTGTAGACAATCTGCCTGCCTCGCAGCCCGCAATACGCCAGCATCAGGCTGCCGGCCACCAGAAACCGCGTCGCGCACATCAGCGCCGGCGGAATCTGCTCCACCGCAATCGCAATCCCCAGGTAGGTCGATCCCCAGAACAAGTACACCAGCCCGAAGGCCAGGACCAGACTCCACCGTTGCTGTGGTGACGATCTCATGGGACACGGGGCCCGCTAAAGCATGGTAGATGCGGTACCTTCGGGGCGGGATGCGAAGGTTACGGGAGGCCCATCGTTTCCCGCATTACCATTGGCAGTCGATCGGCCATGGCCCACGTGTCACCTGTGCTGCTCGTCAGGGGGTTCCGCACCACCCATTTTCCGGCTACAATAAACGTGTGGCTGCTTGTGTCCATGACCCTGCAGAACGCCAATTCGCATCTGCCCGCCTGCTGGCTGCGCCAGCTCTGCTGCCCCCGCCGCCATCTGGCCGTGCTTCCCTCCCAGGTCCGTCCCAGTCTGTTCGGTAGCGACTAGTTCCCATCCTCCCTGTGGAATTTTCTTTCGGGACGAAGTCTGCCCCATTGCCACGCAGTCTGCTCCGCCCGAAAGGTTCTGCCGACGACCAACGACCGACGACTTTACTTAGGGAGAACCACCATGCCGACCAAGACTCTGACCACCGGACCCAAGATCCAGACCGCCCTGCCCGGCCCCAATGCCAAGCGTGTACTGGCGGGCGATGAACAATTCATTTCGCCCTCCTACACCCGCTCCTACCCGCTGGTGGCCAAAAGCGGCCGCGGCATCGTCGTCACCGACGTCGACGGCAACGATTTCTTTGATTTCTCCGCCGGCATCGCCGTGACCTCGACCGGCCATTGCCATCCCGAAGTCGTCGCCGCTATCCAGAAGCAGGCGGACGAGCTGATCCACATGTCGGGCACCGACTTCTACTACGAGAACATGATCACGCTCGCCGAGCGCCTGTCGAAGATCGCGCCCATGCCCGGCCCGCACAAGATCTACTACGGCAACTCGGGCACCGAGGCCATCGAAGCCGCGCTCAAGCTCGCCCGCTATCACACCAAGCGGCAGAACATCATCGCTTTCTTTGGCGCGTTCCACGGACGCACCATGGGCGCGCTTTCGCTCACCGCCTCCAAGCCCCAGCAGAAGCGCCGCTTCGCCCCGCTGGTTCCCGGCGTGACCCACGTGCGCTATCCCGACGTTTATCGCGGCTGCTCCGCCGGCGCGCTAGACGCCGAAGCCTTCGCGCTCGGCTGCGCTCGCTTCATCGAAGACAAGCTGTTCAAGACCACGCTTCCACCCGAGGAAGTCGCCGCCATCTTCGTCGAACCCATCCAGGGCGAAGGCGGCTATGTCGTCGCCCCCACGGTGTTCATGCAGGAACTGCGCCGCATCTGCGACAAGCACGGCATCCTGCTGGTTGTCGACGAAGTGCAGAGCGGCATCGGCCGCACCGGCAAGTGGTTTGCCGTCGAGCATACCGGCGTGCATCCCGACATCGTTTGCATGGCCAAGGGCATCGCTTCCGGCATGCCCCTCGGCGTCACCATGTCGCGCGCCGACATTATGGACTGGGTCCCCGGCTCCCACGCTTCCACCTTCGGCGGAAACCCCGTCTGCATCGCCGCCGCGCTGGCCACGCTCGACGTGATCGAGCAGGAGGACCTGCTCGCCAACTCTGCCACAGTCGGCAATCACATGCTCAAGCGCATGGCCGACTGGCCGGGTAAGTACCGCATCGTCGGCGACGTGCGCGGTCGCGGCCTCATGATCGGCGTCGACATCGTGAAAGATCCCCAGACTAAGGAATACGCGCCCGAGCTTCGTGACCGCATCGTGCAGCACGCCTTCGAGCGCGGCATTCTGTTTTTGGGCTGCGGCCCGAGCGCCGTGCGCATCTCGCCGCCGCTGATCGTCACGAAAGATGAAGCCGACGCCGCCATCGACGCCCTCGAAGAAGCCATCGAGCTCGTCAACAAGAGCGCGTAGTTGTGGGTCGGACTCTCCTGTCCGACAAAATGTGCGGCGGACACTCTTGTCCGCGGGTGCCCCATCCTAACGCTGCGTCCTTTGCGACGTTAGGGTGGGATTCCACAACGGTCTCCCGCAACACGGCATCCGAATAGACCGATGACAGAGTTTCTGGTGCACTGGAATTAATCGGCCCCAGCCGCGTCGGCGACGACGGACGTTCGCCCCGCACGAAAGTGCGGGGTGGGCCCGACAAAATAACAGAGTCCCCTTCAGGCGACGCCAGTTCTAAACTGCCGGCGCCCTCGCCCCGCGAACACAGGAGGAGCTTCCCATGTGGAGCGGCAAAGTCGAATCCATTTACATCGCGCCCGCCGCGAAGGCCCCCACGCGCCCCGTCGCTGAGGTCGAGGCCGTTCCCGGCGCCGGCCTCGCCGGTGACCGCTACTTCCTCAAGCAGGGCACGTTCTTCAAGCCCGAGCCTGACCAGGAACTCACTCTGATCGAAGCCGAAGCCATCGAAGCCGCCGAACGCGACTACAACACGAAGATGAACCCCGGCGAAGCCCGCCGCAACCTCGTCACTCGCGGCGTCGCGCTCAATCATCTGGTCGGCCGCGAATTCCACATCGGCGCCGTCAAGCTTCGCGGCATTCGCCTCTGCGAACCCTGCGGCCATCTTGAATCGCTTACCAGTCTCCCCGTCATCAAATCCTTGCGCCATCGCGGCGGCCTGCGCGCCCAGATCCTCACGCCGGGCATCATCCGTGTTGGCGACACGGTCCGCGAATGATCCCCAACCTGATGACAACCGCCGACTCCACCTATCGCCAGCTTCTTCGCGGCCACGGCGCCCACGCCGACCCTGTCGGCGCGCTCGAAAGCGTCTCCGCCGAAGTCGCGGGCAGAACCATTCCCGGCTACCCGCACTCCATCTGGCAGATCGTCAGTCACCTTAATTACTGGATGGACTACGAACTGCGCCGCATCGCCGGCAAACGCCCGCCCTATCCCGAGCACGCCATCGAAAGCTGGCCCGCGAGCGTGGTTCCTTCGAGCGACGCCGACTGGCAGCACCAGCGCGCCAAATTTGCCCGCTATGTTGGCGAATTTCGCAGGCTCTCTGAATCCGCACCCGAGGTCCTGAACGCGCCGGTCGACTGTATGCATTCCGGCGAAGAAGGGCGCTCGCCCAGCGCGCAAGCCATTCTCTGGCAGATCCTCGTTCACAACAGCTACCACGTCGGCCAGATCGCGCTCCTGCTCCGTTGCTTCCATCTCTGGCCGCCACCCGCCGGAGGCGCCACCTGGTGACCGCCGCCAAACCCGCACCGGGAATTTCCGGGCAACGCGCCCGGCTGAACGCTCACCCGTACGAACCCATCCCGCTCATCGCCTGGACGGCCCTCGCGGTCGCGCTGCTGTTCTGGGCCTCCGCGTTCGCAGGAATCCGCGTCGCCTTGCGCGCCTATGCGCCTGCTCACCTGGGCTTGCTGCGCTACTGCATCGCCTCGCTCGTGCTCGCCCTGTACGCGCGCTTCGCACGCTTGCGCCCGCCGCGTCGCCGCGACATCCCCATGCTCGCGCTGGCTGGCTCGCTGGGCATCACCTTCTACAATCTCGCGCTCAACTCCGGAGAAATGCGGGTCACCGCCGGATCCGCCAGCCTGCTCATCTCTTCCACCCCAATCTGGGCCGCCCTGCTCGCCATGTTCCTTCTCCGCGAACGCCTCACCCGCGCCGGATGGCTCGGAGTTCTGCTTAGCTTCGCCGGAGTCGCGCTGATCGCCAGCGGCGAAGGCAACGGCATTCACCTCGCCCCGCAGGCGCTCTACATCGCCGCTGCTGCCCTGGCCTGGGCCATCTACATCATCCTCCAGAAGCATTTCCTGGGCCGCTACAGCGCCCTCGAATTCACGTCCTATTCGGTGTGGTCCGGCACCCTGCTGCTCATGCCGTTTGGCCGGGGCCTCCTGCACGCCGCGCGCGCGGCCCCGCCCAGCGCCACTTTAGCTGTCCTCTATCTCGGAATCTTCCCCGCGGCTCTGGCCTCCTTCGCCTGGGCCTATGCGCTCTCCCACGGCCCCGCCGGCAAGATGGCATCTTTCCTCTACGCCATTCCCGTCTTCGCCACCTTCATCGCCTGGATCTGGCTGGGGGAAGTCCCGCGCCCGCTGAGTCTCCTCGGAGGAGCCATCGCCATCGCCGGAGTCATCCTCGTCAATCTCCGCGGCCACGCCCCGGCGCGACCGCGCCAAGAGCTTCTCCGTGCCCTCTGCGCCTCTGAGTAATATCGGTTCTGTGCGCTGCCTTTCGGGTCCCCTCGCGATCTGTGCGGCTTAAGATTCTTACGCTCGCGGATGAACTCGCCTCCCCCAAACTCCCCGTCCCGCGCCGCATTTCGCCGCCCCGCCGTTTGACACCACTCCCTTTGCAGCCTATACTCCGCTCCGCTCGCCATTTCTCCCGGGAGACCTCTCATGTCGAAACGTTTCCTCGCCTTTTCCCTCACCCTCTTCGTCACTCTGGCGACCCTGACGTTTGCCGACGACCATAAAGTGCATCCACCCAAGCTCACCGCGCAGAACAGCGGCACCACCAACGGCCTCATCGCCGTCAGCCCGGTGAACGACCGCATCGTCTGGGCTTCGGGCCGCAACGGCACCTTCGTGAAGACCACCAATGGCGGCAAGACCTGGACCGTGGGCGTGGTTCCCGGTGCCGAAACCCTGCAGTTCCGCGGCCTCTACGCGGTCAGCGATCGCGTCGCCTACCTGCAGTCCATCGGCGGCAACCCCACCGACTTCCGCATCTACAAAACCACTGACGGCGGCGCCACCTGGACCATGCAGTTCCAGAACCAGAATCCCCTTGCCTTCTATGACTGCATCTCCTTCTGGACCCCGCGTCGCGGCCTCTCGCACAGCGACTCGGTCAACGGCGTCTTTCCCGAGCTTCGCACCCGGGACGGCGGCCGCCACTGGGAAGACATCAGCGCCAACATGCCTCCCGCCCTGCCGGGCGAGGCCTCCTTCGCCGCCAGCAATACCTGCCTCGCGGTTCAAGGTGAGCGCAACGCCTGGATCGCCACCGGCGGCTCCACCTCCGCCCGCATTCTTGCCACTACCGACGGCGGCAACACCTGGAACGCCTATGACACGCCCATTGTCAGCTCGCCCAGCGCGGGCGCCTTCACCGTCGCCTTCCGCAACCCTTACCACGGCATCGTGGGCGGCGGCGACCTCGATCCCACCGACCCCAACAACGCGCGCACCGCAACCTCTGACGACGGCGGCCGCACCTGGACCCTGACCAACGCTCCGCCCGTCACCGGCGCCATCTTCGGTCTCGCCTATGCGAGCGGCAATCGCGGAGACAATCAAGACGAAGACGGCCTCCAGCGCACCGTGGTCATCACTGCCAACGCGGGCGGCGCCGCCTGGACGCCCGACGAAGGCAAAACCTGGTACTCGCTGCCGCTTACCGGTTACTGGGCCGTCGCCTTCGCCAGCCCCAAGGCCGGATGGCTGGTCGGCGTCAACGGCACCATCACCAAGATCAGCTTCTGAGCTTGAGTTTTTGGGTCGGACACTCCGGCCCCCTGAACTCGATCCCCTTGGCACCCCAGGTTCACGTTCGCACTCTGAACGCTGACCTGGGGTTCCTACTTGGCGCTGACAACCCGCGCCAACCGTCAGGTGAAAGCGCATCGCTCGCCCTGACCTGCGCGGCACCACCGAGTTCGCCTTCACTTTCAAGAAGAGCCTCCCGCCCGCCGACGCTTTCCAACGCGCCATCGACAGGTCGTCCTTCATCCCTTGCACGGCAACCTGGTGGCGGCCGGACACGGCGCCTCCCTTGTGATAACTTCCCTCTGAGCGGCCGCCTTATAGCAGGTCAAGGCGCAGTCATCTGACTTCATTAACCAGAGGGGCCCCATGTCTTACCCCGACTCCCGTTCTCCCCGTAGACTGCTGCGGGCGCCCGCTCTCGCCTTCTTCTCGCTCGCCCTCATGCTCTCCAGTTGCCCGCATTACAAATACAACACGCCTCCGCCCACGGGCTCGGTCAACTTCATCTATACGGCAAATGCCGCGGCCAACTCAGGAACCGCCGCCCTTATCTCCAACGCAACCACTGGCGCGCTCACGACCATCACCGGTTCGCCCTTTCCCGCTGGCGGCAGTTCCTTCGCCCTGACCGCTGATCCCGGCGGCAAGTTCCTCTACGTAGCCAATTACGCTTCCGGTGACATCTCCGAGTTCTCCATCAATCAGACGACTGGCGCCCTCACCCAGCTGAGCAGCTCTCCAGTGCCCGCAGAGATCGGCGTCGACGCCCTCGCCATCGACCCCCTGGGCAGGTTCCTGTATGCCGTCTCCGAACGCTCCGCCAACCTGTACCAATACTCCATCGATTCTTCCGGCGCCCTCCACCCGCTCGCCAGCTCCCCCGTTCTGATCAGCGCCGGATCTGCCGTCTCCCGCGCTGTCGCGATCAGCCCATCCGGTAACTTCCTGTTCGTCACCAATGAGGACTCCACCACGGACAACCTCTACGTCTTCCCCCGCGATCTCGTCGCCGGGACCCTCTCCCCCCCGCTGGCTCCGCTCGCCATCGACAGCGGCGCGCACGCCATCACCGCCGACCCCGCCGGCAGGTTCGTGCTGGTGGCCAGCTCCGGCAGCAGCACGCTGTTCGGCAACCTCTCCGTTTTCACTTACAACTCTGCGACCGGGATGCTGACCGCGCTTCCCAGTTCGCCCTTCCACACCGGCGCCGATCCTTCTTCTGTTGCGGTGGACCCGTCGAGCAAATTCGTCTACACCGCCAATACCGCCAGCTCCACCATCTCCGCGTTTCTCATCAGCAGCAACACCCTCACCGAAATCGGCGGTTCTCCGTTCCCCGGCGGGGGACTAGGCACTCCCAATGGACCGACCGGCATCGCCACCGATCCCTCGGGGCGCTTTGTGTATGCCTGCAATGCTTCCAACGACATTTCCGCTTTCCTGCTCAACGCCCAGACCGGGGCCCTGACCCAGATCGCCGGCTCGCCCTTCCCTTCCGGAGCCAGTGGCCCGCACGGAATTACGGTCGTGATGAGAAAGTAGGAACGGCCGAAAATCCTCCGCTCCAATCGCCAAAAGATTTCCCAATCAGGCGATCTTTCACGCAACACGAGCCCGCAACCACCGATAACCCGGAAAACGTAACGAGGAGGCCCTTATGGGCATACAGCATTTGACGAACGTCGAACAAATGAAGGCGGACCTCGCGAATAATGACGCGTCTTCAGCAAGTTCCACAGCCACCGTCCAGGTCGGGGAGCACGACCTGGGGCAGGTCGCAGACCGGCTAGGCGTCGCTAAACAGGCCCTGCTTCAGGCCAACCCGCAGATCCAGGATCCCTCCAACCTGACAGCGGGGCAGGACATCCACCTGCCTGACAAGGACAGTTCCCGCAAAGCGAACACCGACGACGATGGATCGCGCGGCGGTACGACCAAGGAAACGGCTAAGGACTCAGGAACCAAACTCTACGGCGATCCTCTGGCCGCCACGGCCATGAAGGGTAAACTCGACAGCATTCAGGGCGGCAGCCCCAAGACAAAAGACGCTTCCTCCAAGGACCTCGACAAGCACACCCTGCCTCCCGACGAACAGGCCGTCAAGGACGCAGGCGGCGATAAAGCGCTCAAGGGCTACCAGCAGTTCAAAGACGCAACCGACAAGCTGTCCAGGAATGTCCACGATGCGCTCGTGGCAAGAATCGATGCCGACATGAAGGATCTCGGCGACCTGAAAAAGAAGCTCGACGCCAATCCCTCTGACCCCAAAACACAGATGGAATACCAACGGAAGCTGGACCAGGTGCAGAAAGAGATCGGCGACGTAAACCGGGACCCCATCTCCCAGGCCCAGAGGCTCCGCCAGCAGGTTGAAAGTGACCTGCGCGGCGAGGCCCAGAAGGCAGTGGACAACCTGTAAAATAGGCGGCCCGGTTCATTCATGTCGGCAACGCCCCGTTCCTGTGGAGCGGGCGCCCGCGCCACAGTTGCAGGTCCACGGTTGCATAGAAAAGGAAAGAGCCAGGCTGATTTCTCAACCTGGCTCTTATTTATGCCGGCAACGACCTACTCTCCCACACACTTTCGCGTGCAGTACAATCGGCCCAGCGGGGCTTAACTTCCGTGTTCGGGATGGGAACGGGTGGATCCCCCGCGGTAAGATCACCGACAATTGGAGGCGTTTAGAAAGCGTGAGCGCGCTGTCTCTGCGCGCGGGAGCCTTCTGCCGAAATCCTGAGCCGCGTTCGTTGGCGGCGAAGGACCTCTGCGCCCTCTCGCTGTCGCTTTTCAGCGACGATCTTTTCAAAGATCCTGAGAACGATCTCTCACAACTGAATAGATTGGGTGCTGCTTGCCAGTAGCCAGCGGCTAGCAGCCAGCAGCGTCTTTCTTCAAGGCTCGAATATTTCGTCGGCGCCCAGTGGTCAGCGTCTCTTTGTTGCTCGCGTCCCAGGTTCGGGTCGAGCAAGAAACGTGCTTTCGCCTCAGCTCAGGTTTTAGCTGAGGACGGAGAGCTGAGAGCTGACGACTGGTTGTTTCTGCACCGAGTAAATTTTATGGTCAAGCCGAACGGGCGATTAGTACGGGTAAGCTGCACCGATCACTCGGCTTCCACTTCCCGCCTATCAACCAGGTAGTCTTCCTGGGCCCTTCTTATCCCTTACGGGTTGGGAGATCTCATCTTGAGGAGTGCTTCCCGCTTATATGCATTCAGCGGTTATCACAACCGAACTTCGCTACCCAGCCATGCCGCGGGCGCGACAGCTGGAACACAAGAGGTTCGTCCATCCCGGTCCTCTCGTACTAAGGACAGGTCCTCGCAAATCTCCTACGCCCACAACAGATAGGGACCGAACTGTCTCGCGACGTTCTGAACCCAGCTCACGTACCGCTTTAATAGGCGAACAGCCTAACCCTTGGAACCTTCTACAGCTCCAGGATGCGATGAGCCGACATCGAGGTGCCAAACCGGAGCGTCGATATGAACTCTTGGCTCCGATCAGCCTGTTATCCCCGGCGTACCTTTTATCCGTTGAGCGATGGCCCTTCCATGCAGAACCACCGGATCACTAAGGCCTGCTTTCGCATCTGCTCGACTTGTAGGTCTCGCAGTTAACCACGCTTATGCCTTTGCACTCGACGGCTGATTTCCAAACAGCCTGAGCGTAGCTTCGCGCGCCTCCGTTACAATTTAGGAGGCGACCGCCCCAGTCAAACTACCCGCCTTACTATGTTCCTCTCCCGGATCACGGGAGTAGGTTAGAACCACAGAACTCGCAGGGTGGTATCTCACCGTTGGCTCCCCCAAGTCCGAGAACCTGGGTTCAAAGCCTCCCACCTATCCTGCGCAGCAAGTGCCATAGTTCATAGTAAAGGTGTAGTAAAGGTGCACGGGGTCTTTCCGTCTAGTTGCGGGCAACCGGCATCTTCACCGGCACTACAAGTTCGCCGTGTCGCTCATTAAGACAGTCGCACTTTCGTTACGCCATTCGTGCAGGTCGGAACTTACCCGACAAGGAATTTCGCTACCTTAGGACCGTTATAGTTACGGCCGCCGTTCACTGGGGCTTCAGTTCGAAGCTTCACCTTGCGGTTGACCTCTCCCTTTAACCTTCCAGCACCGGGCAGGCGTCAGCCCCTATACGTCGTTTTCGACTTTGCAGAGACCTGTGTTTTTGTTAAACAGTCGCAGTGCGCATTTCTCTGCGGCCTCTTCGGGCTTGCACCCTAGTGAGGCGACTCTTCTCCCGAAGTTACGAGTCTAATTTGCCGAGTTCCTTAACAAGCGTTCTCACGAGCGCCTTTGGATATTCTCCTCGTCTACCTGTGTCGGTTTGAGGTACGGTTCCCTTACGTTCTCCTTAGAGGTTTTTCTCGGCAGCGTGGAATCCGCGGCTTTCCCCCATACGGGGTACTGCTTTGCGTCTCAGTGATAACTCCCCGACGGATTTGCCTGTCGGAGACACCTTTCACGCATCGACCGTCATAGCCATAGGACGGCCCGCGTATCCTTCTGCGTCACCCCATCGTGATAACGAACACAAGGGAGCTCCGGAATGTTAACCGGATGTCCATCAGTTACGCCTTTCGGCCTCACCTTAGGGACCGGCTGACCCTGAGCGGATTAACCTTTCTCAGGAAACCTTAGACTTTCGGCGCGGGGGGTTCCCACCCCCGTTATCGCTACTTATGCCGGCAGGGTCACTTCCCAACCGTCGACCAGTTCTTTCGATCTGGCTTCAAACTGTTGGGAACGCTCTCCTACCACGCACGGCTCGCGCCGTGCATTCGCTGCTTCGGTACCAAGCTTAAGCCCCGTTAAATTGTCGGCACCGGGCCGCTTGACCAGTGAGCTATTACGCTTTCTTTAAAGGATGGCTGCTTCTAAGCCAACCTCCTGGCTGTCTGGGCGTCCCGACTTCCTTTCCCACTTAGCTTGGATTTGGGGACCTTAGCAGGCGATCTGGACTGTTTTCCTCTCGACAACGAAGCTTAGCCCCCGCTGTCTGACTCCCGGGCTGGTTGTTCCATGGCATTCTGAGTTTCGTTGGATTCAGTAAGCTGGAAAGCCCCCTAGTCCATCGAGTACTTTACCACCACGACAAATCGCCCGAGGCTAGCCCTAAAGCTATTTCGGAGAGAACGAGCTATCACGGAATTTGATTAGCCTTTCACCCCTACCCTCAGCTCATCGGAGCTTTTTTCAACAAACACCCGTTCGGCCCTCCAGTGGGTTGTACCCCACCTTCAGCCTGGCCAAGGGTAGATCATCCCGCTTCGCGTCTATTCCTGCCAACTTTGTCGCCCTATTCGGACTCGCTTTCGCTGCGGCTCGCTTACGCTTAACCTTGCTGACAAGAATAACTAGCCGGCTCATTATGCAATAGGCACGCGGTCAGACTTTCCCCTGACGGGGCATAGTCCTCCCACCGTTTGTAGGCACACGGTTTCAGGTACTGTTTCACTCCGCTCACAGCGGTTCTTTTCGCCTTTCCCTCACGGTACTGGTTCACTATCGGTCAGAAGCTAGTATTTAGCCTTACGGAATGGTCTCCGTAGCTTCCCGCAGGGTTTCTCGTGCCCCGCGGTACTCAGGTATCTCGTTCGAGTCCGGACCGTTTTCGCCTACGTGGCTATCACACTCTATGGCTCCTCTTTCCAGAGGGCTTCGGCTAACGACCGGATTGGTAACTCTACTGTTCGAGACCCTACAACCCCTGCTCCACCCGAGGGTGCAACAGGTTTAGGCTCTTGCGATTTCGCTCGCCACTACTTTCGCAATCGAGGTTTCTTTCTTTTCCTCCAGGTACTGAGATGGTTCACTTCCCTGGGTTCGCTCATACCCGACTATGGATTCATCGGGCTGTACGGGGGTTTTACCCCCGTGGGTTTCCCCATTCGGAAATCCCCGGGTCAAAGCCTGCTTGCGGCTCTCCGAGGCTTATCGCAGCTTGCCACGTCCTTCATCGCCTGCTTCTGCCAAGGCATCCACCATGCGCCCTTAGTAGCTTGACCATAAAATTTACTCGTTGCACTCGAGCTGCCGGCTACTAGCTTGTGGCTACTAGCAAACAAACCCGAACACGCCTCGTAAATCCTATGGGCCTCTGCCTGCTCATCGCGCGCCAAGCACGTCTAAAATGCTTCCGCACCCCAGCAGGCTCTAAAAAGGCACTCATAAAACTTACAGCCTTGTAGATTGCCCAATCTATTCAGTTGTCAAATATCGTCCTCGCCGGCATGCGCCGACTCCCCGCCTGAGCGGGTTGAGTTGTTGCCAACCCAATGTTCGGCGCCAAGCAACGTTCTCTAACCGGGATACGGAATCGGTTGTTGCGTTGGCGCCCAACATCGAGCTGGCCGTCGTCGGC